>Ga0208826_1000059_pt1 | contig 132904 bp, 125 predicted proteins | sample AD_UKC115_MetaG_FD_184451 | JGI IMG/M metagenome (GOLD analysis project Ga0208826, IMG submission 184451) | Active sludge microbial communities of municipal wastewater-treating anaerobic digesters from Hong Kong - AD_UKC115_MetaG (SPAdes)... | ecosystem: Engineered > Bioreactor > Anaerobic >... | reverse complement strand
GCTGCCGCCAATGATCGCCATGATAACTTTCGGTTGGATGGGTTACGCCCGGATTATCCGTTCGGATATCCTTTCCATTAAGGAACGCGATTATGTTCTGGCAGCCAGAGCTTCTGGTTTGAAGAACGGACGCATCTTGTTCAAGCACATTCTGCCCAACGCTATTTATCCTACCCTCGTATTAGCCACCCTCGGTTTTGGTGATGTGGTGCTTAGCTTTGCGGCTCTTTCCTTCTTAGGCATTGGCACGGAAATTGGTTACGCCGACTGGGGTCAAATCCTCAGCTTTGCGCGCAATTGGATCACCAGCTTGGATAAGTACTGGTATATTGTTGTTTTTCCGGGTCTTGTTTTGACCTTGTTTGTGTTGGGTTGGAACTTGATTGGTGACACTCTCCGCGATGTGCTTGACCCGCGCATGCGTGGGAAGATCTAACTTTAGCTTTTTCGTCAAATCCCCTGGAACCTGCCAGGGGATTTTTTTATTCTCGTGCTTTTTCAGCGATATAATCCTCTTTACTATGCTTCGCTCCACACAACCACGTCAAGGGTCCTCTTCCAATAATATCCTCGGGATTAATCTGGATGGCGAGAAGCTGCTGGTGGTTTACGGCAGCCCAAATGGCATAGTCTATGAACGCTTGGCGGTCCCTACACCCGCTGATGCAAGTTTTGCTGCCATCCTCGAGCTTATCATGCTCCAAGCAGATAAGCTCCTCACACTAACACAAGCTCAACACTTACCGCTGCCAGATCGCGTTTCAGTCGCTGTTTCTGGTAACCTTGATTTTGAAAGTGGTGTGGTTCTCTCTGCGGAAGACTTCCCCGAATGGAAGCAGGAACCTGTGCGGACGCAGCTTTCGGTGCGCTTTAACCTGCCAGTTACAGTTGAACAAAAAGCAAACGCTGGCGCTTTGGCTGAGTACTACTTTGGCGCTGGCCAAAAAACGCACGATTTTGTCTTCATCAGCCTGGATCCAGTCGTCCGCGTGGGGATATTAACTGCAGGTCAACTTTACCGAAGTAGCAGCGGGACATCTGGTCAGTTAGGCAAACTTCTGCTCAGTGAGGATGGTCCCGCAGGGTTTGGCAAGCCCGGATCGTTAACAGGCTTTGCCAGCGCACGGGGCATGCGCGAATTGGCACAGCTGCGCTTCCCAGAGCACTGGAACCCAGATGCTGATATCTTTCAGATGATTAGCGATGCTAAAGCTGGAGACCCTTACGCACTGGAAGTCTTCAGTGAAGCCGGCACACAATTGGGCTACGGCTTGGTTGCCCTAACTTTTTTACTGCAACCTGAAATAATCATCTTGGGGTTTCCAGGCTGCTTGCTGGGTGACCTGTTTATCAAGCCAGCCCAAGATGCGCTCAGCCAGGCTACACGCTTAGAGAGTGCCCAGTTGCCAAAGCTGGTCCCTTCGCCACTCTGTACCCGTTTACAAGCTTTAGAAGCGCTTGCTCCCGCTGTTCACCAGTTCCACCTTTCACAGTCATGATAGTTAATATAGAAAAAAAGCCTGCGGCTTCACTGCAGGCTTAAACAGAACTATTCTGGAACTCAATTGATTCGGGAGATATCCCCTAGTGCATTTTTCCCGTTTGTTTTCGTTGAAGATTTTTTATATTCTTTTTCCATTTTCTTCATTTCTTTCTTTGCCGCTTTAGCCTCTTTGGCGAGACGCCGTTCCAAGCGTTTGCCATCTTCAATTGCTAAGCGCCTGCCCACACGAATGGTTTCAACAACGTAATAAATAAAGAGAATGGCTGCAATCACCCCAACTACGAAGGTGCCAAGCTTTATTTCCTCGCCACTTGCAAAAGGAACCCGTACTGGAACCGGCTCGAGGAAGTAGTGCACTAAGCTGAATATAATCGCTAAAACCCGCAGCTCGGTAGGTCCAATCTTGATAGTTGTCATCTCAAAAACACCGGTTACATGGGTTTTTAGGTAGACCGTGATCATCATCAGCAAGTAGCCAATCGCGCCAAATGCCGCCACCAGCAAGCTGCTTATACCTGCAAAACCGAAGCCTAAAAACATACACAGAGCCGTAAAACCATCCACTGAATGATCAATAAAGTAGCCAAAATTGGGGCGCTCCTTGTGGCGGTAACGCGCTAAGGTGCCATCTAAGCTATCCCCAAACCAATTGATTACAAACCCTAAGCAGAGGACTAAAATCCAAGGATTCTGGTAAGGTCCACCTGTTTTTCCTGCCATAATGCCACTCACCAAAGTGAGCGCGGAGCCAAATATGCCGAGGACGGTGAGCATATCCGAATTTACCCATTCCGGCATGTGCTTTGCTAGCCAGTTTAATATTGGCCTTTCTATCGGTCCGAGTAAAATGTCATTCTTTCTTTCTACTTTTCCATCTTTCATGTCTGCCTCTCATTTGAGTTGCTTAATTTGAGGAATCACCTCTGGCCAGATGGGGTATAACATGGACCACTGGTTTGGGTAATCATTAATAACTTTTTCTGTTTCTTTTAACACTTTTTCGGCGTTAAGGATGTACTCCTCTTTTAGGTCGTCCCGCTTCTCAAGCACAATAGGCGCAGAGCTCTCCAAGAAAAAGGTATTATCCGCTTGGGCGACGCCATAAACGACCCGGACGGTAGCGCCGCTATCCAATGCCATGCGTACATAAAAAGTGGGGAGAGGGGCAGGTCTTCCAAAAAACATTGGCTGATACTTTACCTCTTGGTCAGACTCAATCGGGCGGTCGATGCCGGTGACTAAGCTCTCTCCACGTTTAAGCGCTTGCTTAGCTTCCCGAAAGGCGCTCAGGCTGATGGGTAAAACGCGCATGCCGGCATCTTCGCGAATTTTGTTTTGGGTTTTATACGTGCCATTAGGGTTAGGATAAGACAAAATTACGACGGGCAACCCTAACTTCACCACCAATAAGCCCATCAGGTCAAAAGCACCCAAGTGCGGACCGAGCAATATCTGCGGTTGGTGCTGATCCTTGCCTTCGGTTAACAACTGTTGGAAATTTGGTGAGAGGCGTACACGCTGTTTGCATTCTTCAATGCGGTGATAGTAGTAAAAAAAATCAAATAAAGCTACGACGTCATTTTGCATTACCTGACGGGAAAGCTGGACTAATTGTTTGCGATTTAAGCTTTCTGCAGAAGCTACCCACTGGTTTGCCTTAATTGCCAGCATTAAATTGCTGTTTTGGGCTAAGGCGATGGTGCTACCAGCAAGACGTGCTAACCTATGGCCGGAAGTTAGCGACAAATGCTTCCCCATCCATAAACCCAATTCAATGATATCCATACTTATCAATCGCGTTTAATCCGTTGTTAATGGTGATTCAATTCTAACCGATAACAGATATTCCTTCTTCAGGTATTTGACGCCGCAGAAGCAGCGATCGAATTAAAGCCGCCAGCACGTAAGCTAACCCTGCCACCAGAATAATCACCGCACCCGAGGGTAAATTAAGCACATAAGAAATAATTAAGCCAAGAGTACAAAAGAGCACACTCAGCACTGCAGAAAGCGCCATGATCGCCCGCATATCTTTGAGATAAAGGTTTGCTATCGCTGGCGGAATGGTAAGTAAGGCAATTACCATAATCAACCCAACCACGCGCATGGCGATCACCACTGTAAGCCCAATGAGTGTGATCATTGACAGATAGAGCGGACCAACGGGTACATTGCGTACTGTGACAAAAGTTTGGTCAAAAGAAAGCGCTAAGAGCTGCCGGTAAAACAGCAACGTGAAAGCCAGGGAGAGCAGGGCAATGCCCGCCATCAACCACAAATCCATGGTCGAGACAGCTAAAATGCTGCCAAAAAGATAGCTCATCAGGTCAGCTTTGTAGCCTGGGCTTAGGCTGAGGAAAATGATCCCAATAGCCATACCTATAGCCCACATCACCCCAATGATGGTATCAGCACGCTGGCCTTCTTTACGGTGGACTAAACCCATGGCTAAAGAAGAGAGCAGGCTAAAGCCAACCGCACCCAACACTGGGTCCATCCCCAAGTAATACGCAATCCCAACGCCGCCATAAGCTGCATGTGCGATCCCGCCGCTGATAAACACAATGCGGTTCAACACAACCAGCGTACCAATAATTCCGCAAGCTATGCTCACGAGAATGCCTGCCCAAAGAGCATTGCGCATAAAAGTGTAGGACCAAAGGGAAGTTAGAAATTGGATCATTGTCGTTCCTCCGGAGTTTGGTCATGCTCTGCCAAAACCCGATGCGGCACACCATGGGCAATGAGGTCCACCGGGCAGCCATAAACTGAACCCAAGATTTCCGATGTAATTTCTTTTGCGCCATGATAAATTAGGCGGCGATTAACACAGCCTATGGTCTTCACATAAGATGAAATCGCCATTACATCATGGGAGATGAGTAAGATAGCAACGTGTGTATTGAGCTCCCTGAGCAGCTGGTAAATATGGGATGTCGCTTGCGGATCCACACTGGCGGTAGGTTCATCCAACAGCAATATTTGCGGCTCAACAGCCAGCGCCCTGGCAATATACATCCGTTGGCGCTGCCCCCCAGAAAGTTCGTTAATGGTGCGCTTACGGAGGTCCAGAATATCCATCTGGCGTAAGGCGTCTTCCACCTTGAGTTTATCCTGGTCATTCATACGCAGCCGGGAGAAACCGGGTTTGAGCCTGCCCATACTGACCACATCCCAAACACGGATGGGGAAATCCTTATCGTAGATTTGCAGCTGCGGCACGTAACCAATAACCCGGCGTCCAACTTCGGGAGGTTGTCCCATCACGCTCACACGCCCTTTGCGCGGCTTAACCAAGCCTAATATCACCTTGATAAGCGTGGTTTTCCCGCCGCCATTGGGGCCAATCAAGCCAACGAAATCGCCGCGGTAGAGGGTGAAATTGACATCCTCCAGCACGCTATCGGCTTCGTAGCTAGCCCAGACGTGCTCGAGGGTAATTACTGGCTCTTGAGGGTTTACTTCCATAAAATGCTCCTATTTCAACGCAGACGCTAATTGCGCGGCAACATAGCGAATGTTTTCTGACCAATTCTGCGCCAAGGGGTCGAGCTCTACGATCTGTGCCCCGCCAAGTTGATCGGCGATAGATTGGGCTAACTTCTGATTTACGCCTTTTTGCGTAAATACATAGGTAACCTGGTGTGTACGTGCCTGCTCAATAATCTTGGCAAGGTCTTCTGGACCAGGCTCCTGGCCTTCCTGCTCCACAGCTAACATCTGCAAGCCATATTCGTCTGCAAAATACCCCCAAGAGGGGTGGACGCTGAGAAAAACATTGCGTGAGATACCCGAGAGCGCCGAGCGGATGTTCGCGTCGACCTGGTCAATCTCCTGCAGCCATGCTGCCAGGTTTTGTTCATAGATCGTAGCGTTTGATGGATCCAGCTCAGCTAAAGCAGCTGCCATGTTGGCGGAAATTTGCTTGACCCGGCTGGGGGAGAGCCAAATGTGTGGGTCTGGTTCGCCTGCTTCCTCATCGATTGTGTTCGGTGCAGCGGGAAGACGCACCACACCCTCGGAGGAATCCACAATCTTGAGGTTAGGGTTAGCTGCAGTAAAACGCGGCAGCCAAGCAGCTTCAAACTCCACGCCGATGCTAAAGTAAAGCTTGGCATTCGTTAGCCTGCGCATTTGCTCCGTGGTAGGTTCATAAGTATGGGGGTCGTCTCCAGTACCAACCATAGCCTGCACCTCCACTAAATCCCCAGCAATTTTTTGCACAAAATAGGCTTGCGGCATGACGCTTACCATCACAACCAGCCTATTTGCCTGGGGTGTAGCAGGAACATTTGCGCAAGCCGAAAGTAGCAAAATGACCGGTAATATTGTCAAGGTTAGTTTTTTCATGCTGACGTTTCCTTTGCTTTACTTTGGCACTTTGGACATACGCCGAAAAATTGAAGCAGGTGATCGTTCACTGAAAAACGCGTCTGACCTTCCACCTGATGAACCAAACCATCGAGGTCTTCCGTGCCATTGAACTCCACAGCACGGTGGCAAACCTGGCAGACGATAAAGTGGTGGTGCCCAGCTGAAGCAGGCACATAGCCTAAGCTGCCTTCCGGTTCGTAAACCATAGAAATTAGCCCCAATGAGGCAAACAACTCCAGCGTGCGATAGACGCTGACCAAGCTCGAGCGCGCCCCTTGCGCCTTAAGCTGTTGATAAATCGCTAAAGCAGTTTGTGGGGTCTGAGTGCTTTCCAGCAGCTGCATCACTTGTTTGCGCGGTTTGGAGATGCGATAACCCGCTTGTGTCAATAATTTTTGCCAGTCCATAGTTCCTTATTGCAAAAGTTTTTCAATAGGCGCATATTTTAGTAGGGTAACCCACCGATGTCAAACCTGAAGGTAAAAATTTGGCTCGTCATGTAGAGGGTTTACAAAAAATCCATGCGATGGGTTCTTCTGATATAATCTCGTATCTCGGAATAATCCGGTATCAATATTTATGGAGATAAAATGACAGAACAAAATATGAATACGATTCAAAACGACGCCGTGGTACAGTTGGCTTATAACCTCGTCGTCGATGGTGAAGAAATCGAATCTGACGTGCTCGAATACTTACACGGGCATGAAAACATCATCACAGGTCTTGAAAACGCACTAACTGGCTTGCAAGTTGGCGATACCAAAGAGGTTTTGGTGCGCGCAGAAGATGCCTATGGCGAGTTCGACCCCGACGCTGTGGTGATGGTCACGCGGGCGTCCTTCCCGCCCGACTTTGAAATCCGCTTAGGCGAGCCTATGCGCCTGCAGGATGGAAGTGGTCACATCTTCACGGGTGTGGCAACGGCGTTATTTGAAGATGCCGTCGAGCTGGACCTGAACCATCCCATGGCTGGCAAAGACTTACAATTTACTGTGACGGTGCTCAGCATCCGCCCAGCTACTGAAGACGAGTTGGCTGCTGGCAGGGTAAATTACGGCTGTGATGAAGGGTGTGCTGATGGCTGTTCGGACGGCTGCTGCAATTAACCCTAATAAAGAAACGCGAACGGACTGCTTTCTATAGAGGAGCAGCCCGTTTCTTTTTTTGGTCACAACATTAGTTCGCGGTGGCTAACTCGGCAATCTTGAGGATGACTTCCACAGCCTTTTCCATCGACTCGAGCGGCACAAACTCATAGCGCCCATGCATGGCATGCCCCCCGGCAAAGATATTAGGCGTGGGCAAGCCCATATAAGAAAGGCGGCTGCCATCCGTACCGCCGCGCACCGCGATGATGTGCGGCTCCAGCCCAACCGCGGCATAAGCAGCTTTCGCCACCTCAATGATCTCTGGGTGCGGCTCGATCATCTTACGCATGTTGTAGTATTGGTCTTTAATCTCTACTTCAACCACCGTCTCGCCATAGCGCTGGTTGAGGAAGTCTGCTGCGGCTTGCATCAAGGCTTTCTTTTGGGCAAAACGCTCATCATTGTGATCGCGGATGATGTATTCGAGCTGAGCCGCTTCCACTGTGCCTTCCATCCCCATGAGGTGGTAAAAGCCTTCGTAGCCCTCAGTAAACTCGGGGCGTTCAAAGACGGGCAGCAGGTCGTTATATTCCATGCCAATGAGGATAGCGTTGAGCATGATACCTTTGGCAGTGCCGGGGTGTACATTGCGTCCGTGCACCAACACTTTTGCACTTGCGGCGTTAAAGGTCTCGTACTCCAGTTCCCCGACTTCGCCGCCATCAACCGTGAAAGCGAAATTTGCGCCAAAGGTTTCCACGTCAAAGTAATCCACGCCGCGCCCCACTTCCTCATCTGGGGTAAAAGCCACTTTAATCGTCCCATGTGGGATTTCTGGGTGGGCAATCAGGGTAGCCATAGCGGTCATGATTTCCGCCACGCCAGCCTTGTCATCTGCGCCGAGCAGCGTGGTGCCATCAGTTGTTACCAGGGTCTGCCCCACGTACTTGCGTAAATCCGGGAAGCGCTCGGGTGAGAGGCGGATGTTCTCTTCGGCATTAAGCACTATCTCGCCGCCGTCGTAATGCTCAATCACGCGCGGATTCACATTCGCACCACTCGCATCTGGGCTGGTATCCACATGCGCTAAAAAGCCAACTACGGGCGAGGCTTTGCCGTTGTTGGCGGGCAGCGTGGCAGTCACATAGCCGAAACGATCCATACGCACGTCTTGCATCCCGATTTGCTTAAGTTCTTCTGCGAGCAGGCGTAAAAGGTCCAACTGCTTGGTGGTGCTGGGGTAGGTTTCTGAATCTCGTGCTGATTGCGTGTCAATCTGCACGTAGCGGATAAAACGGTCTAGAACTTCGGGCATGATCCTCCTTTGCGAAGCTGCTGATTAGTTTTTTTGATATTTCCAGAAGATTTTATCACGCTGGTGAATCGATCAATGGATTTTTGTATATTTTGCTTATTCGGTGTAATTATTTTGGGACCTTGGGAAGTGTAGATTAGAATTATGCCATCACTAAGGAGTTTGCTATGCCTCCCAAAGAAAAACCAAGTTCACCAAGCAAACGCAGCAATATCTTTTTTGCTTTGATTGCGCTCGCCATATTTCTATTGATTATGTATTTTCGTTTGCCACACTCCAGTTCCATCCCTGCGGACTTGGGCAGCAACGCTCGGATCAGCGTCTTAGCGACCTACCCACATGATACGGACGCATTTACGCAAGGTTTGGTATTTGCCGATGGATACTTTTATGAAAGCACCGGTCTTTATGGCAAGTCCACCTTGCGTAAAGTAGAGCCTGCCACTGGTAAAGTAGTGCAAGAGCTAAAGCTCGCGGACCAATACTTTGCCGAAGGGTTAGCGCTCTACAAGGACCAGCTCTATCAGCTCACCTGGAAAGAACACACCGGCTTTGTCTACGATAAAAATTTCACGCTTCAGTCCACCTTTACCTACCCCACAGAAGGTTGGGGATTGACTGCCGATGGTAGCAGCCTGATCCTTTCTGATGGCAGCGCCACATTGTATTTCCTGGACCCGCAAACCCTGCAAACCACGCGCACGGTCCAGGTTAGCCAAGCAGGGAAGCCAGTAGAACAGCTCAACGAGCTGGAATACATCCAAGGTGAAGTGTATGCCAATATTTGGTATCAGGACGTCATCGTGCGCATCGACCCGAGCAGTGGCGAAGTGGTGGGACAGATCGACCTGAGCAGTTTGCGCGAGGGTGAGCATGCGCCCAATCCAGCGGACGTGCTAAATGGCATTGCTTACGATGCCAAAGGGAGCCGGTTGTTCGTTACGGGTAAAAATTGGCCTTATGTTTATGAAATTGCCTTAGTGAATGTGGACTAACGGGCTTAGATAGTCCTCACGCGCGGGCCCAATGCCTCCAGGCGGGCTTCCTTCAAACCGGGGAGCGTATCAAAGATATAAAAGGGACCTGAACCTTCCATGCACAGTGCCGCGGTGATACTACCGTGCAGCGCGGCTTCAACCGGGTCAAAGTTTTGGCGATAGGCAAAGAGAAAAGCGCCATCAAAGGCATCTAACATACCTGTGGGGTCTACAACGCGGGTAGGATAAGCGGGTACGATCCAGCGATTCGCTTGCAGCCGGCTATAAACCCAGGCGGAACCATCTGGCATGTTCACGACAACGATTTGAGGACCATAATCTGCCAGCCCTGCGGCAATTTCCCACACATCCACGCTGCGCCCTTGGAACAAGCGCTTGGCTTCGACTTCCGTGGTCATAAAGATGGTCAAGTCGGCGATTAAGCCGCGCATATCTTCCCAGTAAGTTGGGTCCATGTAGCAAGCGGTAGAGCGCATGCTCAAAGTATCTACCAAACCAGTTTTGAGCAGTGAGGGCATAATTTTATGCGACATAAAGTCAATGGGGCAGATATGCGCTGCCGGTGCGTCCATATAGAGATGGGGAATATCATTGACATGCACCGAGTAGGGTGCATACTCGACCTTGCTGCAAAAGCGCGGTTCAGCTGTTTCGTAGCCGATTAAATCACGTGGGAAGGGAATGCCTCTTTCGGCGAAGTAGGTCAACGGACTGTCCATCCTTGGGGTGAGCGGGTCAAGATAAACAATAAAACGGCGATCGTCCAGCGGTTCATTGATAGTGCGGATGCCACTGGTATCAAAGCCAGCCTGGTTAAGCTGCTCCAGCCATGCTAAGGGGAACTCGCGATTGATGCGCGCGATTAGGCCCGCCTTCCCGCCCCAGAGCGCATAGCCCGCCGCTGCATAGGGCAAATTACCACCTAAGACGTTCAGCTGGGGTTTGCCTTCAACAGGCAAGATAAAATCACGCTGCAGTCTGCCTCCAAAAACGGCATCCAACGGGATAAAGTCTGTTTCACCCATGCTTATTCTTCTGAAAGGGTCATCTCTAACAGGCGCTTATGATAATGCTCCAGGTCTTCAGCGGGCTGTGGATAGTGCATATCCAGGTCCTTGAGCGTCTTAATCACAATTTTGGCAATCAACCAGTTGCGATACCACTTTTTATTCGCTGGGATCACATACCAAGGCGCCCAAGCTGTGCTGGTACGGTTGAGCATATCCTCATAAGCTTGCATGTAATCATTCCAACGTTCGCGCTCGGTAAGGTCTCCTGGGTTAAACTTCCACTGCTTGGTAGGGTCTTCCACCCGGGCGAAGAAGCGCTTGGCTTGCTCCTTGAGATCGATGTGCAAATAGAACTTAAGGATTGTGGTGCCCTCATCAGTCAGCATTCGTTCGAACGCGTTGATATGTTCATAGCGCTTGGACCAAATTTCCTCAGGTACCAACGAATGCACCCTTACCACTAGCACATCCTCATATTGTGAGCGGTTGAAGATTACCATTTCGCCACGGGCAGGAGTATGTTGGTGAATGCGCCAAAGGTAATCATGCGAAAGCTCCAACGGCGTGGGGTTTTTGAATGCTGCCACCTTTACACCTTGGGGGTTAACGCCTTCGAAAACCGAGCGAATGGTGCCGTCTTTTCCGCCGGTATCCATTGCTTGCAAAATGATCAGCAATTTATGCTTTCCTTCCGCATAAAGCAGTTCCTGCAGCTCACTCAGCTTTTGATTGAGCTCCACCATTGCAGCCTTGGCTTCTTTCTTCCCACCGTCGAATAAGCTTGTATCGTTCGGGTCAAAGTCTTTGAGTTTAATCTTTGTTTTTGGGGGAACACGGTATTTTTCTTCGTCCATGCTGATCCTTTCTATGACTCGGAGCGGTTGCAGCAATTATACAATAAGCTTATGCCGACGAGTGTTTAAGTCTTTGTTCTCATCGGTCTCTCGAGTGCGGAGCCTACCCGTAGGGTACCGAGCGAGGGGAATAGACCGCAGGTCTCCTTTTTACAGGCGTTTTTGTTTATCAATTGCCATTTTGGGATGATTTGCTTTTTGAAGTTTATAGTCATAAGCTGCGCATGGTCAGAAGACCATGCTTGAACAGGAGTTCCTAATTTTTATGATGGTAATTTCTATTTTGCTGCTAAGGAAAACCATTAATTTGCCCTTATAAGCACCTCTACTCTCACCAATTAAAAGAGAAAAGCTATCCTTTATGGATAGCCTTTCCCTACTAATTCAAGGAGATTCTACTTCTTTTTCTCCTCGATAACTTTGACAGACTTGGGTTTGACCTCAATCCGTTTGGGTTGCGCTTCTGGTTTCTTGGGCAGGTGGATTGTCAGAACCCCATTGTCAGTTTCCGCGCTTATCTGATTCTGGTCAATCATGCCCGGTAGCGATACGCTCCGATAGAAGGTACCAGCATAGCGTTCGCGGATATGATATCTTCCTTGTTGTTCGTCTTTGTTTTCCTCTCTGATCTCACCTTTGATTGTCAGCGTGTTGTTCTCAAAGGTGATCTCTAACTGTTCAGGATCAAACCCTGCCACGCTTGCCCGCACCAGATACTCATTGTCATTCTCGATCACATCGATCGGGAAGCTGGTAGCTGGCAAATCCCATAAGCTTGTGTCCAAATCGAACAGTCTGTCAAGATAAGGCTCAATGCCGAAAATATCACGAGGATAGCGACGACGTAACTCAATGTTAGCCATAGTAGACACCTCCTTTTCTTAGTATTTCTTGTTTCTGCCTTTAACCTATCGAGCCTGCGTTAAAATTTTGTCTAATTAAGGTTAATGTTCTATTAGAAACCAGCCAAAGGGTTCTATTATGACCCTAATGGTGCTACCGAGCTTGGTACTTCGCCAGAGAATATGCTATACTCACCGCTAGTAAATTCAGGTAAGACCTGTTAGAAAACTCATTCTTAGCCAAAGGTATTTGGCTAGAGATTGAATTAATAATTGAAATTTTTACATGGCTTAAGCCATGAGATTAAGGAAGTAACAATTGAATACGAAGTCTAAAACTTTACGCATCATCCCCTTAGGTGGGATTGGTGAAGTAGGGAAAAACATGACCGTCTATGAATACAATGAGGAGATCCTTATTGTTGATGCCGGCATGATGTTCCCTGATAATGATATGATCGGGATTGATTACATCATCCCCGATTTTGAATACGTTAAACAACATGCTAATAAGGTACGCGGCATTGTCATTACGCACGGTCACGAAGATCACACCGGCGCAATCAGCCACCTCTTGGAGGTTGTTCATGCCCCGATCTATGGCACGCCGCTAACCATTGGCTTGATCAAAGCCAAGCTCGGCAGGCGCGGGTTTGTGCAAGACGCCGATCTGAAGACAATCCACGCCGGCGATGTTTTGCAGATTGGTCCCTTTAAGGTGCACACCTTCCACGTGTGTCATTCCATTCCAGATGGCATTGGCTTAGGTATCGAAACGCCTGCTGGTTTGGTGGTGCATACGGGCGATTACAAGTTAGACCTTACGCCCGTAGATAACTGGCCGACAGATTATGCCAAGTTAGGCGAATTTGCCCAAAAGGGTGTGCTGGCGCTTTTAGCTGATTCTACAAACGCCGAACGCCCAGGTTGGACACCTTCAGAACAGGTCATCGAGCCAGCCTTCGATAAGGTATTCCAACAAGCCAAAGGCCGCATTATTATTGCTACCTTTGCTTCGTTGATTTCCCGCATGCAGCAAGCCATCAACACGGCGGTGCGCTATCACCGCAAAATAGCTTTTGTTGGGCTGAGCATGACCGAAAATGTGCGTATCGCCAAAGAGCTTGGTTACATCAATTTTGAAGATGACCTCGAAGTGCCGCTCGAAACTGCACTGCAACTACCTGATGAACAGGTCTTACTCTTGGTGACCGGTTCGCAAGGCGAGCCAACTTCGATTTTGGGGCGGCTGGCTAATGGCAGTAATAAGCGTTTTGATATTAAGCCCGGAGATACGGTGGTACTTTCCTCGCACCCCATCCCAGGCAACGAAGAGTTGGTATCTCGCGCGATCAACCGCTTGCTCGAGCAGGGCGCGGATGTAGTCTATGAGGCTTTGGCGCCCGTGCACGTCTCAGGTCACGCCAGCCAAGAAGAGCTGAAACTGATGCTGCACCTTGTGCGGCCACGCTACCTGATCCCCATTCATGGCGAATTACGCATGCTCAAGCAGCATGCCCGCTTGGGTTTGGAAGTGGGTATGGACGAACGTCAGATTGCTCTTGTGGAGAACGGCCGGGTCATTGAGTTTAGTCATGGTGAAATGAGCTTAGGCGAGCGTATTCCTGGGGGTTATGTATTTGTGGATGGCAGCGGCGTGGGTGATGTGGACCGCTCAGTGATGCGTGAGCGTGAAATGCTCAGCCAAGATGGCATCGTGCTGCTGAATTTAGTGATAGATCAACGCAGTGGTGATCTTAAAGATACTGAGATTATCAGCCGTGGATTTATGACATCAACTGAGTCCGAAGAGTTGTTCAACGACTTACAACGGCGCATCGGAAAATTAGCCAAACACGCCAACGGCAGATTACAGCAGGATGTTTCGAAAATGGCTAAATCCTATCTCTATGAAGAAACCAAACGCCGACCGGTCGTGTTCGTCAACGTTTCCCGGAATTAAAATAATTCAACCAGGGCGTGACCCTGGCTGAGGTGATTGACGGAGAAAAAGGCGCTGCTTACTCAGCAGCGCTGGAGCCGTTTGATTTGTTGCCCGCTTCCCCAGACGAGCTTTTTTCTGCTGTCTTAGCAGGTTCGGCTTTGGCAGTGCTAGCTGCCTCTTCCTTCGGATGAGTATAGGATTGACCCGAAGGCGAGCGGTGGTCCGTCGAATAAAATCCGCTGCCCTTAAACACAATCCCAACCGGCTGGTAGACCTTGCGCAGCTTAGGCTCGTTGCATTCCGGGCAAATCATCAGCGGCGCATCGGTAAACTTTTGATGTTGATCGAAGCGAATTCCGCAGTTATCACATTGATATGTATAGATTGGCATAGCTTACTCCATTTTCAAAAAATGATTATATACCATTAAAACGCAGATTCAAGGCTTGCATAATAAATTTAACGATTCTCATACATCCTATTTCTCCAAAAAAGTTGCGCTTTTCTGGTTGGTATAATTGGCAGCATGCTAAAAGTAAAGTTTACGCTTTTGCTGCTACTGGCCGGGCTTCTGGCAGGCTGCAGCACAGGCTTGCCCACCACCCCAACCCACCGCCCACTCCTGACTGGCACACTCCGGCCGTTCCCTTCGCAAACCTTCACCCCTGAGCACCCGCCCACAGCCACGCCAACACAAACTGCCACACCAACTCCAACTTCAACGCCGCTCTATGTTACGGTTGGCGACCAGGATGATATGTTCGGCATTGCCTTACGCTATGGCATTAGTTTAGAAGCCTTAAAAACAGCTAACCCGGATGTAAATCCCTATTTTATGGGCGTAGGGACGCAGCTCATGATCCCGATCACACCCACGCCGATGATGGCCACACCAACGCCACAAACGAGCCAACCCACAGCCACAGCCACCAGCACAGCCGTGCTGAGCCTGCAAACGGATTGCTACCGGGATACAGCCGGCGGGGTGATATGTTTTGTATTAGCCCAAAACCTCAGCGAAAAGCCGATAGAAAACCCTACAGCCTTAGTAACGCTTTCCGGTGTTTCTACGGAATATTCGCAAACGCAAACTGCTATCTTACCTCTCAACCTTCTCCCAGCTGGGGCGGCTTTACCCTTGGTGACGTACTTCCAACCACCCACGCCGGAGCAATTTACTGCCACAGCTCAAGCGGATTTCTGGCTGCCCGTGCCAGAAGAAGATACACGCTACCTAGAAGCGTTCTTGGAGGACCTCCAGACGGAAGTCAGCGCAGATGGGCGCTCCGCTAAGGTAAACGGGCAGGTGGCGCTGGCTGACCCAACCCAGCAAGCGAGCTCTATCTGGCTGCTCGCGACAGCTTTCAGCCAAGACGGCAATGTGGTCGGCATCCGCCGCTGGGAAGCTCCGCAGCCCATCCCTGCCGGTCAATCCATCCCTTTCAGTATCACCGTCTATAGCATGGGTCCAGTCATCGCGCGCGTGGAAGTATCCACCGAAGTGCGTGCTCCCTTAGAATGAGGTCTACATCATGAAAAACCGTTTGCTCCCCCAGATTGGCAGCCGCTTTTATGTTATGGGCATCCTCAACCTCACCACGGATAGCTTCTCTGGCGATGGCTTGCTGCAACAAACCAATCCCCTCGAAGCAGCGCTGGCACAAGCAAAACAATTTGCTGCAGATGGAGCTGACATCCTTGATCTGGGTGCCGAATCGACCCGCCCGGGCGCAACGCCGGTGAGCGCTGATGAGGAATGCGCGCGCTTGCTGCCTGTGCTCACGCGCCTCAAAGCCGAACTCCCCAATATGCTCTTCTCGGTGGATACCTACAAAGCCACCGTCGCTGAGGCAGCGCTGCAAGCCGGCGCGCAGATTGTCAATGACATTTGGGGTTTTCGCGCGGATGACCAGATGGGCGCGGCGGTGGCGCGCTTTGGGGCAACGGCTGTGCTCATGCACAACGGGCGGACCGTAGCGCGGACTGAAATCAACGCCACATTAGGCGGGCGCGATGTGGGTGTGCATTACGATGATATTACCCGCGAGGTGGCAGCGGGTCTGCAGCAATCTGTGGAGATTGCCCACACTGCCGGCTTGCAGGATGATCAAATCATCCTGGATCCGGGCATCGGCTTTGGCAAGGGTACCGAGCAGAACCTGCGCCTACTCAAGCAGCTGGATCAGCTGAAAGAATTAGGTTATCCGCTGCTGCTCGGTGTTTCGCGGAAGTCTTTCATCGGCTATAAGCTCAACCTGCCCCCCGAGGAGCGCTTGGAAGGCAGTTTGGCAGCCAATGCCTATGGGATGCTACACGGCGCGGATATCGTGCGCGTGCACGACGTGCGCCAGACGGTGCGTGTGGCGCGCATGCTGGAAGCTATCTTACAGGCTTAGGGGTGGTTTAGTTCTCTGGCTTGTCTGCTTCGCCAAAGAGAATCTGCTGGGCTAAGGCTATGAGCGCCTCTTGTTCTTGTTGGTTCTCATGGATGGAGTCCCAATACATCTTCAGCAATTCTTCCGGCGTCTTACTGGCGGTATTGCTGCTCTCGCCCAAGCGCGCGCGTATATCAGATCGTGGATGGCGAGAGGTACGGAAGTCGAAAGCTAAATGCGCTTTTTCACGCAGTGCAGCCTCGTCAATTTGAGCTTCCATCCCGCTGGGGTAGGAAATCGTCAACCGTACGACGGCATCGCGCATTGCCTCTTCCTCTGGCAGCGCAGCTAACAACTTTTCGCGTACAGAGTCGCCCAGTTTAAGCCTAACGTAAAAATCTAAGAAAGGTCGAATGGCAAGCTTGCGCCAGGTGTAATGCGTTTCCCCTTTGGAAACCTCGGCTACCACGAAGCCTTTTTCCTCACGCACCTCGCCGAAGTCCACACGTTCGATCGAGCCAGGGTAAACCACGGGTGGATAGCCATCGGGGTTCATATCCTGAAAGCGATGAATATGGCCTAATGCCACATAATCGAAATGTTGGTCGAGCATTAAACTAGGAGGTAACAAAAAATCCCATCCCAATTTAAGAAATTGCTCGTGACCGGTAATTGCTCCTTGGACAGATGCGTGTGCCGTTAAAATAGACGGCAATTCTGGATCAAGCCCCTGAATAGCAGTTTGAATAAGTGTGGATAATATATTTGCAATCTCTATATGAAGATCTGTCTTATTTCTTATTTCTAATTTCTGGAGTGATGCTACGCTAGAAGGAGTGATCCATGGAATTGCCAACACCTGCACCGGCAGCCCGTCCAGCTCGTTCGGGCCTAAGAGCGTTGGCTGGTATACGACATGAATATAAGGCACCTCGAGGGTGTCGAATTCTTGGATCGCATGGGCACGCTGCTGCGAGGGAGCGGTGTCGTGATTGCCGGTGAGCAAAATCGTGGGGATTTTGGCTCGCGAGAGCCGCATGATGCGCCTGCCCCACTCGCGCTGAAAGGTGGGGGCTGGGCTGCGGTCTTTGTAGGCATCGCCGGCGAAAATCACCAGGTCCACCTGCTCCTCAATGGCGGTATCCACGATGGTATCCAGCGATTTGAGGAAGTCCATCACGCGCAACGGCAAGCCAGTGCGCGGGTCGTGCGCGCCATAGTTAGCGATATCGATGTGAGCATCCGCAAAATGAAGCAGTTTGATCATGGGGTAATTATAATGGATTGGGACCTACGTTAAGCTGCCCTGAGCCGCAATCACGGCAGTGGTACATTAATCCTTAACCAAGACTAAATCTACCTATTAATTCCGCCACAAGTTGATGTGTTCTGTCCCAGCAGATTAGGTCCAATCTTTCTTTATCAGTGTGTTCATCAAAGTAGCCAACGGATAAGTTAACACAAGGTCGAGCATCCTTATCACTCCAAACGCGCAAGTCAGAAATTCTTCCCTCACAAGGAACAAATTCGTTTTCCTCAGAAAAAATTCGACTTGATACTCTCGCCACCCTTTTCGCAAATTCTGGATTTGAATATTCTTTGGAACTGGATTTATACACAATGTCTTTACAATTTCCTCGGTCCAAGCTTATGCCAAAGGATACATCCTCAAAAAAATCAGGATCGATCGATTCTGCTCCGTATTGCCCTTTTTCCTCGCCAACCGTAAAGATAAATTTTAGAGGTGGGACTTCTCTGTAGTTCACCACTTCTTTAAGCAAGTTCAATATGATGGCTACGCCTGCCCGGTCATCTGCCCCCAGGATTCCATTTTCTCTCGAGACAATATTGTTTCTTTCAATAAGCTGATCCGACGAAGAAAATTTTCTCTTCACATCAAGATGAGCAGCTAACAACATATTTTTACCAGAATCTTCAGTGGATCTTCCGTGATCCCTTCTTCCCGTTCGTAATGAAATGGTAGAGCCTAAGATATTCCCCATATTGTCGACTCCGAAATCCAGGTAATTACGTAAAGAGTTAATCTTTTCCAGTTCATCCAGGACATATTCCCTGACAGCCTCTTCGTTACCTGTCTCGCCTGGAATTCGAAGTAATTCTAAGAGGGTTTGTTTTCTCGTCTCAAATATGCTATTCGTAATATGATCTATGTTGCGAATTTCACTTAGTTTAAGGGATAACTGGTATAGCTCATCTCTTTCAGCACTCAATTGGATGCCATCCCGAAAATAATATTGGACCGGTATTGAAAAAGACTTAAAGAGCTCAAGAGCTACCTGTGTGTCCTTCATGGTACAAAACGACAACCATGGGAGAGTTCTTCCATCTTTCCGAATATGACCAGCACAAGAGCCTGTTGTTATAAGACCCAAGCGGTTAATCTGGACAACAATACCACGCATGGGTGGCTCGACCAAGTCGATATTTCTGGTAATATTTCCCCATCCGCTCTCGACTCCTCCCTTATAAGTTTGTTGCAAGAGTTTATCGACTTCATCCAAATCCAACATCGGGTCCAGGATAATAATAGAATCATAATTGGATATGAAGTTGATTCCCAAGCTTTCTAAGTGGTTTTCCACTCGATGTTTTTCATCATCATAATTCCAATTAATTACGTTCTCTTTCACGCTGGGAACGACTGAACCACTAATTAATCCGGACATAATCAAAAAATCATACCAAGAAATAGACATAACAAGCTACCTTTTCGAACTACTTTGTAGATGTTCTGATAACTTATTAACAAATTCTCTTAATGAGGCTATATCATACATTCCGGTCCAATGTGGCCCTTCTCGATGAGAGTCAGGCTTGGAAAAGCTACCAAAACGTATACCTGTAATCTCATTTCCGTCATTTACCAATTCAATATTAAAATGCGCAACAGCATTCCTCATGTTCCTGACTAATTGTTTTAAATTTGAAACATGTGCATTATCTCCTGACGGGAGAGGCCATCCCTCCTTGACCATCATATCCCAGTTTTTGGGTTGAATCTTTTTATAGAGTTTTTCCTTCGGGAAAATTAACAGACCTAACATTGAGTTTAATAGCTGAGTAACTTCATAAACCTCACCGCCTTTTTGCTTTAAACATTCAATGGCTTTTAGGTTTTTTTGGGTTCTTGCGATAAACTCATCTTCCAAATCAAAATTGCTCATTTCTCCTCCTATGTTTTATTGTTATAGAGCAACAATAAATTTAGTCGGTACAGGTGGAAGAATCAAGACAAGCTCAAGAAAGGCAGCTTGTTAATTTTTTCATAAAGATGATTTACGCTTCGTGGAATTCACCTTCCATGACGACTTCATCATTGCCTCCCGGCTGATCGGGTTGGGGACCGGGTTGCGGTCCTTGTAGGCATCGCCGGCGAAAATCACCATGTCCACCTTTTCCTCGATGGCGGTATCCACGATGGTATCCAGCGACTTGAGGAAGTCCATCACGCGCAACGGCAAGCCAGTGCGCGGGTCGTGCGCGCCATAGTTGGCGATATCGATGTGGGCATCCGCAAAATGAAGCAGTTTGATCATGGGGTAATTATAACCATTGCCATAGACAGGATTGTATTAGGGCGCGACGCCCATAGCAGCTAATTCGTTTTCGGCTACCCACCAATCCGGGTGCCATACCAAGGCAGTCTTGAAATCGTTCACAGCTGCCTCCCAGTTGCCCAGCATTTTATTAGCGCGCCCGCGCCAAACCCAAGTCTCCGGGATAGCATCCTCCGGGGTGATGTCCAACACATAATTAGCCAAGTCGAGCACGTCCTGATAGCGGGCGGTGTTGAAATAGGCGAAGTATGGCCCGGTCTGATACCAAAACACACGCCAAGGGCGCTGATCGGTGGGCAGCTGGTCGTAGATGGCGAAAGCTTGGTCGTAAGCTTTTGCGGCGCCAGGGTAATCCTGCAATTCTACCAAGATCGAGCCGCGGCTGTACCAAGCGAAGAAGAGATCCATGCCTTCCAGGTGGTCGATGCGCGCCGTGGTTTGCTCGAGGGCAAAGCGCAGGTTGTAGTCTTTATCCCACTGCGGCCCGAGGATACGAGCCACCTCTTCGGTTTTATCGTAAGGATAAACAACCAGGTAGATATTATCGAACTGATCCCAGTAGCGGCTGATTTCATCATAGGACATGGTGATATCGCCTAAGTAAGAATCAGGGATGTTCACGCGCTGCTTGGCATCGTCATAACCGGTAATGATGCCATAATGCCCCATCCAACCCTCTTTAGCATTGATGTATCCACGTTCGATGAGGACAGGGTAACCAGCTGCCACGAGCTTCTTCACCAGGTCAATATTGCCGCCGTAGCGTACTACGCCGGTAAATTCGGTGTGTGCATTGACGTAATCGAGCATCTCATAAGGCATCACGTTGCGGTCTTCACGGCGCGGTTTGAGTGCCGCCGCTGTGACTGTTTGGTCACCTTCCCATCCCCAATAGGAAAGCAGCATGGCTAAGTTGGTTGGCCCGCAATTATTGAACTTCTGCATCTCCTGCTTGACACCCGTGAGCACCTTGGCGGTCGGTATGGGGGTTGGCGTGGGCGTAGGGGTAGAAGTGATGGTGGGGGTAAAAGTGGGCGCTTCTGTGGGCATCGCCGTTGGTGTTGGGGAGGGCTGCAGCGTTGGGGTGGCAGTGGGCGCCATGGCTGTCAAAGTAGCCACTACCTCTGGCAGCAAAGTGCCCTGACCCTGGGGATTGAAGGAAGCCTCCGCTGGGGGGTGAAAGAAATATTGTACCTTTGCACGGGCATTCGCCACATAGTAATATGCGCGGTCACCTATTGCCGGGATTTGATAGAGCCCGATTGCAGTCAAGATCAATGCGACAATAAGCACAACATAAAACCAGGGCTTTTGCCATAAGCTTTTCTTGGTTATTTTCTGTTGAAAATTTTTTGTTAGGTTCGTTTTCATGTTCTTGCGATTATAGCAGTTATTGTCAATTCTGATTTTAAGACAAAAATAAAGGCTGCCGTGAGGCAGCCTCATCATTTTTTACATTACCTAGGATTAGGCTTCGTGGAATTCTCCATCCACGACGTCGTCTCCACCTTGCTCAGTTCCGCCTTGTTGCGGTCCGCTTTGCGCTTCCCCTTGAGCCGGACCGGATTGGGTCTGCTGATATGCAGCCGATCCAATCGCCTGCATCAGGTCCTGCACAGCCTGTGTAGCGTTTTGGATAACCATCAGGTTATCGCCAGCTATAGCATCACGCAATTCTTTAATCTTGCCTTCCAGTTCGGAACGCTTGCCAGCCTCGACCTTATCGCCCATATCGCGCAGTAGTTTTTCCGCTTGATAAGCGGTGCTATCGCCGATATTGCGGGCTTCGATCAATTGCTTACGGCGTTCATCTTCGGCTTTGTGCTGTTCAGCCTCGCGCACCATGCGCTCCACGTCAGCTTTATTCAGGTTCGTTGAAGCGGTAATGGTTACCTTCTGCTCTTTGCCTGTGGCTTTATCCTTGGCGGTCACGCTCAGGATGCCATTGGCATCGATATCAAAGGTTACTTCAATCTGCGGAATACCACGCGGCGCCGGCGGAATTCCATCCAAGCGGAAGCGGCCTAAGGTCATGTTATCCGCAGCCAGCGGGCGCTCGCCCTGCAGGACGTGGATATCAACCGAGGTCTGATTATCTTCTGCTGTAGAGAATACTTCGGTCTTTTTCACCGGAATCGTAGTATTTCGCTCGATCAGCTTGGTCATCACACCGCCTAAGGTTTCTACACCTAAGGAGAGCGGGGTCACGTCCAAGAGCAAAACGTCTTTCACTTCACCCGAGAGCACGCCACCCTGAATGGCTGCACCAACAGATACAACCTCGTCTGGGTTCACGCCCTTGTTAGGCTCTTTGCCGTTGGTTAGTTTGCGCACCAAATCTTGCACCATAGGCATGCGGGTGGCGCCACCTACCAATACGACCTCATTAATCTTATCAATTGTTAGGTTGGCATCCTTCAACACTGCATTGAATGGAATCTTGCAGCGTTCCAGTAGGTGCTCTGTCATTTGCTCAAATTTCGCCCGCGTCAGCTTGAGCAGCAAATGCTTTGGACCATTGGCGTCTGCGGTAATATAAGGCAGGTTGATTTCAGTCTCCATCACGGAGCTTAATTCGATTTTCGCCTTTTCAGCAGCTTCGCGTAAGCGTTGCAACGCCTGGCGATCCTTGCGCAGGTCGATGCCTTGTTCTTTCTTGAACTCATCAGCAGCCCAGTTGACGATGACTTCGTCCCAGTCATCACCACCGAGGTGGGTATCGCCATTGGTAGCTTTCACTTCCACAACGCCACCGCCCACTTCTAGCAAGCTCACGTCAAAAGTACCGCCGCCCAAGTCAAAGACCAAGATGATTTCGTTCTCACGTTTATCCAAGCCGTAAGCCAAAGCGGAAGCCGTCGGCTCATTGATGATGCGTAACACTTCCAGTCCGGCAATCTTGCCTGCATCTTTGGTCGCTTGGCGCTGGCTATCGTTGAAGTAAGCCGGCACGGTGATGACTGCTTGAGTCACCTTTTCGCCTAAATATGCCTCAGCGTCGCTCTTGAGCTTGCCCAAGATCATGGCAGAAATCTCTTGCGGCGTGTAAGTCTGGCCTGTGACGGGAATCTCCACGCGGACATCTCCGCTAGGCCCAGGGACCACCTTGTACGAAACCATTTTGCGTTCGGTTTCGACTTCATCATAGCGCCGTCCCATAAAGCGCTTAATTGAATATACTGTATTTTCCGGGTTGACAATTGCCTGCCGTTTAGCGGGAATGCCGACAAGCCGTTCGCCGTTCTTATTAAAAGCCACAACTGAAGGCAGCAAGTGCGAACCTTCTGAGGTCGGAATAACGGTTGCGGAACCGCCTTCCATTACGGAAACGACACTGTTGGTTGTACCCAGGTCTATACCGATTATTTTTCCCATAGTAAATCTCCTTTACGATTATTCATAGCACCAATACTATAAATGCCAAACGATAGAGAAATGTTAACGTTTCCTCTGTTTTATATATGCATCCAACAGGTTTTTATTTTAGATCTTCTGATTCAACGCAGGTTGTAAAGTTGTTTAAATATGCCCTCCCCCTCAACTTGATATGTCAAAATACCGTATAATTTCAGTACCGTTCCATTAAGGAGGTTGTGATGAGCAAAACTTGTAGTTTTCTAAAAGGTGCAATTCTAGGGGGCATAATCGGCAGTATCCTGGTATTGCTCTATACGCCCTTTACCGGCGAGGAATGCCAGAGCAGCATCCGCGGATACATCTATAATATCCAAAATGAAGTGCGCCGAGCTGGGGAAGAAAAGCGCCTTGAACTTGAACGCGAGTTAGAGGCTTTGCGCTCAGGTGAAAAATAACCTACCCTCTCATAGCTGCTTACTAAGCCCTTAGGGGTAGAGAACCGGTGCTGTCGGCGTCGCGATGGGGTAACTGCCCTGTGTTGGTGTGGGCATGGGCGTGTAGATGGAGGTAGGTGTAGCCGTTGGCCGGGCGGTGGGTACAGGTGTGGGCGTGGTTTGGACAATTTCCGGCTCTGGCGTTGAAAGCAAATCCCCTATTCCCGCTGTTTCCGTGACGACCATATTAGCAATATCATCCACATAAGCCACACCAGCTTGGCAAGCTGGTTCCAAGTAATGCACAACATTTTGCCAAGTAAGCGCTTGTTTGTTGCCTACCGTTTGGCGGACGGCTTGAGAAAGGCAGCCCGAACCTGCGTTGTAGTTGAGCAAGGTAAATTTCCATAAATCTTCGTAGAGCGCTAACTGCCCGGCTGTTCTACCGGTGCTGTTATATATAATTTGACCAACTTGCTCGCAGTTAGCCAGCAAGCTGCGCGCAAAGATACTAATGCTGAAATTAGCCTGCGTCAGATCAATCCCTGAGGGGCAATCTGGGCAAGCTGCGCTCACTTTTTGCACCAGTGCACCACGCAGCATTTCCTGTTGGGCGAGGTCTAAATTGCCAAACCCGCGTTGACATGTCTCGTTGGAAAGCACCAGCGGGCAAAATTGCGTGAAAAAGCTGGGGTTCCACAGCAGCACAGCGTCCGCGCCTAAGTCCGTGAGCTGACCGAGCCCGGCTTCTTGCATACCTTGGTAAATACCCGGCCAAAACTGGCTTTCCCGGCTGAAGATGTTCTTCATTAGCTGAGCTGGTACGCCGGTTTCATTGGCTACTTGTAGGATCTGGGCATTAAACTGGTTCTGCCATTCGTTGACTGCCGGGCGAGCGAGTTCCATCCCGCATACATTTGCAGCGCCATTGCTCTCCAGCCCGCCATTCTCGCAAGAGCTGGCATCTACCAAGCCCTGTTGAATCAACGAGCCAGCGAGCAGATAGTATTCATTGGTTGAGATTAATTCTTCCGATAACGCTGGCGTATTAAGCCAAATTGGTGCGCCATCTACAGGCAAGAAGGCTTGCCAGATATTTGAACAGGTGGAAGCTGCCGCGCTCTTCCACTGGGAACTCAGCACATCGACATAATAACTGGGGGTATCTGCGGCGGGGGCATCAGGGTTGGCAAATTCTCCCCAAGGGATCACGCGTACCTGAGCCTTGTATCTTTCACTGGCATCACCAAAGCTGGATTCTGCCCAAAAGATGATTTCAGCACCATACATCCCCGTTGGCGCTAAGGGGAGATCACATATATCGCCTGGGCAGGTAAAGGGTAGACCATTAACCGTGCCCGCAATCTGAATGATTTGTTCATTAGGCAGCGGTTCCAGTGCTTCCAGACGCATGTAGGGCAACGAGCTGCACCGATTGGTGCCGGCTAAGTTATCACACCCTGTAAGGGAAACAAACACTTCCGCTGGCGGTAGGGTAACTTCCACCTGACGCGTGGATGGGGTCACATGAGCTAAATGTAAGTAAAGCCCTGGGCATTGCTGTGGATTGGTGATGCTGTCATCGTAAAAACAGGCTTTAGTATTAATCCAACGCGTTTGGATATCCTTTCCGCAGTAGTACAATACTTCGCTGTTATCTGGCCAAGATTCGTGGTCGGTGTAAATTTGGCAAACTACCTGCGAGGTTTGCCAAGAGAGCAGCCACCACTCGTAGATCGTGTAGTCCACATCCAATACAACAATCCGTTGTGGGCCTTCAGAGGGCAGGGGTAAGGAGAAACCTGGCTGTGGGTTGAGAACAATTAGCAGCATGGCACAGACCAGAAATATTCTGATCCCTATGCTGCGTTTATTTTTGTTTATTGTTCTCATCGTCAATACTGCATCAGCCCGAAAATTAAGGATAAAGCGGCGGGTTGGTTGGCTGTGGCGTCGTCACCGGGTAAGGTGTCGGGAAAATGGCGGTTGGCACCTGTGTACGCGTCGGCGTGAGGGTAGCACCTGGTTGTGGCGTGCTTGTTGGCGTTCCCGTGATAACCGTGGTTGCTGTCCGCGTTGCGAATGGCGTTTGAGGTAAGCCGGTTTGTGTGGCAGCGGCTGCCTGAGTAAGTTGTGCTTCATAGGTGAGCACAATTTCACTCAGCGGGCTGGGCTCTAACACGTCTGCTAAGGCTTGCGCAAAAACTGCGGCAACAGTTTCTGGCTTGGGGAGGAGAACCGTGGTTTGAGTTGCATCTGGTAGCTGCCACTTCTCCAGCTCGTTCCAACCCAGCAAGTAAAAAGTTAACCTTGCGGGATCGCCTAAGCGTAAAAACAGAGGCACATTTAAGAGCAGCTCTTCCAGCGAAAAATTGGTATCCCGATGCTCTTGGTAAGAAGTGTAAAGCACGGGTAGCTCCACCAACCTTCCATTTTGGACTAATTTGGTAAAGAGCAGTTGTAAAATTTGTTGCTGCCTGCGAGTGCGATCAACCTCATCCTCAGCAGAAATGTACGAGACATAGCACAGGGCTTTCTCGCCATTCATGCTATGCAATCCGGCAGCTAAGCCATTGCAGCCATCGCGGATGGGCAAGATAACGCTGACATCCAGCCCGCCTAAGTCATCCACCAGCCAAGTAAAGCTTTGCGGGTCCGCGACGATAAAACGATCAGCATCAACGCCAAAATTATAAGCCAAAGTTTTCCTCATTAGGCTCATTCCGCCTAAAGCATAAGCCGTATTCAGACGCTGCATGGTGTAGCCAGGCAGATAAACAAACAGGCTGCTCGGGATAGAGACCAGGCTAGCTTTAGCTAAGCGTGCATTGACAAAAGCCAAGTGGATTGCTGGCGTACGCCCGGCATAAGGCGCCGGCTGATCGCTGCCCAAAAAGAGCCAGACTTGCACTTCCTCCGGGATATCCATTCGAGAGACAGGGTGAGGCACCGCAGTGACTGCCGGCAAGCTGGAGGGTGCAAAAGTGTACCAAGGCTTGAGTGTCGGCGTCAGCGTAGGGGTTGGGGTGGCTGAATGCTGCTGGTTATCTGCAACAAGCAAGGTATGCTCCTGGGTTTGGGTTGCGCTCTGGCAGCTTGTGAGCAAGAACAGCATGGCGATCAACGCCAGCCAGCCGCGATGTAGGTTTGGTAAGGTGCACGCGGTTTTCATAGGCTTAATAACCACAAAGGGCTGCTTACTCCCCTATGGTTTTTATTATAGCATGGGGAGGCTAAATTTCGGATCACAATATTTCCACTTAGCATTTTCATAACTTTGATTCAGAAAGCCATGATCAACATAGCAGCCGTCAAAAGGAGCGCGAGGATAGTAGGCATTCCCCATAAGAGATAAACCATTGGCTTTTCCAAGGTTCCCCGTAAGGTAAAGGCAGCCCCAGCGCACGCATCCATCACCCAGGCGAGCAAACCGAGCAGCGGCAAGAGCAGCAAGCGTTGCGATGGCACAATTTCCAGCGTGGTCCAAGTGACATTAGGCTGCAGTCTAGACAGTGCTAAAGCTAAAACCAAGAGCGCGGCATTGGCTGCCAACCCACCCAGGATAAGCCGGCGGGCAGTGCTATCGCTCCATACGCGGTGCCATAGTGTTCCAAAACCTTCAGATTTTGAAATAACGCTCTCCAGGCTTCCTAACTCTGTTAGGCGCTCAAATAAGTCTAAAAATTCTTGTTCCTCTTGCGGAGAAATGACAAAATAGCGCCCGTTGCAGGCGACTAAGAGAAAAAAGCGGCGTTCAGTGGCAGCAAAATCGACCGTGCCCAACCCTGCTACTTGTTTTTTTCCAAAATAAACGCCGGGCAGGCTAAATGCAGGCAATGGCAGCTTGGATTTGAAATCGGAAACCGGACGGATCCACTCGATTTCGGGCATCGGGATAACCTCACGGCGCAAGCCCCAACGCAGCTCCAAGCCTCTGCGCGAAAGGGTGTAGCGCGTGGTCAGCAGTGTATGCAGGCGCAAAAGCAGCCAGATCCAAACTATCAACATCATAAAGGCAAGTACAAGCTCAAGCGTGAAACGTAGCTGCTGAGCAGTGCGCGAGGCATCAATTACAAGGACAATGATTGCTGCAAGAACGCCCACCAAAAGAACGAGCAGCACCCAAAAGCCGGTGCGTTTAGGGGGAAGGAACTCTTTTTCCATAACAGATTGTGCTAATTATACTGATTCTTAATGCGCAATTTTCTAACCCACATTGCATCACAAATAATCTAACTATAAAAGTATATTGCCTCAAAATAGATTGTAATTTTGCGGTACAAGTATTAGAGCAAAGTGATAATGTCCTAAAGTAGCAAAATAGAAATGTCCTAATTAAGATTAGGAGCTATGAAATGGACACACGAAGTGTACTGCGTAATCGAAATGACAAGTAAGGAATTAGCCCGGAAGACAGAAGTAGAACGGGCGTTGGATCACAGAATTACCCAAAAGGAAGCAGCGGCAAGGCTAGGGATCAGTGAACGGCAATTTCGACGCATCCTGCGAAGATATCAACAGGAAGGAGATGGAGGATTAGTTTCAAGGAAACGCAGGAAGCCAAGCAACCGCAAGCCGAATAAGTACCGTTATCGCGTTTCCCGAGGACAAGATGGTTACCAACCGTATCAAGCCTCCATCCCCGCTTTCATTGGCCCTGCATTTACCGATCCTACAGTTCAATTGCTCAAACGCAAACTCGTCGAGGATCGTTCACTCTCCACTGTCTAAGATATGGACATTTGAAACAGTTACGTTTTGGGAGTGTTGAAAAACAATATATGATCGTTTACGCCTAGATTCTTAAAAAAATTAATAACGATATCCCCTTACCCAGTCATCTCCTGGGTTCAAATCATTACTGCTTTTATATCTGAATCTACCTGGAGATTGTAGACCTTCTGATAGCTGAGGGGCACGAATAAATTGAGAACTTGGTGAATAAGAAGGCATATATAAAAATGAACAGAATATTTTTAGCGTACTCATCCAATAGTTTAGAGCAGATACAAATAAAAAGAGCGGAAAAAAATTTTCCGCTCTAGATCAAAAGTAGTATCGTAAGAAAATTTACTTTGCTGAAGGGTCTTTGCCCGCGAGCAAGTTTTCAACAATTTGCCTTAGCGTGCTTTCAGGGACAGCTCCCGGCAGGATCCAACGCTGGTTGAATATCAGTGTGGGCACGGCGTTGACTCCCCATTGCTCAGCCTCGCGTAAATCCATTTCCACAGCCTGCTTCGCCGCCGGGCTGGCAAAATCCGCTTCCCAGCGCACCACATCCAGCCCAATTTCTGCCGCACAATCCTTGAGCACCGCGGGGTCCACAATATTGCGCGCCTCAACGGCATGCGCCTTCTGCACGCGGTCGAACATATCCCAATGGGCTGGCATGCCGCCTTGCATCTCTGCTGCCTTACAAGCTAGCAAACCAGGCATAGAGTAAGGATAAGGAAATGTGCGGCTGCGCATCAAATCCACATTTATCGCTTCGCCATCTGGCTGGGAAGCAGCTGCCGCCCAATGCCCCAGGATTTCAACCTTACCTTCTTCAGCGCCACCAAACATACGGGCAATCGCATTGCGATCTGGGGCTAATGCAAAGGCATGGTGAACCACTTGCACCTGGGGATAATCCTTGATAATACGACGTAGCCTCGCCGAGGCTAAAAAGCACCATACACAAAGCACATCGTGATAAAAATCAAGCCTAAGTTCAGACATTAATTCTCCTCGATAAATTCTGGTTGTGATAAATCCGCGGTGCTCAAAAGCAAAGCGTTAGATGAAGGATCATGCAGGAACAAGCCATCCGGTCGGCGCTCGAAAGGCACGCCCTTTTGGGTTAACAAGCCATCCATGCGCTCAAGCTCCTGGGCGTTAGGCAAATTGAAGGTGAAATAGAGCAGCCCAAGCGCATCTTCAGGTGGCGGCGGCGCGCCTTCACCCTGCCATGTATTGAAGCCGATATGGTGATGGTAACCGCCTGCAGAAACCATGCCCATGCGGAAGCTTTTGGCGACGCCCATATCATCAAACCCCAAGATTTCGTGGTAAAAGTGACGTGTTGCTTCTAAGTCTGCCACGTAGAGGTGAAAATGACCCATGCGTGTCTCTGGCGGGACGGGTAAATCTAATAGATCTCCGGGCTCGAGATGGGAAAATAGCTCATCAAGGTCCAACGGTTCACGCCCATCGCTAAGCCTGCCATCTGCATGCCGAGCAACAAACTCACCGTTGATCACCTCGGAGATGCCATCTTCGGGAGATTCACAGTAAAGCTCAATCGTGTTGCCCTCGGGGTCATCCACATAAGTTGTCTTGGTCATTATGTGGTCAGTCGGGTAGTTTTGCCAACGCATCGAGAAAAGGCGCGCTACAACCCGGGCAAGCCCCCGCCGGTTTGGGAAGAGAATTGCAAAGTGATAGATACCCGTCACCCCACGATAGCGCCGGCCTTTGGCAATCTGAGTCAGACGCACCAAGTCTCTGCCCTCGATGCCCAATCCAGCGCTATTTCCTTTGCGCCAGTTGAGCTGCAAACCAATGGCTTGTTGGTAAAATAACACCTGATTATCAAGATTGTTAACCTTAAGATGGACATAGCCCGGAAGGGTGTCTGGATGAATACGGTCAGCCGCAATGGCTATGGGTTGGGGGACATTAAGCATCATTCTTCTCCTGAAGTGTTAGCTGCAATAGCATGAACTTCTCTTCGAAAGCGAAAATTCTAAAATCTTCTTGTGCACGCATAGTTTCCTTGCAGCCTAATCTTGCTGGACCTCTGATATGAGCTGCTTGAGTGCTTGCTCAAACACTTCATAAGGCTGCGCACCCACAATCGCATAACGGTCATTCAAGATATAGGTTGGAACGCCATCGATGCCTAACTCTGCAGCCTGTCTGACTTGTTCACTCACCAATGCAGTGAATTTTCCTTGCTCGACCTGCTCTCGCATTTCATCAGCATCCAAGCCTACCTCTTTAGCCGCCTGCTGTAAAACCTCCCATCGGCTAATATCTTCCCCTTGCCCGTAATAGTAGTCGAAGACAGTCTGATGGAATTCATTAGCCTTACCTTTTTGACGGGCATACTCGGTAGCTTCGTGTGCTAAACGTGTGTTCGGGATTCGATCCGGGAAGATCATCCTCAAGCCAGCAGCATTCGCCATTTGAACTAAGTGGGTTTGCACCCCCTTCATGTGCGCCTTGACTTGAGCCGGCAGCTCCATACCTTCCGGTGGGGTGTCCGGACGTAAGTAAAAAGGCATCCAGGTCACCTCCAAGGGGTAATTCTGGCTAAGCTTCTGCACTGCACCCTGCCCAACGTAACACCAAGGGCAAACATAATCAGAATAAATGGTAAGCTTCATAGTTTCCATTATTAGGACTCCACACTATTTTCTCTCATGCTTTCCAATTGGATCTGCTCCCTTACTTCTGGAACAATTTCGTTCAAGAAGATCTTCACCTGGGTTTCTCCATCTCCAGCTACCGGCCAGAATATAAACGTATCATGACGGTAGCGGCGGTGAAAATGCAGCAAGGTATCCACCCACTCCTGAGGGGATCCTTGGAGTAAGCCGGGCCGATTAAAACGAAAGCGTTCACCGGCATGCGTCTGGATAGCGCCAAAAAGGTTGTAGCCTCGGCGCACATCTTCCGGCTTACGCCCAGCCTTTATGGCACCTTCATCCAGCCATTGGTTCACCTGATCCAACTGTTCTGGCAAAATATATATTGTGCCAATCAACCAACCATCGCCTCTGCTGCCTGCTAAGCGCAGCATCCGTTCCTGACCAGCGCCAATCCATAAAGGGATGCGGTGCGCAGGCTCCGGTCCGCTCACAAGCCGGCCAAGCTGATAAAACTTTCCATGATAGGCAAACTGGCGTCCTGCAGCAGATAACATTCCCTGCAAGATATCCAAGTATTCTCGAAAAGCCTGATAACGCTCTCCTGGGGTTTCTCCAACCAAGCCTCCCCAAGCGCGCATTCCTTCAACGTAGCCGCCGGAACCTAGCCCCAATTCCAACCTGCCTCCGCTAATCACATCCAAAGTGGCTGCCATTTTAGCCATCATAGCCGGTGGTCGTAGGGGGGAGTTGAGCATGTTTGTAGCTAGGTGCACTCTTTCCGTACGCGCAGCCAGAGCAGAGAGTAAAGTCCAAGTATCCAAAAACTCCGGGTTATAGGGATGGTCTTGGATGGTGATCAAGTCCACGCTGCTGGCATCTGCCAGCTTGGCGCGCCGAAAAGCTTCCTCTACCCCAACTTTATTCGGGTCAATGGCAATGCCAAATAAGGGTGTATTCGTGACGGCGGTCATCGTTTCTTCCTACACTATCAGTACTAGCAGGTTAGTCCTGCGCGGTATTTTCTACATACTTGGCTGGATTTTCTTCAAAGGCCTGCTGGCAGCCAGCCGAGCAGAAGTAATACTTTTCTCCAGCATATTCGCTCACATATTGAGCGCCTTCCACTTTCACTTCCATCTTGCAGACAGGGTCGATTTTAGTTTCCATGATTTTCTCCTTTTCATCATCGGAATAACATTCCCCAGTTAGGGGGTCACAAAAGTTACCAATGGCTTGGATGCCAAATTGTTTCAAGTCGATGGTTTCGATTTTTTTCATTGCGCCTCCTCTGGATACCAATGCGAAACCCACATGCTTAACTCTCGATAAACTGCGACTAGGTCTTTCCCTTTAGGAGTAAGCTCGTATTTAACATGGCGCTGGGCATCGGGGATCACCTCGCGGTTTACAATTCCCTCAGCTTCCAACAGTTTAAGTCGTTGAGTCAATGTGGCGGGGTTGATTCCGCCCATCAGCTCTTGCAGCTCACAAAATCTGCGCGGCTCCTGAAGGAAATAGATAATTTCTAAAGTCCATTTAGAGCCGAGGAACGAAGTTGCTTTTTCAATGGGGCAGGTAAGTTTCATCTTCATCACTACTATATTTTTTATAGTAACTATATCCTACTCTTTTTATCTACATTGTCAACTTTGCAGCAGATAAAAGATTGTGCAACCAAAAAAATCCAGCGCCTTTTGGGAGGTGCTGGATTTAGATTGGTACAGTTATGCAACAAACTGTTTTATGGCGCACCGTAGAGCGGGATGCGAGCGCCATTGACACGATTCGCCTCCTCTGAGCAGAGGTAGAGCAGCGCTGCAGCAATCTCTTCTGGTGTGGTCCAGCTGGCGTTCTTGGGCGAAGGTTCGCGCTCGCGTTGGTGTTCCACGTCGATGCTGCGCACCCGGAGAATGTTCGCTGTCACTCCAGTATTCTTGAGCTCCTCAGCCAGCGTCAGCATCAGAGTTTCTTCGGCGACTTTGCCCACGGTATAAGGCAGGCTGTTTGCCGGTGGCGCACCGACCCCGGGCGTCGAGATGATGACATAGCGCCCCCAGTGATTTTCGCGCATGTGCGGGATGAATGCTTGGGCTAAATTGAAACTCGTCCAAAAGTGCTGGGCAAGCATGTTTTCGACTTCCTCAGGTGGAACTTCTGGTACGGGCTTGCCCGCAATCCACCCGCCGATGAAGTTAAAGAGAATTTCCACGCGCCTAAATTTAGCCAAGGCTGCCTCAAACACCTTCTGCGCCGACCCGCTCTGGGTCAGATCCGCCACGACCGTCAGATAACTCTCAGGGTCAGGCTTAAGCTCATCCACGAGTTGCGTTAGCCGCTCAGCATTGGTGCCGACGAGGACAAGCTTTGCTCCTTGTGCTGCAAATTCCCGTGCCACCACCCTACCTAATCCACCAGTCACACCGGCAATAACTGTGATTTTATTTTGAATAGCCATATTTTGATCTCCTTACGGGGAGTATAGTATACAGCTTTGTACTAACTGAACCAAAAGCTTATACGGGGCTGCTGTAGGATCTCGGTTAGTTTAGTTCTGGTAGTTCTCTTACCCCATTTCCAAGTCTAGCTAGCATTCGCAGGGCGCTTTCGTCTAAGTTAAGCATAAATATAACAATAGTAAAACGAAAAAATAAAAGCCAGAGAGATCATCTCTGGCTTTTTGAGTAGCGGGGAGTGGATTCGCCTGCCCTGACGGTCAGTCCAGGGAACCACTGACCTCCGGGTTATGAGAAATTTACCTGGTTTCAAAGAGGTTTTCCCTCAGGTTCCGCATTTTAGCCTGGCTTGAGGGACGCTCTTCTGAAAAAGTCGGAGGATCTTTGGTTACGAGATATTATTCGTATGATCGTGACTTTTTATGACAGGGTCAAGTAGAAGCTTTTTCGCAACCCTGAGGATGATGGTTATGTTTTGGTGCATGAACGTCCTCTTTTTGGAAAACTTTTGTGAAATAGAAAAATCCTTAAAGATTCGAGGCCGTTTGATTCTGTCAAAGCTTGAGGGTCATTGGTTGATTAAAGATAATTATTTTACAAACCATATTTAGCAGCGAGCTGGTCTGTCAACCACAGGAGTATATTATTTTTGCGAATGCATTGGGTTATTTTTTGCCAACTACATTTGCGAAGCATGTTTGGTCGTTTGAGAGCTGTTCTCATTTCAGTATATGATTTGAAACCGTTACCACCCTTCATGAACGATGGGTTTCTTTCGTCATAAATTAGTAATACATGGCTATTCTTATCGGAGACTGACCCATCTTCATTCACGCCTATTGCTAGAATGTTCCGTATCAACTGGAAATTCATGTTTACCGGACAAGGATCCAAATCAACATTATCCTCAATTCGAAAAAATGCTGGGATATATTTCCAATATAACACTCCAGTTTCGGTTAACGAGCACCGTTCATTCCTACCTCTTTGTTGGGAATAAGACCCATCACAATGCTCGCGTTCGAAATTTGAATCTGCAGGAGTCAATCGTGGACGTGAACAAGTTCCCACTTCCGTCTCTGTAAATTTGCACTCAATTGCAACCCGGTAATTTCCAGAAATATATGCATCAAGGCTAGTTCGACGGCGCTCTCCAAGATAATTGATTTTATGTTCCATTGAAAAGCTATTTGAGGTAATTATTGCCGAACCAAATAGATTATCCCCTTCATCATCCATTAGTTTAGATAAGTAATCAATGGAGTTGTGAATGACCAGATTTCCCAAAATACTAAGGGCTAATGCCTGAGAGCTATTCATACTGCGAAACCATTTATGATGCTCACTTTCTGGAATTAACTGAAGCAATGCATCTTTTTCCTGCTCGCTTGCATTAGGGTTAATAATGATATTTCTCCAGGCTTCCTGAACAAGAAAAACAGGAGGTCTGCCATCTTGGGAAAATGGTCGTTCAAAATAATCACTCCAATCTGGGAACTGATTTTTTTGATAGTCCCAGAATCTTTTTATTAAGTCCGACTTGAAATTAAATGTTTTTGATTCGATATCATTCATTGGATTATGCTTTGTTATCGGTAAATTCATCAATCGCCTCTAATTGGTGATTAATTCTAACCTGGAACAAATCCAGCTCACTTATTGTTGAAATCATTCAAAATTTTCCGGTTTCACACAATCTCTACTGCTTCATAAAATGAGCGTATAGGAAACGGAACGGCCTGTGGTTGGAGTAATCAACTTCTTGAACACCAGGATTTAATTGCAAGCGCAACTAAAATTGGATCAGCTGTAATCAGAATTCATGGCCCAATTTTAGTTCCGCTCGGCTATCACTGGGATCTTCTGTAATGCTATCGCCATTTTCTATCAGCCATTTTTCATCATTCTGATCTATGAGGTAGATAGCATAACCGAGCTCTAAGATTGTGTATTTCTCTCCCACGTGAAGTCGTCTGCCTTCAATAACAACTTTTAACCAATTGTCGCGCTTTACCGCAGATTCGATCCATATTATCCCACCCTATAAAAAAATTAATAGAAAAGTTTGGATTGCACATCTAGATATTATCATAGGTCATATTGACCAAAGATCAAAACGCTTTTGACAATCACCGACTGGTAGCCTTGCCCTTGATGCATAATTAACAAAAAAGAGCTTTTTCAAGCTCTGTTCATAGTAGCGGGGAGTGGATTCGAACCACTGACCTCCGGGTTATGAGCCCGACGAGCTGCCACTGCTCTACCCCGCAGTGCTTAGTATTATAGAATAAAAAATCTAAAAGTCAAGCTTTGCGCCAAACCTTATTCAGGGGTGCACGCTCATACCTATCTTTCAACATTTCCCCTATCCTGCTGCACTAAAATCTCTCTCAGGCGGTTTTTTCGATCACCCAAAAGTGGGAGAGCCCCATGCGTTGCAAAGGTGTCTTCTCCAGAATTTGCAGCACAGCTCTTAGCGCTTTGCCCGAGCGCGGCCGGCGCTCGATGATGTTATCGTAGGCGCCAAAAATCGTGCGCTTGGTCACAATCCGCACCGGCAGCCCGGCAAACAGGTGCGCCAGGTCCGCCCGCGTGTAGACCCGCACATGCGGCGCGAGTTTATCCCGCAGCCGGCGGGGTAAATAGTTGACCAGCGGGATATTGCCAAAGTGGTACTTGCCGCGCCAATATATGCCATGCGTCTCAAAAGGATAGCCACGGTTGGGGCAAAAGAGCACGATGCGCCCGCCCGGTCGCAGCACACGCACCATCTCCTGCACGGTGGCTTGGTCATCCTGCACATGCTCGAGCACTTCATGGTTGAAGACTAGGTCCATGCTGCCTGTGGGTAAGGGCAAGTGCTCGCCCGCGCCGCACACCACGAGCTCTGCAAAAGCATGGCTCTCCTGCACGCGCGGGAACTCGATATCCAGCCCGATGGCTTGCCGGCTCAGCGGCACCAAATGGCGCAGATACGTCCCTACCCCGCTGCCATCCACGAGCACGCGCCCTCCAATGCGCTCCCCGGCGGCTTCGCGCAGCATGGCAAAGCGGCGCTCCTGCCCGGCGCGCCAAACATGCGAAGGCTCGCCACGCTCGGCGGCTTTTTCCAGGTTTTCGGGGATGACGTGCGGCATAGCCTCTATTCTACCAGCTTGCCGCCTGCGTAAATGGCATTTACTTCCAATCGACACCCATTTTGGTGCGGCCGCGCAAGTATTTTTCCACAGCAATGCCGGCGGTTGCGCCATCAGCGGCAGCAATCACGGCTTGCTTAATATGCTGGCAAAGCACATCCCCCACCGCAAATACGCCAGGCACGTTGGTCTGGAACTCACGGTCGACTAAAATGCAGCCTTGCGCGCTGGTTTCGATTTGCCCTTGCAGGAAGTCCGTGATGGGCACACCGCCCTGCAAATAGACAAACACACCTTTTACTGCCAGTTTCTGCTCGCCTTCCTTGCCGCGCTGGGCGTAAGCAATACCCTCTACATGCGCGTTACCATAAATCTCATGCAGCGCTGCACCTAAAAGCACTTCAATCTTGGAGTTAGCTTTGAGTTCGGAGATCAGTTCTTCTGAAGCCACCAGCTCCGGCGTTGGGCAGAGCAGTGTAACCCGGCTGGCAAAGCGCGCCAAATAGAGCGCTTCTTCGACCGCTTCGTCATTTTTGCCTGCCACGGCTACTGCCTCATCCTTGAAGAAAGCGGCATCGCACACCGCGCAATAGGAAACCCCACGTCCGAGATACTCGGCTTCACCTTTGACTAAGTGACTGCGCCCCATCGATCCGGTCGCGATGATGACCGCGCGAGCAGGATAAACGCCAGCGTTGCCATAGACAACCTTAGGGCTGCTGCTAAGATCCGTGCCGATGGCTTTATCGTTGACGTAACGGGCGCCAAAGCTTTCCGCCTGAGCGCGCATGGTCTTGAGCAATTGGGCGCCGCTCAGCTCGCCCAGAATCCCTGGGTAGTTAGCAATTTTGCTCGTTGTCCCTAAAGCGCCTGTGGTCAAACCCTTATCCAGGATGAGGGTAGAAAGAGCGGCGCGCGCGGTGTAGATGCCGGCTGTAGAGCCGGCTGGGCCACCGCCGATAATCACTACATCGTAAATGGTTTCAGCTTGGGTATCGCTCATCAAGTTGCCTCTTGTTGTTATTCGGTGCTGAATAGTATAACGGACTTGAACCCGATGGAATAGCGGCGCGTAAGGTTGGTCTTTTCTTGGAGATTTGCATAGGTAAAATCTCAAATAAACTGATTTAGCTTGTTTCTGATAGTTTTTTAGAGGTTCACCATGTTAAAAGTGAGCAAAACGGGAGCTGAGATGCTCCTAATTGTTGTTTGAAAGGTTTATAAAGCTGGAAGATAGAAAATTTTACCAAATGAGCTTAGCAGAGCGCCGGCAGTGGATAGCTAAGCATTTTGCACTGAGCGCTCAGGACATGACCGCTTGGTCAGCTGAGGGCGGGCTGAGCGCTGATGCAGCCAACCAAATGATCGAGAATGCGGTTGGCGTTTATGCGCTGCCCTTAGGCATCGCGCAGCACTTTATCGTCAACGGCAAGCCAGTGCTGGTGCCGATGGCGATCGAAGAGCCCTCGGTGATTGCCGGTGTGTCCTACATGGCAAAGTTGGCTCAAGCCGGTGGAGGATTCCGCACGAGCGCTACCGCTCCGGAGATGATCGGCCAAATCCAACTGCTGGACCTAACAGACCTTGCCGCTGCGGAATCTGCCATCCTCTCGCATAAAGACGAGTTACTTTCGAGCTTGCGCGGCTTGCACCCAACCATCGAGGCCCTGGGCGGTGGAGCCAAGGACCTGCAGGTGCGCCAGTTTGCCTCCTCTCCCATAGGACCGTTTTTGGTCGTGCATCTGATTTACGACGTGCGTGACGTAATGGGCGCCAATGCGGTGAACACAGCCGCTGAGCGCTTGGCCAGCCCCTTGGAGGCGCTTACCGGCGGACGAGCGCATTTGCGCATCTTGAGCAACTTAGCCGACCGGCGCTTAGCCAAAGCGGAAGTGACTATCCCAACAAGCGCCTTAGCCTTTGGCGCGTTCAGCGGCGAGCAGGTGCGCGATGGCATCCTGGAGGCTTGGGCTTTTGCTGCCGCAGACCCTTACCGCGCGGCGACGCACAACAAAGGCATTATGAACGGAATCGATGCCGTGGTGATTGCCACGGGCAACGACTGGCGCGGCGTAGAAGCTGGCGCGCACGCCTATGCTGCCCGCTCTGGGCGTTATACCAGCCTCTCAGCCTGGGAAGCAGCTGAGAATGGCGACCTGCACGGCTCGCTCGAGCTGCCAATGGCGGTGGGTATCACCGGCGGCTCCACGCAAGCACACCCAGCGGCACGCGCTAACCTGAAGCTGCTGGGTGCCAAAAGCTCCGGGGAATTAGCCGGTATTATCGCGAGCGTCGGCTTGGCACAAAACTTAGCTGCGTTGCGGGCATTAGCCACCGAAGGTATTCAACGCGGGCACATGCGCTTGCATGCCCGCCAGGTGGCGCTCTCAGCCGGGGCGCAGCCGCTAGAGGTCGAGCGCCTCGCCGAGCAGCTCATCCGCGAGGATAATATTAGAATAGAACGTGCAAAAGAAATCTTGCGCGAGTGGAGTAAACAGAAATGATGAGTGAACACGAACATCAACGCGATATAGAAAACTTGCTGCTGCGACCGGAGCGCCCGGTGGGTATCATTGGCTATGGTGCTTACGTCCCGCGCTACCGCCTGCCAGCTAAGGAAATCGCGCGCATTTGGGGCGCTGGCGATGAAGGCTTGCCGGTGATCGAAAAAGCCGTTGCCGGTTTGGATGAAGATGTGATTACTATGTCCATCGAAGCAGCGCGCAACGCGCTCAAGCGCGCTGGTATTGACCCACGCGAGCTGCGCGCAGTGTGGGTGGGCTCCGAGTCGCACCCTTACGCGGTCAAACCCAGCGGCACAGTGGTGGCAGAAGCCATCGGTGCTTCGCCCCATATTCAAGCCGGCGATTGGGAATTTGCCTGCAAAGCCGGCACTGAAGCTATAGTGGCTGGCATCGGTTTGGTGGGGTCAGGCATGGGCAAATACGCCTTAGCCATTGGCATGGACACCGCCCAGGGCAAGCCTGGCGATGCGCTTGAATATACCGCTTCTTCAGGAGGCGCAGCCTACATTATCGGTCCCGCAGAGGAAGCCTTAGCAACCATCGAAGCCACCTATTCGTACGTCACGGATACCCCCGATTTTTGGCGGCGGGAGCATGCCGTTTACCCCGAGCACGGCCAGCGCTTTACGGGCGAGCCGGCTTATTTCCAGCATGTCACTTCAGCCGCGCGCACGATGATGGAAGCTACCGGGCTGAAAGCCGCGGATTTCACTTACGCTGTATTCCACCAACCCAATACCAAATTCCCGCAGCGGGTAGCTAAGGAGCTTGGCTTTACGCCCGAGCAGATCAAGACTGGACTGCTCACGCCTGTGATCGGCAATACCTATTCGGGCTCATCCCTTATCGGGCTTTCAGCGATCTTGGACGAGGCAAAGCCCGGAGATTTAATCCTCATGACCTCTTATGGTTCTGGTGCTGGCTCGGACGCCTTTGTAATCCGCGTGCAGGAGCCAATCCGCGAGCGCCAGGGTAAAGCGCTCACCACGCAGGAATACATTGCCCGCCGCACGGAGATCGACTATGCCACGTACGTGCGCTTCCGCGGCGAGATTACGGTGAAGTAGGCGCACCATGGCTGATACCAGACCTGAAGTTTATATTGCCGGCATTGGGCAAACCAATGTAGGCGAGTTGTGGAGCCTCTCGCTGCGGGACCTGGGCGTGAAGGCGATACGCGCTGCCATCAAAGACTCTGGAGGGCTGCAGCCCCAGGCGCTCTTTGTGGGCAATATGCTCGCTGCCAGCGCTTCGCATCAAGCCAACTTGGGCGCCCTGCTCTGTGAGTGGGCGGGTCTCAAGGGCGCAGAGGGCACCACAGCGGAGGCAGCCGATGCCTCTGGCGGAGCTGCCTTACGCTTGGCATATACCGCCATTCGCTCTGGCATAGTGGATGTTGCCTTAGTGATTGGCGTGGAAAAAGCCACCGATGTGCTGGATAGTGATATCGATTCGCTCTCGGTGCGTACTTTAGACTCGGACTATGAAGCTGCCGAAGGGCTGACCCCCATTGGTCAGGCAGCCTTATTGATGCAACGTTATATCTACGAGAACCAGGTGGAGCGGGAAGCCTTAGCGGCTTTTCCGATGCTCGCACATGCCAATGCTGTGCATAATCCCCATGCTATGTACCGCAAGCCGCTCACCCTCGAGACATACCTGAAAGCTGGTATCCTCACGGAGCCGTTTAACCTCTATGACATTGCACCTCTGGCAGATGGCGCGGCGGCTGTACTCCTCACCCGCCGCGAGCTGGTTCCCGAAGGTCTTGGTCATCCGCTCGTGCGTGTGGCTGGCTCTAGTTTGGTCACGGATCGCTTAGCTTTGCATGACCGCAGCGATCCGCTGTTTTTTGACGCTGCGGCTGTCTCAATGCAGCGCGCCTGTCAGCAAGCCGGCATTACCCCTGCTCAGGCGGACTTCTTTGAATATGCGGATATCACCACGCTGCATGCAATCCTTTCGCTTGAGGCAGCGGGCCTATCTCCGCGCGGGCAAGGTTGGCGCTTAGCCCGCGATCACGCCCAATGGCAAAAGGAATCCTTGCCAGTCGCCACAATGGGCGGGTACAAAGCGCGCGGTAATCCGTTAGGCGCAGCTGGGGTCTATCAGGCGGTTGAGGCTTGCTTGCAGCTGCGTGGTGAGGCTGGCGATGCTCAGCTGCCTCAGGCGCACATTGGGATAATCCAAGCCCTGGCTGGCACTGGTTCCACTGCCGTGACGCATGTTCTTATGCAGGTAGAAGAAACGAATTAAGCTTTACTTCTAAATATGTATAAGTAGGAAATGAAAAATTAAACATGATATGTTCTTGCCGGTCTCCTGAGTGCGTAGCCTGCCCGTAGGGTACCGAGCGAGGAACTTGACCACAGGTCTCCCTCGTTATTCCAAACATTTAATATTAACGATTACCATAATTGGAAGAGAGCTTATTTGAGACCTAAAGGTCGCACACCGTGCATGGTTTGTAGAGTGCGATCCCTGCCCGTAAGTTACCATAAAAAACGCGAGGAACTCTCGATTTTTCTACATCCCTCTTATATATGAAATGTTGAAAATGCAACACTATACTTGCCTACGCTCATTTCCCCCCTCGGCGTGGTAAACTTAGTTTTGAGGTAAAGAATTTGATGAACCAGCGAGTCATTTATCCATTCACCGCCATTGTCGGGCAGGAGCGCATGCGCCGTGCCCTAGTGCTCAATGCGGTTGATCCGCGCATTGGCGGCGTGCTCATTCGCGGCGAACGTGGTACAGCCAAATCTACTGCCGCACGAGCTCTGGCAGCTCTCCTGCCAGAAGAGGAAGCCATCGAAGGCTGCCGTTTTGGCTGCGACCCGCACGATCCAACCCATTGGTGCACCGAGTGCATCGAGCGCGCTGCTGCCTCCAAGGAGCCTTTACCCATCATCCGCCGCCCAACGCCATTTATCAACCTGCCGGTTTCTGCCACAGAGGACCGTGTGGTCGGGACGTTGGATATCGAGCGTGCCATCCAAAAGGGCGAACGTCACTTTGAGCCCGGCGTTTTAGCCGCTGCCAACCGTGGGCTGCTGTATATTGATGAAGTCAACCTGCTGGATGACCATGTCGTCGATATTTTGCTGGATTCTGCCGCAATGGGGATGAACATCGTCGAGCGCGAAGGCATCTCTTTCAGCCATCCCGCCCGCTTCATCTTAGTAGGCACGATGAACCCTGAGGAAGGCGATCTGCGGCCGCAGCTACTGGACCGCTTTGCGCTTTCGGTGGATATCCGCGGCATCCCGGATGCCCGCGCGCGCGTTGAGATTATGCAGCGAAACATTGCTTTCGAGCAAGATCCGGTCAAATTCCGCGAGGCTTGGCTGCCGCGCGAACAAGCACTTTCCGACCGGATCCACAAAGCCCGTGCGTTGGTCGACGAGGTTACTTACACCACCCGCGACTTACTGATTATCGCCGACCTGACTGCCTCGCTGGAGGTGGATGGACATCGTGCAGACCTGGTGATCCTCAAGGCTGCCCGTGCCCAAGCTGCCTTTGACGGCCGCACGCGCATCGTGCCCAACGATATCGCCTTAGCAGCTGAGCTTGCTTTGCCGCATCGCGTCAAGGCTGGGCCCTTCCGCAAGTCGGATATCGGCATCGAGGCTTTAGAAGAGCGCATTGAGCAGCTCAAAGAGCAGGCGGCGGTGGAAGCCGAGCAAACCCCTTCTGATGAGGACGATGAGGGTAAAAAAAAACAGGAAGTGAGCAGGAGCGCATCAGCTTAGAGCCGGATGACCTGCAAGTGCCAGTGGGGGAAGCGCAACAACAAGTTTTTACAGAGCTGGATGCTCATTGGTGGGATGGCGGCAAGGTCGTCAAACCTGGCGAGCCTTTTGAAACCCGCCAAATGGACACTCCACTGGATGAAATGGTGCGCAAACATGGCGGCAGGCGCTCCGAAACCTATACCGACCGCAAGCGTGGGCGTTACATCAAAGCCCGCCCTTCTCCCCATAAAGCTGACGATTTAGCCTTTGATGCAACTTTCCGTGCTGCCGCCCCTTTCCAGAGGCAGCGCTCCGCCATCCGCGAGAAGGAAAACGTCGCATTTGCCGTGCGTTCGGAAGACTTCCAGAAAAAGGTACGGGTTAAAAAGACGGGCAATCTCATCCTCTTTTTGGTAGATGGATCTTGGTCTATGGCGGTGGCGGAGCGCATGCAAGCTACCAAGAGCGCGATCCTTTCCCTGCTCAAGGATGCGTACCAGCGCCGCGATCGTGTGGGCTTGATTGTTTTCCAGAAGGACCGCGCCACGCTCGTGCTCGCCCCTACCAACTCCGTGCTCTTAGCCCAGCGCGCCCTTGCTGATATCCCCGTGGGAGGCAAAACACCTTTAGCCGCAGGCTTGAAAATGGCTTATGAGGTCATCACGCGCGAAAAAATCCTTCACCCGGATGTACAGCCGCTACTTATCGTTCTCACAGATGGCGCTGGGAACGTGCCAATGGGGAATAAACCGGTGAAAGAAGAAATCAAGGAAATGGCTAACTTATTTGCTAAGGAAGACATTCACAGCGTGGTTATTAATATGGAAGCCAAAGCTTTCGACACGGGTTTAGCACAGGAATTGGCTGAGATGATGGGCGGGGTGTGCTACACCCTGGAGGAAATCAAAGGGGAGACGCTATATAACACGGTGCAGAAAGAAATGCGCGTAACCTCAAATTAAAGCGATATATCTTCTCTAATCTTCGACCGCAACAACGTTTACTTCAGGGAAAAACTGACGCAAAGTGCCAGCTACCCAACCTTGCAAGGTGGCAGGCAGCAAAGGACAACTTTCACAAGCACCGCCCAGGTGCACCTTAACCTCATCACCCTCAATAGCAACCAGCTCGACGGTGCCGCCATGATATTGTTCGATGTAAGCGCTGAGCTGCTCGATCAAAGCAGAGATTTGTTCTTCTTTGCTAAAACGGGGAAATTGAATATCACTCATGTCTGCCTTCTTTCTGGATATGGTCCTTCTATTATACCCATAAAGGATCAGCTTTTTATAGTATTAGGACCGCCTGGTCTTTTTCGGAGTATGGTCTTTTGCACCAAATTCTCTACGCCCTCACCTAAAGAAGAGCGCAAAATTTTCTGGCTTTCAGCGAAGAAGCTTTCTACCACTTGTTTTAGATTGGCTTGGGTCTCTTCTTCCAACTGGGTGAAGGTGGTGATCATCGCCCGAGCCGCAGCAAGTTTATCCTCCGAGAGTTCGCTCAAGGTCTTGGCGCCGGTCGCTTCGATCACCTGGAACAGCGCTTCGACAAAATGCGCTCTTTGCTCTAAGGTGATTTCATCCAACCAAGCCCGGATAGCCTGACTGAGCACTAAGCTGCTTTTAGAAAGCTCTTGTTCATAAACAAAATGCTTGCCCAACACTTCCCAGGAGAAGGCATTATGCTGCAGTAAGCCAGTCTCGCTGCTTCTGACAACCCGATATTCTTCTCCATGTTCCAACAAAATCCCCACCACTGAAGAATGTGGGATAAAGGTAGTTACTTTGTGAATAATTCGCTGGTAACCTTCTTCCTCAGTGATGTTAGCGTGAAAACCCGGACCGTCGTTATTGTATACGGCAACGATGTGCTCCTGCATTTCTGGGGGCAGGTGTGCAGCTGCGTAAACCGCCAGATTACCGCCTTTGGAATGTCCACCGAGGTAGAAGTCCCCACTTAGGTTTTCCATGACAGCTTGAGCATAGCGCATCGCATCCCTCTGAGCCGGCACAGCATCTCGGAAGCTCATTTCCAAGTCTTCTTTCCAACCTGCCAAGGTGTCATCCGTGCCGCTAAAGGCAATAAAGTGCAGATTTTCATCTAACGAGAAGACGATGGCTGAAAACTGCTCTGCTTTAGCAAATTCAATACGGTCAATGTAATCTGAGAGCTGCAGGCTGCTAAAACGTTCGGTTTGAGCGCACTCCTCCAAAAGCAAAGGCAGTGCTGCAAAAAATGAACGCGTCAGGTTGGTGGTAACCTCGTGCGGGGCTGGCTCGATACGGTCTGCAGCCTCTTGTAAAGTGACTGAACCGCGTTTATCCAAACCTGGGACAACGCCGCTAAAATCACAATAGGATAAGACCGAGAAAATCAGATTGTCCACTTCATTGAGCGGATCGTTCCAGAAGGTCAAATCACCACGCCAGTCGAGATAGTCAAAGATAGTAGGCATATTCATACCTGGATACGTCTATTTTAATCGAATGTGAACGTTCCAGAGAAGCTTGAGCACTTAAGGCAACTTTAGTCCCTTGACCAGTTAGACATTAATCTAATATAATAGACCATTATTTACGCATTGTGAGGAGTTATGTTGCCTGAATCAGATTACACCCGCCTTAGATGGGAGATAGGCACTGGCTATGATCTGTTTATTAGCTTGCTAGTGCTCCATCGACCTGAACAACATGGTTTGCGTGCCTCTTGGGCAGCTGGTGTGCGCTCCCGCCTCCCCGCCGAAGAACGAGAGACCTTAGAAACAGCTATCACCCTCATTTACGAACCATTGCCCTTTGTCCATACGGTGCCGATGCCCAAAGATACCCAAGCAGTTTTGGATGCTCTCGAACGCCTGCCCGCGGGTAGAAGGTTTGAGACATTAAGTTTGCCATATAGTACGCCTTCAATCGTACGTGACGTGCTGCTCAATACCACCTCACAGCGCAAATGGACCGCAACCGAAAAAAGCATCATTAGCAACAACTTCCAGAACCGTGACCAATTGGTCACCCCCACTTATCTAAACTTGCTTTATGAAACCTGGGCACATCGAGAGGAATTTGGCGAAAAGTATCTGAAAGCGCTAAAATCCTACGCGGATGCATTCTTTTTCGAAGAAGAGCAGCGTATTTTACCCGTGCTGCGTCAAGGGCTTTCGCATGCGCAAATGCGTGCTGGCTCTTTGCAGCTGCCCACCATGCTCGAGGAGCTTTCTGCAGGCGTGCGCCTGCCTGAGCTAGACAAAGCTCGCCGCATTTATTTAGCCCCCTCTTTTTGGGGAGCACCTTTCCTATTTTGGAATCGCTTGGATGTTGATACGCTGTTGATCGTCTTCGGCGCACGGCCAGATAATATGGCATTAATTCCGGGCGAGGTTATCCCAGATAGCCTCTTGCTCAGCTTAAAAGCACTTTCGGACCCCACCCGTCTGCGGATCCTGCGTACACTGGTACAATCGCCACAGACAGCAGCGCAGCTTTCGCGCTTGCTGCGCTTGCGTCCGCCCACCGTTACGCACCACCTCCGTGAGCTGCGCTTAGCAGGCATGGTACACGTCACCGTCTCCCCTGAAGGGGATCGATATTACACCACACGCTATGAAGGCTTGGAAGCAACACAAGACCTGCTTAAAAGGTTTATCCAAGGAGATTAGGGTGGAGAAAATACCGACAACAGTTGAACCTAAAAAAACTTCCTTTGCCAAAACTTACCTAGAGCGCATCGCTGCCTTTAGCCCTAATGCTAGGAAATACCTCATCGGGATCATCATTTATGGCTCTGCCATGGGGGTTTACCAGCTGCTGTTCAACTTTTACGTACTGAGCTTGGGCTACAACGAAGCAGTACTGGGCAATTTGGTCACTGCTCGCAGCGCTACTTCACTCATTGTAGCGCTACCCATGGGATACTTAGCCAACCGCATTGGCCATAAGCGTGCATTCATCTTGGGGCACAGCGGGATAGGCATCGCTATCTTAATAATGGTGCTCTACCCTTCAGTACCCATCTTTGTAGTGATGAGCATCGTGATTGGCTTAGCCCAATCGCTCACCGCCATAACCATGGGACCTTTCTTGATGGAAAATAGTGGTGAAACTGAGCGCACCTATCTGTTCAGCTTCAGCTCCGGCTTAAGCATGACCGCCTCGTCCATTGGTCAATGGATCGGGGGATACTTACCCACGTGGGCAGGTGTGAGGTTGGCAGTTAGCGCAACTAGCGCTACTGCCTACGCTTGGGCTTTGGGGATCATCGTGATTGGCGTGGCAGTCTCTCTCATCCCGATTTTCATGATCAGCCAAAATCGTACCAAAGATAGCAGTTTAGCTGCTTTTGCGCCAATTAATTACATGCGTAAGAACCCAGGTAAATTGAGCAAATTAATTCTGCCCATTTTATTTACCTCGATCGGCGCTGGTATGATCATGCCTTTCATGAATGTATTCTTCCGAAATGTGCACAACCTTTCCGATGCATCGATTGGCGTGCTGTTTGCATGGGGATCGCTTGCAATGGGTATCGGGCTGCTTTTGGCGCCAGCATTAGCGGAGAAATTTGGCAAAATCCAAGTCGTCGTGGCAACGCAGGGGCTCTCCATCCCCTTTTTAGCCCTGTTGGGTTTCGCACCTTGGTTCGGTGTAGCAGCCGTGGCATATTATCTCCGCTTGGTGTTGATGAACATGAGCACGCCCGTGTATACCACGTTCACAATGGAACAAGTCGAGCCCGAATCGCGCGCGATGGTGGCTAGCCTCTCGAGCATGGCGAGCAATTTTGGCTGGGCATTCAGCCCGACATTTAGCGGATACTTCCAAGTGAACTACGGCTTCGCGCCACCCTTCCTTATAACGATCGTCTTTTATATTGCTTCTGTAGCTATGTATTATTTTTGGTTTTGGAAAGGGAGAAGCATGCCAAGTGCTGCTCCGATTTCCTTAGAAGTAAACCCCCAGCCTGCCGATTGCCCTGATAAAGTACTTGACGCTTAGATTCAAGCCGTAGGTTTAATCCGAAAGTCGTAGATACCTTCAGAATACTCCCATAAGTTGCCACAACCTGGGCAGGTTTGAGAGGAAGCGCTTTCTGCTAAGGCAGCTCCACACACAGGGCAGGCGAAAAAGTCTCCTGGCTGCGCTTTTGGGGCAGCACCTAAAGCCCTGGCACGAATGAAAACGCTCGGTGAATACTGCGCAAAAGCTCCCGTCCACTGCAGGGCTGAATCTAAACCCACCAGTAACCCGAGCGGCAAGTGCTGCTTAAGCCAACCTACACGGAAATAAGAGACAGCTAATTGCCGCTCAATCTTGAAGTTGCATTCGGTGAGCAGCCGGCGGATAGTCTTTGGGTGAAAGTCAAAATTGAGGGCGGCAAATTCTACTTGCTCAGGCGCAAAGGGATTCCAGGTTTGTTTTCCCCCGAGGTAACGGAATACCGCTTTGAGGTTGCGCTTATTGGCAAACTCCAGGATGAAAATGGCATCCTGAGCCAGCGCGCGACGGACGCTCTGCAAGGCTAAGCCGGGTTCAGCCATATGATGCAATGTACGGATCATCGTGGCACCATCAAAAAGTCCGGATACAAATGGCAGCTTGTATACATCCGCTGCAACGTAGACGTAGCTGGGGTTGTCACCTAAGCGCTGGCGTGCCTGAAGCAGTTGCGTACGGGAGTAATCCAGAAGGACCACACGCCTGTAGCCGCTATAGCGTGGTGTATTGCGGCCGGTACCAGCGCCCACTTCGAGTAACAGCTCACCCTCTGCCGGAAGCAAGCGCTTGAGGGCGATGGCTTCGACGGCATCTTCATATTGGCGCTGGCCTGCTTCCCAGAAGGATTGCTGATAATCGGAGCCTTCATAAGAGCAGACCGGGGGTGTGGAGGTGGATGGATGGGTCATGGTAGGTAAAAATGTTCGGGCAGGTTTGTCGGCAACACCCGAAGCGACCTCCTTACCGCTGCTTCCTCTCGGACCTGACGGGGTTCGCAGGGCTCCGCCGTGCCGATCCCGCCCGAACTTTAAATAAGCATAATCTATCCCGGCAGGGATGTCAACATTTTGGTGTGTGGTGTTACTGTTTCAAATGTCCATATCTTAGACGGTGGAGAGTGAGAGATCCTCGTCGAGTTTGCGTTTGAGCACCGCTCTCAGTACAATTCGTAGGATATCACCCCTATAGGGTATAATCCTAAGCCTTGAACCTTATATGAGAAAGAGATTTTATGGCTAAAACAACTGTACCTTGCCCTCGCTGCCGTACGCCTATCGTGGTGGAGATCACCCGGCTGTTTGATATGAACACGGACCCCCAGGCAAAAGATAAACTGCTTTCTGGGGCAGCTAACTTTATTTCCTGCCCAGTCTGCCACTATGAAGGCATTTACCCTACTCCGATTGTCTATCACGACCCGGAAAAAGAGCTGCTGCTCACCTACTACCCGCCGGAATTAAACGTGCCTCTGCCGGAACAGGAAAAGATTATTGGACCGCTCATCAAAAAAGTGGTAGATGATCTCCTCCCGGCGAAGCGCAAAGCTTACCTCTTCCAGCCGCAGACCATGCTTACCCAACAGCACCTCTTCGAAACAATTCTCAAGGCGGATGGCATTACACCAGAGATGATGAAATCACAGCAAGAAAAACTTCGCTTGATCCAAGACATGGCGGCGGCTTCACAAGATGCTCTGCCAGAAATTATTAAGCAGAATGACGAAAAAATCGATGAGGAGCTATTTGTCCTCATCTCACGCTTAGCCGAGGCTTCCGCAGCCGGCGGAGATCAACAAGGGGCGCAGATATTGGTTGGGCTGCAACGTGCCATGCTTGAGCATTCTACGTATGGTAGAAAGCTCGCCGAGGAAGCTCAAGAGACCCAAGCAGCAATCCAAAGCTTGCAGGAGTTGAGCCAAAAGGGCGGGATTACACGAGATTCTTTACTCGATTTGTTGATCAAATCAGCAGATTCGGACGTGCGGCTGACCGCGCTGGTAACCCTCGTACGCGACGGCTTAGATTACTCATTCTTCACCCTGCTTTCCGATCGCATTGAGCAAGCCACAGTGGAAGAACGCCCCAAGTTGGTCGCCCTGCGCGATAATCTGCTCAAGCTCATCGATGAGGTGGATCAAGCGCGTAAAGCGGACGCAGAAGCAGCCCAAGCGCTGCTCGATGAACTGCTTCAGGCTGAGAACATAGAACAAGCTGCCCAACAAGCCCTCCCGCAAATGGATCAGGCTTTTGTAGACGTGCTCAACCACGCCGTTGACCAAGCTGAGAAAGCTAATGACGAGGAAAAGCTTCGGAAGTTGGCGGTTATCATTGCCATTTTACAAGCTTCCAGTCAATCTGGGCGCTATATCCAGCTGATCGAGACGCTCCTGCAGGCACCCGATGAAAGTGCACGCCACGCAATCTTAGAAAAAGCCGGCGACGCGATAAACGCAGATTTTCTGCAGATACTCAACCAAGTGGCAGCACAAATAGAGCAAGCGAACAATCAACCTGAAATGGTAGCGCAATTAAAGGAAATTTACCGTGAGGCGCTGCGCTATTCGATGCAGCGCAACTTAGACCAGAGCGCTTCCGCTTAGTGTGGCTGGTTTTCTAAGCGTAACCCGTGACCCCGAACTGTGACGATGTATTCATAGTCGGGGTCAAGTTGATTAATCCGCTCCCGCAGGCGCCGCACAAGCGCGTCTAAGGCTTGTTCGGTGACCCAGCTGCCTTCTTCACCCCAAACTGTATGAATTAGCTCATCCCGCGAAACGACCTCGCCTGCTTTTTGATACAGCGCGGCTAACAAGTTGAACTGTTGGGCAGAAAGTGGCGGTTCGATTTCAACTCCCCGCACCCACACCCGTCGAGAAGCTTCGTCCAGCCGCAGCACAAAGGCTTGTTGGAACTCTTCTGGCAAGTCTGTGAGCGGCAAGGTCGCATCAGCACTGAGGAATAAGAAGGTTTGCGTAAAAGCAATGCGAATTTCATCGCCCTCATGCAGCTGCTGGGAGCCAACAATCCGCTGGCTATTAAGATAGGTGCCGTTCTTACTGCCTAAGTCCTCCAGGAATACGCCTTCGGTAGAAAGATAAATGCGTGCGTGCCGGCGTGAGATTTGGCGGTCTGGGATAACAATTTCACAGCTATCTTCCCGACCGATGATCAGCTCGCTGTTTACCGGCCACTGTAAGCCTTTGAGAGGGCCACTGTCTGCAAGTACAATCAGGTTTTCCATCTGCTCCGCGAATCAGATATAATACATTTAGTGCTTAGTAACTTTTATTATAACGCACACGATATTTGATTTTGCCTCCTGGGAACGCCGAACCTCCAGGTGGCAGGGTGATCTAAGTATAAGGAGAAGGAAGACCCGATGCCTGCACATCATGCTCAGGGCACAATTTTGCACGAGCGTTACCGCATCGACCGTGTTATTGGTCAGGGAGGATATGGTTTTATCTACCTGGCAGAAGATTTGCGCCTGAGTGGACGCTACTGTGCGGTAAAAGAAGTTTCTTATGATCCTTCGCTCCCGCCGGAGTTGCTAAAAGAATCTCGTGAGCAATTCCAACGAGAAGCTACCGTTTTGGCACGCCTGGATCACCCTAACTTACCCAAGGTTTCCGATTACTTTTCCATCGAGGAGCGTGACTATTTGGTCATGGATTACGTCCCCGGCGATGACCTGCGTACGCTCGTCAGTAAAGCTGCCCAGACGGGGGAATACTTAGAAGAGGAAGAGGTACTGGACTGGGCGCGGCAAATTGGAGATGCACTCGAATACCTGCACAACCAGGAACCTCCCATCGTGCATCGGGATATTAAGCCTTCGAACCTAAAACTGACCCCCAATGGTCGGGTAAAGCTGGTCGATTTTGGCTTGGTCAAGCTGTTAGCCCCCGGCGAAGTAACCATCACCATCTTGCAGGGGCAAGGAACCGCTATTTACACCCCGCTGGAGCAATATGGCGGGGATTCCCTGCATACCGATCGGCGAGCAGATATCTATGCCTTCGGTGCCACGCTTTATCACTTACTTACCAACCAACCGCCTGTCAATGTCCGCGACCGCTTTTTAGATCCTCATAGCTTACCCAATCCACGCACGATCAACCCTGCCATCTCCACACGTGTGGCGGATGCTATCCTCTGGGCGATGGCGCTGCACCCCGACGATCGACCGGCTGATGTGAGTCAATTTATAAAGGCGCTCACCGGCGAAACGACCACAAGCCTGCGTAATGGCTATAGCAATGGCAGCCCGCACCGGCACGCAAAAATCGGCACGTTAGAGCAGCGCTTGATAGCAATAGCTGCCAGTTTAGGCTTCCTCACTTTACTACTCACCTTGCTGCGCAATCTCTAAGCTTATTGCTGGAGGAATCGCATAACTAAATGACTTAGAGGATCTTTAACCATGCCCCTCAATGCTGAAAAATTTGTTGGGTGAAGCAGGGCGGACTAAGAAGCTAAAATTTACGCAGTGGAGTGCGCACTTTTCCTGACGTACCCGCGAAGGTTAACGCTTACCCGATGTGGGATTACTTACGGTCATCCACCAGAGCAAGGCTGCTACCCATCCGATAAGCATTCCGACCAAGGTGACTTCCACGATAAACCAAGTGCCCCCTTCGCGTACTAAGTCTTCCAAACCTCCGATGCCTAAGGTGAGCAGCAGATAAGTGCTAAAACCACCAATCAGGGCGCACAACCCAGAACGGATGCCCCACTGCTGGGTGCCCCACCAGAAACGTCCAGTGGCGTAGGTTGCACCAAAGCCCAAAGCCATAAAAATAAGGGTCATCAACCAATCGATCATATCCGGATAGCCGCTGGGGTTGGGGGGTAATGTTTCCGTTGTGATGGGGCTAACTTCATAGGTTGGGGTCAGTGTTGGGATAGGCGTAGGGGTACTGGTTGGGGTAGGAGTGGGCATGACCAACTGCGCCAGACCGCCCTGTGTATTGAGGATTAATATGCCAGAAGTATTGGCAGGTTCACTGCTGGCGGTCACTTCAAAGATGCCGTCCCTCTCGATACGATATTCAATGGTGGCTAAGCCATCCACAGTGGTGGCTTGGGGTTGAGCGATAATCGCCTGGTCGCCGGCTAAGCGAATAGTGAATTGCACCACAGTGCCATCAGGCACGATGTTCTGATTATGGTCATTGATCACGCCGGCTTGAATTTTCACCGTTTCTCCGACCACAAATAGCGGAACAGGTGTTGTTTCTCCACCTGTTGGAGTTTCGGTCCCGTTTGGCGTGCTCTGTTGAACTTCTCTTGGGCTCACCAAAGTAATCGGGATGACTTGGTTCGGATCTGGTGAAGTTACAACCATTAGGTCGTAACCCACTGCAGGCAAAGAGACTGGCAGCGAGCCTGTTGGTTGCACCTCTTGCATGAGCACCCGCGTTGCGACGTCGATGAAAGCTTGGCTGCTGGAATATAGTCCATAATACGCTGTTAATTTGGAGATTTCAGTTGCATCCAGGTAGTAGGGGGCATCATAAGAAAAAACAACGATTTTTTTCTCGCGCAGCAAATCAAAGCGCTCTGCTAACATGCGACGCAAGGCGTATGTTTCTGGCAAATCGGGGTCTAAATCTTTTATGTTGAAAATCACCCATTGAGCGCGGTTTAGGTTGGTTGAAAGATAAGGATCAATTCCCGTGATATTGCCATCCAGGAAGTCGATGAGCTGCTTGAACGTATAGGAGTTCAGCCGGTTAGCTAAAATCAGATTGCTGCCGGAAGGTCCATAAAGGCTGAGCAAAGAATTCTGAAAAGCGAAGTTTGGCAGGTCATAAAGTAATTGGCAATTGCTGCACTGCCGCTGAGCGCGTTCGTCGGTAAAGATAATGATTGAGTCGTATGTTTCGGGCGGGCTAGGTAAGAGTGCATTGAGGTCTTCTGGGCTGGGTGAAATCAGCGTTACGGCTTCTCGGGCGACGTTAAAATTGATTTTTTCAGCCTGACCAAGGTTGGCTAAGCTTGTTGGGTTAGGGACGATTGTTTCTGGATTAAAGCTGCCATAAAGTTCGAGCTTTGCCCTGAGGATGCGCAACACAGCGGCGTCCACACGGTTGGCAAAGACGGAATCCTCTTCATATTTGCTGGCAAAGAGCTGCAGCGTGCGCGTGATCGTTTCGTATGCGCTTTGGTCCAAAGGAGCTTTGAAATCATGCACGTAAAGCAAGTCATTGCCGGCTAAAAAAGCCGTCCGGGCAATGTTGAAGGCATCAAAGGTTTGTCCGGTTGGGTCAAAAAAATTACGCACTGCGCGGCTGCCCAAGCTGTTGGTAACAGTTAGACCACCAGCAGCACGCCAGTTAGCAATCGGTTCTACCGCAAGCAGCTGCTCCAAAGCTGTGGCATCAAAACTGACCGGGCGGGTGGTCGCGCGGATATTGCCCTGAAAGCCCTGAAAGCGAATATGCGCAATCATCAAGCCGTCCACTTGGCTGGCAGGGTCTTCTGCAGAGGTAACTGTGAAGAAAGGCGCCAGCTCGATCTGCTTGAGCTGCTCTAAGGATTTGCGCACCGTAGAAACCTCTTCCTCTGGGGAACGATCGGCGCTGCCCAAACCGGGGAAGTTGCGCGCTATCACGCTAAGCCTGCCTTGGCTGCCGCTGTGTAAGCCAGCCACATAAGCTTGCCCCAATTCCCCTACCCAATATTGATCACCCCCAAAAAGCGATGGGCCTGCGTAACGCGCAGCCTCTAAATTTGCAGTATCAGCGACGTCTAATGTGGGACCGAGATAGAGGTTGAAGCCCAAAGCAGCCAACTCGCTCCCCATCACTTGCCCGACCTCCTCAGCTAACTCTGGTGACCAAGTGGCGCCCAAGCTCATTTGGTTGGGCAAAGGTGTGAGCCCGCTCAGGATTTGATCGTTTCCGCTGCCACCCTGCTCAATGCCGATATAAAGCGGTATATAAACGGGAGTAGGCTGGGGCGGCGTGGTATCTGGCAAAGGCTGTGTCTTTTCCCAAGCTGTGTTTTGCATGGAGGTGATCAGGCTTTGGGCGGCTTGTGCAGTGTCCACATCTACAAAGTTATCCTGATCAGCACGCAGCACAAACCCACCGACATGCCAATTCGTGATAAGGTCATAGAGCTCTGAATCTGGATCGATATCTGTTCCCTTGAAAGTAACCAAGAAAAGCTGCCCCACTTTTTCTGCTGGGGTCATTTGGGCAAGAAGTCCTTCAGCTTGGTCAGCTTGCGCAGGGGCACTTGCCCGCGCACCTGCCGGCAAGGCGAAAATGAGTAACATAAACGCGAGGACCAAGCGGAGAGAAACTTTAAACTGTTTCACGTTTCTCCCTCGAAGACCGCAAGAGCTTCTGCTGGGTTGTTGCAAAAAACGCCATCCACGCCGTATGCACGCATGCGCAGGAGATCTTCAGGCGCGTCGACGGTATAGGTGTTCACTTGTTTGTGACTGGCGTGCAGCCGTGCAACCATCTCTGCATTAACGTCTGTATAGTATGGATGTAAAGCATCATAAGGAAAAATTCTGCCCAACCTGCCTTGCATGCGGCGGTTGCCCGGGTTAATGAGCAGACCAAGCTTGATTTGCGGGTTTTGTAGGTGCGCTCGGCTTAGGTTGAGCGGGTTAAAAGAAGAAAGCAGCACTGAGTCTTCTAAATGGAATTTTTCCGTCAGGCGGATAACGTGCGAGGTTAGTGCGTCCAGTGGGTGGGCATAGTTTTTGAGCTCGACGTTGATATGCAGTTTGCCGCCTAAGGCTTCATAAACCTCTGCCAAGGTCGGTAACTTTTCACCGCGGAACGCTTCGCCAAAGTAACTGCCGGCGTCCAGCTCGCGCAGAGCCGCTAAGGGCATTTCTGCCACCTTGCCATGACCATTTGTGGTGCGGTCCACAGTGTCATCGTGTATTACAATGAGCTGCTTATCGGCGGTGAGCATCACGTCTAGCTCGATGCCGTCGGCGCCAAGGCGCTGAGCTAATAAAAAGGCTGCCAGCGTGTTTTCGGGTGCTAAGGCACTCGCACCCCTGTGGGCGTAAATCAGGGGTCTGGTTTTGTTCTCCTCTTCCATTGCGCTAATTATAGCATCGCTCATGCTTGGAAAAACTTTGTTAAAATATAAGCAGCGGTCTGTCGCTGGCCGCTGCTTATATTTGGAGGAGAAAGACAAAAAATTGTGTACTAGTGTTGCCAATTCTGCATCACATCGTCAATCTGCAGGTGGTGCTTGAAGCAGGTTATGTTGCGTTTCAATGGCTTACCTCGAGCAGATTGAACATAGTATAACGCTAAAAGCTGTGTAAATCCTTAATGAATCCTTAGAAGTACCTGTGAAGCGCTTCCTCTCAGGCTTTTCACAGCGATTAGGGTTATAGTGTGATATATAAATATTCACATCAATAGATTGTCATATTGAGGAAGAAGAAAATGCCGAAGGTCTTGGTTGTTGATGACGATATTAAACTGCTAAAGATGCTTAAGCGCACACTGGTATTTGAGAACTTAGATGTATTGACGGCAACAAATGGCCGTGAAGCTCTCGAGGTGGTGCAGCAAGAAGTCCCAGATTTGCTCATCGTCGATTGGATGATGCCGGAAATGGACGGCTTGGAGCTTATTCAACATTTGCGGGACGCTAATAACCGCATGCCCATTCTGATGCTCACTGCGCGGGATGCAGTTGAAAACCGCGTGTTTGGGCTGGAGTCTGGCGCTGATGACTACTTGGTCAAGCCCTTTGCGCCGGCGGAGCTGGTGGCACGTGTGCATGCTCTTTTGCGCCGTGTGGAACCTAAAGCCGATGATCAAGAGGTGCAATATAATGATGTGCGCTTGGATCCGAAGCAGCATGAAGCCTGGCGCGGTGAACGTAAGCTTTCACTGACTGTTACAGAGTTTAACTTGCTTTATTACTTTCTACGCCACCCACGGCAGGTGCTCGAGCGTAATCAGATCCTCATGGATGTGTGGGGTTATGACTTTGGTGGAGACAGCAACGTTTTGGAGATTTATATTAGCTACTTGCGCAAAAAGTTAGAGGCAGAGAACGAACCTCGCCTGATTCAAACGGTGCGTGGGATTGGCTATATGCTGCGCGAGGAATGATGTCTATCCGCGTGCGCTTTACTTTAGTTTACAACCTCATTTTATTGGTAACGCTAACTGTCTTTAGCGTGGCGCTCTATAATATCCAAGCAATTAATACCCTCCAGACGCTGAAAAGTGCTCTGACGAAGAGCAGCGATGAGGTGGCGATTAACCTTATTCCGCTTGTGCTGCTTTTCCCGCCTTCGCTCGGACCTAATCTGAATGAAAGCAATCCTCGCTTATTTGAGTATCTTTCGAATACCTTGGAAATCAAGAGCTTGAGAGAGCGGGAGATTGTGCGCGTGCTGGATGCATCTGGCAATCTGGTTGCCGCACCTTTTGGATTAGCTGACGAAGGCTTACCCATCAGCAAAGAGGGTATGGAGCAACTAAAGAGTGGCAATGCTTGGTGGGAGACAGCTAACGTCGGTCTGAATTTGCTCGTGCTCAACCGACCCATCATTGTGGATAACCAGCTTTATTTGATTTTGCAGGTAGCACGGCCGCTCACCGAGCGTGACCAAAGCTTGCATGCCTTGCGCAATACCCTAATTACTGCGGATCTGATCGTTCTTGGTGCTGCTTCTATCATTGGCTGGGTACTCTCTGGTTATGTGCTGCGCCCAATCAAACGCATTACCCAAACAGCCCAGCAAATCGGGAATGAGCAAGACTTTTCCCGACGGGTGGACTATCATGGTCCCAACGACGAAGTCGGGCAGTTGGCGAAAACTTTTAATACCATGCTTGAGCAGTTAGAAGAAGCCTACCAAAAAGTCTCTGGCTCATTGGAAATGCAGCGCGATTTTCTTGCGGACGTTTCCCACGAATTGCGCACCCCGCTTACTACCTTGCGAGGTAACTTGGGCTTGTTGCGGCATGAGCCGCCTATTCCGGAAGATGAAGCCGCTGACATCCTCAACGATATGACCGATGAAACAGATCGCATGATCCGTTTGGTCAATGAACTTTTAGAGCAGGCTCGGGCGGATTCAGCGAAAAACATGCTCTTGGAACCGGTAGACCTCAAAATACTGCTCCAAGACGTCGTGCGGCAAGCAAAGCTGCTGAGCGAAGACCGACAAATTAGCCTTGACGTCCCTGATGATTTGAGCGTGATGGCAACGCGAGATGCACTGAAGCAAGTAATGCTTATCTTGGTGGATAACGCTATCAAGCATTCCCAACATGATATCCAACTCGAGGCGCAGCGGATGGAAGACGAAGTAGAGATTCGGGTCATCGATCACGGTGAAGGTTTAGCACCTGAGGAACTAGCCCACGTCTTTGAGCGCTTTTACCGTGCCGATCGTATTAGAAGCAACGGCTTTGGCTTGGGACTTTCCATTGCGAAGGGATTGGTGGAAAATATGAATGGGCAAATCAGTATGGCGAGCATTGTAGGCGTGGGCACCACGGTTACGCTAAGGCTGAGAGCGGCTGAGCGTTTGGGAGACGGAATCTAAGCCTCTTGAAAAGCCGTCTCTGCGCATAGTAATGGCTCAACATGATAAAATATTCGGGTAAACGCTCGTTCCCCTCACCAATCAGAGTAGGAGGTTACTTTGGCTAAGATTACGCATGTGGTTAAGCGCAACGGGGCGGTTGTGCCTTTCACCCCGGAGCGCATCACTAATGCTATTTACCGTGCAGCTGTGGCTGTGGGTGGGCGTGACCGCCAGACTGCCGAAGAGCTTTCGCGCCAAGTGGTGGCGCTGCTTGAAGAAACAACGCCTGAAGGCGTGTGCCCCAACATTGAGCAGATTCAAGATTTGGTCGAGAAAGTACTCATCGAAAATGGGCATGCCAAAGTGGCAAAAGCTTACATCCTTTATCGCGATGAACGCGCCCGCCAGCGTGAAAAGCGCCTTGAGCCTGGTCAGAGACCTTCCAGCAATATCCCATGGGCAAAATTGTGGAGCGTTTTAGATTGGGCTTGCAGCCACGAGGTGCACACGGTCAAACTCCTCAACGAGCATATTCGTCAAGGCAGGCTGAACGAAATCGTCACCGCAGCGGAGGCAGCTTACCATGAAGATGTTGAGAATGCTGCTAACATGATCCTTGGGCGGCATGGCGAAGTGCGTTTGGTGTTTATTGCTGGGCCATCATCCAGTGGTAAGACGACTACGACGATTAAGCTCGGCGAGCACTTAGCAAAATCTGGCTTGCGCTTGGTCACCTTGAACGTGGATAATTACTTCCATGATTTGGAGATGCACCCCAAGGACGAATTTGGGGATTATGACTTTGAAACCCCGCAAGCGCTCGATTTACCCCTGATTAATCAGCATTTAACCGCCTTGCTGAATGGACAGGAAGTTCAGTTACCATATTACGACTTTAAAACTGGCAAACGTAGTGAAAAAACAACCCCAATGAGGCTGGAGAGTAACGAGATCATATTAATCGACAGCTTACACGGGCTATACCCCGAGATGACCAGCTCTGTACCGGAAGAGATGAAGTTTAAGCTCTACATCGAACCGCTGCTGCAGCTCAAGGATAACGAAGGGCGCTATGTGCGCTGGACCGACATCCGCCTGATGCGGCGGATGCTGCGCGACGCAGTCCACCGTGCTTATGACCCCACCCAAACCTTGCTGCATTGGCATTATGTGCGTACCAGCGAGCTGCGCAACATCATCCCGTATGTAAATACGGTCGATACGATTATTAATAGCGCTATGCCTTATGAACTGCCGCTCTACAAGGCTAAGTTGGGGGATGAATTTACCCGCTGGGCTGAACAATACAGAGATGACCCGCTGCACCAAGATGCTTATGAGCGCGCGGAGCGCGTGCATCAGCTTTTCGAGGAGATTGACGCTGTCGAGGATGACAGCATCGTGCCGGAAAACTCTGTGATCCGTGAGTTTATCGGCGGGGGGATTTATAGGTATTAGTTTTCAGTGCAGACTATAAAGAAAAAAACAACGAAAGGATCCCCTTTCGCTGTTTTAGCTTTGGATTAAGGTGGGCAAGGCGCTGAAAAGCCCTCGAAATGCCCACCGTAGGGGATGTTATCCATGGAGTATAGGTAATTTCCTTGTTTATCATAGCAAGTGTAGGCGTAGTAGCAACGGCCGTCATAAATACGGAACTCCGCTTCACAATCGACTGGGATGTATCTGGGATCGCTTCCAAACTCGGTGTAATAAACCTGCTTATAAACTTCCTGTGTGTGGGCTTCATCTGCATAAAAGGTGAATTCCATATAAGATTGATCCCATTCGGTGAAATCGCTAAGGCATTCCATGTGATAAGGATAAATGGGATCTGGGTCACAGACAATTTCGTGTGTGCCTTCTACTAATCCGTACACTCTGTTGGGAACGCGGGAATTAAGGAAGTAAAAGTGCGTCTGATCACCGTCGACCCAACCTTTGTAGTATTTGAACATCGCTGAAAAGCCAGGGAATGGAATCAGCGTGAAGGTTGGCGTCGGCATTGGTGTATCAGTGGGAGCTAAGGTTGGGGTACTTGTGCTTGTACTGGTCGGCGTATAGGTAGGTTCAGGCGTGGCAGTCGCCGTAGGGGACATAGTGAGCGTAGCTGTGGGCAGCGCAGTCGATTGTGTAGTACAGCCGGCTAAAAGGACGGCAGTAAAGAGGATTAAGATTAGGCGTTGAAATTTCATAATATTCTCGAAAATTGGAAAATTTTATCTAAGGAGTAAGCACGCTTCTCCTTTAATTACAAGGAACAGTGTAACCCTGAAATTCTTTCCAAACTTTGGGGAGGTTATCACGGGAATAATAAAGCCCGCAGGCGTCATAACAAGTGTGGGCATAATAACAGCGACCATCGTAGAGGCGGTATTCGGATTCGCAATATACATCCTTGCCTCGGTTCGGGCAGTCGTTAGCGTGATGATAAACAATATCGTTTATCAAGCCAGTATAAAAAACTTGCGAGAAAATAGGATGCAAGTGGACTTCGTCGGTATAGAACGTGAAGGTCATTGCGTCTTCCCCAAAAATCTTAGCATCGGCGGTACATTGCATGTGATATGGGTAGAGCGGGTCCGGACTGCATACGAGGTCGTAGTCACCAGCTTTGGCATACAGCTTGTCAGTTATATTTGCTTGAAGAAAGTAAAAATAAGTCTCGTCTTCATAATTCCAAGCACGGTAAAGGCGGAATTCTTTGGGGAAGCCAGCGAAAGGCACTTCGGTTTGTGTGGAGGTATGTGTTGGGGTGGGTGTATCGGTTGGTGTGAGGGTTGCGGTAGGGGAAGGCGTCAGGCTGGGCAGCGGAGTGAAAGTGGGGCTGGGTGCGAGCGTAGGTGTGCTCGTTGGGCTGGGGGCTGCGGCGCTGCAGGCAGAAAGTGCAACGTTCGCGCATAAAAATATAAGTACAATTTCTTTCAATCTTCTCACGCGGTATATCTTCTTCATAGGCATTATCACACCGAGCCTCGGGTGAAGCTAGGTAAGCACAATATTTTACTCCGATTGACGGTTAAGTGAGCATAACACTTAGGCTTCAGATGAAATTTGTCGTCTATTGGCAACGGTAGCATCGTAAAAAGAGATGCCTGAGATGCACTTCAAGGACTCAATTCATATGAGGTATGGGTTATTTCAAACTTTTCTGGTTAAAATGCTATAATTTGTGCTGAAGTTAAGGTATGCTTTTAGATCAGGGATTAAACCCGAGGAGGTTTTTATGATTGCCGAACTCATCAAAGAAGCTGAACAGCGCATGCAAGTGACGCTCGACGTCCTGGAGGAAGACCTAACGGCAATCCGCACAGGAAGAGCTTCTCCCGCGCTGATTGAGAAGCTGCCGGTGGAGTATTACGGCTCCACCCTGCCGCTCATTCAACTGGCGACCATCAGCGTGCCAGAGTCACGCCAGCTGCTCATCCGCCCTTTTGATCCATCCTCTCTCAAAGCCATAGAAAAAGCGATCTTAGCTTCGGATCTGGGCTTAACCCCTAATAACGATGGTAAGTCCATCCGCCTGAATCTGCCAGCTCTTACGGAAGAGCGCCGGCGTGAACTGGTGAAGGTGGTCAATGCCCGCCTTGAGGAGTGCCGTGTAGCGGTCCGTAACATCCGCCGAGAAGTCATCAAGAACCTCAGAGACCTTGAGAAGGAAAAAGAAATTTCCGAAGATGAGGAAAAACAGGCGGAAGACGAATTGCAGGAGCTCACGGATGCAATGATGGAGAAGATCGAGCAAATTGGTGAGCACAAAGAAAAAGAAATACTCGAGATATAGCGCATGACAGCAGAAAACCAAAATATAAAAATTCCCACCCACGTGGGGTTGATCATGGACGGCAATGGCCGCTGGGCAACGCAACGGGGGCTACCGCGACTGGCTGGGCATAAAGCTGGGGTAGAAAATGTGAAGCCCACCGTCCTGGTTGCCAAAAAGTTTGGCATCAAATACTTGACTTTTTACGCCTTCTCCACTGAAAACTGGAAGCGCCCCCAGGATGAAGTCAGTGGGATTATGAACCTGCTCTCCATTTTTATTGATAAAGAAGTAAACAATTTACACAAAGAAGGTGTACGCATCCTACATATTGGGCGCCGCGAGCGTTTGGACCAAGGATTGCGTAAAAAAATTGAAGGAGCCATTGATCTCACTAAGGATAATACAACTATCACGGTCCAGATGGGCTTGGATTACGGCGGCAGGGATGAAATTGCCCAAGCGGTGCGTAAAATTGTCGCATTTGGCGTTACCCCCGAAGAGGTAACTGAGGAGCTTATCAGCCAAAACCTGTATACTGCCGGTATCCCCGACCCAGACCTCATCATTCGCACCAGTGGTGAGATGCGCACGAGCAATTTTCTCATCTGGCAAAGTGCTTATTCTGAATGGATCTTCCCCGAAACCTATTGGCCGGATTTCACGGAGCAGGTTTTCTGGCAGATGCTCGTGGAATACAGCCGGCGCGACCGCCGCTATGGCGGGTTGAGCCAAGCCTAAAAACTCGCTTATGTCAGGAACGCGCGTTAAGTCTGCTTTAGTTTTCGTGCCGCTGTTATTGCTGGTTTCTTGGTTGGACAGCATTGTCTATTTCCTTTTCATCTTGGTTATGTTGGGGATTGGAGCGTGGGAATATTGGCGGCTGCTCAAGACGCTGGGTTACGACGTGTCTTTCCCGCTGATGCTCGCCGGCGTGGAACTGCTGCTCGTCCTGCGGCAGATAAGCGGCTTTGCTGCCAACGAATGGGGGTTACTCGCGATCTTGTTGGGCTCTGCCATTTTTAGCTTAGTGCGCTACAGCAAAATCGAAGCCCAAGCTGTGCTGACCTTTGGGCTTCACGTCTCGGGTATATTATATTTGGGCTGGTTAGGCGGGTATTTCCTCTCGCTCGCGGCGCTGCCCAAGGGCAACTGGTGGGTGATGGTCACCTTCGCGCTGGTATGGATGGCGGACCTGGGCGGATATATCTTTGGCACGAAGTGGGGAAAGCATAAGATGAGCCTGCGTTTGAGCCCCCGTAAAACCTGGGAGGGCTACCTTGGCGGGGTGATTTTTGGGGTCGGCAGCGGGCTGCTGCTGAGTTGGTTGCTGCGACCGGTGCTGCCGGCGCTCGTCCTCTGGGAAGGGGCGCTGATGGGGCTGGTAATCGCTCTGATCACGCCGTTTGGTGACCTTTTTATCAGCATGCTCAAGCGGGCGGCTGGCGTGAAAGATAGCGGCACACTCATCCCTGGGCACGGCGGCATCTTGGACCGTGCCGATACCTGGCTGTGGGCAATGATGCTGGGTTATTACTTGGTGCTGGCTTTTGCCTGAGATATTGTACTGATCTTATCATCCCGCCAAGGCAGCGTCCACAATCTCGCGCGCTTCGGCTTGGATGCGCGCCAAGTGCTCGGCGCTGCGCAGGCTTTCCGCGTAAATCTTGTAGATATCCTCAGTACCCGAGGGGCGCGCGGCAAACCAACCGTACTCCGTGCTCACCTTTAGCCCGCCGATGGGTGCGCCATTGCCCGGGGCTTTGGTCAGCTTGGCGGTGATCGGGTCGCCAGCCAGCGCGGTGGCTTTGACCATCTCGGGCGAGAGGTTTGCCAAGATGGCTCTCTCGCGCGCACCGCTGGGGGCATCCATGCGGCTATACCAGGTACGGCCCAGCTCGCTTTCGAGCGCTTGGAAGTGCTCGCCAGGGTCCTTGCCCGTGAAAGCCAAGATCTCCGCTGCCAGCAGATCCAGAATGATGCCGTCTTTATCCGTCGTCCAAACCTTGCCATTCTTGCGCAAGTATGAAGCCCCGGCGCTCTCCTCCCCGCCAAAGCCCAAGGAACCATCCAATAAGCCAGGGACAAACCACTTGAAGCCAACCGGCACTTCATACAGTAGACGCCCGATTTTCTGTGCCACTTTATTGATGAGCACGCTGGAGACCAGCGTTTTCCCTACCTGCGCAGAAGCATGCCACTCGGGGCGGTGCAGGAAGATGTAGAAAATCGCCACTGCCAAGTAGTGGTTGGGGTTCATCAAGCCCAGGCTGCGCGTAACAATGCCATGCCGGTCGTAATCAACATCGTTGCCAAAGGCGATATCGAATTTGTCCTTCATCGCGACCAGATTTGCCATAGCATACGGGCTGGAGCAATCCATGCGGATTTTGCCGTCGTGATCGAGGGTCATGAACGAGAATGTCGGGTCGATGCGCTTGTTGACGACTTCTAAGTTGAGGTGGTAGCGCTCTGCCATTGGCTCCCAATAAGCTAAGCCCGAGCCGCCCAATGGGTCCACGCCTATGTAGATGCCGGAAGAAGCAATGGTTTGCAGATCCACCACATTCTCCAGGTCAGAAACATAGGGTGTGATCAGGTCAATGGCATGCGTGGTCTCGGCTTTGAGGGCTTTCTCGAAAGGCAGGCGCTTTACCGCTTTTAAGCCGTCACCGATAATCTCATTGGCGCAGGCTTGAATCCACTTGGTAGTATCGGTATCGGCTGGGCCGCCATTAGGCGGGTTATATTTAAAGCCGCCGTCCTCAGGTGGGTTGTGCGAGGGCGAAATCACCACGCCATCCGCTTGGATGCCTGGATGGGCGGCATTATAGGTGATAATGGCATGCGAGATTACCGGGGTGGGGGTATAGCGCATGCCGGCGTGGATCATGAGCTCAACGCCATTGCCGGCAAATACCTCAAGGGCTGTGTTGTGGGCTGGCTCCGAAAGGGCGTGGGTATCCATGCCCATGAAGAGCGGTCCGTGGATACCCGCCATTTTGCGATACTCAGCGATAGCTTGGCTGATAGCCAGTACGTGATCTTCATTGAAGCTGCCAGTGAGTGAGGAACCGCGGTGCCCAGAGGTGCCAAAAACCACTGCTTGGGCTGGGTTTTGGGGGTCAGGATGCAGGGTGTAATAGGCAGAAACGAGGCGTGGGATATTGACAAGAACCTCTAGTGGAGCAGGTTTACCGGCTAAGGGATGTGGGGGCATAGCTTCTCCTTTTTGGGCAAAGTGAGATAGGATTTCTCCTAAAATTAACCCTAAAACTGCCGAAATTCTATCATAGCCAGAGATTAAATTAAAAGGTGCAGCCTGAAAGTAGTTGCTTTCAGGCTGCTAGAGGAGGCTCGTTCTGGTTGCTTCTAACCAGAAAGGACTGAGGGTGGATTACTCGATGGCGTAATTGAGCGTGGCGGTGTAGGTTACCACAATCTGGCCTGCCGAGACAGGCACCGAGGTCTTTAAACCTTCAGCGCCTCCGCCCATGCCATAGCCATAGTAAGGCTGCGTATATGTTGGGGTGCTGACGTCAATCGAAAGGATTTGCCCAAGCGTAACACCAGCGACGGTAGCTACGGATTTTGCCTTGGCTTCAGCGTCCTTAATAGCTAATTCGCGGGCTTGCGCAAGCACGGTCTCTTTATCGGCAATATCGAAACTAATTCCATAGATGTTATTGGCGCCAGCGCTAATGGCTGAATCTAATAATTTGCCTAATTTGGTTAAATCGCGTACAGTGATGTAGACGGTATTATCGACCACATAACTGGTCCCCACAGGCTGACCCATGTTGTCGTAACGGGTTTGGGGATAGACATTGAAGTTGGTGGTCTGAATATCCTTGGCTTCAATGCCCTCAGCCTGCAATGCCTCGGTTAGTTTAGTGGCTTGGGTATTATTGGCTTCCAATGCGCTGCTCACGTCCTCAGCTTCGCTATGTACACCGATGTTGATATAGGCGATATCGGGCACCACAGCCACTTCTCCCGAACCACTTACACGGATGTAACGCTCTGATGTGGGGGATACGCCTTGGGCTTCCATTAGACCGCAAGCTGAAAGCAGTACTGCACCTACTAGCAGAGTTCCAATGATAAAAATAGTTTTCTTCTTCATGGTAAATCTCCTTGATACCTTTGTTTATACCATAACGTTATATGTGCAAAAAATGTTCCCATTATGCGATGAAAAAGAGTTCTATAGAAAGGATTAACTCTGATTGCGCCGGTCTCCAGACCGAGCGCGAGCTTAGGTCCCCTGCGCTCGGTACCCTACGGGCAGGCAACGCACTCAAGAGACCGGCGCAATCTGAGATTGGTTTTCGCGGGACGTGGCTGCAACCCAAATCGTTACTCTAATTTGGCGGGCAAAGCCAGTGCGCATTGGTTATAATTACCTGCGGGGTTCAGTTCACAACCTCTCATAAGGGATCATGCCAGTTAATTATCATCAAATTGAAAGTCGATTACCCGAATATGGCAAGCGCATGAAGGAATTCGAGACTGCGCTGGCGCAAGCAGAGCAAGTCCTCTGGGAGCAGTTCACCCACCTGGATGAAGACGTCGCTGCGCTGCGTGACAAGATCGAAAAAGCGGAAGTCCAGCTACGCCGGCTGTATTGCGCCAAGCCGGTCTCTGAGCCATTGCTGACCCATAAAGCCGCCCCGCTGCCGCCGGCAGGCTATACACTCATCGCAGCCGATGGCTCGCAGATAGCGCCCAACCGCCACCGCCCGCTTCAGTTCGGGGTCATCAATGTGGGCTTGATTCAGGCGCGTTTAGGCAGCGGCAATCCGCCTGAGGTCAGCATCCAGAGCACATTGCTTGACCCGGAAGAGCTCCTCACTCCTGAAGGCAGCCTGATTGGGGAGGATGAGGTCGCCCTCTACCGCGACTTTGCTGAGCGGCGTGCGCTTTTGGAGGTAGCTCTGGCGGCTCAAGCGCCCGTGATTGCGCTCACGGACGGGCTACTGGATATTTACCAGCAATATTCCGCCCCGCAACTTAATTTTCAAGCGGAGATGCATACAATTCACCAACAATTAGAAGCGCGCGGCGTTATGAGCGCTGGTTATATTGACAAGCCCGGTGCAGAAATGCTCAGCCGCATGCTAGACCTCTTGCAAACGCCGGAGATGGATTTGGTCACTTACGATGATCAAAAACGCAGCCTACGGGGCATTAGCGATGCCCGCCTGCTGGCTAAACTGCTCACTATGCCTGGAGAGCGCTCAGCGGTGTTCGAGACCGTAAGCAAAGGCGCTGCCCAAACGAGCCTGAAGGTACACTTCTTCTATATTAATATCAGCTTGGGTGGCATGCCTTACTTAGCCCGGGTGGAATTCCCGGCTTGGCTTAGTGCCCAGCCTGAATTAGTAGACCTCCTGCATGCAGTCATTTTTCAGGAAGTGCAGGTGCTGGACCGGCATCCTTACCCCTACCTGCTGCACCGCGCGCATGAGCTGGCAGTAATAACCCTGCAGGAACACGAACAAGTGGAAGCCATGCTTTTGCAGGAATATGCGCGCCAGGGCTTACACGCCGGCTTGCATTCAAATAAAGATGCCAACAAACAATTGCTAAAAATCTGAGGGACGAGATGAGCGAAGAAACTAAAATTCCCATTGGAAAGCTGCTGCGCGCCGATAGCCGCCAATTTGTGGCGGGCTGCCGCGTGAAGGAGCTGGAAACGCCTGCTTTGGGAGCGCTGTGTAAGGTAAAGATGGAAGACGGCTCCGATATCTTCGGGTTGATAACCAATATTCAAATTAACGATGACGGCTTGGTCAAGCAGCTGGTTTCTGGGCTCAGCATTCCCAGTGAATATACAGCAGATAACCGTTATAACCGCAACCTGCCAGTGGAGATTTATGTATTAGCTGTGGGCTTTCAGCGTGCTGGCAGGCTCTACCATCGCCTGCCGCCGCGCCCGCCGCTCAGCCTAGATGCGCTTTACCTGTGCGATGATGCGGAACTGGTGCGCTTCACGAATAGCGGCGGTTATGGTTACTTCCGGCACATTCTGCGGCTGGAAGATCAACCAGTTGAGGAGCTGCTAGTGGCACATTTAGCCCAAGCCCGCGCTGCCCACGAGCTGCAAGGCAACCGCGATTGGTATGGCGGTGCCTGCCAAGAGCTGATTACCTTATTGCGCGATGACTACCCGCGCTTGATGAATGTGCTCAATGCCTTAGCGGAATTAGAGTGAGGGAGCCATGATAGAACTGAACAAACAAACATTTGAGCTCAATAAACCCATCGGTTATGTGGTCGGCGGCGGGCTGGAAGCCAACCTGCAGGTGCGCCTGACGGTGCCACCGCAAGAAGTGCAGGAAGGCGCTTTTGTGGTCATCGATAGCGGCACCTGGCGCTTTTATGGGCTGGTCACCGACCTGCAACTGGGTTCAACTGACCCGCGTTTTGCTGATGAGCAGAGCGAACTGCGCTTGCCGGCTGGTTTAGCGGGTTTGCTGCACGGGCAGACGCTTTTCACTAACCTGAATGTCATGCCCGTCCTCATGATTGACCGCGGACCAGAGCCGGGCAGCCTAGGCTACGAGGCTTGGCGTCAGGAGCACCCCGAAGATGCGGCTCCCGTCACGGTCAAGACCGTCCCGAGCCACCATGCCCCTGTACGTTTGGCGGATGCAGACGACATTGCCCAGATTTTTGGCGAAGAGGATAACCACAACATCTTTTGCGTAGGGCACACCCGCGAGCAGGGGCATCCCGTTTGCCTCAACTTGGAGAAGCTAGTCCAACGCTCCTCTGGCATTTTTGGAACCACCGGCTCCGGGAAGTCCTTCCTGGCGCGGATGATCCTGGCTGGATTAATTCATGCTGGTCACACCGCTACGCTTATTTTTGATATGCACAATGAATACGGCCCAGATAGCATCTCGTCCGATACAAGCCAGGCTGTGCCCGGGCTCAAGGGTAAGTTTGGGAGCCGCGTGCGCTTGGTCGGCTTGGGGGCCAAGACGGATTTTGGTAAGCTGCCGGCGGATTTCACCTTAGAGATTGCTCAATCTGATATTACCAGCGAAGATATCTTGCTGCTTTCAGAAGAGCTGAACTTAAATGAAACTGCGGCTACGGTGCTTTCAGCCTTAGAAAGAGACTTAGGCGATCAGTGGTTTAGCGAATTTGCGGATATGCGCAATGGTGCTATGGAACAAAACGAAGATGGCAAATCTGTGCCGGCGCCAGATAGCGTCGCTTTTTGGGCTAATCAGGCTGGTGTGAATGCCAAGTCCGCAGAAGCTCTGCGCAGCAAGCTAGACCGCGTGATGCGTAAGGATTATCTCGTGCGCAGCACCGCCACACGCGGGCTGCAGGAGGTTATTGACAGCCTTGAAAATGGCATTCATGTGATCCTTTCCTTTGGGAATTATGGAAATGATTTGGATTACTTGCTTGTAACTAACCTGCTGACCCGTAAAATCCGTGACCGTTGGAAAAAGCTTACCGAGGACTCCTATAAGGACAAAGGAAAGCAGCCCAGACCGCTGGTGGTGGTCGTAGAGGAGGCGCATAAACTGCTCAACCGCGGCATGGCTTCGCAGACCATCTTTAGCACGATTGCACGTGAAATGCGCAAATATTACGTCACCTTGCTGATTATTGACCAGCGCCCCTCGCAGATTTACGACGAGGTCATGTCCCAACTTGGGACGCGCATCTCCGGCTCGTTAGGTGATGAAGACGACATCAACGCGGTGCTCTCGGGTTTGCCCGGGCGCAGCGCTTTACGCGGAATGTTAGCGAAACTACAGCCAAAAGAAGAAGTGCTGATGCTGGGCTGGGGTGTGCCTATGCCAATCCCGATCCGCTCGCGGCGTTATGATGCGCGCTTTTGGCAGCAAGTGCTGGGCAGCCAAGAACAGCCCAAGACAATCGCAGAAATAAATCGCAGTTTGGGGTTCGAAGCCGATGATACCGATTAAGTTAAAACTCAATGGGTTTACTTCTTATCGCGAAGCCGTCGAAATTGATTTTACCGGTCTGGATTTGGTGTGCATTTCCGGGCCGAACGGGGCAGGCAAATCCTCACTGTTGGATGCGATCACCTATGCCCTTTATGGGCAAGCTCGCAAGCGCGATGAAGCCATCATCAATGAAGCCTGCGATAAAGCAGAGGTTAGCTTAGAGTTTGGCTACCAGCAAGAAGTCTATAAGATTGTCCGCAGCATCACCCGGGGCAAAGGCTCTCAGGTAGACTTTTTTATCCGCAAACCAGCGGATGCAGATGGTGGCTCTGGCTGGAGAACCCTTACTGAGCGCACGCTCAGCGAGACCAATGCCAAGATCTTACGCACGCTCGGGCTGGATTATGAGACCTTTATCAACGCTTCGTTCTTCCTTCAAGGGAAGGCTGATCTTTTTGCCACGCAGACGCCATCCGAACGCAAAAAGATTCTTGGCAGCATCTTAGGGCTAGACCGCTGGGAAGAATATCGCAAGCGCGCGGCTGATATGATCCGCGAAAAGCAGGGAGAAATCAACCAAATCGATGCCCGTTTGGCTGATATTCAGGCAGAGCTGGATAAAGAACCAAGTTATAAAGAAGAATTAAAACTCAGGCAGGCGCAAGCCGCAGCCGCTTCTGCAAACGTGCAAAATGCCCAATCTCAATTAGAGCAGAAACGCTTGATCGAAGAGCAGTTAGCTGGCCGCCGTCAATTGGTTGAGACCTATCAGCAGCAGGTGGACCGCTTATTTGCAGAAAAGAAAGAATTGCAAGAGCGGGTGGAGCGGACCCAAGAGGAACTCGCCCAAGTGAATCAGGAATTAGCCCGCGAGGAAGAGATCAAAGCGGCGTATGACCACTTAGTCAGCTTGCGGCAGGATTTAGCCGCAATGGATGCCTTGGATGAGCAGGCGCGCCCGTTGGAAAACCGCCAATTAGCACTAGAACAGCAAATTGAGCTTGCCCGCCACGACCTTCAGCAAGAATTGCGTGTGCTGGAGCAGGATAAAGCAAAATTCGAAAAGGATTACCAACAAAATGATGAAAGGATTAATCAGCGGGAATCCTTAGAGCAACAAATTGCTGCTTTAGAAGCGCAAATTGCCCTCAGAGAGGAATTGGAGGCAGAACAACAAGACCTCAAAGACCAGCTGGCTGCCAAGCAAGCCGAAAACGCTGGCATTGAAAAACAAGGCAAGGAGTTGCGTGAGCGCTTAGAGCGGGTGAGCGCTGTGGAAGGCGCAAGTTGCCCTTTGTGCGGCCAGCCATTAGCCGCACATGACCGCGACCGCCTACAGAAAGAGCTCGAGCAAGAGTTGGAAGCGCTACGCTCTACTTATAAAGCCAATGAGGATATGGCTAAAGAGCTGCAGAATAAGCTGACTGAGCTGGAGCAGCAACTCAGACATATTCGGGAAGCCGAGAGCCGCTTGCAGATGCTCTTGCGCCAGTCTGATCAACTTACCCAGCTGATCGACACAGCAGCAGGACAGTGGTCAAAATGGCAGATGGAAAAAGCCCCCCGCCTTGAAGAAATCCGTGCCCGCTTGGAGCGAGATGAAATTCTACCCGATGCGCAAGCAGAATTAACGAAAGTGAACGATGCGCTTCAGAAGTTAGGTTATGACCGGGATGTGCACTTGCAGCTGCGCGAAGACGTACAAGCCGCAGAGCCAACGCAACAAGCCTATAACCATCTTGCCATTGCGAAAAATAGCTTAGCACAGCTGCAAAAGACCCTCACAGAGCAAGAAGTTAGCCTGAAGAAGAAAATCGCTGACCTAGGCGAGGCGCAAGCGCAATATTCCCAGGCAAAAGCCGCCCTTGAAGAAGCCTCTCAGGGCTTACCCTCGCTGGATATCACGGAAGAAGACTTGGCAATCCTGAAAGAAGAAGAGGCGGGTATCCGGCGGAACCTAATCGTCGTGGAGCAGCTGATCAATAACCTCCAGGTCCAAAAGCAGCGCAAAGAGAGTTTGCGGGTAGAAAAGGACGAGATCCTCTTAGAAATCGCCCGTCTTAAAAAATTAGAGCGGGCTTTTTCGAAGGATGGCGTACCAGCGATGCTCATCGAGCAAGCTTTGCCGGCTATCCAAGAGGAAGCTAATAACATCCTCAGTCAGCTTTCGAATTACACCATGAGCGTTACTTTTAGTACCCAGCGCGCCCGTAAAGATACCCGCCGGGAGGATAAAATCGAAACGCTGGATATCCTCATCAGCGATGGGGCTGCCACGCGTGACTATGAAACCTACTCTGGCGGGGAGGCTTTCCGCATCAACTTTGCGATACGTCTCGCTTTGGCTCGCGTCTTGGCGCGCCGAGCCGGCGCACAAGTGCGAACCTTGGTCATTGATGAAGGCTTTGGCAATCAGGATGCCGAAGGAAGGCAGCGCCTGATCGAAGCCATCGGTCAGGTGCGCCGCGACTTTGACCTCATCTTGGTCATCACCCACCTGGATGAACTCAAAGATCAATTCCCGGCTCGGATTGAAGTGGAGAAAACGCCGCAAGGCTCGCGGCTCAATGTGATTCAGGTTTAGCTTGGAGCATTGCATCGACAAGTGTCTGTTGAAAGGCAGGTAATTCTTGCCGGAATTCTACTGCCAAATCTAGGTCTATCGGTTCGCCCTGCAGAGACTTCTCGATCACTTTTTGGAGTGAATGAGGTAAGGGGATTTCGGGAATCAGGCGCAGGTAATCCTGCAAGACCGCGAGTTTGTTATATTGCACGTGCTGCCGGCAAATGATGAGTGCATAGCGCATGAGCGTGAGCACATGTTTGACCAACGCCGGGAGTGGCGCTTGGTCAATGCCATCAGGAATAATTCTATGCTGAAAGTATTCCAAGTAGCGCTGCAGGACAACCTTAAAATCTTGTGGCAGCGGCTGATCCACCTGGCGCAGGTCGAAATCTCCCATAAGCAGCTGGCTTTGCAAGAGCAGCCGGAAAGCGAAGTCGGCGCGGGGCAGTAAACCGCTGTTTGGGTCCCGCTTTAGCTCTGTTTCGTAAATAAATAGAGGCTCAATCTCATACGGAGAGGCTGTGCTGGCGATACGCTTGATAGCTTGGCGTAGGGTTTGGTGCTCCTGACAGGTCAGCTCATCCTCTGGAGGTGAACCCGCTAAGATGATGACCACATCCAGATCGCTTTGCCCTGGGCGAAAGTAGCCGCCCGGAAAGGAGCCGATAACAAAAACCGCGCGGATCTGCGGCGAGTGTAATTCCTGAAGTGCGCGCGCAAAGTCCTGGAGTTCTTGCCAGGCAGCGGCGCGCTCAGCTTCGCTCATCAGGGTGCTCATCCGTGCTCCGGCTTGTGATTGGCGGGTTTGATGCGTAGTAGGGCGAGCGTGGAAAAGAGAAACAGCGCGGCGTAAATCGCCATCTGCACCACGTATCCAGCTGAGTCGCCAATTGGGCCACCGATATAGGCGCCAATAGCGCCAGCACCGGCACCTGCCAAATTTGAGATACCCAGGTAACGGCCAGCTTCTTCTTGGGGGGCTAACTGCGTGCCGAGTGCCCAGTTAGCGGAGTAAAAGGCACCGCTCGCCACCCCAACAAGCACTGCCCCTACGGTCATCATGGACATATCCTGCGCGGCGATGACCACGAGCGCGCCGGCGGCAGCAATGATTCCGCTAACTGCTAACACGGGTTTGGTGCCGATTTTATCGGCTAACCAGCCGGCGGGTAAAGCGGCGAGCAAGATGGCAATTCCTGTCGCCATCACAAGTAAGGTCGCCGGTTGGGCAGCAGCATTTCCTTGTAGACCAGGGAAGCGCTCTTGTAAAAAATAAAGTAAAAAACTCGCTAAGTTGCTGGCTGCCACCAAAAAAGCTAAGCGGTTGATTACCCACCACGTGAAGGCGGGTTTCTCTTGGCTCTGTTTGCCCAAGCTGAGGCGCAAGCTAACCAGCACGCCAACGACTATGGCTAAAAGCATACCGATCATGCCAATCAAGATGGTAAGAGCCGAGGGCGAGCCAATTTGAAGGCTGCTCACCAAAGGGATAAGTTGCTGCACTGCCCAGCCTGAGAAGATAATAATTAGAGTAAAAGCTGCGGTCATCGCGACCAGCCGGCCAATAGCATTCCAGTCCAGGGGGTATGGAGCTTTTTCCTGCGGGGTTTCGCGCACCAGCATGGCAATGGCGGTGCAAACGAGCAGTGTGATGATCACGGTCATGATAGCGCCCCATAGGTTGCCAGCAGCAATCATTCGCGAGACGAAAAAAGCCATAAAGATCAGAGGCAATGGCAGCTCGAGCAGGGCTTTTATGCCCGCGAAACGCCCTTGCTTTTCAGGTGGGACTAAATCCGGAATCAATCCTTGAGCCGCACCTTGCCCAATATTCGAAAACACCATCGAGGCAATCACGGCGGCAAACAAAGCGTTATAACCCGCCTGACCTTCCATACGTGCAGCGATGATGCCGATAGCAATGAAGACGAGCGCCTCGAGCAGCGAACTGGCAAGCATAAACGGTCTGCGTTTGCCCCAACGCGAGGTGCTGCGGTCAGAGAGCATGCCGGCTAAGGCTTGCACCAGCACCGCGATCATTAATGAATAGAGGCGGATGTTACCATAACTGGCACCTTTGCTCGCCTCCCCTACGAATTGCTGCACGAGTAAGGGCAGGATCAATGGGGTAAGCGTTTGGGCGCGCAGGGTGAGACCAAAGAAGTAAATGTTGATGGTGAGGCTGTCGTACCAACGCAAGGGCTTTTGCATATCTTCTCCTGGAAATGGTGATCGCGCTTTCGGCTCAGTGAATGTTGGTAATGAAGCGAGATTGAAAGCCACGATCGCTTTCCCAAGGGTAAACGATATGCGCATCGGTAATTGCACCGTAATAATCTGGCCGCTGATTGCCAAATAAATTGCGGTAGGGATTGAAGTGCAGCACGCAGGTGGAAGGATTTCCGTCGGCAGCTACTACGCGGTTTTTCACCGCGGTGATAGTGCGCCCCGAGCCCCAAACATCATCTACAATCAGTACATTTTGATGGGCTAAGTATTTTTCTTCTGGGAATTGGAGGAACTTTGGCCACGTAAGGAACTTGGTTTGTTGCGGTGTAATAAAGTGCTCCTCTGCCGGGAAGTCGACCGAAGCAGTAAAAATATATTGAATATCCATAGCTTCAGCGAGCATGCCGCCGGGCACAATCCCGCCGCGGGTTATCATGATCATCACATTATACGTTTTCTCAAACTGGGGCAGCAAGAGATCAATCAGCTTGGAGACCTCGTCCCAGGTAATTAATTCACGCCGTTGTGCCATATTGATACCTGTGTTGCAAGATAGCCTTAGAACAATCTGATGTTTAAATTCCCCTCATATTTAACATAGAGAGAAATTCGTTCGTTCATTATAGCAGATTCGGGGGGTCAACTTCCACAATCCAGCCACGCAAAGGCAGTCCTTGCAAGAGAGGAACTGGGTTTGGGCCGCGCAAGATGATTTGCCAGCGGAAGCGGCCATACAGCTTCCGTGTGTAACAAGGCACCGGCCCGATGAAATTCGTCTCTTTAATCCCTAAGCTGATAATTTCCTCGCGGATAATCCCGGCTAATTCCCGAGCAACGCTTTCACATTTGGCTTCGTTAGTATGCCGATATTCCAACCGCACCAAGCGCGCAAAGGGTGGGTAGGAAAGTGCTCGGCGCTGGGCGAGCTCCTGGCGGTAAAAGCCTTCAAAGTCGTGCTTTGAGGCAGCCTGGATGACGTAATTCTCGGGTTCATAGGTTTGCAAGATCACCTTGCCGCCTAAGGGGCTGCGCCCGGCGCGGCCGCTCACCTGGGTGAGCACCTGAAAAGTACGCTCGGCAGCGCGATAGTCGGGCAGCTTGAGGCCCACCTCTGCCAAAACAATCCCAACCAGCGTCACGAGCGGCAAGTCTAAGCCTTTAGCCAGCATCTGTGTGCCGATGAGGATATCGGCGTGGTGGGCGCTAAAGTGCGTCAGGATCAGGTCGTGGGCATCTTTTGTGGTGGTGGTTTCAGCATCCCAACGCATGATGCGGGCTTCTGGAAAAGCCTTGCTAACCAGTGCTTCTAACCGCTCGGTGCCGATTCCCATTTGGCGGATTTGCTTGCTGCCGCAATGCGGACATTTGGTTGGCATTTTGCGGGAGTACCCGCAGATATGGCAGAGCAGTCCGCCGCGATCCCGGTGGTAAACCAATGGCGTGAGATCGCGCGGACAAGTTATTGCCTCACCGCATTCGCGGCAAAACACATACGTGGCACTGCCTTTGCGGTTGAGGAACAGGATTGCCTGTTGATTATCTGCCAGCACCTGGCTGAGCGCGCTTTGCAGTGCACGTGAAAGCACATGGGAGTTGCCGCTGGTCAGCTCGGCGCGCATGTCCACCACCTCAACGGGTGGTAGGTCTAAGCTGAGCAAGGCTTCGCCTGGAGGTATTTCCGGGAGCTTGATGTGCAAATTCGCGGCTTGCTGTTCAATGGCTTGGCGGTGGGCTAAGATGCGCCGGGGCATCTCGAGCAAGGTCCATATCCCGCGCTGTGCCTTGTAATACTGGGTAATGCGCGGAGTGGCGCTGCCTAAGATCAAGTTGGCATTGCAGATTTGCGCATAGGCTTCGGCGGTCTCGACGGCATGGTAAAAAGGCTCGCGGTCGGTTTGGTCATAAGATTCGTGGTCGCACTCGTCCAGCACAATCAAGCCTAACTTCGGCAGTGGCACAAAAAGCCCACTGCGCGCCCCCACGATGACCGAAAGGTCACTCTGCCGAGCCCGCCGCCAGGTATCGTAGAGCTCGCCTTCGGAAAGTTTGGAGTGATAGAGCCCCACTTGGTTGGGGAAGCGCGCCATATAACGCCGCACGGCTTGCGGGGTCATCGAAATTTCGGGCACAAGTATGAGGGCTTGCCTGCCCTGGGCTAACACCTGCTCTACCGCCCGCAGGTAAATTTCTGTCTTGCCGGAACCGGTAACGCCATGCAGCAAAACGGGTTTACTTTCTGGCTTACCCAGCAAAGGCTTGATCTGCTCCCAAACTTGCTGCTGATCACTGGTGAGCGTGGGCGGCTCTGCTGGGGTGGCTTCAATCCTTTCTAAGGGGTCTCGCCAAACCTCAGTCCCGTTGAAGTGCAGATACCCCTGCTCTGCCAAGGCTTTGAGGTCAGTGTAGGAAGCGCCGGTTTGCGCATAAATCCAAGAGAAATCTACGGGGAAGGCTTCCTGCGCCAGCAACTGCAGCACTTTGAGCCGACGCTCACCGGTCTCGGCGCGCTGGCTAAGTGCCTGGGCATCTAAGGCAGCCACAGCTTGGGGAGGAATGGAAAGCTGTGCTGTGCGTACGGTTTTCGGGCTGATGCGTGCTGGAAGCAGAATATTTTCGGTCTTAACCCAGCCATTCTTGCGCAAGGTATCCAAGCTACGGCGCCATTCTAACTTGGGTAGGGCACGCTCGATCTGCCCGCTGCGCAAGGGTCCACGCGCCTTGAGCAGCTTGAGAATGCGCTTCTGCAAGGGAGGAAGATCTGCCGGCGGCTCGTCGAAGTCACGTACAAGCGTAACGAGTTGATCCGCACGCTGGGATAAGCCATTAGGGATCATCAAGTTCACACACGCACCCATGGGTGCAAAGGTCTCATCGGCTAACCACTTGGCAAGAGCTAATTGAGCCGGCGTGAGCACTGTATCTTCCGAAATGAGCTCTTGGATTTCTAATACATCGGGCACTTCTGGCTTGTCAATCAACGCGAGCACCACGCCCTGCACCACCTGCTTGCCAAAAGGCACGATGACTAGGCAGCCAGGCTGCAGCCTGCCTTGCAGCTCCTCGGGGATGGCGTAGTGGTAGCTGCGATCGATGCGCGCAAGGTTGATGCTGACATCCGCAAATTGAGGCGCTTGCGTTGATGGTGGAGTTTCCATTAGGGAACGATGATGATCAAATATTCAGCTGAAAAAAACATGCCATCTTCCTTTAATTCCTCGGGAATGGGCTGGCTTTCCGTAAGGTAATCTGCCCATGCGCGTGCTACGTCGCTCTGCCCGAGCAAGATGTTAAAGGCGTCAAATTCAAAAAATGGCTGCAAACGCGCTGCTTGTGCGCTGATGCGGGACATGTCCAAAACAGCTTGGGTCCACGTATCTGGGGGCCAGATGACAGGGTGATGCGCCAGCACAATGACCTCATCGGGTAGGTCTGCGAGCAGAAGCTCGAACTCGCTGAGCAGCAAGTCATCAAACAACTCTACGCGCTGTTCATACGGCTGCTGCCAATCTTGGTGGATCCGCCAAGGCTCAAAGACAGCATCGGAATTCTGGCTGTGTAAAGAGATATATGCCGAGCCATCTGCTGGCAGCGCGCTGATGGGCACGTCCTTACCAAAGTAACCCGTTAGCACCAAGCGCGTTTCAATTGGCACTTGGTTGAAGGTGTGCGAGACGCGCAAGTAATAGATGGTTACATCCTGATCGAGGATGCGTAAGGTTTCGTGGTGGATGCCGCGGTCCAGCAGTTGAAATGCGACCGTGGCAGAAAGGCTCAGCAGGCTGCCATCGGTGCGGCTTTCCTTGCGGCTGATGTAATAGTAGCTCCAATCAACCGTCCTGGCGCCGCCGGCGGTGAGCGGGAAAAGTGTGGCAGCGCGTGGCGGAATGGGCGTTGGGGTGAAAGTGGGCGTGGGGCTGGGTAAAGGGGTAGGCGAAGGCGTAGGCGTGTTGGTGGGGGAAGAGGTCACCGTAGGCACTGGGCTGGGCGTGTATGTTGAGGTTGGCGTGGCGGTCTTGGTTGGCAATGGCGTAGGGCGGGCTGTTGGGCGGCCCTCATAGCGCGGCTGGCAGCCGGCAGCAACCAATAAAACCGCTACCAGCAACGCTGTGCTTATGCGATGCAGTTTGGAACCAGAACGATGCACAGTTACCACCGCTCAAGCTGTTTTGGTGATGAGTGCTGACCCATACCCTACAACCGAACTGGTATCATGCGTCACAGCGGCTGAAGTGCGGTGATCTGCCAGGATTACGCGGTCCGCGCCGAGTTCGCGGCAAGCAAGCAGCGCCGTCGCAATCGGTGCCAAACCACAAGCTTCACCTTCACCACGCGCGTTCAGGCGATAGAGCTCTGCTACATTCATCTCCTCCAATGCCTTGAGAATGCGGCTGTCCATCTGGTTGGCGCGGTTCTCATTGTGAAAGTGTGAGAGATCACTAGACGCCACCAATAAGGTCTGCTCTTCCGCAGGCAAGCTGCGCAAATAAGCCGCGATGGCATCCGCTAACCCGCGCACCAGATCTGGGGATTGATCCACGAGCATCAAGGGTACGAGGGAGAAGCCCTTCGGCAGCACCACCTGCAAGAAGGGCAGCTCGATTTCCAAAGAGTGCTCGCGGTCACGGCGGACAGGGGTGATCTCGATGCCAGTGCTTGTACTCAGGAGCTGCTGGATGGCACTGAGAGCTTTGCTGTCCACGGGTACTAAGCCCAATGGAGTGGCATACGCCTCGTGACCAGTAGTGAGCAGGGGCTCGCGGTAATATTGGTGGGAGGGCGAAAGCAGAATCACGCGGTGGTAGTCTTTGCCGATGAGCGCTTTGAAAGCGTGTGCGGCAGTGAAGCCGGAGTAAATCAAACCCGCGTGGGGGACAATCATGCCGAGAATCTCGCCTTGCACTTGAGGGGCTTTGGCAGCTTGGAGGAAGCTTTCGATAAGACGGCGCAGTTCAGTCGGCTCGCCTGGATACCAGGTTCCAGCGATGGGTGAGGGTCGGATATCACGGAACTCCTGTGTTTCCATAGATTTATTTTAGCACAGCCGACCCCGATAAATGTTAAAACCTTGGATGAATTCACATAAAGGAAATAACAAAAAATATGTTAAAATAAACATAGGGTTAATTTTTAGAAATATTGAGATAATCATGCGGAGGAAAAATGCCGAACCTTTACTGGAAACATGAAGGAATTACGAAAAATATTCCTGTTAAGGGATTTCCTAATGAACGCGATTTTGAGGAATATATTTTTAGGAATCAAGACCTTTTAGGCGATGTAGTTATTCTTTATCGTCAAATTAGGTCAGGCGCGCGGCAAGGCATTCCAGACATGTTAGGGGTCGATCAAGATGGCAATATTTGCCTTATTGAGATGAAAAATGTGCCAGTGAGCGAAGATATCCTCCCCCAAGTATTAGGCTATGCAGTTTGGGCAGAGACTAACCCTGATTCAATTAAAGCCATCTGGCTGGAAGCAAAATCTAAACCAGAAGATATCATCCTCGATTGGGATTCTTTGCAGATTAGGATTATTGTTATTGCTCCATCCTTTTCCCCTAATGTTCTACGAATGTCCTCAAAAATCAACTATGTCATTGATCTAATTCAAGTACAACGCTTTTCTGACAATCATGATGAATTTATATTGGTAGAGACTTTGGAAGATACCGGTTACAGAAGGGCTGTTACGACAAAACCTATGGGAGATTATTCCTGGGAATACTATGAACAAAATCATGGTAAAGAAGCAACTGACCAATTTAGAAAAGTTGTTGAGGCTTTGGCCGAATTCGTTGAGAAGCAAAATTGGGATTTACCTTATAGTTTGACTAAATTTTCTACTGGCTTTAAATCAGGTAATAAATTAGTATTTTTTGTTCAGTGGGATAGTACACAAATATGGAGTTCAAATTTGAAAATACCCGAAGAAACTGCTAAAGCATTTATGGGTAAAAAATGGGAATTTAAACGATATGATCAAAACTTTAAGTATGCAAGTTTTAGGACGATATCAAGGCATTTTGAAGAGATTGATGAACTAAAGGACCTATTGATATTAGCCTATAAGAATATCTCTGGAACGAATAAATAGAAACATACACAGGGAACGCTGTTTTTCACTGATTTTTAAATCAATCATCTCGAAGATACTATTGCAAAAAATCCCAGGGGTTGACCCTGCCAAAGTCGTCGCTGCGCAGTTCAAAGTGTAGATGCGGGCCGCTAGAGCTGCCTGTGCTGCCAACCGTGCCAATCACATCCCCCTGGTATACCTCCTGACCGCAGCTTACCTCCACGGTGCTGAGGTGCGCATAGAGCGACTGCCAGCCTTGCCCGTGGTCGATGACGACCATCTCGCCATAACCCCAGTCATTCCAGCCGGCATAGACCACCACGCCGTTATCTGCGGCATGTACGGGTTCACCCAACTCGCCAAATATATCGATACCAAAATGATTCGCCTCGGGGTCGTAGTCATAACCGGTAAGGTAGTGATTTGCGACGGGCCAAGTGAAGATGAGCGTGCCCATCACGCCATCGTAAGAGCCAGTACAGGCGCCAGGACCTACGTTCACCGCGGTGGCTGGATTCTCGCGCGTGATGCGCGGGGTGCGCCAATCGGGGAACTCGCCTTTGCCGCCAGGGACCACCAGCAGCGTGCCGGGAGCAATATTGGGGTTGGTGTAATCGCCAATCGTGGCTGCGCTAAGATGATTAGCGGGATAGTTGATAATATCTTCTGGCGTTACGCCATAATATTCCGCCACGCCGTTCAAGCCTTCACCAGCGCTCCAGCGATGCAGCGTCCCATCCACGGGGAGGATGAGCAGTTCCTGGCCAGCATAGATCATATGTGGGTCATCCCCTAAAATATAGCGGTTACCCCATAAGATTGTTTCGGGCTTGAGCCCAAATTTTTCTGCGATAGAAAACAGCGAATCACCGGGCTGGATGGTGTAAGTGATAATCTCAGTGCGCGGCAGCGCCGGCAAAATGGTATGCAACGAAATCTGACGGTCAATCGCAGTGTCGCTCTCCGCCACCACAAAAGCAGGGATAGCCACCGATGCATTGGTTCCCTCGGCAACAGCGGCTAAGCGTAACTCTGCGTTGGCAGCGGTTCCGCTGGGATTGGCATAGAAGCGCCCCATAATCAACACCACACCTACCAAAAGCAGCGCAGTGAAAAACACCGAGCCTAAGCGGGCAATGCGTTCATCTAAGCCCAAACTGACCAAGCGCTGCCAAAGCTTAGCAAGGAAACTGCCACCTGCTTTGGGCACAGATTGCGCCTCGCTGAGATATAAATCATCGCTTTCGGATGGTGTATTTGGATAAATTGACATGCTGCCGCAATGATATCACGAGTCAGAAAAGAGAATAAATGGCGCGCATGAGTAGTGAAGGGGAGCTCTGCGCTGCCAAAGGTTTAGACTGATATAATCAGGCTTATGCAAGCCTTGGTGACTACCTTTCCAAAACCTTACGAAGATCAGATATTAGCTCTGTGGCAGGATTTAAAGGAAAAATTTGGCGTGCAATATGTTGAAAATACAACCGTTCCGCACTTCACCTGGCACATTTGTGATACCTATGTGCTGCAGGCTGCCATTCCGCTGCTGGAAAGAATTGCTGCCGAGGTAGAACCTTTCGAGATACTCGTTGAGGGCGTCGGCTCCTTTATTAGTCAGGCGCCGATAGTCTATCTCAAGATCAAACCTAACCCCCCGTTGATAAAGCTGCACACCCGTTTGTGGCAGGAGTTGCTTCCCTATTCCCATGAACCAAATATGCTCTATAGCCCAAGCATGTGGCGGCCGCATGTCACTTTAGCCTTGCAAGACCTAAGCGCAGAGCAGCTTGAGCCAGTATTGGCATATGTGGAGGCGCAAAAAATCAGTTGGTGGATCACCATCGATCATTACTCTGTGCTGAAGCAGACGCCTGATGGTGCTATTTCCCTGATTAACCATTTTCAATTTGGCAAAGGAATTATTTTTTAGACTGTGCCTCCTGGAGTGTTAATCCGCAAGTTGTGAACGATGTCGTATGGAAGCAGAAGAGGTAAGAAAGCACTGGAATAGAAACGCCGAAGCCTGGACGCAACTTTCACGAGCGGGCTATGACACTTATAGGAATTATCTGAACACGCCGGCTTTTTTCGAGCTGCTGCCAGAGGTTGACGGCTTGAGAGGCTTAGACCTAGGCTGTGGGGAGGGTTACAACACACGCTTGCTGGCGGAGCAAGGCGCTAAAGTTATCGGGTTGGATATTTCCAGCGTTTTTGTCCGGCATGCTAAAACTTTCCAATCTCTGAGCTGCCATATTCCGGAATACCTCATTGGGAATGCGCAAGAGCTGCCTTTTGCGGATGCTTGCTTCGACTTTATTACTGGTTTTATGAGCTTTATGGATATCCCTGATACAGCAGCGCTGCTTGGAGAAGTTTGGCGCGCCCTAAAGCCAGGCGGATTTTTACAGTTTTCCATTTCGCATCCTTGCTTTGACCTGCCTTTGCGCAAGAACTTACGCGATGCAGAAGGACGTACTTATGCTTTTGAATTGGGGGGCTATTTTCAACATGCTGAGGGAAACGTGGCGGAATGGCTATTCAGCGCTGCGCCACCAGAAGCGGTGGAACGCATGCGTAAATTTCAGACGCCAAACTTTAACCATCCCTTGAGCTATTGGCTCAACACCCTTATTCAGACTGGCTTTGTGCTGGAAGCTTTCGCCGAGCCCAGACCGGATGACCAGACGGTACTTGAGCAGCCCAACATTCAGGATGCCCAAGTGATCGCGTATTTTTTGATTATTCGCGCGTGCAAGCCAGCCTAATTGGGCAAATTGGCAGTTTTTGAAAGTCTTTTTCTGAGATTTGATAGCTTTTGAGAGTCACAGCTCGCTAAACTCCAGGCAAGTTACCAACTTGAAGGAGTTTTACGATGGAAGTTCCTCGTTATTGGAGATTGAAAAAACAACGCTATGCGCTAGTGGGAGAAACCTGCCCGCATTGCTCAGCAAAAATTTTCCCGCCGCGGGACGTCTGCCCGGAGTGTGGCGGTGAAGCCAAGACCCCCTTTACCTTTAGCGGTCAGGGCGAAGTGTATTCTTTCACTCATATGGCCAGCGCGCCGGCTGGCTTTGAAGAGCAAGCCCCTTATACCATTGCGCTGGTGAAGCTGCAGGAAGGACCCATGGTGACTGCCCAGCTGACAGACCTGGGAGATGAGCCCGTACACATCGGCATGCCCGTGGAAATGGTTACACGTAAGATTCGCAATGATGGCGACGAACGTGGCATGATCGTGTATGGCTACAAGTTCCGCCCGGTGATGAAATAGGCTGGAGACTTAATGTTTGCGCTCCCAGTGAACGGGGGCGCTTTTTGTTTTAACACTCAAGATTGCTATAATACTTATAAGATATTGTCACACTAATCCTGAAAGGAGTTGAAATGCTCCCTCTACACGTCCTTATTCGTGAGGAGAGCGAAAAGGATATTGATACCATCTCCGAAGTGACCGCGGCAGCCTTTAAGTGCCTGGAAGTGAGCAGCCATACGGAACAGTTTATTATTGAGGCGCTGAGAGCGACAGGTGCTTTGACCCTATCGCTTGTGGCGGAGCTCGAGGGCAAAGTAGTCGGGCATGCAGCTTTCTCTCCGGTAACCATTTCTGATGGGACGCCTGATTGGTATGCCTTGGGTCCGATTTCAGTCTTGCCCAGCTACCAACGCCAAGGAATCGGCAAAGCGCTTATTTGGGAAGGGCTTGCACGGCTGAAAGCGCTAGGGGCTAAGGGCTGTTGCTTGGTGGGGCATCCCGAGTACTATCGAAAATTTGGCTTTATCAACCCTATTGGCTTGCGCTGTGAAGGCGTGCGTCCTGAAGTGTTTTTCGTGTTGGCGTTCGAAGGAAACTACCCGCACGGGGAGATCAGCTTTCATCCTGCTTTCGTAACCGCTGGTCCAGCGCCGCCAGAAAACGAAGAGCCGAGCCCGAGTTTATAGCTGTCTATCTGAACCATATATTTACCATTTTTTAATAATCTTCTCGTAAGCTTTACATCAATAGATTATCGATCATATCTTTAGAGAGAAAATGATGAACGAAACGATCCAAAATATCCTCCAGCGGCGCAGCGTGCGCAGCTATCAACCCCAGCCGGTGGAGCCAGATAAGCTGCAGCTCATCCTGGAATGCGGGCGCTTTGCCCCCTCAGCCATGAATAAGCAGCCCTGGCATTTTACCGTCATCACTCACCGGGCAGCGCTCGATCGCATCAGCGTTGAAAATAAAAGTATTCTGCTTGCCTCAAATGACCCGAAAGCCCGTGAGCGTGCCTCACAGCCAGATTTTGACAGCTTCCATCATGCACCCGCCGCTATTATTGTCTCTGGTGAAGATGGGAATACTTTTGCGCCGGCTGATTGTGCGAACGCTATGGAGAATATGGCTATTGCTGCGCAATCGCTCGGCCTGGCTAGCTGTTACTTAGCAGGGTTTCGGCGTTGTTTTGCCGGCCCAAATGGTGAGGCGCTCAAGGCTGAGCTGGGCATTCCGCAAGGGTTCACTCCCCTGTATGCTTTAGCTTTAGGTTACCCTGCTGGAGAGATACCTGAACCTGCTCCGCGGCGCGAAGGAACTTTTACTTGGATTACAGAGGTTGATTCTAGACTTTAAAAGGAGGATTCATTGCAAATTCATCCAATTTCCTGCGGGCTAGGATACGCCTTCTTGATAGAAGGTGACGCTGGATTGGTGCTGGTGGATTGCGGCTCGCCACACCAAGAAAAGAAAGTGTTCACTACAATGGACGCGCTGGGACGGCACGACCTGAAGCTCATCTGGATTACGCATGCACACTATGACCATTATGGCAGTGCGTCGGCACTGCATGCTAAAACCGGCGCTCCCGTTGGTGTGCACCCCGCGGATGCTGAGACATTGCGCGCTGGCCGGTCGGACTTGGGGGTCACTCGTGGCATCGGGCATCTTTTCCCCTTGGGCTTAGGGATAGTCAATTTCTTCGTACCTCTCCCACCGGTTAACCCGGAGGTGCTGCTCGAGGATGGCGCGAGCTTTACGGATTATGGAATAGCTGCACAGGTATTCCACACACCTGGTCACACGCCTGGGCACTCTAGCCTTTGGCTGGAGGATGGCACTCTTATTATCGGAGATTTAATTGGGCAGGATTCGCGTGTACGCAAGCAAACCTTACTTGCCACAGACTGGCAGGCGCTCGAGGAGAGCTTTGCGCGCATGCAAGCACTCAAGCCGAGCAGAGTTTATTCGGGTCACTCTCCCCGTGCCATCCCTGGCGAAGAGTTTTGCAGCCTTTAAAGCGGGGGGAAATTCATCATTTCGGCACAATCATTGCAGCCAAATCAGCAGAAAAGCAATCTATGTTAAAATATCGCCCAAGTTATGACATATAGAGCGATAGAAAGTTAAAAATGCGTTACTTAGTTACTGGAGGGGCTGGTTTTCTCGGAAGCGCGCTAAGCAACCGCCTGGCACGGCAGGGGCACGAAGTACTGGTACTCGATGATGCTTCCGCAGGGGATCCAAGCCAGCTGCTACCTGAGGTGAAATTTGTCCGCGGGGATATCAACGACAAGGCACTGCTCTGGACACTTTTGCCCGGTGTCGATTGTGTCTTTCATTTAGCGGCTAAAGTCTCTGTGCCGGAATCCCAGCTTTACCCTCGCGATTACGATACCGTAAATGTAGGGGGTACCGTCACCTTGATGGAAGCCATCCGCGATACGAAAGTGCGGCGTGTGGTGCTTGCTTCTTCTGGAGCGATTTATGGCGAGCAAGAAGAGATTCCCTTCAAAGAAAGCGCTGAAGTACACCCGCTTTCAGTTTATGCTGTTTCCAAATTAGCGGCAGAGTATTACGTGCGAACCATTGCGGCGCAGTGTGGTGTGGAAGCGGTGTGTTTGCGCATCTTTAATGCCTATGGTCCTGGTCAGCGCGTCCCCAATGCGCATCCGCCGGTGATTGCCAACTACCTCAAGCATGCGCTCACCAATGGCTCCATAGTGATCCATGGCGATGGTAACCAAACGCGCGATTACGTCTATGTGGATGATGTGGTCAATGCCTTAGTAACGTCAGCGACAGCGAAAGGTGTTGATCAGGAGATTATCAATGTTGGCAGCGGCGTGGAAACCAGCGTCAAAGAGCTGGTACGCTTGATTGTGCAAGTGACGGAGACAAAACCGGAGGAAATCTACAACCCGCATAAGAGCGGCGGTGTCTCACGCATGGCTGCGGATATTTCCAAAGCATATGCAAAGCTCAATTACTTGCCGCTTATTCCGTTGGAAACCGGCTTGCGCCTGACAATAGAACGTGACCCCCAACTCAGAAAATAAACCTAGAGTGATTATCCCGCGCAGCTTTTATGACCGCCCGGCTCCACAGGTGGCACCGCAGCTGGTAGGCTGCCGGCTAGTGCGCATCCTCAATGGCCAGCGCTTGGCTGGGCTGATCACTGAGACCGAAGCCTACCAAGGGGAAGAAGATTTGGCTTGTCATGCCCGCATTGGGCTCACACCCCGCACTGAGCCGATGTATGGACCGCCTGGACATGCTTATATTTACTTCACCTACGGTATGCACTGGCTGCTCAATGCCGTTACTGATAAAGAGGGGGTACCAGCCGCAGTGCTCATCCGTGGGCTATTGCCCATTGAAGGGCTAGAGCAAATGGCTGCGCTGCGCCCAGCGCTCAATCACGACAAAGCTTGGCTCGACGGACCCGCTAAGCTTGCTCAAGCCCTGGCGCTGGATGGCAGCCTGAACCGGACTGACCTGTGTGCGCCGGATTCGAACCTTTTCATTGAAACAGGTGTGCATGTCCCGCCTGAGGCGTTGCAAATGAAGCCACGCGTAGGGATAAATTCTGTCCCGGAGCCTTGGCGCTCGATGCCATGGCGCTGGCAAATCGACTTGCAAACACTGCAGAAACTGAGCAGCGGTTTACAGTTAGCGCATGATTTATAATTTACCCCAAAGATTATTGCTAAAGGAAAAATGCACCGATTATGTTAGGAAAAAAGAAAGCACCACCAACTTTTGACGTGGAGCCCGCTGCTGTGCGGGTTACCTCGGTGCTTGGCCCAGGCATTAACTGGAAGGGCGACCTGCGCGGCAAAGGCGGCGTGCGCATTGAAGGCACAATGGAAGGCGAGATCGCTATTCAAGGTTTGGTAGTCATCGGTGAGACGGGCAAAGTAACCTGCCAGACTCTGCAAGCTGAAACGGTGATCGTGGCTGGCGCGGTGAAGGGCAATATCCGCTGCGGCAAACTCGAAATTCGCTCGACTGGCAGGGTATGGGGGGATGTGGTCACCACCGCACTCAGCAGTGAAGAGGGGGCATTCTTACGCGGGCAGGTACGCATGGAAGAGCAGGTTGAAGTGCCGCCAGCCGAAACTACCCCCCAAGACGATGTTTCAGATAGCTTTTCAACCGAAGTGCAACCCAGTGCTGACCAGCCGGCTGCTTAGAAATTCCAGGAAGAGCGCGGATCGGCGGGCTGCTCGAGCAAAATCGTGACTGGCCCGTCATTTTGAATATCAACCACCATGTGAGCGCCAAAGACGCCGCTTTGGGTGGGCACGCCCATAATGCGCAGCGTTTCCACGAAGAATTGGCAGAGCGGCTCCGCGAGCTCTGGGCTGGCAGCACCGGTGAAGGAAGGGCGGCGGCCACGACGCGTATCAGCGTAGAGCGTGAACTGGGAAACCACGATGATCTCGCCGTTTATATCCAAGCAAGAGAGGTTCATTTTGCCCTGCGCATCCCCGAAAATGCGTAAATTAGCTACCTTTTCAGCCATCTCGCGTACGTCTGCTTCGGTATCGGTTGGACTAATGCCCAGCAGCACCACCAAGCCTAAGCCGATCTTGGCGACGACTTTATTTTCGACCCGCACTTGCGCTTGGTTGACGCGTTGAACAACTGCACGCATAAACTGCCTCCTTTTGATAGGTTGGATTATAACAGCTCCCTTCGATGGTAGCGTGCTCACTCGGCAGCCTAAAACTGTTTGATTATATGTAATGCCCGAAGGGTATAATGCCCGGAGGGTATAATACCAATATGAACATGCCTAAAATGCCAGCTCCCATAGTGGTGGAGAGCGAGGAGAGCTTTAATCGGATGCTGACGGACCTGACCAAGCAGCCGGCGATTGCTGTGGATACCGAGTCCAACAGCTTGCATGCCTACCAGGAACGGGTCTGCCTGATCCAAATTTCCACCCGAGAGCAAGATTACCTCGTAGACACATTAGCTATTCGCTCCCTCGAGCCCTTAGGTGAGATCTTCTCCAACTCGGCAATCCAAAAGGTTTTTCACGCCGGAGATTATGATCTGACCTGCCTCAAGCGCGATTACGCCTTCACTTTTGCGAATTATTTCGATACGAGTATCGCAGCTGCTGCGGTAGGCGAGGAAAATTTAGGTTTATCAACCCTATTGGCAAAATATTTGGGCTTCAGCGTTGATAAAAAATACCAGCGCGCCGACTGGGGCAGACGCCCCCTGGATGCGGAAATGCTGCGCTATGCCCAATCCGATTCGCACTTCCTTTTGCCCCTACGCGACCGCCTACTTCCTTTCCTGAAGAGTACTGGACGCCTATCTCTGGTGCTCGAGGATTGTGCTGCTTTGGCTCAGCAAACCCCGCCAATGAAAAACCATAGCGAAGACGTCTGGCGGGTGAAGGGCATCAATGGAATGAAACCGCGTGCCCTCAGCTTGCTCCAGCAGCTCAACCACCTGCGTGAGGAGCTGGCGCGCGAGCAAGATGTGCCGCTTTTTAAGGTGATGAGCGATGCAGCTTTAGTAGAGATCGCCACGACCCAACCCAAACACATTCAGGAGTTGGACCTGCTGCCATCGCTCTCTAAGAGCCAGGTACGCCGCTATGGCAAGCAGATTATGCAGACCGTGGCGGATTGGCGTAAAAGCTCCGAGAAACTCACGCGGCCGCGTGCGCAGTACATAGATGAAAGTATCCAGCGCCGGCGCGAACTGCTAGGAGACTGGCGCAAACAGGTGGCGCAGAAAGAAAGGCTCTCCAGCAGCGTGATCCTACCCAAGGACTTGCTGGAAAGCATTGCCGCCCAGCCCATCAAGAACAAAGCAGAACTTGAGCAGGCGATGCAAACCAGCCCCACCCGCTTTGCGGTTTATGGCGAGGAATTGTTGGAGATATTAAGAAAGGAGAATGAATGAAATTACATATTTTAGGCGCCGCCCGCACGGTTACTGGTTCGATGCACCTCTTGGAAGTAAATGGGCATAAACTTCTTTTGGATTGTGGTCTTTTTCAGGGCAAACGTGAGGAAACTTATGCCGTCAATCAGCATTTCCCTTTCGACCCAGCCAGCATCGATGCAATGGTGCTTTCACATGCGCATATCGACCATAGCGGTAACCTGCCCAACCTAGTCAAGCAGGGTTTTAGCGGACCAATCTATGCCACTGACGCCAGCGCGGATTTGGCAGATATTATGCTCAAGGACTCGGCGCATATTCACGAATGGGACGTGGAATATGTTAATAAAAAGCGGCGCAAGCAGGGCTTGCCGCCGATGCCGCCGCTCTATTCGATGAAGGATGCCCTCGCGACCATCCCGCTATTCCGCTCGGTGTGGTATGGTCAGCGCTTTGAACCTGTGCCAGGAGTGGGTGTGCGCTTAATGGATGCCGGGCATATTTTAGGCTCCGCCGGTGTAGTTGTGGACGTGGTGGAGGATGGCGCGTTAAAGCGCTTGTGGTTCTCGGGTGATATTGGCCGCTACGATGCCCCCATCCTTGAAGATCCGGTCCTGCCGCAAGGCGCGGACTACCTGTTGATGGAGTGCACGTATGGCGATAAGCCTCACGAGCATATTGAGGATGCCTTCGAAGAGCTGAGGCAGGTCATTTTGCGTACGGTGCAGCGCGGTGGAAAGGTCATCATCCCAGCTTTTGCCGTCGGCAGAACGCAGATGCTCACTTATTACCTCAGCCAGGCGATTGAACGAGGTGAAATCCCGGATATCCCCGTGGTGATTGATAGCCCTTTGGCTACCAATGCTTCCGAGATCTATCGCAAACACCCCGAATGTTTTGACGAGGAGACCTGGCGCTTTATTGCTGAGCATCGCAGCCCGGCGCTGGATTTCGAGAATATTATTTACACACGCAGCGTGGATGAATCGAAGGCGTTGAATTCTTATCGCGAGCCAATGATTATCATCGCTGCTTCGGGCATGGCAGAGAGCGGGCGCATCCAGCACCACTTAGCCAATAACATCGAGGACGGGCGCAATACGATTGTGATCATCTCCTGGCAAGCGCCGGATACCCTTGGGCGCCGGCTGGCGGACCAAGAGCGCAAGGTGCGCATCTTTGGCGAGGAGTATTACCGCAAAGCCGAGGTGGTCACGATTGGCGGGCTGAGCGCACACGCCGGGCAAGACTTGCTGGTAGAGTATGCACTTTCCAGCAAGGAGACGCTCAAAAAGATTATCTTTGTGCATGGGGAGGAAAAAGCCTACAGCGCCTTGCGCCAGCGCTTGGATGAGCACGATGGCTTGCCCGAGATAGCCTATCCCCAGAAGGGCGAAGTCTTCGAGCTCTGAACTCAGGTATAATTTAAGCATACGGAGAGATGCCAGAGCGGTTGAATGGGACGGTCTCGAAAACCGTTGTAGCCCTTGTGGCTACCGTGGGTTCGAATCCCACTCTCTCCGCCTGAAAAAGTATAAAGCTGATATCAATACACAAAGAGCCCTCGCTGAAGGGCTCTTTGCTCTTAATTGGGTTTACTGTTCACTTAGAATTCCGGATGGTCGCCCTTCTGGATCATCCCGTTCAAAAGGATCTCGAGCGCCATGGTGTGTACGCATACGCCTCGCGTCTGGAAGAAGCTGCAATCGCAATCCCACTTGCCATCCACATAATGCACCACGTGGTCGTTATTATCCCCTTTAATCGTGGCTTGGAAATTGTTGAGGGTGAAGCGTTCCTTTTCCTCGGCATATCGTTTCGCTTTTTCGATCTTTCCGATCATTCCACTATCCATATTGTTCTATACTCCGTTTCTGTGGATATTTAAAACAAAACACACGCGTAACTTACGGCGTGTGCCCCGCATACCAATCCGCTGCGTCCGGCTTGCGCGGATCATTTCGTATTAAGCCAACTCCTTCATGGTTTTTTAATTATAGCTTATTCCGCTGTTAATTCAACCCCAAATTTGGTTTTTCTCCATTCTGTTTGGACGAATCATCTACCCAACTCTCCATGATTCGCTTCTCGAAAATTAAGCCATCCTCTCCGCCGACGTAATAGCGGTGAGAAACCCCTACCTGTCGGTAGCCGGCTTTCTGGTAAAGAGCGATAGCAGCTTGGTTGGAGGCGCGCACCGTCAGGCGGATGGCAGGGATGTGCATAGCCTGCTCGGCAGCCGCGAGCAGGCGCTCGCCCAAGCCTTGGCGGCGCCAAGCCGGCGCTACGCCGAGTGTAATGATCCAGCCTGTGCCTTGGCTGGCACGCGTTTCTCCAGCCACAAAGCCAATCATCTGTCTGTCGCTTTCCACCTTGAGGCGCACGATACCAGGTGAGGCAAGGACGAACAGCAGCTCCACCAAGGGCCAGGCATCCTCGCGGCTAAAGGTAAGCTTTTCAAAGCGGCGCAGCCTCCACAGATCACCCAAGCCAGCTGGCGTGATGGGCAGTGCGCTCGTTTGCAACTGCACTTGCGCACTCATGCCTGATCCTCCTGCAGAAGGGTGGCGAGCTGTTCCCATTCGGAGAGCAGCGGTTCGAGCTTGGCATGCAGATGATTATATTGGGCAGCTAAATCAGCTGCTTTTCTTCCATCGGCTGGCGGGTTGGCGAGCTTAGCTTCCTGAAGGGCTATTTCGTCCTCCAGCATGTGAATTTCGTCCTCGATTGCGGCGATTTTCTTTTCCAACTGCTGGCGGCGGTTGCGGCTGAGTTTTTTTGATTTAGGTTGGCTTTTGGCTGCAGTCGATTGTCTGGTTTTTGGTTGGGTTGCCGTTGATGGTGCTGCGGTCAACTTGGCTTGGCGGTATTCGGAATAGCTGCCGGCAAATACGCGCAGCGCTTCCTCTTCCGGTGCCACCTCCCAGATTTGGGTAGATAAAGCATCGATCAGGTAACGGTCATGCGAGACGAGCAAGATCGTGCCCGGGTACTCAGCCAGCACTTGCTGCAAGACCTCCTGGGTGTTCAGGTCTAAGTGATTGGTGGGCTCATCCAGCAGCAGCAAGTTGGCATCCGAGAGCGCCAGCTTAGCCAAAGCTAACCTGCCGCGCTCCCCGCCAGAGAGGGTCTCTACGCGCTCAAAGACTTCATCGCCACTGAAGCCGTATTTAGCCAGGTAGTTACGCACCTCAGCCGGCAGCATAGCCGGCGCCACACTATTGATTTCCTCGATGAGCGTGTTGGCTGGAGAGAGGTCCTCGTGCGCTTGGGCGAAGTAGCCCACCTTGAGGCTGGCGCCCAGCTCCAGCCGGCCGGCGTAGGGTGGGATCTGACCTAATATCGTGCGCAGGAAAGTCGTTTTGCCGGCGCCATTGGGCCCGATGATCGCCACGCATTCCCCGCGCTTGAGCACCAGATCCGGCGCGCTAAAAAGCGGCTTGCCCTCATCGGCGTACCCCACTTGCAAACCGTAAGTGCGCAAGACGAGCTCGCCAGAGCGGCCGGCAATCTCCAGGCGCAGGTGCATCGGGCGGAGGTTGGCTGTGGGGGCGCTAAGGGGCGACTCTGCCAGCAAGCGCTGCAGCCGGCGTTGCCTTCCGACGGCTTGGGCATTGTTTTGCGTGCCTAAATTTTGGCGTATGTATTCTTCCTGCTTGCGGATAAACTCGGTTTGGGCTTCATACTCAGCCAGGCGGCGCGCGTAACGCTCCTGACGCTGACCCAAGTAGGCAGTGTAATTGCCGCGGTATATCTCTAGCGCCGGGGTCATCTCCCAGATTTGCTTGGCGGTTTGATCCAAAAAATAGCGATCGTGCGAGACGATCAGGACCGCACCGTTCCAATCCTGGAGGGTAGCTTCCAGCCACTCTACCGCGCTGATATCAAGGTGATTGGTGGGTTCATCCAAGAGGAGCAGGTCAGGGTTTTCGAGAAGCAAGCGGGCTAACATGGCGCGCGTGCGCTGCCCGCCTGAGAGCTGCACAAGCGGACGCGCGTAATCGCTAGCCTCGAAACCCAAGCCGGCAAGCGTTTGCTTGATGCGCGTGGGGTAGGTGTAGCCACCAGCCTGCTCGAAGCTGGAGAGTACGGCGCCGTATTGTGCTACCACTTTCGGGTCAACGTCGGGAGCTTGCATAGCCAGCGCAAGAGCTCGCAGCTGCTCAGCTTGCTTGAGCAACGGTGTAAAGCCGCCCAGGCAATACTCCCACAGCGTCCCGCCGCTGATCTGGGTAGCTTCTTGCGGCAAGTAACCCAAATGCAAGCCGCGGGCGCGGTGCACAGTGCCGCTGCTGGGCTCATCCAAGCCGGCCAGGATGCGCAGGAGGGTGGTCTTGCCAATGCCGTTGGGTCCTACGATGGCAATGCGGGCACGCTCTGGGATGGAAAAGGTGAGCCCGGCAAAGATATCATTCGCGCCAAAAGCTTTGCTCAGGTTGGTAGCGGTGAGAAGCGGCATGCTATGAGTATATCAGGAGATAATGGGTATTCTTTATAAGTTCATCATAACTTTGCTGCTTCTCTACGATGGTAGAATTAGCTCTATGAAACTGAAAAAATGGCATATCTGGTTAGGGTTTGCGATTAGTGCGGTTTTCCTCTATTTAGCCTTCCGCAAGGTGGATTTCTCCCAAGTATGGTTTTACCTGACCCACGCGCAATGGAGCTGGGTGCTTTTGGGATTGGTGTTTTACTTCATCGGTGTATGGCTGCGGGCTTTCCGTTGGCAGATTTTGCTCAACCCCTTGAAAAAGCTGTCCATCCCGCGCCTATTTCAGGTGGTCGCCATTGGTTATATGGGCAATAACGTTTACCCGGCGCGCGCTGGTGAGCTCTTGCGCGCTGTGCTGCTCAAACAAAAAGACCAGATCTCGATTTCCGCCAGCCTGGCTACAATTGTGGTGGAGCGCTTGTTCGATGCGCTCGTAATTATGGGCTTGGTGCTGCTGAACCTTTCACAGCTGACAGCGCTGCCCTCGGCTCAGAGTTACATCGGTGCCATCCGTGCGGTGGCTACCTGGGGAGCAGTGATTTTCTTGGCGCTGTTTGCGCTGTTCCTAGCACTGGTGCTTTTCCCCAAACCCACCCAAAAAGCTTTGGATTGGGTAATTAACCATCTCATCATCGCGCGCTTCCGCCAAGGCATCTCCGACTTCATTATGCGTTTTATTGAAGGGCTCTCCAGTTTGCGTTCAGCCGGAGAGACGCTCAAGGTGCTGCTGTTTTCCATCGCAATCTGGACCTGCGAAACGGGGCTCTATTGGGGCGTGATGCAAGCCATGGGCATCCAGCTCAGTTTTATGAGTCTGATGCTGATTAATGGCGTAGTCAACCTGGTGCTGCTCATTCCGGCGGCACCTGGAGGATTAGGCACCTTCGATGCAGCCGGCAAAGCCATGTTGCAAGTCTTTGGTATCGGCTCGGAGTTAGCTTTGGGTTATACGCTGTTGCTGCGGGTAGCACTATGGGTGCCGATTACCGTGCTGGGTGCGATCCTCTTTGTGCGCGAGGGCTTTTCGCTCACAACAGATGTCGCTAAATTACAAACGGAATATGCGGATGCCTCTCATGATCCGCAAGTTTAATTGAGAAAGTAAACACCACTGAAGGAGCAACGATGTTAGACCAAAACTTTCAAGAATTAACCGAGATTAACCAAAATGTCAAAAGTATTCACCGTTGGGTTAGATTCTTTGGAATCATGTACGTGATATCTATTGCGGTGGTAATCCTTGTTGTGATTGCAAACGTCGCCTTGGTTGGAACGCTGATGCCATAATCGACAAGAATATACTTGTTTTTTGGCTAGAAACAATTTAAGCTGGAGAATGGAATTAGGGTAATGGAAACGAGTAAACGCATCGCCATAATTGGCGCTGGCATTGGCGGGATGAGCGCCGCGTATGACCTAAGCAACGCTGGACAAAAGGTGGTCATCTACGAAGCTTCGGATCATCCCGGCGGCTTAGCCACGGGCTTCAAGGAGCCCCATTGGGATTGGTCTGTGGAGCGCTACTATCACCACTGGTTCACCTCCGATAAATACATGCTCGGCTTGATTGACGAACTGGGTTGGTCGGACCAGGTGATTTTCCCCAAGCCTATCAGCGTGATGTACTACAAGGGTAAGTTTTACCCCTTTGATTCCATTCCCGCAGCGATTATGTACCCCGGATTGGGCTGGGGCATCAATAAGATCCGCTTTGGGTTTGTGGGGCTCTACCTGCGCCTGACGAATAACTGGCAGGCGCTGGAAAAAACTACCACGGATGCCTGGATGCGTGCCAAAGCCGGCGATAAAGTCTACGAGGCTATGTGGGAGCCGATGTTGGTGGGCAAGTTTGGCGAGCGCTATGCCAAAGAGGTTAATATGGCGTGGATGTGGGCACGCCTGCACTCACGCAGCACGCGCTTAGGCACGTTTTTCGGGGGCTTCCAAGCTTTTGCCGATAAATTTGCTGCTGAGCTGCAACGCCGCGGGGTAGAGATTCAATACCAAACTCCGGTGCAGAGCATCACCCGTCAGGAAGATGGCAGGTTGCAAGTGCAATTCTCCAATCAGGCGCCCCAGCTGTTTGACCAGGTACTTGTGACGCTTTCTCCCGGGATGATGGCTAAGCTGACCCCGGATTTGCCGAAGGATTACCTCAATGGATTGCTGAGCCTTAAAAATATGGGCGCGGTGGTGATGACCCTTTCGCTCTCGCATGCACTCTCACCAGAAGGCTACTATTGGTACAACATCCCCAAGCAAGTCGGTTTTCCATTCCTTTCGCTGGTGGAGCACACGAACTTCTTAAAACCGGAATACTTTGGTGGGGATCATATCCTCTATATTGGCGATTACCTTGAGGTGGACCACCCTAACTTCCAGAAGAGTGATGAGCAGCTGCTGGCAGAGTTTCTACCGCACCTGACCAAGATCAACCCGCAGTTCAGCCCGGACTGGGTCAAGAAGGTATGGGTCAGTAAGACGCCTTATGCCCAGCCCATTCCGCTGGTAAACCATTCCAAGAATATCCCTGCCATTAAAACGCCAGTACCCGGAGTTTACTTCGCCAGTATGAGTCAAGTATACCCTTGGGACCGCGGCACCAATTTTGCAGTGGAAATCGGACGCCGTACAGCGCGCATGATGCTCGAGGAATAAAAACACTTAGCGTATAGGTTATTTTCCCCTCTACTCTTGATTCCTAATTGGGGTTTACTATCTAGAAATGGGGCTGGGCTTGGTTCCTCAGCTCCTTTTTTATTAATACATAGATAGCAGCTGTCACTGTTTAAAATCGAATTGATAGACCTATATATGGGGGGTGTAACGAGTGTTCATTCTGCTAATTAGGCTGAGAATAAAGTGATCTTAAGAATAAATTAATAGGATTAACAAAAGTTTAGCTTTTTAAGTTTTTTGAATCTTAAAGAAACCACAAATTTTAAGCAATAGCCCAACCGTTTTTATTGTTTCTGAGCTGGGTCGGTGTTAGAATCTGTTCACCGTTTTCAATTTAGACATTCGATCGCATTTCTTAAGCGAATCGAGAGAGACAAACTTACATTCGATACGCTCTTTTAAGTGTTTATTTTTTTAGGATAACTCTCCCCTTTATTGGCGCGGGGAATTAAGGAGAAGGCATAATGAACGCTCAACAGGCATGGCAGGCTACCCTTGGACAATTGCAGATGGAACTTTCCCGTGCGGCTTATGATACCTGGGTGAAGAACACACAGCTGGTTTCTTATGATGAACAAACTGCTACCTTTACCTTGGGCACTGCCAATGCTTATGCCTGTGACTGGCTGGAAAGCCGCCTGAAGTCTACATTGATCAACAAGCTTAGTGGCATTATGGCTAGACCGGTTGAAGTTTGCTTCAAAGTATGGGCTGCCCCCTCTGCCCAACAGGAAGAGGAGCAAGCTATCACCCAAAAAATCTCACAGCCTGTTGAAACAAACACCTTCGAGACGCATCTCGCTGCGAAATACCGCTTTGATAATTTCGTCGTGGGTCCAAATAACCGTTTGGCTCATGCTGCCAGCTTGGCTGTGGCGGAGCAGCCGGCGCGGGCTTATAATCCGCTATTCCTCTATGGCGGCGTTGGGCTGGGTAAGACGCACATTTTGCATGCCATTGGCAATGCGGTTTTACCGCGAGGGCTGCAGGTGCTGTATGTTTCCTCGGAAGAATTCACCAACGACCTGGTCAACGCTATCCGCACCAAGACAACCGCCGCTTTTCGAGAGAAATACCGGCAGGTGGATGTGTTGCTCATCGATGACATTCAGTTCATCTCCGGTAAAGATTCCACCCAAGAAGAGTTTTTCCATACCTTTAACACCTTGCACGGACAGGATAAGCAAATCGTGATGACCTCCGACCGTGCTCCCAAATCGATGAGCACCTTGGAAGAGCGGCTGCGATCGCGCTTCGAGTGGGGATTGACGGTAGATATCCAACCACCAGATTACGAAACCCGTTTAGCCATTTTGCGCACCAAAGCCGAAAAAGTTCACCGCGATGTGCCCGCCGACGTGATCGAAATGATTGCCCGCGAGATCCAAAGCAACATCCGTGAGCTGGAAGGCGCCTGGAACCGCGTTTTGGCTTATGCTGAATTAACTGGAGAAAAGCTCACCTTGCAAATGGCAAATAATGCTCTAGCTGACTTCTTCCCTCAGCATCCGGACGTTGCCCCAGAGGATGTCATTGCAGCCGTCTCGCGGTTTTTTGGCGTGACCCCCGAGAGAATGCTCAGCAAAGACCGCTCCAAAGATATTGCCTTGCCACGCCAAATCGCTATGTATCTCTTGCGCGAGCAGGCGGGTATATCCCTGCCAAAGATCGGCGAGGAATTAGGCGGGCGCGATCACACCACGGTAATTTATGCCTGCGATAAAGTCGCCAACATGATGGACCGGGATGAACGCCTGCGCCGGCAGGTTTTACAGCTGAGTGAACAAATCTTCGGCTAAAGCCACTACTCTGTTGTCTTCTCCAGAGCCTCAAAAAGCGAATCACTCAGCGGTTCCAGCTCGCCCCAGTTATCACCAATCCGCGCTTCGGTGACCAAAGGCACATCTAACTGCATGGTGTGCTCCATAACCTCTCGGGCAACCTGGACGGTTTTCTCCAGCTCATCTTTAGGCACTTCGAAAATAAGTTCATCGTGAATCTGTAAAAGCATATCTCCATGCAGGTTAGCTTGCTTAAAAGCTGGTGGGAGTTGGATCATAGCTAACTTGATGATATCAGCAGCCGTGCCTTGAATTGGAGCGTTGATCGCCTCACGCTCCTCACGCTGGCGCAGGGCGTTATTGGTGCCTTTCTGTAAGTTGGGGAAGTAACGCCGGCGGCCCAAAAGCGTTTCCACATAACCTTGCTTGGCGGCTAATTGTTTGGTGAGGTCTAACCATTGGCGCACATTGGGGAAAGTTTCGAAATATGCCTTGACGAAGTTCTCAGCTTCCGCTAACGTAAGGTCTGTTGAAAGGGTGAGGCCATAAGGCGTCATGCCATAAATCAGCCCAAAGTTGATTGCCTTAGCGTGCCGGCGTTGCCTTTTATCGACTTGGTCTAAGGGTACGCGGTAAATCGCAGCGGCGGTGGTAGCATGAATATCCTGCCCCTTGCGGAAAGCTTCGATCATGGCTTCATCTTGGGAGATGTGTGCCACAATGCGCAGCTCAATCTGAGAATAGTCCACCGAGAGGAGCTTGTGCCCTGGCGCTGCAATGAAACCTTGGCGCACGCGGTTTCCTAACTCTGTGCGGGTGGGGATATTTTGCAGGTTCGGGTCCTGGGAGGCAATCCGACCGGTCACCGTACCGGTCTGATTAAAAGAAGTATGCACGCGCCCCGTCTTAGGGTTAATTTGCTGTGGAAGGGCGTCCACATAAGTGGATTTCAGCTTCGTCAGCTCGCGGTAATCCAAAATCTCACCAATGATGGGATGCTGCCCGCGCATAGCTTCCAGTACGCCCGCAGCAGTGGAAAGCTTGCCGCTGCTGGTGCGGCGGGAGCGGTCGGGTGGTTCTAAGCCCAAGCGTTTAAAAAGCACATCTGAAAGCTGCTGGGGTGAGTTGATGTTGAAGCGCTCACCCACATGGTCGTAAATTTGATCTTCGAGGCGCTCCAATTGTTGTTGCAGTTCCTTAGAAAACGCCTCGAAAAAGTTCTTGTCCAGTAAGATGCCCTTTTCTTCCATCGCAGCCAAAACCGGGATCAACTTAACTTCCACATTAGCGTTCAGTTGGCTGGCATTCCTGTCTTCTAATTCCTTTTCTAAGGGTTCCACTAAGCGCAGGGTCATCACAGCATCCCCCGCTGCATAGGGAGCAGCTTTTTCGATCTTTACTTCCGCCATGTTGATTTGCTTTTTCCCTTTGCCAATCAGCTCTTCGATGTGCGTCATCTCTACACCTAAGCGCTGCCAAGCTAAAGTCTTGAGACCCAAGCTGCGCGAGTCAGGGTTGATCAGCCATTCGGCAATCATCGTATCAAAAGTGATGGGGTGCAGATCAAAGCCAGCGCCGTGCAAGCAAATCAGGTCATATTTGCTGTTGTGCCCTACTTTGCCAATTTCTGCGTTCTCAAGGAGGGGTTTGAGCGCCTCTCGCACGGTCTCTAAAGGCAGCTGCTTGCCTGTTTTATGCCCAACGGGCAAGTAATAGCCTAACTGGGGGTCACTGGCTAAGGAGATGCCCACTAAATCAGCTTGGGTAGGGATGGTGCTGGTCGTTTCGGTGTCGAATGCGATATATTTGCAGCTAGAGAGTGCGTCTAGGCAAGCTTGCAATTTTTCTTTGCTATCCACAATGATGGTTTTGAATTCTTCCTTGCCCAGTTGGTCGTCATCCGATTGCTTTTCAGCGAAAAGCGCTTCTTGCTTGGCATTGGAAAGGCTAGGCTGCAGCTTTTTTTCGATGGTGTGCAAGCGCTGGGTGAGCGTGCGGAATTCTAATTTATGGAAGAGGTCTTCGACGGCTTCAGGGTTGAAGCGCGAGATCTCTGCTTGAGTAAGATCCAGTTTGACGTCTAGATCGGTGCGAATGCGCGCTAAGTCTCGGCTTAGATAAGCGGATTCTTTACCTGCGCGGAGCAATTCGGCTGTGCGCCCGCCAATTTCATCTAAGTGAGCATAGATTTCATCTAAGTTTGAGTATTGCTCCAGTAACTTGATTGCAGTTTTCTCACCAATACCTTTGACGCCCGGAATATTGTCGGAAGGGTCGCCTACCAACGCTTTATAGTCCACCACTTGTTCGGGGTAAACGCCTAATTTTCTTTTTACGTCTTCTGGGAAATATTCTTCGGTGGTGTTGGTGCGGCTATTGGGCAGCGCCACAACAATGCGATTGGTCACCAGTTGCAGCAAGTCACGATCCCCTGTAATGATTTTGACGCCTAAACCCTCGTTTTCTGCAGCCCACTTTGCCAGGCTGCCAATGACGTCATCCGCTTCGTAGTTTTCCACCTCAATACGCGGGATATTGAAAGCATCAATCATCTCGCGGATACGCTCGATTTGTCCGCGCAGGTCCTCAGGCATCTTGGCGCGTGTGGCTTTGTACTCGGGATAGAGGTCATGCCGGAAGGTTCTGCCAGTATCAAAGGAAACAGCCAAGTAATCGGGCTGCTCCTGCTCCAGAATGTGCAGCAGGGTGTTGGCAAAGCCATACACGCCAGCGGTAGGCTCACCATGGCTGGTTGCCCAACGGGCAGTACCACCGGATGTCAGTGCAAAGTAAGCGCGGTAAGCTAAAGCATGACCGTCGATAAGATAAAGTATTTTAGGCATTGTAACCTCGATTTATAGATGCATAGATCTGTTTCAAAGATAATCAAAAAACTTGATACCAGAAGGTATTATTTGCAGAGGCAGCTGCGGGATCCTTCATTGTATTAGTATCTGCCTCAGGCTGGAAAAGCTCATCCTGCCACGAGCCACTAATGATGTTGGGTGAACGCAGCCGCAGCCCAGAAAGATCTGGTATGCCTGATTGAGGGCCTTCTGTTATATTGAGCTGCTGTAGAAGCTGCCGGCAGGCTTGCTCGGCAGTGCTCAAGCTGGTTTCTAGGGGAAAGACCAACAGACAAAAAGTCTCAGCGTCCACGGCTTGTGTCAGGATTAAAACTGGCTCCTCATCTGTATCTCTGAGAGGCAGGAGGTGAAACTCTGGCGTGGAGAGCGGGCTGTCTGTGCCAGCTTGGACCATCGGCAGGAATTCCATTGGGTCAAAAGCAACCCCTGGGCAGCTGCTGCTAAAAAGCTGCCCATCTTTGAGCAGCACAGCAGCGACTGCGGGGCTATTTTGGACTGTTTTGGTCAGGATGGCTTCCAAATCTATGGACACAATCAGCTTGCCCCTGGAACAAATTGGGCATCTCCTTTCGTTTTAGTTTAGCATTTCTTACAAGGGGCTGCAAGCAAATCTCTGCATGTGATGCGCATAGGTGTGATTTAATAGAATTACCGTAGAATAAGGATTAAATTTTGATATTTGCAAGATTTGTGATTTACTTAAGCCTAACGTAAACAAGAATAAGGAGTGGTTGATGGAAACTTTTGACGTGGTGGTAATTGGCAGCGGGCCTGGCGGCTATGTCAGTGCAATTCGCGCGGCACAGTTGGGATTGAAGGTTGCTATTGTGGAACGCAAAGCCTTAGGTGGAGTCTGCCTCAATATCGGCTGCATTCCTTCGAAAGCACTTTTGCGCAATGCCGAATTAGTCTACTTTATGCGCACGCAATCAGCGGATTTTGGCATCCAGGCGGAGAATCTGACCTTTGACTATAGCGCTGCCTACAAACGCAGCCGGCAGACCTCCGAGCGCCTGACAAAGGGTGTGAGTTTTCTCTTGAAAAAGAACAATATCACTGTTGTTGAGGGGCATGGAGAGATTGCTAACCCCGGGGAAGTGCTGGTAAGAACAGTTGATGGGCGGATGCAAACCCTTTCCACACGGAATGTTGTTTTAGCTACTGGCGCACATCCCACGGTTATCCCAGGTATGGAGCCGGATGGCGAAAAGATTTTGGATTATGAGGATGCCATCTTATTGCAAGAGCTGCCCAAGTCGGCGGTGATTATTGGCGCTGGAGCAGTGGGTGTGGAGTTTGCGACAGTCTGGAGTGCTTATGGCGTGGAGGTACACATCGTCGAGATGTTGCCGCATATCTTACCGGCGGAAGACGATGAAGCAGCAGCTGAGCTTAGCAAAGCGTTCCGGAAGCGCGGCGTGAAGATCCACGCTGGCACCAAAGTGCAATCTGTGCAAAAAACCGAGAACGGCGTGGAAGTGCAGATTGCTGGAGAAAAGGGTGAGGAAAAAATCACCGCTGAAGCCGTGCTCGTAGCCGTTGGGTTCAAACCCAATTCAACCAATATTGGGTTGGAAAAAGTTGGCGTGGCAGTTGACCCGCGCGGTTTTGTGCAGATTGACGAGCGCATGGCTACCAACATTCCGGGCATTTGGGCGATCGGGGATGTGACTGGCAAGCTCCTCCTGGCGCACACCGCCTCAACCATGGGCATTATTTGTGCGGAAGCTATCGCCGGGCTGCCTGCGCGCAAGTTAGATTACCGTATGATTCCACGCGCAACGTATACACAGCCCCAGGTAGCTTCTTTTGGATATACCGAAAAGCAGGCTCAGGAAGCTGGTTATAATGTGCGCACAGGTAAGTTCCCCTTTATGGCGAATGGCAAAGCCTTGGGTTATGGCGAGTCAGCCGGCTATATCAAGATTGTTATTGATGAAAATAACAATCAGTTATTGGGTGCATCTTTGGTCGGAGCGGACGTCTCTGAGCTGCTGCCTGAGCTGACCTTAGCGCAAGCTAACGGGCTGCCGGTGGAAGCCATTACCCAAAATATCCACGCACACCCAACGCTCAGCGAGGTCCTTATGGAAGCTGCGGAAGCTGCCGTTGGGCATGCCATCCACCTCTAAAAAAGTTAATCTTTGAAGTTTTGATCCAAGAACACTTTTAGGACAAGTGCACAAAAAGAATCAAAAGCCTTTTGTGCACTTTTTGCTTATTAATGCTGAGGCAGTCATTCTGCGGCGAAAAATATGTCTATTATGCTATAATTAGCGCATGAAAGTTGAACTGAGGCACTGTGTCCAGTTAGTTCAACGATTGGATGAGCAGCCGATATCTCTGTTGGCTGTGGTCAGTCCGCCTCCTTTATTCACGCCAATGGCGGGAGGAATCTTGCTCAAAAAATCTTTAGAAAGCCGAGAGGCATAATTTCATGCCAGTTTTGAGCCTCAATGACCTTGTTGCGATTGGCTTATGCGTGCTGGCATTGCTGGCGCTGGGCATGAACCTCCTGGTGCACCGCAAACACCCTTACTTAGGGCTGCGCAAAACCTCAGCGGTGCGTAGTTCTGAAATATTAAGCCAGGCAGCTGCCGAACAAGGCAAACGCCTAACCATAGGCTTGGGCTTGGATGTTGCCGACAGTGTCACAGCGATGGCGAGCCTGCCCATGCTGGCAGCGCTGACGCGGCGTTCGATTTTTACCGATCAACCTGTACACGCCACCAGTGGAGGTGGAACTTTAGCTTCTCTTAGCCAAAGTGTTGTGCGCGGCACCTATCAAGGGGCGGTCGCGCCTGAGCTTTTCAAGCCTGATTACGCCTTGCTGGCAGGACTTTCCCCTTATGCCTACTTGGCTGGCTTACTGCCACAAGCAGCTTCGCGCGCTAATGCCGGCATAATGCTTTACGGTCCACACAGACCAGAAAGTTTATTAGCTGCTGACTTGGCTGAGCGTAAGAGAAATCCTGTTATTGCGTTGACCTCAGACCTTTCTGCTCAGGCAGTGCTGCTCGCCAGCTCGGCTCAGCTCAGCTTTGGTGAGGATTATTTTGATGGCGGCGCAAGCTTGCAAGTTAATCCCTCTGCAGCTGCTTCTCTGCGAGCACAAGACCTGCTGCGCATTGTGATCACCATTGGGCTAATCGCTGGGGCAGTACTGCGCTTATTGGGGGTCTGGCAATGAAAAAGGCAATCCCTATCCTCATCGCAGTGTTGAGCGGGTTGCTTGTTTTGGCAGCGCTTATCTGGCAGCCGCAACTTGAAGGTTGGCTTGAGGTTATGCTCAACTGGGCTGTGATTATTGCTTCAATGGCAGCCTTGGTCGCGTTGGCAACCTTGTTGTTGGCTCATACCCGTAAGATTATTAAGGTTAGGCATGGGTTTATTTACAGCTTGATCCTTGTGGTCGCTTTTCTGGTTAGTTTTGCTGGCGGGATGACCGCCGGCGTGGAGAACCCTAATTATTTACATTGGATTGCGGCAATTCAACAGCCAGCCGAAGCCAGCTTACTTGGATTGGCAGCTTTGGTGATGGCTGCAGCATCTTTGCGCCTCTTTCACCAGCGCGGTTGGTCAGCGCTCACCGTCTCATTTGGCATCAGTGCTTTGGTATTCCTTATGCTTGGGTTAGGCTGGCTGCAAGCGCTTCAGATTCCCCAATTAGATATTGTAATTGGCTATTTAGAAGCCTTACCATTGGTGGGTATGCGCGGCTTGCTGATTGGGATGGGCTTGGGAGCATTGCTCCTCGGTTTTCGCATTGTATTGGGCTTGGAAAGACCCTATGGTGAGTAGATGACCGCTGATATGATCGTTTGCCCACATTGCGGAAAAGAAAACTTCCCTCAAGTTACGCGCTGTGTCCATTGCGGCAAGGAGTTGGAGGAACTTTTTAAGATTGAAGGCGTAGAGGGAACTACCCCCATGCCAAGTGAGGAAGGGAGTGAACTTCCTGAAATCTTGAAGTCTTTCCGTGAGGAAGAGCGCAAAGCACCCGAACCAACCGAACCACCCTCAACAACCGAAGAACAAGAAGACACTCCAGCACTGATAGAAGATGATGAACAATCACCACAAAAAGAAGAGCCGGAAGTGCCAGAATGGTTAGCGCGCATTCGTGCCCGCGCTGCCCAAGAAACCGATGCTACAGGGGATTTAGCCAGCCGGGCTGGCACGATGGACCAAGTACAGTCGGGGGAGAAGCACGCCGAGATCGATAAGGAATTTACTTCTTGGATCGAGCGTTTGCGCGAAAGTAAACAAAGGGAGGTTCTGCAAAGCGCCCGCAAGGCATCCGAGGAAGGCGAAAATGCAGAGGGTGTTCCGGAGTGGCTGCAGAAAATCCGTGAAATGCATCCTGAAGTTGAGGGAGAGGAAACCCAACCGATAGAAAGCGAGCCCTCGGAAGAGAGCAGCCTATCGGAAGGCGCTGCTGTGCCAGATGTACATGAATCGAAAGAAGCCTCACGCGAGGAAACTCAGCCCTTAGAAGAAGCAACTGCTCCAACGCCAGTAAGCGAAGCAGCCCAACCAGAGGAGGGCACTCTTGCGGAACCACAGGAAGAACTTACCGAGGAACAACGAGGGGAACAGCTTGAGACGCAAGCGGTCTCTGAGACCAAAAAACCCACTCAGGAGCCGAAAGCGCCTGAGATATTAGAGCCAATTATCGAGGAATTGGGCATGCAGCCTGAGGTAAGCGTGCCCCCCGAAGAATCTGAAACTGCAGAGGAACAAAGCGTTGCGCAAGATTTGCTCTTGTTGCGCAGCCAAAAAGAACGAGCAGAAGTATTGCGCAATCTCATTGCTGAGGAGGGCAAGGCATTCCCACCGGCACATAAGCCTAAAAGCCCGCATAAAAGCTGGTACCGTTTGGTGGTTGGGTTGTTCTTGCTGGCAGCCCTGATTGGGACGCTGCTTTTCGTTCCGCCGCCAACGCTTAAGGAAAGTGCTGCGCCTGCACATGTCATTGCGCTGCAAGAAGTCCTGCAAACCCTTGGTTCTGGAGATAAGGTGCTGGTGGTGTTGGATTACCAACCTGCTACCAGCCGTGAGCTGGAATCTATGGCAGCACCAGTGCTGCAATTCATCGCTGAGCGCGGAGTCGACTGGCAGTTGCTGGTCACTCAACCGAGTGGGCTGTGGTTAGCTCAGGAGCTGGCATCTACTGCTGGTATTACCCCAATCCCTGAGGTTAATTATCTGCCTGGTGGGGGTTTAGGGGTATTTGCACTGGCAATTGATCAAAACAAGAGCTTGCCGCTGTTGCCCACGAGTTTGAGCGCTCTGAGTGACTATCGTGCCATTCTGTTGCTCGAAGATTCGGGCAGCCAATTTCAGGTCTGGATGGAGCAGGCTGCCCCTTGGTTAGGTAAGGCGAGATTCCTCGTACTTATTGCCAGCCAGGATGCCGCTGTGGTCCTGCCTTACTATGACTCGGGTCAGGTTTCGGGTTACGCTGCTGGTACGCAAGAAGGAGCCTTAACGGCTAAGTCTCTTGGTCAGCAGCCCCTACAACTGCCGCACGAACGCGCTTTGCAAGTAGGATTGATCACCATGATGGTGATCCTGATCTTGGCGATGATCACGAAGGCAGAAGCAGATGCATCTGAGCGCCGAAGGGAGAAGAATGCATGAGCGCGCTTGACGTGGTCTTAGGGTTGATCGGCTTTGCCCTTACGCTGATGGTCTTTAGCTACCTGTTCGGCGATAACTTTTTCTTCCGGGCTGCCCTTTATTTGCTTGTGGGTGTTTCTAGCGGATACATTGCGGCGGTGTTGATCTCTAAAGTGATCCTGCCATTGCTGATTGCTCCCGTTCAAGCTAACAATGGGCAGTTTTCCCTTCTCACGGTTGTACCGCTCTTGCTATGTTTGCTGCTAATATTGATGATTTTCCCGCGTACAGTCAGCGCTGGAAAACTGCCATTAGCATTCCTGGTTGGAGTGATGGCAGCTTTGACCATCGCCGGGGTAAGCCGGGGAACATTAGCGCCTCAGCTGCTTAGCATTATTAACCGCTTTAGCCCAAGCTTAGTCCAAACCAGCGGGCAGCCAGTTTGGGGGCAAATCTTGGAAGCTGTGTTCATTTTGTTTGGTGTGGTCGCTGTGCTCTTTACTTTTCATCACCGCACGCATCTAAAAGGCGATACTGAGGCACGCAGCGGGCTGGTAGAGGGGCTTTCCAGCGTTGGTCAAGTTTTTATTGGCATTACCTTTGGGATGTTATTTGTTGGCTTTTATACAACCGCACTAACGGCACTGATTGCCCAACTGGGCACACTTAAAGACTTTATTCTGAGTTTAATCACAGGCTGAGGATGAGCATGGAGCAGAAAACTTATCTCAGCATCGATATTGGCTCCCAGCGTACGCGTGCTTGGTTATTTCAACAACGCGAGGGGTGTTACCGGCTCGCTGGCAGTGCCACGGCTCAAACCACGGCGACTGCTGGGCAAGATGTACGCGCTGGCGTGCGGCACGCCCTATTGCAGCTGCAACGGACCAGAGGCATCCAACTGCTTGACACAGATCAACACCTGATCCAAGGCGCACAAGGAATTACTGGTACAGGCATAACCGTATCAGCAGGGCATCCGCTGCGAACAGCCTTGATTGGGGTTTCATCTGATCTGTCCTTGGCGAGCTTACGCCGGTTGGTCGACCTTTTTTACACGGATGTAGTTTTGGAGCTGGACCTGCAAGATGAGCTCAATGCTACTGCGCAGCTCGAAAAACTCATTCAGACCGATGCGGACCTCTACGTGATCGCTGGGGGGACAGATGGGGGCGGCTACCACCCATTGCGGGCAGCTTTGGAGAATATGCGCATCGTCTATCAAAGCTTGCCTCGCATCATCCGCCCGCAGATTGTTTATGCAGGCAATAGCGACTTGGCGGGAGAGGCACGTTCGGAGCTGGACGCTGGTCCAGATTTCCACTTAGCGGGCAATATTCACCCACGCTTAGGGGTTGAAGCCCTTGCAGCTGCTTGGTCAGCAATGCTGGAAGCTTTTGCTGCTTTACGCCGGCAGCAGCTCAGAGGCCTGGAAGAGCTTGAACAGGAATACAACGCCACCGTGCTGCCAACTGCTTTTGCCATGAGCCGCATTGTGCGCCTGATTGATCACATTCACCCGAATGGTAAAGGCACGTTGGCGTTAGATGTGGGTAGCAGCTCTACCACGGTGTTAGCTGCTCATGGCGATGAATTTATCGGCAGCATCAACCGGCCTGAGATCTCCAGCCGGACAGGGGAAGAGACTTGCCGTTGGTCTTCGCTGCCCATTGATGTGGAAACTGCCAGCATTTATATGCTTAACAAACGCTTGCATCCTGCCTTCTTACCGGATACCTTAGAAGATTTAGCCATTGAGCACGCATGGACGCGCGTGCGCTTGCATGCGGCGTTGCAGCACACTCAGGAAATATTCCCAAGTTTTGCCTATCACCCAGAGCGAGGTTTGCTTGCTCCTTTCGAGCCGATCCTGCTTTCTGGTGAAAGTCTGATTCGCGTGCCAGCTGCACAGCAGTCCTTGCTGATAGCATTGGACGGCTTGCGCCCGCATGGCATTACTACCTTTACCCTCGATGAGCAGCAATTGATGGCTGCTTTGGGAGCGCTAGCTGAGCTTGAGCCGCTGCTTGCAGTTCAACTGATCGATGCGGGTGCTTTTGTTAACCTCGGCACGGTGATCACTGCTGAGAGCATGGAACGTGCCAGCACAAGCTTGCTTACCCTTGAGGTAGATCGCGAAGAAGCCGGGCGGGAAAAATTAGAGATTCCCAGAGGCACGCTCAAGCACATCGATACTCCTCAAAACCAGCGCACGCGCATTTATCTTTCCCCGAGTGAGCTTACCGACGTCGGTATGGGATATGTGGGTTTGGGAGGCTGGGTCACTGTCCCAAGCTCCAAAGTTGGCGTCGTGATTGACGGGCGAGGCAGACCTTTAGAATTACCACAAGATGCCGAGAAGCGCAGCCAGACGATCTACAATTGGCTCTGGGAGTTAGGTGGTTAGCATGAGCATGCAAACCTTACAGATTGGCTGCAATCAACAGGTTTATCGGACCTTCACTTTGCCCTATAGTGGCACGGTTTTGGTGCGAATAGGTCAAGAAGTAGCCGCTGGTGACCCCATCGCTGAGGTTCGTATGCCAGCGCGTTACCAAGTATTCGACGTGGTCAACAATTTTAAAATTAATCCTCGGCATATCGACCGCTATATCGAGCGCCTGGTGGGTGAACCAGTAAAAGCAGGCGACATCATCGCACAAAAATCCGGAATTATTGGGCGCATTTTCCGTGCTTCTGAGGATGGCATGGTTGTGGCGATCCGGGATGGAAAAATCACGCTAGCATTGGGTGAAAAGGTGGTTCAGGTGCTGGTGGCATTCCCCGGCACCGTTGTGGAAATTATCTCTGAGCAGGGGGCTGTCATCGCGACGCAAGGAGCCCTCCTGCAAGGCATCTGGGGCAACGGGTTGAATGTTTCTGCTGTACTTACCCGCTGGGGTGAGGAAGTAGAAGCCGAGAAAGCGGATGGCTTTGCAGGTAAGATTTTGGCAGTGGATCATTGTGCAAGCCGGGCACAGCTCAACCGGTATTTGGCAGAGCAGCCTGCAGGCATGGTCTTTGGATCAGTTTTGCCACAAGTGCTCCCAGAATTAGAGCGGGCAGATATCCCCATGATGGTATTGGTCGGGTTTGGAGAACTGCCGCTAGACCCTATAAGCTTACAGATGCTTAAGCAGATGCAGGGGCAAATGGTAGTGCTGAATGCGAACCCCCCGGATCCGTTAGAAGGCACGCATCCGGAATTGATCTTGCCAGGCAGGGCGCAATTTACTGAAGAGCTTTTCCCCGCTGAAGAGCTGTTGAAAGTCGGCAGACGCGTGCGCTTGTTGGGCAAACCTTATGCCGGCAGCGTGGGGACAGTCATTGAGCTCCCAGAGCAGCCAGAAATGTTTGCCAGCGGTCTGGTGATGGAAGCGGTAGTGGTGCAGCGCGAAGATGAGCAGGTGATTCGCGTGCCACGCGCTAATATCGTCGTGATTATCGAATAGCGGTTATGGTGTAGGTGTAACCGTCATCAGATACTGGTTTACAATCCAGCCAATTTTGCCATCTGGCGCACGAACCTTTTGCCAGAGCGTATTTCCAACCAATTTTTCTTCTCCCAGGAGTTCAACCTCACTGAGATTATTGAGATAAGCTAAAACCTCTGCGTTTGGATCAGCTTCAGCGCGCATGCGCACGCCCGACTCGGAGTTCACCAGCGCTAGGAGTGGCGTGGGAGTCAGGGTGGCAGTTGGCGCGGGTGTTGACGTGCTGGTGGGCTTGGGGGGAGCGGTGGGAGAGGCTACGGCTCGCGTCTGGCTAGGCTTGAGCGTTGGTACCGGCTCGGTTGGGGTCATTTCTGAAGAATGTGCCGGGTAAAATTGACTATGGTATATGTTACGGGATAAATATGGACCGTAAGCAATAAATCCGACGACACTCCCAGCAACCAGTGCTATAACCAAGAAAAAGATCAGCCAACCCTTTGCATGCCGAGGCGGAAGCCCTGCAACCCAAAAGGTCAATGAACTAATGAGCAAAGTCAAGGCGAGGTAGGGTAAGCAATAGATCAAGAAAGCTTCCCAAGCCAGTTCCAAGCTGCCTCTAGCCACCCAGCCGACGAATCCAAAGCGGAGGAAAACCAGACCGGTAATGAGCGCGGAGCTCAAGCGTGGCAGTTCTTTTTGGCTGAGGCAATGCCAGGCGAAAAATCCTACGCCTACGGCCAGGATTATGGCACCCAAAATGGTCTGTTCTCCTAAATAACTTAATGGGATGCCCAAGGAAGACCCTTGATTGCGTGCCATTCTTGCTGCCATTAGCCCAGAGCCAAAATAAAAGAGTGCAGTAATAAGGATGCCAAGCAAGCCCCTCCAGAACAGTTTAAAGGAGGGTACCACTGCACTCAAGCTTATGTTGAGCACATTAGCAGCAAAAGGTGAGCTGAGCACAACGAACAACAGTAGAGGTGTTGAATCGAATAGAATCGCTAATGCAAAAACAACTGCATCAAGTAACAATAGTAAAAGATGTTTTGGCTGGTAAGCAGCCTTAGGGAGGATATCGTGTTGTAAAAATTCGTCGATTTCTTCGGGGCTGGCATTTTTAATGAGCTGGCGCAGGTTTTTTCTGTGTTTCTGCGGTTGCTGATAAAACTTATCCGGCGTTGTTTGGCTGGTGGAAAAGTTGGAAGACATCTCAATCTCCTTTTCGTTCTGGTGAACACAACCAGCTACTTAATAGAGATTATATAACTCATTCCAAAACCCGTTTTTTTGCCAGGTGATATTAACCGGAATTCGAGAAGAATGTAGTATAGCCTTACGATATTCTGCATCTTAATGGGTTGCGGTAAAATGGAGCCCATGAAATCTAAGTTCTCCACGTGGTTAACCGCTTCTGCTCTCTTAATGCTGGTGTTCTTGTCAGGCTGTGGAGGTGGGGCAGCCTCGCTCACTCCGGAGCCCACAGCCACGCACACCGTCGCTCTTCCAGCCATTACAATCGAAAACACGAGCGTGCCCACCCAAACGCCGGTTCCATCAACCGCATCTGCCTCTGTAATCATTTTATGGGCACCCGAGGGTACCGACGTAGCTCTGGCACAGTCGCTCTCCGAAGAACTTGGCAGATATGCCGCCACGGCTGGCTTGAGCTTTGAGCAGCGCCAGGACTTGAACAGTCAGGACCTGATAGGAAGTACGCGGGTCGTGGTGTCTTTGGCGCCCGTTGAAGCTATCAACACGCTAGCGGCAAGTGCACCCGCGGTGCAATTCCTAGGTTTGAATCTGCCAGAGACTGCAGCGAGCGCAAATGTGCATCCTGTGAGCAGCTCGGGAGTCTCAGATGAAGACCGTGCCTTTCTAGCGGGGTATCTCTTGGCATTGACTATTCCGGACTACCGCGTTGGGGTAATCTCTCAGGCTGGCACGCCAGCAGGCGCTGCCAATGAAGGTTCGTTTGTCGTCGGAGTACGCTATTTTTGCGGGCTATGCAATTCTCGCTATGGACCAGTTCTGTTTTACCCCATTACTGCCCAGCTTGCTGATCCAACCAACCAAGCGGATTGGCAAGCCGCCGCCGATGCTTTACTGGCTAATACAGTCCAAGGCGCCTATATCCAACCGGAGGTCAGCTCGCCAGAGTTGGTAAATTACCTCACATCCGCTGGCGTGAAGCTCGTAGGCACAGCTGGGCAGGCAGGCTTGGATGACAGCGCTGCCTGGATTGCCGCGCTTGGCGCTGACTTGCCTTCAGCGGTTACCGACTTGGTTAGGAGGCTACTAGCTGGTGAGCAGATCGGCGGAGTCAATGCGAATGTATCGCTTACCCATATAAATGAAGAAATATTTACAGAAGGGAAGCAACGTTTGTTTGCAGAAACTATCGAAAAAGTGCAAGCCGGGCTTATCCGCACCACGCCGTATTAATGACTCTTGTTCTCACCGGCCCTTAGTTCTCGCTGTTGTCCCCACCAGCGAGCGAATTTAACCGGAAGTCTCCATGTTCTCGCCAGCTTTCTAAGAGCGTGAAACCTGAGACATAAAAGTCAAATGCCTTCCATAGTTAGAGACTATGCAAGAAAACGGGTTATACAATCGTGCATGATCTGGACATTATCAACACCCTCTACTAAAATTTTGCTTGACGAATAAGGTTTGGTCTGATAGACTCACGGCTTGCTGTATAGTCTGGAAAATAAAATCAGGCTTGCAGATTGGTTCGGCTTTTGATATACTTTTTTAGATACAGAGGAGCCGATATTTAATAATTTAATATCAAGGGCGCCGGCGTAGCTCAATGGCAGAGCAACCGCCTTGTAAGCGGTAGGTTATGGGTTCGATTCCCATCGTCGGCTCAGGTTAGCCGTTAGCGATTGGGATTGACATGTTCAACCTCAATCTCCAGCGGGTAAAGAGCTAGCGCCCAAGGAAACATGGACGGTTACCCAAGTGGACAACGGGGACTGACTGTAAATCAGTTGGCAGAGGCCTTCGGAGGTTCGAATCCTTCACCGTCCATCTGGATCTTAAAAAAGATCCCGTTTGCGGCTGCCCTCATAGCTCAGTCGGTAGAGCGCGTTCTTGGTAAGAACGAGGTCATGGGTTCGAATCCCATTGAGGGCTTTTTGCCGAAATAAATTGTGAAAATGTAATTATGTTAAGGAGATAAGTATGGCTAAACAAAAATTTGATCGGTCAAAACCCCATATGAATGTGGGTACCATGGGCCATATCGACCATGGAAAGACCACCCTAACTGCAGCGATCACTAAAGTTTCTGCTCTGCGCGGCTTTGGCGACTTTCGTGCGTTTGAGAGTATTGATAATGCCCCAGAAGAGAAGGCGCGCGGCATTACCATCAACATTTCGCATGTGGAATACTCAACGCCGAAACGCCACTATGCGCACGTCGATATGCCTGGTCACCGTGACTATATCAAGAACATGATCACCGGTGCTGCCCAGGTTGATGGTGCGATCCTCGTGGTTTCTGCACCCGATGGCCCCATGCCTCAGACGTATGAACACGTCTTGCTGGCGCGCCAGGTTGAGGTTCCATCCATTGTTGTCTTCCTCAATAAAGTTGACATGATGGATGACCCCGAGCTGCTTGAACTGGTCGAAATGGAAATCCGCGAACTGTTAACTAAAAACGGATTCCCGGGTGATGAAACACCTATCGTTCGCGGCTCAGCAAAGTTAGCCTTGGAAAGCACTTCCACGGATATCAATGCGCCGGAATATAAACCGATTATCGAGTTGCTCGATACCATCGATAACTACTTCCCAGAGCCTGTTCGTGAGCTGGATAAGCCCTTCATGATGCCAATTGAAGACGTCTTTACCATCAAGGGCCGCGGTACAGTGGTGACAGGCCGTATCGAACGTGGTCAAATCAAAGTCAATGACCCTGTGGATATCGTCGGTTTGCGCGATGACATTCTGAAATCCGTTGTTACTGGTGTGGAAATGTTCCACAAGACCTTGGATTATGGTATGGCTGGCGATAACGTCGGTTTACTGCTGCGCGGCATTGATCGCGACCAGGTTGAACGCGGTATGGTTGTTGCCAAACCAGGTAGCATTACCCCCCATACCACGTTTGAAGCTAGCGTTTACATCCTCAAGCGTGAAGAGGGCGGGCGCCACAGTGCATTCTTTACCGGTTATCGCCCGCAGTTCTACATTCGCACGATGGATGTAACTGGTGATGTTACTCTGCCAGATGGCGTTGAAATGGTTTTGCCTGGCGATAACGTGAACGGATTGAAAGTCAAGCTGATTACCCCAGTGGCTTTGGAACAAGGTTCTGATTTTGCTATCCGTGAAGGCGGCTTGACCGTTGGTGCGGGCAAGATCACAAAGATTATTGAATAAAAATTGTGAACGGAGGAAACATGGCTGCTTTCTTCTCGGGGCAGCCATGTTGATGAAATATGGCATCGAAAAAGAAAGACATTAGACCAGTGATTTACTTAGCCTGCACCGAGTGTAAGGAACGCAATTACACCACGGAAAAGAATCGGCGTAATGACCCTGGTCGTTTAGAACTAATGAAATATTGCCCACGATGCCGACAGCATCGTTTGCACCGCGAGGTGAAATAACCTTCGTCAGCCCAGCGCTGGCAGAGGTTTCTTAGGTCAGTAGCTCAATTGGCAGAGCACCGCTCTCCAAAAGCGGGGGTTGTGGGTTCAAGTCCTACCTGACCTGTTGAGAAAAAACTTAACGCCGTGCCAGCCGCGGCGTTGAGTTATCAACCAGGAGTTTTGTGATGGCAAAGAGTAAGCAGAAGAAAAATATTTTTCAGGGAATCTCACGCTTTTGGCGTGAGACGGTGGGCGAATTGCGTAAGGTTACCTGGCCAACACCTAAGGAAGCCTGGGCTCTCACCAAGATTGTTTTAATCGTTACGGTGATCATGGCTGCAATTTTAGGGCTGCTGGACTTTGCCTTCAGTCAACTCATCGGTCTGCTGGTTGGATAATTTAGAAAAGGGGCCAGAAAATGGCCAATGCTATGGATAACGAAGAATTAATGGATAACGAAGGACCCAAAGTGGAAATCGAAGGGGAAACCCCGGAGGATTCCTCTCTGGCTTCTGTGCCTGCATCGGATGAAGCATTGCCGGCAGGTTCACAAAAAGGCGAACGCCAGTGGTTCGTTATCCATTGCTATTCTGGTTACGAAAATAAGGTGCGCAAAAACTTAGAACAGCGCATCGAAACCATGAATATGAAGGACAAGATCTTCGACGTTTTCATCCCAACTCAAGATGAAATCGAGGTTAGGGATGGCAAGCGCCGCACAGTGGAGCGCCATGTGTTCCCTGGATATGTGCTCGTCGAGATGATCTTGGAAGAAGATTCTTGGTTTGTAGTGCGCAACACCCCAGGCGTAACGGGGTTTGTGGGCATGGGCGATGAACCTACACCGCTTCGTCCTGAGGAAGTGGCGGCGATTATGCGCCGCGCTGAGGACGAGTCCCCCACCTTCAAGGTGACTTACCATGAGGGTGATCGTGTGCGCATTATTGATGGTCCGTTTAACGACTTCCGCGGCACGGTCGCAGAGGTAGATATGGAGCGCTCTAAGATTCGCGTGATGGTGAACTTCTTCGGGCGCGAAACGCCTGTAGAATTGGACTTCTTACAGGTAGAAAAGGCATAAACCGGAGAAGTCCGGAAATTCGTGGGAGGGACAAATATAGTCCCGTTAGCACCACAGAGGAGATGTGTTGTGGCAAAGAAAGTTAAAGCAGTTGTAAAACTTCAAATTCAAGCTGGGAAGGCGAACCCCGCCCCGCCGATTGGTCCCGCGTTAGCTCCGCATGGCGTCAATATTATGGCGTTTTGTAAGGAATATAACGCGCGCACGGCCAATCGCATGGGCGAGATTATCCCAGCCGAGATCACCATCTTTGCAGATGGCTCGTTCAAGTTCGAACTGAAATCTCCCCCAGCTTCGGTGCTGCTCAAAAAAGCTGCTGGAATTGAGAAGGGTTCTGCCAATCCGAGAAGCGAAAAAGTGGGCACCATTACCCGGGCTCAGTTACGCGAGATTGCTGAAATTAAGATGAAAGATTTGAACGCCATCGACATTGAAGGTGCGATGAAGCAAATTGAAGGTACTGCCCGCAATATGGGGATTACCATCGTCGACAAATAAATTGAATCAGTTGTGGGAGGGTAGGCTCTACCCGTTCGAACCACGAAGGAGTTATGATGCCCAAACATGGCAAGAAGTATGAAAACGCACTAAAACAGTTAGATCTGAATAAGGTTTACAGCCCAAGGGAAGCTTTGGAACTTGTAAAAGAGGCTGCCTTTGCTAATTTTGATGAGACAGTCGAAGTGCACTTACGGACGAACCTTGACCCTCGGCAAGCGGATCAGCAGATCCGTGATGTGGTGGTTTTACCGAACGGATTAGGCAAGCAAATCCGGGTGTTAGTCTTTGCGCAAGGGCAAGCTGCAGCTGAGGCTCGCGAAGCCGGCGCTGATTTTGTTGCCGAGACTGATGAGGAACTGAACCGCATTGCTCAAGGCTATACCGATTTTGATGTAGCCGTCGGTACGGTGGATATGATGGGCAAAGTGGGGCGCTTAGGCCGCGTTTTAGGCCCGCGCAACCTGATGCCGAACCCTAAAGCGGGCACGGTGGTTCAACCGGAAGATATCGCCCAAGCAATCAAGAGCGCCAAAGCGGGTCGAGTGGAGTTCCGCCTGGATAAGTCCGCAAACATCCACGTTCCTATCGGGAAAGTTTCCTTCTCCGTCGACGCCTTAGAAGAAAATCTAGCTGCTCTCATGAGTGCCATCCGCAAAGCACGTCCGGCTGGTGCGAAGGGAAATTTTGTGCGTAAAGTTACTATCGCTTCGACGATGGGTCCAGGCATCAAAGTGGATCCAAATGAAGCGTTGAATATGGAGTCTAAGCAGATTTAAGCTTAGAGTTGGCAAGGTGTGATATACTTGCTCACCAGACAATTGAATACTGGTCTTCACTGAAGAAAGCTGGTGCCGTTACGGCTTAATATCCTGCCGAGGTGGAGGTTGAGACCCTGTCAGTAATAGACGAGTACTTAAATCTCTTTCCGCGGGATAAACGGAAAGAGATTTTTATTTTCACCGAAAGGAGGTGAAGCAACATTGGCTTTTACAAAACAAGAAAAAGAACAAATTGTTGAGCGCTACCGTGAAAAGTTGGCGAAAAGCGAAGCGGTCTTCGTATTATCATTCGAAAAAATGCGCATGCCCGAAGTGAACGCAGCCCGAGCACGTCTACGGGAAACAGGCGGAGAGTTGCATATCGTCAAGAACCGTCTTTTCAAGCGCGTGTTAGATGAATATGGTTATACCTACGATAGCAGCTTCTGGGAAGGCAATAACGCGGTCGTGTTTGCGCCTGAAGATGCGCCAGCAACGGCGAAGATCGTTGCCGACATTGCTAAGGAAAATGCAGCCTTTACAATCCGCGGCGGCTATTTGGATAAAACCTTCTTAGATGCCAAACGCGTCGCAGCTTTAGCTGAATTACCTACTTTGCCAGTCATGCGCGCTATGTTATTAGGCACCATCTTAGCGCCAGCCAGCAAACTTGTCCGCACAATTGCCGAACCCGCCCGCGGGTTGGCAGCCGTCATCCGAGCCAACTCGGAAAAGCAGCCAGTCGCTGCATAGTTGTCAAAATGCCTTGCTAAAAGGCTAACGTATTATAAAAAATAGAAATAAAATTAGGAGTAAATTAAAATGGCAGATTTAGAAAAAATCGTAGAGGAACTGAGCCAACTTTCTGTGTTGGAAGCCTCTGAACTGGTCAAACTTCTCGAAGAGAAATGGGGCGTTTCCGCCGCCGCACCGGTTGCAGCTGTTGCTGCTGGTCCGGCTGCTGCTGCACCCGCCGAAGAAGAAGAAGAGAAAACCGAGTTCAATGTGGTGCTCAAATCCACCGGTCCCAAGAAGATCGACGTCATCAAAGTCATTCGTCAGCTGACTAGCTTAGGCTTGGTTGAAGCCAAGACCTTAGCTGAGACTGAAGGTGGCAAGGTGCTCGAAGGCGTGAGCAAGGAAGTTGCTAACGAAGCCAAAGCCAAGCTGGAAGAAGCCGGCGCAGAAGTCATCTTGGAGTAGGATCTCTTTAGACCAAAAAAGCCGTATTTTAGGATACGGCTTTTTTAATTTAAACGATCTTGAGGATTATGCTAACTGGCGGATGACGAGCACAACCTTGCCTTGAATTTCCACGATGCTTGGATCTTCGATTATGATGGGCTTCATCAGTGGGTTTGCCGGCTGCAGGCGTACTTTGCCATTCTCTAAATAAAAGTATTTCAATGTGGTTTCATCCCGATCGGAGAGCCACACTGCGACCATCTCACCGTTGCGCGCTTGGTCCACTTTCTTCATCACCACAATATCGCCATCGTTCACCATGGCATCGATCATAGAATCCCCAAAGACGCGCAGGGCATAGAGCTGCTCGGCGCCGTCGTTTTCGGGGAGCAAACCGCGGGCAATCTCCACGCCGGAGTCTGGGTCATAATAGCTGAAATCTGAAGGAGGCACGGGCATCGGCTCGCCAGCGACGATATTGCCTACCAGCGGGATATTGATGACGGGCTCGAGCAGACGTTCCGCAGCGGTTTTGGATGTTTGCACCCGAACGCCTTTTGCATTCTTGATCAGATTGATACCGCGCGAAACGTTGCTGCTGCGCTCGATGTATCCCATTTCAGCTAATTGGTTCAGATAATAGTTCACCACGGAAGTGGAGCTTATCTCAGTGTAATCGCAAATTTCGCGAATGGAAGGTGGATAACCTCTCTCCAGTTGGTAACTTTCCAGAAAGGTGAGGATTTTTTTGTGTCGCGGGCTTAATCCGCTTTTGCGTCTTGCCATCATACCCTGCTTTCTCTGGTTTGTTTGATTAATTATTGCATAAATAATATCAGAACAAATGTTCACTGTCAAGGGCATAATAAAAAACAGGCAATCATATCTTATGGTTTAGCGTATAATCATGCATCGTCAGCTTATTGTTGTGAGGCATATATCTGTGAGCATTAGCCAATTTTTTAAGCAAATTGATTTTTCTCCACGCTCAATCAAGGAGTATTTGCTTATTGTGCTAGGCGCCTTTATTCAAGCCCTGAGCTTGCGCCTGTTTTTGGTGCCAGCACAGCTGGTTAGCGGCGGCATTAGTGGAGCGGGACAGCTGCTGAACTACGTTTTCAATACCCCCATCGGTTTGGTGGTGGTGCTTGGAAACATCCCGCTTTTTTTCTTAGGTTGGCGTTATTTGGGCGGTCCACGCTTTGCTGCCCGTACGATGCTATCAATCCTCAGCTTTTCGGTTTTTACAGATTTACTCATCTATCTTACCGGTACGAGCGCCATCACTGATGACATCGTGCTCAATACCCTTTATGGCGGGATCACCTTAGGCGTGGGGTTAGGCATCGTGTATCTTGGGCGCGGCACGAGCGGAGGCACGGATATCTTAGGGCGCATCCTCAACCGAAATTTTGGCATCTCTATCTCCATGGCATACCTCATAACCGATTCGCTTGTGGTGCTTCTGGCTGGTTTTGTGTTTGGATGGGAGAGAGCGCTTTATGGCTTGATGTTGATATACATTAGCGGTGCGGCTGCTGATATGGTCTCACAAGGGTATAACTTTACGAAGGCTATCTACATCATCACTGTTAAGCAAGATGAAGTCATCAATGCTATTCAAACTCAGTTGGAACGCGGTGTCACGATCATCCCAGTTAAGGGAGGTTACTCCCAACAGGAAAAAAGCATGCTCTTTTGCGTCGTTTCTTCAGCCGAGGTCACCCGCCTAAAGACGCTCGTGCATGAAATTGACCCAGGTGCCTTTATGGTAGTCGGTCAGGTGAGCGAGACCTTAGGGGAAGGCTTCAAACCCCTCAAAGAAGATTGAATCACAACCCCGAATCCTATGCCTACGGGTGCAAGAGCTGCCTCGTTTTACCCCCATATAGTAAAATCTCGCTCTGAGGAGACTGTAATGCCCCATAACACTTTATCCCCTATCTGGCTGAGCTATGTGCTGCACTTTCCGACGCGTGACTATTTGAGCAATCCGTACCCCGCTTTAGGGGAGACGATCTCCATTCGACTGCGTGCGCCAGTCAGTGCTTCGATTGAGCAGGTTGTGCTGCGCACCTTCCCCAATGGCGAGCAGCAGCTCACGACGATGCAGCCGGAAAGTGAAGAAGCAGGCTGGATCTGGTGGAGTGCTAAGCTTGCCGTGCTCGAACATCGGGTGCCTTACCGCTTTGCTATCCAAACCAAGGAAGCAGTATGGTGGCTTAACGCCGCGGGGGTAAGCCAAAAGCTGCCCTTTGACCTTTTTGACTTCAAGCTTTTAGCCGATACACCTCCCATTTCATGGTTGCAGAATGCCGTTTTTTATCAAATTTTCCCGGATCGCTTTGCCAATGGGGACCCAAGCAACGACCCGCAGCAGGAAGCGCTGCCTTATCAAAACTGGCACCGCCAGACGTTCTCTTGGGGGCAGCCAGCCCCACATGAGCCGGGTTTGCTGCCTTTTTATGGAGGAGATTTGCTGGGGATCCAGCAGCACATTGATTACCTCGAGCATTTAGGGGTCAATGCGCTTTACCTTAATCCAATCTTCACTGCTTTTACCAATCACCGTTATGATGTCTGTGATTACTTTCATGTGGATCCGGTCTTAGGCGGGGACGAAGCGTTGGTAGATTTAGCGCAGGCGCTTCATGCTCAGGGTATGCACTACATATTGGATATTGTCCCTAACCATTGTGGGATAGGGCACCCTTGGTTCCAGAAAGCTCGGCAAGATCCAACTAGCCCGGAAGCGCAATATTTCTTTATTAATCATGAGGAAGACCTCTACGAATCGTGGTTAGGCTTCGGCTCGCTGCCCAAGCTGAACTATCGCTCCTCAGAACTGTGCAAGTTAATGTTTGCCGGCGAGCATAGTGCCTTTCGCTACTGGCTGCGCCCGCCCTTTGAGGCTGACGGGTGGCGTGTGGATGCTGGCAATATGCTTGCGCGCCAAAATGATCAGCAGTTAGGGCACACCATCATCCCGCAAATTCGGCAGGCAGTCAAGCAGACCAAGCCGGAAGCGTATTTGATGGCTGAGAATTTTTTTGAGGCTTCCGCTCAGTTGCAAGGTGATCAATGGGACGGGGTGATGAACTACTTTGGCTTTTATAACCCGCTATTTTTCTGGCTGAAGCCCTTTAGCCAAACCGCCGTAGGCTGGAAGGGGAAGCTTGCTGCAGAGCAGCCTTGGCTTACCGAAGTGGTGCTCAAAGCTTGGCAGGAGACCTTGGCTGCAATTCCATGGGCGCTTGCCTTGCAGCAATTCAATTTGATTAGCAGTCATGATATTTCACGTGCACTCACGGCTCTGGGTGGCGATAAACAGCTATTATGCTTAGCTGCGGTAATCCAGTTTACCTTCCCGGGTGTTCCTTGCCTATACTATGGTGATGAAATCGGGTTGGAAGATGCCGAAATCTTCGGCAGCCGTAATTGCTTCCCATGGGATGAGAGTAGCTGGGATCAGGATTTGCTCAACTTTTATAAACGCCTGATCGCTTTGCGCAAACGCCATCCCGTGCTTGCAGAAGGGGCTTTCCAAGTGCTTTATGGCGCTGAAGACATGCTGCTCTATCAACGTGTGCTTGGTGATGAACATGTTTTAGTCAGTGCCAACCGAGCTTCACAACCGCTCCCGCCGGGTGAATTACTGCTGCCCGAAGCCGCCTTCCCGGCTTCAGCGACTTTTGAAGGCTTGTTTAGCAGCGCTGAGGCTTCCACGCAAGGCAGCCGGCTCTGGCTGCCGGAGCTGCCGACTGGCGCGGAAATTTGGCTGCAAAAGTCCTGAGCCTGCCATACTTTGCACGTGATACACTTAACCAGCAGAAGAACTTGATTGGAAAACCAAATACATGGACCTTTCCATTTGTATTATTACCCTCAACGCGCGCGAGTATCTGCGGGCTTGCTTAGAATCCATCCAGAGGCATAGCCCGGCGCTTAATTATGAAATCATCATCGCCGATAATGCATCCACGGATGGCACGGCGGAGATGCTGGCGCAAAATTTTCCTCAGGTGCGTCTCATCCAGAACGAAGAAAACCTGGGCTTTACTCAACCCGTCAATCAGATGTTGGCTGTAGCACAAGGAGATTTTTTTGTGCTGCTCAACCCAGATACCCAGCTGGTGGAGGATGTGTTTACCCCTTTGGTCGCTTATCTCAGAGCTAACCCGGAGGTAGGCATTGCGATTCCAAAGGTGCTCAACGCCGATGGCAGTTTTCAGGCGCAAAGCCGGCGCGGTGAAGCCAGACCAGTTGAAGTCTTTGGTTACTTTTTGGGCTTAGGCAAACTCTTCCCGCACAGCCGCAAGCTCAACGGTTACCTGCAAAGCTGGCTGCCAGAGGACGAAATTGCCGAAGTAAAAGCCGTTTCGGGTTCATGCATGTTTATACGGCGGGAGACCTGGCAGCAGGTAGGTGCCTTTGATGAGCAGTTCTTTGCTTACCAGGAGGATAGCGATTACTGCCTGCGGGCACGCCAAGCTGGCTGGAAGGTGATGTATGTGCCGCTGGCTAAGATTGTGCACTACGGCGGGCAGGGCGGCTCTAACGCACAGCCTGTGCAATCCATATATCAATGGCACCGCTCTTACTACCTCTATTACCGCAAGCACTTTGCCAAGGATTATTTTTTTCTCTTCAACTGGTTCTACTACTTGGCGATGGTACTGAAGCTCGCATTAGCGCTGCTCGTGAATTTATTCAAGCCCCATAAATAACAGAACGCAGGATAAGCGCTTCAGCGTTTTACTTGGGGTATAAGCTTTGTTATCGGCTCAGGCGCAATATAGCAGCCACATCTTTGCCGGTGATGTCGTGATGCTCGCCAAGCTTCCAGCCGCGGTTGTCGATGCGCTCAGCGACCTTTTCTGCAGCCTCATCCGGGTCGATGCCGTAAGCCGTTAAGCTGGTGGGCATACCCAAGCTGTGGAAAAACGCCGAAGTTGCTTCAATGGTCCGATCGATGCGCTCTGCGTACTTTTGAGTTTTAATGCCGAAGACCCGGTAACCATATTGTAAGAGCTTGGCTTGCTTTTCTTTGCGCTTATACCATAGCAGCCAAGGCAGCACAGCAGCTAAGGTCTCGGCATGCGCTAAACCATAAAGTGCGGTAATCTCATGACCAATATCGTGGGTAGCCCAGTCCTCAGGCACGCCGCGGTTGATCAGGTGGTTGAGGGCATTGGTCGCAGCCCACATAAAATTCGCCCGGGCATTGTAGTCTGGCGGGAATTGCAAAGCTTTAGGTGCGACTTCGATCAAAGAGAGTAAAAGCGCTTCGGCTTGCCGATCCTGCACAATTTGCCCGACAGGATAGGTGAGGTATTGCTCCAACACGTGCACATAAGCATCTACAATGCCGTTGCGAATCTGCTTCTGGGGAAGCGAATAGGTTGTCTCTGGATCTAGGATAGAAAACTGGGGAAAAACTAAATCGCTGCCAAAGGAAAGCTTTTCCTGAGTGCTGCGGCGGGAGATGACAGCATTATGGTTCATCTCACTGCCGGTGGCGGGCAAGGTGAGCACTGTTCCAAACGGAACAGCTTTTTTCACTTTTTTGATGCCATCGCCAGCAATAATTTCCCAGGGATCATCGCCTTCATAGGTAGCTGCAACAGAGACAAACTTGGTGCCATCAATGACCGAACCGCCGCCTACAGCCAGCAGGTAATCGACCTGTTTCTTTTTCACCTGTTTGACGGCTTTCATCAGCGTGTCGTAATCCGGGTTAGGCTCGATACCGCCAAATTCCAGCACTTCGCGCTTTTTGAGTGCGGTGATCACTTGGTCATACACACCATTTTTCATGATTGAGCCGCCGCCATAAAGCAGCATGACCTTGGCTTTTTTAGGGATGAGCTTATTGAGCTTGGGAATCGAGCCGCTTCCAAAAACGATGCGGGTGGGGTTGTAGTAGGTGAAATTGCTGATCATCATTTCCTCCTTAAACACCTGAAAGCTCTGCAAATGCCGATTCTAAACTGTGCATAGTAGGATTATATCCGAGGAATACAGCCTTCGGGGAGATAAGCGTGAAATGAACGCTGATTGTGAGATGCGCTTTTGGCTTAGACCTCAACGCGGTACTTTTCACGCGGGTGATAATGGACATATACCGCGCTGACGTTTTCCACATTTTCTTTGATTTTCTTTTCAACCAAGCTGGATATACGATCGCCATTCTCTACGCTAATCCGACCATCGACGCTGAGGGTGAGGTTGATGATGTAATTGAGGCCAAAGCGGTGGGCGAGCACCTTATCAACAACCTTAACGCCCTCTACGGAAAGCGCCAGGTTTGTAATCTTTTCGTTCAAAGCCTCACCGGGGACGGTATCCATCAGCGTGGATGTTGATTCTTTTATTATAGATATGCCCGTGCGTAATATAAACAGCGCGACCACAGCTCCAGCCAGAGGATCCACCCAAAGGTAACCCAAGCTTCCAAGGAAGATGCCCAATGCAGCAGCGCCGGCAGCCATAATATCATTGCGGTGATCAGAGGCTAAGGCAATCACAGTTTGGTTTTGGGTGCGTTTCCCGATACGGGAGGTTATTAGGAACAATATAATCTTGAGAACTACTGTGCCCATCGCGACCCAAAGCGCCAGCATACTGCTGCCGACGAGATCATTATTGCCTCGCAACAGTTGAAACAAAGTGTCGATTGCATTCCAAAAAATGGTGATGGCTGTGGTGATTACAAAAGCACCTACAACCAACGCGCCTACGCTTTCGTATTGTGTATGCCCATAAGGGTGATTATCATCAGCGGGTTTTTCGGCGGCGTGCACGAAAAAAGATATTACTAAGTAATACACCACATCGGATGTGGAGTTTATCCCGTCAGCTAAAAGTGCTGGGGATCGGCCAAGAATTCCGACGCTTGTTTTGGCTAGCGCTAAAATGGCATTGACCCCTAAACCAAGAATTACGGTTAATTTACTTTGCTTGTTGCGTTGTTCTGTTTCCATTTAGTTTATCAAGCTAACCTGTTACATAAATTTTTCTCAATTTGTTACTTAGCATCCCATAAATTACCATGGTATTACTATTTGTCTTGTCCAAATAATTTTTAAGTGGTAATAAGGGAGTTACCGATCGAGACCGACGGCTTTACGCATGCGCGCTAACACCGGTTGGGCGATTGCGCGTGCTTTTTCAGCACCGGCTGCCATTATAGCATCCAAATATGCGTGATCATCGATTAGTTCGGTATATTTACGCCGCGGCTCGGCAAAAGTTGCCAGCATCAGCTCGGCTAGCTCTTGTTTAAGCGCGCCATACGCTAACCCGCCCTGCAGGTATAAGTTGCGCACTTCTTGCAAGCGCTCCGCCGGTGCAAACAAACGGTAAATCTGGTACAGATTATCGCTATCCGGGTCTTTAGGTTCTTCAGGCGTTTTGCTGTCGGTCACGATGCGCATAACCTGCTTGCGTAAGGCTTTTTCTGGTGCAAAGATGGGTAAGGTGTTGTTATAGCTTTTGCTCATCTTGCGCCCGTCAATCCCGGGAACTGCTTGCACATCTTCCGGGATGATGCCTTCGGGCAGCTTGAGCGTCTGCCCATAGATTCGGTTGAAATTCTCGGCGATGTCGCGGGTAATCTCAATATGCTGCTTTTGGTCCTGCCCAACGGGCACCACATCCGAATCATAGAGCAAAATATCAGCAGCCATCAACACCGGGTAGTTATATAAGCCCATGTTCACGCCGTCATCTGGGTCGTGCCCCAGCTCGATGTTTTTTTCCACTTGGGCTTTATAGGCATGTGCTCGGTTCATCAAACCTTTGGGCGTGACGCAGGAGAGCAGCCAAGTGCACTGGGGGATTTCTGGGATAGCTGACTGACGGAAAAAGATCGCTTTTTCCACATCTAATCCCAGGGCAATCCAACTGGCAGCCACTTCGTATATCAGCGTTTGCAGTTCTTGAGGTGTTGGTGTGGTGGTGAGAGCGTGCAGGTCCGCTACGAAGTACATACCGAGGTATGTATCAGTTAGGGCAATCGCCGGCTTGTACATGCCAAAATAATTGCCAATATGCGGAGCACCTGTAGGTTTAATACCAGTTAAAGATATTTTCCTCATTCTAAAATCCTTATTCATTCGTCGCAAAAAATTATAACCCAGAAAGCACCTGATTTTCGTTGGGAAAAGGGCTGCATCGATTGGCGCCGAGCTCTTGTTTTTGCATGGAACCCTACGGGCAGGCTACACACTCAGGAGATCGTTAAGAACAAGTCTCGCGCAGTTTGGCGCTAAACAGCGGCTGGCAGGGTACAATACAAGGTGAGAACATTATGAGCAGCAGACACCCGTGGAGAGGTTTTATCAATGCCAGCGATGAAAAGCCGGCAATTAACAGAGGAATATTAAAGCGCGTTTGGCAATACGCAAAGCCCTATCTCGGCGGCATTTTAGGTTCACTCGGCGCAATTCTCATTACCACGCTGCTCCATCTGCTCAACCCGCTGATTATGCGCCAGCTGGTAGACGTCGTTCTCCCCACCAAGGACACGCACCTCTTGGTGCTCTATGCTATCGCCCTCTTTGTCGTTCCGCTGCTGAGTGGCGCATTCCAACTTGTAGAGCGCTATTTCAGCGCTCGCGTTGGCGAAGGGGTGATTTTCGACTTGCGCGTGGCGCTCTATGACCATTTCCAGAGCATGCCGCTGCACTTTTTCGTCAACACGCCCCTGGGCGAGATGATCAGCCGATTGAATAACGACGTGGTTGAGGCGCAGAACGCCGTTAACCGCACGCTGGTGAGCTTGGTGACGAATGTCATCCAAGTGGCGACCCTGCTGGCGGTGATGTTCTCGCTCAACTGGCAGCTGACTTTGCTGAGCGCGGTGATTGTGCCGCTCTTTGTTTTGGCTGCTCAAAAACTGGGAAAGGTGCTGCGGCGCATCTCCCGTCAGCAGATGGAAGTGAATGCGCGCATGAATGCCAATTTAGGCGAAACCCTCAACATAGGCGGGGCGCTGCTGGTCAAGCTTTTCGGCAAGCAGCAGGATGAAACCAAACGCTTCAGCACTTACGCCCGCGAAGTGCACGACCTGGGGATCCGCCGAGCAACCACCGCGCGATCTTTTATGGTGCTGCTGAGCGTCCTGATGGCAATTGGGACAGCTCTGGTTTGGGGCTTGGGAGGCAGTATGGTCATTGCCGGCGTGATCACATTGGGCACCATTATTGCTTTTGCGAGTTACTTAGCTCAGCTCTATGGCGCCTTTCAAGCGCTGGTCAATGCTCCTGTGGAGTTTGCTACCTCGCTGGTTAGTTTTGAGCGTGTATTTGAGGTTTTGGACCTGGAGCCTGATATCCAAGATCCGGCTGAGCCTATTCGCCTGGAGAAGGTGCGCGGGCAAATCAGCTTCGAGGGCGTCTGGTTTAAGTATCCTGAGGGCAGGAGCGGCTTATTGCAAGAAGTCTATCGTCCGAACGTCCCTGAATTGGTGATCGAAGAGTTGCCCATCGAGAGCGCGATTGCATTGCCGCTGCCGGCGGAAGAACCCCGTAACCAAGCCCGAGAGTATGCCTTAGAAGATATCAATTTGGTGATTGAACCGAAACAGTTAGTTGCGTTGGTTGGCCCCAGCGGCGCTGGGAAAACCACTCTCACTTACCTGATGCTGCGCCTCTACGACCCGACCCGTGGCGTCGTCAATTTGGATGGGCATGACCTGCGCAGCCTAAGCCGCAAGGATCTCACCAACGCCATTGGTATGGTTACCCAGGAACCCTACCTTTTCCACGATACTATTTTGGCAAACCTGCTCTACGCTAAACCCGATGCTACCCGAGAGGAGGTGGAGCGCGTGGCACGCACTGCCAACATCCACGATTTTATCAGTGCGCTGCCAGATGGTTACCTGACCGTGGTGGGAGAGCGCGGCTACCGCATGAGCGGTGGCGAAAAGCAGCGCTTAGCGCTAGCGCGTGTGCTGCTTAAGAACCCGCCCATCATGATCCTGGATGAAGCCACGAGCTCCCTGGATAGTGAGTCCGAGGCTCTTATTCAAGAAGCTATGGCACGCGTCTTCACTGAGCGCACCAGCATCGTGATTGCCCACCGGCTGAGCACCATACTCTCTGCCGATGTGATTTTTGTGCTGGATCGCGGGCGGATTGTGGAACGCGGCAGCCATGCAGAGCTGTTGCAGCTGGCTGGCTTGTATGCTGAGCTTTATGAAACCCAGTTTCGCAAGCAAGGAAGAGCGGGGGAAGTGGAAATTGGTTGACTTTTCTGAATTTCTGTATCATCAGGATTGGCTGTGACGGTTATATAATATATATGGACAACCATCAAACCTTATAAGACAAAACTGGTCAATTGTTACAGTGTGATTACTGACAAATCAGAAATGAGAGTATTTGTGAAGTTTGCTAACCTCTTGAAGTTTTTTTTCATTGGGGCGCTGGCTTTTTGCCTAACAGCTTGTGCTAGTAGTACTCTTAGTCCGGAAGCATTGGCAGCTGAACAAACCCGCAATGCTGAGCTGCTCGGCACCTATCAGGCGAACCAGCAAGTTGGAGCGAGCGGGCAGACGGATCCCGGCTTGCCCAATAGCACCTCGCTGCCCACTAATTCTGCACCTTTGTGGGGTGAATTTGGTGAAAGTAGTACCTCATCCCCATTGCAAACCCAAGGAACTGCACCAGTGGTAGCAACGCATTCTGCTGAGCCCAACAGAACGACTACCCCCACCCAGACTGCCGCCGTGACAACCCCCAGCCGGACTGCTGCCGTGACAACCCCCACCCAGCCAGTTGCTGTAAATACTCCCACTCGGACAGCTACAATGACTACTCCCACCCGGACTGCTGCCCTACCTACCCCCACCCGGACTGCCGCCGTGCAAACCCCCACCCGGACTGCTGCCCTACCTACCCCCACCCGGACTGCCGCCGTGCAAACCCCCACCCAGCCAGTTGCTGTAAATACTCCCACTCGGACAGCTACAGTGACTACTCCCACCCGGACGGCTGTCCTGCCCACTCAAACTCCACCATCGCCTGGGGGGTGGGAAGGCGAGTGGACGGTTTTCCTTGGTCAGGAAGGAGGACCCTACACCACGGGAACGCTTTCAGTAACAGTAGAAGGGGAGAACCTCACTGGGCAAGCCATCCTTGCTGGTGTCTCTTACGAATTCAGTGGGGAGATCAATCAATATGGGCAATATGTGCTTGGGGACTACACCCAAGATACAACCGCAGGCTGGTTTTACTGGACGCTGCTTTCCGACGTGCAGTTTGGCGGCACGTTGGATAATAATATCGGCTTTTGTGCGACTAAAGGAGGAACCCAACCCCCAGACCCATGTGTTTATTATTTGATTTCTTGATAATTTAAGGAAATTGGCCCTTGATTTTTTAAAAAATCAGTTATACTATATGTATACGGTGAAAAATTTTTAGTCATGTTTTTCAAGGTATTTGCGTTTTCTGTTTTTTGTATTGATCGGTTAATCCCGGAATCTGGAGGAAAAGTGAAAAAACGCACAAAGTGGATTATAGGGGGTGTGTTGATTATTTCGTTAATCGTAGTTGGTTCAGTGTATGCCTTCCAAAAAGGCAATGTTGATGGCGTGTGGGGCACCATTGACCCCTTTCAAAACCTGGATATCATTGGTCAGATTGGGTTTGATCCCGGAACGGAGTGGGGCAGCGGAAACCTCAGCACTAACGATGCCACCATACGCAGGAAATCCGATATTTGTTATGGCGATTCAGATGGCAGCGACCCCTTTGTTCTGAGTGGTTATACAGGTTACCCAAGTGGAACCACAGGTGGCTTGGGTTCTCATACCGCCACGTGCAACGGTAATGATTTGATTATTTCTGAATATGTACACGTTGCCAGCTCAAATCAACGTGCTGTTGAAATTTATAACCCAACGGATTACCCCATCTCCTTGCTGGGTTATAAAATCCAAATTTACAACAACGGCAGTCAAACCGTTAGTACGACGATTGCATTAACCACGAACGCAAATCTGCTGAGCCATGCTGTCTGGGTTTTATCCTACAATGATATTTCTGGCGTAACCGATCAGCTAAGTACCAGCCTAGATTTCGACGGAGATGATGTGGTCGCGTTGGTGCGTGGAGGCACTGACTATGCTGGGGCAGAATGCGATAACTGGGCCACGGGGCCTACGGGCACCGACCCTGATGGGGCTCCGACAAATTGGCAAGAAAGCTGGTTTAATCAAGGCGAAAGTACCACGGATTGGAACCAGGTGCGTTATGGCAGACCTGAAGGTTATACTTGGTGTCCCCGTTCTACTGCGGGATTCTTGCTGCAAAGTGGATTTGGATTCGATGGGGTTGATTCTACGGGGGAAAGCTATGACGTAAATGAACCCTTTGTTTTAGGTGTCTTCTGTCACTATAACCGCCCCATTTATGCACAGAATAATCAAGGTAAGCTGCAGTCGGTTCCTTTAAGTGTAACGGTGAGCGATTTAAAGTGCGATAACGGGCAGCCTCCGGCCGAAGGCGCAAGTATGACTTTTACTTACTCCATGCGCTTGGATGAAACCACTAATACAAATGTGCCCATTAACGAATGTCCTTATCCATCAACGGTTTCTTGTTCTGATGCAGTTTTTGTCTCGCAGCCGCCAGCCAGCCAGCAATTCACCTGTCGCTACGGTGATCCTGGTTATACTACTGAGGTCAAGTATACGATTGCTCCGTTGGGATTTATGACCCGGAATACTGACGGAACTTGCCCAACCTGGAATGCAGCCCTAGCTAAGCGCGACTTTATTAGTGAAGAGGGCACGACCAACTGTGGCTGCTTGTATGGCATGATAACCGATATGGTTGTTACCGAGGTCCAGCTGCTTTACTTCAATGCTCAACCCGGTGATGGCGTCATTACCCTCCAGTGGGCGACGGTAACGGAGCGCGATAACTATGGCTTCAACCTCTACCGTGCCACCTCTGAGGATGGCGAACGCACCCGCCTGAACGAGGCGCTGATCCCCAGCTTAGTAGCGCCCGGCAGCCTCTTCGGCGCAGAATACGAATTTGTGGATAGCACGGCTGAAGCTGGCGTGCAGTACTATTATTGGCTGGAAGATGTGGATATTTACATGAAATCTACCTTCCATGGCCCGGTCACGGCAATTTTGGAGTAAGTTAAAGCCCTTTGAAAACCTACTCCTTATCTTCGGCTGCTTTTGCGGCGCTGAGTGAAACCTTGCTGCAGGCTGGCACCGCTGTTCGTTTTCGCGCAAACGGTGCCAGCATGCTGCCTCTCATCCAAGCGGGTGATTTTTTGCTGGTAAAGCCAGTAGCACCTTGCCAGATTCGTGTGGGTGATGTGGTGCTCTTCATAACAGAAGAAGGCCGCCCGTTGGTACATCGCGTTATTAAAAGACAGAAGCGGGCACAGTGCTATTCCTTCCTTCTCAAGGCTGACCAAGCCTCGGAAGAGGATGGGCTGATCGCGCAGGAAGGGGTGCTCGGACGGCTGGAAACAGTTGAGCGCGCGGGCAGGGAGATTAGCATGCGCAGCCTGGCTTACCGCATGTTGGGATTAGGCTTAGCGTGGCGCAGTCGGGGGCTCAAGCTGCCGCAGTTTGGCGGGCGAGCTAAAGGTGCTCTCTTGCGTGCAAAACCAGAGACTTTTGGGGAGAATGAATGACGGAAAAACGTTATCAACGCAATGAAGATTTTATCTTTCGAAAAATCGTTGAGGAAATCATCTTAGTACCCATCAAGCAAAA
>Ga0208826_1000058_pt1 | contig 133565 bp, 110 predicted proteins | sample AD_UKC115_MetaG_FD_184451 | JGI IMG/M metagenome (GOLD analysis project Ga0208826, IMG submission 184451) | Active sludge microbial communities of municipal wastewater-treating anaerobic digesters from Hong Kong - AD_UKC115_MetaG (SPAdes)... | ecosystem: Engineered > Bioreactor > Anaerobic >... | reverse complement strand
TATGATACTGTTCAATGATGTGGGGAAAAAGTATTTGCTTGATAATCTGCAAGCTATAATGGAGAATGAAGAGCAGGAGTAGAATATGATTTAAGAAAAGAGGATGGACTTTATGTCCCTCCTCTTTTACAGGTTTAAGGTGTATATATTTTTTTCTTTTAGCTTATATTAATAGTTAAGAGCTGTGCTGTTAAAGTGTTTTGCTACTATCAACACATCTTCCAAGTTTATGGCGCCATCTAGATTCAAGTCGAGTTGTTCAGAGTAGTTTGCCTCTCCTTTGACATAGTTGAAGTGTTTGCATAATTCAATGATGTCTGACATATTGACTGCACCGTCTTGAACTCCGTCAATTTCAAGGTCACCCGCCCATAAAAGTATGGGGTTTTCAGAAGTGGATAACTCTACATCGGTATCTACCGTGAAATTTTCTATCTCCCGGGTGAGATAATTGGTTTTGCTGATTTTAATGTTATATGTACCGGCAGGCACGTCCCTAATTTCAAAATAACCTTTTTCATCTGTAATAGCTGAAAAGGATGAAATGATATTAAATCCTGAGTATACATCTGATATTGTTGCAGTAAGGTTCGGTTTGATATATCCCCTCAGTGTATATTTGTTTGAAGTGCTTTTAATTGTAACTGTGCCGGGACAAACTGTTGTAGGTAAAGGCTCGAGTTGTTGATTGCCGACAATGGTATTTTGTAAATCGATAGTAGTTGTATCCTCATCGGTAGACAATACATTAAAAACAAGGTTTATCAGTAATCCATCTTCAGTGATATCATAACCTGATGCCATTAAAAAGTTTATTGACAGCAATTTTAATACTCCATCGGATTCTTTGGTGATTCCAAAGGTTACGCTGGGATATGGAATAATTTCACCTAATTCATGTGACACAAATTCCAATTTGGTGGGGTCATAAATGACTTCCATAGAAAATACCGGTATTGTATTTGGTGAAACATACTGAAAGTATATAGGTACAATTACCTGCTCACCTACATTTGCCTCAACAGAATCTATGAGGATTTTAAAATCAGACTGGGTTGAACCTGTAATAACATTGAAGTCGCCTAATTGTGCAGATGCTGAGCTGGAAGATGTTGGAAAAACAAAAAGCAGAGTAGCAAAAACTACCATAAAATTGATAAACCTTTTCATAAATTAATTCCTCCCCTATGGAATCTTGTGGTAAAATATATTTTGATTAGGGTGTGCGTTGTGGTATAGAAAAAATTTGATTTGTTCCAAATAATTACTAAATTCTGTATACTTGTATTTATATTTTATAATTTTAGTTTTGAATTGTCAAAAATATTATAAATTTTGTCGTAAATACCATGAACAATTTGATTACGTTCGAAAGTGTGGTACAATTGATGCATGTAGATAAAGAGAATATAAATAACTAATATTTATTTTGGGAGGAGTATTTGGTATGAATTATTACATAATAACAGGTGCTTCTAGAGGATTAGGAGAAGCAATAGCGGAAAATCTTATTTCAAAGGACAATCATTTGTTCTGTATCTCAAGGAGGAGTAATGAAGACCTCATAACGAGGGCTGGGCTTAAGGATTGCAGGATCGATTTTTTCGAGTATGATTTTAACTTTTTGGAAGAAATCGATATGTTGGCCGAAACAATATTTGAAAGGATAAACTTTGCAAAGGCAGATTCCGTTTGCCTTATTAATAATGCGGGAGTAGTAAAACCTGTGAAGCCAATAGGTAAATTTCCGAGCTTTGAAATCATAAGCAATATGAATGTGAACCTGATTGCGCCAATGGTTCTGGTATCGGAATTTTTAAGGCGTACAGAAGAGGCTTCCTTTGAGAGGAAAATTGTAAATATATCCTCCGGGGCTGCTAAAAAACCATATTACGGATGGGGCGCCTATTGTAGCTCAAAAGCCGCAATGAACATGTTTACCGGTTGTGTCGGACTTGAGCAAAAGAATAGTACCAATCCCGTAAAAATATTTGCTTTTGATCCGGGTATTATGGATACCGATATGCAAGGTGATATCAGACAAGCTGACCCAGAGGATTTTGAACAGATTGAAAGATTTATTAAATTTAAGGAAAATGGCGATTTGAAATCTCCTGATTTTGTTGCAAAAAAACTTTTGGATTTGATACATAATAATGGTACGGAAACAGGAATGATATATGATATCAAAGAACTACAGTAAAAAAAATTAAAAATTGTTAAAATGTCCTTTGACAAAGGCTTTAATTTGATATAAAATAGTAAAAATTTAATAGTATAGAAATTTAGGAGGATAAAAATGGCGTATATATACAATGACGTATCCAGAACATTTAGTGAATATCTTCTCATACCAAATTTAACAACTGAAAGATGTGTACCTGATAGGGTTGATCTGAGTACTCCTGTTGTAAAGTTCAAAAAGGGTGAAGAATGTGAGCTTAAGCTTAATGTCCCTATAGCATCAGCAATAATGCAGTCTGTATCAAATGATACACTTGCCATTGCATTGGCCAGATGCGGGGGAATATCCTTTATATATGGTTCTCAATCTATTGAGAGTCAGGTTGAAATGGTAAAGAAAGTTAAGAAGTATAAGTCAGGCTTTGTTGTCAGTGATTCAAATCTTAGAGTGGATAATACTCTTAAGGATGTTCTTGACTTAAAGAGCAGAATGGGTCATTCCACCGTTGCCGTTACAGAAGATGGTACTTCAACAGGAAAGCTGTTGGGGATAGTAACAAGCAGAGACTACAGGGTTAGCCGTACTTCACTTGATAAAAAAGTCGGAGATTTTATGACGCCATTCTCAAAATTAATAGTCGGAAAATTGGGAATATCCCTAAGCGAAGCAAATGATATCATATGGGAAAACAAGTTGAACTGTCTTCCTATAGTTGATAAGGATCAGATACTTCATTATTTTGTATTCAGAAAAGATTATGATGAACATAAGCAAAATCCTTATGAGTTACTTGATAAAAATAAGAGGCTTGCAATCGGAGCCGGTATTAATACCAGAGATTATCAGGAAAGAGTTCCTGCACTTGTTGAAGCAGGTGTTGATATTCTTTGTATAGATTCTTCCGATGGCTTCTCAGTGTGGCAAAAGAATACTCTTGAATATGTAAAAAACAATTTCAAGGGAATGAAGATAGGCGGAGGAAATGTTGTTGACAAGGAAGGCTTTTTATACCTTGCTGAGGCCGGAGCAGATTTTGTAAAGGTAGGAATCGGAGGCGGTTCCATCTGTATAACAAGAGAACAGAAAGGTATAGGTAGAGGTCAGGCTACTGCTGTTATTGAAGTGGCTAAAGCAAGAGATGAATATTTTGAAAAGACAGGTATCTATATACCTATTTGTTCAGATGGTGGTACAGTACATGATTACCACATTGTGCTGGCTTTGGCTATGGGTGCAGATTTTGTAATGATGGGTCGTTACTTTGCAAGATTTGACGAAAGCCCAACAAAGAAGGTAAAACGTGGAAATAGCTATGTTAAAGAGTACTGGGGTGAAGGTTCGAACAGGGCAAGAAACTGGCAGAGATATGATCTTGGAGAAAGCAACAGCCTTAAGTTTGAAGAAGGCGTAGACAGTTATGTTCCATATGCCGGTAAGTTGAAAGATAACCTTGAAGTTACTTTGAGCAAGGTTAAGTCCACCATGTCAAGCTGTGGCTCCGCATCAATTTCAGAGCTTCAAAAGACTGCACGCATAACTTTGGTATCTTCCGTAAGTATTATGGAAGGTGGAGCCCATGACGTAATATTAAAGGAAAATGAATATTAAGGAATAGTTTATTCCACTTTTAAAATACAATAAGAAAAAGGCTAAGTGAGTTTACAAATCGAGAGGGCTAAATGCCCTCAAGATTTTTGTCTAAACAAATTAAGAGGATTCCAAATATTTGTTGCCGGAGGTCTTTTTGTGAAGGGTTTAATTACCAAAATTAAGGGTTTGATTGAAAAATATAAAAGCTTTATACGATTTGCTATTGTAGGTGTAATAAACACATTGGTAACAATCATTGTTAATACTGTGTGTAATAATGTTTTTCATTTTCAATTGGAAGTAAGTTGGGTTATTGCTTATGCGGCAGGTGTCACAAACAGCTATATAATGAATAAACTGTGGACTTTTGAAAGTAAAGGTGGTAGTAAGGCTAAGACCACAACGGAGATGCTGCAGTTTATTGCAGTAAATCTTGTTTCACTTTTGGCAACCACAAAGGGATTGGGGTATTTTGTAAATAATCTTGGAATGGATAAGAATCTTGCTCAATTCCCTACAATAGTGATTTCTCAGTTTATTAATTACTTTGGATATAAATTTTGGGTTTTTAAAAAATAGGGTTTGTATTAGATTATTTAGCTGAAATATACAAGGAGGAAGACACATGGAAGATCCGAATATAAATGATGTTGAAAAAAGTGATGATGTGGAAAGTAAAGTCAGGTATTCTAATTTTATTCAGGACATTATTGATGAAGACCAGAAAACAAATAGATTTGGAAACAGGGTGCATACAAGATTTCCACCCGAGCCAAATGGTTACTTGCATATAGGTCATGCAAAGTCAATTTGCCTGAATTTTGGAATAGCTGCTCAAAATAAAGGGCTATGTAATTTGAGGTTTGATGACACCAATCCCAGCAAGGAAGAGGATGAATATGTGGAGTCCATAAAGACCGATGTAAGGTGGTTGGGCTTTGACTGGGAAGACAGGCTTTTTTATGCTTCAAATTACTTTGACAATTTGTATCAATACGCTGTTAAACTGATTGAAATGGGTAAAGCCTATGTCTGTGATCTTAATGCCAATCAAATCCGTGAATTCAGGGGAACCCTCAAAGAGCCCGGTAAGGAGAGCCCTTACAGGAACAGAACAATCGAAGAAAACCTTGATTTGTTTACCCGAATGAAAAACGGAGAGTTTGAAGATGGTTCAAGAGTGCTGAGGGCTAAGATTGACATGGCATCACCGAATCTAAATATGCGTGATCCTGTTATTTATAGAATAATGAGGGCTAATCATCACAGGACAGGGGACGATTGGTGCATATACCCTATGTATGATTTTGCGCATCCACTCTCTGACTCTATGGAAGGAATCACCCACTCAATTTGCACCCTTGAATTCGAGGACCATAGGCCATTATACAATTGGTTGCTTGAGACACTTGATGTGGAATGCAAATCGAGGCAGGTTGAATTTGCACGTTTAAACTTAAGTTATACGGTTATGAGCAAGAGGAAGCTTTTGCAGCTTGTTAAGGAAGGGCATGTAAGAGGTTGGGACGATCCTAGAATGCCCACAATATCTGGACTTAGAAGACGTGGGTATACACCGGAGTCCATCAGGGAATTCTGTGCGCGTATAGGAGTGGCAAAGGGCAATAGTATTGTTGACCTTGCTCTGCTTGAACATTGCATAAGGGAAGAATTGAATGCAAAAGCTACTCGCGTTATGGGTGTGCTGCGTCCACTGAAGTTGGTTATAGACAATTATGCAGAAGGACTTGTGGAAGAATTTGAAGTTCCAAACAATCCGGAAGATCCTGAAGCCGGCAACCGCAAGGTTCCCTTTACAAGTACAATTTATATTGATCAGGAAGATTTCTGTGAGAATCCTCCGAAGAAATACTTCCGTTTGGCTCCAGGCCAGGAAGTAAGACTAAAGAGTGCATATATAATAAAGTGTGAAAGCCTGGTAAAGGATGAAAAGACGGGTGAGGTAATTGAAGTTCACTGTTCTTATGATCCCGGCTCAAGGGGTGGAAATGCTCCTGATGGAAGAAAGGTAAAAGGCACCATCCACTGGGTATCGGCAGAGCATGCATTTGATGCAGAAGTCAGGTTGTATGATAATCTATTCAGCGACCCGAACCCCGGCGCAGATGAAGAGATTGACTTTTTGGAGCAGATAAATCCCAATTCATTGGAAGTATTGACTAATTGCAAGATGGAGCCAGGGTTAAAGAACGCAAAACCCGGAGATATGTATCAATTCCTAAGACTGGGATACTTCTGTGTTGACAGTGTTGACTCCAAGCCCGGTGAGCCGGTGTTTAACAGGACTGTGTCCTTGAAGGATACCTGGGCGAAGATTTCAAATAAGGAATAGAGTTTATTTATATAAAAAGCCTGCTGCGATGATATTACTTTCGCAGCAGGCTTTTTGGTATAAAAACTTAAAGGTTTGGCGTCTATTTGCTAAAGAACTCATAAACTCTTTCCCAGCTCTGGGTTTGACCGGGTGCAATATTAATGGCAACGAAAACTTCAGGACTTATAACGTGACCTTTACCCCAAACAGCAACCTTTTGAATCGGAAAATTGCTGATTTCCCTTACCCCAACTCCGGAGGGCTTGTGAAGGAGTTCCCATGTGTGATTCTCAACAGGTTTAAAGCCACCCGGAACGATATAAAAATCATTCTCCGGCTGTTTGTTCCAGCTTATTTCATTGCCGGATACATTGAGAACATCCGGTGTTTCATTGGATTCGGCAGAATAAGGAAACTTGAGTACATATTCTGGACCTGTAGGGTTATTGTCAATCGAAATGAAGTTGTGACAATATTCTTCAGTCTGAATTGGCTTGGAGCCTACATTTTTCAAGCTGTATTTAATGATCATTGCATTTTCTGCCACACTGACTTCTTTAATCATTTGAACAGCATAGCCATTGCAATTAACAGGTTCCAATTCAAAACGCACATGATCGGAATCAGCCTCAATTGTTACCGGATAGGGTGTTACTTCATATTTGTCAAAAAAGAAGTAATCGGATTCATCGGGACGTGTCAACAGACCTGTACCTAATTTGTGGAATTTTTCCCCGGGCTTGACCTCATCATAACCTACAGGCGTATGAATTCCAAATTCGTTGCAAAATCCGAATCCGCCGGAACCTTCCCCGGGTATTGGTGATTCAGGAGCACAAAATGTATGTTTTCCATCTAATACTACTTTAGTTATAAAACCTGTCCAATCAAAACGTGATCCGGTATATGAAGTTCCCGGATAGGCAATTTCTATTTCCAGTCTATTTCCTGAAATTTTTATTGCTTGTGCTTCACTAGACATAAATTATCCTCTCCCTTTGCATGCATTCATAGTATTTTACCATAGAAATAAAATTATAGAAATAAAAAAGTAACAAAAAAATAGACTGGTAAAGTTTAAAATGATAAAATAGTGTTATAGATATTCGGAAATACCATGAAACTAAAATAAAGCTTGTGATCATGAAAACGTAAAACTGCTTATATATTATGTTTATAGGATGGAAGGCGGGAAAAATCAGCATGAAATACAGAAAATTTGGCAATACGGGAATGGAAATATCACGATTGGGATTTGGCTGTATGAGACTTCCAACGATAAGGTTAAATGACAAGGAAGTAGTGGACGAAGATAAAACGCTAAAAATGATTAAAAGAGCTTATGAATTAGGCGTAAATTATTATGATACGGCGTATTTCTATCATGGAGGACAGAGCGAAATTGTATTGGGAAAAGCTTTGAAGGGTATAAGAGATAAGGTGTATGTTTCAACTAAAAGTCCGGGACACCTTATAAAGAAGCATGGGGATTACACAAAAATTCTGGAGGAACAACTTAGAAAGCTTGATATTGATTATATAGATGTCTATCATTTCCATGGTATAGGTTATGACAATTTCATCAGTTTGAATAAGCAGACACAGCACTTGGAGGAGGCCTATAAAGCAAAAGAACAGGGCTTGATAAAGCATATAAGCTTTTCCTTTCACGATGCTCCGGAAAACCTCATAAAACTTGTTGATCTTGGAGTGTTTGAATCGGTTTTATGCCAATATAATATTATAGACAGGAGTAATGAAGAGGCTATAAATTATGCAAAGTCAAAGGGACTTGGTGTTGTAATAATGGGACCTGTTGGAGGCGGAAGGGTTTCAGGGCTTCCTAAAGAGGTCTCCGCAAAGCTTGGGATTAACGTAAAGAGCAGTGCTGAAATGGCGCTAAGATTTGTATTTGCAAATCCCGGTGTGGATTGTGCCCTATCGGGTATGGGAAGCATGGAGATGGTTGAGGAAAACAGCCTTATTGCTTCAAATGATGAGCCTCTTTCAGAAAAGGAAGTTGCTGCAATAAATAAAATGATGGAGGAAAATAAAAAACTCGCGGATCTTTATTGTACAGGTTGTGAATATTGTATGCCATGTCCTGCTGAGGTTAATATATCCCATATATTCCAAATGATGAATTATTATAAAGTCTATGGAATAGAAGACTATTCCAGGGATGGATATGCAGAAATCGGCACAAATGAATGGGTAAAGGGAAAGAGAGCAGATGCCTGTATTGAATGCGGTGTTTGTGAAGCAAAATGTCCTCAGAAGTTGAAGATAAGGGATCAGCTTAAGGAGTGTCATAAAGCATTATCAAAAGCTTAATAACATTAATAAAAAAATAGAATATAAATAATAGAATATAAATAATAGAATATAAAGAATAGAAAAATATATAAAACATTTAAAAAATAAGAAAAAGTAAGGGATTAATATGAGTTTTAAAAAGGGAGATATTGTTACAGTAACCAATAAGCTTGAAGAATATGTGGGGACGGCTTTGGTTCTTTATAGGGATGACGAGCAGGTTGAACTAAAAATTATTGATGAGGTCATAAACTATGAAGACGTTCCGGAAGGAAGAGTGTTGCTTGGGTATGAAGCATACAATAGTATTTATGCCGTCTATTGTGATATTCTGAAGAAAGCTGACAAAGAAGGAGTTTTAAAGCTTAAGGTCAGTAAAACTTTTTCTGTTATAAACAGAAGGTTTTCAACAAGATATCCGGCATTCTTCAAGGTGGGAATTACTGATGGCTTAACTTCACAGGGATTTGACGGTGTGATAAGGAACATGAGTCTGAGGGGTTTTATGGTCAGCACCCATGTGGATCTGAATATAAATCATTTTGTAAAAATGAGTATAAAACTAGATAGTCGTACTGTTGATGTTAAGGCAAGAATTGCCAGAAAGAACGAGCAGAACGGAAGCTTTAATTATGGCATGTTTGCTGTTGATTTGGGGTATGATGAAAAGATTCTTATGAGGTCGGTTATCAAAGAACTTAAGGAGAAGAACAGAAAAATCTCCGAAAAGATTATTAAAGAATACATTGGTGAGGATGTATAAGAATAATTAAAAGATTCAGAACGCCCATGAGGATTGTAAATCACAGGGCGTTTTAGTTTATTTGTCTTTGTGTTTTCTGAGGCATTTTTAACGCGTTGGGAAAGTATACCTTATATTGTGAATAGTAATAATGTATGGTATGATTTTTTATGAAAAATAACAACGCAATCAGGAGGGACATAATTTTGGAAGAAAGATTTCAGTCCAACCCAAACATAATATACACTGAAAAAAACGGTGTTGAATACATCCGGTTTAACAGCCTTGATAAATATTCTGATAGGCTTATTCATGGCTTTACAACCAGAAGAGGTGGAGTTAGCGTTGGAGAGTACGAATCACTGAACATGGCCTTAAATAAAAAGGACAAAAGGGAAAATGTTGAAGAAAACTATAAAAGAATAGCTGAAGTTTTGGGTGTTGACACACAAAATATGGTTCTTTCAAATCAGGTTCATGACAATAAAATAAGGATTGTTGATGAAAATGACAGAGGCAAGGGGATTTACAGACAAAGTGATATTATTGGTATTGATGGCTTGATGACAAATGTTGCGGATGTGGCTCTTGTTACTTTTTATGCCGATTGCGTGCCGGTATTTTTGTTTGATCCGGTAAAGAAAGTTATATCACTTGTCCACTCGGGCTGGCGAAGCACACTGAAAGAAATTTCAAAGGAAGCTGTTATAAAAATGAGGGAAGTATATGGCTGCGATCCTTCTGACATCGAAGCAGCAGTCGGACCTTCAATTGGTCAGTGCTGTTTTGAAGTGGGTGAGGAGGTATATCTTCAATTCATTAGTACTTTTAATTGGTGCGGCGAGTTTTGTGAAAAGGTACAGGATAAATGGTTTATAAACCTTCCTGGAATAATTGAAAGAAATCTTGAATGGGAAGGGTTAAGGAAAAATAAGATTGTAAAAAGTGAAATATGCACCAAATGTAACAATGATATTTTCTTTTCACATAGAGGAGACAACGGAAAAACGGGCACTCTTTCAGCAATTATGCAGCTTAAGAAGTAAGAAACTCAACTTTTTCACTTATAGTATTTTGAAGCTCAACTAAGAGACCAAAATACTGTGGAGAAGTCAGGCGATAATATACATCCTTAAAAGGGAGCGAAAAAATTTGAATAAAAAAGTATTGATTGTGATAATTACTATACTTGCAGGCATTTTATTTACTTCCTGTGGCGCATTAAGCCTTGGGAATGAAAATGTTGAGGAGGAAAAGGAATATAATTTTTTAAACAGTCAGGATGATGTTATAGATACAGGACCTGTAAAAGGAGGGGTATTAAAGCTTTATTCTACAATACCCGATACTTTAAACCCGATATTGACAAATAATTTGTATGTCAGGGATTACTCAGGATTTGTATATGAAAGTCTTGTTTCTATTGATAAGAATCAAAAGGCTGTGCCTGTTCTTGCTGACAGGTGGGAAGTCTCGGTTGATGGGTTGACTTGGACGTTTTATTTAAAGGAAAATATATTGTGGCATGATAACATGCCTTTTACCGCTGAGGATGTGGAGTTTACGGTTAATTCCATAATCAGCAGTCCTGGCAGTTCTTATAGGAAAAATCTGGATAATATTATTACGTTTGCAGCAGCTGACTCAAATACGTTTAAGTTGATTCTTAAAAATCCGGACTCATTTACAGCTGAATTAATGACTTTTCCGATAATTCCCAAACATTTGTATGACGGAGAAGATTTGACTACTTCGGCAAAAAACAATAGTCCCGTTGGAACAGGACCATACAAATTTGTGGAATACAAGGTGGGTAGTCACATTAAGCTCACAAGCAATGATAAATGGTGGCAGGCCAATAAAAAGGATGCGAATGCATTGGCTTTACCTTACATTGAGGAGATAAATATTCGTGTATTTGATAAAACCAAGAGCATTGCAGCTGCTTTTCAGGGAGGCGATGCAGATCTTCTGGCAATTGATAGAACCTGGTGGTCAAAATACAGCGGTAGATCCGATATTGTGCTTAAAAGGTATACAAGCAACGAGTATGAGTATATTGCATTTAACATGTCAAATAAAATACTGAAATTAACCGAAGTGAGACAGGCTATAGCATATGGGGTTGACAAGACTAAAATCATAAATGACCTAATGCCCGGAGAGGCTGTTGCATCTGATTTGCCTGTTTTACCCGATACATGGCTTAATGATACGAAAGCTGTTTATTATAATGCGGATAAGGAACTGGCAAAGAAACTCTTGGAGGATAGCGGTTGGAAAGAAGAGAACGGCATTCTTTATAATAGAATTAACGGTGTGAAAACTTCCCTTAAACTGGAGATGCTTGTTAATAACGACAATGCCACAAGAATCAAGGTTGCAAATGAAATAAAAGCGCAACTCAAGGAAATAGGTATAGAACTTACTGTTAAGGAAATGAGTTGGGATGATGAATTTAAGAATATAAACAAAAAGAAATTTGATATGGTTTTGTTAGGCTGCACGGTAGCAAATGTTCCGGATATGTCTTTTATGTATTCCTCCGAAGCGGGGACCCTTAATATTTCCGGTTATAAGAACGAAGATGTTGACAAATATCTAAAAAAGGTAATCGGGGAGCGGAATGAATCGGCTAAAAAAGCATATTTCACTACCCTTAAGGAGTTAATTAATAAGGATGTTCCGTGCCTTGGACTGTATTTTTACAATGATGCCGTAATCTATAGCAAGAGGTTAAAGGGAGAATTTGCGCCCCATTTATGGAATAAATACTTCGATATGACCAAATGGTATATTCCGTTGACATGACCTTATACATGGGCAATAGGGTTTAGAGATTTTTGCTTTACAATAATTTAATAAATATTTATAATTTTAGCTGTCAATGATAGAAATTATGGAAAGGTAAAGGATAAATTATGATTTGGGCGTTAATAATTTTAGCAATAATCGGATTGGATCAATTGACCAAGTATGTAGTAATTAATAGTATAGGTTATGGAGAATTGAAGCCTGTAATTAATGGCTTTTTTTACCTCACACATCACCAGAATACCGGTGCGGCCTGGGGAATTTTTCAAAATGGAAAGGCTTTCTTAATTCCAATTACAATTGTGGTATCAATAGCGATTGGATATATGTTATACAAGTCCAAAAACAGGATGTACAGCATATCCCTTTCGATGGTGCTGGGTGGAGCAATTGGTAATTTTATAGACAGGGCTTTTAGGAAAGGTGGAGTGGTGGATTTTTTAGATTTCCATTTCGGATCCTACATTTTTCCTACTTTTAATGTTGCCGATTCTTTTATAGTAATAGGCACCATACTTTTGTCCTGTTACATTTTGTTTGTTATGAAGGAAGATAAGGTTGTTGCGGAAAAACCCGATGAGAAATAAAATGATTAAAAATAAGATGATGAAAAATAAGATTTTGTACGGATATTAAAATGCACTGGAAAGATAGGTAAAAGTATGGAAGAGATAAAATTGATATCAGAGGAAAATGGAGTGAGAATAGATGCCTGGATTTCAGGCAGGATAAAGGAATATTCCCGTTCATACATACAGAAGTTGCTAGGCGATGGTCTTGTTCTGGTGAACGGTTCCATTGTGAAGTCAAATTATAAGGTCAGGGCCAAGGATGATATAACAGTTAGAATTCCTGAGCCCGAAGTGCTGGATATAACTCCTGAAAGTATTGATATTCCGGTTTTGTATGAGGATGAGCATGTCTTGGTGGTAAACAAGCCCAAGGGTATGGTTGTGCACCCGGCCGTCGGCAACTACTCAGGTACGTTGGTAAATGCGTTGATGGGCTACTGTGGAGACAGTTTGTCAAGTATAAACGGGGTGATAAGGCCAGGTATTGTCCATAGGATAGATAAGGACACCTCGGGAGTACTTGTGGTTGCAAAAAGCAATGAGGCTCATGAAAAGTTGTCTTCAAAACTCAAGGAACACGATATTAACAGGGTTTATATTGCGTTGGTTCACGGGATTATAAGGGAAGATTCGGGAAAGATAGATGCTCCTATCGGAAGGCATCCTGTGGACAGAAAGAAGATGGCTGTCAATACAAACAACGGAAGAAGAGCTGTTACATATTTCAAAGTACTTGAAAGATTCAAGGATGCAACCCTGATTGAAGTAAAGCTGGAAACAGGCAGAACCCATCAGATAAGGGTTCATATGTCCTATATAGGTTATCCTATTATCGGTGACACCGTTTACGGTAAGAAAAAGGACAAATATGATATAGGTGGGCAGGCACTTCATGCTAAAACCCTCGGCTTTGTTCATCCTGTTAAGAATGAGTACATGGAGATTAATGCTGAGCCTCCCGAGTACTTTAATAAATTAGTGGAAGATTTAAGATTTTCTTAGAACGAATGGTGCTTGTGTTTCTTCACATTTGTAAAAGCCCAGAACTAAATATTTCTCTTTCCAAGATTGATTTTATGTGCTATAATATGGGCTGTAAATTTAACAATGGGGGGAAATAAGATGAAACATGTTAAGACTATAAATGGCTCAACATTAAAAGACAGCTTGAAAAAGGGCGGTTGCGGCGAATGCCAGACTTCATGCCAGTCAGCTTGCAAAACTTCATGTACTGTTGCAAATCAGAGCTGTGAAAAAAACTAAGCTGATAGTTTAGCAAATGATTAATCAATAGTTATAACCAAAAGTGAAAGGAAGGTTACGCCTTTCACTTTTTAGTTATTATAAGTATTAAGGAGATTAACTATGATTCACAAGTTTTCATTATTTGGAACAAACATTGTTGTTGATGTGAATAGCGGTTCTGTCCATATTTTTGATGATGTTGCCTATGATGTACTGGAACATTATGAAAATAATACAGAAGAGAAAATTGTAGAGCTGCTTTCATCAAAGTATAAAAGTGAAGAGGTCAGAGAAGCAATTAAGGATATAGAGAGCTTAAAGGCAGAAGGAATGCTCTTTTCCGAAGATTTTTACAAGGACACATTTACCCTGTGGGATAAAAAACCTGTTGTCAAAGCACTCTGTCTTCACATAAGCCACGACTGTAACTTGAGATGCAAGTATTGCTTTGCTTCAACCGGTGATTTTGGTGGTCAAAGATCCATGATGTCGGCAGAAGTAGGTAAGAAGGCTATTGATTTTGTAATAGAGGCATCCGGGAACAGGAAGAACCTTGAAATTGACCTTTTTGGCGGCGAACCTTTGATGAACTTTGATGTTGTTAAGGAAATTGTAGCCTATGCAAAATCCAAGGAAAAGGAATACGGCAAGAATTTCAGGTTTACATTGACTACTAACGCATTACTTTTGAATGAAGAAATCAAGACTTACTTGAATGAAAATATGCAAAATGTAGTTTTAAGCGTTGACGGCCGCAAGGAAGTTAATGATAAAATGAGGTACAGAGTTGACGGTACAGGTTGCTATAGTGATATAATGCCCAAAATAAAGGATATGGCCGATTCAAGGGGACAGGACAAATACTATGTGCGTGGTACCTTCACGAGAGAAAACCTTGATTTCTCCAAAGATGTACTTCACCTTGCCGATGAAGGATTTAAACAAATATCCGTTGAACCTGTGGTTGCGGCAAAGGATTCGGGCTATGATCTGAGAGAAGAAGATTTGCCGGTGCTGTTTGAAGAGTACGAGAAGCTAGCTTCAGAGTTTGTTAAACGTAAAGCTGAAGGAAAGGGATTTAATTTCTTTCACTTCATGTTGGATCTGTCCCAGGGACCATGTGTTGTTAAGAGGCTCAGGGGTTGCGGATCAGGTCATGAGTACGTTGCAATAACGCCTGAAGGCGATATATACCCTTGCCATCAGTTCGTTGGCAACAGTGATTTTAAAATGGGTAATGTTGCGGAAGGAATAGTAAATACTGAAATTCAGGAGCAATTCAAAGGATCTAATGTCTATACAAAGGAAGAATGCGGTAAATGTTGGGCAAAGTTTTATTGCAGCGGCGGTTGTGCAGCAAATGCCTATCAGTTTAATAACGACATAAATATTCCTTATAAAGTTGGTTGTGAGCTAGAGAAAAAGAGGGTGGAATGTGCTCTTTGGATAAAGTCCCAGGGGATGTAAGGAATAGTATGATCTTTTGTTAATCTGAAGTTTGCGGAGGATTGTTATATGGGGATTATTACTTTGGATGATCTCAAAAAAAATGAGGAAGTAAAAGCACTTTTTGAAATAGCGGACAAGCAGCTAGCTGAATTGGGTTATACCGAGCACTCTTTCAGGCATGTGGGTTTGGTGTCAAGCGTTGCGGGTGATATTTTGAAGACTCTTGGCTTTGGGGAGCGAGAAATTGAGCTCGCCAGGATTGCCGGTTTTCTTCATGATATAGGTAATGCAGTCAATAGAGTGGATCATGCTCATTATGGAGCTATTCTTGCGTATCAGATACTGGTCAAAATCGGGATGGATATAAGGGAAGCGGCTGAAATTATGCTGGCAATAGGTCATCATGATGAGGGAAGTGGAGGTGCCGTAAGCACATTGACGGCGGCATTGATACTTGCGGATAAATCCGATGTTCACCGGACGAGGGTAAGAAATAATGACATAGCTACTTTTGATATTCATGACAGAGTAAACTATGCTGTTGACAGTTCAAAGATTTATGTTGACAAGGAAAAGAAGATTGCGGTGCTTGAATTGCACATAGATACTGATATCTGTCCTGTAATGGATTATTTCGAAATATTTCTGGTTCGTATGACGATGAACAGAAGAGCAGCGGAATTTTTGGGGTTAAAGTTTCAGCTTATAATAAATGGAACTCACTTGCTATAAAAACCTTAAAATAACATATTTGAAAAGCTGATTTTTATTGACGAGCAAATTTTATAGTTATATAATATCTTCATGTGGACAAGATGAAAAAGGGGGAATTTTACAGATGAAAGGCAACTACGGAGTTAAGTCCATTGTGCTGATTATCATTATAGGTATTATGACCTATATTGCTTTAGCAGGGCTTCAAATTCCAGGGACGGGAGTTAATATTGAAAACGTAGAAGCAAATATCAGGTACGGAATTGACATCAGAGGAGGAATAAGAGCTGTATTAACGGCTGAAGAAGGCGCGAATCCTACTGATTCACAGATGGAAGCAGCAAGACAGACAATAGAAAACAGATTGAACAATAAAAGGATTTATGACAAAACCCTTTTGTTGGAAAAAGCAAACAAGAGAATAGTTTTGGAAATACCTTATCAGGTTGGACAGGTTGAGCAGGATCCAAGAGATGCGATAGAAGAGATAGGTATGACAGCAATGTTGACCTTCAGGGAAGTTGACCCTAATAAGTTAGATGAAAATGGCGATTATCTTCCTTTAGATGATAAAATCGTACTAAAGGGTGATGATATAGTAACCACAGAACCTGAACTAGATCAAAGAACAGGTAGAACGATTGTTAGATTGCATTTGAGCGATGAAGGTGCAAAGAAATTTGAAACAGCAACAGAAAGACTTGTAGGAAAGCCCTTAGCCATATTTATGGACGATCAGTTTATTTCTGCACCAAATGTGCAGGAGAAAATAAGTGGTAAGGACAGTGCAACAATTTCTGTCACAGGTTCTACTGTGGAAGAAACTGCAAAGGAAGCGAAAAAACTTTCTGACACAATAAATGCCGGTGCTCTTCCATTCAAGCTAGTAGCAAAAGACCTCGAACAAATAAGTCCAATACTTGGTCAGAGCGCACTTGACGTAATTATACTTGCAGGTTTGGTAGCTTTGATTCTGGTTGGCTTATATATATTGCTCTATTACAGATTGCCAGGAATTATTGCGGATATAGCTTTTATATTTGCTATAGTGGCACAGATTATGGTTATAGCATATTCCCATATGTCTCTTACATTGCCTGGTATTGCGGGTATCATACTGACGATAGGCATGAGCCTTGACGGAAACGTTATAATTTATGAAAGAATTAAAGAGGAAATAAGATCCGGCAAGACTGTGAAAGCAGCCATTGATGTTGGATTTGATAGAGCTTTTACAGCTATATTTGACGGAAATATTACTATTTTGATTGCGGCAGGTGTACTTTATTTCTTTGGTACCGGACCTATACAGTCCTTCGCCTTTACTTTGGCTCTTGGAGTATTGTTAAACTTTGTAACTTGTATATCCATATCAAAAACTTTGCTTCAGGCAGTATCAAGTTTAAAATTTGCAAAAAACACTTGGTTGTATGGTGTGAAGGGAGGCAAAGTCAATGTTTGATTTTATAGGTAAAAAGAAATATTTCTTTGCTCTCTCAGGATTGATTTTCCTGATTGGCATAATTGGTTTTATAGTTAATGGTGGTTTTAATTTAGATATTCAGTTTCAGGGAGGAACTCTTGTTGAAATTCAAGTGACTGATCAGAATATCGATACCAATAAGGCTCAAGAAATTGCAAAAGAAGCTACGGGTAAAGTTGTAAATGCGCAACATTCATATACCTTTGATGTAAGTAAAGGAAATGAAAGAATTGATCTTCTTGTACTGAGTGTATCTTCAGAAGGCAAACTTTCAGAAGAAGAGTACAATAATCTTGTCAGTGCAATCAGCAAGGAGTTTAAAGTTAAAGAGGGAGCAAAAATTGGCTTGAGAGATGTGGATGCTTCCATGAGTAAGGAATTATCGGGAAAAAGTATGCTGGCAGTTTTCCTTGCTTGCGTATTAATGTTGATTTATGTATGGGTAAGGTTTAATGCAATGAATGGTCTTCTTGCAGGATTTGCTTCAGTACTTGCGTTAGTGCATGATATTGGTGTTATGCTGGTTTTATATGCGGTATTTAGAATACCTGTTAACGAATCCTTTATAGCAGCGATACTGACTATTCTTGGTTATTCCTTGAATGATACCATTGTTATATTCGACAGAATAAGAGAAAATGGTACCCTGCTCAGGAAGGAAAGTCTTGCGTCACTTACAAATAAGAGTATCGCTCAGACAATGAGTCGTACGCTGAATACTGCTGCAACTACAGGAATGTGTGTACTGATTCTCTTTGCATTTGCATGGTATAACAAAATAGATTCTATCATGGAGTTTATATTACCACTTTTAGTTGGTATGATAAGCGGTGTATATTCAACCATATTTATAGCAAGCCCTGTATGGGTAATGCTAAAGGAATGGCAGGCAAAGAGAAAGTTGGCTTCAAAGCCTGCAAAAGCATAATAAAATTGTTTATAGTCAAACCCGAGGGTAGATTGATTTCTCCTCGGGTTTTGTTTTGTGTAACTTGAAAATAAATATATTGATTTTTTATACTTTTTGTGGTAACATTTTTTTAACAATATGGCAGTATCGTTATGAACTGCACAGTGACGAAAAAATATGATTTTAATATTGTTGCTACTGCTTTGATCCAGGTTGGACAGGGACAGGATTGATTGGTTTTATAGACGTTCAATACTTATATTGATTGTTTAAAGTCAGTTCATGTCGAACTGGCTTTTATTGTTATATTGAGATGCTTACCATTGTAAAATAATAAGGGTGAATATGTTGAAATTGAACAAAGGAGTGGTTGGGTTATGAATGATAAATTTACTGTTTCAGATTTTCAAAATTGCAAGAGAGATGGAAGAAAGATAACAATGCTGACAGCTTACGATTACCCTACGGCAAAAATAATGGATGAATCGGGTGTTGATGCAATTCTTGTGGGAGATTCTCTAGGTATGGTTGTTTTAGGATATGAAGACACTACAAGAGTGACTATGGATGATATGGTTCACCATACAAAGGCTGTTGTAAGGGGAACTAAAAAAGCTATGGTTGTTGCAGATTTACCGTTTTTATCATATCATAAAGGTATATATGAAAGTGTAAGTAACGCAGGAAGGCTTATAAATGAAGGTGGATGTAAAGCTGTTAAACTTGAAGGCGGAGAAGGGGTTATAGAAGACGTAAAAGCTATAATTCGTGCAGGTATACCTGTTATGGGACACTTGGGATATACTCCCCAATCTGTTAATGTTTTTGGCGGACACAAAGCACAAGGCAAAACAATAGAGACTGCAAAAAAGATATATAAGGATGCTTTATTGCTTCAAGAAGCAGGAGCTTTTGCCATTGTACTTGAGTGTGTTCCACATAAAGTGGCAACATACATTTCCGGAAAGCTGAATATACCGACAATAGGAATTGGCTCAGGTGCGATGTGCGATGGGCAAGTGCTTGTAGTACATGATATTATTGGGATGTTCAGAGATTTTACGCCAAAGCATACAAAGAGATATGTTGATATGGGTACAGCATTGGAGAGCTCTGTAAAAGGTTATATAAAGGATGTCATAGGAGGAAGTTTTCCAACAGAGAAAAATTCCTTCACAGTTGAAGATGAAGTAATTGAGGCTTTAGAAAAACTTGATTTATAATAGATTGATATAAGCTAAAATAACAAAACTCAGTAACAGTATATTACAAAGCACTAATCGATAATTACAACATTATAGCTGTTAGTTAATCGGAATTAGTGGATAAGGAGTAAAGCATATGAGATTAGTTGAGAAAATCAGTGATTTGAAAGCGATTATAAGATCAAATAAAAAAATGGGAAAAACAATTGGTTTTGTTCCAACTATGGGATATCTTCATGAAGGCCATTTGTCTTTAGTAAAGACGTCAGTACATGATAATGACTTTACAGTAATGTGTATATTCGTAAACCCTACTCAGTTTGGCCCTAATGAGGATTTTGAGAAGTATCCAAGGGATATGGAGAGAGATTTACGTCTTGCAGAGTCAGCGGGAGTTGATGTTGTGTTTTCACCAAGCGTCGCAGAAATGTATCCTGAAAGTTATAAGACCTATGTTGAGGTTGAAGATATAACAAAAGTTCTTTGTGGACTTTCAAGACCTGTTCATTTTAAAGGAGTAACCACTGTAGTTAATAAGCTTTTCAATATAGTAGAGCCTGACAAAGCATATTTTGGACAAAAGGATGCTCAGCAGGTTATTGTGATAAAGAAAATGGTGAGAGATCTTAATATGAATCTTGAGATCATTACCTGTCCAATAGTCCGTGAGTCTGATGGCTTGGCCATGAGTTCGAGAAATGTTTATTTAAACAAAGAGGAGAGAGCGGAAGCTGTTGTTTTATCCAAGTCTTTGTTTGAGGCTAAGGAAATGATAAATAAGGGTGAAAAAAGCGCGGAAAAGATTGTTGAGTTTATAAGAGGTAGAATAATGTTGCAAAAACTTGCAGATATTGACTACGTTGAGGTTGTTAGCGCTGACAGTCTGGAACGCTTGGATAATCTTGAAGGAAGCATTTTGATAGCCTTAGCTGTGAGGTTTGGGAAAACAAGGCTAATAGATAACGTAATACTGGAGGTGTAAATATGTTTGTAAATATAATGAAATCTAAAATTCATAGAGCAAAAGTTACAGAGGCAAATCTTAATTACGTTGGAAGCATAACCATTGACGAGGATCTGATGGATAATGCGGATCTGATGAAGAATGAAAAGGTTCAGATTGTGAACAACAATAATGGAAACAGGTTTGAAACCTATGTAATTCCGGGAGAAAGAGGCAGTGGCATGATTTGCTTAAACGGCGCAGCTGCAAGGCTTGTTCATCCTGGAGATATAGTAATTATTATTTCCTATGGTATGCTTGAAATGAACGAGGCAAAGTCATATAACCCGAAAATTGTATTTGTGGACGAAAATAATAAGGTGATTGAAATAAAAGATGAAGAAAAGCATGGAGAAATTTATAAGTAGGAATTATTAAAAATAATTCCTACTCATCTTTTGGTGAAGTAATCGATTACAAGGCCTCCAATTATAAATTCGGCCAATAAAACAATGCTGTTTTTAACAATTGAAGTTCCGATAAATTTTGTATAACTGTCAAAGTCGAGTACGTTTTGATTAAGTACCAATAAAATAGTACCTAATAACAGCTGCGAAAGAGCAACCAGAGAACCATATTTGATAAGTGATTTGGAAAAACTATTTACATTTTTAAACTCTTCAAAAATTTTCTCTATTCTTTCAGAACTAACCTTTTTTGAATTATTAGTTTGCATGGTATACCCCCATTAAATTTGACCTCATAAATTATATTGGTTGTCGGTACGAATACTATAGAAAAAACTTGAAATATAGGATGCACCACTACTATAGAAGGTTAACATAAAAATAAGAAGGTTTCAATACAAAAAGATTACCAGTGAATTATGAAAGATAAATAATTCTCAATAAATAATGATGTATTATAACAAATAATGTGATATAATTACATATATAGCTATTCTATTAACTTATAACAGGGTGAATATTTTGAAAAAACTATTTATCGATCCTCAAGAATTACAATCAGGTATGAAAATTGGAGAAACAATATTAAATGATTATGGTGCAATCATTATTTCCGAAGGCACTATACTTGATGATCATTTAGTAAATAAGCTGATGAAATTGGAATTATACAGGGTAAAAATCATTGTTGATGACAATGTCACCGTGGTTGAAAAACCTGAGATATTTGTCCAAAAATACAATGAAAATGTAAGAGAATACAAAGAGATTATGGGCGATATCGCTAATGGAGGCGGTTTAGATACAGTTAAAGTTAATGGTTTGGTTAATTCCGTATTAAAAAGGGTTGAAGAAAAAAGAGATATTGTTAGCTGTCTCAACCAAATTAAAACTGCTGATGAGTACACATATACTCACAGCGTTAACGTGTCGCTTATTTCCATGCTTATTGGAAAGTGGATGAAATTTGATGCTGAAAAAATAAGGTTGCTTGTTCAGGGTGGTTTGTTGCACGATATAGGTAAAACAAAAGTTCCGCAAGAGATCTTAAATAAGCCTGGTAAACTTACAACAGAAGAGTTTAATGAAATGAAAAAGCATACGGTGTATGGCTATCGCATTTTGGAAAAAGTTCCATCTATAAGCAAGGATGTTATGGCAGTAGTTTTAATGCACCACGAAAAAGAGGATGGATCAGGTTATCCCACAGGTATGAAGAGTGATAAAATTAATATATTTGCTAAAATAGTTGCTGTTGCTGACATTTACGATGCAATGACTTCTAACAGAGTATACAGGGATAAAGAAAGTCCTTTTGAAGTTTTTCAATTACTTGAGGAAGATTCCATAGGAACGCTGAATCCTGTAGTCGTCAGTGCTTTCTTAAGCAATATAGCCGCTTATTATATTGGGGATAAGGTCAGACTTACCAACGGGGAAATCGGTGAAATTATTCATATTAATCCACGATGTGTATCGAGGCCAATTTTGAAAGTAGGCGATGAATACATAGACATGCTTGTTACAAAGAATATTAAAATAAAAGAAATAATATATTAATGAAATTAAGACAATTGGTAGCAAAATGCGACATATAATGTGGCGTGAAGCGTAAAAATTAAAAACAAAACAACACAAAATGTAAAAAAATAGAAAGATATGCAAAATGTTATCGAAAAGTTAATATATGAAATATTATAGCAATAATATATAATGTCCTTAAGGACATTTTTTTTGAAAGTTCGGGGGGTGGACAAGTATGTTAAATAAGTATTTAGAAAGCAGGGTTGAATTGGACTTGACCGAAGGGATTACTTCAAATGGCAGGATTCAGTTGGAATACTATTTGATTGAGAGTGAAAGTGGACAGAGTTACAGTTTCAACGAAGATAAAGTATATGGAATTGAAATTGTAAAGAAAGAAAGCGACAATCATGCTGAATGCGAAATAGTAAGGAATTTTTCCAGCAGCAAGGAAAACACTATGGGAATGTTAAACATACTGGCTAAGAATACGGTAACACCAATTGAGCTTTCTTTTGTATTAGACGACCTTATGGCATTATAAAAGATAGAAAAAAATTTAAAATAGAGCATATGTGCTCTTTTTTTTTTGTAATCTTTAAGCTTATTGGTTTTAGAAGAAAATAAAAAATGATATAATATATTAGTACCTCAAATATTTTACAATTTTCTCTTTTATGAATGAAGTGTGTTGTTAAAGGATGTGAAGAAATTGCTTATACGTGAAGAACTTGAGGAACTTGAAAAGAATACGCTGTCACCCTTTGCCCAGTTGAGTTGTAAATCAAGAGGAAGGCAGAGCGAAGAGGTTGAGTGCGACCTTCGAACCAGATTTCAAAGGGATAAAGACAGAATCGTTTATTCTAAAGCGTTCAGAAGGCTCAAGCATAAAACACAGGTATTTATATCTCCTGAAGGAGATCATTACAGAACAAGGCTAACACACACACTGGAAGTATCTCAAATAGCAAGGACAATTGCAAGAAGTCTAAGGCTGAATGAGGATCTGACTGAAGCAATTGCCTTAGGACATGATCTTGGACATACTCCCTTTGGTCATACCGGTGAGATTGTTCTTAACACCATCTGTCCTGAAGGATTTAAACATAATGAACAGAGTTTAAGAGTTGTAGAGGTACTTGAAAAGGAGACGGGACTGAACCTTACATGGGAAGTCAGAGATGGGATAAAGAACCATACGGGTGAAGCGGATGCGGCTACGTTAGAAGGCCGGATAGTGAGGTTTGCAGACAGGATTGCGTATATAAATCATGATATAGATGATGCAATAAGGGGCGGAATAATTTCAAATGAAGATCTCCCGAAAGAGTGTTTGAAAGTGCTTGGGTATAAATCCAGTGAAAGAATAAACAATATGATTGTAAATCTGGTGGCAAACAGCAAGGGAATAAATGAAATAAAAATGACTGCTGAATTTCAGCAAGCAAAAAATGAACTTAGAGAGTATATGTTTAAAAATGTTTACATAGGTTCAAAGGCCAAAAAGGAAGAGGTAAAGGCCCAAAATATTGTCAAGGAGCTATATTTTTATATAAAAAATTCACCGGATTTCTTACCGAAGGAAGCAAAGCAACAGCTTGCTAAGGACAGCTTAGATCGAGTTGTATGTGATTACATTGCAGGGATGACCGATAGATATGCAGTAAAAAAGTTCCGCGATATATTTATTCCTGAATCCTGGAATTAGTAATAATTAATAATAAATGAGCATCTCTTTTTTGAGCATCAATTTCAATAAATGGGGTTGATGGCGGAATTTGAGGATGCTTATTTTATTTTTGCGATATAGAAAGGCGGCGAGAACAATAAAATTTGGCGTTTAGGGCTTCAACACGTATAATTTGGCAACAATATTGAAAAAATATCTAGAAATATTTATTTTTTTAAGAAGGATAATTTAGTTTTATGTAGAATAATAATTGAGTTTATTAGACTTCGGGGAATAATTTGCCATAAGGCAACCTGATAAAAATAATTAAAGGCGGCATGTATTAATTAAATAAAATTGACAATAAAAAGAAGGATTATTAATAATAATGTCGAAGAACTATTATATGGAATAATGATATGTTCTACAGCCCGTGCAGGTTTGCTTGACAAAAGGAGTTGTAACCGAAAGAAGAGAGTAGAAATGTTTGTGAAATATCCGGAAGAACTGATAGAAGAAATAAGAATAAGTAATGATATTTTGGATGTTGTAGGGGAATATGTAAAGCTTGAAAAAAAGGGGAAGAATTACTTTGGGCTTTGCCCGTTTCACCGTGAAAAAACACCATCTTTCAGTGTCGATAATACTAAGCAGATGTATCACTGTTTTGGATGTGGCAAAGGTGGAGGCGTAATCCAGTTTGTAATGGATGCGGAGAACCTTGATTACATAGAGGCTATTAAATTTCTTGCTGAAAAGGCCAGAATCACACTTCCTGAAGGTGAAAGCGAGGAAGAAAGAAAAAAGGCGCTTAATAGTCAGCAAATAATAAAGATAAATACCGATGCGGCAAGATTTTACTATGATCTGTTAAATGATAAGAAAATTTCAGATGCAAGACTTTATCTTGAAAAAAGGAAAGTCAGCGAAGGTATTATTAAGAAGTTTGGTTTGGGCTATTCTTCAAATGAGTGGGATTCGTTATACACCTTCTTGAAGAGCAAAGGTTATAGTGATGAAGATTTGCTAAGCAGCGGCTTGATACTTGCTAGAAAAAATGGTGATGGTTATTTTGACAGGTTCAGAGGAAGGATAATGTTTCCTATTTTTGATTTGAGAGGAAACGTTATAGGATTTGGAGGCAGGGTTTTAGACACTTCTCTTCCAAAGTACATGAATTCCCCTGAGACGCTTGTCTACAATAAAAGAAGGAATTTATATGCACTGAATTTTGCAAAAAATTCAGGCGAAAAGAGAATAATCGTTGTTGAAGGTTATATGGATGTAATATCCCTTTATCAGTTTGGTATAATAAATACTGTGGCTTCTCTTGGTACAGCACTGACGGAAAGCCAAGGGAGAATACTGAAAAAGTATGCCGAAGAGATAATTATTTCATATGATGCTGACACGGCAGGACAAGCGGCGACTATGAGAGGGCTGAATCTCCTTGATGATATAGGGTGCAATGTAAAGGTTTTGTTGATCCCGAAAGGGAAAGACCCTGATGAATTTGTCAAAGCCAATGGGGCTGAGGCATTTAGAAAATTGTTGGATAGTGCTCTGTCCTTGGTGGAATACAAAATAAAGGTATTGAAGTCGCAGATTGACACAACAGCTATTGAGGGTAAAATCAGCTTTCTGAACAAGGCGGCAGATATTCTTGCCAAGATAGATAACAGTGTTGAGCAGGAAATGTACATTAAAAAGATATCGAGTGAATATGACATTAGTCAGGAATCTATGTTTGCAGAAGTAATAAAGAGGATTAAACCGACAGCTAAATTTAAACCGACTATTAAGGTAGATGATCCTAAAGCCAAGCAAACTGTTAATAAAGCAAAAAGTGGCGAAGATAATTTATTTCAATATGAAAGGATTATCTTATCCCTTATAAGCATAGATAACTCATTATATAGAAAAATTGAGGACAGGATTAGCCCGGAATTCTTTACTTTGCAAGAAAACAGAGAAGTTGCAGAAATTGTTTTTGCGAAAATTAAAGATAAGAAGGGAATTGTGCCTGCTGAGCTTTTCAACCTTGTTGGTAGTGAAGCGGCAAGCAATTTTGCAAGTTTAATACAGGGGGAATGTAATTTTGAGGATAACTTAAGGGCTATTTTGGATATAATTAAGAAAATAGAAGTAATTAAGCTTGATAAAAGACAAAAAGAGATACTTGACATGATATCTTCTCCTGAAAACAAGGAAGATGTTCAAAGACTCCAGCTAGAGTTGAAAGACATTTTAATGCAGAAGAAGAGTATGTAGAGATACATTTTAATGAATGATCGGAGGGGCGGTAGTGAAACCCAACAATGATGCTAGAAAAGCAATTTTATTAGAACTGATTGATAAAGGCAAGCAAAAAGGTATGCTTTCCTATAAGGAAATAATGGATGCCTTTGAGGAAATTGAAATTGAACCGGAACAAATAGAAAAAGTATATGAAACATTAGAAAACATGGGGATAGATATTGTGGGAGATATTGAGGCTGAGATGGAGGAAATCCAGCTCACAGAAGAAGACCTTGATATTTCCATTCCTGAGGGGATTAGTATTGATGACCCTGTCAGGATGTACCTTAAAGAAATAGGAAAGGTACCTCTTTTAAGTGCGGATGAGGAAATTGAACTTGCACAGAAGATGGAGAAAGGCGATTCCGAATCAAAGCGTAGATTGGCCGAAGCAAATTTAAGGCTGGTTGTAAGTATCGCTAAAAGGTATGTGGGAAGAGGAATGTTGTTTCTGGATTTGATTCAGGAAGGTAATCTCGGTTTGATCAAGGCTGTTGAGAAATTTGATTACCGTAAAGGATATAAATTCAGTACCTACGCAACATGGTGGATAAGACAGGCTATTACCCGGGCAATAGCGGATCAGGCCAGAACGATAAGAATACCTGTTCATATGGTTGAAACAATAAACAAGCTGATAAGGGTATCAAGACAATTGCTTCAGGAACTTGGTAAAGAGCCTCAACCTGAAGAAATTGCAAAAGAAATGAATATGCCTGTTGAAAAAGTCAGAGAAATTATGAAGATTTCCCAGGAACCTGTATCACTTGAAACTCCAATAGGTGAGGAAGAAGACAGCCATCTTGGGGATTTCATTCCGGATGATGATGCTCCGGCTCCGTCTGAAGCTGCTGCGTTTACATTACTAAAAGAGCAGCTGATTGATGTGTTGGACACATTGACTCCAAGGGAAGAGAAGGTTTTGAGACTCAGATTCGGACTTGATGACGGTAGAGCAAGAACTTTAGAAGAGGTTGGCAAGGAATTTAATGTTACCAGGGAGAGGATCAGACAGATAGAAGCTAAGGCTTTGAGAAAACTGAGACATCCAAGCAGAAGTAAAAAACTAAAGGATTATTTGGATTAAGAATTTTTAAAATAAACAAAAAAGTACGGTTCAGTGTATTGTGAACCGTACTTTTCGTTTTGATTACGGGAGAATCTGTCCTAAAAAGCCGAAACAATTTGTATCAACATACCGTAGATCTCTTTGTTACGGGATTTAGGGGAGTATAACTGATTCATTAGTATAATAATAGAAATGATTCCAAAAAGCAATAGTATTTACGTTCTATTTACTGAACATCAGAAATTTGTGTTAAACATGATTAAACATTTTTGTTAGTTTGAATTGAATAAATATATAGAATATGCGGCAAAATAACTCAAAGGAAAGTGTTTATATAGCTTTGAATGAAAAAATTCAGTAAACTTATAAGGAGATGATTTTATGGATCAAACAAACAGGAATGAAGTTGAATTTACAACATATGATAGATTGTTGATTGCATGGGAAAACTCTATGGAAATGGTCAGGGACTTTGAAATGTATTCAAAAAGAATTGAAGATCAGGATGTAAAAGAGGTTTTCAAACAGTTTGCCGAGGATGAAGGTTTACATGCAAGCAAGTTAAAAGAAATGTTGCTGGAATACAGAGATAATAAGCATTAAAAAGACAACAAAAGTTAAGTAAAAAAGTAGCATTACCTTGAAATTAGAAGATATACGGCGCAATTTAGTGAAAAGTGATAAAAAATTTTATAAAATACGAAAAATCCTCTTGACCAGATATCAATGCATAAGTATAATATTATTTGTGCTTGGTGATCAGCACTACATGATCACCTGATATATTCCTCAATAGCTCAGTCGGTAGAGCATGCGGCTGTTAACCGCAGGGTCGTAGGTTCGAGTCCTACTTGAGGAGCCAAGCGGGCCTTTAGCTCAGTTGGTTAGAGCAACCGGCTCATAACCGGTTGGTCCGGGGTTCGAGTCCCTGAAGGCCCACCATAACCGCAAGGTTGATTTGAAAAGCCACTCACAAAAGGTGGCGCATCTAAGGGATATAATCCCTTGAAAAATTCGGCATAGTCGGTTTGAATATCGGCTATGCCGTTTTTTCTTGTGATTTTGGAAGTTCCACTGCTCCAATAGAGTTAAAAATCACTTCAATATGCTGTTGCCTGTGACCGTCCACCTTTTCCGCCTTATAGACAATGATTTTCTCAATAAACTGCCGTATAATCTCCGCATCCAATTCCTTGATTTCTGTGTACTTCCGCACCAGTGAGAGGTAGTGTTCGGCATTGAGGGATTTTTCTTTTGCGCTGTCAAGGAATTGCTGTAGTTCAGTAATGCGGTTTTGTAGTTGTGCTTGCTCGGTTTCATAAGTAGCAGTCAACTTCATGAAACGCTCATCTGAAATCTTACCTGTCACATTATCCTCGTAGAGCATTTGGATGATATTGTCGAGTGTGGCAATGCGAGCCTTTGCCTGTTCGTATTCCTTACGGCTATCCTTAAGTTCCCGCTCAAGATCTCGCTCCGAGGTGTCTGTCACAAGCCTGATAAATTCATCCTCATGCTCCCTTGCGAAGGTAGTCACCTGTTGTAAATATTGTAGTAAAAAACGTTCCACAACTACATTTCGTATTTGATGGGAACTACAGCCACCTTTCTTTTTGCGATAAGTCGCACATACAAAGTATTCTTTATCATGCTCCCAACCACGCCCGCGCACTTGGTACAGTTTGTTTCCGCAATCCGTACAGAACATCATGCCGGAGAGAATGCCCATCTCGCCCATCGGGGAAAGCCTGCGTCTCCCATCACGGATTTTTTGCACGATATTGAATGTTTCCTCATCTATTATGGCCTCATGCGTATTCTCAAAAATCTGCCATTCTGACGGGTCATTCTTTATCTTCTTTTTCTGCTTATAGGACTTACGACGCGTTTTGAAATTCACTGTATGTCCAAGGTATTCTTGCCTTGACAACATCCGAGCAATTGTGGAATCCCTCCATATATATGGGTCATCGTAGGCTTGCTTTGCAGGAACTGCGATGCCGTTTCGTTTACCATATGCAACAGGATTTTCAATTTTCCGTTTTTCCAACTCGTTAGCAATCTTGGTGGGTCCGAGACCGCTCATGCAAAGGTGGAATATTTCCTTAACTACGGCTGCGGCTTCCTCATCCACAATCCAGTGTGTCTTATCTTCCGGATCTTTTATATAACCGTAGGGAGGATTGGTACAGAGCGGTTTGCCTGATTGACCTTTTGCCTTAAACACGGCTCGTATTTTCTTGCTCGTATCCTTTGCGTACCATTCGTTGATGATATTGAGGAATGGTGTAAAATCACTATCCTGTTGACTGGCACTGTCTACACCGTTATTGATGGCAATGAAGCGAACATCAGCTTCAGGAAAAGCTATCTCTGTGTAGTAGCCTACCTTCAGATAATCTCTTCCAAGACGGCTCATATCCTTTACGATTATGGTTCCGACATTGCCTGCGTCCACCTCAGCGACCATGTGTTGAAAATCTGGGCGGTCAAAGTTTGTGCCGCTGTAACCATCATCTACAAAAAATTGTGTATTCGGGAAACCGTTATCATTAGCGTATTTCTTGAGTATTGCTTTCTGATTGATGATACTGTTGCTGTCTCCCTGCAACTCATCGTCACGGGAGAGCCTACAGTAGAGCGCCGTTATTTTGCTCTCACTCATCGCAGTAGTGTTGGGTTGTCTATTCATTTTTTCCTCCTTTCCGACAACCCTCAAGCGGTATGTTATATTACCGTACTACTGCGGGTAAGTCGAGTTATATTATTAGAAAATCTTTGAACGTTCGGATAACTTTAAATTGCTTAGAATCAGTCGTTTCACCTTATCGTAAGCTGTTTCCTTTGCGTTCTCGCTGACCTTTGCTTCAACGATATACAGAGTTCCGTCTATCATGGTTTCTGTGATATGAGGAACAGGGGTGGTCTTGCATTCTGGCATGGTTACATATCTCCTTTCTGCCCGGTGGGCGCGGTCAAATCTTCGGGTAAAAAGATATCGGACAACGGCGTGGGGCTTCGTATAAAAAAGCGCAGATTCAAACAAGGGAATAGCCCCAAGGGGGCGGTGAAAGTGCTTGATTTTATTGAACTTAGAACACTTTCACCGTTATAAGGCGTTTTATTGCTTGTTTTATGCCGCCATCTGAAGTACCTTGATAGCTTCCGGGCGAATCAACTTGCCATCAAGACGCTCGTAACCAAGATAACCCTTTAGCTGTGACAATATATACTTTTCAAACAATGGCCTTACTGTAAGCGGCATACGCTCAACAATCCAATAGTAGGAAAAGTCACCGAATGCAACTGGTTTATTTCCTGCGGCGATGGTTGGCATATTGTTTGAGATGACCACAGGTCTGCCAAGCAGATTAATCGAATACTCAGGCCAGAGATAGTTTCCTCCATTGTCCTTGAGTGTACGGAGTGCCAGCGCTGTGGTGTCGCTCATAACCCATACAGCCTTTTCACGGTATTCCGGTTTTACGGAATGGAATAGCTTCATTATTTCATCAAGGGTCACTGCTGTTGAAGATAAAGCCGTCACTCCGACATCTGCTCCATTTGTGCTGTTGAGAATTCCGGTTGGGCGTCCATTCCCATCTCCGTTGAGAAAGGCGTTTTCTTCGGCTTTACCGAAACGGCGCGCAAAGTCTCTAACGAGATATTTTTCTATATCGAACTGTTTGTCCTCAATGAAGTGAACATGGAGTTTTACAATAGAAGCCAGCTTGTATGCTTCAAAGTCGTATTGGCTGAAGGTGTCAGTGTCTTCTGGAATAGTGCTTCCTTCAGGTATCCAGTTTGCTACCGCAGTAGCAGAAATAGCGTGAACAGTGCTGTCAAGAGTAGGTGTTTGTATTATAGTAGCGAGCCTACGGAAGAGGTTTTCTTTATTGAGAGCCTCGTTATAGAGGTTATCAGCTTCTTCCGGTAGCAAGTATGTTCCAGTGGTTGTGTCTGCCATCTCGCGATACTGGCCGGCAAGATTTTGACCTCTGCGTATCATGTTCCAGAAATCAGCTTTGTAAGATGTGTTTGACATGGTAATAATCCTCCTTTATTTACTGCATTTTTTACAGGTGTAGACCGGGGTTTCGTGCTTGTTTACTGGGAATACAGGCTCCATTACGAGCTTGCATTGCGGACAGTACACCTGATAATTTCTTACGCAATGCTCCGCTGTAATCTTGTTTTTGCAGTTCAGACGGTAGATGCCATCCATAATTCGGGTAAGCCAGAAAGCGCTACTTTGGCCTGTGCGTTTCTGAAGCTGCTCTTCGGTCATCGTGGTTTCGCTTGGAATCAAACGACCGTGACCGACTGTGATAAGGGTGTAATTTTGCGACATATTCATGTCCTCCTTTGATTTTTTATTTGGGGTAACTGGGGTTAAGGTTTATCAGCACATACGCACCACCGCCTTTCATGTTCACAGTGGGGCAACGTGTGGCAGGAAATATATATAATCCTCTATAGAGATACTTATTTTTGAAACAACCATATTTACTTGCCACATAATGCCCCACTGTGTTTATGTTAAGAATTCAGATATCAGCTTGTAGCCGATAACCATTGTGGTTTTATCACCGCCGGAGCGTGGACGCTTTCGTTTGATTTCGGCAACGGCAGCAAGACTTTGCTTGAAATTCTTCATGCTTTCCGGGTATTGACCGTTTTCACCGCACCACTGCCTGTATCGCTCGTAAACGGTTGAGGTGCGCTCCTCGGCAGTTCCGTCCTGTTCCATACAATCCTCAACGAAAAGTTGGATTTTATCGCTGTCATGGTGATACTGGGTAGTGGCGTTCTTTACCGATAGCGGTAACGCAAGACCTTCTGCATTTAGCATTCTATAACCATCCAGCAACCAGTTGAGGATTGCGGATTGTGCTTCCGGTTTGGCAAATTCGTCTTTCAGCGTTCGATCTTGCTCAGCTTCCTCAAAATGCCGTTCAAAGGGAATGATGATGATACGCCCACTGGTGAAAATCGTCATATCGTTAATAACTGGCAGATAATTTGTGTTGATGTAAAGCTTGAACTGAGGTTTGAAATCAAAGCTGTTTTCATGCAGGAACCTTGCGTTAATGGTGTCGTTACCCGTCATGCTCTTCACCTGCGCAGCATTAAGTACCAAGCCTTTACCCGGCTCCGGTATATTCACAAAGCGCACTCCAGCAAGTCTTGCAATGTCCTCGCTTGGCTGGGAACTATTGGTGCTGTTCTTCATAGCGATGGTTTCCGGCTTTGCCGAACATCCGTAGCTGCCGAACACCTTTAATACACTTTCACACAGAGTCCCTTTGCCGTTGCGGGTACTGGCACCATAGAGGATGGTCATGCATTCATGCCGGGTATCTCCCGTCAAGCCGTAGCCAAGAATTTTCTGTAAGAACCTGGCTCTCTCTGCATCACCGCTTGTGATTTCATAGATGAATGAATCCCAGCGCATACAGCGAACTTGCGGGTCAAACTTTACAGGGGTTATCTTTGCCAACTTATCCTCGCTGCAATGCCCGGTAAAGGTGCCTGTATCCATATGCACTGTGCCGTTTTTGCAGTTGAAAGCATAAGGGTTAGAGTCGAACTTTTTAATGGAAATGGGATGGTGAACCTGTGCATCCTTAAGGATATTCACACGGTAGCCGTGGGACTGCCATTTTTTAATGTGATCAATATAACCTTTCCGCTTATGCTCGTCCTTGATATTTAAAGCATACATATACAGAAGGTCTGCCAAGTCCATACATCGTTTCATCGCCTTCAGATTCCCTACATCCGACTTCCAGATGCCATCCTCGTAACAAAACCACATCCTGCGTTCCGGTACATAGCGAAGAATCTTTTTATAGAAGTCCGCAAACAATCTGCCTGCACCAATATCTGTCCAGGGATATTGGCTTGTGTTCTCTGGCTTCATTTCCTCAAGTCGGGGCATACGTTCGTCAAAGTCCTCGATGGCACTGTTTCGGATGATAGGTTTATAGAAATTTGCCATACCGCTGACGGCATTGCGAATGGTGATGCTACCATAGGTATCACTGCCACGGCGATTGTCCCATTTGTCGCGCATTAAACTGGACTGCCGAAACAGTCTGTCTATCTGCTCGTAATTTCCATTACAATAGAAAGCGAGAATAGAACAGAGCGCCTGATCTGCTTCGCTCTGTGAGGGGTATCCTGTTATTTCTCCCTCCCACAGTTTTTTGAACTTCTCTCCGTTCTTTGCAGTCAAAGCCTTATCCAGTACGCTCTCATCGGATAAGTAACTTTCCCTCTCCATGATTTCCGCAGACGTTTTTGGGGTAGGGCGTTTCATGTAGGTATCGAGTAGCCATTGCAAGGCTTCAGTACATTCAACAATATCGCCACTCTGGTGCACATTGCCCGTGACGGTCACAAAGCGGGTGGTGACATTGGGAACATAGACCTCAATATTACCGTGCTTGATGTAGTAAATATCCGTATCGTATGTGTAGCCCACCGGGGCTAAGCAAAGAATGCGTAAGCCTGTGCCGCTTGGACTTGTTTCGATATATACATGTGGAAACATCTGCACAATGGCAAGCGCCCAAGGCAGCACCGCACCATCTTTGATGCAATGGTCAAGATCGATACCGATGATGCTGTTTGATACACGAATACCAATGCCGCTGTAATTTACAGATGCGGTAACAGCAGTAGTAAAATCGGTAAAGGTTTCTGACTTAGATACGCTGGCTCTACCTCCCGTCCTTGGGTTATATGGAACCTTGGTTTGCTTGTTATTTACGGTTTCGTACCGCCAACAGCAGAACTCGGCATTGTCTTTGACATACTGGGGGATGTTGTCAAAATTCATTTCATTGCTCCTCCTTGTGTATTTCTGCCGCTCTGCTATTCAAAGGGCAGATGATATGTTCAGAGGGCATTTTCTTTCCTCTACTAATAGCCGAAATATTTAACCCCCTCAATATTCACAGGACAGTTATCCTATATTTGAACGACCATATAGGAAAAATATTTTTGTCCCTACTTTGTAGCCATGGGGAAAGAGTAAATCTGACGATTTTGGAAAAACTTTTTGTCTTTTACCTACATGCGAAAAATCGAATTCTCTCGAACCTTCAGAAAACAAAAATGACACCCGTAAAGTTACGGATGTCGAAGAAAAGCAGATAAACCGAGAAATTAAATCAAAATTCCTGCGATATTAAATAATTTTATTGTTATTGCAATGATTTGATGATATAATATTGGATATATTTTGCAATTGTGGATATTTTGCAGGAGGTGCAAAAGTGGCGATTTGTTACAACAAATTATGGAAACTGTTGATTGATAAAAATATGAAGAAGAAAGACCTTCAAAGTCTTGCTGGTGTCAGCTCTGCAACAATCACCAAGCTTGGCAGAAATGAAAATGTAAATACGGAAATACTCCAAAAAATATGTGCTGCGTTGGATTGCGATATATGCGATATTTTGGAAATGAAAAGAGAGGAAAAAGCATGAATCCTTCATGCAAGGTGATAATTATATGATAAACATCAGAAAACTTGAGTCTGAACTTTGGGAATCTGCAGACCTTTTACGACAAGGCTCGAAACTGAGTTCTCAAGAATATTGTATGCCGGTTCTCGGCTTAATCTTTTTGCGCTATGCATACAGTCGTTTCAAATATGTCGAAACAGAAATACTAAAAAACCGCCCTATGCGAAATGGGCGTGTGCTTCCCGTTGAGGCCAGCGACTTTAAACAAAAAAGTGCCATCTTTCTGCCGGAGAAAGCAAGATATGATTATCTGTTGAATCTGCCGGACGATGCTGATTCTGGCAAAGCTGTTAATGAAGCAATGGAACTTATTGAAGGCGAAAGTGCACAATTAAAAGGTATACTGCCAAAAACATATACTTCTTTCAGAAATGATCTTTTGAAGGAATTGCTGCGTATCTTTAATAATAGTGCTCTTAACGAAATCAACGATGACATCCTCGGGCGGATATATGAGTACTTTCTCAATAAATTTGCCTCTGCTATTGCATCAGATGATGGCGTTTTCTTTACGCCCAAATCTCTGGTTAAAATGATTGTCAACATTATTGAGCCTACACATGGAACTGTGCTCGATCCAGCTTGCGGAAGTGGAGGAATGTTTGTATCTTCCAGTGATTTTGTCAATGCCGAGGGAGTTAACGCAAATTCGGCTATGACGTTTTTTGGCCAGGAAAAAGTAGAGTTTAACGCCAAGCTCTGTATCATGAACATGGCTGTACACGGGTTAAACGCAAAAATAAAATCCGGTGATGAGGCAAACAGCTTTTATCACGATGCCCATAATTTAGAAGGCTGCTGTGATTATGTCATGGCCAATCCACCCTTTAATGTTGACAAGGTGAAGTCGGAATCTACGCAAAATGCCGGGCGTTTGCCCTTTGGTTTACCGGGTGTAAATGCAAAAAAAGAAGTCTCCAATGCCAACTATCTTTGGATTTCATATTTTTATGCCTACCTAAATGATATGGGTCGTGCCGGCTTTGTTATGGCAGCGTCTGCAACGGACAGCGGAAATAAAGAGCGAGAAATGAGGAAGCAGCTTATTCAAACCGGCCATGTTGATTGTATGGTGTCTGTGGCAAACAACTTTTTTTATAAGGTTTCGCTCCCTTGTTCTCTTTGGTTTTTTGACAAAGGTAAAAAAGAAGAGCTTAAGGATAAAGTGCTTTTTATAGATGCACGTAATTATTACACTGTAGTAGACCGCACTCTTAACGAGTGGAGCGAGTGGCAGATGAAAAATCTGAATGCCATTGTCTGCCTCTATCGGGGAGAAGTAGATAAGTATGAAAAGTTGCTGATGGATTATCGTGCACAAATCATAGGTGACTGTTATGAATTAGATACGGAATTCGAGGCACTATCGGTATTATTAAACGGTTATGGTGAGAAGCTTAGGGCATTGCGTCAGCAAGTAGCTGATACCATCCTCCATGTGGATAATATTAATCAGCTGCTACCTTTAAACGAGATTCTAAAGCATTATACCGCAGAACTTAATTCATCCCTAAAAGCCTTTATTGAGCATGGTGATAGTTTAGAAAAGGACGAGGCAAAAGAACTGGCAAAATCCATAGACGAAACCGCAACCACTTGGGAGCGATTCAAAAAGGCAGCTTCTGCCCGTATAGAGGAAGTAGTTTCACAAATCAAAGCTTGCCGCACAGTGATTAAAGAAGCCAAATGGCTCACGGATAAATTTGGCGAGGGTACATATAAAGATATTCTCGGACTCTGTAAACTGGCAACCATTGATGAAATTGAAGAAAAAAACTGGAGCTTGACCCCGGGTGCCTATGTGGGCGTTGCCCCTGTGAAGGAAGATGACGAAAACTTCGAGGAAAGAATGGCAGAGATCCATAAGGAGTTGGTGGCTTTGCAGGCAGAGTCAAACCAATTAATGGATACCATTTCGGCGAATTTCGAGGGGTTGGGGTTATGAAGTTTGATGAACTGAAAATTGGAGACTGTTGCGAGGTAACCTCAAGCAAACGTATATTTTATTCAGAGTATGTCCAAACTGGTGTGCCGTTTTATAGATCTAAGGAAATAATACAATCATTTAATGGGCAGAGCATAGATGAACCTCTTTATATAGCTGAAGAAAAATATGAGCAGATATTAGAGAGGTTCGGCGTCCCTGTCGCTGGTGATATGCTTTTAACTTCCGTTGGAACAATAGGTGTTCCATATATTGTTAAAGACACAGATCATTTTTATTTTAAGGATGGGAATTTGACATGGTTTAGAAATTTCAATAATAAACTATCCTCAAAATATTTATATTATTGGATTCAGTCACCACAAGGAAAAGGCATAATTAATAACTCAACGATTGGATCATCTCAAAAAGCGTTGACAATCTCAATGCTAAAAGGGATCTCTTTATCATTGCCTTCTCTTCAAACTCAATGCTGTATTACCAATATCCTCTCCGCCTATGACGATTTGATCGAAAATAACCAAAAGCAAATCAAGCTGTTGGAAGAAGCGGCAATGCGGCTTTATAAAGAGTGGTTTGTTCACCTACGCTTCCCTGGCCATGAAACAACGAAAATAGTAGACGGGGTGCCGGAGGGGTGGCGGTTGGGTAAACTCGAAGAATTGATTGAAGTCAAATATGGTAAAGATCATAAAAAAGTTGCCGATGGGGATATTCCGGTTTATGGGTCTGGCGGTCTGATGCGAAAATGTAATAGGTTTCTGCATGATGGTGAATCCGTTTTGATTCCACGAAAAGGGTCTTTGAATAATATTATGTATGTGAATGAAAGATTTTGGACCGTTGACACAATGTTCTTCACACAAATGAAATGTAATAATATTGCGTTATATATTTATTTCTTTATGTGTTCATTTGATATGTACTCTATGAATATTGGTGCCGCTGTACCGAGCATGACTACAAGCACTCTGAATGGATTAGATGTTCTTATCCCAGAAGAAACGCTTTTGGAGTCATTTGATAATAGTGTAAAGATTTGTTTCCTGCGCGTAGCTGTGTTGAAGAATCAAAATGAAAAAGCTAAGTTTGCCCGCGACAAATTGCTTCCAAAATTAATGAGCGGAGAAATCGAGATGTAGCCTTATGAGGGGGGGAATATTTAGATGCCAAAAGATTTAACAAGTTCACATATAGACAGGCAAAATATTTTGAACAACGAACTCGCGATAGTTGAGATTCAAAATAAATCAAATTTTAAAGGAATTCTCTGGGACGGAGAAATCACTTTTACTCGTGAAATGGCTTCTGAACTCTTCGAGGTTGATATCCGCACCATTGGTCGATATATAGAACAGTACAACGGTGAATTGACACAAAATGGTTATAGGGTATTAAAAGGCAAGCAGCTAAAAGATTTTCTAAAAGCAATGAAAGAGAATTTTGGTAAGGACATTAATGTCCCTACCAAAATCACAGTGCTGGGCGTATTTAATTTTCGCGCTTTTCTAAACCTCGCCATGCTTCTCTCTGAAAGTGAAAAAGCAAGGATTTTACGTCAAATGATGCTGGACATTGTCATCGATTTGATTAACAAAAAGACCGGTGGAGCGACTAAATACATTAATCAGCGAGATAAAGATTATATTTCTGCTTCTCTACAGGAAGATAATTATCGACGGCAATTTACCGATGCTTTGAAGCATTATGTGGTTGACGATCGGTTTAAGTATGCACATTTCACAGACCTTATTTATGTCAGTATATTCAAAGAAAAAGCCAAAGAATATAAAAAGATACTTGATTTAAAAGCCAGCGACAAAGTACGAGATACTTTTTACAGTGAAATTTTAGATATTATTGCAGCTTATGAATGCGGATTAGCAGATGCTATTAAGGAGGAGTATGAAAAGAGTGAACATTTGCTATCATGCAAAGAAGTTGAGGCTTTATTTGAGAAATTTGAATTAATGGCTTTATGGAAGCCATTAATTCATCGTGGACGGATAAAGATGGCAAGCCGAGATATGGCACTCAGAGATGCGTTTCATTACCAGTTATCAGAATATATTCAACCCTTAGATAAAGAAGAATATGAAAAGTTTCTTGGTGCGGCAGGCGATGAGCTTGAACGTCTAATGGAAGAAAATCAGGCCGTTTTGAAGCGCTTAAAGGAGCGTGAATAAATGGACAGTATAATTTATTTCTCGCTTGAACAAGCAGTATCCACACATCAAAAGACTGTTCAATATAGTGGAGGCGGTGCAATGGGGCACTTTGACTTAGGAAGATTGGATAGTGTTTTGCAAAATATCCAAAATGATGATTACTATCCCGCATTTGTGGACAAACTGACACATTTGTTTTTCTGTACCTGTGAATTTCATTGTTTTGAAGATGGAAATAAACGTTTGGCAATTACTCTTTCGGCTTACTTTTTATTGCTAAACGGTTATATGGCTGTTGCCAAACGATTTTTTGAGATCACAGAGAATATCAGCTATCAGGTTGCTGCCGGTAAAATTGATAAAGACTTATTGCATCGAATAATGGCTTCAATTATGGATGGTACATATGAAACCGATGAGGAATTAAAACTGGACATATATAATTCGATTAGTTAGGAGGTATCCCAAATGAGCTGGGAATATTCTGAAAACATATTAGTGCAAAACAGTGCTGGAAACCTACTTCAAGATACTTTGGGGTGGGATGTTCAATTTGCTTATAATAAGGAAGTTCTCGGTGAAAATGGAACTTTCGGGCGAAAGAGTTATAAAGAAATCGTACTAATCCGCTATCTTCGGGCAGCGCTTTTTGAAAATAACGACTGGCTGACAGAAGAACACTGTGATTCCGCAATCAAGACCTTTCTTAATTATTCCTCTTCCAGTACCCTTATGCAAATTAACCGCGATAAGTATTCAATGCTTCGGGATGGAATACCAATTAAGGTCAAAAATCCAAGCGGTGAGCAGGAAGACAGAAAGGTCAAGGTGTTCAATTTCTCAAAGCCAGAAAAAAACTATTTTCTCGCTGTAAAGGAAATGAAAATTCATGGTGATCTATATCGGCGCCGGACAGATATTGTTGGTTTTGTCAACGGAGTGCCGTTGTTGTTTGTGGAGTTGAAAAAGCAGAATGTGGATGTGCAGGATGCATACACCTGTAACTATGCTGATTATCTGGATACGGTTCCCCATCTGTTTCATTTCAATGCTTTTGTGATGTTCAGTAACGGTGTTGAATCAAAGGTGGGTACTTTGGGCAGCAAATATGAGTTTTTCAACGAATGGAAGCGTCTGAATGAGGATGAAACCGGCACAGTTGATTTAGACACCATGCTTAGAGGTATTTGCGACAAGACAAATTTTATGGATCTACTTGAAAACTTCATCCTTTATGATACATCAGGTGGAACAACAGCTAAAATTATGGCACGAAACCATCAGTTTCTCGGGGTCAATGAGGCTGTGGAATCCTATCAAAACCGCAAGCTGAACAACGGTAAGCTTGGTGTATTCTGGCACACACAGGGAAGCGGAAAAAGCTATTCCATGGTATTTCTTGCGCAAAAAATACGCCGTAAATTTACAGGATCTCCGACGTTTGTTATTCTGACAGATCGGGATGAGCTGAATAAGCAAATCAGCGACACTTTTGAAGCTTGCGGATGTCTTGGAAGCACAAAGGCGGAACAATATATTGCTACTAGTGGAGATGACTTAATTAAAAAGTTAAAAGGAAATCCGAGCTTTATCTTTACGTTGATACATAAATTCAATAAACCGGATGAACCGCCAATAATCCCTGATCATGACATTATTGTATTGTCGGATGAAGCGCACCGAACCCAAAACGGAATATTTGCAGATAATATGTGTATCCTTCTGCCGACAGCGTCCCGCATCGGCTTTACAGGAACGCCACTGTTTGCTTATGATAATATTACAGAGAGAACATTCGGTGGTTATGTCTCCATTTATGATTTCAAACGGGCCGTTGATGATGGTGCGACAGTACCCTTGTATTATGAAAACAGAGCGGACTTATTGGGTATTGAAAATCCTGAAATCAACGATAAACTGCTGGACGCAATTGAACAGGCGGATCTTGATGTCAATCAGCAAGCCAAACTGGAGCAAGAATTAGCGAAGGATATTCATGTCCTCACCAGCAAAAAACGTCTGGATACGATTGCGAAAGACTTTGTTGAGCACTGTTCCGAATTGTGGACAACAGGTAAATCTATGTTTGTTTGTATAAATAAAGTAACTGCGGTTCGAATGTATAACTTAGTACAAGAATATTGGATTCTTAAAATTAAGGAAATAGAAGATTCTCTCTCCGGCGCTACGCAGCAAGAGTATATGGAAGTTAGCCGAAAACTTGAATGGATGAAAAAAACGGAAATGGCCGTTATCATTAGTCAGGAGCAAAATGAAATAGCTACATTTGAAAAATGGGGATTAGATATTAAACCCCATCGCACAAAAATGGAAAAGCGTGAAATGGATAAAGAATTCAAAGACCCCGACAACCCATTTCGAGTTGTGTTTGTTTGTGCCATGTGGTTAACCGGTTTTGACGTGAAATGTCTTTCCACTATTTATTTGGATAAGCCACTAAAGGCACATACACTTATGCAAACAATCGCTCGGGCAAATCGTGTTTATGAGGGGAAAATTAATGGTTTAATTGTTGATTATGTAGGTGTTGTAAAAGCATTGAGAAAAGCATTGGCTGATTATACAAATACCAAGGGAGGCACAGGCCCATCCGATCCTGCACCGGATAAAACGGAATTGCTAAGTCGTATCTACAAACTTCTTGCAGAGATTGCAGGCTTCATGGAGCAACAAGGCTTTAATTTATCAAAATTAGTGCAAGCGGTCGATTTTGAAAAACTGGCATTAGTACAATCCGGTGCCAATGCTATGTGCGTTTCAGAAGATGTAAAAAAAAGATTTGAAGTAATGGCAAGAGAGTTATTCAAACTATTCAAATATGTTGAGAAGCAAGAAGTATCCGACCACGAACAGGCTTATAAAAATGCAATCAGTGCTGTTTATGATCAAATGCAGGAAAAACGGAAGCATTCGGATAATACTGACTTGATGATTCAACTGCATGATATTGTCAGTGAATATATTACCGTTATCAATCCTGCGGACCGTGTGAGTGAGGACGGTGCGAATTACTTGACGGAAAGCCGCCGCTTTGACATCAGTCACATTGATTTTGAACGTTTGCAGCAGGAATTTGCTCGTGTAAAGAATAAAAATCTTTTAATGAAGGATTTGGAAGAACTGATAAATGACAGACTGGATAATATGATGAGACGCAATCCTATGCGTATCAACTATTATGAACGCTATCAGACAATCATACAGGAATACAATGCCGAACAAGATAAAGCGGCTATTGAGAAAACATTTATTGATCTAACCAACTTCGTTAACGACTTGGACGAAGAGGAAAAAAGATATATACGGGAAGGCTTTAATAACGATGAAGAATTGGCAATGTATGATTTGCTCCTTAAAGATTCACTCACATCTGCAGAGATTAAAAAAATTAAAAAGCTTGCAAAAGTTCTATTAGAGCGAATAAAAGGAAAAATCAGTGAGTTGGATCATTGGACAGAAAAAGAGGAAACACAAGCTGCAGTGGATGTCATCATACGAGATACCCTTTGGAGCGAACTACCCGAAAGTTATGATGACAGCCTTCTAAATGAATACCGCAGGAAGATTTATGAATTTGTCTATTCTACTTATCCCGCAGCGTAATATAGCCATAACAAAAGACCAGTCAGGCAAACATTGCACATGACTGGTCTTTTGTACCACCGCTTGGGGCTGTCGCTCAAAACTTACTTGTTATCGTAAATCCCTAAGTTGCGCCCTCAAAGGAGTGGTTTTTTGATATTAACTAAATTATGATGTTTCTGATCCAACCTATATTGTCTAATTTTATTTTGCCATTTATTTAATAAGTTTAAAATTGTTTTTTGAAAATTCTAAAATTCCTTCATCGCGCAGTTTGCTTAGTTCATTTGACATTGCACTTCTATCAACGGAGAGATAGTCAGCAAGTTCCTGGCGATTAAAGGGGATAGTAAAGTTGTTGGAGGCATGTTTTATTGCCTGTTCGGACAAATATGAAAGTAATTTCTCCCGGGTAGTCCTCTTTACTATATGCTCCAGCTTCTGAGTGAGCATAATGTTTTTTTGAGCCAATATTTTAAGTATATTCGAAATGAGTTGTGTGTGAAAATTGCATGATGATGAGCATGTTGTAGTAATTTTCTTGAAATCAACAAAGAGTACTTCAGTTTTTTCAGCTGCAACTACACTAACGGGAAGCCTCTTCGCTCCTGCAAAGGAAAATGCTTCTCCAAACAATTCACCGGATTGTGTTTTAGCAAGGATTGCACGGTTACCCCAGAAGTCCTCTTTAATTATATTGACACTACCGGAAAGTACGATTCCTACATCATTGACGATGCCTTCTGCAGTGAAAATATATGAATCCTTTGTGAAAACCGCTTTTCTTGCGGAAAGGCAGTTTAGCATAGTGAGGAGATCTTTTTCATCAATATCAGAAAATAGTGGTGAGGTTTTTAAAATTTTTAGATTTTTTTTCATAATTTCCTCTTTTCTGTTGTAAATACAACCGAATTTATGCTTCGATTATATTACAATAACATTGTAAGATCAATACAAACAAATTAAGAAGACTTGTAGATATGGAGGATTAAATATATGATTAGAAAAATTATAAGAATTGATGAAGAAAAATGCACAGGTTGCGGACTTTGTGCACAAGCATGCCATGAGGGCGCAATTGGAATGGTAGATGGTAAAGCAAAGCTTTTAAGAGACGACTACTGTGATGGCCTTGGAGATTGCTTACCTGCGTGCCCCACAGGAGCGATTACCTTTGAAGAGCGTGAGGCAGCAGCTTACGATGAGGAAGCTGTTAAACAGAACCAGATGAAAAAGCAGCTTGCAGACTTACCTTGTGGATGCCCGGGCACACAGTCCAAACAGCTTAAGAGAGAAGAGAGGCATATTCCGGCTCAAGGGCCTGTTGAAACAGAAAGCCAGCTTCAACAGTGGCCTGTTCAAATCAAATTGGTTCCGGTAAGAGCGCCTTATTTTGAAAATGCAAACCTGCTTATAGCGGCTGACTGTACAGCTTTTGCCTATGGTGATTTTCATAACAGGTTTATAAAGAACAGAATTACTCTGATAGGATGCCCTAAATTAGATGAAGGAGATTATTCTGAAAAGCTTACGGCCATTATCAGGGATAACAATATTAAGAGTGTGACAGTTGTACGTATGGAGGTTCCATGCTGCGGCGGAATTGAAAATGCCACTAAACGGGCATTACAAAACAGTGGAAAATTTATTCCATGGCAGGTGATAACAATATCTACCGATGGAAAAATAATTGATTAACATAGTATAGATGGTTGGTAATTATTATGCAGTAAAAATATATTAAAAGTCAGGAGAGATTGAATTATGGAGAAAATGTTTTGCTTTCAATGTGAACAAACAATTGGTTGTAAAGGTTGCACAAGTAGTGCCGGAGCCTGTGGTAAAAAGGCGGACACAGCAAATTTTCAGGATGAGTTGACAGGTGCTCTTATCGGACTTGCCCGGACAGTTTCAGCCAACGGTACCAAGCCTTCAAAATCAACGCACAAAGTAATGCTTGAAGGATTATTTACAACCATTACAAACGTGAATTTTAACAATGAGACAATAAAGGAAAGAATTGCTGATGTGGCGAAGGAGAAAAGCTTGATTGCCGGTCAATGTTCATGTTGCGCATCCGATTGCGGTGCAAAAGATGATTATGATATGAATGAGCTTTGGAATGACAACGAAGATATCCGCTCACTTAAATCCCTTATTTTATTCGGATTGCGCGGTGTTGCAGCCTATGCTTACCATGCAATGGTTCTGGGATATACCGATGAGGATGTAAACAATTTCTTTTATAAGGCATTGAATGCAGTTGGTGATAATTTGGATATGGCTCAGTTGTTGCCGATAGTAATGGAGGTTGGGCAGATAAACTTAAAGTGTATGGAATTGCTTGATCGTGCCAATACAGAGACTTATGGTACGCCTGTTCCTACTAAAGTACCTTTGACTGTTGAAAAAGGACCGTTTATTGTTATCAGTGGACATGATCTTCACGATCTGTATCTTCTTTTAGAGCAGACAAAAGATAAAGGGATCAATATCTATACCCATGGTGAAATGCTTCCGGCACATGGATATCCCAAGCTTAAAGCATATCCTCATTTGAAGGGTAATTTTGGTACAGCATGGCAGAACCAGCAAAAGGAATTTGCCAATATACCGGGACCGGTTTTATTCACAACTAACTGCCTTATGCCTGTAAAAGAAAGCTATGCGGACAGAATTTTTACAACTGAGGTTGTGTCTTATCCTGAAATGGTGCACATAGGAGAGAATAAAGACTTCACACCTGTAATAAATAAGGCTCTTGAGTTGGGTGGATACGCAGAGGATACAGAGTTTACCGGCATAAATGGCGGTAAAGTCGTAACTACTGGTTTTGGTCACGGAACTATTCTTTCAGTAGCCAATGTGGTTATAGATGCTGTGAAAGCAGGAGCCATTAAGCACTTTTTCCTGGTTGGCGGCTGCGATGGTGCGAAAACAGGTAGAAACTATTATACTGAATTTGTAAATAAAACACCAAAAGACTCAGTTGTACTTACCCTTGCCTGCGGCAAATACCGTTTTAATGATATGGATCTGGGCGAAATCGGCGGATTACCTCGTATCATGGATGTTGGACAGTGTAACGATGCATACAGTGCAATTAAGGTTGCGGTAGCATTAGCTGATGCTTTTGGCTGTGGCGTGAATGAATTGCCACTTTCCATGGTACTTTCCTGGTATGAACAAAAGGCGGTATGTATCCTGTTGACACTTTTACATCTTGGAATTAAGAACATTTACCTTGGACCTACACTTCCGGCATTCGTCTCTCCTAATGTTCTGAACTTCTTAGTGGAAAATTTCAATATATCTCCAATCAGCACACCGGAAGCTGATTTAGAGAAGATACTAAATAAAAAGTAAAATTAAACAGCTATTTAAGCAAAATCCCGAGGGTATTTAGTATATTTAACCCTCGGGATTTTTGAATATGTGTTTTAAAGTTTTTTTGATTGATAAGTGAGGAGTAAGTGCTCCTTATTTTATTTTTTCTATAAATGTATCGAAGTTTTCGTTATTATCTTGAGATTTTGTGTTTGGGTTTGGCTTGGTTGCATTTTTAGCTGTTGCGCTATTGTTGAGACTTTCAGTTAGCAGCACTGTTTCAGAAGCACTTTCGATGTCCTTTACCTGAGTTGAAGTCCTAAAATTTAGGTTCATATATACATCCCCTTAAATAAATTTATTATGCAGATAACCATCTTTAGTATTTATTATGCTCCGCTTTTGCTGTATAATTTATGAGAAAATTAGTTATTTACAGCAATAATAATTTAGGAGCATAAGCTGAGTGAATGTGGAAATATTTATTTTTATATACATATTATAACAGGTGATTGAATGATATTAAAGGGAAGAATAAAATTTATTGCAGATATGATACCAGAATGTACAATTGTCAGTGATATAGGAACTGATCATGCATATATTCCAATATACATGGTTAAAAATGAGCGGTGTCAAAGAGCAATTGCTTCCGATGTTAGCGAAGGTCCCGTAGCGGTTGCAAACAGAAGGATCAGTAAGTATGGTGTGGAAAATAGAGTTGAGACGAGGCTTGGAAGTGGTCTGAAACCAATTCATGAGGATGAAATGGATGCTTGTGTTATTGCCGGAATGGGCGGCATGCTTATCCGGGAGATTTTAAAGGATGATACTAATAAGGCTCAAAAGGCAAGGTCATTGATAATTCAGCCCATGAATTACATTGAACTGGTAAGAGAATGGCTGTACGCTAACGGATTTGAAATATATGACGAGGGATTGATTGACGAGGGAGAAAGAATATATAATGTTATTGCAGCCAGGTGGATAGGTAGGGTGCAAACAAAAGATTCGGTATATTATTATATAGGTGAAAAGCTGATTGAAAAGAAAGATCAGTTATTAAAGAAGTATCTGGCAAAAAGGATTGCCATCATAGATAAAATTATTAAGGAAATGGCCTCAATGAAGGATAAGGACAAGGCGAATCTTAGTGATTATATTAAGGTCAGGGATGGACTAGCGGAGCTTCTTAAGACTACTGATTTGGAATTGAATCAATGAATGTGCTTTAAACCGGAGTTACTCAATAAGTTAAGGGAGTGATATAATGACTGTCAAATGCAGGGATGTAATAAAGTTTATGGAGGATTTTGCTCCGCCGGTATTGGCTGAAGATTGGGATAATGTAGGACTTATGCTGGGTAGCCGTGAAGATGAGATAAAGAAGGTAATGGTGTGTCTTGATGTAACTCCCAAGGTGATTGAAGTAGCAGAGACAGAGAAGGTGAATTTGATTGTCTCTCATCATCCTTTTATTTTTAAGGGATTAAAGAGGATCAGCAGGGAAGATCTAAAGGGAAAAATGATAATGGATCTGATTAAAAAAGGTATAAACGTTTATAGCGCACACACCAATCTTGATGTGACCGATGGAGGTATAAACCAATATCTTTCCGGGCTGCTTGAACTTAAAAATATAAGGAACCTGAAAAGCTATAAGACTGAGAGGCTGCTAAAGCTGGTGGTTTTTGTTCCTAAGGATAGCCTTGATACAGTGAGGGATGCCATGGGTAAAGCAGGGGCCGGGTGGATTGGAAATTACAGTGATTGTTCCTTTACATCGGAAGGCATAGGGACGTTTAAACCACAGGAAGGTACAAATCCATATATCGGCACACAAGGGAATCTTGAAAAGGTAGAAGAGTACAGGATTGAAACGGTTGCCAGTGAGAAAAATATTGATCAGGTCGTAAGCGCTATGAAAAGTGTTCATCCATATGAAGAGATGGCGTATGACATATATCCTCTTGAAATTTCGGGTAAAGAGTACGGAATGGGCTGCGTAGGTGAAGTGGAAAACACGATGAGAGCTAAAACTTTTGCAGAAGTTGTCAAAAGCAAGCTGAATACCGGAAATGTGCGTGTAATTGGAAATCTTGATAAAGATATAAAAAAAGCTGCTGTTTTTTGCGGAAGCTTTGATAATGACATTATGGGAATGGCAAAGTCTAAGGCTGATGTTTTGGTTACCGGAGATGTGAAGTATCACGATGCTCTGGATATGCTTCAGATGGATATGTGTGTTATTGATGCCGGTCATTTCAGCACTGAGAGAATTATAGTTCCAAGACTTGTTGAGCTTTTGAAGCAGAAATTTGAAACACTTGAGGTTATTAGTAGTAATGTGGAAGAGGATCCATTTAAATATATTTGACTTAGGTGGAATTTGAGGTTATAATCTAATGTACATTGAATATTTGAGTAAGCCAGATAGTCGCGTGTATAATGCCGAAAGGTTGTACACGAGGAAAGTCCGGGCTCCAGAGGGCAGGGTGCCGGGTAACTCCCGGTGAAGGCGACTTCAAGGAAAGTGCAACAGAGATATACCGCCTGCTGGAATTTCCAGCACGGCAAGGGTGGAAAGGTGAGGTAAGAGCTCACCAGCGGCTTGGTGACTTGTCGGCTATGTAAACCCCACCTGGAGCAACACCGCAAAGAGGGACGTTATGGTGGCCCGCCAGTCCCGGGTAGGTGGCTTGAACTTTGCAGAAATGTAAGGTCTAGATAGATGACTATCAAATACAGAACCCGGCTTATAGACTTACTCAATATAATTATCAGGGACACCCGCTTTTAAGGCGGGTGTTTTTGTGCATGTATGCTGCTTGTAGGTCATATAAGGCAAGCCTGATTAATCAGAAATTTGATGAATCCAGGTATCCAGCCGGGAAAATATTTCAGATAAGTTATAACACATAAAGAGAATGAGAACAAGTATTGAATAAATACGAATGTAGTCATTTGTCCTTCCTGTTCATCTGAATTGAATAAGGATAAAAAACCACTAATGTAAATACGCACCATAAAAAAGAGTATTAAGTAAATTGAAAATCAGCTAAATGAAGAAAAAACCAGAAAGATTAAGTAAATTAACATTATTACAAGATTATGTAATATATGTCTACTTTACAATTATATATATATATAATTGTAAAGTGATAAAACCTCTAGACAGGGATTTTTATGTGATATAACTTGTTTAAAGGCTTCAGACAATCATAAAAAGGTTGCCATGGCTAAAGTATATACCTTTTTTGATTACAAGTAATACAGAATAAGGTTTTTGTTAAAATACTATGGAAAAGGAGAGTATAAAAATGAATTGCCAAAAAGTGAAAAAAGCGTTAGTTTCTTTTTTAATAGGAGCATCATTAATAGGAGGATCTGTTGTCACATATGCTAATTGTCTATATGTATCCACTAAAACTTATATTGATAGTAATACATGGACTAGTGTTGGAGGTGCAACAAAAAGCACTAATGGGACTTATTGTACAGTAAATATTCTTGAAATTTACAAAGCTGATGGCTCTTCTTCAGACTACAAATACCTAAGAGTTAAACCAACTACAAGTGGAACTTCTACTGTATGTGAAAAGTACAAATACAAAGATATTACACTACCAACGGCTTATCAAACAGCTGGTGTATATATAACATATTATTGTATGGGAAATCAGCCAAGTCTCGACTGTATGATAACTGGAAACTTTAATTCCAACTAAAATTACAGTAGTAAATAAATCTATTTTTGGAATTATTGCTTTTACATGTAAAAGTATTTATACTTAAAGTATTAAAAGCTATCAAGCTACATTGAAGCAATATGTGCTGAGTATGGGCTTCATGTAATTGTGATGCTTGTATTCAGCACCATAGTATTCTTGCGGGAGGCTTAAATGGATTTGTTAAAGTCAATAAAAATGCAGTTTATTCTAATGATTAACAGTATAAGTTTTAAGGTAGGATTCTCAATTGTAATGATTTATGTATTAACTTCATATATAGTATCGTTAATTTCAAACATGAGTACAGATATTGCGTTTATGTATTCTGCGCATGCTTTGTTTTGTGGTGTTGAATTTAGTAAATTAAGAACTATATTTGAAGTTGTTTTTCCTTTTCTTGTTGTTTTTCCTTTTTCCTTTTCGTATTTAACAGATCTAAGTGTTAAGATACATCCCTATTTACTTGGAAGAATGGGAAGACGCAATTATTTTGCAGGGAAAATAGTAACAAATTTTATAGGATCTTTTATTATAATTTTTGTACCATTTTGTGTTAATTTATTGCTATGTTACATAACTTTTCCGTGGAATAACAATCACATTTTTGGAGATTATAATGCATTAAATTATGCATCAGAGTTGTTGGGTACTAATGTTACTATTAATACAGTTCAATCAGGGGTGCCATTTTTAAAACTTTTTTTGTATAGCCCTTTGGCATATAATTTAATGTATATATGTATTTTTTCTGTGTTTTCTGGATTAGCAAGTGCCTTATCGGGAATAGTTTCATTTTATATAAAAAATTATAAAATATTACTTTTTATACCGGTTTATTTATTATTCTATATTGGTAATTTTTTAAATATACTTTCAGTTAGATTTGATAAGTATATAAATTTCAGATTGATGGACTATATTTATGTTAATCCATCTTTTGGAAGGAGTTTTGTTGTACCTCTTTGTTTTGTAGTTTTTATGCTAGTAGCTTCATTTTTTTCTTTTAGATATGCATGTAAAAAAGAAGAACTTTAGGAGTGTGGTAAATTGTCTATTTGGGGAAAAATTACAAGAACAATATCTATTGTGCCAATTACGTTTTTGTTTTCGCTGTATTTATTAATCTCGGATAAACAGGATATTTCAATTGGCAGTATGTTAACACACAGAATTCTTGGACAAGTTGGTGGCGAAAGTTCAAAAGCATTTGTTTTGGTATTAAGCAATTTACTGTATCTTGTGTTGTTTAATATATTCTTTGGAAACATAATTTCCGAAGAGTTCCGGTTCAGTAGTGTTTATTTATTTTCCAGACTTAAGAATCGCAAGGTTTGGTTTTATAAAAAAGCTTCAGAAATGTTGATGATAGCATCAATCTACACTCTATTGTTTTTGGGAAGTAATATATTTATATGTATGTTTTGTTCTATCAGAAAGATTGAAATAAATGATATAAAAGTATTTTTAGTTTTATTTGGCTTAATTACAATGATTTTAGCTATAACCACTACTTTAATAAATCTTGTATCAATAAGATTAGGTAGTACTACAGCTTTCATTACAGTATATATTTGTGTTGTTATATTAGTTTTTATATCACTTGAACATGAAAACATACCTTTTTTGGGTAAATATTATTATACACGTGTTTTTAACCCTTTGAGTGGTGTAGCACTTAATCTGTCTGAAAACCTGATTGCACAGTGTATTATATTAGTGTATTATTTGGTGTTGATAACACTTACATTTATTCTAGGTGGTAATTATATTAATGGTATTGATATTGCTTTAATAGACTGCGAGAGTGTATAAGGAGTGAAAGAAATGCATTACATAGAAACAAGAAATTTAAATAAAGAACTAAAAGGGAATCTTGTTTTGAAAGACGTAAATCTAAATCTAAGAGGCGATAAAATATATGGAATAGTTGGGAAAAATGGCTCGGGGAAAACTATGCTTTTCCGGGTATTAAGTGGACTGGTCAGACCTTCATCCGGGAAAGTTTTATTGGATGGCAATGAGATACATGTTGAAAAACATAATGCAGCTAAAATTGGTCTTGTTATTGAAAATGCCTCTCTTTATCCAGCTTTTACAGGTTTGAAAAACTTAATGTTACTGGCCAAAATAAATAATTATATTGTAGAAGAAGAAGTTAGAGATGCAATAAAAAGAGTAGGGCTGGATCCGGATGATAAAAGAGTAGTAAGAAAGTATTCGCTAGGTATGAAACAAAGAATTGCAATTGCACAAGCTATAATGGAAAAACCGGATTTTCTTTTTCTTGATGAGCCAACAAATGCATTAGATGCTGAGGGTGTTGAAATTGTCAGAAATATAATAAGAGAAGAAGCAAAAAGGGGTGCACTGGTTTTTCTTGCAAGTCATAACGTAGAAGACATTGATATTCTATGTGATGAAACATTCAAAATGGCAGAGGGTAGCTTGTATCAGGAGGCAAGAGAATGAAAAGATGGATAATTACTCAAGTATTAATAGTGTTTGCAGTGTTGGTATTTGGACAATTTTGCAGGGCAAATTTTGTTGATCATGGTTTATATAAAATGAAAACTATTGATGATGCGTATTCTTTAGAATGTGGCATTGAGTATATTTTAGGCAATGATGATTCGGATGAAATACATTCGTTTAACAATTTTGTTGACAATCAAAATATGTACATAGAATCAATGCAGAACTATCCAATCGTTGTCATAGGAAAACCAACTGGTAATATAGAGCAGGCACTTAGAAGCTTTGGTCAGGAAATATATGTGGAAAAGGTTATACGGGGAACTGGAATAGAAGGAAAAAGTAATTGCTATATTTACAATTCTTATGGATTTAATATAAATAACGAGAATAAACTTGTCTATTGTGATTGGGCAAATGTAATGAACCCAGAATCTTATTATCTTATATTTATGAAAGCATCAGAATTAAATAATTTAACATCGAAAGACAGTTATTTATCCATTGGTTCTTTTTCATATTTAAATATTTCAAAAGATAGATTTGTTCCTGTCGATGAAGACACGAATACATTAAAGTTTTCGGATTTAAGAGACAGTGAGTTTTTTGCAAGTTCGCAGAGAATTATTGATCAGGTTCAAATAATAAAACATAAAATAGTAAAAAAATACAAAGATGAAATAGACGAATATCTAGGTATAGAAATTAATTGAATTTGAATAACTCTAAAGACAAGTGGGCTTTAATACCAGGAGACTTATTTTGAGGTAGGAGAGCAAAAAGTTCATAAAGAATAGCTTGAAAATCTCAGACGATTGTAATAGTATAAGGTTATACTACTACAATCGTCTGAATTTGTATAAAACTTGAATATCGCGAGGTGACGTGTTTTATGAAAAAAATAATGATATTAGCGTTAAGTACTTTTTTGATTGGTTTTCTGGCTGCATGTGGGCTTAAAGCAACAAATACCTCCAGCAAACCAGGAGTTACTGCTCAAATTAATTCATCATCTATTCTCGAACCCGCCTCAAACAATTCTTGTGAATGGGAGTGCGGCACATATTACAGTGATATATCTGCTTCAGCTATAAAAAGCTATCTTCAAGCACTTAAAAAAGTTGGGTGGGAAGACATGGAAGGCAATGAATTTTCAGATGAAGTACAGAAAGGAACCTCACAATATATGTTGACAAAAGGCAGCAGTATATTACAGGTAATGATTCGCCTGAATGACATTAATGAAGGAATCTATAATAATAGTGTGCTGGTAAGACTGGATGATGACTTGCCTGTATCATACATAAAAAGCCGTAAGGATGCAATTCAGAAAAATGAAGCATTAGAAAAGATTAAACCGGTTATAGATAGGGTGGCACAGACAGATGAATTTGTAGAAGCGAGAAAAAACGTCACCGGTTTATTTGAAGTATTTATCAATGACGCATATGAAAAATCAAACATACAGGCGTTTTCAGCAATTAGTGACGTTGGATTTACAGGTTCTTTTCTAATATGCAATGATTCAGTTCTGCATGTTCCTGGTGGACTGGATAATACCTGTGTTGCTGATATTGACGTGGATGATAATTATGAGTTATTGGTACTTCACCATACTTATCATAGCGACCTTTATGCAATAGATTTATATGCATACAAATATAATACTCCTGCCATTTCCAGTTCCTTAGACAAAAGGTTGCACGTGGAATATCAAAATCGCTTTGTGCCAAAGTTTGGTTACCCCGAATTGAGTTTTAGGAAATTAAGCGATACAGAAGTGAAACTTGTAAGTATGGACACTGATTACGGAATTCTTAAAATAAATGGATCATCTTTAGGAGTAGAGAATACGAGGGCTTTTCCTTTCAAACAATGGTCGGATAGCTATGACCAAAACAAGTTAATAAAGCTACATAAGGAAATTCCAAAAGATCCACCTTCAATAAATATTTCGATAAGTGGGCAAAGCCTTGATTATATAGTACAAACCACCCAATGGAACGGAACCGGAAACAAAAACGATAATGTTTATGGCGAAATTATGAGAAGGAATTATTCTATTCCTACGGTTATAATTAATGATAAAGACATAAAATCTGTACGCGTAGATTTTGGCGATTCTATTCCCGATTCTATAAAAGTTTCTGATTCCATGCTAGATAGAAATGGAAACAAGCTCTATACAGATAAAGAGATAATAGATAGAGCTGTAGAAATAATTGATAACAGCCGGGTTGAATTTCAGTTGGAACAGCATATTGCTTATTACTTGAGCTCTAATATGGAAGACTACAAAAAAGACTGGTACAGATTGTTTAAAATTACATGTATTTGGGGCAGTAATGAGTGCGAATATTCATTTCTCATAAATACCAGAAATACTTGGTAGCAGACAACCCATGCTTTCAGACTTACTTATCGTATTGTTTTTTACAATCCTTGATTTAATCTGAATAGAATTACATTGATGGACATGTAAATTATAATTGTGTTAAAATAATGAAAAAGTACATTAAAGATATTATCAATTTTGCTATTGAAAAGAGAGAATGTGATGAAGTATTCAATTGAATCTTTACAAAAGGATTTCAGTGTAGGTAAGAAAATTAATGATTTATTTTTCTGGGGACATCAGCCATCCGCCGATGGCAGCATTACAAAAACCTGCTTAAGCCAATGGTGGAAGTCTGATTTTACGATTGATACAAATAATTATTGCTGCATGGAGCAGTATATGATTGCTGAAAAAGCAAGGTTGTTTGATGATAAAGAAATACTTGAAGAGATAATGAAAAGTAAGCAGCCAAAACAGATAAAGGAATTGGGCAGGAAGGTTAGGAATTTTGAAGAAGAGGTATGGAAGAAAAAACGTTATTCCATCATTCTTAACGGTAATTATGCTAAGTTTCTACAGAATAAAGAGTTGAGGCAATTATTATTCAAATGAAGTTTACATTGATAAAGAATTAGTACATAGAAGTGGAGAATCCTATGAGAGAAATTTTGAGAAGTGATGTAAATGAAGAATGGGCACATTCTGGAATTGTTGAGGCTGGCGATTTTGTTTTTATAAGTTATTGTGTAGGCAACATAGGTCAGCCTATTGAAAATCAAATTAATGGGGCATTTGACCATTTGAGCAAACGGTTGGAGACAATTGGTTTGACTTTAGAATCAGTCGTTAAGATTGATTGCTTATTTAGAGATGTTTGGAATATACCCATAATGGAAAAGGTAATTAAAGAAAGATTTAAAGGTAAGTATCCAGCCAGAAAATCAATACAAACAGAGTTTGCTCATAGTGGAGGTCAAGAGGGGCTTCAATTTCAACTTGATGCCATTGCTTTCAAAGGATAGCGTAAGTTTGAAGATGTTTTTGCGAATAAGTTTTTATATAACAGTCATTCGCATTATTTATATAACACGCATCAGTTTTGTATGTCGAATTATACATTATATAAATAAAACAGGTGGAATAACTATGATTATCAATAGCGAAATTGAAAATATTATTGGATTGAGTGAAATAAATGGAGGTTCATATTGGTCCAGAAGTGATGGTGATATTCATGCTCCTGCGGGTTTTTCAACAATTGATGTATTAAATACTCTTGGCGATATAGGTGCATGTTACAATGATTATGATATTCTTAGAGAGGCAATTGATTTTGTATTTTTACTTTATGATGCAAGAGGCTGTTTTAAGTACTCAAACAAAAGTGCAAGGTTGCCATGTCTAACAGCAAGAATATTAACTGCATTTTCTCGCCTCGGTTATTTGGAGGATGAAAGGATAGATAAGTGTTACCAGTACTTTCTAGAAACACAGCAAAATGATGGGGGGTGGCGATGTCCAGGTGTAAAACTCGGAAAATCACCAGAGACAGATGCCAGTAATCCTGGAACTACACTTTACGTGTTAGATGCGTTCAGGTTTCGAGAAAACTCCATAGCCGAAAGAAATCAATTGGATAAAGCGGTACAATTTTTACTTCAACATTGGGAAACTCGCCTTCCACTTGGTCCGTGCAATTTTGGTATTGGTTCTCGATTCCTTTCAATTGAATATCCGTTCTTAAGATATAACTTATTCTATTATGTATATATCCTCTCCAAGTATAACTCTGCAAGGGAAGATAAACGATATAAAGAGGTTTTAGAAGTACTGCTGAAAAAATCTGTAAACAATCTAATATGCCCTGAGACTCCACACAAGGCATGGTCAAAATATAGTTTTGCCCAAAAAAATAAGTACAGTGAACCAGCAACCAAGAGACTTCTTGAAATAATAGAGTTAACATAGTGCCTTATGCGAGGTTTTGTCTATTATTTAAATAGTGGAAAATGTCTGCATTAAATATAAGAAAACTTTTATGAGGTGTTAAGATGAACAATGTAATTGCATGGCTATTAGAAAGTGAACCATGGGTAGAATATAGAACAAGATTAGACTTGTTAGGGGAAATGGAGAACGACCAAAGAGTTATAAATTCTAAGAACAGAATCATTGTTCATCCGAAAGTCAAAGCAATATTTAGTGATTTATACAATTGGAATGAACAGGTTGTAAAAAATCATAAAAATGCAGGATTGCCTCTTCATAAACTTTCCTTTATTGCGGATATTGGATTAAGTATTAATGACCCAGAGGTAAAAAAAATTACTGATATAGTTGTGGAACATCAAGATGATAAGGGTGTTCTGCAAGTAATTATGAATATACCGAAACATTTTGGTGGGACAGGTGAAAACACTTGGGGCTGGATGTTGTGTGATGCTCCAATTATTCTTTACTCATTACATAAACTTGGAGTCTCCGATGATATATTAGGAGCAGGAATTAGATACTTGATATCATTAATCAAAGATAATGGCTGGGCTTGTACTGTGTCTCAAGAAATGGGCAAATTCAGAGGACCTGGTAGAAAGGACGACCCATGCCCCTACGCTAATCTGTTAATGTTAAAACTGCTTTCTCAATTTGATGATTATAAGAATAGCAATGAATGTCGTACAGGAGCGGAATGTTTACTCGGACTGTGGGAAAAAAGCATGGAAACTCACCCTTATTTGTTTTATATGGGTGATGATTTCAGAAAACTTAAAGCCCCGACTATGTGGTATGACATTGTTAGTGTAACAGATGTTTTATCTCAGTTTGAATGGTTGAGGAGTGACCCAAGGTTAAATGAAATGTATAATATAATCAAATCAAAAGAGAATGGAAATGGCTGTTTTACTCCTGAGTCTGAGTACAAAGCATGCAAAGGCTGGGACTTCGGACAGAAGAAAACACCTTCTGAATGGCTGACTTTCTTGATTTTAAGAATATCCAAAAGGATGGGATATGGCATATAAGATTATTTATTGCTACTTATTTCTAAAGATGTTAACGCAGGAAACCTATATATTCAGGAGGTTATCATGGTTGATTATGTTGATTTGTGGGATAATTACTCTATTGAGTTTTGTAAGAAACTTGAATATGACGCAGGTGGAGATTGGAACAAGTTAGACCAAGGTGAGCAAGAATTTCGCTGCCTTTTATATTACTATTTATTAGCATAATTCATATGCATTCACAAATTGTTCATTTTTACTTCACAAATAATTCATTTAGTAGATTTATAATTTAAATATATTAATTCTTCGCATTGAAAAGGAGATGTTAACAAAAATGGCCTTACTTTTTAAGAAAAAACGAAATAATATCGCAGAAGGTATAACTGCACCACCCTATTCAGCTAAGTCAAAAAGAAAAAAATCACGAAAACGTTTAATAGCTATAATTTCTGTTGTCTTAGTTATTGCTATAGGAGTATCATATTTTTTCCTGAGTTCAAGAAAATTTCAGCCGGTTTTAGCAGGTCAGTACAGAATATCAAAAGCTGAGTATCGGAATCTTAAGGATTCACTTACAGGTACGGGTACACTTGAGCCTGCAGATTCATATGTGGTAAAGACATTAACTTCCGGGGACATTCTTAAAGGTGATTTTGAAGAGGGGGATGTAGTTGAAAAGGACACACTTCTCTACGAAATTGATAGTTCGAATATAGCCACAAATATCGAGACAGCCGAAATTGGACTTAAAGAGAGCAAGAACAGCTATGAGAGAAAATTGGAAAAACTTGAAGACCTCTCAATAAAAGCTGATGACAGCGGAACAGTTATTTCACTTAATGTAGACGTTGGAGATACTGTTCAAAGTGGACAGACAATTGCCGTTATAAGAAATAGTTCAGTTATGAGTATAGCGATTCCCTTTGGGCTGGAAGATGCAAAAGCATTTTCGATAGGACAGCCGGCATCAGTAATTCTTGATGGTTCATTTCAGGTTCTGACGGGTACTGTATCAAAAATAAGTAGTGTGGACGAGATAGTTGCAGGAGGTATGCTGGCAAGACAGGTAACTATAGATGTAACGAATCCCGGCGGAATTCAAAAGGGTCAAATGGCTACTGCAAGCGTTGGCGCTATTGATTCAATAGGAAACGGGACATTTACATATAAGTCGGAATCAAATGCAATTGCTAAAGTATCAGGAGAAGTGCAAAAAGTGAATATTTCGGAGGGTGATTTTGTAAAGAAAAATCAGGTTGTTGCAACACTTGAAAGTACTTCCCTTAATGATGAAATAGTAAATGCAAAGAATAGCCTGCGCAAAGCAGAACTTTCCTTAGAAAACCAATACAAATCCTTGAATAATTACACAATTAAATCTCCAATTAGTGGTACTGTTATAGAGAAATATTACAAAAAAGGTGACAAGGCAGAATCTGGGTCAACATTGTGCACAATTTTCGATCTCAGTTATCTTAAGATGACTCTCAATATTGATGAATTGGATATATCAAAGGTAAGCGTCGGACAAAAGGTTAATATTACTTCCGATTCAATAGAACGAAAAGTATATGAGGGTATTGTTACGAAAGTTAACATAAACGGAACTACATCGAATGGTACAACAACCTATCCGATAACAATTGAGATTGCCGAAACTGATGGATTGCTTCCCGGAATGAATGTTGATGCAGAAATTGTGATTAAATCCTATGAACATGTGCTGACTGTTCCTTCGGAAGCAGTTATGCGTGGAAACAGGGTGCTTGTTCCAAGTGATGCAGTTGATCCGAATTCCGATGCACCGGAGGGTTATAAATATGTTGAGGTTACTATCGGTGTTTCTGATAATAATTATGTTGAAGTTGTCAGCGGTCTGTCCGAAGGAGATGAAGTTGCCATCCAAAACCGTCTATCCAATAATAATATGGGTATGATGATGGGAGGACCAATGGGAGGAGGACCAATGGGAGGCTTCCAAGGAGGAATGAACGGCCAAATGGGAGGTCAAAGAGGTAACCAAATGGGAGGTCAAAGAGGCGGTCAATCAGGTGGTCAATCAGGAGGTCAAAGAGGTGGTCAATCAGGAGGTCAACCAGGTGGACCCGCGGGAGGAGGCTTTTAGATGATGCCACTTATTGAATTCAAAAGTATATCTAAAATATATCAAATGGGCGATACTGAAGTACGTGCTGTTGATGAGATATCAATGAAGATTATGCGTGGGGAGTTTGTAGCCATTGTAGGCCAGTCAGGTTCGGGCAAATCTACATGTATGAATATTATAGGTTGTCTTGATGTTCCCACATCCGGTGCTTATCTTCTGGATGGTCAGGATGTAAGCGATATGGAAGATGATGAGTTGGCAGAAGTCAGAAATAAAATGATAGGATTTATATTTCAGCAGTATAATTTGCTACCAAAGCTTTCTGTTTTAGCAAATGTTGAATTATCTATGGTATATGCCGGAATTTCCAAAAATGAGCGTAGGCAGCGTGCTATTCAAGCCCTTGTTCGGGTAGGATTAGAGGATAAATTGAAAAATTTGCCTACTCAGCTTTCCGGAGGACAGCAGCAGCGTGTTTCCATTGCAAGGGCATTGGCAGGCAATCCGTCTGTTATATTAGCGGATGAGCCTACAGGTGCACTTGATTCGAAGACAGGTAAAGAAGTTTTGGCACTTTTGCACAAGCTTCATCAAGAAGGAAATACAGTGGTACTCATTACTCATGATAACTCAATTGCAGCACAGGCACAGCGCATTGTCCGACTTGCCGACGGAAAAATTGTTTTTGATGGAGCGGCCGGTGAGGATAATTTAATAGCTAGAGTTGTAGGGAAGGAGGATGCTGAATGACATTTTTTGAGTCTTTTCAAATGGCCATAAGCAATATACTTTCTAGAAAAGTGCGTTCTCTTCTCACTATGCTTGGTATAATTATTGGTATAGTAGCAGTTATTGTTATTGTTGGTATGGGAAACGGTATGGAAAAATACCTGGTGGACAGTTTTAAGAGTCTGGGTACAAACTTACTGACGGTCAACATAGTAGGTCGTGGATCAACCCGTAACGTTTCTGTAGATGATATGTTTGAGATTTTAGAAGAAAGCCCCGAATATTTAGAAAGTCTTTCTCCGACTGTAAGTGTCACAGGGCAGGTAAAAATTGGATCCGAAACGCTGAGTTCCACTTCAATAACCGGTGTAGGAGAGTCTTACATGGTTATGAAGGATTATGAACTTTCTCAAGGCCGGTTTATAAGCTATATGGATACTGAAAACCGCAACAAGGTTGTTGTTATCGGAAGCTATTTAAACAGGGAATACTTTAATGGTAGGGGTGTGGGTGAATCCCTTAGAATAAATGGTCAGGAATTTGAAATAGTAGGTGTCCTTAGTGCCGAAACTGATGATGTTGAAGAAGGAAGTACCGATGATGTGGCCTATATTCCGTATAGCACTGCCACAAAGATGTTTTCATCCTATGGTGCAAGAATGAGTTATTCTTTTGCAGTAAAAAGTGAAGAATTGGTTTCGCAGGCTAAGAACCTTTTAGACAATAAGCTTTACGAAGTGTTTGAAGACGATAATGCTTATGTAATTACAAGTATGTCGGAAATTCTTGATACCATGACCCAAATGATTAATATTGTTATTTCAGTTCTTGCAATTATTGCAGGCATTTCCCTTGTTGTTGGAGGTATAGGTATAATGAATATAATGCTGGTATCCGTTTCGGAACGTACAAGGGAGATTGGAATCAGGAAAGCACTTGGTGCAAAACAGCGCCACATTATGCGTCAGTTTGTCATTGAGGCAACAACCACAAGCGGAATAGGAGGTGTTATCGGCATTATTTTAGGTTATGCATTATCGAGCGTGGCTACGGGAGTAATTAAGATTGCACTTGATACAGATATAGCTGTAACCCCGTCTTCGGGTTCAGTAATGCTGGCATTTGGTATCTCTGTAGGTATTGGGATGCTATTTGGATATCTTCCGGCAAAAAAGGCATCGGTTCTTAATCCTATTGATGCACTTCGCTATGAATAAATTGTTTTTAAAACTATGCAATTACCCTTTCTAATAATATGATTAAGGGATTTGTGATGTTAATATTGAATAGGTTATTTCTATAAATGGACTAAACCGGATTTTTCCTAAACCGGATGAATTCTAACAAATGGAGGTATAATAATGAATTGCAAACTAAAATTAACTGTTTCGATACTATGTGCTGTAGTAGCATTAAATATTTCAAGTGTAGCCTTTGCCGCATTTTCAGATGTTCCATCGACAGAATCCTATGCGAGTGAAGTAAACCGCTTGTCATCTCTAGGCATTATAAATGGAAATGAGAAAGGCGAATTCAAGCCTAATGACCCTATTACCAGAGAACAGTTTGCCAGATTGATTATTGCAGCGGCTGATGAGGAAGATAGAGCTAATGTTTATAAAAGTATGACAATGTTTCCCGATGTAAAATCTTCCAGGTGGTCGTCAGGGTTTGTTAATGCAGCAGTAAAATTGGAATATATGAAGGGAATGTTAGACGGAAAGTTCCATCCTGACGAAGGGGTTACATATGCACAGGTTTGCACTGTTTTGGTAAAAATGTTGGGATATAACGATTCGGATCTATCAGGTACATGGCCTCAAAATTATTTACTAAAGGCAAAGGAAGTGGGTATCTCTGAAGACGTTATTTTTTCCGCCAATGATACCTTGCCAAGATGGGCTGTTGCAGTAATGCTGGATAATTTGCTGGATTCTTCTTTGAAGTCAAATCCTTCAAAGAAATTTTCTGAAACAATTGAACGTTATACTCAATATATTATATTGGACACATCCAAAACTTCTTCTTCAGTAGCTGAAGGAGAGATACTGACGGATAAAGGTACTTTTTATAGTGGAGATAGCAGTGTTGAGCTTGAATTGGGAAGTAAATACACGCTAGATATAAAGAAAGATACTATTTACGGTGTGTACGGCAAAATGACTGATACCTTGAAACTGAGTATTGATAGTGTCAACGGTACAACCATAACTTACAAGGACGCTAATGGCAGTAGTAGCATGGTTCTTCCCAGTGCACCAACATACTACTATAAAGGTATACAACAGAAATATACCGATGTTCCGAAACTTTTGGAAAAGTGCTCGTCTGTTGTGTTCAGCAAAAACAACGCGGGTACAGGTTATGAGTATGCGGTTATTTATGATCCTGAATACAGCAAACCGGAAGTAGTGGGAAAATCCAATTTAACCAATTATGGAATTGGGAAAATAATATTTGCTTCGGATGTTGAAATCACTAGAAACGGTGCAATTATCTCTAAATCGGAAATTGAGAAGGATGATGTTTTATACACTGTAAGCGATATTTGGGGAGGAAACAAATATATCCTTGATGTCAATGACAGTGTTGAAGGTGAACTGACAGCTATTTTGCCCAATAAGGTATCTCCAAAGACAGTAGCTGTCGATAATGTATCCTATGAACTGGGAGAGGATATGGATTTGACCAAAATTAACAGTCAGGGAGTTATAAAAGTTGAAGATGGTGTGACAGTGCTGTTAGGTTACGATGGCAAAGTTGTAGATATGTATTCAAGTGTTGTAGAGGATAATTCGGAGTTTGCGATGGTTTTGAACAATTATAAGAAAAAATCCACTTCCGTCGAAGACTACGGAAAGGAATATATTTATGTAAAGCTTTTGCATACTGATAATACAACCAAAACATATAGGCTTGAAGCTGAAGGTAATGACATCATTGATTTGGGTTATACAGCAAAGTTGGTAAAATTCAAGACAGTAAGTGAAGAAGCAGATGATGAACCCGCCGTTGTTAAAATTGAAGCATTAAACTATTTTAATGCAAAGGAATATGTAATTGATACCGAAAAGAAAAAAATAGATAATTATTACTTTGCGGACAATATTAAGATATTCAATATAATAACAAAGGTGCAGGGAGCCGATAGCAATATTTATCTTATGAATCCTTCAGATTTACCTAATGGGACAGTTTTCCCAGGTAAGATAAAGTACCTCAATACGGTAGGGGCTTTTGAAGACGTAAATATAATGGTGGTTGAGAATATTCTTGACGAGAACAAGTATTTAGGCGTTGTAACCAGTAAAAAGGGCTCGTATTCCCCTATAGGTGGAGTAGTAGAAAATACAAGTACTATCTTGATTGGAGATAAGGAATATACGACAAACTACGATGTGACAGGATTGACTGAAGGTGCCGTGGTGCAAGTTGAATTGAGGAACGATAAGATTACTTCACTATATAGTGTGCAACAACCAGTTGTAAAAGCTGTCACGGTTGAGGCTGTTGATTCAGGAAGAGTAAAAATTGACGGAAAGATATATGATCTAAAAAATAATGTGTCGATATATTTTTCCGACTATGATGGTAAATATGAAAGGAAAGGTACGGATGATATTGATGTTACACATAAATACGACAAAATTTCAGTATTCCTTGATAAGTCGTTAAAGTATGACGGAGAAGTTGAAATTATTATAATAGAGGATTAGCATATAATGGGAGGTATAGTATAATGAAAAAGAAACTAGCGATTGTTTTAGCAATTTTGATAATGACAGCTTTTTCAGGTTGTAATTCAATAAAAAGCAAGTTTATTTCTCAAAATTCAGATGCTGTTGCAGGAGGTAATAATAGATCTTTTAATGCTGAATCGGGCGGAGAAACTTACGGAAGAAGCCGTCAGATGTCAGCAGATTTAACCGGAGAGGTTATATCTGTTAACGAAAGAGAAGTATCACTCAAAGTCGTTGAAATGCCTGGATTTGGTGGAATGCCGGCACCGGGAAACGAAAATAATATGCCACCTAATGATAGACCTGCCGGCGATGAAGCAAACGGACAGAGAATAGGTGGAGGTAGGCCTGACATGGCACCTGGCGATGGATTTAAAAGGGGTGAAGGCCGCCCTGATATGGCATCGGGAGATGGATTTAAAATGGGCGGAGGTAGGCCTGGCATGGCATCTGGCGATGGATTTAAAATGGATGGGGATCGTCCTCCTATGGAGGGTGGTTTTACTCCTAAAATGGAGCTTACTTACACAGGAGAAACAACTTCTATAACTATACCTGAGGGTGTGTCAATATCAGAAATGACCAGAGGAGAAAATGGTGTACAACAGGAAGAATTGACAATTGCAGATATTAAGGAAGGTGACATCTTACAGATATGGTATTCCGATAAAGATAAAGGTGTTGCAGAAAAAGTCAGAATAACGAAAAAATCATGACCTGTCAGTTGCAAGAATCCAGTCAGTTGGTGCTGACTGGATTCTTTCTCATTATGGGCTTTAGCCTGTTGAGCACGCAAAGCGTGTGAAACAATAAACCACCCGCTATGCGGGTGCGCGATAGAAGTTATACAAAAAATCACCTTTCCATTTTAATAGAGTTGTTTAAGCTATTATAGTAACAAAAGGAAGAGTTTTTTCCATATTTACTTAGTAAATAACCAGATTTTGCTGTATAATTAATGAAGAGGTCAAGGTTTAGAATATAAATAATTGGGGTTGTTTATACTAAAGGACTATTGGGAGTGTATTAAATAAGAAAAAATATAAGTATGAGAACTTGGATTTAAGAGTAACTTTTAATCAACGGGATTTTACATAAGCATTAATTATAAAAAGGATGAGATCCAAGCAAGTAGAAAAGAGTAGGTGAGGCAGAGGTGAATACTAATAAGTATCATTTGGGTGGATATTATATTGTTAAACCAACACAGAGGGCAGAATGCATGAATAATCTTATATTGCCTGAGACTATTTTATCAGTGAGTAACTGCATTTGTGATATTTTTCCTGATATATCTTCTGTTTGGAGCACTTCTGAAAAAGAAAAAGATATATACAGGCAGAATTTAAACATTCCAAACAATACTTTTCAAAATCTAGTAGATTGGATAAATAATAAGTCTAATTCAGGGGATTTTGGTTTTCCCCATGTTTTTAATAATTTAGAATCGGCCAGGGATTTCAATTTGAATTTTCTTTATAACGTTCAAGGATTGAACCTTGTGGGAATAGGTTTGCCAGAGGAATACAATAATGAATTTGTAGAGGACACAGGAATAACAAAAGAGACATATTACGGTGTCGAAAAAAACATATTCAATAGATGCAAAATGGAGAGTAATGGTTCAGTTTTAGGTTTTGAAATCTTAGGTTATGATAGGGGAACATTTCATTCGTACTTAATCTATACTTGAGATTTAAGTGTTAAGAACAGGGTGCTTTATGATAGTGTATCACAACCTGTATTTATATATAATTCTGGAGTTAAATTCACACATGTAAATTATATTTGTGTTAAAATAATGAAAAAGTAGATTTGTAAGTTTTAACAAATGTTCAAGGATATTATCAGTGAAATATTACTTATGGCTAGGAGATGCTAATTATGATTTTTATACCTATAAGAACGAGGATGATTAATGAGAATGTTTTTTCAATAAGAACTAAAATTGTAAATATGTTTGTGTTTAAAGATGAAAATGATGTCATTTGTATTGATACTGGGTTCGATGAACGGACTGTAAAAAGTGCATTTAGTAAGTTTGGAATTAATCCGTCATCTGTTTCAAATGTTTTTCTTACCCATTCCGACTATGACCATGCAGGGTGCATCAATTTGTTCAAAGATGCTCAAATTCACTTATCGGTGGATGAAGAACAGATGATTAATGGAACCACTCCAAGGGCTATGGGGATAAGCTATAATAGCAGAATAAAAAGACCTTATCATCTGTTACACGATGGTGATATAGTTCAGGTCGGGAAAATTAAAGTGCAAGGAATATTAACAAATGGGCATACTCCAGGATCAATGTCATACCTGATAAACGATGAATATTTATTTGTGGGATCAGGGTATACGGGATGCTCATCAGTATATGAACGAGAGGTTGGAAGATTTGTTTGACCTTGAAAAAAGTACAATGATGGAAAGATAGATTAAATTGACTTTGTTTTGTTGAGAAAGTCATTGCTGGGACTGAATTAATTATTTTAATAACGAGCTGTTGTACTAAGAAATTAGTGCAACAGCTCATTTGTTCGTAAGAAGCAAATTTCGGTTAATAAGCTTGTGACCCTTTGAGTTTAAAATCCATACCCTCATAAATCCTGACAGGGTTGCCCCTTTCAAGGTCGTTATGTTGCATCCACATTGTTTTTTTATGGACTGATGAATCCTTGTCATTTTTTGCTTTAATGAGGTTTGATAACCTGCAAAGTGCCAATTTCTTATTCATATACTGTGACCGCTCCTCATTTGCTGTTACTGTCAAGCCAGTAGGAAGGTGAATTGCCCTGACGGCAGTTTCAACTTTGTTTACATTTTGTCCACCTGGACCAGACCTTCTAAACGCCTCAAAACTTACTTCTTTTTCAGAAAAGCTGAGTTTTTCCGTGGATTGAAAGGCCTCTATGTTTATAAACCAGTTCTTTCTCTTATGGTATGGACGGTATGGGCTTTTGCAAATCCATAAAACGGTACCGTTTATATTTCGGTTAAACTCTTCTTGCTCCTGACACTTTATAGACAGAAGCACTGATTTTAAGTTGCCTGAAATGTTTCCGGCTACTGCGTCGATTATGTCGGTTATTATTCCTTTATTTTTACATTCATTCTGGTATGATTTCAGGAAAAGGCTTACTGCAAGTTCGCACTCATCAGGTCCTTTCCCGGAACTAATTTGTATCCACATAAATCCTCCTGGTGATTTTTGTTAATCAGCACTAATTCTTGTATGTTAATAGCGGTTTAAAGGTTGCAACGATACTTATTAAACCAAAGTCAATCAAACTCTGAATTACTGTATCAATATTCTTATAAGCTTCCGGGGCTTCTTCAAACAGCAATTTTGTATCATCACAAACAACTCTTCCTTTGAGTTTGGTTGATTTGATACTTTCCTTGGTATATTTGCTTTCAAGTTTTGGCCTGCACAAGCTTCTTTCCCATTTCCGACCTGCACCGTGTGCTAAAGAATAACCTGAGACACATGTTGCATCCGTTGGAATAACCAAATATGTAAGGGAACCTCTTGACCCGGGAATTACAACTGCACCTTTATCTGTGGGTAGTGCACCTTTTCTATGAAGGTATAGCAATTTATCATCTGATTTCATAATACTTACACTATTATGGCAGCAATCTATCAACCTATCAGCTTGGGTACTTATTCCAAGTGCTTTAAGAAGTCTGTATGCAATTAACTTCCTGTTGATGGAGGCCCAATAAACGGCATTATCATGTTTTAAAAGGTATTCTGCAGCTGCTTCAGAAGATTGTGATAAACCGTTTTGAGCTGAATGAATCCTTATAAATTCATCAAGAATTGTCTGGCCGTAAATCCTTGAACCACTGTGGATTAGAAGCGCAATTCTGTTCTTGTCAAAACCGAGGTTGTTAAATGTTTTTTCTTCGAATATTGTTTCAACTTCCTGAAACTCTGCAAAATGATTGCCTCCGCCTATAGTACCAAGGCTTGCGCCAAGAGGAGAAGAAGCCGGATTTACTTCTTCTGATTCTGGTAATGGAATTTCTCTTAGATTTTGAAGGCTTTCAGCTTTTTTAACCATTCTGTCAATTTTTAATTTCCTTTTTTCAATATCTGTAACAAACATGCTCATTCCGCAACCCACATCATTCCCAACCAAGTGAGGGTAAATGATATCCTCCGTGGTAATTGTTGCTCCAACAGGTGTTTTACCAGGGTGGAGGTCAGGTAATCCAACTGCTCTAAATACACCTGGTAGTGTACTGATTTGATTGAGTTGATTTACAGCATTTTGTTCAAGCCAATTCTTCTCAGATGAAATAATAGTTACATTACTCATATATGTATATTTCTCCTTCCATAACTCTGACCCTAAAAAGGGCATAAAAATACCGTGATATAGTAACCACGGCGCCATTAACATGATAATAATCCAATTTGAAAAACGGCAATAAAAAAACACGATAACTTATCGCGCTTATATAGCAAAATTCTATATTGCTATCAGGTGACGGTTACTTTTAGGTATGGCCACAAGAACAGAATAAACGTAGCTCTTTTGCCCCAATATTAAATTATAAACTTAACACCTCATTATTCATTGTTGTTTGCATTTTCAACACTCCTTTCACCTGATTATTATGGTTTAATATGTAAGTACCATTTTATGATATTACAGGATTAGCATAAATGTCAATATGTAAATGAAGAATTGGTGAGAGAAAGCAATGGATGATAAAAGTCAAGGTTCAGAATATGCAATAAAAGTGATTTATGATAAAACACAATCAGGTTTATTAACAATAGAAAAATATTATAGTGTATTAAGTCAAATATGAATATTGTTGGAAAATATCTTAATACTTACTCCCAAAAAATTGTATTATCTACGAAATAATATAATTGAGGAGGTTATTATGAATATATCCAATTTTTTTAAAAGGTGCAATTTTTACAAACTCTTACACCCATTAACATTGGTAGTTACTTTCCCAATAGTTTTCACTACTCTTTGTTTTATAACAAAAAGCCTATTGAGAGCATTTATTATTTACGTCTGTATATTAATAGAGCTTATTCTAGTGCTATTTTTGAAGATGTTAAGAGAATTAGAACGTAGTGAAAAGGAAACAGCGGAGCACAATGTTATAACATTTAATTTTTCTGAGGAGGTGGCTTGAGAAAAGAAATTCTTTCAATAAAATATAACAATCAATGCATAGATAAGTAAATAGGATGAAAAGGCATAAAGTCTGCGAAAATGCGTATTTGCAAATTCGCAGACTTTTTATGTATAATTTAAGCCTGTTTTAAGTTTCGGGATATATAATTTAGAAAATGTAATAAATAAACAGAACCAAAAGATAAAAGAAGCATGAAGTCGTGTACTTTTAAATTAAAATACAACTGCTGGTAGAGTTGTGCAATGTCCGTTACCATCGAATACTTGAGTTTGAATCTTGAATAGTCTGGTAAACCGATGCTATAATTTGAGAAATGAGGTCTTTTTATGAGTGTTAACAAAAAAAAATCAATAATTCAAATTGTAAGATTAATAATTCAAATAATATTTTTTATATTACTACCCGGCATATATATAAATGCGTTTGCTGGCATAAAGCAAATATACCTTGGTATTATAAATCAGAATCTTAGTTTAGAGGATAGCTGGCCACAGTTGATAGAAGTAATTGCAGTAATTCCTGTAACTATTATTTTTGGGAGAGTTTTTTGCGGATGGATGTGTGCATTCGGAACTCTTGGAGACATGCTTTACCGTGTTTCAAGTAAGGTTTTTAAAGTTAAATTTAAAGTAAATGAAAAATTGGATAATATATTAAAGTATTTCAGATTTGTTGTTTTGGCATTTTTGATGCTAGTTGTATGGTCCTTTGATTTGTCAGCATTTACAGGAACAAGCCCATGGAATGCTTTTGGAGTGCTTGCAACAGTCGGAAAGGTTCCTGATTTTTCTTATGCCTTTACAGAGTTTACAATAGGAACTGTGATATTATTTGCAATCATTATAGCTTCGTTCTTCATAGAAAGGTTCTTTTGCAGATACCTTTGTCCATTAGGTGCAATTTTCGCTATTGTATCCAGAATTAAATTGGTTAAAATTAGTAAACCTTCACAAAAATGTGGTTCTTGCAGAGTATGTACAAATAACTGCGCAATGGGTCTGCCACTCTATAAGCACGAAAAAATAAATACAGGAGAATGTATCCAATGTTACAAGTGTGTTTCAGCATGTCCACGTAATAATGCAGTTGTAAACATCGGAAAAGAGGAAATGCGTACCGGTGTTGCTGCAGCTTTGGCGGTTATCTGTATTACAGGTGCATACTATGGAGCAACCTTTATAGCTAATACAGCCGGTATAGCCAGTACAACCATAACTTCACCTGAAAGTACTCCTAATTCAACTGAAAACCGAATATATGCTGACGGTACCTTTGAAGGATCAGGCACAGGCTTCAGGGGTGCAGTTACAACTGTTTCGGTAACAATTGAAAAAGATATTATCAAAGACATTATTGTAGTGTCACATGGAGATGATGCTCCATACTTTAATCGTGCTTATAACTCTGTTGAAAACCAGATTTTAAGTTCACAATCCACAGAAGTTGATGCTGTTTCAGGCGCTACTTATAGTAGTGTCGGTATTATGGAGGCTGTTGCTGATGCACTCGAGAAGGCAAAGCTTATTCCTGGAGCTCCATCATCAGAAGAAAAGAATAATGGAGCAGAAGACACCATTGCTAAAACCGACGATGTTTCGAAATATCCATCCAGATCCGCCAAAAAAAAGCACGACAATAAGCCTCGCAGAACTCAACCTAAAACCGAAAATACTCAAACTAAAGCACCGGAAAGTTCACCAGATAATAATTCCTCATCAGCATACAGGGATGGGACATATGAAGGCTCTGCAAAAGGCTTTAGAGGTGGTATTACTACAGTTTCTATAGTGATTAGGAATAATAAAATTACTGATATAGAGGTTCTATCACATGGTGACGATAAACCTTTTTTTGATAAAGCTGCTTCTGTAATAGATGAAATACTGAAAAAACAGTCCTCAGATGTGGATGCAGTATCCGGTGCAACATATAGCAGTGTGGGAATCATGAACGCTGTAGAAGCTGCGCTAAATAAGGCAAAGATACAATAAATGGTGATTCATAGTACCGTGTTGGGATTATTGATAGTGACAATAAAAGTGTATATAATAAGAGTGTGACACAAAATAAAAGACGATGAGGTACATTTTATGAAGCGTCAGCCTATAGGTGTAGATGATTTTAAAGAAATTGTAGAAAAAGATCTCTATTTTGTTGATAAAAGCCTTTTGATAAAAGAGATAATTGATGATAGTTCAAAGGTGGTTCTGATTGCACGGCCGAGAAGATTTGGAAAGACCTTGAATATGTCGCTTTTAAGATATTATTTTGAAAAGACTGAAGAGGATACGAGTTATCTTTTTAAGGATTACGAGATTTGGCAGCAGGGTGATGCATATACTAATGAACAGGGAAAGTATCCGGTAATTACATTAACTTTTAAGAATGTAAAAATGAGTGGCTGGAATATTAACCTTGCGTTGATTAAAAATGCAATTTCGTCTGAGTTTATAAGGCATTCATATATACTTAAATCAACTGCAATTGAAGGCAAGGACAAAGAGACTTTTGAGAAGATATATAATGGTAAAGCGGAAAACGAAGCTTACATAAATAGTCTGGAACTTCTCTCAAAGGCGTTGTACAACTTTCATAAGCAGAAACCATATATATTGTTGGACGAGTACGATACTTTTCTAAATGAAGCTTACATACATGGGCATTGGGTAGAAGCAATAGAGTTTATGAAGGCTTTAATGAATTCAGGGTTCAAGAACAATCTGTACCTCCAGAAAGGCATTCTGACCGGAATTTTCAGAGTTGCCAAGGAAAGTATTTTCAGCGATATGAACAATTTAAATGTGAGTACCATATTAAGTGACAGTTACAGTGAGTATTTCGGTTTTACCCATGAAGAAGTTGAAGAAGTGTTAAGATATTATAAAACAGAAGAAAGCATTGATAAAGTAGCTGAGTGGTATGATGGATATCTTTTCGGAAAAAAGAAGCAGAAAGTAATATATAACCCATGGTCTATTATAATGTATATCAATAAAGGTCACTTGGAGCCTTATTGGATAAATACAAGCGGTAATGCTATAATAAGGAAGCTTGCCACAGAAGGTGACAGCAATATACAGCTCAGCATAAAGGACATAATTGAAGGCGGTACAATCGATAATGTTAAAATAGATGAAAACATTATATACAGCCAGATTGACAAGTCGGATAAAAGCATTTGGTCATTTATGCTTATGAGCGGTTACCTTAAACCTGTAAAACTGGACTTGAAAGAGGATGGTGTTTACTGTACTTTAAAAGTCCCAAACAAAGAAGTCCATTACTTTTTCAGAAACATGATACAGGACTGGTTTGATGAGACCATAAAGGGTGGTAGTGTCGAGCAGATGCTAAGAAGTTTGCTTACAGGTGACATAGATACCTTCTATGAGATATTTGCATACACAGTTATGAAAATTTTTAGTTATAATGATTTGGGGGAAGACCGTTCAGAAAGCTTTTACCATGCTTTTGTGTTGGGAATGCTCGTGTATATTGATAAGGAATATGATATAAAGTCTAATAGGGAATCCGGTTTTGGAAGATATGATGTGATGATTATTCCGAAAGATAAGGGGAAAAAGGGTGTAATAATTGAGTTTAAAAAGGCTAGTGTGCTGAAAAATGAAACGATAGACCAAGCATTGGATATGGCATTAAAGCAAATAGAAGAAAAGAAATACGATTGTGAGCTCAAAGCACTTGGAATAAAGGATATTGTTAAGGTGGGAATTGCTTTCAAGGGTAAAGAGGTTAAAATTGCTACAGTATAAGGGGCTTTTAATAGACTTTCAAATACATATAATAAATTTATCTCTTTAATTTACTATACGGTTTGTCATTATAAAGACGTGTGATTTATTGGTGAGGTTAAAAAATGCGAATTCATGAGTTGCTACATAGTTTAATGAATTGTTTTCTATCGGGAATTACCGGGCTGATTATATTTGCTCTATTAGGTATTATTATACATTTTTGCATATATAAAAGGGTGTTTAAAGGTAGTAATAGGTTTCCAAGGAGAAAAGTAATTCTTGGTAGTCTACTTGCTGTATATCTTGCTATGGTTTTTGGGGTCACAATTCTAAATAGAGGGATTTACTATCAAAGCTATGCAAATATTCATTTTCTGAGATCTTATAAAGAAGCATGGAATATTTTCAGTATAAATAGTTGGCAGTTTATTATTCTGAATATAATTATGTTTATTCCATTAGGATTTATTTTGCCCTTATTTCATAAGAGATTTCGTAAAGTATACATTAACTTTGGGGCAGGCTTTATTCTTACTCTATTTATAGAATTGGTTCAATTATCAGCGGGTTTGGGAATTTTCGATATAGATGATATTTTCAACAATTCATTAGGTACATTAATAGGATACGGTATAATAATGGCATTATTAACAATAATTAAATCAGAAAAGAGGAGATGGTTGAAAGCGGCAGGATTTTTATCGCCTTTACTCATTACTTCCGCAGTTTTTGTTGGAATATTTGCTTATTATAATTATAAAGAGTTTGGGAATCTACCTTATGAACATATTTATCGGATTAATTTAGAGGAAGCAGATATTAAATTAAACGTTTCATTAAAGGAAAACAAAGATACAGTTCCAGTATATAAAGCTCCTAAATATACAAAAGAACAATCAATTAAATGGGCGAAAGACTTTTTTAACAATCTTGGAATTGACGAATCAGAAATAGAGATAGATGCGTATAATGACAGCGTATTATTTTCGGCTAAAGCTGAGCATGAGTATAGTATCTGGTTTGACTATGTGGGTGGAAGTTATAGATTTACGGATTTTTCCCATTTTGATGAAGAGTTAGAACCTATTTTTGCTGAAGAAGATTTGGTTATAGCTGCTCTTAGTGATTTTGGTGTAACTATTCCTAAGAAAGCTCAATTTAGTAATAAAGACGAAGGAGAATATCAATGGGAGGCAAATAGTATTGTAGAGTACGATACTCTTTTTGATGGTTATATAACTTGTACTTATTATAGCGATAATTCGATTAAAGAATTAAATAATACTATGATAGAATATAATAAATTCAAAGATGTCTCAATAAAAAGTGAGAAAAAAGCCTTTGAGGAACTAACTGAAGGAAAATTCCGCTATTATGATGATGAAAATATAAGTGAGATAATCGTTGAAGGTATAGAGCTTGAGTATGTTACAGATACAAAGGGCTTTTATCAACCGGTGTATTCTTTTAAAACATTGATAAATGGCAATGAATCTTATGTAATCATACCTGCAATGGAATAAGATTAAAATGACGCAATTAGAAAAGGGTTATAAAAATCTTGTGCTCAAAGTGGTGAGGATAAGTTTTTTTCAACAAGTGAAATATTTAATTGAAGAGTTTTGCGACATGCTGGTATTAGTTTTACCCGACAATAGGAGCGTAAAGAATGGATAAAAACTATGGCGTAAGTATGGATTTGTGATTGAAAAGATTGGAGCGAAAATGATGAAAATTGAATTTGACTCAATTGGGTTGGTTGCAAACAATATAGAAATTAAGAAGGACAATAATTGGGGAAGCGATGTTTCCAAAATCATACTAGATGAGCAGTATGAGCATGGATTAACAGGACTTTCAGATTTTTCACACCTTATAGTGATTTACTATTTAGATAAAGCGGATTTTAATATGGAGAAACACTTGGTAAGAAGGCCACAAGGACGTGAAGATATGCCGATGGTTGGGATATTCTCACAAAGAGCGAAAGACCGACCTAATCCAATTGGTATAACATCAGTAGAAATAATTAATATCGACAAAAATATTATTACTGTCAAAGGATTAGATGCTGTAAATAATACTCCGATATTGGACATTAAGCCCTATTATCCAATGTATGATTGCAAAAACAATGCTATTATACCGGAATGGGTAGTACGTTTGATGGAGCACTATTTTTAATTCACTATATATATGTTGTGTGAAAATACCAGAGGTTTAATTGGAAGGTGGGGGTACAGGTGGGAAATAGAATTCTGCTTGTGGAAGATGATGAAGACCTTGTAAGAGGAATATCATATACTTTGGAGAAAGAGAACTTTGATATTGATAGTGCAAATACTATGGTATCAGCTTTAGAGAAGATAGACACACAGGGTTATGACCTTATACTGCTTGACGTAATGCTACCTGATGGCAGCGGTTATGATCTTTGTAAAAAAATCCGCGAATATTCAACCATTCCTATAATATTTATCACCGCATGCGGGGAAGAACTTGATATAATAATGGGGCTCGATTTAGGAGGCGATGATTATATTGTAAAGCCTTTTAAAGTCCGAGAGCTTATATCAAGGATCAGAGCAGTTTTGCGCAGGAATAAAACTGTCCTTGGAGCTGCTTATACTAACCTTGTAAATACAATAATTTCAGGTGATATTGAAATGGATTTAGACGAACGGAGATTATGGAAAAATGGACAGGAAATCATTCTTACTCCTACCGAGTTCAAAATAATAACATATCTTGCCCAAAATCCCTTGATGAACCTTGAGAGAAGCCGTATTCACTCAAAATTATGTAGTACGGGTGATGAGTTTATTGACGATAATACTCTGAATGTATATATGAGAAGAATAAGATCAAAAATTGAGGACAACCCTTCCCAACCTGAATATATAATTACGGTTAGAGGAATTGGTTACAGGTGGGCACGTGGAAGCAGAAAGAAAGTGAGTGAAGGTCATGTTTAGAAACAGGGAGTTTCTTCGGTTAATTCTTGCTTTTTCATTAATATTAACTGTTCTTGTGGTTGTGCTTGTTATAACTGTATCTGATCTATCCGATACTTTGATTTCAGATGTTGTGTATAGAGATACGGCTATTATTGGGAGGTTGGTTTCCAGCCATCCTGAGCTTAAAGACAATATTGCTGCGGCATTTTCATCGACTCTTAACGAAGAATACTACGAAGAAGGACTTAAGGCGGCAGCAAAGCTTGGTTATACTAAAGATTTTATAACCGATAGCAGATTATTAAAGCAAAACTTGCATCAACATATGCTAAAGACACTTCTTATATGTGTACTAATTTTATTAATATTCTTTTTAGTGGTATATATAACATTATATAAGTTTTTTGGAAAAATAAAATTGATTTCTAAAGGAATAGAAAAAGTAATGGATGGGGAAGTCAATACAAGGCTTCCGGAGGAGATGGAAGGAGATATTGCAATACTTTGCTATAATGTAAATCAACTCATATCAAGAACGAATAGTCTTTTTGAAAAACTCTATCTGGAGAAGGATTCTATAAAAAGCATGATGTCTAATGTATCTCATCAAATAAAAACTCCTATAACATCACTTAAAATGTTTAATGAAATATTGGATAAGGATGGTAACAATGAGGAAATAAGAAAAGAATTCATTGAGAGAAGTGGACGTCTTATTGAGCGCATAGAAAGACTTGTTGAAAATCTTCTCAAATATTCAAAAATGCATTCGGGAGATATAAACCTTGATGCTAGAAAAGGTCATATTTCACGTGTTTTATCGGATATTTTGGTAGATTTAGAGCCGATATTCAAATCGAGAGGCCAGAATGTGATTGCTAATCTTAATGATGTGGGAGAGTCATTGTTTGATCCTGAATGGCTGTATGAGGCATTGGAGAATATTATAAAGAATGCTTCCGACTATACAATAAATGGAGGAGTAATTGAGGTTGCCGCTTTCAGGGACATTGAGGGAATAAAGGTAAAGGTAAAGGATACAGGTACCGGTATATCAGAAACGGATAAAATGCGAATTTTTGAGCCGTTCTACAGAGGTGGGGAGGCTCCGGCTGACAAAAAAACAGATAAAAACCAAAGAACAGGTATAGGTCTTGCACTATCAAAGCTTCTCATTGAAAAGCATAATGGATACATAGCTTTAGAATCATCCCCCGGTAAAGGAAGTACATTTACCGTTGTCCTGCTTTGAGTGTACCCCATAATAGATTACTGAATTGTAAGGTTTTATAAACCCAATTGTAAGAAATAAGAAGTAAAATAATTATTGTGGAGTAAACGTATTGGGGGCGAAATTGATGGAAGTATTAAGGACGGAACAACTGTCAAAGGTTTACGGTAAAGGTGATACAGCAACTACAGCACTTAACAGTGTTGATTTGTCAATAAACTATGGGGATTTCATAGCAATAACCGGGCCTAGCGGGTCAGGTAAAAGTACTCTTCTTCATTTACTGGGAGGACTTGATAAGCCTACTTCCGGTAAGGTGTACTTAGAAGGAAAGGATATATATTCTTTAAGTGAAAATGAGCTGTCTATATTGAGGAGGAGAAGAATTGGTTTTGTGTTTCAGTTTTTTAATCTGATACCTGTACTGACTGTTAAGGAAAATATAATGTTACCTGTTGTCATGGATGGAAAAGAACCTGATGAGGTATATATCAATGAACTGATACAGACACTGGGGCTTGAGAATAAATGCAATTCTCTGCCGCATACCCTATCCGGTGGGCAACAGCAAAGGGTGGCAATCGGGAGAGCCCTTGCCGGTAAACCGTCGGTGGTTTTTGCGGATGAACCAACAGGGAACCTTGATGTAAAGACAGGAAGAGATATAATAGGTCTTCTTAAAAGCATGTCCGGAAAATATCAGCAAACAGTAATGCTTATAACCCATGACCCTTCAGTAGCTTCCCAGTGTAATAGGCTGCTTCATATAGAAGACGGAAGCTTGACAACAGATGAGGTGATTACAGTATGAAGAACTATTACTCACTGGGATACAAATATGCCACAAGACAGCCAAAGAGGTCACTTCTTATTCTTGCAGGAGTTGTAATTGCCATTATGCTTATGACTACGGTGTCTATAGCTACGGAAGTGTATAAAAGTGTTTTAATCAAACAGGCTACGGAACAAAATGGGGCTTGGCATGTAGCATACGAAACGGATAGCTTTGAAACGGTGGAGTTAATAAAACAACATGCCATGGTAGAGAATGTATGTCTTTTATTGGAACATAGTTGGTATAGAGTTGATAATAATCGGAAAATAGCGCTGATGACAGCATCCCAGCAAGGGATGGAACTTACGGGGATGACCATATCAAAGGGACGCTTTCCCAAGAGACCTTACGAAATGGTTATAGAAGACTGGATGGCTGATCTTCTCAATATAAAAACCTTTCCGACAAAATATAAAATGAACCAAGTGGACTATACCATCACAGGTACCGTGAAAACCAGAGCGGAGGCGTTAAGAAGGGGAACTTCCGCAGGACTAATGCTGTATGATTTAAATACCGGACTGATTGAAAAAGATGCCCGGCATACACTGCTCGTTAGATTTAAACCCCAAGTTGACATACTAGAGGGCGTTAAAAGTCTTGAGTCTTTTACCGGACTTTATGCAGAGGAAGAGGAAGATGGGGTAACTGGTCCCAAAGAGAATATTGATTTAATCAGCGCAGAGGGAAGAACAGGGCAGTTCACCGATTATGAATTTATGAAAAGATTGGGTTTTGTTATATTGGGGATAGTGCTTTTTACTCTTTTTATATCCATATATAATATTGTCAATATATCGGTTTATGACAGGATACGTCAGTTTTGTATGCTAAGAGTTGTAGGTCTTTCTCCAAAGCAACTTTTTTACATGATGATACAGGAAACTGTTATTATCTGCGTAATTGCAATTCCTTTAGGTGTTCTAGGAGGAATCGGTTTATCCTGGCTTCTACTACTTAAGCTCGGATTCTTCCAAGCTAGTGGTATGAGACTGATTATACCTTTTGGAAGACTTGCGGGAGGCATAGTGTTTTCAATGGCAACTGTTTTGATTTCCTGTATTATGCCGGCAATAAAAGCAACTCATTTATCTCCTGTGGGAGCTATACGAAACGGGTCAGGGCTTAAGGTAAGGGAAAGCAAACTGAAAGCTCCGGCTTCATCTTTATTTTCAAAAGGAAGAAATCCTCTTTTGTTTCCTGTTATATTATCTTATAGAAACATTTGGAGAAGGAAAAAAAGCTTTATCCTTACGGTGATCACGCTTAGCCTTTCGGTTTTTCTCCTGATTACATATTCTTTTGTAGTAAAAACAGACAGATTGCGAGCAATAGATAGAAGGGATGTCTATTCTTCGGATTTTAGGATATATATAAGTTACGTTGATTATAGCAAGCCTCGTAATGGATGTTTGGATAAAGCGGTGAAAGCACCCGATATGGGTTTAATCAAATCTCTTGAAAATATTGAAGGAGTAAGTCAGGTGTTTTCACCTGTTACATGGAATTATGAGTGGGCAGAAGGCTTTTTGGAGGAACATTTTTCATATCATGATTTTATCCCGGATGTGCTAGTAGATCCTCAGAAAGTTAATGAAAGGTATATAAAACATTCTTCAGATTTTTATATAAATGAATATGGCGGGAAAAAACCCTTTTCATCTATATTTTTAGGTTATGGAGATAAAGAGCTTGAAATAATGAAAGAATATATCTGTGAAGGATCCATAGATACTGAACTTATGAAAAATGAATTTATTGTTATTTTACCGAAATATGATCTGGAGATTAGTTCGAAGAAGATACCATATACCAGTTTAAAAACAGGTGATAGCGTTGATATCATACTAAAGGATAAAAGGATAACTGCTTCTGTAGGCGGCTTTTTTGAAAAGCTACCCTTTGCAATACAAGCGTCTATAAATGAAGGTTTTATGGTTGTAATGCACAGGGACAAACTTTTTGAATTTATAGAAAATGCAAAATGCTATAGTATTTATATTACTCTCGATGAAAATGCCGACAGGGAGTTTGTAAAAAATCAATTGGAGAATATTGCTGGAGAAAAACATGGGTATACAGTTTCATCCGACCTTGTAAACAATCCTTATGAAATAGAACTGAAGAAGCTTCAGAACCAGGTGGATAGCGTAATATATGGAATATTGGCATGTATTGCTATAATATCAATGCTAACTATTGTAAATAACATAAGCTCAAATATCATCGTAAGACAAAAAGAATATGGAATGCTTAGAGCTACCGGAATGACCAGTACAGAGCTTAGTACTATGATACGAAGCGAAGGACTGTTTTATGGTTTGGCTGGATGGCTAACAGGTACATTTGCAGGTCTTGGTACTTCATATATAATATACAAGTTAATTGAAAACAATGTTTCTGCAAATATTGTGTGGATAACACCATGGCGGGAGATTTTAATGGCACTTGCAGTTTGTATCTTCGGAAGCCTTGTTTCAACTACTTTGCCTTTATTGAAAATGCGGCATATGAGCATAGTTGAGAATATAAACAATGTAGAATAATTGTTTTATTAATAAACATTTAAAAAATTGATTTCTTGATAGCGGCAATAAAAGCGTATAAAATAGAGGGGAATGTAATAAAGAGATATGCACCAACAGTATTGCCTTCCAGAATAAAAGTGGATATAGAAAAATTGCTTAATATATAAACATATAATTCTAAGACGTGAAATAAAAGGAAGTATTGCACAGTAGCTTTTTTGGTAGCATGTAATACTTCTTTTTTTCTAAGGGTTTTCTCAATATGGATAAGTGAAATTTGTGTAAAATTTTAAAATAATATGTTATAATATGACTTGGTTGAATTCGAAATCAAATCCATTGCATCTACAAATTATGCTCCTGAAATTCAATTAAAAATGGGATAGGAGATAAATTCATGTTGGTAAACAGATTTGTTTTTATGGCTATAACCGCCACTATTATGATCGTGCTGCTTGTATTGAATGTTCAAACCGTAGTTGCCGTAGCAATTACAATGCTGATTATGATGACAGGGTACGTTATTATTAGTATCATACGGAGTAAAAAGCGTTTGAGCCTTCTTGAGGATGAATGTGACCCGGAGGCATTTATTGAGAGTACAGAAAAGCAAAGGGCTATCACGGGCAGAGATCAGAAGTTTAACGCATATTTTGATATTGACAGGGCGGCTGGGCTTATTACACTAGGTAGATTTGAGGAAGCAAAGGACATCTTGATTTCAGTAGACAAAAGCAGATTGTCACGTAAAAATGATTCTCTCCTTGTGTATACAATTAATATGATGACTTGTTTGTATGAGATGGGTGAAATCACAAAAGCTGAAGAATTGTTTGAAACTCAGATACCCAACTTAGCACCAATAAATAAAAGGATTGTGCTTGCTACTGATTTGATTGTGGCTCAACGTTTTTTCTATCTGAAAAGATATGATGAAAGCAGGAAACAGTTTGACAAATTAATAAATCAAAAGTTTAGCAAACGCATACGATTAGAAATTCTTTATTGCTTGGCTCAAATGGATGAGGAAGAGGGCAATGAAGAAGCAGCAATGGCAAAGTACAGTCAGATAGCAAGCGAGGGAAACAAGCTTTGGATATCACAAAAAGCAAGAGAAAAATGCGGTAAATAGAACTACAATCGGATAACCTTCATTATGGGGGAACAGATTATGGCGCATGAGTTTGTAAATGGTTATGGAATGTTGCTTGGGTATTTTGCAATTTCTGCGACGGGAGCGCTCACTTTGCGGCGGTTTGTTTCAATGCCCAGGGAGGTATTTCGTAAAACGTTGCACATGATACCCTTAGGTTCAATACTGGTATGGACATATGCGTTCAGGACGTGGTGGATATCGGCACTTGCTGCAACAGTATTTATGGCAATGTTTTATCCGGTTCTCGCAGTAGCTGAACGTATACCCGGTTTTTCGGAGCTGCTTATTGAGCGCAAGAGTGGAGAAATTAAGAGCAGTTTGGTAGTAGTGTTCAGTATGTTCACCGTTTTGATATGTGTTTGTTGGGGTTGGTTGGGAGAAAAATATCTGGTGATCGCATCGGTTTTTGCCTGGGGATTAGGAGATGCAGCAGCGGCATTGGTGGGAAAACGCTTCGGACGTCACTATTTAGAAGGGAAACTTATTGAAGGGCGCAAGACACTTGAGGGAACTCTTGCGATGTTTGCGGTGTCATTCGTTTCAGTGTTGGTTATTTTGCTATCAAACGCTTCTGTGGAATGGTTCGCATACGTACCAATTGCGGTGGTGACTGCGGCAGTATGTGCAATCGTAGAACTTTACACAAAGGGTGGCATGGATACTATGACCTGCCCGTTCGCGGCGGCAGCAATCATGATTCCGTTGATTAGTTTATGGGGGGGGTGATAATATCAAACAGAAATCAGGAGAACGTACGCTCCTTGCTTCAATAGTAATGAGTTCGCCCGGCCCCATAGTCGTAGGCGTGGCGCTTTTTTTTGGCCGCTCATCCACGCAGCTTGCGGATTTTATTCGCCGTACGGCAGAGCTGGTCTCAATAATAGTATCATGGATAGTGTTTCGTATTCTGCATAAAAGTGGTGAGCAGGATGTAGGGCGCAAGCAAAAATTGGAACGTACTGCAAATATAAGCGTTGGTGTCGCAATGTGTTTGTCTGGTGCAGCAATGCTGTTCATTGCTTTCTTAGCACCTGATACACAAAAGGGTAACGTTATTCCAGGTCTTGTAATTGCATTGTTAGGTGTAACGGCAAATACTTTGTTTTGTCTACGCTATCGCAAACTCAATCGTGAAAAACCGGATTCGATACTCGCCGCACAGAGCAAGCTATACTGTGCAAAGTCGATTGTGGATGCCTGTGTAACGATTTCTTTAACATTCGTTGCTGCTGCTCCTGCTACGCCTGCTGCGAGGTATGTAGACTTGGTAGGATCGATAATTGTTGCGATCTATCTCATTATCAATGGTATTATTACGATAATTACTGGAAATGATATGGTCAGGTGAGATTGGTGAACTTTTATTTTCCTTTAATATTGAATGCTAATACTTGATATGATACTATTATAGTAATAATCTGTAGTTAATACAGAAAGGGGAACATAAAAATTAATTGATATAGGATTTAAGGTGTTAATAACGTATGTATCTGGGGAAATGATGAATTGTAATGTGTTTAAGCTATACTTCTGATAATTTCTAAATTGTAATATGTAAACAAAACTGTAATAACTATTCTTTGTCCTTATTTCTTTGTAAAACTCATATATCTAATTTATTCTTGAAATATCTATAAATTAAGCTATAACCGCGCTTAAATTCCCTGGTTATAAAAAGTCAGTAAGAAAATACTGATTTTTTGAATTTGCTTAAGCAAATTTGAATGATAAATATCAAAATATAGGGGGAATGTAGATGTTGAAGAAATTGGCAGTGACAAGCACGCTGATTTTGGGGATTTTAGCAAGTCAGACTTTCGGTATTGCTGATAACTTGTCTCAAAGCGGCTTGGCTTCAGGTATGGTAGTGATGGCTGCAGATGGTAACGGTATACATGTAAACAATTTAGGTTATTATCCTGAGCTTGAGAAGAAAGCGACTTTGGTTACCTCTTCTTCTACTCCGGTAGAATGGTCACTAAAGGATAGCAGCGGGACAGTTGTTGCGTCGGGAACTACTGATGTTTTTGGATTTGACAAGTCTTCGGGTGATAATGTACATATTATTGATTTTTCATCCTTCAAAACTTCGGGGAAAGGCTATAAGCTAACTGCTGGAAGTTCATCCAGTGTATCTTTTGATATAGGTAAAGATATATACAGTCAATTGAAATATGATGCACTAAGGTATTTTTACCACAACAGAAGCGGTATAGAAATTAAAATGCCGTACAGCATTGAATCGCAATGGGCGCGTCCGGCCGGACATTTACCCGACAAAGCAGCTTGTGCTTCCGGCACATGGTATAATGAATCATATACATTGGATGTGACAGGTGGTTGGTATGATGCAGGAGACCATGGAAAATACGTGGTTAACGGTGGAATATCAGTTTGGACCTTGATGAACCAGTATGAACGCGCAAAAGTTATGAATTCGCAAGAACCTTTTGCAGATGGCAAGATGAATATTCCGGAGAGTTCAAACGGAATACCTGATCTTCTTGACGAGGCAAAATGGGAAATGGATTTCATCCTGAAGATGCAAGTACCCGATGGTAAATCCAAAGCCGGAATGGTACATCATAAAATGCATGACACAGCGTGGACAGGTCTTGGAATGGCGCCACATCAGGATACCATGCAGCGTTATTTGAGGCCGCCAAGTACAGCTGCTACATTGAATCTTGCTGCTACTGCGGCACAGGCTTCACGTTTGTTCAAAGAATTTGACCAGGAGTATGCAAATAAATGTTTGGTTGCAGCACAAAAAGCATGGGATGCTGCTATAGAAAACCCGGCAATTTATGCACCGGTTTCAGACGACGGTGGTGGAGGACCATATGATGATACTTATGTAAAAGATGATTTTTATTGGGCAGCTGCAGAGCTTTTTATTACCACAGGCGAAGCTAAGTACCTTGACTTTATAAAAAGCTCACCTCATTATCTTGAAATGCCAACCAGATTGGGACTAGGTGAGTCCGGAGTCTTTGATTGGGCTACTACGACAGGACTCGGTACCATATCCCTTGCGCTTGTTCCAAGCACATTGCCTAAGGAAGATGTAAACACTGCAAAAGCGAATATCAGAAAAGCCGCAGACTACCTGGTTAATGTTCAGAAAAATCAAGGTTATGGTGTTACCATTGAGGAGTATCCGATTAGCGGTTCTCTGTCAGGTTATCCGTGGGCATCAAATTCCTTTATCGTTAATGTGGGTATTGTAATGGGGTATTCCTATGACTTCAGCAATGACGCAAAGTATCTAAACGCTCTTGCTGAAAGTATGGATTATATTATGGGGCGTAACCCTCTTTATAAGTCTTATGTATCAGGGTACGGTGAGAATTCACTACAAAATCCTCATCACAGATTTTGGTCTAATCAAGCCAACCCGTCATTTCCAAAGCCACCTCCAGGATGCTTGTCAGGTGGTCCGAATTCATCGCTACAAGATCCATATATACAGGGTCAGGGATTCTCAGTAGGAAAGTACCCGGCTCAAAAATGTTATATAGATCATATCGAATCATGGTCTACAAATGAAATTACTATTAACTGGAATGCTCCGCTGTCATGGGTAACTGCTTATCTTGACGAGAAAGCATCTGAGGAAACTGTGACGATAATTTATGGAGACGTAAATGGAGATGGACTGGCTAATTCCATAGATTTTGGATACATGAAACAGCGTTTGCTCGGTATGATATCTACGTTTCCAAGTTCAAATGGTTCGAAGGCTGCAGATCTTAATGGCGATGGAGCTTTTAATTCCATAGATTTTGGATACATGAAACAGTACATATTAGGGATTATCAAAAAGATTCCGGTTTAAGTATGAGGTAAAGTAAAAAGAAAACCAGTGCCTCGTAACATAATTGATTTTAAGAGCGTGAGAGGCTTATGCCATAAGGATATGCATTTAATTTTATATGTATGGAAATTAATAATATTAAGAAACACTGGGAAGTGAATAACTTTTATACTGAAAGTATCTTGTAACGCTTATGTTATAAGATACTTTTGTTTTATAGATTGTGTTCTTGAAAATAAGAAAATCGTTCAAAAAGAGCTTTTTTTATGATATAAATTTATAAATAAAATAAAAAACTTGTTACTTTGTCATGTGATTTTCCGTAAAAGATTGTAGCTTTAAAAATTTATGTACTTTGGCCAGGTACACGGAGGGAATATGGATACAGATAAAATACTGGTAAAACAAATATTGAATGGGAAAACTGAATTGTTTACCGAATTGGTTAACAGATATTATAGCAAAATTACTTCTTTTATAATAAAGATGAATGTTAACCGTGAAGATGCAAAGGATATTTCTCAGGATATATTTGTAAAGATATACAATAACCTGTATAAATATGATGAAAGGTGGCAGTTTTCAACATGGATATTTAAAGTTGCCATTAATACCTTAAGAGATTCTAAGATAAAAAGATTCATAAGAACTCAGGAATTAGGCGATTACAGTGCAGAATCAAAGATTCTTTCGCCGGAAGAACATATCGAAAATTTATACCAAAGAGAATTTATCAAGAAAATGTTTGAATCACTGGATGATGATTTGAAAGCAATGCTGATTCTAAAATATTATAATGAACTTTCTTTTAAGGAGATTGGCGATATTTTTAAAAAGTCGCCGGAATCGGTAAAAATGAAGGTTATAAGGGCAAGAAAAAAGCTTTGTAAGACTTATGGCAAAAAATTTGAGGGTGGTGAATTCTATGAAATGTAAATATGATGAATTTTTTATACAAAAATATAATGATGGAGACCTTAGCATAGAAGAAAAAAGTGAGTTTGAAAAACATTTATCTTATTGTACTGAGTGTAGTAACGGTATTTCCGATGACAAAGCGCTATTAAGCTATTTAGCGGAAGACAAAGTTACAGGAGAAGTGCCTGTAACAAGTATTGTTTCCAGAATTGATTTAGACAAATACAAAGTCAATTCAAGGGAATATAAAATTAAGCACTTTATAAGCAGATTAAAACCTTCACTGAAAATTGCTGTCCCTGTTATAGCGTTTAGTTTAATATTTATTGTTATAGCATCAAATCCACTGTTATCAAAGTATCTTGTAGATGGTGCGGCAAATCTTCTGAATAAGGGTGAAAGAGTTGAGTCACAGTTTGTTGAAGAAATAGGTATTGAAGAAGTTGATAATAAAACTGTGGAACTTAAAGATGATAATCTTGTGCAAAAACTCAATGAATATGGAATGGGAGTCTCACCATGGGAGGTTTCATATGCCGATAAGGATAAAGTGTTTTTCAAAAATTATGCCTCTTTGGTAGGTTACAAAGATGGACATATATACAGGGTTGCAGATTTGAAGGCATTGAAAGCCGATCATGTTCAAGGGTCTGTTGTCAGCGAATTTAAGTTCAGTCCAAATGGAAGTCATGTTGCAATTGGGAATTTCAATGCAGAAGATGAATATAAAAGCAGTATTTATATGTTGAACACAGATACAGGAAAATATTTTATTGTCGGAGATGGAAACTACGCAAATATAACTGATAGCTGGTCTTTTGACGGAAGATATTATGTCTTTGCAGATAAAAATGCAATTTCGGGCATAAGGCTTTTTGACACTCATATGGATAAACTCTATGAGATTACGAATCCCGGAGTTTCAATTGAAAAGATTTTCGTAACCGACGAAGGAGGCATTTCTTTTTACACATCCGGGGATGTTTATTTCTTAAGTGCAAAGACCTACGATGTGAAAAAGAAGTCGTCGGTAGACTTTGAGCCTCTGTTTTTAGAAGGTAAATCAAAAACTGCTATAACTTTAAAAGATGGTAATATTGAAAAGCATTACATTGAAAAAGATAAAATAGAGGTAAAAGGATTTGATCTTCATGAGCAAAAAAGTGTCAGTACCGATGAAAATAATGTTTATATAGATAATAATAGATTTGTTGTATTCAAGGTTTCTGATGATATTGGGATATATGATCTAAAAGAAAACAGTTTTACTTCATTGTCCCCATCAAAACTTCCGCAAGATGGATTTATTTCTTCACTAAGAGTTTCACCTGATGGTGAATGGGTATTTTTTAATGAATGGAGCAGCATAAATTACTTTGGAAAAAATGATAAAGGAGTATTAGAAGGAAATTATGTATACCCATCATGGATGAGTGATTCAAAAATAGTGTTCATTAATCTATGTTCGTGGCAAGGCCTTGAAACTACCGTCGGTGATATTATGGCAGGTGAGTTTGAAATTGTAACCTATGACGTTATATCCAAGGAGAAAAGTGTTATTTTTAATTCAGTAAACAAAACTGATATGCAAAAGATGGATGGTATTGATTAATCCGTCAATAGTACCAACTCTATTAATTTGGGAACGGATATTTTGTCTGAGATAACAATAAATGTAAGGTTTAATGATGATATGGATGTAAATACTTTAAACTGTATTAATATAAGCATTTGTAGTGCATAGATCCTATGCAGACCGGTTGGGTAAAGAAGGGACAAAGAGGGACAGGTACTGTGCCCCTCTTTGTTTGGTTATAATACAATAGGTGATAGTGTTGCAAAATGAGCAGGTGAGAATAGTGAAAATTAGGAGAATGTGATATAATAAGTTCATAAAAATTTAACAAACTTTGGTTTCTCTTTAGTCACCTGAGATCAGCAAAGCTTCTGTGAGGTATGCGTTTATTATATAGTAATTTTAAATGTACTGACTTATAAAAGGGGAGAATGAATGAAAAAGTTAATTGTCATATGTGTTAGTATAACATTACTTTTAATTATATCGGGTTGTTCCTATGAGCCATATAAAACAATTAGTGTGACGCCTATGGTGATAAGCACACCTGAACTTACAGGGGATACAGATGAGAAAGAAACTAAATTAGAGCTGGGTAAACTTCTGGAAGGAGTAATCGGAGGGGCTAAATATAAGGTTCATGTGCCGGAAAAATGGAATGGAAAATTACTGATATATGCTCACGGATTAGTACAAGCATACAAGCCATTAGAAGCTACACTTGTAACAGATTCGCCCGATCATATCAGAATGATTGAAGAAGGTTGGATAATTGCGGCAACTAGTTTTAGAAGAAACGGATTTATATTAGGTGATGCTTTTGAAGATATTGATAATCTAAGAGAATTTATAGAGTCTAAATATGGTAAATCCACAATTGCTATTGTACAGGGCTATTCAATGGGCGGACTAATAGCAACAAGAATGTCGGAATGTGGTTATAATTATGATGGATTTCTGGCAATTGGGGCTGTGTATGATATTTCGGTTAAATATACTCCAAAGAAGCCCATACTTTTCCTGTCCAATCAGGATGAGGTTGATTTTCCAATGGAATACTGCGGAAATTTGAAAGAGGATTCAGTAAAACCTGCAGTATGGAAGGTTTCAAGAGATGGACATTGTAATGTGAATGGAAAAGAAGTATCAGCATGTATTGATGCACTTTTAAATTGGATTGAAAACGGTGAGGTTCTCTACGAAAAGGATATAACGATGGAATATGATTTGACGTCAACAGCTGTCTTTGAAAATAATAGCGCAAAAGCAAAGATTACTGCTGTTGATGAGACTAATTATAATATTGATACTGAATTTATTAAAGATGATCTTGAGAAACTTAATATAAAAAATGGTGAACACTTTAATGTGATATTTAATGGAGACAGAGTATTTAAAGTATTATATGGAAAGTCTTATACTGATGTAGGTTTTGGGGAGTGGGTGGCTTATTTGAATGCAAATGGTTATTTGAAAATTGCAAGGAATTTTTCAAGTATTGTTAAGCTAACTGATTGTAAGGTTGGAGATAGTGTGTGCATAAAAAAGAATGATTGATGAGATGATGATCTGCCGATTAAACCATTGCGGCTTTAACATGGTTTATAGTACAATATAATAGATGGAAATGCTGGTTGGGAAAGGGCAACGGATGAACCATTTTAAAAGGATAACACTAAAAGTTTTGTCTTATTTGCGTATAAAACTTAGAAAACAATATAAAATTCAACGTAAGCTTATGAAACTGGCTACTATACATTTCAGACCAAGATATAAACTACTGGATCACAAAATCATGGCAGGAAACAGAGAAATACCTGTACGGATTTTTCGTCCGAAAAGGGATGCCACATCCGGAGTTTTGATTTTCTTTCACGGTGGTGGATGGGTGACAGGAAACATTGACTCATATACCAATGTTTGCGTCAACATGGCCAATCAAACTGGAAATACGGTTGTTTCGGTAGATTACCTTCTGGCTCCTGAACATCAATTTCCTGCGGGACTGGAAGATTGCTATTATGTTGCCAGAGAAATTTTTCAAAACCTTGAACTATTTAATTGTAAAGAAAGTGATATAACCCTGATAGGGGACAGTGCAGGTGGGAATCTTGCTGCGGCTGTATCCCTGATGGCAAGGGATCGTGGAGAATTTATGCCCGGAAATCAGATTCTGATTTATCCGTCTACTTATAATGATCACACAGAAAACTCTCCCTTTCCATCAATAAAGGAAAATGGAACTGATTTTTTGCTGACAAGCAGGCAAATACAGGATTATATGGACATGTACGCACCAAAGAAAGAGGACAGGTTAAGTCCCTACCTTGCACCATTGCTGGCACAAGACTTGTCAAACCAGCCGGATACATTGATTATAACAGCTGAATACGACCCCTTAAGAGATGAGGGAGAGGCCTATGGAAAGCGTTTGAAGGAGTTTGGTAACAAGGTGAAGATGTTTCGAATGAAAGATGCTGTCCATGGATTTTTTTCTTTGCCGTGGAAGTCAGAATATGTGGTTAGAAGTTATGAAATAATAAACTGGTTTTTAAGTAGCTGTAACGGCAGGAGCGAGGAATTAATATGAATTATCCGAAACGAGTAGAATGGAGCAAACTGGATAATGCCTCTAAATTTTTTCCGGCTACAAGCAATTACAGGGATCCTAAGGTGTTCCGAATTTCGTGTGAGCTGGTCGATGAGGTGAAACCTGAAGTTTTACAATTGGCACTGGACAAAACCATCGAAAGATTTCCTTTGTACAAGTCTGTTCTAAGGAGAGGGGTATTCTGGTACTATTTTGAAACCAGTGATATCCGCCCGATGGTTGAAAAGGAGACTAATCCTGTATGTGCTCCGATATACAGAAAATATGAAAAAAAATTATTATTCCGTGTGTTTTATTACAAGAAAAGAATCAATATTGAGGTGTTTCATGCTTTGTCGGATGGGACCGGTGCCTTATGGTTCATGAAGACCTTGGTATATTATTATCTGTTAATCAGACACAAGGATGAGTTGGCAGACAAAGTGCCGGAACTGAACTATGATGCATCTTTAAGTGAAAAGATGGATGACAGTTTTAGCAGGCGCTATCCGGGTTGGGATTTAAAGAGACAAATGGAAACGCTGTTCAAAAGCAAGAATACAGCTAAAGCTTACCACATACGGGGAACAAGAACTGATGAATACAGAGTGAATGTTATAGAAGGTGCAATGAGTGTAAAAGCTGCTCTGGAAGAAGCGCATAAATACAATACCACATTGACTGTGTTTTTTTCTTCACTGCTGGTATGCTCCATATATGAGGACATGCCTGCACGTAAAAAAGGTTATCCTGTAGTTTTATCTGTACCTATAAATCTCCGGCAGTTTTTTAAATCGGAGACCGCAAGAAATTTTTTCAGCACGATGAACATTAGTTACCGTTTGGAGGAAGGCAGACTGGAATTGAAAGAAGTGATAAAGAGTCTGGGAGAAAGTTTCAGGAGGGAATTAACAGAAGAGCGGCTTAATCAACATTTGGACGGGCTTATGTTTATTGAAAGAAATCCTTTGGCAAGAGTTGTACCTCTGCCTTTAAAAAATTATTCCATTCGTATTGCAAATACGATAATGGATATGGGGGTAACCGCAGCTATTTCAAATGTGGGACAGGTTACAATGCCTTTAGAGTTTAGCGGTTTTATCCATCAGTTCAGCGTTATACCTAACGTAAAGAGGCCCCAAATGACTATGTGTACCTATGGTGACAGGCTGGTAGTGACCTTTGCTTCTCCTTTCCGGGAAACTGAAATACAAAAGGCATTTTTCAAAGCTCTTTCAAAAATGGGCATTGAGGTTGAAATTTCATCGAACATATAGGAGCGATAAGAATGATATTATGCAAACACTGCAAAGTTTACATCAGAGATAAGAAAACAAATTGTCCGCTGTGTGGCAATATCCTTGCGGATGATGTCAACAGTATCAAAGGCGATGATGTTTATCCTGTTATACCCCCGACATATGAACGGCATTTGGTAATACGTATCTTATTATTTATTTCAATTGTTGCAATTGTAATCAGTTATATTATTCACAAATTATTTCCTACAAGCGTAAATTGGCCTATGTTGGTTCTATTGGGATTGCTTAGCACATGGCTTAGTATAACTGATGCACTGCGGAAAAGGCACAATATTACTAAATCAATTATGTGGCAGGTTATGATTGTATCTGCTCTGACTATCTTTTGGGATTGGAAGATAGGTTGGAAGGGCTGGTCTCTTGATTATGCCATTCCTATACTATGCATCGCGGCCATGCTTGTGATGTATGTGACAGCAAAGGTAATGAAGCTCAGCGTTGTAAACTACATAGCATATTTTTTGTTGGGAGGATTATTTGGCATTGTCCCGGTTTTGTTTATTTTACTTGATCTGGTTACGGTGGATATACCTTCTATCATATCTGTTGCTGTAAGTATTATCTTCTTGTCTGCAATACTTATTTTTCAGGGAGACAATATTAAACAGGAGCTGCAAAAAAGGATGCACATATGAGACGTGGAATACATAGTTTTACTACAGAAAATTTCTTTATCTGAAGCAGATATAAATTAAGATTAAATTAGAGACTTAAAAAATGTGCCCGGGTTGAGCAATGCTGCTTTAGCAGCAAAGAGCTCATAAATACTGCGGGAAAGTTGAGTTATAAATTAAAGACCCCTTGAAGTATCAGCTTCAAGGGGTTCTATAATTCACAAAACATGACATAGCTTAAAGCTGTGGCTCTTGTACATCACAGTTTCATATACTCTTCTATTGTTTTGTCACCAATAAAGAGCTTATCAAGAACTGCTGTGCCCTTATATATTTTAACTGAAACATACACATCTTCAGTACTGTCCTGTGAGATCTTTTCATTATATATTTTTTCAGCCGATGGAGCATCATTTTCCGGCATATAGTATCTCTCGAAGGGTACTTGAAAATGTACCGTCGGTTTTCCGGAAGAACCATCACCGTCATAGTGTTCATAAGTGATGTAAGTTATTTTTGTTTTTATATAGGTATCCGATTCAGGAGGCGTAAGCGTAATGCCTGAAAATCTGGCGAAGCCGCTGGTGTCATTTTCAATCAGCACATAGATGGTTTGCTTGGTATGATACTGCTGATCATTATTAACAGTTATCTCAGTGTCTTCTACGTTTATATAAAGGTATCTTCCTCTAAACGGATCGTAGGGATCTAAAGGCTCGACCCTGAATTTGTATTCCTGACCATATCTTAAAGCCAGCTCCCGTGATAGTATCACCTGAGACGGAACAAGCAATTGCAAAAGGGCAAGAACTATAAAAATTATAAGTTTAATATTCTTATTCATATACACTCACTTCCTTCCTTTTCCTAAATAACACAATGTTCGAAACAATAAAGCCTGTTCCCACGAGTATAAAAGATATACCACGTTCGAAGAAACCTAAATCACTGTCGAAGAACCTCATAATTATCAGCAGGGATATAATAAGCATGCCACCGTTTGTCGGACCGAGTTTTTGTTTTTTGATTCCATATACGATGGTTCCGACACCAAGGACGAATACAAAAATATTATATAGAAGCATGGGCAAGGTTTCTAAGCTGCCTATAGAAGCCATAATATAGCATATCGCAGCCAGTAAAGGTGAAGAAGTGTATAATGTTGAAAATAAATCTTTTCTTCTTGTATTCTTATAGAAGAGGAAAAGGGCGGTACCGAGCAATAATAACACAAGAATATAATCAATAATACCAGCCAGGGCATTATACTCGTAACTGTTGCGATAGTGAGCCCAGCCTATATCTTCCCAGAAAAATGTAAACGTAAATATGAAAGACATAGCCAAAGTGCCTAATGTGCCTACAACTGAAAGTGGTTTTTGCCAGGTGTATTCAGTTTCTCTGCCGGAAAGTGCATCAACTAAAAGTAGAACAGCAAAGTAGCTGCTGTATACAAGAATCCACAATCCGGGAAGAACTTTTTCAAGAACAACACCCAGTGAGATACATAAGTCAAAGGACATCATCCATAACAGGATTACAGAACGGTTTGAAAGGGCTTTTGACTTAAGGCTTTTAATTAAAAATGGTATAATCGCAGCAAACAACAGCCAGAATAGAGCTGCGTTTTCTCCGTCAGACTGGACAGAAACTGCCCAGGTTGTTATGCCGGTAAGGTAAAAACCTGCCGGTACAACCGCATCAAAAATGTATACAAGCGGAAGAATTAATAGAGCCCATGTGATAATGAAGGCCGAAAAATCTCCATGAATATTGTAGGTCTGACTAATGAGTGAGATTCCGGCTCCGACAGCCAAGGTCAGAAATGCAGTAGAGCTTTCTGTCCATACAAAGGAAGATCTTCTTTTTTGCAGTACCCAGAAGCACAATATTTGTGCTGTTATCAGCGGCAATAGCGACAGTATTGTCCTTACAGGAATACTTAGTTCATTCCAGTTGCGGGCAAATAACAGGATAATACCGCTTCCTATCAATATAGCTCCTAATGTACCAAAGATACCAAGGAGAATTTTGAGCCAGTTTGCCTCTTCAGGTTCTCCGTAATAGGCCTTAAGCTTTTGAATGCTATCCTCCGGTATAATGCCATCGGAAGCAAGTTTAGGCAATTGAGAATATAGCCATTTGATTTTTTTAGTGTCCATATAATACTCACCATCCTTATATTTATATTATACCTGAAACCAGGAATTAATTTAGATGTCTAAGGTCATTAAAAATATTAAAAACATCTCATTTATATATGACCAAAGTCACTATTCTTAAACAAAATAATATAAGTTGGGAAGTATTATGGTGAGATAATTGATTCAGACGAAGAGGTATAGGTTTTTGAAGATCAATTTATAATGCCGGATGAGATTCTGAAATAACTCCATGCAGCACCTCATTTTTTCCGCCACACCCGGGAAGTTTATTAATTGTGAAACCGGCAGCAATAAGGGCTCGTTTTACGGCGCCTGCCACAGTAAAGGTGGAGCAGGTGCCCTTAAGTTTTGTCTTTTTTTCGATTTGCATAAGCAGCTCAGGGCGCCATATTGAAGGGTTTTTCTTTGGGCTGTGCCCGTCAAGAAACCAGACATCACAGGGCTTTTCCAAAGAGTTTACCATTTCGAGTGCTTCTCCTATCCAAAGGTTTACGTCAAGAGTTCCATAGGATTGCAGTATTTTCATGGAATGCCAGCCGGGTATGGTGATATCTATACTTTGGTATGCTTTTAAAAGGGTGTCGATTTCATCACTTACACGATCTCTGAATTCATTCAGAAGATGGAGCATTCTGTCAGGACTCATAGGGTACAGTTCAACAGTATTATATTCTATTGAAATGTTTCTTAACCCGCTTTCTTTCAAATATTCCATGAGGGAAATAAGCACACGCCCTGCACCAAAACCTGTTTCACCAATAATAAACGGGGTATTTGGTTGTGCAGCAATCCTGTTAAGCAGGTTATTATTCCTAAAATAGATTTGCTGTGCTTCGTCTATTGCACTGACTACATCAAAATAACGGTCATCAAAATGCTCATTTACAAGGTGCGGCGGTATTAACATATATATCACTTTCCTTATCTCATTATAATAAAATAACAAAAATATTAGAAATAACTTGCAATTTTCATTCCATGAAAAAATGACAGCATTAAATTCTGTGCCTTGATTATTATTTCATGTTATAGCGAAAAAAGCAATCATAGAAGAGACTGTAATTTTATGTGTTGAACCTGATTGAGGATTTCGGGAAAATCAAGTTGTATTAATTTGAAAGTAAATAGTATAATTAGTTTAGGGGATGGTTGTAGAACTAATTATTTTTGTCGGTTTGTAACGATGCACAAGCTAAATATTTTAAGCTTCCCTGAATTACTGTTAAAATGTATTGGGAGGAGACCGGAAAATGAAAATAAAAAAAAGATTAAATTCTGTGTTGGGATTATTTGTTTGTTTTACGTTGTTATCAACTTCGTTACTTCTTCCGCAAGGTAGTGCAAGTGCAGCAACTGATTTCACAACTTGGAATCTGTTTACAGGTGAATCTACAAAAGGTTCATCATCGACAATTCCACTGTCTTCAACAAAAACTCTAACCCCAACTGTTAGTCCATCGGGAGGCTACAAAGTCGGTGATTTTACTGCTGGTTTTGATTATTCCAATTCGAAATTAACAGTAACATTGATTCCAACTGTATCAACAGCTACAACTACCAACATATGGTATACGAATGTATCCAATCCTACAGCGTTGAATCAGGCGGTAGCAGGATATTCAACCGGCTCAAAGAACTCATCCGGCAACTACGTAATTACCATTCCAAACCCATCTATTGCGGCTGACGGAACAGTATACTTATTTCTTGCAACTAATTCGGGTGACACCGGTTGGGTTAAATGCAATGTTTACGGATCACCAGAGGCAACCCCGACACCTGCATCCACTGTAACACCCAAACTTACCTCGACACCAACAGTGTCAATTTCTACTCCGGTACCGGAGCCAAGCACTGCTATTGATGAATATATAAGTCCAAACTGGATCAATGAGCTTGGACTTGGAAGTATAAGAACATCACCTGTAATAAACCCCAATTGGGCTGAAAATGACGCACCCGCGACAATATACAAAACAGATAACGTAAAAGGTGCAGTTGGTACAAACGACTGGATGAGCTCTGTTTTATGGCTGCCTTTTTCAGAGTCGATTTATGCTCATCCTCTTGCTTACAAATTTACCAGATCAGGGCTTAAGGTAAGCATGCCTCCGGTACAATATGTGAAAGATGTTGACGGAGACGTTGAGGTTTTAAGAAGGCTTGACGAAAATGTGCCCGGCACAATAGACTTTACAGTTGGAGCCGAAAACTTCAGTCCGGCAGATGCGAGGGCAGACAAACTCAGCGATTGGTCTACGGATGTGATTATGGCTGACGGGTCAAAAAGCATAAAATCAACTATAGCTCATGGGAGCCCGTATACATATTTTACGTTTACCGGATGTAATCCCAGGATAGTTTTTAACAGTGCTCCTGAAGAAGTAATTAATGAAGGACAGAACTTGGATGTAAAGGTAAACGGTAAACATTACGGTTTCTTTGCACCAACAGGTTCCACTTGGAGTGGAATTGGAACAAATATGCTTACATGCTACCTGCCTTCAGGCAAAAACTATTTTTCCCTTGCTGTTTTGCCGTCAAAGGATGCCTTTGATTTTTATGAGCTGAGAGCCTATGCGTTTATTGTGAATACAGAGGTTGCATGGGGATATTACAAGGAAGACAGTTCGGTAGTCACAACGTTTAAAGCAACTACAGAGGCGAAGGAAGGTACAAACACAGACACCATATTTGCATTATATCCTCACCAATGGAGAAACAACTCCTTAATTAGTCCGTTAAGTTATACGTATGATTCAATAAGGGGAACGATGAAAACCGTTGCGGGGAAGTCTTTCCAAACAAGATATACCTATAATGGAATACTCACTAATATGCCCGGAGTTGCTGCTGATGATAATCAAAATATAGAAAAGTTAAAACAGCTGGTGGATGAATTTGAGGCGGAAAAAATAGCTTTTACCCTTGAAACAACTGGGTCAGGTTTTGATACCTATTGGACAGGTAAAACGCTAAATGAGTTATCTCAGGTTTTACCAATTGCAGAACAAGTCGGTGATACTATTGCAGCTGAGAAAATTATGGCTGCAATAAAAAGCAAGCTGGAAGATTTCTTTAAAGCTGAGCAATCCGAGACTACTTTCTATGACTCAAAGGATAAGAACAATTTGTTTTATTACAACAGCAACTGGGGAACACTTATAGGTTATGATGCCAGCTATGGAAGTCAGAACGAACTTAATGACCATCATTTTCATTACGGATACTTTATATATGCCGCATCCCAGATTGCCTTAAGGGATAAGGAATGGGCGAAAGAAAATAATTGGGGAGCAATGGTCAGACTCTTGATTAAGGACATTGCAAATTATAATAAAAAAGATACCAGATTTCCATTCCTGAGAAATTTCGACCCGTATGCCGGACACTCATGGGCATCAGGTCATGCAAAGTTTTTTGACGGTAATAATCAGGAATCATCATCTGAAGCGATAAATGCATGGGCTGGCATAATACAATGGGGTGAAGCCATAGGTGACAGCACTCTCCGTGATCTTGGAATATATCTATATACTACTGAAGTTCAGGCGATAAACAATTACTGGTTTGATATCTATGGAGATACAAGAGATCCGGGATATGTTAATGTGGATACATCCATGATCTGGGGTAGTAAATGCGTTCATACGACATGGTGGACCAATGATCCGATACAGGTGCATGGGATCAATTTGCTCCCAATAACAGGTGCATCGTTGTATCTTGGGACTGATCCGAAGTACATAAAAAAAAACTACGATTCAATATGGTATGAATGGAATAAATGGCTTACAATAAAGCCCGGAGATCAAAACGGTGATCCAAAGCTTTGGCAGGACATTTTGTGCTCATACTATGCACTTTATGACACCGAAGAAGCAATTTCCAAATGGGATGAAAATGCAGCACCGGAGAGCGGTGAATCAAAAGCTCATACCTATCACTGGATGTTAAGCCTGAAAACCGCAGGAGTACCTGATTTTGCGGTGACTGCCGATACTCCGCTATATTCGGTATTTAAGAATAAGTCGAACAATAAAAAAACATATGTGGTTTATAACACATCAGATTCAGCAAAACAAGTGAAATTTTCCGACGGTATGAGTTTTGCCGCAAAACCGAATTCAATGACAGTTGTGAAGGAAGGGGATATTCCGGCTCCAACTATAAAGTATGGTGATGTAAGTAATGATGGGAAAGTGAATTCAATTGACTATGCACTGATGAAAAGTTATTTACTTGGAATAATCAAGGATTTTCCATGTGAAAATGATTTACAGGTATCGGATTTAAACAATGACGGCAGATTTAGTTCGATTGATTTTGCATACATGAGAAGTTATTTGCTTAGGTTAATTGACGCTTTTCCGGCAGAAAGAAAATAAGAGGATGTATCAATTGTAAAGTAATGAATGTAACCGATGCCAATGATAGCATTTTTGGGTTCTGATTGCTCACATGTTAAGGTTAAAAATCCTTCCTTTTAACTTTGACATGTGAGCAACGCTGTAATATGAAGCTTTAGTTTTGTTCAATTAGTGCTTATTAATAAAAATCATAGGATGTTCAAAAGCACTAGTTTTTTTCAACATTATTTATTTCTAAAGTGGAATTTTCATGCTTCTCAAAAATATCATAATCGTTTTCAAGGTCTTTCACACCATCAAATAGTATGTTTTGGGAATTATTAACTTCAATCATGATATCACCGGAAATTTCTCTAAAAGTTGTGTTGCTGAATTTTAAATCTGTACTCTGATTTATAATAACTCCACCGAAACTACACTCTTCAATAACGCTATTGCTTACATTCATTTGAACAGCATTATTTGTTATTATTCCATGTGATCCGCACCCATAGAATGAACAATTTTTTATATTTATACCTCTGCTATCTTCAATGTTTAAGACTTCGGCAACACAACCGAAAGTTTCTACTCCGTGCCCCATCATAATATTTTCAAAGGATATATTATTTGAACCCGATACTTTCAGTACACTTGAAAAAGCGTCGAGCAATGCTATTTCAACACGTTCATTACCTAAGCCTATAATGCTTAAATTTTCAACATTTACAATGCTAAATTCCAAATAACCTGAGTTTTCGCTGTGTGTCCTTACATATGGATTCTGGACTGATGATGCATAACCAAGGTCATAAATGCCGGGCTTTAAGTATATTGTTCTGTTTGGCCCAATCAAAGAAACCAACTGGTATGGGTTTTCTACAGTTACCTCTCCATTCTCAAGCTCAGGTATGTTTTTATCGAACTTATGAAGGTTTGAAATGTCTCCGGAATAACTTTCTCTCATTTGGGTCTTATATAACAATCTATTGTCGGAATAATAATCTTCTATGGATATAAATTCTCCATCCACCCATTTTAATGTATCGCCACCATAAACGCCGCCTGAAATTCTGCTTCCCATATAAATGGTATCATAATTAACCGATACAAATTGTGCATTGGGATTTAATCCAATACTCTCAAGATCAACAATTTCAAGTTTATTATTTTCAAACAGATACATTGAATATAAGGGATATTCGTCCATATGACTATCCATAATGAAAATTTCTTTTTTCTCATCGGGTACCAGATTTGTCACTGCTACAGTGCTAATTACGGGAATTGATGTTCGGTCATACATATTTAACCTGCCGGAATTAAAGCCATATACACATAAAAAAATATTTTGCTCTTCATATTTTTTAGTAATGTCTAAGCGATATTCCCATTCTTTGATACTGTTGTCATAAGGATAGGCATATGTAATAAGGAGCTCATTTTCATTATCATTATTTACATCTGCTACTGAAAAAGATGTTATTCTGTAGCTGGATACAGCGTATTCATTAATAGTATCCTTTAAGTCTTGAACTAGTGATTCTTTAATTGCAGACTTGTATGAATTATTAATGAGTTTACTGAATTTGTCTATATCTATTGGTTGGTCAGTTTCCACATTAACTGCAGTTGTTGAAGAAGGTGTGGAAAGAGGTGTAGTAACGTCCTTAACCGCTGTATTTTTCTGGATTTTACTTGGTAATGAAGAACTAATTGTGGTAGTTGGGTTTAAGACCGATTCTTGTGACCCCGGCTTGCTTAAATTTTTATATGCAAGTACTACAACTCCTGTTAATATAATAATAGCAAATGCAGTAATAAGGCTGATAGTAATCCATTTCTTTTTATTCATTTTAATACCTCAACTTTTAATAAAAAATGTATTTAATAATTATATCACACTAAAGCTGATAATAAATATGGTAAAATAATAACAGATTAAGTTTTTTCTTAACAGGGAGGATGATTGAATGTATGGAATATATGGCCATAAACCCTATAAATACCTGCAGTTGCTATTGATGATTGTTTGTATTTCATTGATTTCTACAGGATGTATGGATTTTGGAAAGGATATGGAGACAATTAGTCCAACTGATCAGCAAATTTCAAAATGCAAGGAAATAATGTGTTTGAATCAGGACTTAAATATAGAGCCTCTTGGATTGAAAATCTATGACTCAGGAATAGATAATGCTACCATTTTTAAGTTTAGAACAAGCGCAAAATCTATGGAAGAAATATTTGACTCTGATAGTGTGGATACGTCAAGATTTTCAGAAGATTATTCCCTTAGTGAAGAAAAAGGATTGGAATGGTGGGATGTTACGGGCAAGAAGTTTACCGGCGGACAAGTTTCACTGCCAAACGCTAAATACATGAATGTTGGTTTACAGGAGAAAGATAACGGTTTTATTGTTTATATATTTTGGTTTGAAACCTGATGAAAGTCATGGATTCAAATAATGTTCTATAATGCTGCCTTTTTTGAACCGCTTAAATAAAAGGTCAATTACGAATATAATATTGTAACAAAATCTGGAGGGTTTGAAATATGACGATTAAAAGTAAATACAAAATTACGATTTTAAGAATTAACCTGATTATCTTTATTTTTTCAATATTGTTTTTGGCTCGGGTTTATGCGTTGAATGGAGGGGAAAAAGCTGCGGGTGCTATTCCGGGAGGATTACCTTCAAAATTAATGGTTGGACTTTTCGAGGGAAATGACAGTTCATGGATGAAAAACAGTGGAGTTCCCTGGAACGCAAGATACATATACTTAACCAAAGGTTGGGCCAACAACTGGGGCTGGGGAAATCGTGACGGAGCCTATGCGCTGGATTTCATGAAAACCTGCCAGCAGATGAATGCCGTGCCATATATGCAGTATTATTGCATGAATGAAATGCCCGGAGGTGGCGAGACAGAATTCTATAAAAAAACAACCGATGCTGCAACGATGAAAGAATATTTCTCTGATTTTATTCTGCTAATGAAAAAGGCCAAGGAATTTGCCAAACCGGTGGTAATTCTTGTAGAAGCTGATGGATTTGCATTTATGCAGCATCAGGCAAAATCTACAGATAAGTATTGTGCAATAAAGGATACAGGACTTCAGGAACTAAGCGGTCTTCCCAATAGTGTTGCGGGTTGGGGCATGGCTTTTCTCGAAATACGTAAAAAGGTTGGTGCGAACAACGCATTATTGGGAATTCACGTCTCGGGATGGGCTAGTGGAAAGGATATAGTTTATTTCTCTATATCAGATCAGCTTCAGCCCGAAGTTGATAAAGTGTATTCGTTTTTATCACCTATGGGACTTGGGGCTAATCAAACCGGCGAAACTTATGATTTGCTGGTTGGTGACCCTTTAGACAGAGATCCTGAATTTTACAGAATGAATAACAACCAGGACAGATGGCTCGATACAAATGATAACGCCTCTATAAACACCAAGAGTTTTAACCGTTATGCCGAGTGGCTGAGACTATGGAATGTTAAAAGCCAAAAACGCTGGATACTGTGGCAGATTCCACTTGGAAATTCAAATCATAAGAATGTGCACAATAATGGAGGAGATAGGGAAGGATATAAAGGTAATTTTCCTGAATACTTTTTTGGGAACGGAATGGAAGCTCATCTGACCAGATTTGCAAATTCAGGGGTTATAGCTCTGCTGTTTGGTGCAGGCACCGGTGGGCAGGCCTCCTATCAGAATGACATCTATACTGACGGACAACCCTTTATGAAAAAACATGCAGGAAATTTCTTTACGAATGGAGGAATGACACTTGGACAAAAGACCGCACTCCCTAAGAATGCATCACAGATTTCAATGAAAATCGGAGATCCGTACATGCAGGTAGATGGAGTGACGGCAGAAATAGATCCCGGAAGAGGCACAAAACCTGTGATAATAAACAACAGAACTATACTGCCTATAAGAGCAACTATTGAAGCGTTAGGTGGAAGTGTGGCATGGGACGGTGCGTCAAAAAAGGTTTCGATACAATTAAATGGCAAGACAATCAATCTATGGATTGGCAGCAGTAATATTCAAGTAAATGGGCAGAATATGAACATCGATACTGCTCCTGCCATTATTAATGATAGGACCTATGTCCCTTTAAGAGCTGTATTGGAGAACCTTGGCTGCAGTGTACAATGGTTTGATTCTACCAGGTCAATTTTGATAAAGAAATAGTTGTTATTACATTAATAGCAGACCGAAAATTCTATGTAAATTGTATACAAAATACACTAAATTTTATTTTTTTTGATACAAAAACGTAGATTATAAAAATAATATTTGATATAATAAGGTTGTATACAAAGAACATGAAGTTGATTTTTTAAATCAAAAATCTGGATTATATATGTAATATTTGGTATAATAAATAAAGGTAATAAAGATTGCAAATTCGAATCGAACTTATAGAATTTTTAATATATTGAATTGAGTAGTTTTTTATTGTGCTTACAAACTTCTTTAAAAATAAATATAAGTAAAATATTGAGGAGGATGCAGCAATGAAAGAATTTGGAATCGATTGTAAGTTTAATTATCTTGGACCAAGTAAGCCGGCGTTACCTCAGAATGAAGTAGTAGGGTTGAATTTAAGGCATGGTGAACAGGTAAAAGTGTTTCATGACGACATTGTATTGACAGGAACTGTAGTGTATGATGAACAATTACCTAAAATGTATCAGTGGTATGTAAACCTTGATTAAACTGTATAAATTTATTGAGTGAAGATAGCAGAGCAACGTCATTAATAATGCGTTGCCCTGTTTTTATGTAAGATGTAATATAATACCTGTCAATACTTAGCATTTTAAGACAGGATAAATAATTCAAAAACGTGTATTATTGAAGTAGAGAGGAGGAGCTTCATGGAATGGCTTGACGCAATGAATAAGACAATAGACTATATTGAAAGCAATATTACCGAAAAACTTGATATTGAAGAGATTGCTAAAATAGCCTTATCATCGCCGTTTCACTTTCAGCGTCTTTACTATATGATAACCGGTGTGACAGTGGCTGAATATATTCGTAGAAGGAGACTAACACTTGCTGCACAGGATATATTATCAGGGGAAAAGGTAATTGATGTTGCTTACAGTTATGGATATGAAACACCTGAAGCATTTACAAAAGCTTTCAGAAAAATGCATGGAATAAGTCCAAAGGCTGCGCGCGAGCCGGGGGTGAGTCTCAAGGCATATCCTAAGCTATCCTTTCATATTTCAGTTAAAGGAGATGTTGGTATGAATTATAAGATTGTTGAAATGGATGGGTTTAAAATTGTAGGGAAAAAAATAAAGGTAACGACCGAGAACGGGGAGAATTTCATTCGGATACCAAAATTCTGGGATGAATGTAACCAGGACGGGACTATGGATTGGATGAGCGGTAGGGTAGGAAAACGCGGAGTTATGGGGGTGTGTCTGGATATGGGGAATTTTTGTGAAGGGCACTTTTCTTATATGATAGCGATTGAAGACAATGAAGAACCTCTTCCGGAGGGATATATTACTGAATTTATTCCTCCAGCAACCTGGGCAGTATTTGAATCGGTTGGACCATTGCCAGATGCCTTGCAGGATGTTGCCAAGCGCATATTTTCAGAATGGTTTCCGTCTACCGGTTATGAGCATGACTTAGCACCGGAGCTTGAGATATATACTGAAGGGGATGTGACATCCCCTGACTATAGATGCGAATATTGGGTTCCCATCAAGAAGTAAAACTTTGGGTAAAAAAACTGTCCTGTTGTCAGGGCAGTTTTTTTAATGCCTAAGAAAGTGCATTTCTTTCTGGCATCAAAAAAGTCTACCGAAAGGCTGTTTACTGCAGAGGAATACACTGGCTTTAAATCGGCGAAGCCGACTTGTCAAAAAATTTTAGTGGAATTGTTTCTGAATATGGAGTAAAATTATTAATTGTAGCTGTTTAAAAATTATTTTACTGGTATTCTATTTTTTGAATTGTAAAATAATGAAAATAATAAAGTTTTAACAATAAATAATTTAATAATTTTATGGAGGCTAATTATGAACTTAAAAAGAGTTATACCCTTTGCATTATGCTTATCACTACTTTTTAGTGTTACTGCGTGCAAGAAGGACGGAGTGTTGCCCGATACTAAAGACTCAAACGAAATTGTAGGTACAGTTGGAGAAGAAAAGATATCAGCTAAGGAATTCAAATTTTACGTCAATATGGAAAAAAGCCAAATTGAAGCTCAGGAAGGCATAGCTGATAAAAGTAAAGAAGAAAAGAAAAAATTCTGGGAAGCAGAAGAGAATGCTGAGAAGAAACAAACAGTCATAGAGAATACTTTTAATAACCTGACGGAACTTAAAATTTTATTGATGAGTGCTAAGAAGGATAATGTCAAGTTAGAACAAAAAGACATGGATGATATAAATAGTAGTATAGAAGAAATTGTTAAGAGTGAAGGGAACGGAAATAGGGAGGCAGCTGACAAGGCAATAAAGGAAATTTATGGTGTTTCAATAGATGACTATAAAGCATTTTATCAGGACTATGTGCTTGCGTACTCTTCTTATGCTTCTAATCAACCGGGTAAAATTGAAATTAACGAGAGTGATATAAAAGCAGAGTTTGAAAAGAATAAGGAACAATATGATAAAGTAACTGTAAAGCATGTACTTGTTTTAACTAGTGACAGTGAAACACAAAATCCGCTTCCAGAAGATGAAATTGCAAAAAAGAAACTTCTTGCGGATGAAATTCTTAATAAGGCAAAAGCAGGTGAAGATTTTGAAGCATTAGTAAAACAATATTCCGAAGATCCAGGCTCAAAAGACCAAGGGGGAGAATATACTTTTGGCAGGGGAGAGATGGTGACTGAATTTGAAGAATGGTCATTTGCTGCAAAAGAAGGCGATATGGGTGTTGTTCAGACAAGTTATGGTTTTCATGTTATGAAATTTATAAAGCGTGTTGATGCATCATTGGACGCTGAAAAGGATGGCATTAAGCAGAAATTGCAAGAGGAGCAGTTTGTAAATAAAATGGATGAAATTAAGGAAAAAAATCCATTGGTTAAAAAACAGGAAGTTATAGATAAATTGGATTTATTCTAATAACTATAAAAGTACAAGCGGAATTTATAAACCTGTGAGAACGCATAAATATGTGATTTCACAGGTTTCTTAATAATTAGTATTTACTTGCATAAATTATTGATATATTATATTTTTGTAAAAAATTATTAGGGAAGAATGGTGATTGTATGGATGAGAGGTTTACTTATAATACATATCTTGTTCGCAGAAAGATTTTGAATCTTGCTGGTGCGTCTTTTCACTTTTATGACCCAATGGGAAATGTTGTTTTATTTGCAAGAATGAAAGCGTTTAAGCTCAAGGAAGATATTACGATATTCAGCGGAGAAGATATGCAAGAACCAATGCTGAACATAAAAGCCCGTAATATAGTTGATTTTTCTGCTACATACGATGTGTTTGATGTTCAATCAAATGAAAAGGTTGGAGCATTGAGGAGAAAGGGGCTTAAATCTGTACTCAGGGACGAATGGGTGGTTCTGGACGAGTTTGACAATGAAATAGGCACTATAAAAGAAGACAGTACTGCACTTGCTCTTGTAAGAAGATTTCTTATTAATCTTATACCACAGTCGTATAGTTGTGTGATAAACAACCTTGATGTGTGTACTTACAAACAAAACGCCAATCCCTTTGTAATAAAAATAAACATTGATTTTTCAATGGACAGAGACAATACTTATGATAGACGTCTGGGTATAGCAGCAGGATTGCTTTTGTGTGCAATTGAAGGAAAACAGAATTAATTTGAAATGATAACAATAGGGCTGGAGAGATCCGGCTCTATTATTTTGAAAAATTATAGCTTGGGTGTTATATTAATTTAACCCCGTTCAATGTAAAATTATCTTCATGATTGGTAATTAAATATAATTTAAGTTCTTTTCAACATATGCTTTGTGTGCTATACTGAAACTCGAAAAATGGTTTGTTTTCCAGAACAATTTTTGAATTAATTCAAGCATTTTTGAAAGGAGAAGTTTTAATGAATAACAATAAAGTCAAATTTTTGACAAGGACAGCCATGCTTTTAGCATTGACATTAGTTTTTCAATACCTTGGCCGACTAATTCCACTAGGTCAATATAATAGTTTTATAGTAGGTCCTTTGGTTAACGCCTGCCTCTTAATATCAACAGGCCTGGTTGGAATTTATTCAGGAGCCGTTATATCAGTTTTGTCGCCTTTTGGAGCTCTTTTGACAGGTGCAGCATATCCTTTGGTATTTGCTCCGTTTATAGCATTGGGGAACTTTGTACTTGTACTATTGTTCTATGTTTTCAAAGAGAAAAGAGTATTGGGAGTTATATCCGGAGCAATAGTAAAGTTTGTAGTGATTTATGGTTCACTGCTTTACGTAATACCTTATTTCAAACTGATGCCTACAAATATGGCTTTAAAATTAGCAGGATTTAGTTTCGGCTGGCCTCAGCTTGTGACAGCGTTAATTGGTGGAGCTATTGCAATACCTATAATCAACAGGATTAAAAGACATATTTAAAGTATCAAGATGTTTATTGAGGTATTTATTACTTCAGGACTTGCCCTAAGTATATGATTTGGTATAATTAATACATAGTTAAAAAAATAACGAGGTTTGATTATGGAAAAGGAAAACAAGGTTGCTGTTATCGGCATAGTTGTTAACAACCGTGAAGAGACCTCCCGGAAGGTCAATGAGGTTTTAAGCAATTTTGGGACAATTATTGTTGGTAGAATGGGTATTCCATACCGGGAAAAAGGGATATCGGTTATTTCAATAATAGTAGACGGTACAAACGATGAAATAGGTGCCTTGGCAGGAAAACTCGGTAATATTAATGGAATTAAAGCAAAAGTTGCTTTAACATATTAATAAGGTGGTATCAATAATTTAATAATGGTATCTGAGATATGGGGTGCATACCTGATATCAAGGAGAGTGAAAGCGGCTGAAGATGCGAATAATTCTGCATTATTGCACAAGACACGTAGCAATACAGTTTTAAGCAGTATTTTCGTATATTCAATAAGGAGCCTGACGAAATGGATTATGTCTTATCGAAGGGGGAATGGATATGTATTGTTTATTTGTGAACTCTTCTTGACTTTTTGGTCTCGAAGAGTTTTTTGGTTGGATCGTTTTAGTGGTTAATGGCTTTAAATCAATATAAACAGGGGGTCAAACAATGAGTGATTTTATCAATGAAGGTAAAATATTTTCGATTTTAAATAATTCAGTAAACCCTGACAAAACAGAGGTCAGGGAAATTATAAGCAAGTCGAGGGAATGCAAAGGACTTACACTCGAGGAAACAGCGAAGTTGCTGTTTGTGGAAGACAAGGAACTTCTTGAGGAAATATATGATGCAGCAAAATATATAAAAAATAAAATCTACGGTAAAAGGGTTGTGCTGTTTGCACCTTTATATACCGGTAATGAATGCGTAAATAATTGTCTTTATTGCGGATTCAGAAAAGATAACAAAGAGCTTCACAGAAAAACTCTTGGGCTTGAGGATATCGTAAATGAAGCTAAAGCGTTGGAACGTCAGGGACACAAGAGGCTTCTACTTATATGCGGTGAACACCCAAAAAAGACAGACGCAGGGCACTTTACCAGGGCAATGGAGGCCATATACAAAGCGACCGATATAAGGAGAATAAACATAGAGGCAGCACCGATGAAGGTTGAGGATTATAGACAACTTAAGGAAGCGGGAATAGGTACGTATGTTATTTTTCAGGAAACATACCACCGGGATACTTATAAGAAGATGCACCCGGTAGGGTTAAAGGCTGACTATGACTGGAGAATAACTGCTATTGACAGAGCTTTTGAAGCTGGAATTGATGATGTTGGAGTAGGTGCGCTTCTTGGACTGTATGATTATAAATTTGAGGTTTTAGGTCTATTAATGCACTGTATGCACTTTGAAGAACGTTTTGGGGTAGGACCTCATACAATTTCAGTTCCGAGGCTCCGTCCTGCGTTGGGTTGGGGGCTTGAACAAATACCATATATGGTCAATGACGAGGAATTTAAGAAAATTGTAGCAATCTACAGGCTATCTGTTCCGTATACGGGCATGATACTTTCAACAAGGGAAAGAGCAGAGTTCAGGGATGAGCTTTTAAGTATTGGTATTTCACAAATTAGTGCGGGTTCAAAAACAAACCCGGGCGGTTATGCTGAGGATGATGATAAAGCAGATCAGTTCGAAATAAGCGATAACAGGAGCCTTCCTAAAATGCTTGAGACCATCTGTGACAAAGGGTATATTCCAAGTTTCTGTACTGCTTGCTACAGAAGGTGCCGTACGGGAGAACACTTTATGGAATATGCAAAGGAAGGTGAAATACATGAATTTTGCCAACCTAATGCAATACTTACTTTCAAGGAAAACCTGCTCGATTATGGAAATGAAATGCTTCGTGAAAAAGGTGAAACAATAATTTCCAATGCCTTAAATGAGATAGACGATGAGCAAATGAAGTCGGAAACTATCAAGAAATTGAAAGAGATAGAAATGGGCAAAAGGGATTTGTATTTTTAATACTTATTGAATGAAATATCTTCTTCCATAGATGATTTGATGAATAAAGGAATATAAAATACCGGCTGAAAGGGAGTGTTATTTTGGAAAATAAATCATATTTAATTATGGCACAAAACTCATCAGAGATGCTCGTAATAAACAAACTATTAAACAAAAGCAATATAAATACAGATCTGGTCCCAGCACCACCGGAGTGGGGAACAGTTTGTGCAATTGCAATCAGAATTGAATACTCAGATTTGGAGGCATCAAAAAAACTCATTGATTTGGCCGGTATTCATACTGCCAAAATACTTGAGGATCGTAAGTTAAAACTTCAGGGGCTTATAGACAGAAAACTTGGTTTGGTAGTATCGGAGCAATTTTTGGAAATACTGAAAAAAATTGAAAATGGAGATGAACTCAATAAAGAAGATATTGTATATCTTTTAGCGACCGACAAAAAAAGGGAGATTGATGCAATATTTGCAGCCGCAGACAGAATCAGAAAAGAGACGGTAGGAGATGTTGTGGAAATCAGAGGCGCTATAGAGTTTTCAAATTATTGCAGAAAGAACTGCAAATACTGCGGTATTGGAGGGAAAAACACTGAAGTAAAAAGATACAGGATGACTGAAGATGAGATTATGGATGTAGTCGGATATTTACATGGTATAGGATTGAGGACTGTAATACTTCAGTCTGGAGAAGATCCGTTCTGGAGTACTGGTAAAATCGTAAATATAATAAAGAGAATCAAAGCAGATACAGGTATGAGAATAACATTGAGTGTTGGTGAAAAGAACTTTGAAGAATATGCTGAGTTCAAAAATGCCGGTGCTGACAACTTTCTGCTGAAAATTGAAACTACAAACAGGGATATTTTTAAGGAGATACATCCCGATGATGACTATGATGTCAGGGTTCAGTGCTCAAAATGGCTCAGAGAACTTGGGTACATCAACGGATCTGGCAATATCATCGGGCTTCCGGGTCAGAAGATTGAGGACATTGCGGAAGATATTCTTTTCTTTAAGGAAATGGGGATAAACATGATCGGAATAGGACCATTTATTCCTGCAAAAGGATCTCCTTTTGAAAATCGTCCTCATGGGGATATTGCCCTTACCTTAAGGACTGTAGCTGTTACAAGGATAGTTTGTAAAAAGGTGTATATTCCATCTACAACAGCGCTGGCATCACTTAGTAAAGATGCACAGGTATGGGCGTTAAATGCCGGAGCAAATACTATAATGCTCATAAATACGCCGCTAGAGTACAGATCCAGCTATAATATTTATGACAACAAGAATATGGTTGATTTAATGTCTGCTGTTTATGCAGTTGAAAAGGCTGCAAACAGGAGGCTTCCATCATACCTGAAGCTTCCTTCAAATGTAGAGTTTCATGAATTGAACAAAATAAAAACGGAAGGTGGTAATTGAAATGAATAACACTCCTGTTGCTAACAGGCTTCATATTGCGATTTTTGGAAGACGCAATGCAGGTAAGTCGACTCTGATTAACGCTATTACAGGTCAGGATATAGCTGTTGTCTCAAATATTCCCGGGACTACGACGGATCCCGTCTATAAAACTATGGAGCTTTTGCCCTTAGGTCCCGTAGTTATAATAGATACTGCTGGAATTGATGATTTTGGCGATTTAGGAAACTTACGAGTGGAAAAAACATATGATGTTTTAAGGAAGACTAACTTTGCTATTTTTGTATTTGACGCCCAAGAGGGCATAACTGAGTCGGACAAAAACTTTTTGCTGGAGATAAAGAGCAGGAAAGTATCGCTTATTGCAGTATTAAACAAAAGTGATAAAATTAAGACAGGATCGCCCGGTGTTGATGAATACGAAAAGGAACTTGGTGTGCCTGTCTGTGAGGTTAGTGCACAGAATAGAACCGGAATTGACGAATTAAAGCAGTTGATTGCAAAGCATGCAAAGTTTGATGAAGCAAATATTAGTATAGTTGGAGATCTTATAAATCCGGGTGATGTTGTCGTACTGGTAACACCTATTGACAGCGGAGCACCTAAAGGACGTATGATTCTGCCACAGCAGCAGACTATAAGGGATATTCTCGACAATGATGCAATAGTTGTGGTAACAAAAGAATTTCAACTGAAAGAGACACTTGAAAGCCTTGCGAAAAAACCATCCCTAGTTATAACCGATTCCCAGGCATTCTCAAAGGTTTCGGCAGAAACTCCGGAGGATATAAGGTTGACATCGTTTTCCATATTGTATGCAAGATATAAAGGTGAACTTGATCAATTGGTAAAAGGCCTTAAGAAAATTGAGGAATTGAAAGACGGAAGCAGAGTATTGATCGTGGAGGGCTGTACCCATCACCGTCAGGAAGATGATATAGGAAAGAACAAAATACCACGTTGGATCAGGCAGATGTCCGGAGCGGAAATTGAATTCGAATGGGCATCGGGAACATATTTCCCAAAGGATATAGAAAAATTCGATCTTATTGTTCACTGCGGGGGTTGCATGCTCAATAGATTGGAAATGCAATACAGAATTAATTATTCGCAACAGAGCAATGTTGCCATTACAAATTACGGGATGCTGATTGCATCTTCACAGGGAATACTAAAAAGAGCACTTGAACCTTTTCTATCCGAGTATTTACAATTTTAGTAAAGGGGAAATTCTATGATATATCTTGACAATGCCGCGACTTCCTATCCAAAGCCTGAAAAAGTATATGATGAAATGCTAAAGTGCATGAAAGAGTACTGTGCGAACCCAGGACGCGGGGGGCATGATATGTCCTTGAAATCCGGAAGGGCAATTATGGAGGCAAGGGAGACGATAGCACAATTCTTTAATATAAAGGATCCTATGAGACTTGTGTTTACAAAAAATGCTACAGAAGCATTGAATATTGCCATTAAGGGAGTATTGAAGAAGGGTGATCATGTAATAACAACAAGTATGGAGCACAATTCTGTAATAAGGCCGTTGAAAACCCTTGAGAGAGATTTAGGGATAGAATTAACCATAGTAAAGGGAAATGAGTTTGGCGAAATAGATCCGGAATATATCAGAAACAGTATTAAGGGCAATACCCGGATGATAGTATGTACTTTGTCATCTAATGTAAATGGCATAATTATGCCAATAAGAGATATTGGTGGGATAGCCAGGGAAAAGGGTATTATTTTTTTGGTTGACGCCTCTCAGGGTGCCGGAACTATTGAAGTAGATGTTGAATATATGAACATAGACATGATGGCCTTTCCAGGGCACAAAGCATTGCTTGGACCACAGGGAACGGGTGGGCTGTACGTTGCTGACGGAATTGATGTGAATTCAATTTTACAGGGAGGTACCGGCAGTAGTTCTGAAAATATGTTCCAACCGGAAATATTGCCGGATGCTTTGGAAAGCGGCACATTAAATACACCGGGAATAGTTGGACTAAGCAGTGGGATAGCATTTATAAATTCTTTCGGACTTTTAAATATGAAAAAATATAAAAATTTGCTGATCAATAAAATATTTGATGGACTTTTTAACATAAATGGAGTTATAATATATAGTAAAAAAGAAATGAGTAATAATTCCGGTATCATTGCCTTCAATTTTAAGGAAATTGATTCTACCGAAGTTAGTTATGTACTTGATAAAGCATATGGTATTGCATCAAGAGCAGGGCTTCATTGTTCTCCTCTAGCTCATCAGACTTTGGGCACAATTAAAGGTGGGATTGTAAGAATTAGTGTGGGATGCTTTAATACTCTTGAAGAAATTGATACACTGCTTTGTGCTTTGCGGGAAATATCCGACTGTTCAAAGTATGTTGTATAAAAATTAACATAATATGTAAGGCGTGGAGTTTTGCACCTGATAATGGGTGTGTTTTTAGAATATGCATACCCAGTAAATTTATATGTTGGAAATTGTTTAAATTATATGTTATAATATAATTTATAAATAAAATATAGAATAAAAAGCATATCTATATTATATAAGATTCGTATTAGAGTAAAATATTTAGTACTTGAGTTCATAGTATCAATCGCCGCAAGTATTGCATACAACTTAGTTAATTTTTTTATTGTGAGTACAATGTTAAAAAGATATGGGGTTTGAGGGGGATTATTTGATGCTGTTTGATTTGTTTAGCAGTAAGACTTCTATGGTTTGTATTGATGTCGGCTATAGGAATATTAAGGTAGTAGAAGTTTCAGTTAAGAAGAATAACTCTATTTTTATAGAGAACTATGGTATTGTGCCGACACCTCAGAATAGTATTAAAAATGGTGCGATATATGATGTTGACCAGGTGCTTACTTCGATAAAAGCTCTCATCAAAGAGCAGAATATGAAAGCTAAGAATGCAAAGATTATTATGTCTGGTACAAACATTATTACTCGAATTTATCTGATAGACAAGGTTGCAGGTGAGAATGAGGATTTCACTATAAAAAACTCAATGCCGCAGTTTCTTCCTGTTGACATAGATAATTACAGGGTTGACTATAAAATACTTCAAACAATAAGAGAGAGGGATATAGAGAAATACAAGGTTTTCGTAACTGCAGTTCCGAGAAATATTCTGCAAAGCTATGTAGATGTATTGCAAGGGCTGGATTTGAAACCTCTTGCCGTAGATATTCCTGCAAACAGTACTGCCAAGTTCTTTAACAGAGAAATATACACTAAAGATATGGATAACTTTTACGCAAAGAGAAAGTTTAGGAAAGTTGAAAGTGACACCTATGCGGTTCTTGATTTTGGTTCCGAGACTACAATTGTTAATTTTCTTAAGGACAGAGTTCTTGAATTTAATAAAGTTATTTTATCAGGAAGTTCAAATATGGATGACCACATATCTAAGGAATTGGGAATAACCCTTCTTGAGGCCGAAAAGATTAAAAAGCAATACGGAATGGTTGTACCAAACAATCTTTCAAAGAGAGATCACGTAGTAGCTTATGGAAAGATCAGTGCATTTATCGAAAGACTTGCAAAGCAAATAGTCAAGTGCTTTGAGTTTTATATCGACAGGTGCTATGGTACTCCAATATCCAAGATATTTATAATAGGCGGGGGCTCACAGCTTAATGGACTTAGTCAATATCTGTTCCAACTCTTTAACGTGCCGGTATATCCTGTTGGATTACTTAACTTAAAAGGGGTTGAACTGAAGAAAACTCTTGATAAAGATAAGTTGAATTATCTCATAAATTCCGTTGGAATTTCGCTGTAATCCAAGTATTAGCGAAATAAAATCCTATAAAAGTTCGAAATTATTTAGTGCCCCAGAATAAAATACTGGGGTATTTGTGTATAATCTTGAATATATTTATAATATAATAAAAAATATTAATTATTATCAGACATAAATTGAATAATAGAGTATAATATATTAAAATGATGAATGAGGTGGTTGATTATGGATCAAAGTTTAATAAAAAAATTAGTAACAATAGTATTGGTAGTTATTTTGTTTGTAATTTTGTTTAACGTTTTATCCTGGCTCGCATATAGGTTGTTGCCGATTGCTTTATTGATTTGTGCCGGATATGTTATCTACAAGCTGTTTAATAAAAATAAATGATTTTTGCATATTAATACAGCCAAATGTGGAATTTGATTAAAAATCTCACATTTGGCTGTCTAGCAGTTAATGTTATTCAGCGCTTTTACAATATGAGTTTGATATTTTCCCAGAGAACATCACAAAGCTCTGCCGGTTCAAAACTATTTCCGTATTCCTCGAGAGGGGCATCACTATTTCCAATAGCGCACCCTTTTTCATCAACACTTGCAGAAAGATAGAAGTTTGTATCCTTAAAACCCCTTCTTTCGAATATTTCAATCATTTGAGTAATGCTTAGCAGAGGAAGACAATCCTCCTTGCTAAAAGTTGTAGGGCGCTCATAAGCAAATTCAAAGTCTAAGTCTTCATCAAAGCCTTCGTCTTCAGAATAGTCGCTATCGATACTTTCGAATTCCTCTTCTTCCAATGCGGAACTTTGCTTATTGTCCGAGCTAAGCATACTGCTTTCATCGTCTTCTTCCAAGGCATCATCTTTTTCATTTCTGGGGCGCCTTATATCTATCAGGGTAATATGATTGTGATATAAATGAATATCACCTACAACAAAGTCGATTTCATCATATTCCTCAGTTTCTGCATTTTTACATATATAGGCTACTGCAAGGTCGTACTTTTCAGGAAGCCAGAGCTCACGAAGACTCACTTTTTGACTATCGTTAAGTGCGGCAATATCTTCCTTTGTAATATTCCTCTTCATAATTTATTTCCTCCTTATATATAGATATAGAGTTTTTTATCTATAGTATTACTTGTCAAGAGTTTTTTCACCGATGAGCTTGATTTCATCCAATGAAACTTTCGATGTGGAATCTGATAGTGATGCAGTAAATCTAATTGCAAAATCAGGGTTGTTTGCCGAAGTTTCGGGAATATCATATTCTTTAGCCACCCATTCATTGTTTTCTTGAATTTCTTTCAATACCCTCCATGTTTTACCATCAAACCACTCTATAATAAAGGAGTCGCCGTTTTTTAGGTTGTTTGAATTATAAGTCAGCTCTAACTTAATATTTTTATATCCTTTTGTGCTTTTTGTCTTGGTTATTGTATTGTTGTTTTTTAAGATAGCGACGTAGTCGCCTGAAGGTGCTGCTTTATCTTGTAGTATCATGGCACCATTAGCATCCCAACTGCCCGATGTGAATAGCATACTTTCAAAACCTTCACAGAAAAACGGAGCTTCATTTTCACCTTTCATTAAATATTTTACCAGGAGACCGGACTCAGAAAGGTCACTGTCCGTCCATCCACCCTTTGAACCGGCAGATGGCGCAAGAGCAGCAGAGGATTCAGGTTTATCAGATAGAGACCAGTTCACCCAGCTGATTTTTCGTTCATTCAGGAAACTAATCCATTCCAGTGTTTCTGTGGAATAGACTCCGTCGGAACCGGTTGAAAGTGATGTTCCCCATTCGCTTACAAAAACAGGTATATTTTTCCCAAGACAATAGTCTAATCTATCCCTGAGCCATTGTTCATGGGTTCCGGCATAAAAATGGAGGGCATACATAATATTACTGTAATCTAAAGGAGCTTTTTCAACAGCGTCAATACCCTGACTCCAGGTATCGGTACCTACGATTATTATATTATCAGGGTCAATTTTTCTGATTTCCGCAATTACTTCATCAGCGTAAGGTTTAATTGAATCACTCCAGGTTACTTCTTTTCCGTTTGGCTCATTACATATTTCATAAATTACATTCGGATACTTTCCATAAAGTGTTGCCATTTCATTAAAAAACTCTTTTGCCTGAGTTTTATACTTATTAGGATCACCATCGCTTAGTATGTGCCAGTCAATTATGATATATATACCTGTATCAATTGCTGCCTGAACAGCCTCCTGAACCTTTTTCTTAATGTCAGGGTTTTTTATATATCCGCCCTCCTCAGTGTACATAGCGGCTCTGAATAATGTCATGCCCCAGTCATCTCTCAGATGCCTGATTGTATCAACGTTTACAAACCTTCCAAACATATGAATTGAATGTGAACTTATACCTTTTAGCTGAATGGGCTCTTTCTTCTGATTGCAAAGTTGGCTGCCTATTACTTTAAGTTTACCGTTTATATCAACAAAAGTCTTATTATCGTGTGATGAACTGCATCCGGTTAAGAATTGTGTGAACAACAGACATAAAGCAAGGAGTATCAGGATTGACTTGGTCAATGTATTGTTTTTTTTATTTTGCATTACTTTCTCCCCCAATTAGATTCATACAAAAAGTATATCAAATTTATTAATGAGTAGCAATAATTAGATAGAACTTAGATACGGCAGATTAACTATTTAATATTATGCAGCGGTAAGGGATATGTAAAATAGCGTGCATATTCTAAAAGTGATTCTTATTAGATATTTGGCGTATATTATTCTTCATATTTATTATATGCACCCTAAAATATTGTTTGTAAAAATGGTATAAATTTGATATAATGAAAAAGTACGGTTTTCTTACTACTTGAATTTTCCATTGGTCTTTGCAATATGTCTTATCTGTTGAACGACTTAATAATTTTCCAGAGGTAGTATTTCCGTAAATTAATGCTGATTAACAAAATAAAATTCTAGAATTTTATTTTGTTAATCAGCAAAAATCATAGGATGTGCATTTTTAACATAATTCATTTCTAGAGATGAATTATGTTAAAAAGCACTAGATAAATACTTTAGAATGAATTAAATGCTTTAATGTGCATATGATTTTATATGCTTTTTAAAATTTTTTATTCAGAATGAAGTGAGATTAAAATTTCAGGAGGTAACTTGTAAATGAAGAAAGCTGCATTTTTGACCATGTTGATTTTGTCTTTGTGTTTGTTTGTGAGTAATGTTTTTGCTTCCAACAATCCTACAATTCAAGAAACACCTACGCTTAAGGTTGTTGTGGACGGCACACAACTAAGCCTGAAAAATACTCCAATCAACTATAATGGTCGCGTACTTTTAGGTTTGAGAGAACTTCTTATTGCACTTGGAGTTCCCAATGACAGTGAACATATTATCTGGAACCAGGAAAACAGGACGGTAAAGATAATAAAGGATGGTAAAGAGATATTTCTTGCAATTGGAAATAAGACTGTCTCTGTAAACGGCGAAGAATTTATGCTGGACATTGAACCGGTTATTTATAAGGACAGTACATACATACCGGCAAGATTTGTTGCTCAGAGTTTGTCAAGATTTGTGTATTGGGATAGTGCAACTTACAGCGTAATTATCACAAAAGAAGATGTTTACAACAAAGTGTTATCACTTACATCTTCGGTACAAGGAGAAAAGAACAAACCTATCCGTATTACTCAGAATGAAGTATTTCTTGTGGATGGAAATGAAACATATAATATTAAATATGATGTTAAGAGAGATGTACAAAAAAATATAGAGTACATGGATGTTTTGGAACAATCTGGAGGTGTTACATCGGCAACTGAAGTATATGAAGATGCTACCAATGTTTATACAAAACCTGGCTATCGTACTCAATGGCTTAAGAAACCAAAGGTTAATGACAAAGAAATTGGCTCTCAGAATGAATTGAATGAAAACGCGAATAACAGTCTTTGTGCCAGCCTTGTAATAAAAGAACAGGATAATAATCACATTATTCTTGAGGGAGATAGTTTTGCACTTGTGGCTGGTTATACCAAGGATACACCACTAGATGTAGTAAAGGATAAGACAAGCAAGTGCCATGTTAAAATAGAATTAAGAGTTACTGCGATTGATTATGGTATTTATAAATACGAGATGAAGCGAATGGAGACTGTAACAACAGGAAGTATTGAGACAGATGATGGCTTGAAGCCATACCGGATGACAAGAGTAATGGAATATATGCTGGATGAAGATGTAACTGTCCCGGTACCGGTTGATTTAAACAATACTTATACAATTCCGGACGGAATGAATGAGTACTATAATATTAATGGAGGATATTCTTTATTTGTACCTTATGAATGGTATCTTCCGAACAAGGAGGACAAAACCCCTGTTATTTATTATGAGAATCCTTCGGATCCAAACAAGTATTGTGCTATAGTAATAACCTCTGAATATGTAGGTTATGATGTTCCGGTTTCTGAAATAAAACCATTTGTAATTGATAATATAAAAAAGTCGCTTAATAACAGTAAGATTATTAAGACTGAAAATGTAATATTAAATGGATATGATGCGATACGTGTTAATATCACAGGACAGGACATAGAAACAGGAAAATCTGTCAAGCAGCAGATTACATTCCTAACTTGTGATGGGCAGCTGGTGGTTATTATATATTTAGGTGATCCAACAACTTTTGAATCAAAGTATAAAGAGGCAAATCAAATTATTGATTCATGGACAAAGCTTGCTTTTGGTTGATATAACCCGTGCCTGGTAAAAGAAATTCATTATAGGCCATGCAGGACATAGAGCATGGGAATTACATTTTAACACTGTGAAAGACTATAAATAATGCTAGAAAGGCAATAGAGACAAAGTTAATGAGAGCTGGTGCAAATCTGAATCTGGTTTGCAGTGGCTCTCTATTTTGTATATTGCAGAGGTTATGAGTTTTATCAGTGATAATTTCCATGTTTATCATTTTTTATATTGACGTGTAAATAATTGTAGGTTGTAAAATTATTGTATAAGGCGGATTTATGTAGTAAAATTAGTTTAGGAGTATTTATTTGATTTATATATACTAGTCTTCACAGAGAGTTTGTTGTTAGTGTCTTTTATGCTGAAAGTCTTATAGTATAAGTACTACAAGATGCTATCCCTGAAGATATAGTTTTTGATTAATACTTATAACAGCGGAACGACCAGTCTAGGATGCATAGGCGAGCAGTGTAGCGAAGCGGAACGACCAGTCTAGGATGCATAGGCGAGCAGTGTAGCGAAGCGGAACGGCCAGCCCTGATCCTTGGATTGAATTTTACGCTGCCATAAGTAATTGGGAGATGTCCTGTCTATAGATAAAAAAGAGAAATGAGGTAAGGCAATGGCATCAGAACTACTGGACAAGAGGCTTGATTATTGGAAGCAAAAGTTGCTTGAATCAGGCAGGCATAATATTATGATTAATTACAGAAAGACAAAGGCGACAGGAATTGAGTTTGTAAGACCTACATTAGCAGAGCTTTTTAACAGAATTGCAATAAATGAGGAAGCATTAACTTTTCAAAAATCGTCCAATAAAAATGCAGATGTTCGAGAATATTCATTAATGTCATTTGGGGAAAAACTTTTTCCAACATTACCCTTTGAAACAGATGATGTAATGATAGTAGACAATTATGAGGAAAGTCAAAAGACTCTGAAAAGTTTGTATACAAAATCAAAACTTGCCATTGAAGAAAGAGGAACTAACATTTTACATATAGTATGCGGGTTTATTGAGTGGAGGTACCCGAATGAACCACAGTCACAATGGATGAGATCACCGCTTGTTCTTGTGCCTGTTTCGCTTACTGCTGAAGTTAGCAACTCCTCATACATATTGAAAAGATACGAAGATGAAATTGTTGTAAACCCATACTTGGCGTATTTATTTGAAATTGAGTACGGAATTGGTTTGCCTTCTTTTAATGCATACGATAAAACCATTGATGATTTTATGTGTGAAATGGACGATTTGGCCTGTAGATGCGGATGGAAAATCATCATGGAAACAAGTTTGACACTGCTATCTTCCACAAAAATTGCAGCATATAAGGATTTGATGAATAATAGAAACCTTATAATTAGTAATCCTGTTATACGTGCAATTTCAGGAGATGCCGACAAGCTTGTCAAAAACTCCGACAGCCTTGATATGTTTAAGGATGATTCGATTTTGTCGAGAGAATGTTTTCCTGTTGTAAAGGCCGATTCCAGCCAGAAGGCTGCAATTTTATGTGCTAAAAAAGGGATAAGTTTCGTTTTACAAGGACCACCCGGGACTGGAAAAAGTCAGACAATAACAAATATAATAGCCGAAGCACTAGCCGATGGAAAAAAGGTACTGTTTGTATCTGAAAAAAGCACAGCGTTGGAAGCAGTTTACAAGCGTTTGATACAAGCAAGTCTTTCGGAATTTTGTCTTCCTTTGTATGGTTATAAGCTGAATAAAAAAGAGATATTGCATGAAATTGGTATGGCTTTAGAATTGAAACAAATAAAGCCGTCCGATGATGCTCCTTCCTTATCCCAAAGTCAACTCAATAGCACGACCAGCGATATTGAAAAATTGCCAGCAGCTTATTGCAAATTAGGAGAAAATGTATCAAATAATCCATGGATGGGCATTAATCCATCATTGGTAAAACTTGATATACAGGAAGAAATAAAACAGAATTTTTATAAAGCTGCAAACATTTTGAAATCAATTCTTGGTGTTTATAATGAAATTAGAGAAGAATATGGCTTAGAACTGGATTTGTCCCTTAGCAATCTATCGGACACTACAGCAATGCTTTATTCAGCTTCTATAATTCCGGAGGTTCCTTCAAAATGGCTCACTGATTATGAAAGTGGACAATTGCTGTCCTTTGCCAAGGATATGATGGAAACCTGTCAGAAACATAATGCACTTAATAGTGAAGTATTACAGTTCTTTGATAAAAACGTTTTGAATTATGATATCCAAAAATGGATGCTGGAATTCTCTAAAAATCTTGAAGGCTTAAAAAACAAGCCAATACTCCAATTGAAAAATGACAGTTCATATATTGATTCCTTGGAAGATTTTAAAAATGGATTTATTAGCTTACGTCAAACAGTAAGTGAAATTGAAGAGCACATAAATGATTTTAATGATATTTGTGGTTTAAAATATAAAAGATCAATAGGCAGTATTGACCTGATTGCTTCGTTCCTGTCATTGATTATAACAATGCCAAAATCCATAGAGAGTTGGTTTGATATTGATTTTGCAAGAGATAGCCTGGAATTATTAAAAAAGGCGAAGTCTGCTGCAAAGGAGATAAAGGATAAAAAGGATGTGTTGTTATTAAATTGGGAGGAGAACATTCTCGGATTTGACTATCGAGATATTCTGGATAGGTATAAATACGAGTATGCCGGTTTCTTTAAGCATTTTAACAACGAATACAGGAAAGACAGAAGGACTATACTAACGTTTTCAAAAGAGCCTCTGAAAAATTTTGATGATGAGGCGATCATACAATTATTACTTGATTTGGAATCAATTGCTGATAATAAGAAGTGGTTTGAAGAAAACTACATGGAATTGATAAATTGTTTTGGAGAATATTATAGAGGAATAGATACTCCTTGGGAAAAAATTGAGAACTGGATTAACGGAATTTTGAACGTATCTTTACATTATAATGGTGAAGTGCCCCAGAAATTGAAAGATTTCATGACTTCCGGAGACTTGCACGAAAACATCGAAAAAATAAACACAATTGTAACAAGTCTTGAAAATGAGAAAACTATGGCAGAGCTGCTTATAGCCAGGTATACAAGTATCAAGGAATACATAATAATGGAAACAGATGAAATAATGGCTTCTTCAGATGAGATTCTGGTGACCTTGGAATGTTTAAAAGACAATTATTGCGAATTTTGTTCGTTGCTTGGGGACAGTTCTTCTGATAGCATTGCTGTTATTAATTCAGCAAATACTATATATGAATGGCGTAGAGCACAGGAGGATTTTAAAAATAATGATTCTTTGTGCAAAGAAATGTTTGAAAATTACTATAATGGTTTGAATACTGATTGGAACAGGCTAATTTCTGCAATTAATTCTGTATATGCATTTAAAAAATATAATCCTCCTGAAAAATTTATCCGAGCAATATGCAGTAAAACAGATGTAAGAGAAAAGACAAAAGTGTCTGCAAACATTATAGAGGAACTGCATAAAGAACTGAAATATAGCCACGATTGGATTTGTTCACGCTTTGAAAACCCTCAGTATATAGATGAGATGAGCATGGACAAACTCATTAATAAATTAATGGCATGTACTAATGACCTGCCCTCACTTGAAAATTGGATTGCTTATCTTGAGCTTAAGGATGAATCTAACAAAACAGGACTTGATACATTGATTTCAGAGGACAGCAGTTTAGGTGGATTAATGGAAATTGTCCGGGATTCAGATCAAGCGGAATTAAGTATACTTAAAGACGAACAAACAATTAACTCACCAATGAGGATACGGGAAAAGCTTATTAAGCAATTACCTGATGCCAGTAGTTTTTCTATGGCGATTGAAGAAATGTCAGTTCTATTGGAGGAAATGGGGAAGAATAGAAACATAGTGCCATTAAAAAGGTTATTTGGTTCTATACCGAACTTATTGATGTTACTTAAACCCTGCTTGATGATGTCTCCTTTATCGGTTTCGTATTTTTTAGATAATGAAGCCTATCATTTTGATCTGGTTATTTTTGACGAAGCATCTCAAATATTGCCCGAAGATGCTGTTGGTGCTATATTCAGAGGCTCTCAAGTAATAATTGCCGGGGACAGCAAACAATTGCTTCCTACAAAATTGTTTTTAGACAACACCGGGAATTATAATGATCAGTCTGATTTCGATGCGGATGATGATTATGGAGAATTTTTGAAGGAATCAATCCTTGATGAGGCTTTAAAAGCTATACCTGAAAGAACCTTGTTGACACATTACAGAAGCAGGCACAAACAACTCATTGCTTTTTCCAATCATGAAGTATATGAAAACAAACTGATTATACAAACTTGCAATGAAGAAAACAGTGAAGGGATGGGGATCAGGTACATTTACGTTGAAGATGGATATTATGAGAGAGGCAACAAAAATTGCAATATCCCTGAAATTAATAGGTGTGTAAAGCTTGTACAGAATCATATTTGTCATAACCCGGAACGCTCACTGGGAATTATTGCTTTTTCTGAAAAGCAGAGAATAGCTATTGAAGGTGCAATAGATGAATTCAGAAAACAAAATCCACAATATGAAGCCTTTTTTGATGAAAATAATGAGGAACCGTTTTTTGTTAAAAACCTTGCAGATGTCCAGGGTTATGAACGGGATACAATCATTTTAAGTATTTGCTATGCCAGGGATCAAGATGGAAGAATGGATATGAGCTTTGGTCTGCTAAGTAAAAATGGAGGAGAACGATTCCTTAATGTTGCCGTTACCCGCGCAAAATGCAATATTGATATAGTAGGCTCTATATTGCCGGAAGATATTGTTTTGTCAAAAACAGATTCTGAGGGAATAAAACTTCTGCGATTATATATAGAAAGTGCATTGAAGGGGCGGGAAGTAGTAATTACGGTTAAATCTGACAGCACGCCGGAAGAAAGTCAGGATAGTCCTTGTGATATAGAAAGTCAGATTGTTGAAGGCAAAGGTGAAGAAAAAAACGATATTGCCGAAGACAACCCTTATGAATTTGAGTTTTACAGACAATGGAGAAAAAACAAGGCTAACCGGGTAAATTCTACGGAGGAGCTTACAAAAATTTCTGATAATATATTTGAAGTCTTATCCAAAGAACAGCCTATTCATATTGATTTGTTGTACAAGCGCTTGGGAACGACATTCCCTGCAGGTAGGGCAACCGAAAGCATTAAAAGAGTAATTGATGATGTTATTGATAGAGAGTTTATAGACAAAGTGAGAATTGATGCAGATAGTTTTATCTGGCTCCTTCCTGAAGTAGATCTGAAAGTCAGAATTCCAGGAAAAGGCGATATCCCGCGTCCGATGGAATACATATGCAGAGAAGAAGTTGCTCTGGCAATGGAAACAATCGTTAAAAAATATTATGATATTTCAGCGGAAGACCTGGCAAATGAGTGCGCAAATGTATACGGCTTTGAACGCAGAGGTATCAAGATAAAAGCAAAGATAGAAGCTGCTTTGGAGCACCTGATTCAAAAGGGAAAAGTTCATGTTGTTGATGGGAAAGTGCAGTTGATGGGAAATAATGGTCAGGAATAAATGAAAAATATATGCAACACTGTTGACATAAAATTAAACAATTGTATATAATTAATTATAGTAAAAATTCCCTTCATATTGATATGGAGGCTTGTCATTATATCAATGTGAAGGGAATTTTTGGTTTTTTATCGGCATGAAATTTTACTTTCTAATTTGTAATGACCCTTATCTTTCCCTATCATGCACGTTATTAATCCAGGCAGGTTTTTATTGTACGTCAATGAAGGAGGTGATTGAAGGATTAACTTCTATATAAAGCTTAAGCTAGATTATAGAACTCATACATAAAGTTATAACAGAAAAATCATAAAAACATTAAATTTTTTATTGGGGGATTTCTTTATATGAAAATGTGTTCAGTAACAAAGGTTTTCAAATTTATATTGCTAGTTTTACTGTTTTTTTCTTTATCACAAAATGTGTATGCTTTAATAACATCACAAAATGATACTACTTCCAGACTTCCCGTTTTGGAAACATTTCCTGTTGATGGTTCAAGCGTTGTCAAGCCCGACACTCAGATCACTATTTCCATTGATACAAGCTCAAAAAACTATAACGCATTTAAACAACAATTTAATAAGGGTTCTTTCACAGTGAAGTTAAACGGACATCTTGTTGACGCATCTTATGACAGTACATCGAACATAGTGAAAGTAAATAACAATATTCTGGACAGGTATACAGAGTATACGGTATCATTACTTTTGAAAGCAGAGTCTAAAAACTCCAATACAAATTCAGGCAATGCATCTTTTTCGTTTTCTTTTACAACCGGATCTGCTTTAAATGAAGCAACACATATGGAGGCAAAAGTATTAAATTCTCCTGTCCGGGTTACAGATAAAGGCCTGATTGACATCAGTGTGACTGACGATTATGGGCTGCCTGCAAATAATGCAACAATTGGAGTAATCTTAAATTCTCAGAACGCATCCGCAAATAATATTGAGATAACACAAAGCAGTAATGGCAAGGGTTTGGTTGAAATAACCGATCATGTTAAAGAAGTTGTCGACCTTCGAATTATTGCGAAGGATAATATTTACGAAAATACTTCAGATAATAGATCTGCAGATTGCTCGATACAATTTATTGCAGGATTTCCACATAATATAGCTTTGACGGTTGATACACCTATAAAATTAAACCAGACTTCAGCCATATCAGCTATAATTACCGATTGCTTCGGCAATCTGGTTGAAGACGACACAACTGTCGATACAGCCTGCTCATCAGGGACTATATCCGGCAGTCAGCAGGCATTGAATGGAAAAGCTGAATTTACTTTTACACCTGCTTCCACTGGTTTTGCTGACGTAACTATATCATCAGCAGATGCTTCAGCCACAACAACAATAAATACATTGTCGGATGGCCCCATAATTACTGTTTCATCACCTGTAGAAGAAGAAATGACAGTTAATGATTTTACAATAAATATTGCCGGTTCTGTTTTTGCTGACTCCGGTGTAAGAAGTCTTTCATATATTCTGAATAATGAGGACAAGTTTGAAATAGAAGGTGCCGATGAAAATTGGCAGATAGATAATTTAAATTTGCATGCAGGATATAATGAGATTAGGCTGGAGGCAGAAGATAACGATGGAAATATCACAGTTAAATTGTTAAAAATAACATTTAACCTTGGAGTTGTAGCACCGTTAAGACCTGAAGACATTGTTCAAAACGGAGCCATGTCGTACGTTAAGAACCAGGTTTTAATTACCTTTAATGAAACTAGTACAATGGACGATATAAACCAAGTTATAAGTTCTATAAACGGTACAATCGTTGGCTACATAAACGGAACAAATGATTATCAGGTAAATATCGAAAATGAGCTTTCAGAGGATGAATTGCTGGTTTTGGTAGACACTTTAAATCAAAACCCTCTAATTGATGCTGCAAGTATTAACATGATTATGCATATATCAAAAAGAACAAATGACTATGGTAGTAGTGAAGATTGGTCTGAAGGATATCCGTATGGTAGCAACTGGAATTTGGAAGCGGCTAAAGTTCCCAGTGCATGGGATAAACTTTTGGCAAAAGGTGATCTGACAGACAATGTGAAAATAGGAGTTCTGGATCAGGATATCGTTACACACAGTGATATAACTTACTCCTATATAAAATCTCCACCATCAATAATTGGCCCGGTAATTCCACCAGATATTTATCATGGCACATTTGTATCCGGTATTATAGGTGCATACGCAGATAATGGTTTAGGTATTGCAGGTGTTGCATGGAATCCACAGGTTTATGCTTATAATATTAGCCTTAGCGATTCTTTCGATATTAAGTTTGGGTTGGCTGACCTTGTTACAAGGGGTGTCAGAATTATCAACTGCAGTTTTGGAAGCGGCATGAAAGAAGAAATACAGAAATATATTTTTAAGTCTTGTGAAGATACGATTAATTCAAATATAAATTCAAACGTAAGCAGGCTTGGACGAGCTCTAACACTTGATGAATATAACCAGATTTTCAATAGCGCAGCCAGGTCATTTTCGGAAGCTGCAAGTGCTTCTTTACCTGGACAAACCTTTACAAGTCCTGTTTTGAACCTCGGTTCATCTGATACTCAGGATACTGCTGGAGCAAAGATTAATAGTTTTTTTAATAGTGTTTCCAATATGAGCTCGTTAATCTCACAGAGCTTAATTACAAGAGTATTGGATGGAAACAGCATTACCGGACCTTTCTCGGCTTTTGACAAGCTAATAAAGGATTCCAACGTACAAATAAAAGCATTGCAAAAAGGAACGAGCACATTTATCCAGAAACTTTACAGTAAAAAGTTTGATTTTCTGATTGTTCAAGCTGCCGGAAATAATGGAATGGACTTAAAAGGCTATGGAAATTTCTTTTATAACCCTCCTGGAACACCCGACAATAAAAAGATTGCTTTGTTAACGGTTGGTTCTTTGGATAAACCGGTATACATACCTGCAGCTCCTTATATGATTTACCAAAAAAGCAATTTTAGTACTTATGGAAGCTGTGTCGATATCTATGCACCAGGAAGTGATATTTACAGCATAAATAGAAATATGAGCGGAAACGCTTCATACAAAACCGATTCAGGCACATCATTTGCAAGTCCTTTGGTTGCAGGAGTTGCTGGTCTTGTTTTAAAAGCCAACCCAAAACTCAAAGCATCACAAGTTGTTAGCATTATTCTTGATACTGCCAATAACACAGGGACAACTAAGATAATCGATGCAAATGAGGCTGTTAAGAAGGCTTATCTTACAAAAGCTTCAGGCTCCGAAGTTATACCAGATTGTGGCGTTATTATGGGAATTGTAACAAAAGACAAAACACAAACTCCAATTAAAGATGCAACTATAACAGTCTATAAACTAAAAACTGGCACTACAAATACATACGAGGCTACAGGAATTTCTACAAAAACTGACGATACTGGATATTACGATTTTGTATTGAATGATGGTAAATACAAATTTATCATTTCGGCAAGTGGTTATGTATCTACAACTTTATACGCTACAGTAAACAATTCGGTTACAAAGCAAAATCCGCAATTAAAACTACAATCAAAGCCGGTATCATCAGATAAAGGAACTGCTAAAGGGCAAATTGTAAGTGCCCTGACAGGTTTGCCTGTTTCCGGAGCAACTATTCAGATTTACCCAGGCATTAACACCATTGGAGACTCCAGCATTATGACCGATCCAATGTATACCGAATTACAAACAGCAGATGATGGTAAATATACCATGGAACTTCCGGTTGGTAATTATACCGGATTCGTTTCAGTAAACGGATATACTTCAGGATTTTTCTATCTGATATCAAGTGAGAATGATATAACATCTGAACAAGATTGTGTAATTTCTCCAATAATTCCTGATGGTCAGACCAGAATTGTTCTCACATGGGGTGAATCTCCAAGAGATCTTGATTCTCATCTGACAGGACCGACTTCTAGTGGTGGTAGATTCCATATTTACTATAGTAATAAAACTTACGTTGAAAACGGAGTAGAAATGGCAAATCTTGATTATGACTATACATCAAGTTATGGCCCTGAAACTGTAACAGTAATTAATCAGCAGCAGGAAGGGGTATACAGGTATTCTGTTCATGATTACACAAACCGGGGAAGCACGTCGAGCATGGCGTTATCCAATTCAGGAGCCCAAGTCAAGGTATACCGGGGCGATATACTACTGGCTCTGTTCTACATTCCACCGGAAAAAGTCGGTACATTGTGGACGGTATTTGAAATGGATGGCAATAATATCACTCCAATAAATACAATATCGTTACAATCGTCGCCTGGCGATGTACAATAACTTATAGTGTTTTATTGAGCAAGTTATGAAGTTTTGACATTGGAATTACAAATAGTCAAATTCATTTTATAAATAATTGAAAGGTGATGACCTGAATGAAAATTAATATTAGCTTTATGAAAACTATATATTTTATTGTCACTGCTTTCTTTATTGTTTTCACTCTTAATGCCTGTCACAAAAATACAGGTACTATTGAACCTGCAAGCTCGTCAACTATTGTTCAGACAAACCCAGGTATTAAGCCCGCTGATGGTGATATTCCCTTTAAATTTAGAATCGTAGGAGCTGACGAAGCAACAGCAGATAAACATAGTTTTACATTTATTAAATGTCAAAGTACCGAGGAATTAAAGCAATATCTGGGCGATAATATGCCGGAAGAATATGACGATAATTTCTTCAAGGACAACACACTTGCTCTATCCTTTAGAAAATCACCAACCGGATCTGGGAAATATATTGTAAAAAGTGTCAAACGGACTAATGGTAATATATTTTTTGATATTGATAGTGAAGTTCCGCAAATTGTTACATATGATATGTCTTATTGTTGTATAATAATTGAGTTAAATAACAGCTATTTAACCGATGATGATAATTTCACGCTTCCCGGATTGGATACAAGCATGCTCAAGTCTGACAGTTGATATTTGGATAAACAATTTTACTTAACAAACTACAGGATTTTCGACTTATAAAATAGGATTCCCAATATTTTTGATGAGAATCCTATTTTTTACGAGACATCCAAAACACTCCCCTATTTTAATTGGCAAAATAGAATATTTGTCTGAACAAGGATGTATTCAGTAACCTACATAGTGATTGCTTAACGGTGTTGAAATCTGCATAAAAACTGGTTTTGGTGTGGCTTTTCTTATATAATAGTGCATGGGAAACATAATTTCAAGCAAAAAAAGTGTGCACTTGGGGGATTTAGAGAATGTACAAAAACGATGAAAAACAAATAATGATACCTGATGATTTCTTCTTACCATTCGGTGGCAAACTTAATAAAGAAAACAGATGGGTTAAACTTGCCAATATAATACCTTGGTGGGAATTTGAAGATAAGTACAAAGAAAATTTCAAGCCTTCATGCACAGGAGAAAAAGCGTTTTCAGTGAGGGCTGCACTGGGGACATTGATAATCAAAACAAAGCTTGGAATTTCTGATGAAGAAACAGTTAATCAAATTGCTGAGAATCCTTATCTGCAGTACTTTCTGGGATTCCCTAAATTTAAAGAAGAGCTACCATTTGCGTCTTCACTGATAACACATTTCAGGAAACGTTTTAGTGCAGATATTCTAAATGAAGTAAATGAAAAGATTGCATTAGCAGACAAAACTGATAAAAAGGATGATAATGATAATCTTCCACCCACATCAGGGGGGAATGCTTCACAAGATGAAGATGGAGTGAATTGCAAGAAATCTGGAAAACTGATACTGGATGCTACCTGTACGCCCGCAGATATACAATACCCAACAGATACAAGATTATTGAATGAAGCTCGTGAAAAGCTGGAGGAAATTATAGATATTCTGCATAAGCCTGAACGAGGCAAGAAGAAAAAAGCCAGAACATACCGTCAAAAAGCACATGAAAGCTACATTGCATTCACAAAGCTTCGTAAGCCAAAGCTAGCTGTGATTCGAAAAATGAGAGGCAAACTTTTGAGATATATCAGAAGAGATTTAAAAATAGTTGAAGCTTTGGCAGAACGGAACAAACTGGAATTATTGAACCGTAGGCAGTATAAAAACCTGCTGGTTATACAGGAATTATACTGGCAACAGCTTGAAATGTATGAGAATCGACAATATCGAAAGGAAGATCGCATAGTAAGCATCAGCCAGCCGCATGTAAGACCAATAGTAAGAGGAAAAGCATCTGCTTCAGTAGAGCTTGGAGCCAAGCTGTCTGTGAGTGTGGTGGATGGATTTATATTCTGCGAGAAACTGGAATGGGATGCATACAACGAAGGGAATACTCTAGTTGATTCGTTAGAACGCTATAAAGAGAAATACGGTTTTTATCCGGAAGCAGTGTTGGCGGATAAAATATATCGAACCAAAGATAACCGGAATTACTGCAAAGAAAGAGGAATACGGCTGAGTGGATCGAAACTAGGGAGATCATCAGAGGATGAGAAAAAAGAAGCAAAGAAGCAAGCGTATCAGGATTCCAGGGAACGCAATGAAGTAGAAGGTAAATTTGGTACAGGAAAGCGAAAGTTCACAATGGATTGCATTATGGCAAAGCTTAAGAAAACAAGCGAGACTGTGATTGTATTGAATCTCTTGGTATTGAACCTTGAAAAGAGGCTTAGGCTTCTTTTGTACAAATTTTTAATAAAGTATTTTTGCAGCGTTGATTTGGTTTATTAGACATAAATGGGTTTGCCGTTAAGGAAGCCCTACATACCAAGATTGAATTCCATTGGGTAGCTCAAGATACTGCCTTAACCAATCTTTTTCCATATGTTCTGAAATAAAAAGCAAAAGAAATAATTTTGGTAACTTTCGTAAGGGGAATATTAAACAATGCCAAAAAAAGAAAAACATAGAAAAACATCGATTGACATAATTAACCTTTCGTGCTATACTTTTTATTGTTTAAGGATGAAATCTATATTATTCGCACTTTGTATTTAAAGTTGGAGTAAAGCATTAGAGTCTAGATTTGGAATTTTGACTATATTTAGATTTTGCCTAGACTACAATTTTTTTATTATATAGAGTTACTATTTTAATTATTAATTTTATTGGGGGAGTTAAATTAATATGAAAAAAAAACGATTTATTTCTAGTGTTCTTGTTTTGTTTTTATTTATCCAATCTATAGATGTTTATCCGGTACTTCAATTTCTTAATTCTAGAGCATTTGCAACAGGATCACAGAGTGAGATAGTTCCAATCGAAGTTGATAATCCAGCTGCGACACCCACTATATTGCAAAATATTGCGACTGAATCTCCAACTGTTACGCCGGAATTAATACAAGCTAGTACAGAAACTGTAATTCCCAGTATCACATCTGCAACTTCTTATGTGGGAACATTTGATGATTCTGATAGTACATCCGATTCAAGTAATTCAATAACTTTTGACAATTCACCTCCAACAGCTCCAAGTAATCTTTTTGCTTCCTCAAAAACAGATACTTCTGTTAATCTAAATTGGTTACCTTCAAATGATAATATATCTGTTTCGGGATATAAGGTGTTTTGCAATGAATCGCAATTAGATTCAGTAACAGTTACGAATTATACTTATGGTATTACAAGTGATAAAAATTATAGTTTTTATGTTGTTGCATTTGACCAGGATGGAAATAATTCCGAAAATAGTAATGTTCTCGTATTAGAAAATGAGCCGCCTGAGAAACCATCTGATTTAAGTATTTCATTAAGAAGTTATAATTCGCTTACGTTATCATGGAATGCATCTAAAGATAATGTAGGAGTAATAAAATATCAAATTTTTGTAAATTCAAGGCTTGTTGGCGAGACTGACCAGACTGAGTATAGAGTTACAAACCTTAGTCCAGATAATGTATATGACTTTAGTATTAGAGCAATTGATGCGTCAGCTAATATTTCAGAGGAAAGCAGAGTAAGCGGTAGAACTTTAATTGAGGCGGTTTATTTAAAATCAAATGTTACTTTAAGTGAAAATAAAGTATATGGAGACTTAACTATTCAGGGTGGAACTATAGATTTGAATGGATATAAATTAACAGTTGAAGGAAATTTGTTACAAACAGGAGGAACATTATATATAAATGGAGGAGAGTTAGAAGTAGCAGGAAATTATAAGATAGAAAATAGTAGTGGTAAATCTACTGAAG
>Ga0208826_1000056_pt1 | contig 135445 bp, 139 predicted proteins | sample AD_UKC115_MetaG_FD_184451 | JGI IMG/M metagenome (GOLD analysis project Ga0208826, IMG submission 184451) | Active sludge microbial communities of municipal wastewater-treating anaerobic digesters from Hong Kong - AD_UKC115_MetaG (SPAdes)... | ecosystem: Engineered > Bioreactor > Anaerobic >... | reverse complement strand
CTTTTTGTTGGGAAAACGCATAACCATTTTTGAACTATCCCAGTTAAGAATTTTAGAGCATAAAAAAAAAAGAATTTAACCATCAGGAATCTTTTTTTTAAACAAAATAAGCAGTAAAAATGTTTTCTGCATTACTTTTGACGAGAAAAAATTATGATTTCTTATTCTGTGTGTATTTGGTAAAAATTATCTTAAAAGAATTGAGCAGGTGTACTGAAATTTTATTAAATTCGCATAAGTTTTTTAAACAAAAAAAATCAACTTAACTTATTGTATTTCAATTGAATGATTAATATTGAAATTTATATTCCATAATTTTATGAACGCAGTTACCGTATATTGGCTTGTTTTTATTGCAATTTTTTTGGTCGTTTACTCTATCGATTTATTTGTTACTGAACATAGAAAAGGCAACATCAGCATCAAAGAATCTCTTTCATGGACAGTGGTTTGGATTTCCGTTGCACTGCTTTTTGGTGTTTCGCTTTATTTTTTCTTTCCTCAAAATCCTTTCAGCACGCAAAAAACGGGACCCATTATGATGGTCAAATTTATTTCTGGATACTTGACAGAATACTCGCTTTCGGTTGATAATCTTTTTGTGTTTCTGATGATTTTCACCATGATGGGCATCAGTGAAGACAATCAACCCAAACTACTGAAAATCGGAATTATGATTTCCATTTTTCTCAGAATTTTGTTTATTCTGCTCGGCATGGAGCTGGTTGAGAAATTTGAATGGATAATTTATATATTTGGTGTCATCCTGCTGTTTACGGCTTATAAAATGCTTGTTTCCAATGACGAAGAACAAGTGCATCCCGAATCCAACATATTATATAAAGGAGCTTCCAAATTATTTCCGGTCGATCCCGATGTTCATTCTCCCCATTTTTTCACTAAAATTAATGGCAAAAGACATATCACCAACATTTTTCTGGCGCTGCTCGTCATTGGTTCTACCGATATCTTGTTTGCTGTGGATTCTATTCCTGCCATTATTGGCGTGATCAAAGAAGGGAGCCTCAATATCCTTTCTCCTTCGGAAGAAAATTTTCTCGCCATTTCTTCCAATGTTTTTGCAGTTATGGGGTTAATTTCTCTGTTTTTTGCCTTAAAAGGCATCATCAGTATTTTTCGATTTTTAAAACACGGTGTAAGTTTTATCCTTTTCTTTATTGGGGCAAAAATGTTGCTGGGTGCATTTCCTTCCGTCGGAATATTTTTCTCGCAACATTCATGGATTTCGCTTGCCGTAATTATCGGAACATTGGGCATGTCCATTTTGCTGTCGGTCATCATTAAAGAAGAAAAAGAGAAATTGGAGCTCGAAAATGTCGAATCTGAAACTCCAACTCGACAAGTATAACAAAAAACAATCTACAATAATACTTTTCGTTGCAACAAATCATTTTTTTTTGAAACAGTATGTCAAAAATTTTTCAACCTTTCTCCATAAAAGATATAACTTTCAAAAATCGACTGGGCATGTCGCCTATGTGCCAATATTCTGCTCAGGATGGATTTGCCAACGATTGGCATTTGGTTCACTACGGAACTCGGGCTGTTGGTGGAATAGCCTTAGTCATCGTGGAAGCTACGGGAGTGAGCCCTATTGCGCGTATCACGCCAGATGATTTGGGATTGTGGAATGATGAACAAGTTGAACCATTGAAAAGAATTGTTGATTTTGTTCATCTGCAAGGTTCAAAAGCAGGCATTCAAATTGCTCATGCCGGTAGAAAAGCCTCACATTCATCTCCATTCAAAGGAGAGAAACAGCTCACTCTTGAAGAAGGTGGTTGGGAAACTGTTGCTCCTTCTGCTGTTCCTTTTCGCTCCGATGAGATACCGCCTCACCAGTTGACCAAGTCCGAAATAAAGGAAGTGGTCAATCAATTCAAAAATGCTGCAGCGAGAGCTTTATGTGCAGGATTTGACGTGCTGGAAATACATGCTGCTCATGGTTATCTTATTCATGAATTTCTTTCGCCCATCAGCAACAATCGAACAGACGAATATGGAGGTAATTTTAACAACAGAATCCGTTTTTTACTCGAAGTCCTGACAGCCGTACAATCTGTTTGGCCGGAGAATTTGCCTTTATTTGTCAGACTTTCGGCAACCGATTGGGTTGAAAATGGTTGGAACGTAGAAGAAACGACTGCTCTCTCCAAAATACTTTATGAACAGGGCGTCGATCTTATCGATTGTTCTTCCGGAGGAAATGTAGAACATGCCAAAATTCCCTTGTCGCCTTGTTATCAAGTGCCATTTTCTGAACAAATACGCAAAACCGGCATTTTTACAGCTGCTGTGGGACTAATTACCAGCCCTGAAGAAATTCAAGATATTTTACAGCATGAAAAAGCCGATATGGTGCTTTTGGGAAGAGAATTACTTCGAAATCCCTATTTTGCTCTCAATTGTGCACATCATTTGAAAGAAGAGATAGAATGGCCCAAACAGTATCTTAGAGCAAAAAGAAAATAAACACGTAACCAAAAAACGTGTTATGAAATCAGTTTATTCTTTTCGTAGTGAGGAATGGTGATTTTGATAAAATAGACAATAGAAATCACCGCTATAATACCTCCAACCAGGAAAGAAAGAGGCAACCCGCCACGAGTGTCGCCAAGTTTTCCACCAATAATCAATCCCAATCCAATTCCTACATCCCAAGTAGTGAGAAATGTGGAACTTGCCGTTGCTCGCCGGTTGTGAGGCGCCAAGTTGACAAACAAAGTATTGTAGGCCGGAAAGAGCATCCCATAACCCAAACCAAGAAAAACAGCTACCGCATTAAACAAAATCATGGAAAATCTCTGTTGAAACAAAAACAAGTCTTTCAGCGTAGGCAAAACAAAAATGGAAATCGTGCAAATAATGGTTCCAATAGTAATAACTTTCAACAAATGTCCTTTGTCCACCATTCTGCCTGCAAAAAATCTTGAGAAAATCAGTCCGATGGCCATTAAAGTAAAAAACATTCCCATGCCTGAATACATCCCTATTTCTTTCCCGTAAATGGCAATGTAAGTAGTCAACATGCCGTAAGGAATTCCCATCAGCATCAGACAAATGCCGGCATGTGTACCCTTAATGAGAAAAAAACGATCCAACACAATGGCTTCCTTGCCTTTTTTTATGGACTGAATGGTTGTTTTTTTGGTTTTCACGGTTGAAGCAACAACAAAACCTGCCAATGAGCTGACAATTGCAGTATAGAAAATCATTTGATAGGTAGAATAATCGTGCAAAAACAAACTAATCATTGGCCCAATGGACATGGCCAGATTGTTGGCAATACCGAAATAACCCAATCCTTCTCCTCTTCTCGAAGAAGGCATAATATCAATCACAAAACTATTACCTGCGGTGGATACCATACCAAAACACAAACCGTGAACAACACGAAGAAACAAAAAGAAATTTAGAAAATTGGCCAGCGGGTAACCTATAAAACAGAGTGAAAAAAGAAAATAAGCCAGCAAATAAATGGGACGACGTTGAAACATGTCCAGTAAAAAACCGGCTATCGGCCGAATGAGCAAAGCTGCTATCGTGTAACTGGATAAAATTATGCCAACAAGCGATTTGCTGGCTTGAAAATTTTCCATCAAATAGAGTGGAAGAATAGGCAGCAAGAGGTAAAATGCAAAAAACAGCATAAAGTTAGCCACACAAATGCTGATAAAACTTGCTGTCCAGAGTTTATCTTTGGACTGATTCATTATCTTAGAAAATTATTTTGAAGTCGGTGTTTTGGAAACACGGTCGAAAAAAGGATTTTTTGAAGAACAACTGAGAGGAATACCAAAAATGGAACTGCATCCGGGCAACATGCCCATTTCTTTCGCTACTCTTCCAACAGAAAACATAACACGCGTATCGACTTTCAGATCTGTAGCCACAGCACAAGCCGAGCCAATAGCGATACCCACATCCACCGTGTTCAAAGCACAAGGAATGTCCGGTTGGCTATTTTTTTCAGCACACGTATTAAATCCACAGTAGCCACAATTCAAATTCTGATTTTGCTGACGAGTGCCAATTAATAGTATTACTTCCGACTTCAAAATGTTTTCAGCATCACGAGTAATAAATTTCAATCCCGATTTATGGCTGTATTCGAGCATGGCATTTGACAGCTCTACAATAGTTTCATCAGTAATGACCGCTATTTCAATAATATCGTATCCTTTCCCTTTGGGAGCTGTACGAGCAGCTGTCATCATGGCATTCGCCGCCTGTAGGAGGCGTTTGCGACGCGTATCACGTTCATTTATAATCATAACAAATTTTTTACCGATTGATGAATTGCTAAAACAGAAACTAAAAACTTATTGGTTTTTATTTAACCCATAATTTCTTTCAGTTTGTCAAGAAAAAGCTGTTGCACTTTTTGATTGGTAGCTACAATTTCTTTCCCAAACAAAAAATTATTTTTCCCTCCAAAGTCGGTAACTTTTCCGCCGGCTTCCTGCACAATAATTGAACCTGCAGCTACATCCCACGGTTTAAGATTGTATTCCCAAAAAGCTTCAAATCGGCCACAAGCCACGTATGCCAAATCGGTGGCAGCCGATCCGAGACGACGAACACCCCGCGAATTTATTACTGCCCACTTTAAAAATTCCATGTATTGGTCCAGCCTGCTGAATTCCGAATAAGGAAAACCAGTGGCAAGCAACGCATCCTGAATATTATCTCGCTCAGAAACATGAATGGTATTGCCGTTGAGAAAAGCTCCACCACCTTTCCATGCGTAAAAACATTCATCTCTTCCAATTTCGTAAACTACCCCAAGAACTATTTCATCTTTTTCCTGCAAACCAATGCTTACGGCAAAAACAGGGACACCCTGTACAAAATTAGTCGTACCATCCAACGGATCAATAATCCATGTATATTTTTCTCCTTTTTTCGATTCTGTACCTTCTTCCGTCAAAAAACCAGCTTCCGGCAAAAGAGTTTCAAGCCGACTGACAATCAGCTTTTCCGAGTTTTTGTCAACATAGCTCACCAAATCATGTAAACCTTTGTATTCCACTCTGCTGTCATCAAATCTTTTTCGTTCGTCAGCAATCATCTTTCCGGCCAATCGGGCAATTTCGCACACCGACAAGCAAAATTGGTCGAGTTTTACGTCCATTTTTATTTTATATTAAAAATCGACTGCAAAGTTAGCCTTTTTTTGAGAAACATGTACATAAAATTAATGACTGCTTTAGCTTGCAAGCTTTCAACTTCTCCGGATGCATTCATTTGTTCCCTGAACAGGGAAAGCTTATTTTTCAACAACGCATAAAAACTGCATTAAATCGGGATTTTGAAACATTGAAATAGTGATGAGATGTTGTATATTTCCTTCAAAAAACGAGGTCATCTCAAATATTTTTATTAAATTTGTATGTTTTTTCAAAAGAATTTTTCATTCAAAAAAACGACTATTGAACAAAGAAAATTACAATTAATTAGATAAAAATGATTACAGAAGAAAAGTTAAATGCTATTGCCGAGTATGATGCCAGCAGTATTCAGGTTCTCGAAGGACTTGAAGCTGTGCGTAAACGTCCTGCCATGTACATTGGAGACATAGGCATCAAGGGTTTACATCATTTGGTTTATGAAGTGGTAGATAATTCTATCGACGAAGCGATGGCAGGACATTGCGATGATATTCAAGTTACCATCCATCCGAATAATTCCATTACCGTAACCGACAATGGTCGTGGCATTCCGGTCGATTTTCACGAAAAAGAAGGAAAATCGGCATTGGAAGTTGTAATGACGGTACTTCACGCCGGAGGAAAATTTGACAAGGGAAGTTACAAAGTTTCTGGAGGATTGCACGGTGTGGGAGTATCTTGTGTAAATGCACTTTCTTCATTTATGCGTGTAGAAGTTGCCAGAAACGGAAAAATTTATGAACAGGAATACGAACGAGGTATTCCAAAATTTCCGGTAAGAGAAATTGGAACCACTTCTTCAACAGGAACTTCCACTACTTTCATGCCGGATGACACAATTTTTACGGAAGTTGTTTATAAATACGACATCATTGCCGACCGTCTTCGTGAATTGGCCTTTTTGAATGCAGGAATTCGATTAACGCTTATCGATGAAAGAACAGTGGAAGAAGATGGCAGTTTTAGAAAAGAAGTTTTCTACTCCAAAGAAGGATTGAAAGAATTTGTCAGTTATATTGACGAAGCGCGTGAAAAACTGATTGATGATATTATTCACATCAGCAACGAGAAAAATGGCATTCCGGTAGAAATTGCCATGACTTACAATACTTCCTACAATGAAAATATTCACTCTTATGTGAACAACATCAACACCATAGAAGGAGGAACGCATTTGGCCGGCTTTCGTCGGGGATTGACCCGAACGCTGAAAAAATATGCCGAAGACAGCAAAATGCTCGATAAGGTTAAAATTGAAATCAGTGGCGATGACTTTCGCGAAGGTTTAACGGCTGTCATTTCTATAAAAGTTGCAGAGCCTCAGTTTGAGGGACAGACGAAAACCAAACTTGGCAACAATGAAGTGATGGGAGCAGTGGATATGGCTGTGGGAGAAGCTTTGAGTGCCTATCTGGAAGAAAATCCAAAATCAGCCCGAATGATTGTAGAAAAGGTAATTCTGGCTGCTACAGCACGTAATGCGGCACGCAAGGCGCGTGAGATGGTTCAGCGAAAATCACCCCTTTCGGGTGGAGGGTTACCGGGAAAACTTGCCGACTGTGTGGAAAGAGATCCTTCCAAATGCGAATTGTTCCTTGTGGAGGGAGATTCGGCAGGTGGAACGGCAAAACAGGGACGAAGCCGTCAATTTCAAGCTATTTTGCCTCTGCGGGGAAAAATTCTGAACGTGGAAAAAGCCATGCAACACAAAGTGCTGGAAAGTGAAGAAATACGCAATATATATACCGCCTTGGGCGTTACTATAGGAACAGAAGATGACAGCAAGGCATTGAATATCAGCAAGCTTCGTTATCATAAAATCATTATCATGACCGATGCTGATGTGGACGGGAGCCATATTGCTACGCTGATTATGACCTTTTTCTTCCGACACATGAAAGAACTGATCGAACAGGGTTATCTTTATATTGCTACGCCTCCACTCTATCTTTGCAAAAAAGGTAAAATAGAAGAATATTGCTGGAACGAACAGCAACGGCAAGCTTTTATAGAAAAATACGGAAATGGTCAGGAAGGTTCTATTCATGTTCAGCGTTACAAAGGTTTGGGTGAAATGAACGAAACGCAACTTTGGGAAACTACCATGAATCCGGAAAAACGGACACTTCGACAGGTAACCATTGAAAATGCAGCTTCGGCCGATCATGTTTTTTCGATGCTTATGGGAGACGATGTGTTGCCTCGGCGTCAGTTTATAGAGCAAAACGCCACGTACGCCAATATTGATGCCTGATACGGCTTTTCGATATTTCCTTCCACTTTGCAATACCAAAAGTGGAAGGAAAAATTTTATATAAACCAACTGAGCGTTTAAACGAAATGTAATGAACATTGCCGTATTTTGTTCTTCGAGCAACCAAGTTCCAACTGCTTACAAACAAGTTGCTTTTCTGCTGGGTCAGTTTATCGCCGAAAGCGGGAACACGCTGGTTTATGGTGGCTCCACAGGAGGAACGATGGATGATATCGCATTGGGAGCCACAGAAAAAAGAGGAAAAATTATTGGCGTCATTGCTCAGCCTATTATCAAAATGCATCGCCAGAGTATTTTGCCCACAGAACTGATCGTTATTGAAAATTTAAGCGAAAGAAAAAACAAAATAAAACAATTGGCTGATGTTTTCGTTGTTTTACCTGGTAGCTATGGAACTTTTGACGAAATGCTGGATGTCATTGCTTCCGGAGTAGTTGGTGAGCATCACAAACCACTGGTCATATTGAACGAACAACATTTTTTTGATGATTTTATCAGTCAAATCAACAAAATGAAAGCCGAAAAATTACTGCCTGAACCGGAAAATTACCAGCCTATTTTTGTTGATGACATTCATCAATGCAAGGCATTCCTTCAATCATTTTCAATAAAAAACTGAAATACACATTAATATGGCTCTATTTGGGAAAAAGTTTTTTAGAAAAATCACTCCTACCGGTAAATTTGAAAAGGGTGAAAATGAACGCATTCAGTCGATGGAACGCTACAACGAAATTGGAAGATCGGCTGAGCTTGCAGAGTACAAACAGTTATCCAAAGTAATCAGTTCTCCAAAATTTCAGGAAAACAAAAAAATCCTGAAAAACAGAAAGTACAAGGATACGGAAGAATACCGACTGAATTCGGAGTACAAAAAACTTCAAAATTCCCGTTCACTGCAACAATACTTCAAAACGTCGGAATCAAAAGAACTAAATGATTTTTTGAAGTTCAAGGAAACTCCCGATTATCTCGATTTAGGGCACCGGAAAAAGGTAAAAGCTTCGGAAAAATTAAAAAAGTTCAAACAATTTGAACATTCAAAAGAATACAAAAATTTTGTTCGTTACAACGACTCTTTTGTGGTAAAAGAATACGAAGAGCTGAAACAAAAAGTGAATTCACCCGAATTCCAAAAATCGAACGAATTCTGGGCTAATCCAGACAGATGGCATACAACAAAAGAATACGCCATACAACGTCGTCATCACCAACTCCGAAAAAATCCAGATATTATTTATTATGAAAACGAAAATCCCGAAAGATTTGGGATATTCCGTTCACTAGAACTGACTTTTGAAGAAAATTTCGAATGGAATACACTCGACAGTTCACGATGGAATTATGGTTTTCACTATAAAAGCCCGCAACTTATCACCGACCATTCATTTGCTAACGAAAAGCAAGCCAATAATTCAGGTAAAAATGTTACGGTTTCCGATGGCCATCTAAAAATTATCACCAAAGAAGAAAAAATTACCGCTCGCGCATGGGATACTCAGAAAGGATTTATCATGAAAGATTTCGATTATTCTTCTGACGTTATTCAGACCGACGATACTTTTCGCCAAAAATACGGCATGTTCAGAGCAAAACTTCGTTGTAGCGGAAAAATACATCATGCTTTCTGGCTGGGTGGCGACGAAATGTTGCCGCATATTAACATTCTTCATTTCGACGGTAAATACATCAACGTGGGTAATGCTTCGAAAAATGAAATGGATGGAACCAAAATCAAAGGTATTCATCCTTCCGACTTTTATATTTACAGTTTATTGTGGACAGAAAAAGAACTGATTTGGTTGATCAACGATTATGAAGTGTACCGCACCGTTAGGAACATACCGGATGAAAAATTATATATGGCCTTGAGTTCTTTTATTCCCGAAAAGGAAAAAGGTGACAAAGGTGTTTTGGAAGTGGACTGGATCAAAGTTTATCAATTTAAACAATAATCTTCCTTTTTTCAAAAATTCAAACTTAACGTTTCATGATCGAAACAAAAAAAATAAATGTTCTTCATCAATTTGATATAGGCGATGGTGGCCGCTTTGTACTCATAGCTGGGCCTTGCGCCATTGAGTCGGAAGCCATGACGATGGAAGTGGCCGGAACACTGAAAGAAATTTGCCTTGAATTGGGTATTCATCTGATTTTCAAATCTTCTTTCGACAAAGCCAATCGCACTTCATTGAAATCGGCTCGCGGAGTTGGCATGGAACGCGGACTCGAAATTTTGCAAAAAGTAAAAAATGAATTTCAACTGCCTGTACTTACCGATGTTCACGAAACATGGCAATGTCAGCCGGTAGCCGACGTAGTAGATGTTCTGCAAATTCCTGCCTTTCTTTCCCGCCAGACTGACCTTTTGATAGCTGCCGCCAAAACCGGAAAAATTGTCAACATAAAAAAGGGACAATTCATGGCTCCATGGGACATGAAAAATGTGGTGGATAAAATGCTGGAAGCAGGAAACAACAATATTCTGCTCTGTGAACGTGGATCTTCCTTTGGATACAATAATCTGGTGGTGGATATGACCGGATTGGTAGAAATGCGAAAATATGGTTTCCCCATTGTTTTTGATGCCACCCATTCCGTGCAAAAACCCAGCGGGCAGGGAAATTCAACAGGTGGAAACAGAGAAATGGTACCTTATTTGATGCGGGCAGCGCTGGCTATCGGCGTGGATGCTGTTTTTGCCGAAGTTCACCCTCAACCCGATTATGCAATTTCCGATGGTCCAAATCAACTTTATCTTTCCGATGTTCGAAATATTTTGCAACAAGCCATTTTAATTGATAATGTTACGAAAAATCTTTCCGAAAAAGGAATGATGGATGAATCAGTTGAAAAAAACAAAAAAGCACAGTTGCCTCAAAATGAGAAACAAAAAATCAAGTTGTTGCTCTCCGATATAGATGGAGTAATGACAGATGGCGGTATGTATTATTCCGAATTTGGTGATGAAATGAAAAAGTTTCACACACGCGATGGAATGGGTTTAAAAATTTTGCAGTCGAAAGGAATAAAAGTTGGCATAATCACTTCCGAAGACAACAAAATAGCCGAAATGCGGTACAACAAACTTCAGCTCGATTACCTATACAAGGGTAGAAAAAACGGAGGAAAATTAGCTGCAGCATTGGAAATTTGCGAAAAAGAAGGTATCAGCTTGCAGGAAACAGCCTATATTGGCGATGATGTGAATTGTTACGAATTGTTGTGTTCGGTTGGTTTGGCTGCTTGCCCTGCAGACGCCATGGAACTGATAAAAAGTGTGCCGGGTATTGTTCAAATGAAAGCAAAAGGCGGAGAAGGATGTGTGCGCGAATTTGTGGAATATATTTTAAAAAATTACTGTTGACATCATACAATCATGGACTTTGTAAAACGAAGCAAGGAAATTTTTGAATTGGAAATATCGGAACTTCAGAAATTGGCCGAAAAGATTGGACCAGAAATCAATCAGGCTGTAGAATTGATTTACAACTGCAAAGGGAAGTTGGTAATTTTGGGGATAGGGAAAACCGGAATAATCGGGCATAAAATTGCTTCTTCTCTGGCATCCACAGGCACACAAACCATTTTCATCAATGCGGCGGAAGCCATGCATGGCGATTTGGGAATGATTGACAAGAACGACATTGCTTTATTGATTTCCAACAGTGGAAGCTCGCCGGAAATTATCAACTTAATAACTCCGCTAAAGAAAATATGCCGTACCATTATCGCCATGACAGGAAACCCGAAATCTCCACTGGCTCGCGAAGCTACATTGGTTCTTAATACGGGGATAGAGCACGAAGCTTGCCCGTTGGGATTGGCACCAACAACTTCCACCACAGCAACACTGGTTATGGGCGATGCCTTGACAGTGTGCCTAATGGAACGTCGGAATTTTAAAGCGGAAAATTACGCCCTTTATCATCCCGGAGGAGCTTTAGGTCGGCAATTACTGGCACGTGTGAAAGACGAAATGAACCGAAATATACCAAAAGTTTATACCGATACGCTTTTTAAGGATGTGATTTATGAAGTGAGCAACAAACGCTTAGGCATGACGATGGTGTTTGATGGCAACGAACAGGCAGTGGGCATCATTACTGATGGAGACATTCGACGCGCCATTCAACGATTCGACGATTTAAAAAATCTGACTGCGGGCGATTTTATGACTCACGGATTCAAAAAAATTGCTCAAGATGAATTGCTTACTGAAGCATTGGAAATTATGGATGAGAACAACATTACCAATCTGGCAGTTATGGAAAACGACTCTTCATCTACTGTAGTTGGTATTTTGTCGATTCATGACATTATCGATTTCAAATGAACTGAACAGCTCATGTTCAAAAAAATTTACATTGAAATCACCAACAGCTGCAATTTTCACTGCAGCTTTTGTTTTTCAACAACTCAACCACCCAGATTTATATCTGTAAAAAACTTTCAAACAATTGTTGAAAAAATTAAACCTTACACCAACTATATTTATTTGCATGTGTTGGGGGAACCACTTCTGCATCCACAATTAGAAGAAATACTGAATGTTGCGGAACGGGAAGGAATGAATGTCAATATCACAACAAACGGTTCATTGCTGAAAGCTCGGAAAGAACTAATACTAAACCATCCCATTCGCCAACTGAATATATCGCTACATGATGCAGAAGAAAATATTCCAGCAGCCAATTGGGAAAGCTTTTTTGAAAATATTCTTGATATGGCTGTGGAGTTTTCGCCCCAAACTTATGTCAATCTGCGTTTGTGGAATATCAATCAACCTGCAAGTGAAAAATTCAACAGCTTGTGTAAGGAAAAAATTTCAGAAAGATTTCTACTTTCGCCCGCTGAATTGATTTCACAAAAAAAAGGAAAGAGCATACAACTTGACAATCATATTTTTCTGCAGCAGTTGCCAAAATTTCAATGGCCGACAGAAAACGGGAAAATTTTGTTTGAGCATAAATCCTGTTATGCATTGCGCGATCATATTGCCATTCTCTCCGGAGGAGAAGTTGTCCCCTGTTGTCTTGATGCCGGCGGGTCTCTGAAACTGGGAAATATTTTCTCTCAAGACCTTTCCTCTATTCTTTCGAGCGAAAAGGCAACGAGAATGAGACAAGGTTTTCAGCAACATAAAATTACTGAGTCCTTTTGCAAAACTTGCGGGTTTCGTGTTTCTTTGTGAAGTTACTTTTTCAAGAAAATTTTTTCAAAACTGTAAACCGTCGAGCAATTGGATATAAGTTTCTATCCCTTTCGCAATTTCATCTACAAAAACATATTCATCTGCCGTATGAGAACGGGCAGAATCGCCCGGCCCGATTTTAACGCTCGGAAAGGGCATTAATGCCTGATCGGAAAGCGTTGGAGAACCGTATAACGCAAGTTTCATTTGCTGCGCTCTTTTTACAATGGGATGGTCAAACTGTGTGGCAGTAGAACAAAGTCGAACAGAACGAGGTTCAATACGGCAATCAACATTTTCACGGATAATTTCTAAAATTTCTTCATTGGTATAAAGTTCGTTGCTTCTGACATCTACCACAAAAGTACATTTATCGGGAATCATATTGTGCTGAATGCCACCATTTATCTGGGTTACTGTCATTTTCACCGGCCCAAGCAATGGAGAAACTTTATCAAAACGATAGTCTCTAAACCATTTTATTGCATCCAATGCTTTGTAAATAGCATTTTCTCCTTCTTCACGAGCGGCATGACCCGACTTGCCTGTTACCGTTGCATCGATAACCATTAATCCCCTTTCGGCAATAGCCATATTCATACCTGTCGGTTCACCCACGACGGCAAAATCAATTTTGGGAAATTCCTGCAACATGATTTCTAAGCCGTTTTTTCCGGAAATTTCTTCTTCTGCCGTAGCTGCAAAAATTAAATTATAGGATTGCTGTCGCTGCGTGAGAAAGAAAAAGACATGGAGCAAACTTACCAAACTGGCGCCGGCATCATTGCTTCCCAAACCATACAATTTGTTGTTTTCTATCGAAGCTTCAAAGGGATGGCGAGTCCAACCGCTTCCGGGTTTTACAGTATCCAAGTGAGAATTGAGCAGGATTGTCGGTCGAGAAACATCAAAACCCGGACTCTGTAGCCAAATGTTGTTCAAATGTCGGAAAACAACATACCCACGTTGCAACAAATACTGCTCCAAAAAATCGGCCACCTCTTTCTCTTCTTTACTGAAAGAAGGAATAGCAATCATTTGCCGTAAAAGTTGAATGGCTTCATTTACTAATTCTGCTGTCATTTTCACTAAAATATAATGAGAAACGAAAAAAATCAAATCCTCAACAGGAAAATTTTACCATTTACAAGGTTATCGTTGTCCCCGAATGGGTAAGAATTGCATCGGCTCTTGTAATAATCACCTTTGAAACTCCAGCTTTCAAGGCATTAAAAGAATTTTCCAATTTCGGAATCATTCCTCCCTGAATAATTTTTTCCGACACAAATTTTTCGAAAAGCTCAGGTGTTAAAGAAGAAATCACACTATCGTCTTCTTTTTCATTCATCAAAACCCCCTTTTTCTCAAAACAATAAATAAGCGTAACTTCAAAGAAAGACGAAAAAGCTTTTGCAGCTTCAGCAGCTATTGTATCTGCATTGGTATTCAATAGATTACCACATTTGTCGTGTGTGAGTGGCGCTAACACCGGAACCACATCTTTCGTAATCAACTCGTTTAAGATTCGTACATCAACTTCCTTTACATCACCAACAAAACCATAATCAACCGGATATGGCGGTCTTTTTTCGGAACGCATGTAATTCAAATCGGCGCCGGTAAGTCCCAAAGCATTCAGTCCCAAAGCCTGCAAACCGGCAACAATTTGCTTGTTGATCCATCCGGCATATATCATGGTAACAACCTTCAACATTTCTGCATCCGTAACCCGTCTTCCGTCAATCATTTCAGTTTCCACTCCCAAGCGGGTAGCCAGAGCGGTTGCCGAACGCCCGCCGCCATGAACCAATACTTTGTAACCTTCAATTTTCGAGAAATCATTCAACAGTGAAGTTAAAGTCTCGGGTTCTTCCACAATTTTTCCGCCAACCTTGATGACGGTAAGTTTTTTCTTTTCCTCAAACATATTTTCTTTTCCTCAAACATATCTATGTTGATCGGTTTATCGCTACAAATTTGTTTTTCGAAATTTTGCAGAAAACGTTCAATAGTTTTAATTTAAAAAAAATCAAAACTGAATGAGAGAATGAACATCCTGCACGCCTTTGAGGCGATCTCTTCCTTTTAAATCTTTCAGTTCAATGAGAAAACTCACATAAATGGATTTAGGTTTGAAATTGTCGAGCAACGTTAGTGCGGCGTTGGCACTTCCGCCAGTGGCCAGCAAATCGTCATGAAGAAGAACAATATCGTTCTTTTCGATAGCGTCTTTGTGAATTTCCAATGAATCGACGCCATATTCGAGCTCATAATCTACTCTATAGGTTTCAGCCGGCAATTTGCCTGCTTTACGAATCAATACGAATCCGGCGTGAAGCTTATAAGCCAAAATACTACCGAGCATAAACCCGCGACTTTCCAAACCTACAACTTTTGTAATTCCCTTGTCTTTGTAATACTCGTAGAGCTCATCGGAAATAAATCTTAACACTTCGGCATCTTTCATAGCCGTAGTAATATCTTTAAAAAGAACTCCTTTTTTGGGAAAATCGGGAATGTTTCTAATACTTGCAATAACTTGTTCTATATCCATAGTTTTTAACCCACATGGGCAACAAAAATAATTATTTAAATAATTGATGATTAATATGATAAATATTTATAAACTTTCAAGCATTCGTTTGATGACAACTTCAGCGGAAATTTCTCGATTTGCAGCTTCGGGAATAACCAATGATTGTGGACTTTCAATCACTTCATCAGTTACAATCATATTCCGACGTACAGGCAAACAGTGCATAAAATAGGCATTGTTGGTAACAGCCATCTGTCGGCTGCTGACAGTCCAGCTTCGGTCAGTACAGATAATTTTCCCGTAGTTCGGGTCTTGATAGGCAGCCCAATTTTTAGCATAAACAAAATCAGCTCCTTCAAAAGCTTTCATCTGATCATATTCTATGTGTGCATTTCGTACAAATTCCGGAGCAAGTTCGTAACCTTTGGGATGAGTAATAACAAATTCCACATCGGCTTCGTTCATAAAATCGGCGAAAGAATTAGGAACAGCTTGTGGCAAGGCTTTCGGATGTGGCGCCCAAGACATGACAACTTTGGGATGAGGCTTTTTTCGATATTCCTCTATAGTAATAAGATCAGCAAAAGCCTGCAGTGGATGAGCCGTAGCGCTTTCCATGCTGAAAACCGGTCTTCCGGAAAATTGAATAAACTGCTGAAGAATAGTTTCCTGATAATCGTATGCTTTGTTTTCGAACTGAGCAAAAGAGCGAACTCCAATTAAGTCGCAATAATTACCCATAACCGGAATCGCTTCCAAAATATGCTCGGTTTTGTCTCCATCCATTACCACACCACGTTCTGTTTCAAGTTTCCATGCTCCTTGATTTATATCCAGCACTATGGTGTTCATTCCAAGATTCATTCCTGCTTTTTGGGTACTCAAACGCGTTCTTAAACTTGAATTAAAAAAAACCATCAACAACGTTTTGTTTTTCCCAAGGTGCTGGTATCCGAAACGGTTTTTCTTAACTTCAAAAGCCTCTTGGAGAGCTTCCTGAAAGTTTCCCAAATCTTTCGCTCTGATAAAAGTTTTCATTTCTGTATTATAGTCTTGAATTGATTTTAAAAATCAATAAATAGTAAATTATTTCATTAATTATCAGTATGTTGAGATTTTATATGGTAAACTAATAATTTAAGAAATTTGCATCGCTTTACCTTGCGATTGCGAAAAAAAACTCTTTCGTCAATCGGCAAAATAAGGAAGCAACAAATCTTCAAAGTTATAAAATCCTATTCCTTTCTCTTTCAAATTTTCGGCAACAAACAAAACTCCATTACCAAAAGCTTCTCGCGAAATTGACTCATGAATAAGTCGCACTGTCTGATATGGGAAACCAAAAATAATTTCGTGTCGGCCAACAATTCCCCCTGCACGAATGGAATTGATTTGTGTCTTGTCCATATCCAACACTTCCGCAATTTTCAAAGCTGTGCCAGAAGTTCCCTCTTTTCCCTTAAAATGCTCTTCTACAATCTCAATATCAACCCAAGGTGCAATTTTTTTCAAATACTTCGCCGAAATCATCAAATAGTTAACGCCAAGCGTAATATTAGGCGACCAAAAAACGGTAGTTTGTTGTGCCAATGATTTCAAAAAAGCAATTTCCTTAGGCTTGTAATGGGAAATAGCAGAAATAATTTTTATTTTTCTCTTTGCTGCCGATTCTCCATAAGTATAAATGCCTTCACCTGAAGAAAAATCGATAATGGCGTCAACGGGACAAGTATCCATTAAATCTTCAAGATTCGTGTTTGATGTCGAATAAATGAGACCTTCATCACTATTTTTGACTTCAATCCCTAACACATCCGCAGCTGAACGATGATCGAGCAGCTTCTTTCGCCTGAGAATCCATCTCAATTCGAAATCTTCGTTTTGTAAAATAACGGAAGCTACAGCTTTTCCCGTTTTTCCAAATCCTATCAATCCTATTCTCATAGTATTTCGTTTTTTCATCAGAGTTTAAGTCTGATGTCGTTTATAATTCGGCAAAAATATTGTTAACGAGTACTCTTTTCAACCGCCGCTGAAAAAGACTTATCATCATCCACCTACTTTGGATTCATTACAATCAGAGGCACCAACATTTCTTCCAAAGAAACGCCTCCATGTTGAAAGGTATTTTTGTAATAACTAACGTAATAATTATAATTGTTCGGATAAGCAAAAAAATCATCATTGCAGGCAAAAATGTAAGCAGAACTGACATTGGGGCTGGGCAGTCCAATTTTTGCAGGCTGGGTAACTTCAAAAACTTCCTTTCTGTTGTAGCTCAGATTTTTACCGACCTTGTAGCGCAAGTTGACATTTGTATTTTTATCTCCAACGACTTTTATCGGATTATTTACGCGAATAGTGCCGTGGTCGGTTGTAAAAACCACTTTGTAACCACGTTCGGCAATTGCTCTGAACAAATCAAAAGTAGCGGAATGACGGAACCATGAAAGGGTTAGCGAGCGATAGGCTTTTTCATCGTTGGCCAGCTCGCGAACCATTTTTGATTCAGTGCGCGCATGCGAAAGCATGTCGATAAAATTCAGCACGCAAACATTCAAATTATTGTTTTCCAAATGTGGCAATTGATCAATCAAACGCTGACACGAAACGGAATCGTTGATTTTATGGTACGAAAAAGTATATTTTTTCCGAAAGCGTTGAATTTGTGTCTGAAGCAGCTCACTCTCCATCAGGTTTTTACCTTCTTCCTCTTCTTCTTCCACCCAGAATTGAGGAAACATTTGTTGAATTTGCAACGGCATCAAACCGGAAAAGATGGCATTTCGTGCATACTGCGTAGCGGTAGGGAGAATGCTGCAATAAAGCTCTTCTTCTTCAAACTGATAATAATCACTCAACAGCTCGCGTATCATTTTCCATTGGTCGAGGCGGAAATTGTCCACCACCACAAAAAAAACTTTTTCATCGTTGTCGAGCAAAGGAAAAACTTTTGTTTTAAATATCTCAAAACTCATCAAGGGACGTTCTTCGGGATGCTCAAACCATCGCTCGTAATTATTTTTTATGAATTTTGAAAAGGTTGTGTTGGCATCCATTTTCTGCATCCGAAGCATTTCGTCCATGCCGCTGTCGGTTTCGGAAAGTTCCAATTCCCAGAAAACGAGTTTTTTGTAGACTTCCACCCAATCGTCGTAAGTAAACGAATCGTTGATTTTCATACCTATTTGTCCAAATTCCGAACGATAGGCAGCCGTTGCATGTTCGTTTACAATTTCTTTGCGATGAATATTTTTTTTGAGTGTCATCAGAATCTGACTCGGATTGACTGGTTTTGTCAAATAGTCGGCAATTTTGTTGCCAATGGCCATATTCATGATGTTTTCTTCTTCGTTCTTTGTAATCATTACCAAAGGAACATCAGAATCGATTTCTTTTATCAGCGCCAGCGTTTCCAACCCGCTCAATCCAGGCATGTTTTCATCCAAAAAAATAATATCGAAACTTTCTTTCTGACAGATATCTACCGCATCATTCCCGTTGGTAGCGGTAACAACTTCATACCCCTTTTCATCCAGAAAAAGAAGATAAGGCCGCAACATCTCTATTTCGTCATCTACCCAAAGTATTCTGTCTTTTCTCATTTTCTTAACTTTCTCTTTTCAAAAAACATCTCAATTCAGATAATACTGTTTCATAAAGTCGAAATAAACGTTCAGTGCATTTTGCTGAACCATAACATTCAAGTTTTGCTGTGTTCCGATGAGATTTCTGTAACTTGTGCCCTTTAATCCCTCAAACAGTGTGTTTTCTTTCACCATCCGCAACAAATACGATTTGGCAGTATTGGCATCGTTGAAACTACCTATAATGAAAAACTGCTGTTTGCCAACGTTTTCAAATCGCACATTGAGCTGCAAAACGCTGTAATTTTGTCGATTGTATTCATCAAAAGCAGCTTTGGTTTTTGCTACATCAGCCTTACCCGAAACAATATAAAGAGCAATAAAATGTGGATCGTTGGGCTTATAGGCAAAAAGATTCTTGAACAATGGAACTTCTTCTTCCTTTTTTGTCTCAGGTTTTTCAACCGACTCGTTTTTCGTCGGTTGTTGGGCAACAGCAGGAACATTTGATGGTTGTGTTGGCTGTTGAGTTTGGGAAACAGAAACAGGTTTTTCGTTCGAAGCAGGAACAATATTTTCTGTTTGGTTTGCAGTATTTGTTTTGGCCGGTGATGCAATGGCAACAGATTTTTTTGATTCAGATTTCGTTTCTTTATCCATAATCCCGGATATCGGTTTAGAAACGGAACCGGCATTCTTTGCTAAAAATTTGTCATGAAAAGCCATATAATCTGTTAAACTCAATCCCTTTTTCAACAAAGCAAAATTTTCTTCGGAAATAATCAATTCCTGAACTTTTAGTTGCGACAGTAATTGACTTAAGAAAGCATCTGAAATGATCGAATTTTCATACCACACCACCTCGTCGTAGGAATCGAAGTTATCAACAAACAATATATTTCTGACACTGTCCAGCGGTTGAATCCCCAAATCAAAATCCTTGATGAGAAAACGTGAAAAGTTGAAAGAAGCAATCTGATACATAAACTTGTTCAGGTCTTCTCGTGGAGCATCCGTTATCAACAAAAGCATGTGTTTGGTCTTGGTATCGGCAGAAAATTGCTGCTGTTCAGCCGGCGCAATTTCTGATTTTTCTATTTCTTCTCTTTTGGCAAGCAATGTCCCGTGTGTACTGCCGGATTTTGCCACCATTCCCTGGCGCATGAGCGACAATATATCTTTTGCCATTGCACTGACATCACTCTCGGGATATTTGGTAACCAACTGATTAAGTTCTTTTTCAAAATTGGGTGATTCCTGTGTTTTTCCAACACTCAGCGCATAAAGAAATTGAAATTTTGGCATTAACTCCGACAAAGGATAATTTTCCTGCATGTATTGAAAATTTCTGAAAACAGTAGCAAAATCGTTACTCGAATATGCGTGATACGTAGCACTGTAAAGCGAATCCTGCTCTTCATACATTCGCTTCAAACGTTGAATGTAATCGGGTTTTGAAAGCATTTTAAAGTAGTCGGTTTGTGGAAATTCACTTACAAGTTTGTTGCGCCATTTTTCAGCTTCAGCCAAATTGCCGAGTTTCGATTCCATTAGATACAGCTGGAAATAAGCATCAGGAACAAGGCTGTGCTGGGGAAATCTTCCGACAAATTCCTCAAAAGTCTGAATAGCGGACGGAATATCCTGAATTTTTTCATAATAAATTTTTCCAACGTTAAACATCGCCTGAGCCATCTGTTCGTTTGAGATTTTCAGTTGAAGCGGTGTCAGCGGTATCTGTTTCAAATAAAAATCCGGATTTTTATTGTCGGAAATAGGCAGCGTTGAAGATGCACTGTCCATCATCGACTCACTGACGCCATTTTCCGTATTGGATTCCTCTGCAAAAAGCGAAGCAGATTTATTGGTGCGACGCCAATTGTCTTCCAGTTTTCTATTTCCCCATTTTTTCTGAAATTCACTTTTCCCAACTTTCATAAGGTTCGAATTGTAAAAATACCATTCGTTGGAATTTCCCAGTTGACCTCCAATTGGGATGAGTGTTTCTTCATCGTCATTATTAGGATTGTTCAGTGCCAACTTTTCTTCTTCTGCTTTTTTGGCAGCTTCTTTTTCCTCTTGTTCAACCTGACTGATAATTTTTTTAATTATTTCCATACGCTGGTTTTCGGGCATGGCAGCCAAACGTTGCAAGCTGTCCTGCAACATCACAATATCGTACTGTACTACAAATTCACTTAAAATGTCGGCCAGTTTTGAAATGCGTTGATAGTCGGGATGTTCATCGGTAATAATTTTGGAAGCGCCATCATAGCAGGGATATGCTTCCTTGTAATTCTTCTGACGATAGAACAAATCGCCGAGAGTAATAAGAGAATTGGCTTTGTCGTAACCATTTCGGGTACTTTTTTCAACAGAGGAACGAAAAGCATTTATGGCTTGTGCAGTGTCGCCCCGATTCAAGAAACTTTTGCCGAGAACAAAATAAATCTGATCCTGATAATCTTTATATTTTGAGCTTTTAAGCATTTTGTTCAGATCTTTCTGCACTTCTGTCTGGTTAGCTGCATTCAACTCCGAGCGCTGAATTCGTGCATAAAAATCCATTTCAAAAGGCGGATTGGATTGAAGTACTTTGGTATAGGTTTCATAAGCCGCCTTTTCGTCGCCGGTTGATTGATAAAGTTGTGCCAAAATGAAAAGGAAACGTTGTTTCAGCTTCTTATCGGGTTCTTTTTCTATGGCTACCCGCAAAAAAGGAATTGCTTCGGTGTACTGATGATTTTTCAACAAAATATCGGCATTAACAGAAGCAAAAAGGCCAATATGCTGACGTTTTAAATGATCTTGGTTGACATCACCCAGTATTTGCTGAGCTTCGTAAAGCCAACCCATTTCGCCATAAGCACGTGCCTGCCAAATTTTGGCTTGTGCTACCAAATCGGGATCAGAAGCAAAATGGCGGGCAATGTATGAAAATGTTCCGGCCGAACCCAGAAAATCACCTTTGTGAAATTCGGCTTTCCCAATAAGCATCCATGCATCTTTCAAAACAGGATTAAATTCTTCCTGATTATAAAAAGCTTGGTATTCGGCAGAATTCCATTTCTTGTAATTTTTTTCGGGCTTCTGTTTGATGGAGTGAAGTTTAATGGCTTTTCGCGCTTTTTCAATGGCACGATCCATATTTGCCGTAGCAGCTGAAGCATTGGAATGTTTGCTGATGGGGTACATTGGAAGAACGGTGGAGTAATCGTCCTGATGGGTTTCCAAAATATTCTTCAGACCCTCATTGTAACTTTCCTGTCCATTAAAATAAATATTAAAATGCGCAGTCAAAGCATGGTAATTACGTGAAAACCATGTATTTTTCTGCATTGAACAACTACTCAAGAAAATAATAGTCAGCAGAAACAGTATTTTATTTATATTTTCCCTTTTCAACAAGAATAAAAATACGAATTAAAATAAAGAACAATATCTTTGAACAACTTCCGGAAAATAAAGTTGTTCCTCTGAATTAAAAACTTAAAAAACGGGAATCTATTACTTTTTAAGTACAAATTTACGGGATAATTTTCAATTTTCACACCGAGAAACAAATTTACTGTTTCTGTCAGTAGTGTTTTTTGATAATAAACAGGCAAATTTTGGAGGAATTAAGCATTTATTAATTTGTGTAAAGAAAATTTGACCGACAGAATAGTGAACAGTATCGCTATTCCATTTTTTCATTAATAAAACTTCTCAATTTAAATTTTGACGTTAATCCTGAAATATCTCTCTTGCTAGAAAACTTTTTTGTTCAATTACCGATTTTTTTTATACATAAAAATTTGAACTAAAAAACCGATAAAAACAAGTATGCCTGCAGAAGTCAAAACAACATTGGCCGGCCGATTGCCGAAATGATAGAAAGCCAGCAACCCCACGCCGGTAAGCATGATAATGACTCCCAAATAAGATAAAATTTCTTTCACCAAGTATCGACTTTTTTACTGAAAATTTGAGTCAAATTAAAACATTTTTCTGCTGAGTAGCAAATGAATGTATCAAAAATTAGAAAGTTTTCAGAAAAAAATACACCCAGCAACTTTAAAAACGCTACAATCGGAAATTTTCAATTTTTAAATTTTCTACGGCTAAATTCTTGAATAAAATCAGTAGATTTGTATTTGATTTCAAGAGAAAAGTTGTTTTTTCAAAATTCATTGTATTCGCATGATAGACCAGGCCACCATTGACCGAATTATGGAAGCTGCACAAATTCAGGATGTGATTTCCGATTATGTTACGCTCAAAAAAAGAGGCGTAAACATGATTGGATTGTGTCCGTTTCACAACGAAAAAACGCCATCTTTCACCGTTTCGCCGGCCAAAGGAATTTTCAAGTGTTTTGGTTGCGGAAAAGGTGGCAATGCAGTTCATTTCATAATGGAACACGAGCAGCTGTCGTATTACGAAGCATTGAAATTCCTTGCGAGAAAGTACAACATAGAAGTTCAGGAAAGAGAGCTGACCGATGAAGAAAAAGAACTCCACAACGAACGTGAAAGTCTGCTGCTGGTAAACGAATTTGCACAAAAATACTTTTCCGATACACTTTATCATCATATCGACGGAAAAACTATCGGGTTGAGTTATTTCCTGGAACGCGGCATCAGAGAAGACATGATTCGAAAATTTCAGTTGGGCTACTGCCTCGATGAGCACGATGCTTTTACGCAAAAGGCATTGAAAGCGGGTTACAATAAAAAATATCTCGTAAAAACCGGACTCACCATCGAAACGGAAAATAATCGACTTACCGACCGTTTTCGCGGACGTCTGATCTTTCCCGTTCATTCTCTTTCCGGCAAAATTATTGCTTTTGGCGGCAGAGTCATTAAAAAGGACGACAAAACAGCTAAATACCTCAATTCTCCCGAGTCAGAAATATACCACAAAGGAAGCGAACTCTACGGAATGTATTTTGCCAAGCAGGCCATCGTAAAAGAAGACCGCTGTTTGTTGGTGGAAGGCTATACTGACGTAATATCTCTTCATCAAAGCGGCATAGAAAATGTAGTAGCCTCGTCGGGAACCTCCCTCACTCCGGCTCAAATTCGTCTTATTCACCGATTTACCAACAATGTTACCGTACTCTACGACGGCGATGCTGCCGGCATTAAAGCTTCATTGAGGGGAATTGATTTGTTGCTGGAAGAAGGATTGAATATAAAGGTCGTTTTGTTGCCCGAAGGAGAAGATCCCGATTCTTTTTCCCACAAACTCAATGCAGTGGATCTTCAAAATTATATCCGAGACAATTCGGTAGATTTTATCCGTTTCAAAACCAAACTGTTGATGGAAGATGCAGAAAACGATCCCATCAAACGTTCCAATTTGATTTTGGACATCGTTCGAAGCATTGCCATCATTCCCGAACCGATTGTGAGAGCCGAATATGTTAAGGAATGCAGTAACCTGCTTCACGTAAACGAGGAAATTCTTTACCACGAAATCAATAAACTGAAAAGAAAAGAAAGCGAAAAAAAACTTCGACAAAACGATATTTCGGCTTCTTCCGCCGAGCAAAAGCCACAACCCATTTCTCCTCAGGAAATGCTGAATGCAGAAAATCAAAAATTTGAGGAAGAAGAACGAAATATTCTGCAAGTATTAATCAAATACGGAAAGTCGGCTTTGTACTATTCCGACGAAGAAAACAGGAATCCCATCACAGTGGAAGATTTTATTATTGATGACCTCGAACAGGATCAACTGGAATTTATTCATCCGCTGTATGCTCAAATGCTTCAGGAATACAAAAATCAGTGCTTTCAAAAAGATCTGAACGTTCAAAATTTTTTCCTGTATCACATTCATCCGGAAATCAGCAAATTGACGGCAGACCTGATTTCCGAAAAATATACGCTCAGCAAAATTTATAAAAAAGCAGAAAATAATGAGCCCGAAACCGATAAAATCAGGGAATTTGCCGAACGTGCCGTGTTGGAATACAAAAACAGCATTATTCTCTCGCAAATCAAGCAAAAATTACTGGAAATGAAAACCGCTGCTGAGAACCATGATGACGAGTTGGTTCGAGTACTGATGATTCAAATCAGCCAATTGGAAGAAATTAAAAATCAGCTTGCCAAGAATCTGGGCGAACGAATTGTTGTAAAATTATAAATAGCTTCTCATAAAAATGACTTACGAAGAATTGATACATGACACCGAGTACAAAGAAATCGCATCACTTTCACATAAAGAAATAAAAAATTTCATTGTCAACGAAATTACCGAAAACCAACAATGGGCTCGTGTTGCCAATTTATACCAATTAGCAGGAATTCTGGCTTTTATGCTGGGAACTTTCAAAGCCTTCATGCCCTATTTTGTCCATCGACAAGCAGAGGGTTTGCTTTGGCTCGTGGCTGGTATTGTATTCTCCTTTACCATTCTTATCGTTTTTCATGAATTGGTTCATGCACTGGCTTACCTGGCAATAGGTGCACGACATCTGTTCTTTGGGTGTCAACCCAAAAAATTTATGTTTTACGTGCAAGCCGATAAGGCGGTGGTCGATTACCGACAATTTAAAATAATTGCTTTGGCTCCAACCGTTTTGATTAGTTTTCTATCCCTGCTTGGCATGATTTTCTTTTATCATCAACCGGCATTCTATTTCTTTATTTCGGTTTTTGGTTTGCACAGCCTTTTTGCTGCGGGCGATTTTGGATTGTTGTGTTTTTTTCAAAACCGCCCTGAGTTGGAAATTGTTACCTTCGATGTGAAAGAAGAAGGTAAAACTTATTTTTATGGAAAAGAAAAAAGAAGAAATGTTTCGTTGTAATTTTTGTAGGAAACAATATTCTTCGAGGTACAATTTAACGTTATTAGAAATTAAAACAAAGGAATGATTTTATTTGATCAGATTATTTTTGGACCTGTTCATAGCAGGCGTCTTGGTATTTCTCTGGGTATCAATTTATTGCCGGTAGATGCCAAAATTTGCAGCTTCGATTGCCTGTATTGCGAATGTGGTTTCAACACTACCGGGAAACATGGCAAACTTCCTACCCGAAAGGAAGTGAGCGATGCGTTGGAATTGAGGTTGAAAGAAATGGCAAACGACGGACAAATACCCGATATAATAACTTTTGCCGGCAATGGAGAGCCGACACTTCATCCGCATTTTGCCGGAATCATTGACGACACGCTTAAGCTGAGGGAAAAATATTGTCCCAATGCAAAAGTCGGCGTTTTATCCAACGCTACACAAATTCACAAACCAAACGTGTTCAATGCCTTAAAAAAAGTGGACGACAATATTTTGAAATTCGACAGTGCTTTCGACCACACTTTGCAATTGCTCGACCGACCTGTTAGAAAATATATTTCTGTTCGTTGGCTGATCGAACATTTGAAGAAATTTGAAGGCAAAATGATTGTTCAGACTTTGTTTATTCGCGGCGAGGTGAATGGAGAAAAAATTGACAATACGTCGGATAAGGAAATCGAAGCCTGGCTGCAAGCGCTAAAGGAAATGAATGCAACACAGGTTATGATTTATACCATTGACAGAGAAACACCTTTGAAAACTTTGGAAAAAATTCCACTGGAGGAACTGAATCGTATTGCCGAAAGAGCCAAAAATCACGGATTCGACGTTTCCGTTTCAGGTTAATTACCAAAATCAAAGATGAAAATACTCGTTTGTCCTTTAAATTGGGGATTGGGTCATGCTGCACGTTGTGTTCCCATTATTCGTCAACTGATTTCGGAAGGCAATGAAGTAGTTATTGCGGCAGATGGATTTCCACTACAGTTTCTTCAGCTCGAGTTCCCCGAACTTCGTCTTTTGGAAGCTCCATCTCAAATCGTTCGCTACAGTAAGGGAAATTCTCAAGTTGGGGCAATGATTAAAAGTATTCCGCGTTTTTTTGGCAATATTTTGCAAGATCATTATTGGCTTCGTCGGCTTTTAAAACAGGAACAGTTCGACCGTGTTATTTCCGACAACCGTTTTGGATGCTGGAACAAAAGAACGTATTCCATTTACATTACGCATCAGCTGATGATAAAAATGCCGCCAGCATTGAAGTTCATGGAATCGGTTATCTGGCGGCTTCATCGTTTCTTTATTCATCATTATGACGAATGCTGGATTCCCGACTTGGAAGGAGAAGAAAATTTTTCGGGAGATTTGTCGCATCGTTATCCGCTGCCGCATAATGCGCATTTTATTGGTATTCGTTCGCGGTTTCAATCGCTGCAAAACATTATCCCAAACTTTGACTATGAAACAGTAATGGTACTTTCGGGACCGGAACCACAACGCAGTATTTTCGAGGAACAACTGACGGAAAAATTCAGTAAAGACACAGCCAAATCGTTAATAATTCAGGGACTGCCCCGGCAAAAACAAGCCATAACCAAAATTGGGAATCTAACTAAAGTTTCTCATCTCTCCACCCAAGAAATGGCTTCCTTTTTGAAAGGAGCAAAAAAAATTATTGCCCGTTCGGGATATTCAACCATCATGGATTTGCAAACACTCGACTGCCTGAACAAAGCAATACTTGTTCCTACACCGGGACAAACCGAACAAATTTATCTGGCAGAACTACACAAAAAACATAGAAATATCGAGAATTTGTAAGTATAAAGCCAATATGAATTAATTCAAATCAAAAAGAAATCGAATCTCTACAATTTTGAGTATTTTTGCTGAACAAATTCAATCTATTGATACATTTTTTAGACAAACAAACTTTTTTAGGCAATCAAAAAATTATGGCATATATTCAATCGGTAAGAGGTTTTCATCCCAAAATCGGGAACAATTGTTTTCTGGCCGAAACGGCAGTAGTGGTAGGCGATGTTATAATGGGCGAAGGGTGCAGCGTATGGTTCAATGCGGTATTGAGAGGTGATGTCAATTCCATCAGGATTGGAAATCATGTCAACATTCAGGATGGATCAGTGCTGCATACACTCTACCAGAAATCGACCATTGAAATTGGCGATTATGTTTCTGTCGGACACAACGTAACACTTCACGGAGCAAAAATCCACGATTATGCTTTAATCGGAATGGGTGCTGTGGTTCTCGACCATGCCGAAATAGGAGAAGGTGCAATTGTAGCAGCAGGCGCTCTCATTTTAAGCAATACTGTAGTTCCTCCTTATACTTTGTGGGCAGGCGTCCCGGCAAAGTTTGTAAAAAATGTGGAGCCGGAACAAACCAACGAAATGAATCGCCGCATTGCACACAATTATTCGCTCTATGCAAGCTGGTATCAGGAAAAAGAAAAAGAAAAATAAAGAAATCAGTCCGGGAACGGAAAATTTTCATCCATTCTGAAATTATCGTTCGATTTTTTCACGGTACAACATTCGGTATAAGCATCATGCTCAAACACGAGAATTTGATGTTTTTCTTCAGCTTCCTGCAAAAGAATTTTCTTTTCTTGCATTGAAGTTACCGGATAAGCATCAAAAGCCGATACCCAAGCCAACGGAATAGCCGGCGCTACAGGAATCACATCACCCACATAAATCCAAGTTTTACCCAAATATTGTATATAACTTACCAATTGTCCTACCGTATGACCGTTGAAAATTCGAAGTTCTATTTCCGGACAAAGAAAGCGGTTTTCCTTCACCACTTGTAACTTCCCTGCTTCCTGTACAGGGAGCATATTTTCAGGAAAATACGAATCTCCTTCCCTGACGTTCGGTTCGAGAAAATTTTTCCACTGACTTTCTCCCACCCAGTGAACAGCATTAGGAAAAGTGAGCAACACATTTTTCCTGTCGGCATCATAATAGGTACATCCTCCGCAATGATCAAAATGCAAGTGAGTCAAAATCACATCCGTAACATCTCCACAGCTGTATCCCAATTTTTGCAGAGCCGATTCAAAATTCACAACTCCCTTAAAATTGTAATATTTCAAATAATCCAATTGTTTGTCGCCCGTGCCACTATCTATCAAAACGAGTTTCTCACCCGTATCGATCAACAGGCAACGCATAGCCAATGTACAAAAATTTTCTTCGTTGCACGGATAACGTTTCTGCCAAACTTTTTTGGGAACTACGCCAAAAACGGCTCCGCCGTCGCAGTCGAAAAACCCGGCTTCTATTTTATGTATTTTCATATTGAAAGTAGCTTTCGATTCGTATTTTCTTCGTATTTTTGCATGATAAAAATACTTTTCCACAAAAGTAGCAATAAAATTTTAAAAACTTTCCAACCGTATGCAACGAGTTCATTTTATTGCCATTGGCGGAGCTGCCATGCATAATTTAGCCATCGCACTTAGTAAAAAAAACAACTATAAAGTTACCGGTTCGGATGATGAGATTTTTGAACCTTCCTATTCGCGATTGAAAGAACATGGATTGTTACCCGAAAAAATGGGCTGGTATCCCGAACGTATCCACAATGGGTTAAACGCCGTGATTCTCGGCATGCATGCCCGTGAAGATAATCCTGAACTGCTGAAAGCAAAAGAATTGGGACTGAAAATTTATTCTTTTCCCGAATTCCTTTATCAGCAGACACGAAATAAAACGCGCATTGTCGTGGGCGGAAGTCATGGAAAAACCACCACTACAGCCATGATTTTATTCGTGCTGAACAAGCTGAAAATTGAAGCAGATTATATGGTTGGCGCTCAAATTGAAGGTTTTGAAAATATGGTCAGGCTCTCCTACGATTCGCGCATAGCTGTTTTCGAGGGAGATGAATATCTTACTTCCCCACTCGATCCGCGTCCCAAATTTCATTTGTATCATCCGCATATTGCCATACTTACCGGCATTGCATGGGATCACATGAATGTTTTTCCGACATTTGAAAACTATTTGGAACAATTTAAAAAATTCACCGACTTAATAGAATTACAAGGAAGATTGATCTATTTTGATGGAGATGAAAATCTGAATAAAATTGTTCAGCAACTTCGACGCGACATCGTGGCTTTCCCCTATCATACACCTTCTTATGAAGTAAGAAACGGAATAACCTGGTTGAAAATTAAAAACAGGGAAATTCCGCTAAAAATTTTTGGAGAACACAATTTACAAAACTTATCAGCCGCACATATAGCCTGTCATCAAATCGGTATTTCCGACGACGATTTTTTTACGGCTATTTCCGAATTCCCGGGTGCTTCCAATCGATTGGAGAAATTGGCAGAAAACAATGATACAGTGGTATTTAAAGATTTTGCCCACTCTCCTTCCAAAGTTAAAGCCACCATCAAGGCCGTTCGTCAACAATATCCTCATCGCAAGTTAATCGCCTGCCTTGAGCTGCACACCTTCAGCAGTTTGATGGAAGATTTTCTTCCACAATATGCAGGTTGCATGGACGAAGCAGACGAAGCTATGGTATATTACGACCCTGAAATAATTGAACAGAAAAGACTAAAACAATTTGAACCCAAACAGGTAAAAAATGGTTTTGGAAGAAATGATTTGCAAGTTTATACGAATAAGGAAGACTTGGAAAAAACTTTAAAATCAATTGATTATAAAAATTCGGCGATATTATTTATGTCGTCGGGAAACTTTTCGGGTTTGGATGTGAATAAAATTGTCAACGAAAAGATTCAATGTGATACGGATGAAAAAAACAAAAACTTATGAATGAAAAACAGAAATTGCTGGATACCAGATATATGCGAATGGCCAGAATATGGGCGGAAAACTCCTATTGCCAACGCAGGCAGGTGGGCGCTTTACTGGTCAAAAACAAAATGATTATTTCGGATGGATACAATGGCACACCTTCAGGATTTGAAAATAACTGTGAAGATGAAAACGGAAATTCAAAACCTTATGTACTTCATGCCGAAGCAAATGCCATAACAAAAGTAGCTCGCTCACACAACAGCAGCGACGGCGCAACGCTTTACGTAACCGCTTCTCCCTGCATGGAATGTGCCAAATTAATAATTCAGGCTGGCATTAAAAGAGTAGTGTACGGTGAACATTACAGAATTATGGATGGAATCGAACTTTTGCAGCGCGCCGGCATTGAAGTGGTGTATGTGGGCGACGATATCTGATTTTTATTTCGAAATTTGAACCGAATTCCCATTTAATTGTTAAATAAAAGTCTTAATTTATAAATGGGATTTTTTTAAAATATTAAATACACATGAAGCTGAATAAAAATAGTTTTTACTTACCGCTGATTTTATTTGTTGCTGTTATCTTTGGTTTGGTTTTAGGTAATCTATTGGCGCGCAAAGCCTTGCTCTCCTCTTGGGACAACGTTTTTCGATGGGGTGAATCGTCGAAAGTAGATGAATTGATTAACATTATCAACACCAATTATGTCGATACTCTCAATATGCACGAACTGACCGAAAACGTCATGCAAGATGTGGTTTCAAAACTTGATCCCCATTCGGTTTATATTCCGGCAGAAGACTTGTCAGATATCAACAGCGAACTGGAAGGAAGTTTCAGCGGTATTGGCGTACAATTTAACATTCAGAACGATACTGTCATGATTATATCTGTAATTAATGGAGGCCCTTCCGAAAAAGCTGGTTTAATGGCCGGTGACAGAATTATAGAAGTTAATGACACGTCTTTTGTGGGAAAAAATATCACCAATGAGAAAGTGATGAAAAAGCTTCGCGGACCTGAAGGAACAAAAGTCAAACTGGGGATTCGGCGTCATGGAACACGCGAAATTTTACATTACGAAATCATAAGAGGTAAAGTGCCTGTAAATTCTGTGGATATTGCTTATATGATTCAACCCGGCGTCGGATTTATCAAAGTCAGCAAATTCGCCGAAACTACTTATGACGAATTCCTGAACGCCATAGCCGGTTTAAAAAATAAAGGCGCCAAAAAATTCATCATCGATTTACGCGAAAACAGTGGTGGGTTTATGGATCAGGCGATTAATATGGTTAACGAATTTCTGCCAGCCAATCGGCTTATCGTTTATGCTGAAGGCAAAGCGTACAAGCGTTTTGAAGCCATGTCAGATGGAAAAGGGAGCTGCATTCACGAACCTTTGGCTGTTTTGATTGATGAATTTTCTGCTTCGGCCAGTGAAATTTTTTCAGGCGCCATTCAGGACAATGATCGAGGTATTATTGTAGGAAGACGATCCTTTGGGAAAGGATTGGTACAACAACAGTTCACTCTCTCCGACGGCTCTGCAGTACGATTGACCGTTGCACGCTATTTTACACCTTCCGGCCGTTGTATTCAAAAACCTTACGAATTGGGGAAAGCTGATGAATATGAAAAGGATTTTCTCAATCGGTTGATGCATGGAGATGCAGGCAATAAGGACAGCATTCAACATGCCGATTCATTGAAATACAAAACGGTTGGCGGCCGGGTTGTTTACGGTGGCGGCGGAATAATGCCCGATATTTTTGTTCCACTCGATACCACCGAATTTACTCCTTATCTGAACAAAGTGGTTAATTACGGATATATTTATCAGTATGCTTTTCAGTATACCGATAAAAACCGGCCGCAGCTAAAACAAATTAAAAGCTGGACAGAAATGGATTCCTATCTCGACAAACAGCCACTGCTGAACGAATTTGTAAAATTTGCAGCACAAAAAGGAGTGCCGGTCAACACACGAGAAATTAATATCTCCAAAAAAATTATTGTTACACAAATAAAAGGATATATTTCGCGAAATATCTTAGGCGACGAAGGTTTTTATCCTTTATTTTATAAAAACGATAAAACTATTAAAAAAGCGCTTGAAGCGCTAAGCAAAAAATAAGTGCATATTTGCTATAATTTTTACAAAACAATAGAGCCGTTGAATGAGATGGCTCTATTGTTTTTTTGGAACCTTTTCTGGAGCATTCATTTCTAAAGCATCAAAATTAATACTTATTTGAATCTTCAATCGAAAAAAATACAACCCATTGACTTTCAATCAGCCATTACTGAAAAGTCAAATTTATAACCCTGTCCGCAAAGTTATTCATCTTGCAAAGTTGATACGAAATAAAACGAGAAAGGTAAATTCAATAATTTTCAGTAACTTTGCATCGAAATAAAAAATATTTTCACCCACAATCGGAATATGGGAATATCACGATTGAAAATTTACAAATGAAATTTAGGAAATATGGGAAATATTGTTGCCATAGTAGGGCGTCCAAATGTTGGAAAATCGACCCTTTTTAACCGGCTCACACAAACACGAAGAGCCATTGTGAATGAAACTGCCGGAACAACCCGCGACCGTCAGTACGGCAAAAGCGAATGGTCTGGCCACGAATTTTCGGTTATCGACACCGGTGGTTGGGTCAACAACTCTTCCGATACTTTTGAACAGGAAATCAAACGTCAGGTTCAACTGGCCATTAACGAAGCCGATGTTATTCTTTTTCTGGTTGATGTCCAGTGTGGCATCACCGATTTGGACTTTGAAGTAGCTCAACTGCTCAAAAAAACAAATAAACCGGTTATTCTGGTTACCAATAAATCAGATACTTTCGAATGGCAGTATCAGGCCGTCGAATTTTACAAACTGGGCATGGGTGATCCTTTTCTGGTTTCTTCCATTAACGGACTTGGTACGGGCGACTTGCTCGACAAACTGGTAAGTTTTTTGAAACCTCAAGTGGAGGAAGACACTGAAGAAAATCTGCCAAGATTTGCCATTGTAGGAAGACCTAATGCAGGTAAATCATCTCTGGTTAACTCATTTTTAGACGAGGAAAGAAACATTGTTACAGAAATTCCGGGCACTACGCGAGATTCTATTTACACAAGGTTTAATAAATTCGGATTCGATTTTTACCTCGTCGATACGGCCGGTATTCGCAAAAAAGCCAAAGTTGAAGAAGATTTGGAATATTATTCTATTGTGCGTTCCATTCGAGCCATTGAGAACAGCGATGTTTGTATCCTGATGATTGATGCAACCAGAGGTTTGGAAAGTCAGGATCTCAATATTTTCTCCATTATCCAGAAAAACAAAAAAGGCATTGTGGTTTGCGTGAACAAATGGGATTTGATAGAAAATAAAGATCCCAATTCAACGAAAAAAGTGGAAGCGTACATTAGAGAAAGGATGTCCCCCTTTACTGATTTTCCGATTATTTTTATCTCGGCACTTACCCGTCAGAGAATTTTTAAGGTACTCGAATCGGCAGTTAAAGTATATGAAAACAAGAACAAAAAAATTCCTACTGCTCGTCTCAACGAATACTTACTCCCTTTGATTCAGAATTTTCCGCCTCCTGCGCTGAAAGGAAAATACATTAAGATAAAATATGTTACGCAATTGCCTGACACGCAAGTTCCCACATTTATCTTTTTTGCCAATCTGCCTCAATACATCAAGGAACCTTATCGGCGATTTCTGGAGAATAAAATTAGATCTCAGTGGAATTTCACTGGAACTCCCATACAGCTGTTTTTCAGAAAAAAATAAAATTTATTGCGATTTAAAAACCACTATAAACCAGATTGATTTTCATCGGCGAGGAACTGTTTTTACCGCTTTTAATCGTTACTCCACTCAGCAAAATTTGATGTTTCACACTGGTGTATGATCCACTGCTGTTATAACTCACCGTAACTGGAACCAGCATGAGGTTCATAGTTTCGGGAAGCTGAGTACCATTGGTTTCAGCTTTTCTTATTTCGTTCGAAATCAGTCCTGAGAGGTTAAACGTGTAATAATAATCATAGCTGTCGGTATCCGTATTCTTTGTATAGGAATATTGAGCTACCAGCGCACAAGTATCGGATGGTAATTCGTTGTTTTTGAAAAATCTGTCCAAAGCCGATTCTTTTATCAGCATCATATATTGCACCAACGGAACAGCGATGGTTGCTTCGTCCTGTTCGGTAACCTCAACATTTAATAACGCATTGTTCACGGAAAGATATTTGTTATTGACGGATGTTTTCATTTTCTGTGCTATCTTGTTGACAGGCAATGTAATTCGTGTATTGATATTGGCTGGCGATGCAACATAATTCACTTCTTCTCGCGACTGCACGACTTCATTTCTGTCCGGGTGCTGAATACGATTAACCTGGCGAACTTCAGCATTCGCAGGAAAAGTAATGACATTATTGACTGTAACTGTTGAGTCAGAGCCATCTGAAGCCTTACGAATGTAAGTATAATGATAGTAATAATACAAATCTATCTGACTGACATATAGTATTGATGCGCTGCCAAAAGTCGTAGTAATATACATTCCCTTAAACTTCTGAAGAAAATCTTTTTGACTGTTATAGGTGCGATTTTCCGGGAAAAACCATTGAACAAAATTATCGGAAAGTTTGAAACGCACCAGTGTTGTATCTGAACGCGAACCGGAAGTATCACTGGGGGTAATGATTCGTTTCCCCAGCAGTATGGATTGGTCGGTATAATCATCCGGATTTATGTTGGAAGGATAATGTTCAGAATAAGAAAAAGTAGCCTTATTCATTTGAAAAATTTTTATTTCCATAGGAGAATATTCATCTCCAAACCAAGTGAGGTAGCGCAGGGCAATAGCTGCCGAATCGGGAACGGAACCATCAGGAAAAGTAAATCCGACAGGGCAGTTTACCTGTGCCAAAATATCTGCACGGGTCGAACCGTACTTGCTGTCGTAAAAATTTCCCAGCAAAAAAGAATCCTGACGGGTATAAATATAATCAACAAAAACATTTTCAGTTTTCAAATGAAACGTATCTGCGCTAACACTGACCATATCCTGTGAAGGCTGTATGCTGACGCCCATGTCGGTCAATCCATCCGTACACGAAAAAAAAGTCAGAATAAAAAGAAACAGAAAAAATTTGTTGAAATGCATATTGATTGAATGATTATCGATATTGTAAGACTTTAAAAGAGCTGATTGTAAAAATCAATGTACTGGTCGGAATAATCTTCAGCCGGCTGATAGGGTAAAAACTTTATTTTCTTGTCGGCAACATATTTCAGCACCGATTCATTGACTTTTGGACTTGACTGAATAATTCCATCGGAATAATCGGCAGCAAGTTTAATCAATGAACTATAATCGATAGGAGGATTTTTTATGGAAGCCAAATGTTTTTTCTGAATACCATCCATTAAAATTTTATCCATAAATTTCTCATCGAGAGGCTTTTTAAATTCATCGTCAAAAATAGAATAGACTACTTTTGAATGCTTGAAAAAAGGATCGTCATTGTAGGATTTTTTTACATACAAAGGCACCAAAGCCGTTATCCAGCCTTCACAATGAATTACATCGGGAGACCAGCGCAGTTTTTTAACTGTTTCCATCACTCCGCGAGCAAAAAATATAGCCCGTTCATCATTATCGTCATATTCTTCATTGTTTTCATTGGCTACGGTATTTTTCCGGTGAAAATAATCTTCATTGTCGATAAAATAAACCTGCATTCGGGCAGCAGGAATAGAGGCTACTTTAATGATCAGCGGATGGTCGGTATCATCAATGATGATATTCATCCCTGAAAGTCTGATTACTTCGTGAAGTTGATTTCTTCGTTCGTTAATGGATCCGAATTTGGGCATAAAAATTCGCACTTCCAAACCTTTTTCCTGTACTGCCTGAGGAAGATATCTTCCCATATTAGCCATTTCAGATTCAGGCAAATACGGAAAAATTTCCTGGGAAATATACAATACCTTTGTAGCTTTTTTCATTTTTTCCCTTTAATAGTGAGAGTCTTTTGAACTTGCAAAGATATTAAAAAAAAACGGGATACCCGCAAGTTTCGGCGTTTAAAAAACTTTCGGCAACGGCTTGTAATGGAAGTTGAAATGAATAATTATAGCTTTACAGGTATAAATTTTTAATATCTGTATTTTTATACAGAAAATCTTGTATGTATTTTCAATAAATTGACTTATTTTGTATTCTTTTAAAAATGAGCACTATCATCCAATTTTTTCCCTTTCGTGGTATATGAAGAAGTGTTTTGGCGTGGGATGAGGAAAAATTAAGAAGCAATCATGTATATCCAAATAAGTTTTCGTAATTTTGTAAGCCAATTTTGATAGTCCAAAAAAATGGAACTGTCAAATTCTCAAAAATTAGGTCAGACAGAGTGGTGAATTTTATAGCTTACGATTCAACTGCTTTAAGGTTTGCGTCAAATGACTTCTGTTCGGCTTATTAAAAAAATGGTAAAAACGTATGAAAGTTATATCAACAAAAAAAGAGCTTCAAAGTGAAATGGAGCAAATCACAAAAGCAGGAAAAACTGTCGGATTTGTTCCAACCATGGGAGCATTGCACGATGGTCATTTGTCTTTGATCCATCGTAGCACAGCCGAAAATGATGTTACCGCAGTAAGCATTTTTGTCAATCCTACTCAATTTAACAACCCGTCGGATTTGGAAAAATATCCCCGTGATTTGCAGCACGATTTGTCGTTACTCGAAAAAAACCACTGCGACCTTGTTTTTACACCTGCTGTTGACGAAATGTACGACAAAAACGAAACTGAAAGCGTTTTTGAGTTCGATTTTGGAGGATTGGACAAGGTTATGGAAGGAAAATTCAGACCGGGTCATTTTAATGGAGTGGTGCAGGTAGTGAGTAAATTATTTAATTTGGTGCAACCCGACAGAGCCTATTTTGGTGAAAAAGATTTTCAACAATTGGCCATCATTCGCCGGATGGTCGAATTAATGAATTTCAATATCGAAATTGTGGGATGTCCTATTGTTCGTGAAAAGGATGGTTTGGCCATGAGTAGTCGCAATTTGCGCCTCGATAAGGAAGAACGCCAAAAAGCCGTTGAAATCTCCAAAACTTTATTTGAAAGCAAAAAACTGGTTTCAAATTTTTCACCCGAGCAGGTACAAAATTGGGTAATAGCCCGACTGAATTCCCTTCCGGGTTTGAAAGTTGAATACTTTGAAATCGTTCATCAAAAAACATTGCAACCCATACATTCGTGGTCTGAACCTGCCATTGGCTGCGTAGCTGTTTTTTGCGGCGATGTGAGACTTATTGACAATATTAAATATAATGATGCCCAATAAGCTGCGCATTTGTAGCTTTATTCCTTTAACACAAAGAATTACATAATATGCAAATAGAAATTCTAAAATCAAAAATTCACAGAGTTTCGGTAACAGATGCCAATTTAAACTATATAGGTAGTATCACGCTCGATCAAAACTTGATGGATGCTGCTAATATTATTCCATTCGAAAAAGTAAGTGTGGTCAACAACAATAATGGCGAAAGAATTGAAACTTACGTCATACCGGGAGAAAGAGGCTCAGGTATGGTTTGCTTGAATGGTGCGGCTGCACGCAAAGTTCAAATTGGTGACGTGGTTATCATCATGGCTTTTGCTACCATGGACTTTGAAGAAGCCAAAAAGTTTACACCTGTTGTTATTTATCCTGATACGGAAACCAATCAATTGAAGAAATAACGATCGGCTGAGACGATGAAAGTGGTTGTGCTGAAATACAATGCCGGAAATATTCGATCGGTACTTTTTGCGTTGGAACGACTCGGAATAGAAGCTGTTGTTACTGATAAGACAGAAGAAATCCTATCCGCAGACAGAGTGATTTTTCCCGGTGTAGGAGAAGCTTCTACAGCCATGAACTATCTGAAGCAAAATCAACTCGACCTGCTTATTCCATCACTGAAACAACCGGTTTTGGGTATCTGTCTCGGCATGCAACTTATGTGTTCCTTTTCCGAAGAAAACAACACAACTTGTCTGGGAATTTTTGACGAAAAAGTTAAACATTTTCCCACAAACGAAAATTTTAAAGTGCCGCAAATGGGATGGAATAATATTTTTCAATTGTCGGGTCCTTTATTTGACGGAATAAAAGAAAATTCGTTTGTGTATTTTGTTCACAGTTACTATGTTGAACTGTCATCAAATACCACTGCTGTTGCCAATTACATTTTCAACTTCAGTGCTTCCCTGCAAAAAAACAATTTTTTTGCCGTTCAGTTCCATCCGGAAAAATCGGGAGAAATTGGTCAAAAAATGCTGGAAAATTTTTTAAACATTTGCTGAACGGAATTTTTTGATAGAACATCGAATGACTTTTGAAATACTTTATACCGATTCGAGAAGCAAAGCAAGAGCAGGGAAAATAACCACTGATCACGGGACAATAGAAACACCGATTTTTATGCCCGTTGGAACGGCCGGTACAGTTAAAACGGTTCATTTTCGTGAATTGGAAAATGATATTCATGCACAAATCATTTTAGGGAATACCTATCATTTGTATTTGCGACCGGGGACAGACATTCTTGAAAGTGCAGGTGGACTGCATAAATTTATTGGCTGGAATCGACCCATATTGACTGACAGCGGAGGCTTTCAGGTTTTTTCGCTTACCGGTATCCGTAAATTGAAAGAAGAAGGCGTTTTGTTTCAGTCGCACATCGACGGGAGCAAACATTTTTTTACGCCAGAAATTACGGTGGACATCCAGCGAACCATTGGAGCGGATATCATCATGGCTTTGGATGAATGTACACCAGGAACAGCCGATTATCAGTATGCCAAAAAATCTATGGAACTTACGCATCGCTGGCTGCTGAGAGGCATAGAACATTTCGATACTGTTTTGCCCAAATATGGATATTCCCAAACATTTTTCCCCATTGTGCAAGGATGCGTCTATCCCAATTTGAGAAGAGAATCGGCAAAGTTTATTGCTGATCAGAACCGCGACGGAAACGCCATTGGTGGATTGGCTGTGGGCGAACCTACGGAAAAAATGTATGAGATGATCGAAATTGTGAACGAAATTCTTCCCGAAAACAAACCCCGATATTTAATGGGTGTTGGGACACCACAAAATATTTTGGAAAGTATTGAGCGTGGCGTAGACATGTTCGATTGCGTGATGCCAACGCGCAATGGTCGAAATGGAATGCTCTTTACTTCACAAGGCGTTATCAATATAAAAAACGCCAAATGGAAAAATGATTTTTCGCCGCTGGATGAAACAGGAACTTCTTTTGTCGATAAGGCATATTCCAAAGCTTATGTGCGACATTTGTTTGCCGCCAACGAATTATTGGGGCTTCAAATTGCTTCCATTCATAATCTGGCTTTTTACCTTTGGCTTATGAACGAAGCCCGAATACATATTCAACAAGGAGATTTCTCGCCATGGAAAAAGGGAATGATTGAACAACTGGGAAGAAGGCGCTGAAAAAAACTTCTGCCCCAAATTTTTTAGCATGAAAGCTTTAAAAAACAAATTGAAAATAGACTATCAAAGTTTTGGATTAAAAAGGATTGATACCTACATTATAAACAAGTTTTTGGGAACTTACTTTTTTTGTATCGTATTAATTTTGAGTATTTCCGTTGTATTCGATCTGACTGAGAAACTGGATAATTTCTTTGAAACCAATGCTCCACTCAAAGCTATCGTTTTCGATTATTACCTGAATTTCATTCCTTATTACATGAACATGTTCAGTCCCCTGTTCACGTTCATAGCCGTGATTTTTTTCACTTCAAAAATGGCCAACAACACCGAAATTATTGCCATTCTTTCCAGTGGTGTGAGCTTTAAAAGGTTAATGCTTCCCTATTTTATTTCTGCAACGCTCATTGCCATTTTGTTTTTTTTACTGGGTGGATATGTTATTCCAAATTCGAGTAAGAAAATGCTGGATTTTGAAAATCAGTATGTCAAAAAATTTAAGCCGAGTAATGCCCGAAATGTGCAAATGGAAGTGGGAAAAGGCGTAATTATGTACATAGAAAGATACGAGGTTGAAAATAACATTGGATACCATTTTTCGCTGGAAAAATTTGACGGGAAAAAGCTGGTTTCCCGACTCACGGCTGAAACAGTTTCTTGGGATTCGGCCTACAACTGGAAAATCAACAATTATTTAAGACGCGATTTTATCGGTATGCGTGAAAAAATTACGAAGGGTATTTCTATGGATACCATTATCAAGGTTCAACCCAAAGAACTATTTATTACTTCGGAAGAATCTGCTCAGATGAACAATGCCGAACTCAGACAATATTTGCACCGGCAACGTGCACGTGGCGTTGGAAACATTCAGGCTTTCGAAAATGAATACTACCGCCGTTATGCCATGCCCTTTGCTGCCTTTATCATGACTTTAATAGGTGTTTCGCTTTCTTCCCGAAAAGTTCGAGGAGGCATGGGACTAAATTTAGGAATAGGACTGGCACTCAGCTCAATATATATTTTATTTTCTACCTTGTCAACCACCTTTTCCGTCAACGGAACGCTTTCTCCATTTATGGCGGTATGGCTGCCTAATATTGTATTTTTACTGATCGGGGTATACCTTTACTACACTGCGCCAAAATAAAAATTAAAAGTTTTTATTGAATAACTATCAAGGAATAAGAAAATAAGAAAATTACAAAAAAAATAATTTATTCCGTTCTTAATTTTTCTCTCTTTCGGAATATTGTTTTTCGTAATATTTTTGATAATCACCATTGATAATATTGTCCAGCCATTCCTGATTTTCCAAGTACCAATCCACAGTTTTTTCAAGTCCTTCTTCGAAAGTAATGGAAGGCTGCCAGCCCAATTCACACTGTAATTTTGACGAGTCGATGGCATAACGCAAATCGTGTCCTGCCCTGTCTTTCACAAAAGTAATCAACTTTGCCGATTCACCAGGTTCACGTCCCAATTTTCTGTCCATGATTTCACACAATTTCTCAATCAAACGAATGTTCGTCCATTCATTGTGTCCGCCAATGTTGTAAGTTTCTCCAATTTTCCCTTGATGAAAAATAACATCGATGGCTGCCGCATGATCTTCTACCCACAGCCAGTCTCTGATATTTTCTCCCTTTCCGTAAACGGGAAGCGGCTTGTTGTAACGAATGTTGTTGATGCAAAGAGGGATTAGCTTTTCCGGAAAATGATGCGAACCATAATTATTGGAACAATTGGAAATCAGTACCGGTAAACCATAAGTGTGATAATAAGCTCTGACAAAATGGTCGGAACTTGCTTTGGAAGCCGAATAGGGACTTCGGGGATCATAGGGTGTTTTTTCTGTGAAATAGCCTTCTTTACCCAATGAGCCATAAACTTCGTCGGTAGAAATATGATAAAATCTTTTACCTTCCATTTTCCCCTTCCAAGCTTCTTTGGCTGCATTCAAAAGGTTGGCCGTGCCAAACACATTGGTACGGATAAAAGCCAGCGGATCGCTGATAGAGCGGTCAACATGTGATTCGGCAGCCAAATGGATGACGCCGTCAAAATCATATTTCTCAAATAAATGAGAAATAAATTCTTCATCCGTAATATCGCCTTTCACAAAAGTATAATTTGGAGCATCCGCCACGTCTTTTAAATTTTCAAGATTTCCGGCGTATGTTAACGCATCTAAATTTACAATGTGATAATCGGGATATTTATTGACAAAAAGGCGCACTACATGAGAACCAATAAAACCAGCGCCTCCGGTAATCAGTATAGTTTTTTCCATCGTTTTTTGAATGAATTGAGCTTTACAAAGATAATTCGATTTTTTACATTTAACAAAATGTTGAAAACTTTTTTGTGTAATCTTGCCTTATTAAAAATACTTTCTATTATATTTGCATCATGGAAAAATTAAGTCGGTATATAGAAATTTTGCTGGTTCAGCATGATTATGTTATTGTGCCGGGACTAGGAGGATTCATCATACAACCTCAGTCGGCTACAATTTTATCCGACAGGATTACGCCTCCTCTTGCTGGTATTGCTTTTAACCCGTTGTTAAATTCCAATGACGGCTTGCTGGCTTATGAAATTTCAGAAAGAGAACACATCAGCTATCGTGCTGCTATGGAAATTCTTGAAAGCGAAGTCGAATCAATTTTATCCCGACTTCAGCAGGGAAAAAGGGTTGACATGGGAAATATTGGCAGTTTGCAAAAAAACTCAAACGGAAATTTGATTTTTTCACCTGCACCTCGTGCAGATTTTCTTCCTGCAAATTTGGGGATGACCGAAGTTAAACTTTGGGAACGGCGCAATACCAAAACTGACGAACGCAAAAAAGTTACCATTACTTTACCATCTGTATCTTCGTTTCGATATGCTGCGGCTTGTGCTTTGATTTTCGGCATGTTGCTGGTTTCGCCTCGTATGGCTGATACCAAACACAACCATTATGCTAATCTGATTCCTCTGGAAATAAGTTCACCACTTCAATCTCAAGCTGCAGTTTCAAAAAATGCATCGACAAGTAATTTGGCGACAACTTACAATGAAAAACAGAATCAGGACAGTCTTTCATCTGCAAAAAAGGAGAACATTGAGCATTCTCTCAACAACCAAAACAATTTATATCACGTCATTGCAGCCACATTTTACACACGCAATTCTGCCGAAAAATTCTGTGTCCAACTTCACGAGTTGAAATATACGGAAGCTCAAGTACTTTCACCGGCAAAAAATTTTAAGGTGGCTGTTCGGTCATTCCGCCGTTATCAGGAAGCTGTGGAATTTATGGAACAGCTCCGTAAATCTGATGCTTTGTTCGACTCTGCCTGGGTATATTGTAAATAATTGATTTTTTATTGATAAAATTATTTCGGTTATCAAATAAAAATGATAACTTTGTGCCGCTTTTCGAGAAAAAGCAATTAGGTATTAACAATAAAAAAATTTTAAAAATGCCCGTAAAAATCAGATTACAGCGACATGGACACAAAGGATATGCTTTTTATCATATCGTAATTGCTGACAGTCGTACGCCACGAGATGGCAGATTTATCGAAAGAATTGGTTCTTATAACCCCAACACAGATCCAAGTTCAGTGGATTTGAAATTTGACAGAGCTCTGTATTGGCTACAGGTTGGAGCACAACCTACAGACACTGTACGCAACATTCTTTCAAGGGAAGGCGTATTAATGAAAAAGCACTTGTTGGAAGGTGTGAAAAAAGGAGCTTTTGACGAAGCAGAAGCTGAACGTCGTTTCGAAGCATGGAAAACGTCAAAAGAAGCCAAATTGAACAAGACTAAAGAACAGCTTGCTGCTGAAAGAGAAACTGCAGAAAAAGCTCGTCTGTCAGCGGAAATTGAAGCAAACAAAGCCAAAGCTGCTGAATTGGCCAAGAAAAAAGCTGCTGAAGAGGCAAAAGCTAAAGTTGACGAAGTTTCTTCGGAAGAAGTAAATGACCCAACGCCTTCAACTGAACAATAAAATTGAACGATAAATTTTATTATCAATAAAAAAGCCTGAAATTTCTTTCGGGCTTTTTTATTGATAATATCTTTGTTGAAACCAACGGAAAAAATTCACACCAAAATTTTTTGAGAAAACTTATCGTAAAACGGAACTACCGGCACAATATCCTGAGTCAAACAAAAATCAAAATCTTTTTCCAAATGATGCGAAAAAAGTCGGCTTGCATGTTCGCTTTGTCGCAGAAATGCGTTGACATCGGACTCTGCTTGCCGCCACAAAACAGATGCCGCCACAGCCGAATCTCCACAGACCTGAAACTCTTCGCTGCAAGTCAACCGAGTAACAAGCAATCCTGCAAATATAGTATCTTCCAAACTGAATAAATTATTCCAGCCGGCACAAACCACAAGTACATCCTTGCCTGCATTCTTACAATAATCGACAACAGCGCTAATGTTGCAAAAAGCCCCGATAATAACGTTGTTTTTGCCTGCTGCCAACTCGATGGCTCGAGTTCCGTTGGTTGTAGTAAAAACAATTTCTTTCCCTTTCACTTTATCGGAAAAATAGTCGAAGGGAGAATTTCCTGCATCAGCAAAATCGCACTTTTCCACATTCCGCTCTGCTCCAACAAAATAACCACGATTTTTTAACTCTATAGCTTTTTCGAGCGAAGCAACCGGAATAATTGCAGCCGCACCTTCCATTAAGGCTTTGCAAATAGTGGTTGAAGCCCTGAATACATCAACTATTACGGCTATTTTTGATTTTTCCGACAAGTAAAAAGGATATAAAGCCGGAGAAAAACATACTTCAACTGTCATAAAAAATTTAACTGTTTATCTTTCCAATAAATATTTCATAGCGTAAAGCAAAAATTGTCATTCTCTTAATTTGCTATGCTCAGTTCATCAATTAATCGTTGTGCACCACCAACTTTGTCCATCACATAAAGCACATACCTGATATCTACGCTGATGGTACGTTGCAATTCGGGTTCAAAAACTATATCGCCACTCATGGCTTCCCAGTTTCCGTCAAAAGCCAATCCAATTAATTCTCCCTTCCCATTGAAGACGGGGCTACCCGAATTCCCACCGGTAATATCGTTATTGCTGATAAAATTCACATGCATGTCTTTCGTCTGGGGATCAAGATATTTACCAAAATCTTTTTCCATAATTGACTTTTTCAACTTGTCAGCGACAACAAATTCGGGGTCAGTTGGATTTTCTTTTTCCAAAATTCCTTTGGTGGTAGTGTAATAATGATAATCCACAGCATCGGCAGGCTGATAACCGCCTACTTTTCCATAAGTCAATCGCATGGTAAAGTTAGCATCCGGATACAGCTTTTTTCCTTGCTCTTCGGCCATTTCCCTTAGCCCGCAAAAGTAGATGCGTTCTGCTTCTTTAACTTTTTCCGAGGTTTGTCCATAAACACCCGAATTAATTTCTTCATACGTGTTTCTTACTTCGTTGGCAAAAATCAATGCAGGGTCATTGGCAACTTTTATTTTCTTTTTCTGTAAATTTTTCTTCAATTTGTCTAAAGAACTGAAGGCAGAATTTTGAAAAATTGAAGCTACATAAAGTTCTGTGTTTCCCTTGTATTTTTTTTGAATTTCCTGATAAAAAGCTGGAAGAGCATCCGCATCTACCGATTTTTTATAAACATCAAGCATGGCAACAAAAACGGCTTGATCAACTTCAGGACGGTAATCTTTATAAATTTCTTCAATTTCCCTGATCAGAGAATCTTTTGGTAAATTTTGCGAAATAAGCTGACTTGTTTTCTGGGCTATTCTGGGTAATTCTACACCATTCATCAGCGATTCGCGCAAATAGTTGAGTGCTCGAGCATAAGGATACAGCGTAGCATAGCCATCTTCCAGCGTTTTCAATGCATCCTTGTATTTTTTCTCGTTTGCCGGATTAGATTTTGCCCATTCCAAAAATGCAGCTTCTTGCTCCTTTTTTCGTTCCACGACATTTAGACGCTGAATGGCTTTATTCATACCGATGCTGTTTTTCCAATAGTTGGAACTTGAAGCATATTTATTGGCATAAGCTATATTGATTGCCTCATCCTTGCGCATAAACGACCGCCATATCGTTTGTTTTACGCCTCTTACATCGATACGTGCCTGATTCCCGGTTTCCATTCTGAATTTTACGCCAAAAGAAGTTAAATAGCGACTGGTAGAGCCTGGATTCCCTAAAATCATGGTAAAATCGTTGGGTTGATAACCTTTGTTTGAAATGGCAGCGAAACGTTTTGGAACATAAGGAACATTATTTTTTGAATATTCCGCAGGCTGTCCATCAGGAGATGCATAAACACGGAAAACCGAAAAATCTCCCGTATGACGTGGCCACATCCAATTATCGGTATCGCCTCCAAAATTTCCAATGGAACTGGGCGGAGCAAAAGCCAATCGAACATCTTTGAACTCCTCGTAAACAAGTAGATAAAATTCGTTTCCGGCAAAGAAAGGTTTCACTTCCGCCAGATAATGCGTATCCTTTTCTGCAGCTTTAGAAATACTGTCGGAAATTTCGTTAATTTTTCCGTTTCTCGATTTTTCGGATAATGTATCGGGCAGACGGGAAAGAACTTGCTTGGTAACATCTTCAATTTTAACCAAAAATTTAACAGAAAGGCCTGGCGTGGGTATTTCATCTTCCAATCGAACAGCGTTAAAACCATCTTTCAAATAGTTATGCTCCACCGAACTGTGCTGTTGAATGGCATCAAACCCGCAATGATGATTGGTAAAAATCAGACCTTGACGGGAAACCACCACACCGGTACAGCCATTGCCAAAAACAATGACAGCATCTTTCAAACTTATATTTTTATCACTGTAAATATCTTCTGCGCTCAAGGAGCACCCCATTCCATTCATTTTCTGAATATTAAGCTGATGAATATAAGGTAACATCCACATACCTTCGTCGGCCTTGGCGCTAACAAAAAGTAAAAAAATCGACAAAAAAACTATTATTCTTTTCATACCTCTCAACATTTATTTTTTTAAAATTAGTTATCCAACTGATAAAAAGTGAAATAGTCTTCAGTGAGACAATTCGAAGTTGACATTTTTACAGAGCAAAATCAAAATGAAACAGACTTATCTTGGAAGTTAACCTGTTTTAGATTTTCAAACTTTCAAAAGAGCGGTTCTGTAAAAATCAGAATGAACCCACTTTTTTTGCACAACGAATTATCAAACTACTTTCCTGTTGAAGTACAAAAGTAATAAAATACATTCAATCTCGGAATTTATAAAGGGAAGGAAAAGAAATTTGAGAACAAAAAAAAAACAGGAAGATTTTCTCGCATGAGCATCCTCCTGTTTTTTACTAAATTGAAAGTAGAAAGTTATGAAATCTTGATTTCCTTTACATTTTTAGCTTTCTTTGCTTCTTCATGTTTTGGCAAGGTTACGTACAAAATTCCGTTTTCATATTTTGCAGAAATCTTGTCGGCGTTCACAACATCTTCAGGAACAGTAAAACTACGCTGGAACGATTCGTAGCTAAATTCGCGACGAGTAACCTTTTCACCTTCTTTTTCTTCCTTCTCCTGTTGTTTTTCGGAAGAGATGGTCAACATTCCGTCGTCATAACTTACTTTGAAGTCTTCTTTGTTCAGACCGGGTGCAGCAACTTCGATGCAATATTCATCTTTTGTTTCTTTTACATTTACTGCAGGCAAAGTCATGTTATCACCTGCAAAGTTGAATGCATCCCAATCCAGCAAATCTGTATCAAAAAATCTGTCAATCAACGATGGAAGCGAAGGAGTCCGATTACTTCCAGATCTGAAAACTTTTGGTAATGCCATAATTAACACCTCCTATATTTTAAAAGTTAAACCATCAATTGCTTTTGAAATCTTTTTTGATTGATTTCGTACTATTCCAATCAAAACTCGTACCAGCTACCAAAAAATTCACCTCAAGTATGTATATATTATTGACAATCAAGTGCTAATAAGAGAAACTTTACCGGTAAATAAAATTAAAACATCATATAAGGCATGAAAACAACAAAGAAAAATCTGTCGAAATGGGAAAAATGCTGTCAATATGACAGGCAAAAATTGAAATTCTCACGAACTGGCCAAAATCAAAAATATTCTCCTTTGCCACATTGAAAATTTGAACCGAATAACTTTCAATTGCTTAATTCCGGAATAATTTTCAAGAAAACTTTCTCAAAGAAAATTATTAAAACGTATTTTACCGGTGGATAAATATTTTTCTATTTTGAATTATTAAAATTGATGTTTTCGTTGCATTTCTTTAGAACGGCGTAGCGTGTATCGTCCTGAAATTTGTTTACAGTTTTTGTTTATAATCCTGAATCCTGTTTACTTTTTTGTAAACCTATTTCAGGACTATACATCCCATCTGAATCAGAATCGTTTTATATAACGAAAGAGGCAGAGAAAACATTCTCCACCTCCATACGATAAATTTAAAACAACCTGTAAATTAAATCTTACGATCCGTCATCTGCCTGTCAATCATCCAACCGGGATATTCAGGTTTGAGTCTGCTCACGGCATCCAATTGTTGAATTTCATCCTCCGTAAAATCAATATTGACCGAATTCAGGTTATCTTTCAATTGCTCCGGCTTTTTTGCTCCGAGAATAACGGAAGTTACTACCGGCTGATGTAACAACCAAGCCAAAGCTACCTGAGCAACGGAAACTCCTTTGCTGCTGGCTATTGGCTGCATTACATCTATGATGTCATAAGCTTTTTCCTTGTCGATGGGAGGAAAATCGTAATTTGCTCTTCGTCCTTCTTTGTCAGCATTTTGTCGAGTGTATTTTCCACTCAGGAAACCACCTGCCAATGGACTCCAGACCAACAATCCAATTTTTTGATCGAGCAGCATCGGGACAATTTCACGCTCCAAATCACGACCGGCAATGGTATAATAAGCCTGTAAAGAAACAAATTTTGAAAGATGATTTTGTGCAGAAATACCCAATGCTTTCATGATCTGCCATGCGGCAAGATTGCTGCACCCAATGTAGCGAACTTTTCCGCTTTTAACCAGCATGTCGAGAGTTTCGAGTGTTTCTTCCATCGGTGTCAAAGGATCAAAACCGTGAATCTGATAAAGATCGATATAATCGGTTTGAAGTCGTTGCAAACTTTCATCAACTTGTTGCATGATGTGTTTTCTACTCAAACCGGTATCATTTGGCCCTTCGCCCATCATTCCACGTACTTTTGTGGCTATGACCAGTTCATAGCGTTTTAAGCCCAAATCGCGGATAGCTTTTCCGGTCAACTGCTCACTTAATCCAAAACTATACACATTGGCTGTGTCAATAAAATTAATTCCTGCGTCAACAGCTATTTTTATCAATTCATTTGCTGCATCCTGTGGAAGGGAACCGATAGCTGTCCATGTTCCTCGTCCACCAAAAGTCATAGTACCCAAACACAATTCTGATACTTTTAAACCGGTATTACCCAATAATTTGTACTTCATATTCCTTAATTTTTTAAGTTTTTACCCATTGGTTCAACTAAAAACAATAAAAAAATCATATTGTTCAACTGGTCTTAACAAATAAAATTGCTATAGACCAAAATCCGCTTTTAAATTTTAGAGCTTAGTACATAAAAAATGTAAAACATTTATATTCTTTATTCCCAGATATTTAATAATGGGGCGTTGCCCCAAACCCCACTCACTTTTTTAACTTGACATAAAAAAGTAAGCAAAAAACGTCAAGACTGTGTCCGCTTCGCTCGAAAAATGGGCGTTCGTTGGCTAAAATCTTCTAAACTCAATCCTTCGTCGCTCAAACAGAGAAGATTTTTTAACGCCAATTTCAGTGCTTTTTCGGCTCACCGGGCAAGGTCACTTTTCAACCTTATTTTAATTTTATTTGCAACCTTCATAATGAGGAATATAACACCAAAATATAACCTTATTCGTTTACTAAAAGGCAATGTTGAAAATCTGGAGATTTTATTTTTAACTCAACCTTGCCTGCAGGCTACGCCGAACAGAGGTAAAGAAACAAAAAAGAGGAAAAATGTGCTTTTAAATTCTTTTTTAGTGGCAAAGCCACCACCCCGAAAAAGAAAACCCCGCAGGATTGCGGGGCTGTTCTTTGTTTTTACAATGAGTTGATTTTTATTTCGTCTAAAATTTTGTCGTAAATTCCCTTATTGTTTGCAGGAACATTGTCATAATATATTCTTACTCCCTCAAAAACGTCTTTTCGCCAAAATTTATTATTTTCAACCCCAACAGAGATTTTTTTTTGATTTTTTATTTCTGTTTTTTGCGCTTGGTATTTATCTATTGGAAATTCCATCATTGCACCTTGAAAAACAATAATATACGCACTGTCAATAAAACTGTAAAAATAAATTACACCTTCCTCGTAATTATCTTTTTGGGTATGAAATGGAATAGGTAATTGCATTTCGACTTCCTTTGATAAAAGTTTTTGACGTTCCAACTTAAAAGAAATATTTTCCTTTTTTATTGTCGAGCAAGTCAATAGAGAAAAACCAAATATCAAAATTATTATTTTATGGATTTCTGTCTTCATAATTTTTAATTGCTTGTTGTTCAACTGTTTTTATTTGATTTTCAAGCGCAGTGTTAGTTTGTCCAAAAATAAAATATGGTACATTCATTTTCAAATCGGGGTCGTATTCAGAGCCAGACCCTACTATGCCTTTTGTATGATTGGGATTGATAGACGTTACTTTTGTTCAATTCAAAGAAATAAGCGTGTCCGTAACCCTCGTGAGCCGTATTTCGTGCCTGTGTTTTCTCGTCCAAAAAAGAGGCGGTAAAAATATACACATTACCATTGGGCGAGGGGTCGTTTTCTGCGTTTAGCATATTAGTAACACCATAAGCAAAGTTATTGGGATTTTGCAGGTCGCTACCTTTTTCAAAAAACTTACTTCCGTTTATATCTTGGTTGGCAACAGCAAAAATATAATTGGTTTCACTATTGGCTAATGCGTGCAATGCTGTAAAATTTTCCGAAGTACCGCTATGTTGATTTAGCAAAGAAACGTCTAACCTGCCGTTATCGTCAAATCTGACATATTGCGCTTCCGCTTTGCTTAATGTATTAGTAATGTTTCGTCTTGCGTGAATATCAGCAGCGACTACCGTTCTGCCGTCTGGGTCTATGTAACGTATGGGATTATCCCCACAATACGCATACGGGCTGACGGAATAGTATTTTTCTGCCAGCGGATCAGGGGTGGTGAACCGCATAAGGGCGGGATACATTCCTCGTGCTCCGTAATCGTATGTGTCGTAACCATGCATTTCCATAAATTCTTTGCCGTTGTATTTTTTTGTTCCCAAGAGTCCTTACAAAAATAATGTTTTTATTTGAATTGATATTTTTTTGTTTTGTTTACAAAAAATCACACCCAATCAATGCTTTTATTTTAGAAATCATTGCCAATGGGTCTTTGTCCCAAACCCCACTTACTTTTTTAACTTGACATAAAAAAGTAAGCAAAAAACGTCAAGACTGTGTCCGCTTCGCTCGAAAAATGGGCGTTCGTTGGCTAAAATCTTCTAAACTCAATCCTTCGTCGCTCAAACAGAAAAGATTTTTAACGCCAACTTCACTGATTTTTCGGTTCACCGGACAAGGTCACTTTTCAACCTTATTTTAATTTTATTTGCAACCTTCATAATGAGGAATCTAACACCAAAATATAAACCTTATTCGCTTATTAAAATCAATGTTGAAAATCTGGAGATTTTATTTTTAACTCGACGTTGCCTTGAGGCTACGCCGAACGGGGGTAAAGAAACAAATAAGAGGAAAAATGTGCTTTTAAATTCTTTTTGAGCGGCAAAGCCACAAAATTTTTGCCCCCTCTTTCTTGCTGCTTCGCAGCAATTGTTTGAAAAGAAAAAGCCCCACGAACTGCGGGGCATCTCTGTTTATAATATTTGGGCTTAACTATTCCAATAAATTGTTTTGAGCACAAGTAATGCAGAAATAACAATTATTGCAAGAAGTTCAAAAAGGATATACTTCTTTTTATATGGGACACTTTTCCTAAATAGTCTATTGAGTAACAAGCTTAATAAAAATAATATAAGTCCTGCTATCATAGTGAAAATCCATCTTGAAAAGAAGAACTCCCAAAAATGATTTTCAACCTGAAAATCCCATTTTTCTTTAGTTCCTAAACTAAAATGAGCTGCAAAATACATCGCAAAAATAGCTCCAACGGCAACGTAACCTTTTAGAATAATAAAGAATGTTTTCATTTTTTCGTGCCATTAGGATTCATTAAACTCCAACCATTTACATTCATAAAATCTGTACCATTCGGTGTAGTTCCTGGAACTTGATAATACCAAGAACGGAAATAACCAGAGTTCTCACCAATTGCGCTCTGAACCTGAACTGTTTTCAAATCTGTTACTTGCTTGAAAATATCAGGACTATTTGTATAACCGTGTACTTGAAACATTCCTAAACCCGAGTTAACCAAACCAAACTTGTCAACACCTGAAATCATTTTATTTCCAGTAACCCAGTCACCATCATTCGCTAATTGATAAGTCATCGGGCTTTTTGGAGTTGAGAACTCATCTCCTTCATCGGCGGATAGGTGAACTACTGTTTGAACGTTATATCCATTATCAAGAAGATATTGCGCTACTCCTGCGCCATAAGCCGAACCTTCGCTATGAGTTACCATTTTGAATGTTTCTCCGTCTTCCATTCCTGAAGTCAAAGAGTTGATATTTGCTTTTGCATAAGCATAGCCAGCGTCATATCTATCTTGTCCACTCATATCTCCTCCCCATTTTGAAGAGCCATCAATGTAATTAGAACTTGATATAGGGGAATGGTCGTTAAAGAAGTTTTGAGCAGCACCAGCAAAACCACTAGACCAATACGCTGCACCTCCTTTATCTTGCTGTATGATATTGCGCCCAACCCAGTTATCTTGATAATGTCCATTCACAAAGAGAACTTTTCTACCGTCTGGGTCAACAGCGTTTATGGGATTATCCCCACAATACGCATACGGGCTGATGGAATAGTATTTTTCTGCCAGTGGATCAGGGGTGGTGAACCGCATAAGGGCGGGATACATTCCTCGTGCTCCGTAATCGTATGTGTCGTAACCGTGCATCTCAATAAATTCTTTGCCGTTGTATTTTTTTGTTCCCAAAAGTCCTTACAAAAATAATGTTTTTATTTGAATTAATATTTTTTTGTTTTGTTTACAAAAAATCACACCCAATTAATGCTTTTATTGTAGAAATCATTGCCAATGGGGCGTTGTCCCAAATCCCACTCACTTTTTTATCTTGACATAAAAAAGTAAGCAAAAAACGTCAAGACTGTGTCCGCTTCGCTCGAAAAATGGGCGTTCGTTGGCTAAAACCTTCTAAACTCGCTCATTCGTCGCTCAAACAGAGAAGATTTTTTAACGCCAACTTCACTGATTTTTCGGTTCACCGGACAAGGTCACTTTTCAACCTTATTTTAATTTTATTTGCAACCTTCATAGTGAGGAATATAACACCAAAATATAACCTTATTCGCTTATTAAAAGCAATGTTGAAAATCGGGAGATTTTATTTTTAACTCGGCGTTGCCTGGAGGCTACGCCGAACAGGGGATAAAAAGAACAGAATAAGAGGAAAAATGTGCTTTTAAATTCTTATTAAGCGGCAAAGAAACAAAAAATGCCCCCCAAGAACAGCCCCGTATTTGCGGGGCTATCTTATTATTCCAAATACATTTTTTCAAAATTGAAATCTATAGGGCTTCTACCAAGTTTAAAAAGATCGTATTGAAGCTTATACGGAAAACTGTTTGGTCTAAATTTAGTGTTGAATAAACATTCTGTATCAATATTGCTTAACACTGGCTCCTTATTTTTAATATAAAGTTTAATCCAAGCTCCGTCCAATACACTCTCAAAACACTGAATATTCTTAAAAAGAAAATTATCAAAGTATTTATTTATACTATCATTATTTAGAACGATATTTTTTGCTTCAATAAGTTTGTACTGTTCAATATTGTGTGGTTTAACCTTAAACCCGTGTATAAAATTGTTTTTGTGATACCACACTAAATTAAAATCATTAAAAGCAACCGAATAGAGATAAACAGTATCAGTTTCCTTTTGAGATTTTTCAATTAATCTATCAGTTCTTTTCTGTAAGCATAATTGAGAACTACAGCTCAAAAATAGTGTAGATATAAACACAAATATAATTATAAGTATTTTATTTTTCATTTTAGTTGTTCTTGATTCCCCATTCGTTTAAAATCATCGTATTTTATGTTGATAAGACTACTTTTTTCATTGAAGAAAGTAACTCGACCATTATTTACGTCTATGAGAATAGAATTTCCAGTAAAACCATATTTACGTAATTCTCCTACCCACCATCTATCACCGCCAGAAGGCGTAGAACCGTTAGGATGAATATGCCAAAAAAATTCAATATCACTTACAGAACTTCCAAACTGATTATTCTTACCCCCAATTCTAAAAGGTTTTACAGACCATCTTTGCTCTGTGCTACCATCTGGCAATGTTTGTGTTTGCATAGAAGTTCCAGCGTCCCAAATACGAGCGGTTTTGTCGCTTTTTAATGTATGCCCACCATTTTCAACTCTTGTTTCGGGTGAAGTACCACTATTAATTGTAGCTGCGGCTGTTTGTTGAACATCTTGTTGAATTTGCCCCTTGGAATGTGCATGACATTTTTACTTTCAGATAAATTCCCTGTGTAAAATTCGCCAGCTTTGGTGGCTGTTTTTACTTCTCTTGCGACTACCCCTCTAACAAGATAAGAGCCTGTACTATTTTTCCCATCATCACCAATTAACTTTACTTTACCCCAAAAATTCTTAGCATAAATAGGGTCTCTTCCATCCGGATCCACAAACATAACCGGATTATCCCCACAATATGCATACGGGCTGACGGAATAGTATCTTCCTGCCAGCGGATCAGGGGTGGTGAACCGCATAAGGGCGGGATACATTCCTCGTGCTCCGTAATCGTATGTGTCGTAACCATGCATTTCAACAAATTCTTTGCCGTTGTATTTTTTTTATTCCCAAGAGTCCTTACAAAAATAATGTTTTTATTTGAATTAATATTTTTTAAAGAATACAATTCTTTATAATAAATTTGAGTGTGATTGCCTCTCGAACTTATTCGTTTTGTTTACAAAAAATCACATCCAATCAATGCTTTTATTTTAGAAATCATTGCCAATGGGGCGTTGCCCCAAACCTCACTCACTTTTTTATCTTGACATAAAAAAGTAAGCAAAAAACGTCAAGACCTTGTCCGCTTCGCTCGAAAAATGGGCGTTCGTTGGCTAAAATCTTCTAAACTCAATCCTTCGTCGCTCAAACAGAAAAGATTTTTAACGCCAACTTCACTGATTTTTCGGTTCACCGGACAAGGTCACTTTTCAACCTTATTTTAATTTTATTTACAACCTTCATAGTGAGGAATCTAACACCAAAATATAACCTTATTCGCTTATTAAAAGCAATATTGAAAATCTGGAGATTTTATTTTTAACTTGACCTTGCCCGGAGGCTACACCGAACAGGGGATAAAAAGAACAAAATAAGAGGAAAAATGTACTTTTAAATTCTTTTTGAGCGGCAAAGCCGCAAAATCTTCGCCCCCCTTTTTGCTGCGAAGCAGCAATTGTTTTTGTTTGAAAAGAAAAGCCCCACGAAACTGCGAGGCTTTTAGAATAAAAAAACTATTTAAAAACTTTTGTCTTTTTTAGATTACCATTCTCGTCATAATATTTCCATTCGCCGTATTCAAATGTAAAGTCAGATTCAGGGTCTTTGTCGAAAAGCATAATTCCTTCTGATTTTTTATTTCCATTCGGATAATAATCAATGCAATAACAACGAAATGGACAAACTCCCTGTGCTTGGTGTTCTAAAGGTATTTTATACGTGTTTTTCCGAAAATCTTTTTGTATCATTATCAGGTGTCCGTAATCTCCAAAATAGTACCAAGTTCCTATTATCTGATTATTGTTATATTCGCCTAAACAGGTCAATTCTCCTTTCTTGGAAAATGCTTTAAAAACCCCCGACTTTATCCCATTATGATAGTAGGTTTCCGTTATCTGAGACTTTAAATCCTCTTTCCAAAATCCCTCTTTCTGACCCTTACTATCCGATTGATTGATTTTGTCAGCATAACCTTTTTGCGCTGATATGGAATGGCTTATTAAAATCATTATAGATAAAAGGATATATTTAATAGTTGTTTTCATTGTTCAATTTAAATTCAAATTGTTATTTATTTGCCAAATCTGAACGGCATTATCAGATAAAAACCATTTGTGGAATTGCGATTTATCGGGCTTGAATAAGTTCTTGATACGATAACACTAACAGGATTGCTTTTTTGAGAACTGTTATTAAAAGTGCCAATAAATCTTGACCAGTCATTTATGTCGATTAATAAACAACCACTTGAAATTGGATTGCCTGAATTGGTCATTCCTGTTTTATTATTTGTCCCTGGTTTATGAATATCTATACCTATGGCATAAGTTCTTGACGGATCAGAAGGATTTGGCTCACCTAATTCAATCGTGTTCGATTGTGCCCCAACATCTTTCATTTTTAACGCTGTATAGCTACTATTAGAACCATTATGAGTTCCTACATTTGCTTTATACAATCCTTCGGGAGTAGTTGCATATTTATCTGCATCACTTGGGTTTGTACAAGCGTCAAAAGTTGTTGTTGTCCCATCTGCCAAATAAACCGTTGCAGTTGAAGAACCCATATTAAATTTACTATCAGGGTCAAAAGTGCCGTTGTCCGAAAAGAATATTGTTTGGTTATATAGTCCTGCCAATAAATTACCGTTTTTGTCATACGATTTGTCTTCTGGAATCCATTGGTAACCGTTAGGGGTACGATTACCGTCATTGTCTTCATTATATGTTGGTTTCCAAGCTCTTCCGGCTGGGTCTATGAGGTTTACGGGGTTGTTATTACAATAGGCATACGGGCTGACGGAATAGTATTTTTCTGCCAGCGGATCAGGGGTGGTGAACCGCATAAGGGCGGGATACATTCCTCGTGCTCTGTAATCGTACGTGTCGTAACCGTGCATCTCAATAAATTCTTTGCCGTTGTATTTTTTTGTTCCTAAGAGTCCTTACAAAAATAATGTTTTTATTTGAATTAATATTTTTTTGTTTTGTTTACAAGAAAATCACACCCAATCAATGCTTTTATTTTAGAAATTATTGCCAATGGGGCTTTGTCCCAAACCTCACTTACTTTTTTATATTGACATAAAAAAGTAAGCAAAAAACGTCAAGACTGTGTCCGCTTCGCTCGAAAAATGGGCGTTCGTTGGCTAAAATCTTCTAAACTCAATCCTTCGTCGCTCAAACAGAGAAGATTTTTTAACGCCAATTTCAGTGCTTTTTCGGCTCACCGGGCAAGGTAAATTTTCAACCTTATTTTAATTTTATTTGCAACCTTCATAATGAGGAATATAACACCAAAATATAACCTTATTCGTTTACTAAAAGGCAATGTTGAAAATCTGGAGATTTTATTTTTAACTCGACGTTGCCTTGAGGCTACGCCGAACGGGGGTAAAAAAACAAATAAGAGGAAAAATGTGCTTTTAAATTCTTTTTGAGCGGTAAAGCCGCCCCCGCCCCAAAAAAGAGAACCCCGCAGGATTGCGGGGCTGTTTTTTCAAAACATTTTATTCTACTTGATTTTCTATACATTCATTAAAAGCTTTTTTAGCAGAAGTACTATTGCTGAACATATCAAAATCTTTAACGAAAGTATCATAAGAATAATTTTCCTCACCTATGTCAATACACATTGTTCGAATGAGTGCTGTCAGTACCTTTTCTTTTAATGTGCTTTCTTTTCCATTCAAATAAAATATAAAAGCACTGTTATTAAGCGTGTTGCCTCTCAAGTATTCAAATAATTGGTATCCAATTCCCTCGCCACCTTCAACGGACTCATCTTTAAACAGAAAATCACAAATGCAATCGTAATCGGCTTCTGTCAATTTTTCCTGTTTTTCCATTTTTTCTGAGACTTCCCATATATTAGGGTGTAATTGCTGACTAACTGTGTCTTTTCTTCTCTCTGTGCTGTTTTGCACAAAATCTGTTGAAACAACTTTACTATTCCTATTTTTGCTGTTACAAGATACAGCAAAAATTATCAGGGCAAATATTCCATAAACAAATACTTTCTTATTCATAATCGGGGAATCTATATGGTATAACAACACGGGTATTGTCAACGGGTAAGGCATACGGCGTAAAAGTAAAAGAGGACGATTCTGAAGAAGATTTTGGGAATTGGTCTGTACCTGCGTTAAATCTATTGGCAGAAGTAGAGTATTGTACTGGTGATTTCAAATCTGATTTCAAATCATCCATTAAATTCAAAAAACCTTTTTTCTCCATTGGGTCATTTTTTTCTAAAGCATTAGTTATTTTTTGAAGTTCCAGTATATCAGCATCATTTATTCTCATACATCCCCACGTGCTTGCCAAATCTGTACGCCCTTCGTATTTGCCCTCTTGTCTTCCCCCGTGAACGTGCATACGGTTTCTGCTACCTCCTTCTTCACCCTGGTAATCCGGAGCCAACAAATCATTGGGGCCAAAACTAACTCTATTATATCCTGTTCCTTCTCCTGTTTCTCTATATCCAAGTATTTGATATTTGCCTTGTGGGGTATCCGAATTTTTCACATCTCTTGTTCTGCCACCTGTACCAATAGTTTTAACGACAGTGCGATAAACTTCATTGCCATTTCTATCTCTTGCAATAAAAACGGCATACCCACTTTGGCCTCTATTATTGTATGCGTGTACGTCAATATTCCACCTACCGTCTGGATCTATGCGGTTTACGGGGTTGTTGTGACAATAGACATACGGGCTGACGGAATAGTATTTTTCTGCCAGCGGATCAGGGGTGGTGAACCGCATAAGGGCGGGATACATTCCTCGTGCTCCGCAATCGTATGTGTCATAACCGTGCATCTCAATAAATTCTTTGCCGTTGTATTTTTTTGTTCCCAAGAGTCCCAACAAAAATAATGTTTTTATCTGATTTGATGTTTTTAATGTATTAAAAATTCTTTTTGACATCAACAACGCCCGTCTATAAAAAAAATAAAAGAAAAACTCCACAATACCGAGGGGCTTTTTTCTTATTCCAATAAAAAAATATCTATTAAAAGTTGGTTTTTATCTTTCCAATGTACATTTTTTTTGACATTACTTTTTTCTTCTACTACTGAAACTATATCGTCACTTACGGTTTCTACAATGTAAATTGTTTTTCCCCCTTTTTCTCTTATTCCTGTTGAATAATCTTTTAAGAAAGTATGCCAATCAACAAACTGAAAAACAGAATTTGCAAGTATGTAACCCTTTTTATCACTGTTATAAACTATCTCATACCATTTTTTAGACAATTTAGTTACAACAAAATGATAAATGCCGTAATCCGGTTTGTAAAACAATGGACAAACGCCGTTATATTTGCTGTAGCAAACATTAAAATCATAAATTTTGCTTGTCAAAAGAGTATCATTATAAATAACGATATTTTTATCGCAATCATAATTCCACACTGCTACACCAATTCCCAAATCAACAACATTATTTTCAAAGTTACAAGAAACTAATTTCTCATTTGCAGTATTCCGCTTGTTTTGGCAGTTTGTACAGATAAAACAATGCAATAACAACAATAATAAACTTATCTTTTTCATCTTCCTATGTGTAAGTGGTCTTTATGAAGTTTTTGATTATTATTCCCTTTGTGAGTAAATCGGCAGCCAAAAGAATAGTTTTTAGAAAAACCATTGTTTTGTGCGTGTTGGAAAAATGAATTAGTAAGTGTAACATTGGCTTGGATATAAACATTTGCTCCTCGAAGTTCTTTGCCTCTTGCACCAAAATAATGAATATCAATAGAATTGCCTGTAAAATGGGTAGAATGTCCTAAATTTATTGAAGGATCATAAGCCGAAATATCGCCATAATGAATCGTTACGCCTGTTTCATTGTAGAAATCTTGAATAGTATTATAAAAACCTGCAAAAGAAGCAGCAGAAGCGTAATTATCGCCTCTATATTTTATTTCATTTATAGAATAATTTTCATTATTTCCGCTCGAAGTTCCATCGGGTTGCATATATCTTTCAAAACCTCTGCCAGATTCAGGGAATCGGTACATTCCATATTCATTAGGCGCATAATAATCCAACCCAGAACCGTCAGGGCGATATACTTCTACAACAGTTCCATTATATTTATTATTATTCCACTCTTTTTCTCGTGCGTAGGTTATTCCTCTATAAATAAAACCGTCAGGTGTGTATTATTTGCTGACGTAACATTTTTATTCCAAGTAATATCCTTGGTTTGATTATTTTCCACCCAATCCATCCCCGTAGGGTCTATATATCGAATAGGATTATCCCCACAATACGCATACGGGCTGACGGAATAGTATTTTTCTGCCAGCGGATCAGGGGTGGTGAACCGCATAAGGGCGGGATACATTCCTCGTGCTCTGTAATCGTACGTGTCGTAACCGTGCATCTCAATAAATTCTTTGCCGTTGTATTTTTTTGTTCCTAAGAGTCCTTACAAAAATAATGTTTTTATTTGAATTAATATTTTTATTTTTTAAAGAATACAATTCTTTATAATAATAAATTGAGTGTGATTGCCTCTCGAACTTATTCGTTTTGTTTACAAAAAAATCACACCCAATCAATACTTTTATTTTAGAAATCATTGCCAATGGGGCCTTGTCCCAAACCTCACTCACTTTTTTATCTTGACATAAAAAAGTAAGCAAAAAACGTCAAGACTGTGTCCGCTTCGCTCGAAAAATGGGCGTTCGTTGGCTAAAATCTTCTAAACTCGCTCCTTCGTCGCTCAAACAGAGAAGATTTTTTAACGCCAACTTCACTGATTTTTCGGTTCACCGGACAAGGTCACTTTTCAACCTTATTTTAATTTTATTTGCAACCTTCATAATAAGGAATCTAACACCAAAATATAACCTTATTCGCTTATTAAAATCAATGTTGAAAATCTGGAGATTTTATTTTTAACTCGACGTTGCCTGGAGGCTACGCCGAACGGGGGGATAAAAAGAACAAAATAAGAGGAAAAAAGTATTTTTTTATTCTTTTTGAGCGGCGAAACCGCCCCGCCCCGAAAAAGAAAACCCCGCAGGATTACGGGGCTATTCTTTAAAAATTATTACTTTATCGGTTCTGCCTTGATTGGACTCTCTCCAATATCGTAATCAATGTAAAATACCGATTGCAAAAAATCTTCAATAAAAATTTCAAAATATGGTGGCTTTAAAATGTAGGTATTAGCCCCTGCTATAACTGCTTGCTCAAAAAAAGTTGTATCTTCCTTGTTGATTTGTTTCACAACAAAATTTACCTGATTGATTTGTGCGTTATTCCATCTATCAGTAATATAAAATTTGCTATTTTCCGCAGGATTGAAAATAAAACTAACCGAAGTTGTTGCTGATTTATATATTTTTATATAATCAATATTTTCCGGAAACGAAAAAATACTATCTTTGCTAAAAATCATATAACCATATTTACTAAATGGTGGTTTATAAACTTTTAGGTATGTTTCTATTTGTGGGAAATAATATGTTTTATCTTTTTCAAAACTCGTAGAAACATAAATATACACAATAAATATTGCAACAGCTAATAACGGAAGCAGTAGAAAAAATATAAACTTCTTCATATTCTCCTCCTATTTTGTAATCCAATTCCAAATACTTCGTAATAAATTATTTGCTTTTTGTGTAGGTGTATTATTGTAAATATTGCTCCCTGTTCGCCAACCATAATATTCAGCATTTCTTGTTGATATACCTTCTATCGTTGGTCTTCCGCTTACTTTTGATTGATACGCTTCAAAAGCAATCCTTGACGCTTCCCACGACATTCCGTTAGCTCCTGCAATATAACCCGCAGCGATATTGCCAATATCTCGTGCAGAACTATATGTTACTACCCCCGTGTTTTTATTGCATCCAATTGGCATACCCCTGTATTCATCTATTCCTGCTATTGGTTTATCTGTTCCATTAGTTGTTTTAAAATCGTATTTTTCACCGTTACCAGCATTGGCAATATAGTCGTTAAACATAGTCAGATTATTTCCAATAATATTATCTAAAAAATTTAAACCACTTTGGCCTTTCGGATTGATAACACTACCGATTGCCCAAGCTCCTTTGCCATTATTAGCATCGCTGTTGTAAAAAGAAGTCGTAGAACTTGATATACCAATAGAATTGCCTCTTACCGTATAATTGCCTTCTTTGTCTTTCGTATAGACGTAGATATTCCTGTCTTTATTCAATTCCCCGCCAATAACTCGATATGTCCCGTCTTCATTTTGGACTACACGGGTTTCTCTACCGTCTGGGTCAATAAGATTCACGGGATTATCCCCACAATACGCATACGGGCTGACGGAATAGTATTTTTCTGCCAGCGGATCAGGGGTGGTGAACCGCATAAGGGCGGGATACATTCCTCGTGCTCCGTAATCGTACGTGTTGTAACCATGCATTTCCATAAATTCTTTGCCGTTGTATTTTTTTGTTCCTAAGAGTCCTTACAAAAATAATGTTTTTATTTGAATTAATATTTTTATTTTTTAAAGAATACAATTCTTTATAATAAATTGAGTGTGATTGCCTCTCGAACTTATTCGTTTTGTTTACAAAAAATCACACCCAATCAATGCTTTTATTTTAGAAATCATTGCTAATGGGGCGTTGCCTCAAACCCCACTCACTTTTTTATCTTGACATAAAAAAGTAAGCAAAAAACGTCAAGACTGTGTCCGCTTCGCTCGAAAAATGGGCGTTCGTTGGCTAAAATCTTCTAAACTCGCTCCTTCGTTGCTCAAACAGAGAAGATTTTTTAACGCCAATTTCAGTGCTTTTTCGGCTCACCGGGCAAGGTCACTTTTCAACCTTATTTTAATTTTATTTGCAACCTTCATAGTGAGGAATCTAACACCAAAATATAACCTTATTCGCTTATTAAAAGCAATATTGAAAATCTGGAGATTTTATTTTTAACTGGACCTTGCCCGGAGGCTACACCGAACAGGGGATAAAAAGAACAAAATAAGAGGAAAAATGTGCTTTTAAATTCTTTTTGAGCGGCAAAGAAACTGGTTGCCCAAGCTGACCCATAATCATTTTGTAGAGGTAGGGCATAGAGTGGCAATTCCCTTTGTGGGTTTGCATCAAAGTTGAAACAAACATATTCGACCAATCTTTCTTTCCTGCAAAGTCATCAAAATTGTAGGTGAAAGGTTCGTGAGTAACAACTCCCCTTTCGGTTGTTATTGGAATTGAATCCGTCATGTACACAAACACGGCGCATTGCGCCGTGGCTCTTTCTTTATCTTTCTCGGGGTATTGAATGTTGCCCGAAGCGATTATTCCTCTACAAATGGAAGTATTAAAACTGACGGCATCATCAAAAGCTGCTTTGTCTAACTGATTGTCAAAATAGGCGTTTTTCGGTTAGATAGACGGCTTGTTGAAAATTGATTGGTTTTGTTCCTGTCAACATGCTATCTACCAAATTGAAAGTATTTTCGTAGATTCTTTCTTTGTTCTGAGCGTTGATTGAACTATAAGAAAGAACAATAACAAATGCTATTAGTTGCTTAATCTTCATTCTATGAATTTTATATCTTGATATTTATTTCATTTGACTTAATATTCTCTTGAATTAAACTCTTAGAATCTGTTTTAAAACAAATTCCTTCTAAATACCACTCAACAAAAAACTTATAATGCTTTCCTTTTATCAAATGTGGAAAAACATCTTTTTTAAGTAATTTGAAATCTTGATTATACTTCTCATTTGGTTTTAGAAATAGAGAATTCTTACAATCAATTGTGATACAATCTAAGTCAGCAGCATAAGACGTACAAGGGAAAAAATTATGTGACTTATGATTTTGTAAATCAATAAAGGGTATCTTTATGAGACCATAACATATGTCATTTTTCTTTGGTAAGTAAGTCGTAATTGGCTGATTTGATATATTTGTAATTCTGAGACAAAAACTTATACTATTCTTTGTCGTCAGACAATCATCAATCTCAATTTTAAGCTTTTTATCTTGTCCAAACAAGATGGAATTGATAACTAATAATCCCAATATTAATCTATATTTCCTCATGTTTGCAATTTTAAGGGTTAAGTGGTAGTCGTGGAGTAACAATCTGTTGAACTGAAAGCAAAGGTACTGCTGGAGTTGCTAATGGTTGGGGTTGAATTGATTGCCAATAGCCATTCACATTTGAGCGATTAATATCCTTCCCAAAGGCATTTATCTCAAAAGCTTTACCAGAATCTGGACCGAAATTACCATCAAAAGTATTACTTGTAGTTAAATTGCCAACATGTGTGAATTCATGAAAAGTTGTAGACTCAACCATAATAGTGCCAACTTGCCTGTCCTTTCCAGTTTGAGCATTTTCCAGCATACCAACTACATTATCATCTAATTTAATTATTCCATTTCCCCCATTAGCATTTGTCAACTTGCCTGTTTTTGCATCTGGAAATCCAAGTGTCTGTCCATTTGTTTTTGTATTCTTTGTGTCTAAATTGGCAACATCTACTCTAGGTCCTTTTCCAAACGTCAACATAGTCTCTATTTGTTTCTCACTCAATCCACTCTTTTCCATAAATGCTTTTTTAAATTCTGAACTTTTATTAGCCCATTCGTTTGAAAGGTTTTTCATATAATTTGTGAGTTCGGGATATTTTTCTTGCATCTTTTTAGTCATTACAACTCTACCATCAGGATCAACAAATCTCACAGGATTATTTAGACAATATGCATAAGGGCTAATGGAATAGTATTTTTCTGCCAGCGGATCAGGGGTGGTGAACCGCATAAGGGCGGGATACATTCCTCGTGCTCCGCAATCGTACGTGTTGTAACCATGCATTTCCATAAATTCTTTGCCGTTGTATTTTTTGTTCCTAAGAGTCCTTACAAAAATAATGTTTTTATTTGAATTAATATTTTTTTGTTTTGTTTACAAAAAAATCACACCCAATCAATGCTTTTATTTTAGAAATTATTGCCAATGGGGCTTTGTCCCAAACCTCACTCACTTTTTTAACTTGACATAAAAAAAGTAAGCAAAAAACGTCAAGACTGTGTCCGCTTCGCTCGAAAAATGGGCGTTAGTTGGCTAAAATCTTCTAAACTCGCTCCTTCGTCGCTCAAACAGAGAAGATTTTTTAACACCAACTTCACTGATTTTTCGGTTCACCGGACAAGGTAAATTTTCAACCTTATTTTAATTTTATTTGCAACCTTCATAATGAGGAATCTAACACCAAAATATAAACCTTATTCGCTTATTAAAAGCAATGTTGAAAATCGGGAGATTTTATTTTTAACTCGGCGTTGCCTGGAGGCTACGCCGAACAGGGGTAAAGAAACAAAAAAGAGGAAAAATGTGCTTTTAAATTCTTTTTGATCGGCAAAGTCATCGAAATTGTAGGTAAAAGGTGTGTGAATAACCGTTCCATTATTTGTAGCTACTGGAATTGAATCTGTCATAAAGACGAATACGGCGCATTGAGCCGTTGCTTTTTCTTTGTCTTTTTCGGGGTATTCAATGTTTGCCCGAAGCAATAATTCCTCTGCAAATGGAAGTGTTGAATCTAATTGCGTCATTGAATGCTTGTTCCTCTAATTGATTATTTAAGTAAGCATTTTCAGTTATAAATACAGTATGTCTAAAATCTAAAGGTTTTACATTTAAAAGCATATTGCTAATTTTCAAATATGAATTTTGATAATCTAATTCGGAACTTTGCATTTTGTTAGTTATACCAAACAAGAAAAAAACAAGATTAACTTTGATATTTTATTAATATTCATACGAAAAATTTTTGTCAATACCTTTTATCAACATTTCAATGTAGTTAATAAATTTCTCATCTCTTATTACCAGATCGTTGATACAATATCCATATCTTGAGACACAAATAGTATCATTGTAATTTGATTTCCTATATAATATGATTTTTGCTCGCGAGTCAAGTATATAATTTCTAAGTGTGTCTTTAACTCCACAGTAAAGTTTCTTTTCAAAATTGGTTATTTTTTTTCTGTTTGTGATTGTAATCTTTTTGTAATCACCTGCAAGTTCAAAATTATCACAACATATTTTCGAATCAGTTAATGTAGTAAAATCAATATATTTTATCTGAATCTTTTGAATTTCTTCTTTCTGACCAAATGCTAAACAATTATAGCATAACGTAATTATAATTGTATAAATAATTTTTGTCATATTGATTGATTTATGGGTTGAGTTGATCTTCTTTTTTCTTTGGTGCAGTAACAACAGCTTCTCCTGTTGACGTGGGATCACTAACTTTGATATAACCCTTCATTCTGTGATTTTTACGAGTAACTTCTCCATTTGAAATTTCTCCATGCTTTTTCGCAGTTTCTTGTTCTGATCCTTCAATTACCCTCTTTTCTTCAAGATTATCATATTGTTTATCTTCAATTGTTGCATTTTTTACAAACTCATCTTTTTTTGAATCAAACTGATTTGCATGATCAAGTTCGTGATTGAGAAGGGTTGCTGGAGATAATATTGCATTTTCATCTGTAAGTTTAGCTAAGTTTGGATTCCAAAGTATTGTTTTATCTTTTGATTGAAATTTATTCTGATTTCCAGTAGTCTCATTAATATAATAAACTTCTTTTGAATCATTCAGAGATTTTAAAAATCCATTAGTACCTTTGCTATTCATATATTTTACAGTTGCTGTAAATTTGTCCTTAAAATCTTGAGATACCTTTGGCGCAAACTTTACAAGTCTACCGTCTGGATCAATATACTTTACGGGATTGTTAGAACAATATGCATACGGGCTAATGGAATAGTATTTCTCCGCCAGCGGATCAAGGGTGGTGAACCGCATTATGGCGGGATACATTCCTCGTGCTCCGTAATCGTACGTGTCGTAACCATGCATCTCAACAAATTCTTTGCCGTTGTATTTTTTTTATTCCCAAGAGTCCTTACAAAAATAATGTTTTTATTTGAATTAATATTTTTTAAAGAATACAATTCTTTATAATAAATTTGAGTGTGATTGCCTCTCGAACTTATTCGTTTTGTTTACAAAAAAATCACACCCAATCAATACTTTTATTTTAGAAATCATTGCTAATGGGGCATTGCCCCAAACCCCACTCACTTTTTTATCTTGACATAAAAAAGTAAGCAAAAAACGTCAAGACTGTGCCCGCTTCGCTCGAAAAATGGGCGTTCGTTGGCTAAAATCTTCTAAACTCGCTCCTTCGTCGCTCAAACAGAAAAGATTTTTAACGCCAACTTCACTGATTTTTCGGTTCACAGGCTCATATCGATTCCAAAAAAATGCTGTTCAGTAACGTTAAATTTCAAACCTTATTTGCCATTAACCTTCGTAAGAAGAAAATTTTTGGTACAATTCTCTACCAAGATCTTTCAAAATTGCTGCTAATGACAGATGGTTTTTGTTAATAAAGAAAAAACAAATTCATTTTTTTGATTGAAAATTTTATCTTTGTTGAGCGAATCATTCATTGAATTTTCATCCAAAAAATTGTGGTATTTATGTTGTTAAAGAAACACGTAATATTTTTACTGTCTCTGCTGTTACCTTTGTCACTGCTGTCTGCTCAAAAAAATCCCGAAAACGAAAACAGACAAGAGACAGATGTCGCCCAACAATTAACGCCCGTTGCTCCACTTGCCGATTCCATTATCAACTACAGTAAATTATTCCTTCATACGCCCTATCGTTACGGTTCAGCCGGCGATTCTTCATTCGACTGTTCAGGCTTTACTTCTTACGTTTACCGCAACTTTGGCTACCTGCTACCGCACAACTCAGCACAGCAAGCCAAACAATCGGTTCCTGTGAAACGTGAAGAACTGCAACCCGGCGATTTGGTTTTTTTCTCCAGCCGTCGCTCAGGAAAGAAAAACATCGGTCATGTGGGAATAGTAGTGAAGGCGTACGACAACAATAATTTCGATTTTATTCATGCGGCTACCGGTGAAGGCGTAACCATTTCGAGTTCCGAAGAACCCTATTATAGTCGGAGATTTGTAAAAGCTGGACGTTTAGTGGATTCTTCTACATTACTTTGCCCCAACGACAAAATTTATTCTCTTCAACAGCCCAATTTATCTTCCTCTTCTTCTCCACAAAACGAAACGATAATACCTGCGAAATATCATCGCGTAAAATCGGGTGAAACCCTTTCCTCCATTGCTAAAAAATATGGAATTTCGGTAACCGAACTCAAACAAATCAATCGTTTGAAAGGAAACGTGATTCACCCGCATCAAAATCTAAAAATTAAGGAGGCTGTCATTCAGCAAAATTCTTTAGCTCTTGCCAATAATAGTGCAGTTATCGACGCTGAAAACGAAACTTCAGCTTTGCCTGCCCAGAGCCAAAATCGAGAGCCTGAAAGTACGGCTTCTTCGGTGCATAAAGTGGAAAAGGGAGAAACACTGTTCAGTATTTCAAAAAAATATGGAATTTCCATAGAGCAGTTGCAAAAAATTAATCAATTGTCAAACAGCAACATTCATCCGGGTCAGGAATTGCAACTAAGAGCAAATAAATCCACAATACAAAAAAACGAAACAGCGACAACTTATACCGTAAAACACGGTGAAACACTTTCGTCGGTGGCAAAAAAACTTGGCATATCGGTAGAAGAATTGAAAGAATGGAATCAACTGAATGGGAATAATCTTCGTATAGGACAAAAATTGATTATCGACAAATCACAAACAACAGCTTCAGCCCCGAAAAAAGAAAACCAAATCATTCATAGCGTGGTTTCAGGCGAATCGCTTCATTCCATTGCCCGAAAATACGGCTGCAAAATGGAAAATATTAAAGTCTGGAATCATAAGTCGAACAACGACATCAAAGCCGGAGAAAAACTGATTCTCTATCCGCAAAACATTTAATCAAGTCAGACAAATCGGTTTCCCATCTGAAGGATAATCAATCAAAAAGAGTTTTCAACACTTCCAGTGAATGAATCTCGTGAAAATCGGGAAGATGAAAACGATAATAGCTTATTATATCTTCCAATAATTTTTCTCTTTGCTGGCGGGACAACTTAATTTCAGTCATGTGTTCGTAGTCGGTACGCAGCAGCTGAGCCATTTTTTCAGCTTCATCGGCAATAAGATAATGATGATGAGCAGGTGGAGAAGACAAAAAAACACCGTTTACCAAATCAAAAAAAAGTGTGGAATGCCGATCGGTATTAGGTTCAAAGCCCAGATATCGAGAAAGTTTGAGTAAAAATACGAGATGAAAATTTGCCGTGCTTTGCTCACTATGATCCAAAAACTCCAATGATTGCCGTAAAAAAAGATAGAGAGATTCATCGGCTTCGCTCTGTGACAAAACTTTCAAAAGAATTTCAGCAATAAACAGGGCAATAGAACGCTTGACAGGATCAATGGTTAGGCTTTTATAAGGAACCAGCATTCTAACATCCTTCATTTGCTGAATATTTTTTCGCATATCGTGCGAAACTTCCAGTTCCACAATGGATAAGGGTTGAAAAAAAACAGGTTTCCACGAAGACTTTTTTCTTCCTCTGCCATAAATCATGTAAGAAACTCGTCCAAACTGACGGGTGAATATGGTTACAATGGCAGAATTGTCCGAATACTTGATTGAATGAAAAACTATACCTTCGGTTTTGACTTGCACGGGTTGATCCTTTTATGAGAACAAATGTAGGAGAAAAATTCCGTTTTCTCCATTCCTTCGAGTAAGAAACAATGAATTTATTTTTTATAAAAAAGAAAGGAAATCAGCTTCCGAACAACAATTAAAATTAAGCAATTACCAATACCGATGAAAAATTAAAATATTTAAAACAAAGTCTTTGATATTTCAAAAATCTGCCGTATATTTGCACCCGCAATTGTGCAAAACGGTTGACGTTTTCATAATATTTTGGCCCATTCGTCTATCGGTTAGGACGCAAGATTTTCATTCTTGAAAGAGCAGTTCGATTCTGCTATGGGCTACAATTTTCAACACTTTAATATTTCAGTAAAAAATGGCTAACAATAATTCAGCTATTAAAAGAATTCGTCAGGCAAACAAAAAAAGGCTACACAACAGGTTCTACATCAAATCGACCCGTACGGCAATCAAAAGATTACGTACTACTACCGACAAGGAAAAGGCCGCAGAATTGTTGCCTCAGGTTTCATCCATGCTCGACAAGCTGGCTAAACGCAATATGATTCACAAAAATAAAGCCAATAACTTAAAATCGAAACTGGCTATTCATGTGAACAAGCTGGCGTGAACCGGTATAAAGAACGATTTTTAAGAGCTCTTCATCGACAGGTGAAGAGCTCTTTTGTTTACAGTTTTTCCCCAAAAGCCAAATCTCCGGCATCCCCCAACCCCGGAATAATATAGGAATGACTGTTAATTTCGGGATCGATGGCTGCTGCCCAGACAGTAGTAATATCTTTGGGAAAATGAGTAGTGATATAATTTATAGCCTGTCGGCTGGCTATGACGGTAGCAATATGAATTTTAGACGGAAATCCTTTGGTGGTAAGCGCTGAAAAGGTTTGCTCCATTGAACTGCCGGTAGCCAACATGGGATCAGTGAGAATCAAAGTTTTTCCTTCCAAACCGGGAGATGCGATGTATTCGACAAAAATATCGAAATTTTCCGAATCCCTGTATTTTCTATACGCAGAAACAAAAGCATTTTCCGAAGCATCGAAATAATTTAAAAAACCTTGATGGAAAGGAAGACCGGCACGAAGAATAGTAGAAATTACCACTTTTTCGTCGATAATCTGCACAGGTGCAATTCCCAGGGGAGTTTGTACTTTTTCCTCTACATAATTCATGGCTTTACTTATTTCGTAAGCCATTATTTCTCCGATTCTCTCCATATTACGCCTGAAACGCATGGAATCTTTTTGGATTTCTACCGACCGGATTTCTTTTATAAACTGATTTAAAATTGAATTGTTTTCTGACAGATTTATAATTTTCATATATTGACCAACATCAAAAAAATTTATTTATCTACTCTCTCCACCAAATCAACAGTTATTACTGCTTATCTTTTTCTCTTATTTCCACCCGACGAATTTTTCCGCTGATGGTTTTGGGCAATTCGTCCACAAATTCAATAATTCGGGGATATTTATAAGGAGCAGTAACTTTTTTTACATGATTCTGCAGTTCTTTTATCAACTCCTCTCCCGCCTTGTCTTTGTATTCTTTGGCAAGTATTACCGTTGCTTTCACCACTTGGCCGCGCAATTCATCAGGAACTCCTGTAATGGCACATTCAACTACTGCCGGATGAGTCATCAGTGCGCTTTCTACTTCGAAGGGGCCAATGCGATAACCGGAGCTTTTAATTACATCATCGGTTCTGCCAACAAACCAAAAATAACCATCTTCATCTTTCCAAGCCATATCACCGGTATGATAAACATTTCCACGAAAAGCCTCGCGTGTCAGTTCTTCGTTTCGATAGTAACCTTTAAACAAACCAACCGGATAATTCTTGTCAAGCTTTATCACAATTTCTCCTTGTTCTCCCACTTCAGCCGAACGTCCATCCGGCATTTGGATATCCACATCATAGTGTGGACCCGGTAATCCCATTGAACCGGGTTTGGGTTCGATCCATGGAGTAGTGTACACGCAAACGGTTGTTTCACTCTGTCCATAGCCTTCATGCAGTTTAATACCTGTCAATTCATAAAGTTTTTCGTAAACCGAAACATTCAAGGCCTCTCCTGCCGTGGTTGCATATTCCAGCGAAGACAAATCATATTTGCTTATATCTTCCCTGATCAGAAAACGGAAAATCGTGGGAGGCGCACAGAGAGAAGTTACATGATGTTTTTCGATCATCTCGAGCATATTCGCCGGAGTAAATTTCTCATGGTCATATACAAACACACAAGCGCCAACAATCCACTGACCGTAAATTTTTCCCCAAAGCGCTTTCAGCCAGCCGGTATCAGCTATGGTCAAATGAATACTGTTTTCATGCAAATTGTGCCAATATTTGGCCGTAATAATGTGTCCCAATGGATAAAGACAATCGAGCAAAACCATTTTGGGATTCCCTGTTGTTCCTGAAGTGAAACTGATAATCAGCGGATCGGTATTTTCGTTCACATGATGAATGGGTGTAAAGGGAGCTGCTTCGTCAATTCCCTTGTGAAAATCGAGCCTGTTTTCCGGCACAACAGGACCTACAGAAATAAGAATTTTCACAGTAGGCGATTCAGCCATTGAATCATTTATGTGACTCACAATAGGTTCTTCCCCCACAGCAACTATTGCCTTAATGTCAGCAGCGTTGTTACGGTAGATTAAATCCTTCGGCGTAAGCAAATGTGTGGCAGGAATGGTAATAGCGCCCAATTTGTGCAGTGCCAGAATAGTGAACCAGAACTCGTATCGACGCTTGAGAATTGCCATTACCACATCGCCTTTTCCTATTCCCAGACTTTGAAAGTAGGAAGCAGTTTGGTCGCTGTACTTTTTCATTTCAGCAAAAGAAAATTCTCTGCATTCACCCTTATCATTGGTCCAAATCATGGCACGTTTATCAGGTTCTTTGGCAGCCCATTCGTCTATAACATCGTAAGCAAAATTAAAATGCTCGGGAATAATTAATCGATAATTGGCTTTAAAATCATCAAAATCCTTAAATTCAGTTTGTTTTAAAAATTTTTCCAACATATTTTTGATAAATTAATAACGGTAAGTTTAATTAAAAATTAAGCTATATCCCTATGATAAAATATAGCTTAGAAAAAAGTTTTTCTGTGTAACGATTAAATGATAATAGCCAGAAATTTAACTTTTTTCCCGTTCATGGCTTTCATCCCATGCGGACGTGTTGCATCAAAATAAATGCTGTCACCTTCGTTCAGCATCAGGTCGTTGCCGGCAATGCGCAGCAGCAAAGTTCCTTCCAGTACATAATTAAATTCCTGATTGAAGTGGGTATTCAACGTAATAGGCTGGTCGTTCGGCTCCACAGTAACTTCAAAAGGTTCCGCTTTGGGATGACGAAATCCATAAGCAAGCGCCTGATATTTATAGGCTTTTGTCCTCTCAACGCTGGCGCCCGTCCCTTTACGGGTAACAAAGAAAACCTGCGCATGTGGATCATCTCCAACAAGCAGGGCTGTGGTGTCAATGCCAAAAGTATCGGCAGCCTGACAAATAAAACTCATCGGTATATCGTATTCGCCCGATTCGTATTGTTGATATTCTTCAGTTGGAACACCACATTTTTCAGCAGCCTTTTCTTGGGTTAATTCAAGCGATTCGCGCAATGCACGTAATCTTTCGGCAATTTGTTTAATTTGAATATTCATGGATGTAAAACTTAAAAAAAATTATGTTTTTGCAGAATATATTTTTATCATTTGGAATAAGATGCTTTCAATCCTTTGATGACAGCATTGGAAAATCCATTGGCTTCCATTTCGTTCAACCCTTTTATGGTAAAGCCTCCCGGTGTAGTAACCTTGTCGATTTCCCATTCCGGATGGGAATGATGAACGTCAAGCAAATCCACTGCACCTCTCACGGTTTGAATAACTGCTTCCTGAGCCAACTGAGGCGATATCCCCATTTCCACTGCACCCGCTATTGAAGCTCTCACATAACGTAATGCATAAGCTATTCCGCAGGATGTTAAAGCCATAAAAGCATCCATCTGATTTTCGGCTACGAGAAATGCTTTCCCCAAAACATTAAAAATTTCCAGCAATAACTGTTTCTGCTCTTCGTGCGCATTAAACGATGAAATAACGGATACTCCCTGTCCTATTTCTACGGCAACATTGGGAATAACGCGGAAAAACACTCCGTCATTATCAAAAAAATGCGTCAGGGTTTCAAAACTAACACCTGCCGCAATGGATATTATTACTTGCTTTTTATAATCGATGCTCTTACTTATTTCTTTGGCTACTGTTTCAACCAGCCATGGCTTCACAGCCAGTAAAACAATATCGGCCTGTCTGATGACTTCCCGATTGGAAGTGGTTACCGTAAAATGCGAATCAAAAGCAGTGAGTTGATTCAACTTTTCCTGAGAAATATCGCTAATGCCGATATTTTCAGCAGCCATTATTTTTGATTGCGCCCATCCGCGTGCCAACGCACCACCCATATTTCCCGCTCCAATAATGGCAATTTTTAAATTTTTGATTTCCATTAGCCGATTAAAATTAATAAATATACGAGAACTTCATGAACCAAATGCAAACTTACATAAAATTTTGGACTTATTTTTCGCAGTCTAAGAAAAAGTATTTTTTTTTAATACTGTTCTTTTATCACCGAAGGAAAATCATTAAGTTTTCCTAAATTAAGTATTGAATGCAATCGACTGATTTTTAAAAAATTTCTTTGAAAATATTAAAGATTTGGGTAAAACCTTCCAAAAAATGTTTTTTCATGATATTTGGTTGAGAAATTAAACTTAAGAGCTCGAAAATTTGTTTTAATGATAAAATTAAATCTCAAACTTATGAAAACAAATGTAGGTTCAACCGACAAAGTTGTACGTTTGGCATTGGCTATCGTGCTGATTGTTCTTTTTTACAAAAGCATTTTATCCGGCATTTTGGGCATTATTGCTCTCATCGTTGCTTTTGTGCTTACTCTGACTTCGCTGATTGGATTCTGTCCACTTTACACGCTTTTTGGTATTAACACTGCAAAGAAAAAGGAGCAGGGTGAAAACACAAAACAACTCAACGAAAAAAAGCAGCCTAAAAAATGATTTGATAAATGAATGTACAGAATTTGAATTTTTTTAGCACGTGAAATTTATTTGTCAATCAATGAAAAGCTCGAAAAGAATTGGGTGAAAAGATTTTTTCCAATTACTTAAAAATTTCTTTAATTAAACCCCATGTTCCTTTGAGAATCCGTCAAAAATTCGTAAATTTGCACGGTTTTTTAAGTAACTAATCTCTTAAAACTTAAATAAAATGATTAAAGTAGGTATTAATGGTTTTGGCCGCATCGGACGTTTGGTGTTCCGTGCAGCCCAGGAAAGAAACGATATTGAAATCGTTGCTGTGAACGATCCTTTTTTAGATAAGGATTATCTGATCTACATGTTGAAATTTGACAGCGTACATGGCAAATTTCAGGGAACAGCTGAAAATAAGGATGGAAAATTATTAATCAATGGAAAAGAAGTTTTGTTCTTTGCCGAAAAAGATCCAGCTAACATTGGTTGGGGCGCCGCAGGAGCAGAATATGTAGTTGAATCAACTGGTGTATTTACCACCGTTGAAAAAGCTTCTGCACACCTGAAAGCCGGTGCAAAAAAAGTGGTTATTTCTGCTCCATCAAACGATGCTCCCATGTTTGTGTGTGGTGTAAACCTTGACGCATACACCAAAGATATGGATATCGTTTCCAATGCTTCTTGTACTACCAACTGTTTAGCTCCACTTGCCAAAGTAATTCACGACAATTTCGGAATTGTAGAAGGATTGATGACAACCATTCATGCCGCAACCAACACACAAAAAACAGTTGATGCTCCATCAAACAAAGACTGGAGAGGTGGCCGTTCGATTTTGAACAACATCATTCCTTCTTCCACCGGAGCTGCAAAAGCTGTAGGAAAAGTTATTCCTTCGCTGAACGGCAAACTGACGGGTATGTCAATGCGTGTTCCGACTGCTGATGTTTCAGTAGTTGACCTTACCGTTCGCCTGGAAAAAGCTGCTACTTACGAAGAAATCAAAGCTGCTGTTAAAGCTGCTTCCGAAAATGAAATGAAAGGCATTTTGGGCTATACCGAAGATGCTGTTGTTTCAACCGATTTCATTCACGATCCCAGAACTTCAATTTTTGATGCCAATGCCGGTATTGCATTGAACAGCAATTTCGTTAAACTAGTTAGCTGGTATGATAACGAATGGGGTTATTCAAACAAAGTTCTCGATTTAATCTGCCACATGGACAGCGTTAAATAAAGAGCTTTTTACAGATAAAATTGAATAGTTTTTTTAAACTCTCTCAAAATTTATTTTTGGGAGAGTTTTTTGTTTCAACTTCTACCTACAAAAAAAGGGAACAACTTGAGTTCCCCTTATTTTATAATATCAAAAAGATGCGAGTTTATTATTCAGCTGCAGGTGTCTGATTTTCAATAGTAGCGTCTTCAGCGAGAGGCTTAGCAGCTGAAACTTCAGAAGTTGCAGCGGCTGCCTGAACTTCACTTTCTGCCGCTTTCTTTCTTGAAGAAGAACGACGTGTGCGCGTAGATTTCTTGGAAGCTTTATCCTTCAGCATGTTTTCGTTATAATCAACGAGCTCAATAATACACATCTCTGCATTATCTCCCAATCGGAAACCGGTTTTCAAAATACGGGTATAACCACCCGGACGATTGGCAATTTTCACCGAAATATTTTGAAACAGTTCAGTCACTGCTTCTTTGTTTTGCAAGTAACTGAAAACCAAACGTCTCGATTGAGTCGAATCTTCCTTAGCTCTAGTCAAAAGAGGTTCCACATACACTCTTAAAGCTTTAGCCTTTGGAAGGGTTGTAGAGATTCTTTTGTGTAAAATCAACGATGAAGCCATATTGGACAATAAAGCTTTCCTGTGAGAAGAAGTACGACTTAAATGGTTGAATTTCTTATTATGTCTCATCTCTTTTAATCTTTATCTAATTTATACTTTGAAACATCCATCCCGAAGGAAAGATTTAAACTAATCAATTTATCTTCCAGCTCGGCAAGCGATTTTTTACCAAAATTGCGGAACTTCAACAAGTCGTTGCGTTGAAAACTGCAAAGCTGTCCCAACGTTTCAATATCTGCAGCTTTCAAACAATTCAAAGCCCTGACAGAAAGTTCCAAATCGGTAAGTTTAGTTTTCAACAACTGCCGCATGTGAAGAACTTCTTCGTCAAATTCACTTGTTGTTTCTCCTTCCACAGTTTCCACTGCTATTTTCTCATCGGAGAACAGCATAAAGTGCTGAATTAAAATTTTTGCTGCTTCTTTCAATGCCTCCTTAGGATGAATAGAACCATCGGTAAAAATTTCTATGACCAACTTTTCGTAATCTGTAACCTGTTCTACACGATAATTTTCGATGGTGTATTTTACGTTACGGATAGGTGTAAAAATTGAATCAATAGGAATAACGCCTATTTCAAGATTAGGAGTCCGGTTTTCTTCAGCCGGAACATATCCACGTCCCTTATTGATGGCAATATCAATTTGGAAACTTCCTTTCGGATCGAGTTCACAAATGATGAGATCCGGATTGAGGACTTCAAAACCAGTAAGATGTTTGCCAATATCGCCGGCTTTAAAAACTGTTGTGTCCGAAACGGTAATCGAAACTTTTTCGTTATCAACCCCTTCTACCACTTGTTTGAAGCGTACCTTTTTTAAATTAAGAATAATGTTGGTAACATCATCAATCACTCCCGGAATGGTAGAATATTCATGATCTATTCCTTCGATTTTGATAGAAGTGATGGCAAAACCTTCCAAAGAAGACAAGAGAATACGGCGTAACGCATTGCCAATGGTAATGCCATAACCGGGTTCCAGAGGGCGAAATTCAAATTTACCATGAAAATCGTCTGCCTCCAGCATAATAACCTTTTCGGGTTTTTGAAATGCTAATATAGACATGAATTTACAAATTATTTAGAGTATAACTCAACGATTAAATGTTCTTTTATATTTTCAGGGATATCCTCTCTCTCGGGGATATGCAGGTATGTTCCTGAAAGGGTTGAAGCATTCCATTCTATCCACGGATATTTGCTGTGGTTAAATCCGTTCAACGAATTCTGAATCACTTCCATTGATTTATCTTTTTCGCGAACGCCCACAACCTGACCGGGTTTAACCTGATAAGAAGGAATGTTAACAACTTTCCCATCCACCGTGATGTGCTTATGACTCACCAACTGACGAGCAGCTGCACGAGTAGGAGCCATGCCCATTCTGAAAACCAGATTATCGAGGCGCGATTCCAACATTTGCAGTAAAATCACACCCGTTACTCCGGAAGCACGACGCGCACGTTCGTAAATGATATGAAATTGTTTTTCGAGAACTCCATAGGTATATTTTGCTTTTTGTTTTTCGCGTAACTGAATACCATATTCAGAAGTTTTCTTTCTTCGGTTGTTCCCATGCTGACCGGGAGGATAGTTTTTTTTGCTCAATACTTTATCGGGTCCAAAAATAGCTTCACCAAACTTGCGTGCTATTTTTGTTTTAGGTCCAATATATCTTGCCATTTCTTTTTAAATAATTGATTGTTATAATTAATTTTTATCAGGTATCGACATTAATAAATATTACTTCAGCCGCCATTGCAGAGAGGAAAAACTTGCAATGAATTTCTTAATTTTACCTGTCGACGCTACCTTTTTTGAATACATACAAAAAATGAAAAGTCAATGTTATACTCTTCTCCTCTTCGGAGGACGACAACCATTGTGTGGTAGCGGAGTTACATCAACAATTTCTGTTATTTCAATTCCTACCCCGTTAACAGTTCTAATCGCAGATTCACGTCCGTTACCAGGTCCCTTGACATAAGCTTTCACCTTGCGTAAACCTAAATCGAACGCTATTTTTGCACAATCTTGTGCTGCCATTTGTGCGGCATAAGGAGTGTTTTTCTTCGAACCTCTGAATCCCATTTTCCCGGCAGAAGACCAAGAAATAACCTCACCATTTTCGTTGGTCAGAGAAATAATAATGTTGTTGAAAGATGAATGAACATGCAATTGACCTGCGGCATCCACCTTCACTACTCTCTTTTTGGCTGCAACTGTTTTCTTTGCCATAATAATTTATATCTTCTTTTACTGATGATTTTAATTTCCAGTTATATTGTTATTTCGTCGCTTTTTTCTTGTTTGCAACAGTTTTTTTCTTTCCTTTCCGTGTGCGGGCATTGTTTTTTGTGCTTTGCCCCCTTACCGGCAAACCAAGACGATGGCGAATGCCACGATAGCAACCTATATCCATCAATCGTTTGATATTCAGCTGAACTTCTGAGCGCAAATCTCCTTCAACCTTATACTCGGAAGAAATTATTTCCCTGATTTTTGCGGCTTGATCATCTGTCCAGTCTTTCACTTTAATATCTCTGTCAACACCGGCCTTACTTAAAATTTTATTTGCGCTGCTACGACCAATTCCAAAAATATAAGTCAACGCAATTTCACCTCTCTTATTCTGAGGTAAGTCTACTCCAACAATTCTTATTGCCATACTAAAATTTTTTGCATGTAAATTAATTAACCCTGACGTTGTTTGAATCGGGGATTCTTCTTATTAATCACGTAAAGACGACCTTTTCGGCGAACGATTTTGCAATCTTCAGAACGTTTCTTTATAGATGCTCTCACTTTCATCTCTGATAGTATTATTTTATTTGTATCTAAATGTAATTCTTCCTTTGGTTAAATCATACGGGGATATTTCAACTTTCACCTTATCTCCCGGTAAAATTTTAATGTAATTCATCCTCATTTTGCCGGAAATATGGGCTGTAATAATGTGACCGTTTTCAAGTTCAACACGAAACATGGCATTCGATAATGCTTCAATTATCGTACCGTCCTGTTCTATCGCTGTTTGTTTGGCCATAAAATTTAAATTGCTTTATCTCCTAAAACTTGTTCTATATATTCAAAACTTGATAAAATATCGGCTTCTCCTTGACGAATGGCTATAGCATGTTCAAAATGAGCTGCAGGTTTTCGGTCCAATGTACGGGTAGTCCATCCATCCCTCTCAAAAACTATATGTCGGGTTCCCATATTAATCATAGGCTCTATACAAATTACCATTCCAGATTTAAGCATAACACCGTTACCCTTTCGTCCATAATTCGGGACTTCCGGTGCTTCATGCATCTCTCTGCCCAAGCCATGTCCAATCATTTCCCGAACTACCGAATAACCACGATCTTCACAATAACTCTGCACAGCATAACCAATATCACCTATGCGATGTCCTTCACGCGCCTGCTCAATCCCTTTGTATAAAGATTCTTTGGTTGTTCTGAGAAGAGTTACAATTTGCGGATCCACTTCTCCAACACAAAATGTATAGGCAGAATCGCCATGAAATCCATTAATGTATGCACCGCAGTCAATCGAAATTATATCACCTTCCTTTAAAAAAACCTTATCAGAAGGAATTCCATGTACAATTTGTTCGTTTACCGAAGTGCAAATGGAATTTGGGTATCCGTTATAACCAAGAAAACTGGGTTCTGCGCCATGATCCCGTATAAATTCATTGGCAATTCGATCAAGTTCCAGCGTGCTGATTCCCGGTGCAACATGTTTTGCAAGTTCAGCTAACGTTTTAGCTACTAACTGATTACTAATTCGAAGTAATTCTATCTCTTCTTCCGATTTGAGATAAATCATTTTTTAATTTTTTCTTTTTTAATACGCAGAAACTCCACTCGTCCGCCCTTTGATACGCCCTGACTTCAGCAATCCGTCATAATGTCGCATCAACAAATGACTTTCGATTTGTTGCAAAGTGTCCAGCGTAACACCAACTAAAATTAACAAAGAAGTTCCTCCAAAAAATTGTGCAAATGCATGGTTGACACCAAAAATACTCGCAAATGCCGGCATAATGGCTATGATAGACAAAAAAATTGAACCGGGCAAAGTGATTCTGGACATAATCATATCGAGATATTCTGCCGTCTTTTTCCCAGGTTTTACACCGGGAATAAAGCCATTATTGCGTTTCATTTCTTCAGCCATTTGCGTCGGATTAATTGTTATAGCCGTATAGAAATAGGTAAACAAAATAATCAGAATAGCAAAAACAAAATTGTACCAAAAACCAGTATTGTTCATAAAGGCACCAACAAATCCCCGCATGGATTCGGAGTTAGAAAATCCTACAATTGTAATAGGAATAAACATAATAGCTTGAGCAAAAATAATCGGCATAACTCCTGCTGCATTTATTTTCAGAGGAATATACTGTCTTACGCCTCCATACTGTTTGTTTCCAACCACTCGTTTAGCATATTGCACAGGTACTTTTCTTGTACCCTGAACCAGCATAATGGAAGCTCCAATAACCAGCAAAAGGAAAAGAATTTCAACAATAAACATGATCAAACCACCACCAACATCCGTCAAACGAGAAGCAAATTCTCTTACAATTGCTCCCGGTAATCGGGCAATGATACCTACCAAAATAATGAAGGATATTCCGTTTCCAATTCCTCTGTCGGTGATTCGTTCACCAAGCCACATAACAAACATGCTGCCTGCACAGAGAATAATGGTAGAAGTGGCCTGAAAGAAAAATCCTGAAGGTAAGGCTGAGCCTGCTTGTCGTAACTGAACACTTAAATTTACCAAATATGACGGTCCTTGCAAAAGTAAAATACCAACGGTAAGATAACGGGTAATCTGATTCATTTTCCGTCTACCGCTTTCACCTTCACGTTGCATTTTCTGAAAATAAGGAACTGCTATTGTAAGCAACTGAACTACAATGGAAGCCGAAATATAAGGCATGATACCCAGAGCAAAAACGGAAGCATTGGCAAAAGCTCCTCCTGAAAACATATCCAGCAAAGCCAGCAGACCGCCACTGGTTTGAGATTTAAGTGCAGTTAATGCTTGTGGATTAATACCGGGAAGAACTACATAAGAACCAAACCGATAAATCATGACAAACAACAAAGTTGTCAGCAATCGGCTGCGCAAATCTTCTATCTTCCAAATATTTTTAAGTGTCTCAATAAGTTTATTCATACTTATGAAATTTTAACTGCCGTTCCACCAGCTTCAACAATTGCCTTCTCTGCAGATTTGGAAAAAGCATGAGCTTCAACCTCTATTTTAACGTTCAATTTCCCGCGTCCTAAAATTTTTACTAATTCGTTTTTGGATACATAACCAGCCTGACGCAATTCATCAATTCCAATTTTTGATAATTGATCTTTTTGAGCCAAAATTTCAAGAGTATCGAGATTGATCGCTTTATATTCAATTCTGCTAATATTTTTAAAACCAAATTTGGGTAAACGTCTTTGAATAGGCATTTGACCACCTTCAAAACCAATTTTATGAACATACCCCGAGCGAGATTTTGCTCCCTTGTGTCCACGGGTCGAAGTTCCGCCCATTCCCGAGCCCGAACCTCTACCTTTTCTTTTATTTGTCTTTACCGAGCCAGCAGCGGGGGTTAAATTATGTAAATCCATATCTCCTTTTATTAAAGATTAAAATTTATTTTTACTCAACAATCTTCACCAGATGTTTCACTTTTTCGACCATTCCTAAAATCTGTGGAGTAGTCTCATGTTCAACAACATCATTTATTTTATGTAATCCGAGAGCTTCTAAAGTCAACTTTTGAGCTTTAGGAGATTTTATTTTACTCTTAACTTGTTTAATTTTAATGGTTGCCATGATTATCTGAAATTAACCGTTAAAAACCTTATCCAAAGAAACCTTTCTGTTCTGAGCAACAGTATGTGCGTCGCGCAATTCGGATAGAGCCGCGATTGTAGCTTTCACCAAATTATGAGGATTGGATGAACCCTTTGATTTTGCTAACACATCGGTAATACCGACACTTTCGAGTACTGCGCGCATAGCACCTCCGGCAGTTACTCCGGTACCTGAAGATGCAGGCTTAATAAAGACACGTGCGCCTCCAAATTTTGCTTCCTGCTCGTGAGGAATAGTACCATTGAGTACCGGTACTTTTATCAGATTTTTTTTGGCTGCTTCCGTTCCTTTGGCAATTGCTGCCGTTACTTCACTGGCTTTTCCAAGTCCCCAGCCTACGATACCGTCTTCGTTCCCTACCACCACAATAGCAGAAAAACTGAAAGTTCGCCCTCCTTTGGTAACTTTGGTTACACGATTGACAGCTACTAATCTGTCTTTTAATTCCAAGTCGGTTGTTGTTTTAACTCTATTCATCATTGTTGCCATACATTCTTAAAATTTAAGACCACCTTCGCGCGCAGCATCGGCCAATTGTTTAACTCTTCCATGGTACAAATAACCTCCGCGGTCGAAGACTACTTCGGTAATTCCGGCTTCTTTTGCTGCTTGTGCAATAAGAGCTCCCACCTTCGCTGCCTGTTCCTGTTTGGTCATTTTTTCCTTGATACCTACTGATGATGCAGAAACCAATGTTTGTCCCTTTTCATCGTCTATCAGTTGAACGTAAATTTGAGCATTGCTCCTGAATATACTCATGCGAGGCTTTTGAGCTGTTCCTGATATTTTTTTTCGAATACGTGCTTTTATTCTTTGCCTTCTGTCTAATTTCGTCATAACTTCACAAATTTACGTATATTATTTACCGGCTGATTTTCCTGCTTTTCTGCGCAGTACTTCACCCTGGAATTTGATTCCTTTTCCTTTATACGGTTCAGGTTTACGGAAAGAACGTATTTTTGCACAAACCTGTCCCAAAAGCTGCTTGTCGCAACTTTCCAAAATAATCAGCGGATTCTGATTACGTTCAGACTTTGTTTCCACTTTGACTTCATTCGGTACTTTTAGAAAAATACTGTGTGAATATCCTAAAGCAAATTCCAAAACCTGACCCTGAGAAGAAACACGATAACCAACACCTACCAACTCCATAGTCTTTTTAAAACCATTGGATACTCCCTCTACCATATTGTTGATTAAAGAACGATACAAACCATGCATGGCACGATTTTCCTTTTCATCGTTAATACGGTTTAAAGTACAAACACCATCCTTTATTTCGACCGAAATATTGGGATGTATTTCCTGGCTTAAAGTTCCTTTTGGTCCATTTACCGTAACCAAATTGTTTTTTACTGTAACGCTGACTCCTGCGGGAATATTTATGGGTAATTTTCCTATTCTTGACATATCATTTTCCTCCGCCTCTTAATAAACATAACATAAAACTTCGCCGCCAATTTTCAAATTGGCTGCTTCCTTATTGGTCATAACGCCACTTGATGTGGAAAGGATAGCGATACCCAGTCCATTTAACACACGAGGCATATCCTTGAACCCTACATATTTCCGAAGACCGGGTTTGGATACTCTAACTAATTTCTTAATAGAATTCACTTTGTTAACAGGGTCATACTTCAATGCAATTTTAATGGTTCCCTGCGGACCATCTTCTACAAACTTGTAGTTCAAGATATAGCCCTGTTCAAACAAAATACGTGTCATTTCACGTTTTAGGTTTGATGCAGGAATTTCTACCACCCGATGGTTTGCTTTAATTGCATTGCGCAACCGAGTTAAATAATCTGCTATTGGATCTGTCATAAATACTTAAACTTTAAATTAATCCCGACTGCCGGGACAATATTTAATATATTAAAAATTTCTGTATATTTCAAAAGTTTTAAAAACCGAAAAAACAGTAATGCTGTGTCCTTGAAAGGGAAACTTACCAGCTCGCTTTCTTTACGCCGGGAATAAGTCCTTTTGAAGCCATTTCGCGAAATACAATACGCGATACGCCAAACTGACGAATATATCCTTTTGGCCGTCCGGTGAGCTGACATCTGTTGTGCAAACGTACAGGAGAAGCATTCTTTGGGATTGATTGAAGCGCTTCAAAATTTCCTTCGGCAAGCAGCAGATTGCGTTTAGCTTCATATTTTGCCACCATTTTGGCTCTTTTGACCTCGCGGGCTTTCATTGATTCTTTTGCCATTTTCTAATTCCTCTATTAATTTTTTTTGAATGGTAAACCAAACTCTTTTAAAAGTGCAAAACCTTCTTCGTCGGTTTTGGCGGTAGTTACAAAAGTAATGTTCATCCCCAACAAACGATTGATAGCATCAATATTAATTTCGGGGAAAATAATTTGCTCTGTAATTCCGAGCGTATAGTTCCCACGTCCATCAAGTTTGCTTTCAATTCCTTTGAAGTCACGGATACGGGGAAGCGCTATGCGAATCAGGCGTTCCAGGAACTCATACATTCTGTCGCCCCGCAGAGTTACGCGAACACCAATAGGCATTTTCTTACGTACCTTAAAGTTAGAAATATCTTTTTTGGAAACAGTTGCTACAGCTTTTTGACCGGTGATAGCAGTCATTTCGTTAATTGCCGTATCAATAATTTTTTTATCGGCAACGGCAATTCCCAAGCCCTGGTTGAGAACTATTTTTTCCAATTTAGGAACTTGCATAACAGATGTATAGGCAAATTCTTTCATTAAAGCAGGAACAATACGTTCTCTGTATTCTTGTTTTAAACTTGCTGTGTTCATTCTTAAATTTCCTCTCCTGTCTTTTTAGAAATTCGCACTAATTTTCCCTCTTTGTTTAATTTTCTGCCCACACGAACTGGTTTTCCATTTTCAACGGGATTCAGGTTGGAAATGTGTATGGGAGCTTCCTGTTTAACAATACCTCCTTGAGGATATTTAGCATTTGGCTTCATGTTTTTGGATACCATGTTTATGCCTTCCACAATGGCTCGTTGTTCTTTCACAAGAACTTCCAATACACGGCCTGTTTTCCCTTTGTCAATTCCCGAGTTGACAAAAACTATATCGCCTTTCTTAATGTGTAACTTACTCATCTCTTTAAAATTTTTCTTGTGTTAAAGTACTTCCGGTGCCAGAGAAATAATTTTCATATTGGTAGCACGCAATTCACGAGCCACCGGACCAAAAATACGACTTCCGCGAAGTTCACCTGCATTGTTTAACAAAACACATGCATTATCGTCGAAGCGTATGTAAGAACCGTCGTCTCTGCGAACTTCTTTTTTAGTGCGCACAATCACAGCTTTAGATACCATTCCTTTCTTCATGTCGGAAGAAGGAATTACGCTTTTGATTGAAACGACGATAGTATCGCCTACGGTTGCATAACGCTTGCCTGTTCCACCTAAAACGCGGATACACAATGCCTCTTTAGCACCACTGTTGTCGGCAACTACAAGCCTTGTTTCTTGTTGTATCATAATTATTTAGCTCTTTCGATTATTTCTGTCAATCTCCATCTCTTTAACTTACTCAGCGGACGGGTTTCCGAAATGCGAACGGTATCTCCAATGTTGCATTCATTTTTTTCGTCATGAGCATAATACTTTTTGGTTTTATTTACAAACTTACCGTAAATAGGGTGTTTTTCTTTCCACCTTACAGCTACAGTTATGGTTTTATCCATTTTGTTGCTGGTAACTACCCCAATTCTTTCTTTCCTTAAATTTCTTGTTTCCATCGGGTGTACTTAATTTATTGATTGATTTCTCGCTGACGCAATTCTGTAGCAATACGGGCAACATTCCTGCGAACTGTTTTTATCTGCATGGGATTATCCAACGGACTGATGGAATGATTCAGCTTTAAACGAACTAAATTTTCTTTTTCTGTTTCGAGTCGTTCCAACAACTCTTTCGTACTAAGTTCTCTTATTTCTCGCGTTTTCATTTTTTACAAATTTTGGCCGGTTGAATCATAATCACGTCTCATTACAAATTTTGTGGTTACGGGTAATTTTTGAGCGCCCAAGCGCAAAGCTTCTTTTGCAATTTCGTAGGATACTCCTTCTATTTCGATAATCATCCTTCCGGGAGTAACCGGTGCAACAAAACCTTCGGGTGAGCCTTTTCCTTTTCCCATACGCACTTCAGCAGGCTTTTTGGTAATAGGCTTATCGGGAAAAACACGAATCCACACCTGCCCCTGACGCTGCATGTAACGAGTTACAGCAATACGCGCAGCTTCTATCTGAGGCCCAGTCAACCACATGGTTTCCATAGATTTGATGCCAAAGGAACCAAAAGCTAATTGATTACCACGTTGCGCATTCCCTTTCATGCGCCCTTTCTGCTGTCTTCTGTATTTTGTTTTCTTAGGTTGTAACATGATGGCTTATATCAATTATATTTTTATTTTTTCTTTCTTCTGGAAGAGTTTCTGTTTCCATGGTCACCTCCTGAGTGATGATCACCCGAACGACGTTCGGAACGAGAACCTTCATTTTTTCCTGCAACATAAGAAGGAGCCAAATCACGTTTACCATAAACTTCGCCTCTGCATATCCATACTTTTATACCTATCAATCCAACTTTTGTCAAAGCTTCGGCGCAAGCGTAATCAATATCGGCTCTGAAAGTATGTAATGGCGTTCTTCCTTCCTTGTACATTTCTGAACGAGCCATTTCGGCGCCGTTTAATCGACCAGAAACCTGCACTTTGATTCCTTCTGCTCCCATTCTCATGGTAGAAGCAATAGCCATTTTTACAGCTCTTCGGTAAGCAATTTTTCCTTCCAACTGATGAGCAATGTTGCTTGCTACTATCACTGCATCGAGTTCGGGGCGTTTGATTTCGAAGATATTGATCTGAATCTCCTTATCGGTAATTTTCTTCAATTCTTCTTTTAACTTATCTACTTCCTGTCCTCCTTTACCTATAATGATACCGGGACGAGCTGTGCAAACGGTAATGGTTACAAGCTTAAGGGTTCGTTCAATTATGATTCGGGATACACTTGCTTTGGAAAGGCGGACATTTAAATACTTTCTGATTTTGCTGTCTTCAAGCAAAGTGTCACCATATTTTTTCCCTCCGTACCAATTTGAATCCCAACCACGTATAATTCCCAAGCGATTGCTTATCGGATTAGTTTTTTGTCCCATTGAGCTATTTAGATTTGATTAGTATCGTTATTATTTTTTGAATCTACATATAAAGTTACGTGATTGGAACGTTTACGGATTCGATAACCACGTCCCTGAGGAGCGGTGCGCAATCTTTTTAACGTTGTACCTTCATTCACATAAACTTTGCTCACAAACAAATTAGCATTGTCGGCTTTTTGTTCAGTCTTTATTTCCCAATTGCTGATGGCCGATTTAAGCAATTTCTCCATTCTGCGAGAAGCTTCCTTCGATGAAAATTTCAACACACTTAAAGCCTTGTTCACTTCCATTCCTCTGATCATGTCGGCAACCAATCGCATTTTACGGGGAGAGGTAGGAACGTCGTTCAGCTTTGCGAAATAAAGCGTTTGACGAGCTTCTTTTCTTCTATCTGCAGATATTTTTTTTCTAGCACCCATTTTTACCAATTTTTTTTTATTTTCTAACTTACTGCTTCAATGGTTTATTTTTTCTTCCCTGCATGTCCACGGAAAGTACGGGTCACTGCAAATTCACCTAATTTGTGTCCAACCATGTTTTCGGTGATGTATACGGGAATAAATTTATTTCCATTGTGAACAGCAATAGTATGACCCACAAAATCAGGAGAAATCATGGAAGCACGTGCCCATGTTTTGACAACGGTTTTCTTTCCGCTTTCATTCATGTCAAGTATTTTCTTTTCAAGTTTCAGACTGATATAAGGTCCTTTTTTTAATGAACGGCTCATATTGATTTACTTCATTATTGGATTATTTTTTCCTTCTTTCAATTATGTACTTGCTGGACTGCTTTTTAGGATGACGTGTTTTGTATCCTTTAGCCAAAAGTCCCTTGCGCGAACGCGGATGACCTCCTGAAGCACGACCTTCGCCACCACCCATTGGGTGATCCACTGGATTCATTACAACTCCTCTCACGCGCGGACGTCGTCCTAACCAACGTGAACGGCCTGCCTTGCCCGATTTCTCAAGCGCATGATCGGAATTTCCAACGCTACCAACAGTAGCTTTGCATGTACCCAAAATTTTTCTGACTTCTCCCGAAGGCAATTTAACAATGACATATTTATCTTCACGGGAAACAATCTGAGCAAAAGTACCAGCCGAGCGAGCCATAGCTGCTCCCTGTCCCGGACGGAGTTCTACATTGTGAACTATCGTACCAAGTGGAATATTTTCCAAAGGAAGAGCATTCCCTACTTCAGGCGCTACATTGCTGCCCGATATAATTTTCTGACCTACCTGCAAACCGTTGGGAGCCAAAATATATGATTTTTCTCCATCTGCATAATAAAGCAATGCAATACGTGCCGAACGGTTGGGATCGTACTCAATAGCTTTGACTGTGGCCGGAACACCATCTTTAGTTCTGGCAAAATCGATAACTCTGAATTTCTTTTTATGACCGCCACCAATATAGCGCATGGTCATTTTACCATTGTTATTTCTTCCTCCGGTTTTACGTTTTCCATAAACCAGCGCTTTTTCCGGTTCACTCTTCGTAATTGTGTCAAACTTGCTAATAATTTTATTTCTCTGCCCCGGTGTAGTGGGCAATAATTTACGTACAGCCATTTTAGTCTTTTAAATATTGCTAAAAAAATCGATTTCTTCTCCTTTTTTTACCGTAACGATCGCTTTTTTATAAGCCGGTCTCTTCCCAGTGATTACACCACTTTTCGTATAGCGGCTCCGTTTTTTTGAAGGAACAATCATAGTATTTACTTCGACTACCGTTACGTTGTACATGGTTTCAACAGCCTGTTTGATTTGCAGCTTATTAGCATCCTTCTGTACTCTAAAGCCATAGCGATTGAATTTATCACCCAGCTTTGTCAATTTCTCTGTTACCAATGGTTTTAATATAACTCCCATCTCTATTCCTCCTTATTCTACGTTAAAAAATTGCTCCAAAGCAGTAACCGAACCTTCCGTTAATACAAGAGATTTTGCATTAAGCACATTGTAAGTATTTAGTTCAGAAGTTGTTATTACATCTATTGAAGGTAAATTACGAGCCGACAAATATACATTTTTATTTGCACTTGATAAAACAATTAAAGGCTTTTTATCGACAACTTGCAAATTTTTAGCCAATTCGAGCATTTTTTTTGTTTTTGGAGCTTCAAATTCAAAATTTTCAACCACCGTAATTTCTCCATTTTTGGCTTTATAGGAAAGAGCAGATTTACGAGCCAGTTGTTTCACTTTTTTATTCAACTTAAAACTGTAATCGCGTGGAACAGGACCAAAAACTCGTCCACCGCCCACTCTTACCGGAGATTTAATATCACCGGGACGAGCACCACCTCCGCCTTTTTGTCTCCCCAATTTGCGGGTACTACCCGAAATTTCGCTGCGGGCTTTGGCTTTGTGTGTTCCCTGACGTCGGTTAGCCAAAAATTGCTTAACATCCAAATAAATAGCATGGTCGTTCGGTTCAATGCCGAAAATAGCCTCATTCAATGACACTTTTCTGCCAGTGTCTTCTCCTTTGATATTTAATACACTTAATTCCATGATCATTTATTGATGATTACGATTGAACCTTTAGTTCCGGGAACAGAACCTTTGACCAGCAATAAATTATGTTCCGGAATGATTTTTAATACCTGTAAATTTTGAACGGTTACTTTATCGCCTCCCATGCGTCCGGCCATTCTCATACCTTTAAATACGCGTGAAGGAAAGGAAGAAGCTCCTAAAGAACCGGGCGCTCTCTGTCGATTGTGCTGACCGTGCGTTGTTTCACCAACTCCCGAAAATTTGTGTCTCTTTACAACACCTTGATACCCTTTTCCTTTCGAAGTACCTACTACATCGACAAAAGTACTGTTCTCAAAGATTTCAACTGTGATAAGATCACCCAATTTAAAATCTCCTTCAAATCCTTTGAACTCAACCAAGTGTCGTTGTGGCGTTACTCCTGCAGCTTTAAAATGTCCCGCTTCGGGCTTGTTGGTATGTTTTGGTTTCTTTTCTTCAAAACCTACCTGAATAGCTTCATAACCGTCGGTTTCAATGCTCTTGATTTGAGTAACAACACAAGGACCAGCTTCGATAACAGTGCATGGAACATTTTTCCCATCAGCACTGAAAACGGATGTCATTCCGATTTTTTTCCCTATTAATCCTGGCATTTCAATAGTTTGTTATTTTCTGCCTTCCTTATACAAAAGTCAGAAAAGTTGATTGCTTATTTTTAATTCAATATTTTTTTCAAATTCATTAAGTCTGAAATTTAGCATTGCAATTTTTCAAACCTTAATTTCAACTTCCACTCCGCTGGGTAATTCCAACTTCATCAAAGCATCTACCGTTTTGCTGGTCGAACTGTAAATGTCAATCAACCTTTTGTAGGATGACAATTCAAACTGTTCGCGCGACTTTTTGTTGACAAAGGTGGATCGGTTTACCGTAAAAATTCTTTTGTGTGTGGGAAGTGGAATAGGTCCACTTACTACTGCACCTGTTGCCTTAACCGTTTTTACGATTTTTTCGGCTGACTTATCAACCAGATTATAATCGTAAGATTTCAATTTAATTCTAATTTTTTGACTCATCGTTGATGATTTTGTTTTAGTGTGTTTAATTTTTAATTAAGAGTCATTTACTAATTAAAAATGTATTTCATTAATAATGTAATAATTCAACTTTCCCTTTCGCTTCAGCTACCACTTCTCTGGCTAATGAGTTGGAAACTTCGGCATAGTGTGAAAATTCCATTGAAGAAGTAGCACGACCAGAAGTTATGGTTCTAAGAGCTGTAACATATCCGAACATTTCTGCCAAAGGAACTTTTGCCTTAATAATGCGTGCACCTGTACGGCTCGATTCCATTCCCTCAACTTGTCCTCTCCGCTTGTTCAAGTCGGCAATTACATCGCCCATACTTTCTTCGGGAGTAACCACTTCAATTTTCATGATTGGTTCCAGCAACACCGGCTTGGCTTTCATACAAGCATTCTTAAAAGCTATCTGAGCACAAATTTCAAACGAAAGCTGGTCAGAATCGACAGGGTGGAACGAACCATCCAATACAGTAACTTTTAAGCTATCGACAGGGAACCCCGCCAACACGCCATTTTTCATAGCTGACTGAAAACCTTTCTGAATGGAAGGAATGTATTCTTTTGGAATGTTTCCGCCCTTTACCATATCAACAAACTGCAAATTTCCTTCAAAATCCTTATCGGCAGGTTCAACCCGAACGATAATATCGGCAAATTTACCACGTCCACCCGTCTGCTTTTTATACACTTCGCGTATTTCTACAGGCTGTGTAATGGCTTCTTTGTAGGCTACCTGCGGTCGTCCCTGATTGCATTCTACCTTAAACTCACGTCTGAGTCGGTCGATAATAATTTCCAAATGAAGTTCTCCCATTCCACTTATTATCGTTTGACCTGACTGTTCATCGGTGTGTACAGTAAAAGTTGGATCTTCTTCAGCCAATTTTGACAATCCCACACCAAGTTTATCAAGGTCTTTTTGCGTTTTGGGTTCAATACTGATTCCTATGACCGGTTCAGGAAAATCCATCGATTCCAGCACAATAGGATTATTTTCATCGCAAAGCGTATCACCTGTCTTTATATCCTTAAAGCCGACTCCTGCACCGATATCACCTGCAGAAATCAAATCAATCGGATTTTGCTTATTGGAATGCATTTGAAAAATGCGGGAAATTCTTTCCTTCTTATCGGTCCTCGGATTATAAACATAAGAACCGGATTCGAGTTTACCTGAATAAACACGGAAATAGCACAAACGACCTACATAAGGGTCAGTAGCTATTTTGAAAGCCAATGCACACAAAGGTTCATTTGGATCGGGATGACGAACCACTGTTTTATCTTCGTAGCGTGGGTCTTTCCCAACTATCTCAGGATTATCGAGCGGACTTGGGAGATAAGCACAAACCGCATCAAGCATGGTTTGTATTCCCTTGTTTTTAAATGCAGAACCGCAAATAACCGGATTAATTTCTTTTGACAGCGTTCCTTTACGGATAGCTGCTTTGATTTCATCTTCAGTAATTGCTGAAGGGTCATCAAAAAATTTCTCCATTACAGCATCATCGAATTCTGATACAATTTCCAGCATTTTTTCTCTCCATTCACGAGCTTCATTCACCAAATCGGCTGGAATTTCTTCTTCCGAATATTCAGCTCCCATGGTTTCGTCGTGCCAAAAAATTGCTTTCATTTTTATCAAGTCGATAACACCTTTGAACTTTTCTTCAGCTCCGATAGGAATTTGAATCGCACAAGGTTTAGCGCCTAAAACTTCTCTGATTTGTCGAACCACTTCAAAGAAATCGGCTCCTGAACGATCCATTTTATTGACAAAACAAATACGCGGAACATTATATTTATCAGCCTGTCGCCACACTGTCTCCGATTGTGGTTCCACACCACCAACGGCGCAAAAAGTTGCAACGGCTCCGTCGAGAATTCGAAGCGAGCGCTCAACTTCAACCGTAAAGTCAACGTGCCCCGGAGTGTCAATCAAATTAATTTTATATTGATGCTGATTGTAATTCCAAAAAGTTGTAGTTGCAGCGGATGTAATGGTAATGCCTCGTTCCTGTTCCTGTTCCATCCAGTCCATAGTGGCAGCGCCATCATGAACTTCTCCAATTTTATGTGTCAAACCGGTATAATACAGGATTCGTTCCGAGGTAGTGGTTTTTCCGGCATCAATGTGAGCCATGATGCCAATATTTCTTGTATAACTTAAATCTACTTTCGCCATTTTAAAAAAATTCCTTCAATTAAAATTTAAAGTGCGCAAACGCACGATTAGCTTCCGCCATACGATGAATATCTTCTTTGCGTTTATAAGCTCCACCCTGACTGTTGAAAGCATCTACGATTTCGGCAGCCAGTTTATCGGACATAGAATGTCCACCTCGTTTGCGAGCATATAGAATTAAATTTTTCATCGAAATGGATTCTTTCCGTTCAGGACGGATTTCTGTAGGAACCTGGAAAGTAGCTCCGCCAACACGGCGCGATCTAACTTCGACCAAAGGTGTTACATTTTCAAGTGCTTTTTTCCAGATTTCAAGAGAAGACTTCTCTTCGTTGGGGAGTTTGTTTTTTACATTCTCGAGTGCAGAATAAAAAATATCGAAAGCAATGGATTTTTTGCCATCGAACATTAGATGGTTGACAAATTTTGTTACCATCGGATCATTGAAAATCGGATCAGGTAATACGACCCTTCTTTTAGGTTTCGATTTTCTCATTTTTTATTAAAAATTTCCGTTTTTGTTTTTAGTTGCTTTCTTAGTATGCTTCAACGACTTCTTTAAGTCATTTACTCAACTATCATCCGCTTCCTGAAAAACTCAAACAAGTGTTTAAACTTGAATTGATTGTATATTCAAAAAAAATTATAACCTTTTTATCGCAAAAACTTCACTTCTGAAGTTCAATTTTATTTTTTCTTTCCTGTTGAAGCAGCTGCCGGCTGTCCTTTTTTAGGACGTTTGGCTCCGTATTTTGAACGACGCTGCAACCGACCACTTACGCCTGCCGTGTCGAGCGTACCTCTAACAATGTGATAACGTACACCCGGCAAATCTTTTACACGACCTCCACGAACCAATACGATAGAGTGTTCCTGCAAATTGTGTCCTTCGCCCGGTATATAAGCATTTACTTCCTTCTGATTTGTCAGACGCACACGAGCAACCTTACGTAAAGCCGAATTTGGTTTTTTAGGCGTAGTAGTGTAAACACGGATACATACTCCTCTGCGTTGTGGACATGAATCCAAAGCAGGTGATTTACTTTTATCAATGAGTTCTGTCCTTCCTTTTCTAACTAATTGTTGAATTGTAGGCATTTTATTATTAGTTGTATAAATATTTTTGAGTTCTTGTTTTCTTATTCAAACGGGTTGCAAAGTTAGAAATAATTTTTTTATTTACAATGCAATCATTGAATTTTTTTTAAAAATTCGTTATCTATTTGCTTCTCTGCTTATTAAAAAAACTTCCATCCATAGAGAAATCCGAAAAGAAAAATCGATATTTGTGTCGGGAATAAACTTGTAGCGACTGCCAACATCGGTTTTGTTTCAATTAAATTTGTGTAGAAACAGAATTTTCAAAAAACTTACTTCGCTGACGCTTAAAAAAATCTATTACATTCTTTCAGGAACGTCAATGCCCAGCAATGCCATACCATTCTTAATGACCTCTGCAATAGCAAATGAAAGAACCAATCTGAAATTGCGCAAATCGGTATTTTCTTCCTTTAAGATAGAATAATCGTGATAAAACTGATTGTACTCTTTTACTAATTCATAAAGGAAATTGGCTATGAGAGCAGGATTAAATTCATTGCCAGCTTCTTTCACCACTTCGGGAAATTCGGTAAGTAGCTGAATGAGATAACGTTCCTTTTCAGATAATAAAAGGTGTAAGTTATTCACTTTGCCAAAAGAAATTGACTGCTCGTCAGCCTTTCGCAAAACAGAACGAATTCGTGCATGAGTGTATTGAATGAAAGGTCCCGTATTTCCATTGAAATCTATCGATTCTTTTGGATTGAAAGTCATATTCTTTCGTGGATCTACTTTCAGTATAAAATATTTTAAAGCGCCCAATGCCACCATACGAACAATATTTTCTACTTCTTCAGGCGAACAACCATCAAGTTTCCCCAGCTCTTCAGAAGTATCGCGTGCCGTCCGAAGCATTTCATCAATTAAATCATCTGCATCTACCACTGTTCCCTCGCGACTTTTCATTTTCCCGTCAGGCAATTCAACCATCCCGTAAGAAAAATGTACCAGACTTTTTCCCCATTCAAATCCCAACTTATCAAGTAAAATGGAAAGAACCTGAAAATGATAATTTTGTTCATTCCCTACCACATAAACCATTTTCTTTATCGGAAAATCATCATAACGAACTTTAGCAGTGCCGATATCCTGAGTCATATATACAGAAGTGCCATCAGACCTCAACAATAATTTTTCGTCCAAACCTTCTTCTCTCAAATCAGCCCAAACCGAACCATCGGGACGACGATAAAAAATACCGTTGGCCAATCCCTCTTCCACTATCTTTTTGCCCACCAGATAAGTTTCGGATTCGTAATAAATTTTATCAAAATTAATTCCCAATTTACGATAAGTTTCATTGAATCCTTCATACACCCACCCATTCATGGTTTCCCATAGCTTCCGAACTTCCGGGTCGTTGTTTTCCCATGCCAATAACATTTTTTGAGCTTCCTGCATTAAAGGCGCCGATTTTTTGGCTTCTTCTTCGTTCCATCCTTTTTCTACGAGTTCCTTCACCTGTTGCTTATAAGCCTGATCAAAAAGCACATAATATTTCCCCACCAGATGATCGCCCTTTAAACCTGAACTTTGAGGCGTTTCGCCATTGCCAAACAATTTCCATGCAAGCATCGATTTACATATATGAATACCCCTATCGTTGACCAGATTTGTCTTAACAACTTTCCAGCCATTGGCTTCCTGAATTTGCGCAATACTCCACCCCAGCAAATTGTTCCGCACATGTCCCAAATGTAAGGGTTTGTTGGTGTTGGGTGAAGAATATTCTATCATCATCAGGTCAGCTTTTTCATCCGGGATAACTTTCCAAAAATCTTTCTGTTGAAAAATCTCGTTTAATTTTTCGAGCCAGTATTGAACGCCAATTTTCAGATTTAGAAATCCTTTCACCACATTATAAGATTCTATTACGGATGAACTGTTTAATAAATAATCACCAATTTCTTTTCCGATCTGCTCGGGAGACTTGCGCAGTGACTTTACCAACGGGAAAAGCACAACCGTCATATCACCTTCAAATTCCTTTCGTGTTTTCTGAACCTGCAAAGGATTTTGATAAATTTCTTCCCCGTATAAATGTTGTAAAGCTTGTTCAACCAGCAGTAGAATAGTCTGTTCTAAATTCATTTTCAATTGTTTTGAAATTTGGGACACAAAGTTACAAAAAAATAAAGCAAGAGAAAAAAACGTCAAACTGAGGAAATTGAACAATTTATCAAAATCAATCAAGCTGAGAGATGAATAATCAGGAGCGAGTAAAGTAATTGAAAGAAGGAAGAGCCCTTAAAAGTTTTGAAAACATTCAATTCAAAATTTCACGGAGCTTTTTCTTCCAAAAAAATACAAAACAACACACGAAACCATACCAATAATTGCGGACACAATAAAAGTTGTACCTGCTCCACTGTATTCCGACAAACTGCCGGTATAAAGCGAACCGACCGTTGTCATTCCGATAAATACGAGACTGTAAAGACTCATCACCCTGCCACGAATATAATTTTCAGCATTGATTTGAATTGTCGTGTTGCACATGGCAGTGAATATAATCATACAAAATCCGGTCAGGCACAGAAAAATCATAACCAAATAATAATTGTGAGTCAAACCTGCCATACCCTGAAACAAGGAAAGGCCAAAAGCTCCTGCAAAAAGATATTTCATTTTCGGTTCGGCATGAACTCTGGTGGCAAGAATTAATGCACCCAGTAAAGCACCTGTTCCCATAGCAGCCATCAAAAGTCCGTATTGTGAAGCTTCCATCCCCAATTCCATTTTTGTAAATACCGGAACCAGCACATTAAAATTCATGGCAAAAACATTTATAAATAGCATCAGCAAAATTGGCGTATAAATATTCGGAGTTTTAAACACATACTTCAACCCTTCAGCCATTTCTTTCATTACGCCCGAAGAAACTTTGCTTTCTTTACTCCGATTATCTTCCTTCACATCCATCATCAACAAACCAGCAATAACGGCAATAAACGAAATTCCGTTTAACAGAAAACATAAACCGATGCCCAGATAACCAATAAGAATTCCGGCTACAGCAGGTCCAATAATTCTTGCCAGATTAAATATGGATGAATTTAAAGCAATGGCGTTCATTAAATCATCTTTCCCTACCAACTCAATCATTAGCGACTGTCTTGAAGGATTGTCGATAGTATTGAGCATCCCAAGTAACGTGGCAAGAACCGCTACATGCCAGTATTTTACTTTGCCAGTAAACGTAAGAGCAGATAAAGCAAGAGCAATCACCATCAACCCTGCTTGGGAAAACACGACCAATTTCTGTTTGGGAAAACGGTCGACAAAAACGCCGGCAAAAAGAGCAAAAATCAGCACCGGTAAAGTCTGCAAAGTGGTGATCAATCCCAACAGAAAAGGTGAATTGGTAAGTTTCAGTACAAGCCATGCTTGACCAATGTTTTGCATCCATGTGCCTATCAGCGAAATACATTGTCCAAACCAGAACAATCGAAAGTTCCTATGTCTGAGGGCAGGAAACGATGAAAAAATTTTGTCCTCAAATTTTTCAAACTTCACTCTGTCAACGTTTATCAAAAAAAGAAAAACTATGGTACAAAATTAATCGAATTTATGTACTTTCAAGAAAAGCCGACAGTTAATAAAAATCAAACCCAAGAAAAAAACCTCAAATAATTTGTCAAAACAATTGGCGGTTTGAAAAAAAGCAGGTTGTTACTTTATCCTTAAAAAAATTATCGGTCTGTAAACATTTAAAATTAAATCACGAATATTTGAACTTAGCAGAGTAAAAAGTTGATTATTTTATCATTTTTTTAATTTTACAAAAATTGCCAAATATAAAAGTTAAAAAACAACAAATAAACTGTTTATATTTTAAAATCAATAACCTGTAAACTTGAAATATATTGATATTTAAGGCATTAAATAGATATATTGAAATGATTTTAAAAATACAACAAATTTCAGAGTAATGGAAAATAATTAACCAAAAACTATGAAAATTGGAATTTTTGTAGTTCCTTTGTACCGTTTTTTTCAGCCTAAAATTTAAAGTTAAAAATGAACACTTTATCTATATTTTTAACCGTAATTATTACCGGAATTATCCTTGTAGTTGGTGGATTGGGCATTGCTTTACTACTGGCTCCAAAATCCGACAATCCACAAAAAGGAGAACCTTATGAGTGCGGTATTCCTACCCGAGGCACTTCGTGGATGCACTTTAAAGCCGGTTACTATCTTTATGCTATTTTGTATTTAATGTTCGATGTGGAAGCAATCTTTTTGTTTCCGTGGTCAACTGTTGTGAGAACGTTGGGTTTACAAGGTCTGATCAGTATAATATTTTTCATTCTCATACTCGGGCTGGGACTTGCCTATGCTTGGAGAAAAGATATTTTAAAATGGATATAAATAAAATCAAAATAAAGGGGATTCCCACAGAGGAATTCAAAGATAATGAGACGCTGGAAGCCTACTTGAAAGAACTCGAAGCCGGTGGCGTCAATGTTGTTTTAAGCAAACTCGACGATCTCATTAACTGGGGACGTTCAAATTCGGTGTGGCCACTGATTTTTGCAACAAGTTGCTGTGGAATCGAGTTCATGTCCGCAGCGGCAGCTCATCACGATATTTCCCGATTCGGCATGGAAGTAACACGTAACAGTCCTCGTCAAGCCGATTTAATGATTGTGGCCGGAACCATTGTTCATAAAATGGCTCCGCTTGTCAAGCGTGTGTACGACCAAATGGCCGAACCAAAATATGTTGTAGCTATGGGTGCTTGTGCAATTTCCGGTGGTCCTTTCGTGAATTCCTATCATGTAGTGAAAGGAATCGATCAAATTATTCCGGTAGATGTATATATACCCGGCTGTCCTCCCCGACCGGAATCCTTGTTTTACGGATTGTTGCAACTGCAGCGCAAAATAAAAGCAGAAAAATTTTTAGGAAACAAAGAACGATTGCATTAAACTGAAGGTTAAAACGAGGTTCAAAAAAATTATATAAAAATTTGAACTCACTCGCAAGACATAAAAAAGATGGAAGATATAAAAAAGCTGATAATCAACACTGTAGAAGATGCAGTTATTGAAGAAAAGCAAAAACTGACCGTAACGGTCGATTGGAAAAAGTTACCTTTGTTGGCCAAAACGCTGCGCAATAACAAAGATTTACCCTTTGATTTTCTTGTAAATCTGATTGGTGTGGATCGCGGCGAAGAATTAGGCGTTAATTATCTGATCTGTTCGTCAAAAGACCTTTCAAAAGAAATAGCTCTTAAAACCAGTGCTACCAATCGTGAAAATCCGCTGTTGTACACTGTAACGGACATTTACGAGTCTGCTCATTACAGTGAGCGCGAAGTATATGCATTGTTGGGAATTCGTTTTATCAATAATCCCGATATGAGGAAATTTTTCCTGAACAGCGATTGGAAAGGATTTCCTCTGCGAAAAGATTATGATGCCAACCCCGATATTAATCCTGTTTCGATTGAGAGCAAAGAAATTCAGGACATAGCTCCAAGAATTATGGAAACAGAAGAAGGTCAGTTACTGGAAGAAACTGTGAAAGTTTTTGAAGACGACGATTATGTTATAAACATTGGCCCTCAGCATCCTTCCACACATGGAGTAATGCATTTCAGAGTTTCGCTGGATGGAGAAAATATTAAAAAAATAGATGTTCACAGCGGCTACATACACCGCGGCATCGAAAAACTGAGCGAAAGTCTCACTTACCCGCAAATCTTACACTTTACCGATCGTTTGGATTATCTTTCTGCCAATATGAATCGCCATGCCTTGTGCATGTGCATTGAACAAGCTGCGGAAATTGAAGTTCCTTTGAGAGCGCAATACATTCGCACCATTATGGATGAGCTGAATCGAATCGATTCCCACTGCTTGGCATGGGCAACTCACACCAACGATTTGGGTGCAACAACTGCATTTATTTACGGAATGCGCGAGCGAGAAGTTATTCTTCAAATTTTTGAAAAAACATGTGGCGGTCGTCTGATTATCAACCAAAATGTGGTTGGTGGCGTCATGTTTGATATCTATAAAGATTTTCAGAAAGATGTAAAGGCATTTATCCCATACATGCGGGAAAAACTGGCCGAATACGACCGATTTTTTTCTCACAATGTGATAGCTTTAGGTCGTATGGTAAATATCGGACATCTTTCTAAAGAAAATGCAATAGCTTATGGCGTTACAGGCCCTGCAGGGCGCGCTTCTGGTTGGTCGTGCGACATACGTAAACATATTCCTTATGCCCTTTACGATCAGGTAAATTTCAAAGAAGTGATTCGTACCGAAGGAGATTCTTATGCTAGATATTTGAACAGGCTGGATGAAATTGAACAATCGTTGTGTATTATCGAACAATTGATAGACAACATCCCCGAAGGTGAGATTTGTGCCAAAACGAAACCTATCATCAGATTACCTGAAGGAGAATATCATGCGCGAGTTGAAGCTGCTCGTGGAGAATTTGGAGTCTTCATTGAAAGCAGAGGAGATAAATTCCCCTACCGACTGAAATTCCGCTCTCCTTCCATGCAATTGGTATCGGCGATGCCGCTCATTTGCAAGGGAGAAAAAATAGCCGACTTTATCGGTATTGGAGGTTCAATGGACTATGTAATTCCCGATATTGACCGGTAAAACTATACTGAGGATTGACAATTCATCATGAAAAAAGAACATGATTGATAAGAAGACAGCAATTTCGTATTACAGGTATTAAATTTGAGAAATTTATATATGATGTTATTAAATTATTCGCAACCGCTGGAATTAACAAAGCTGATAAAATGGTTTGATAATCTGCTCCGTGCCAGTTTACCTGAATTTTGGACTTTGCTGATAGAGTTTGTGGTAGTAGCGCTGGCTTTACTTGCCGTTTATGTGGTTGTTGCCTTACTGCTTATCTATGCCGAACGGAAAATTACAGCATTTTTTCAGGCTCGAATCGGACCAAACCGTGCAGGGAAATGGGGCTTGCTTCAGAGTCCGGCTGATATGATAAAAATTCTGTTGAAGGAAATTATAAAGATTTCACGCTCCGACAGATTCTTGTTTTTTGCTGCTCCATTCTTTATGATTGTAGCTTCTTTTGCCACATTCGCTGCCATTCCTTTCGGACAATCGCTCCATGCCATCGACTTCAACATTGGCGTTCTTTACGTAATTGCTATTTCTTCTCTCGGAATTATAGGCGTTTTTCTGGCCGGATGGTCGAGTAACAACAAATATTCAATGATTGGTGCCATGCGCAGTGGAGCACAGTTTGTGAGCTACGAATTGTCGGCAGGATTTGCTCTGATGACCATTGTTGTTCTTTCGGGAACCATGCAATTTTCTGAAATGATTGAAGGTCAACGCTACTGTTGGAATATTTTTAACGGACATATTTCTTCTCTCATTGCTTTCGTCATTTATCTCATTTCGGGTCATGCAGAAACAAATCGCGGCCCTTTCGACTTGCCGGAAGCTGAATCTGAACTTACAGCCGGCTATCATACCGAATATTCTGGAATTATGTTTGGCTACTACTACTTGGCCGAATATCTGAACATGTTTGTCATTGCATCCATAGCAACCACTGTTTTTCTGGGTGGATATTTACCTTTCGAGATACAAGGTTGGGACGGTTTTAATCAAATTATGAACTATATTCCTTCGTATGTTTGGTTCTTTGGAAAAACATTTGTTCTCATTTTCCTGAGTTTGTGGGTTCGCTGGTCATTTCCACGTTTACGTATCGACCAGTTGCTGAATCTTGAATGGAAATATCTTTTACCCATTAACCTTCTTAACATCGTGTTGATGGTTTTACTTGTACTGACAGGTCTGACTTTGAAAGATTTGTTCGGAATTTTATAAGCTGCTATAAATTGTATAAACAATGAATTCTTTATCAAAATATTTTTTAGGCATATATACCGGAGTTAAGTCTCTGCTGGTGGGAATGTCTGTAACTTGGAAAGAGCTATGGACAAAAAAAGTAACACAGCAATATCCTGAAAACAGAAAAACACTGGTAGTTTCTGATCGCTTCAGATGTGAGCTGACAATGCCGCATGACGAAAACAACGAACACGCCTGCACAGCTTGCGGAATATGCCAAATGAACTGCCCAAATGGCACCATTGATGTACAATCAAAAATGATAGAAACAGAAGATGGGAAAAAGAAAAAAATACTTGATGTTTACACGTGGGATCAGGGCATGTGCACCTTTTGCAATTTATGTGTAATTACTTGTCCTTCGAGCGCAATAAAATTTGAAAACAATTTTGAAAATGCGGTTTTCAACAGACGGAAGCTTATTCACAGACTGAATAATGAAGGATCAAAACTTCGGGAAAAGAAAAAAGAGGTAAAACCTGCCGAATCCAAAGCAGAGTAACACTTACAACTTATTTTGTTAAGACATTAGACTTACAAATTTAATTATGGCAGAAAAAATAATATTTTACATTTTAGGTGCAATTATTGCCATTTTTTCCATTATGGCGGTAACTTCAAAACAAATAATCCGCTCAGCAACTTATTTGTTGTTTGTCTTAATTGCCACAGCCGGTTTATATCTTTTACTGGGCTATAATTACTTGTTTGCTGTACAAATTGCAGTCTATGCCGGTGGTGTAATGGTACTTTTTATTTTCGCTATTTCGTTCACCAACCGTCCCGGCGAAAAGGTACATGGTGAAGTGCCTGTCAGAAAATTAATTGCAGGAACAACGGCAGCTGCGGGAGTTGTATTTTGCGGCTACATTATTTATCGCAACATAAGAAAAGTTACCGTTTTGGTTCAACAGTACAATCTTTCTCCACAGAAATTAGGAGAAACATTAATGGGAACAGAAAAATATCAATATCTGTTGCCTTTCGAACTGATCAGTATTCTGTTGCTCGCCTGCATTGTGGGCGCGGTTATGATTGCAAGAAAAAGATAACAAAAGAGTGAGAGTGATTATTATTTCATTCGCTTAAAAAATAAACAAATATATGGGTGATATATTGACAAACTTTTTTACCGGAACAGTTCCCATCGAGGCTTATCTCGGACTGTCGCTCATCATGTTTTTTTGTGGTGTATATGGTTTTTTGACACGTAAAAACATGTTAATGATACTAATATCGGTAGAGCTCATGCTTAACGCTGCCGATATAAATTTTGCAGTGTTCAATCGCTATTTGTATCCCGGACAACTGGAAGGATTCTATTTTTCACTTTTTACCATTGCAATTGCAGCTTGCGAAACAGCGGTGGCCATTGCCATTATTATAAACATTTATCGAAATTTGAAAAGTGTTGAGGTGGATAATTTAAACCAAATGAAAGAATAAACTTATTGATAAGCAGAAATTATGCAATATACTTTATTGATTTTAGCGCTTCCACTTTTGAGCTTTGCAGTTTTAGGCCTGGTGGATGCGAAATGGAAACCTAAAGTTGCCGGAACTATTGGAACAACCATTTTGGGAATAATTACCATACTTTCCTATTTTGCAGCTTGGCAATATTTTACTCAATATAAAGTTGACGGAGTATACCAGAAAGTTATTGCTTTCGACTATGAATGGCTACGTTTCAACGATTTACTTCATATAAATCTGGGCATTCTTTTGGATCCAATTTCGGTTATGATGATGATTGTCATCACGACCGTATCATTTATGGTGAATTTGTACAGTCTGGGTTACATGAAAGGTGAAAAGGGATTTCAACGCTACTATGCATTCCTCTCATTATTTGCATTCTCCATGCTTGGACTGGTGATGGCAACCAACATTTTCCAGATGTATATTTTTTGGGAGCTGGTAGGTGTTTCTTCCTATTTGCTGATCGGATTTTACTACACTCGTCCGGCAGCAGTGGCTGCAGCTAAAAAAGCATTTATCGTAACGCGTTTTGCCGATTTGTTTTTCCTGATAGGAATTCTGCTTCTTTCCTATTTTACAAAGACATTCGATTTTAGTATTCTTACTTCAAGCAATGCAAATGTTTTTGCTGAAGCAACAAGCAAAACCTTTATGGGATTTTCGATGCTCAGCTGGGCAATGGCATTGATATTTATTGGTGGTGCAGGAAAATCGGCCATGTTTCCGTTGCACATTTGGTTGCCGGATGCAATGGAAGGCCCTACGCCCGTATCTGCCCTGATTCATGCAGCCACAATGGTGGTTGCCGGAGTATTTCTGGTAGCTCGTCTGTTTCCGGTTTATGTCGTTTTCACGCCTGAGGTTTTGCACGGAATTGCTTATGTTGGTGCCTTTACCGCTTTGTTTTCAGCAATAATTGCCTGTGTTCAGACCGACATAAAGCGTGTGCTGGCTTTTTCCACCATTTCTCAAATCGGATTCATGATGGTTGGCTTGGGTGTTTCCGGTTATGGGGGACACGAAGGAGTTGGCTACATGTCGTCCATGTTTCATTTATTCACACATGCTTTCTTTAAATCATTGTTGTTCCTGGGAGCAGGATCGGTGATTCATACTGTTCACAGTAACGAAATGAAAGACATGGGTGGACTTCGCAAATATATGCCGATAACTAACTGGACTTTTTTGATTGCCTGTCTGGCAATTGCTGGAATTCCTCCTTTCTCGGGATTCTTCAGCAAAGATGAAATTCTTTCGGCCAGCTATTCGTTCAGCCCTGCAATGGGTGGAATCATGACTTTTATTGCAGGATTAACTGCATTTTACATGTTCCGTCTATATTACAACATTTTTTGGGGAAAAGAATTCAAACCGGCAACTCAAAGCGAAAATCATCACGGACACGGAAACACACCACACGAATCTCCATTCTCCATGTCGTCGGCTTTGGTGTTTTTGGGAGTAGTTACGTGTGTTGCAGGGCTTATTCCGTTCGGACACTTTATTACTTCCGATGGCGTACCCTATGATATTCATATCAATCTGACAGTGGCTTCTGTAAGTATAATCGTTGCACTTGTGGGAATTATTATTGCAACTTATCTATATCGAAAGGAAAATGAAATTCCCGAAAAGCTTGCCAAAACTTTCGACGGGTTTTATAAGGCAGCTTCTCACCGATTTTATATTGACGAAGTTTATTTGTTTATTACCAAGAAAATTATTTTCAACAATATAGCTCGTCCCATTGCCTGGTTCGACCGTCATGTGATAGATGGAACGATGAACGGAATTGCTAATTCCACTCAGTGGGTTGCAGTAAAAATAAAAGGGTTCCAGTCGGGTCAAATTCAACAGTATGCTTATGTTTTCCTTTTGGGAACATTACTTGTTGCCGCACTGGTAATTTTTCTAATTTAATTAAAATTGATAGTTACAAATAATCAGATAAAAAAATAAGATATGAACTTTTTATCCTTGTACATTCTCATACTTGTTTTGATGATGATGGGTTTGTTCCTTTCCAAATCGAGGAAACAAATTCAAATAATTATGATAACGGGAGCATCGTTTTTACTGCTGCTGTCGGGAGCGCTGACCTATTTATATCTCACCGAACGCGCAGCCGGCAACACGGCTGAAATGCTCTTCAGAGCCGATTCGGTCTGGTATGCTCCATTCAACATCCATTACTCAGTTGGTGTAGATGGCATTTCGGTTGCCATGCTGATGCTTTCGTCGATAATTGTATTTACGGGCGTTTTGGTTTCTTGGAAAATTGACCCCATGCCCAAAGAATTTTTCCTGTGGTTTTGTTTACTTGCTATAGGAGTATTTGGCTTTTTCATTTCCATCGACCTGTTTACCATGTTTATGTATTACGAAGTTGCCCTTATCCCGATGTACTTGCTAATTGGAGTTTGGGGAACTGGGAAAAAGGAATATTCTGCCATGAAACTGACTCTTATGTTGATGGGAGGTTCAGCTTTGTTGCTGGTAGGTATTCTTGGTATCTATTTTACTACGGGCGGCAGCACCATGAATATTCTCGAACTTTCCAAACTGAAAGTGCCGCTTGAAATGCAACGTTACTTTTTCCCGCTCACTTTTATGGGTTTTGGAGTACTCGGAGCATTGTTCCCATTTCATACATGGTCGCCAGACGGTCACTCTTCAGCCCCAACAGCCGTTTCTATGTTACACGCCGGAGTGTTGATGAAACTTGGCGGTTACGGATGTTTTCGTGTTGCCATGTTTTTAATGCCGGAAGCTGCTCACGAAATGGCATGGATTTTCCTTATTCTGACCGGAATCAGTGTTGTTTATGGAGCTTTCGGAGCAATTCATCAAACGGATTTAAAATATATCAACGCCTATTCTTCCGTTAGTCATTGCGGTTTAGTGCTGTTTGCCTTGTTAATGATGAATCAGACCGCAACAACAGGTGCTATTTTGCAAATGGTTTCACACGGTTTGATTACGGCTCTTTTCTTTGCATTGATCGGAATGATTTACGGACGTACCCATACACGCGACATAAGATTGATGGGAGGACTGATGAAAGTAATTCCATTTTTGGGAGTAAGTTATGTCATAGCAGGTATGGCTTCGTTGGGATTACCAGGACTGAGCGGTTTCGTAGCAGAAATGACAGTTTTTGTAGGTTCTTTCCAGTACGCCGATACTTTTCACCGGATTTTGACCATTGGAGCCTGTGCTTCGATTGTAATAACGACGGTGTATATTTTGAGAGTGGTCGGTAAAGTGATTTTTGGACCCATGCAGGACAAACACCATGAAACGTTGACCGATGCGGTAATGTATGAAAGAATACCGGTAATTGTTCTGACTGCGGCAATTTTTGGTATTGGAATGTTCCCAGGCTGGATTTCGTCCATGATTGGGGACAGTGTTTTACCACTTATTTCTCAGTTTATAAGATAATTCTACTTCGACAACCGGAAATAATTAAAAAAGATTTTTTAGACAAAACACAGAACTATGGATTACAGTAGTTTTTTACAAATGCATGAAGAATTTTCCCTGTTGGGGGTAATGATCATTCTTTTATTATACGATATATTTGCAAGCGAAAAGTATTTAAAATATTTTCAGCCGATAGCCATAGTACTGTTTTTAGTACACATCGTGCTTAACTGCGTGCCGAGAGAAACATTTCAGGTTTCCGGTGGCATGTATGAATACTTACCCATTCACAGTTATATCAAGACTTTTTTAAATATAGGTACGCTTATCGTTTTCCTACAGGCGCACAAATTTCTGAATGAGGATGCCAACAGGATAAAACGGGGAGAATTTTATTTTTTGACGCTCTCTACCTTGTTGGGAATGTATTTTATGATTTCGGCCGGAAATTTTCTGGTATTTTATCTCGGACTTGAAACCGCTTCTGTTCCCATGGCTGCATTGGTTGCATTCGACAAATACAACAACAAAGCTGCAGAAGCTGGAGCAAAATATATTCTTTTGGCCGTTTTTGCATCAAGCATTTCGTTATTCGGCATTTCTTTGATTTATGGATCGACAGGGACATTGTATTTTAACGATCTTCCGGCACTAATCACCGGAACGCCTCTTCAAATTTTGGCATTTGTGTTTTTTGCTGTAGGCTTGTTCTTCAAAATTTCACTGGTTCCCTTTCACTTATGGGCAGCGGACGTGTACGAAGGAGCTCAAACCAACATTACCTCATATCTGTCGGTTATTTCCAAAGGTTCCGCAGTATTTGTATTGTTCACCTTGTTAGTGAAAGTTTTTGCAAGCCTGATTACTGAGTGGCAACCCATCTTATGGATATTGGCAGTGTTAAGTATTACCATTGCTAATTTATTTGCCATTCGGCAAAAAAATCTGAAACGATTTCTTGCCTTTTCGTCTATCTCTCAAGCCGGTTACATTTTGTTGGCTATTATCAGTGGTTCGGCAATAGGAATGTCTTCACTCGTTTACTATGTATTGGTTTACATATTTTCCAATCTGGCAGCATTTGGGGTAATATCTGTAATTGAAGAACGCACGGGAAAAATTAACATTCAAGATTATGATGGTCTCTACCAAACAAATCCAAATTTAAGCTTTGTGATGATGCTTTCCTTGTTTTCGTTGGCAGGAATTCCTCCATTTGCAGGATTTTTCAGCAAATTCTTTGTATTTTCGGCAGCCGCTTCACAAGGTTTTTATGTGCTGGTGTTCATTGCACTGCTTAATACCATTATTTCACTTTATTACTATTTGCTTATCATTAAAGCAATGTTTCTGAACAAAAGTGATCATCCGATTGAACCAATTAAAAGCGATTTTTTTGCAAGAGTCAGTTTTGCTGTTTGCACACTGGCCATAATTGCCATTGGATTTATCAGTCCAATTTACGATCAGATACATCTGATTAGTTTTGGTATGTGATATTTCCTGTTTTAAAGTTCTGTTGAAATTCGGAAAAATCTTTTTTCTGTACCTGATAAACATATTTTTCTTATGAAATCAAAAGATTTTAATTTACATGCTCATGTATGAATAAAGAAAATTCGTCCAGGTACAACGCCTTCAATTTGTTGGGTGTTATTGTAACGCTGGGCATTGTTTACGGTGATATTGGCACTTCACCGCTTTACGTAATGAAAGCCATTCTTGGGGCAAATACCGGAATCGACCAGAATTACATTATTGGGGCCATCTCTTGCATAATTTGGACTCTCACCCTACAGACCACCGTCAAATACGTTCTTATCACCCTCAGGGCAGATAATAAAGGAGAGGGAGGAATTCTTGCACTTTACGCACTAATACGTAAAAACAAGAAAAAATGGCTTTATGTTATCGCCATAATAGGGGCAAGTACACTGATAGCCGATGGAATTATTACTCCTTCTATCACAGTTGTTTCGGCCATAGAAGGATTAAAAGCAATACAGCCCGACACACCGGCTGTTCCGATAAGCATCACAATCATTACAGTCCTGTTTTTTATTCAACAATTTGGTACCCATGCTATCGGAAGGTCATTCGGACCAATCATGTTAATTTGGTTTACAACACTCGGTATTCTCGGATTTACTCAGATAATCGAATTCCCTTCTATTCTTAAGGCATTCAATCCCTATTATGCCATCAAATTATTGATAGATTATCCAAACTGGTTCCTTATTTTGGGAGCAGTATTTCTTTGTACTACGGGAGCCGAGGCATTGTATTCAGATTTGGGACACTGCGGAATAAAAAATATTCGCGTAAGCTGGGCTTATGTAAAAACCACACTGCTTCTCAATTATTTGGGGCAAGGGGCATGGGTGATTAATCACTTAAATACGTTGGACGGGTCAGTTAACCCTTTCTTTGCTATCATGCCGCAAAAATTCTTACTTCCGGGAATCATATTGGCAACAATGGCCGCCGTTATTGCCAGTCAGGCACTTATCAGCGGCTCCTACAGTATTTTTAGTGAAGCCATGAGTCTGAACTTCTGGCCGCGGCAGCTGATAAAATATCCAGCCAAACTGAAAGGACAAATGTATATCCCCTTTGTCAACAGTTTTTTGTTTGTGTGCTGTGTACTGGTTATTCTCCTTTTCCAAAGCTCAAGCAATATGGAAGGAGCTTACGGACTCTCCATCACCATAACCATGTTGATGACAACTATACTACTTTCGGTTTATTTGAAAACCAAACATGTTAAAATGGTTTTCATTGTCCCCATGGTTACAGTTTTTTCCATTATTGAGTTCTCGTTCCTGGTAGCAAACATGTTCAAGTTTCTTCATGGTGGTTGGGTAACCATCCTGATAGCTTCGTGCCTTGTTTTTATTATGGTTGTATGGTACAATGCCCGTAAGATCAAAAATAAATATTCGCTGTTTCTGAAAATAAGACCTTATTTTTCTGTAATTTCAGATTTGAAAGAAGATAAAACCGTTCCAAAATATGCAACCAATTTGGTATATCTGACCAAAGCCAATTATCGAACCGATATAGAAAGTAAAATTATTTATTCGATCATTAACAAACAACCCAAGCGCGCTGATTACTATTGGTTACTTCATGTTGACCACGTAGACGAGCCAAATACCTTTGAATATACTTTCGAAAAACTTATTCCCAATACATTGTTCAGGGTTGATTTACGTATAGGTTTCAAGGTTCAACCGTTCATCAGCATGTATTTTCGCCAAATCATTGATGAATTGGCAAGCAGCAAGGAATTTGATCTCCTCAGTAATTATCCATCCTTGCGTAAGTATAATATTGATGGCGATTTCAGATTTATTGTTATTCATAGAGTTTACAATCAGGATCAAGGTTTTGGCTTCTGGGAACGTTTTTCGATGAATTTTTACAATGTCTTTAGAAAACTTGGAATTTCCGAAACAGGCGCCTATGGGTTGGATACCAGTAATGTGCTGGTAGAAGCTGTCCCGCTTATTGTGAATACAGACAGTAAAATGCGCATTAAACGTGCAAAATAAAGGAATGAAATCAGAACTTGCATGCGTCAAATTAAAATTCAACTTTTACCTAAAAATTTTTTGTAGGTAGTTCGCTTTTCTGAATTTTTTCTGAAGTCATTTTGCTTGACGCAGAAAAATAAAAAGCCTGCTGAAATTTCTCTATCCAACAGGCTTTTAATTGTTCCTTTAAGTTTATTGTGGAGCTGGAGGGAGTTGAACCCTCGTCCAAACATGGAAACAATATGCTTTCTACATGCTTAGCTTCGCTTGGTTTTTCGTGTACAGGCAAGACCGAAGCTACCAACCTGTACCTTATCCTTTGAGTTTTTCATTGCATTTTCAAGGCAAAATGCAACTATCCTCGATTTTGCTGCACCTCCATATCAAGCAGCCTCGAGGAGAGGGCGCTTGGGAGATGTCTCGTCCCCGCACCTTGTGCAGGGATAAAGCTTAATCTACTATACTTCAATTAAGCAGCGAGAGCGTAATTAGTTTCGCCAGATAATTTTTTGAGATTCGGGATTAACGAGCCGTAAACTCAGCGCTCGGCATGCTTACATACCTTTTCTACACGTTGTCAAATCCATGCAGCCCCATAATTTCAAAGATCTTTACTTAGCATAACTTACTGCTCTTGTTTCCCTAATAACAGTAATTTTAACCTGTCCCGGATACGTCATTTCATCCTGAATGCGTTTTGCTATATCAAATGAAAGCAATTCTGCTTCCTTGTCATCCATTTTATCGGCGCCTACTATTACCCGCAATTCTCTTCCTGCCTGAATGGCATAAGTCTTGAGAACCCCCGGATAAGAAAGTGCCAAATCTTCCATGTCTTTCAACCGCTTAATGTAAGCTTCCACAACTTCACGTCTGGCTCCCGGACGGGCACCGGATATAGCGTCGCAAACCTGCACAATAGGAGCAATAAGCGTTTCCATTTCAATTTCATCGTGATGAGCTCCAATTGCATTGCAAATATCGGGCTTTTCCTTGTATTTTTCAGCAAGTTTCATGCCAAGTATTGCATGTGGCAATTCCGGTTCATCATCCGGAACTTTACCAATATCATGCAATAAGCCTGCTCTTTTGGCTTTTTTCACGTTCAATCCCAACTCGGCAGCCATCGTAGCACACAAATTGGCTGTTTCCCGCGCATGTTGCAACAGATTTTGTCCATAAGAAGAACGATATTTCATTTTTCCTACCAAACGAATGAGTTCGGGGTGAAGACCATGAATACCCAAATCGATGGTGGTACGTTTACCCACTTCAATAATTTCTTCTTCCAACTGCTTACGGACTTTATTAACCACTTCTTCTATGCGCGCCGGGTGAATACGTCCATCGGTAACCAACTGATGAAGTGAAAGCCGTGCAATTTCACGCCGAACCGGGTCAAAAGCCGACAGCACGATGGCTTCTGGCGTATCGTCCACAATGATTTCTACTCCCGTTGCAGCCTCCAAGGCTCGGATATTCCTTCCCTCACGGCCAATAATGCGACCTTTAATTTCATCGGATTCGATGTGGAACACTGTAACCGAATTTTCCATGGCAGTCTCAGTAGCCAGCCGTTGAATACTTTGAATGACAATTCTCTTGGCTTCCTTGTTGGCAGTCATCTTGGCTTCATCCATAATATCGTTGACATAAGCCATAGCTTCCGTTTTGGCTTCTTCTTTCAATGATTCGATAAGCCGCTCTTTGGCCTGCTCGGAAGAAAGACCGGAAACTGTTTCCAATTGTTCCTGCGCTTGACGGATAAAATGTTCGAGTTCTTTTTTCTTGTTTTCGACTGTCAGAAACTGGCTTTCCAGATTTTCTTTCATCACATCCACTTCATTCATTTTCCGTTGCAATTCTCCCTGTTTTTGGTTGAGTTGCATTTCACGTTGCTGAATGCGGGTTTCAGCTGCCTGAATTTTGGCATTTCTTTGCTGTACCTGCTGTTCGTGTTCGGCTTTCAGGGCAATAAACTTTTCTTTTACTTCAATCAGGTTGTTTTTTTTGATCAACTCCGCTTCGGCTTCAAGTTCTTTCAAAGCCTTTTTATGATTGCGCTTGAAGTAAATGAAACTACCGCCCACACCAACACCAAAAGATATTATTATGGCAATAATTAAATTCATTTCTTATAGATATTTATTTGATAAACAATAATTTAAATTTTATAATAAAAAAACGCATTGACGCTGCCAACAAAAGGTTAAAAATTTAGTTAACCAAAAAACAACGTAATGCGAGAAAATAAGTTTGAAATATGATACTTAGAAAATTATTTTTCAGCCAATAATTTTTCTACTTCCTGATTTAGAGAAGTTAATTTTTCTGCCAGCGGTACAGTATCCTGCTGCATCATTTTTCTAACGAGCATTACTGCAAGTTCGTAGGCTACAAAAATAAAAACTTCTTCTTCCGACCGATGACTGTATTTCTTTTGATAAACTTCCAGATATCTTCCCAGAACTTTTTCTGCCAAGCGGTACAACTCCTCTTCTTTCCGTTCAATTCTCAACGGCAACCTGTAACCGCCTACCTGGACATTGATTAAAAAAGTATCGTTTTCGTTCATAACTGCTCTAATCATTTAACAAAAGAGCCAAACACTTATCTATTTCTCGCACCAATTTGTTGATTTGCTGCTTTGACCTGTTCCGCTCTTCATCGGATAACGCCAAAGTTTTAGCAATTCGTAAATGGTCATAATTTTTTTGAAGTTCAGAAAACTTGGCTTTTAAGAGTTCAACATCTTGTTCTTTATTGCTCAACCTTTCTCTCAACAGCGAATTTTCCTCCTGCAATGACTTGAAATCATCCATCAGCTTTCGCAGATTAGATTCAAAAGTTGCTACCAAATCATCATAAGAATGCGTCATTTTATCAAAAAAATCTATACAAAAATACATTTTTCAGTCGTAATTCACATACGAAATTACCTTTTTTTTCGCATATTGATAATAATTATTTTTTTTAAATTATTTTTAATGTTTTTATCGGGACACTAAATTGTTATAAAATGGAAATTCAGAAAAAAAATAATACGTACTTTTGCAAAAAAATTCATTGCACCATGTGGAAAATAAATCCTTTCAATTATCAACGACGACCGAGCATCGAAGTCCGTATCGGCCAACTTCTAATGGGAGGCACTCAGCCCGTTAGAATTCAATCGATGACCAATACCGACACCAACGACATAGAAGCTTCGTTGCAGCAATGCATTCGTCTGATTCATGCCGGAGCCGAGTTGGTTCGTTTTACAACGCAAGGGAACAGAGAAGCAGAAAGTTTAAAAAAAATTCATGATTTGTTGCGGGAAGAAGGATATCAAACTCCATTGTCGGCCGATGTTCACTTTAATGCCAACGTAGCCGACGTTGTTGCTCAATATGTAGAAAAAGTACGTATCAATCCAGGAAATTATTTAGGAAATAATCGGGGAAATATTTCTTCAAATGATTCGGATGAAGAATATGCAGCCGAGTATGAAAGGATAAAACAACGTTTTGTAGAATTACTGAATATTTGCAAGAAACATCAGACAGCTCTGAGAATTGGCGTCAATCATGGTTCGTTGAGTGAACGAATTATGAATCGTTATGGCGATACGGCCGAAGGGATGGTAGAATCTTGCATGGAATTCCTGCGAATTTGTCGAGAAGAAAATTTTCAAAACGTAGTCATTTCAATGAAAGCTTCCAACACCCTCACCATGATTCATTCCTTTAGAATGCTGGTGGAGAGGATGGAAATTGAGAATTTTCATTATCCGCTGCATCTGGGCGTTACAGAAGCGGGAAACGAAGATGAAGGCCGCATCAAATCGGCAGTGGGAATTGGCACCTTACTTTCCGAAGGCATTGGCGATACCATAAGAGTTTCGTTGAGTGAAGATCCGGAAGCAGAAATTCCTGTGGCTCGAAAACTGATTTCCTATATCGATGAGAAAAAAATTCATGAACCAATATTGGCAGAAAAAAACCAAAAACATTCTCCCTTTGAGTACCGTCGCCGGACAACACATGCTGTGGAAAATATTGGAGGGAATAATGTCCCTATAGTGATAGCCGCTACAAAAACAAATTACGCAATAACTCCCGATTATTATTTTGCCGAAAATCAGATAACAAACAGCCTCAATGAAATTTTTCCAATTTACGAAGTAAATGAAAAAGAGGAATTAACAAAAAATCCTTCCCCCATCAAGTTTTTAAAAATGTCTTTCCCTCAGCTGACAAAAGAAAATTTACACTTTCTGAAAAGCAGGAAAGACACAGTGATTATCCTCGAAAGTTATCATAAAAATGCACCGGCAGAACAAAAAGCTTTTTTTCATTCACTTATGAATGAAGACTGTACAGTGCCAGTTATAGTTGCACAGAGCTACCAAGAAAACATGGAAGAAGACTTGGAAATAAAAGCCGGAGTAGATTTTGGTATGTTATTTGTTGAAGGCTTTGGCGACGGAATTTCACTAAAAAACGAGGGAACAATTTCACCTGAAAAAATTAATTCCATAGCGTTTGGAATTTTGCAGGCAACAAGAGCAAGAATTTCAAAAACCGAATTTATTTCCTGTCCGGGATGCGGCAGAACAATGTTCGACCTTCAGACTGTTGTTTCCCGAATAAAATCAAGAACTTCCCACTTAAAAGGATTAAAAATCGGCATCATGGGTTGTATTGTCAACGGAATAGGAGAAATGGCGGATGCCGATTATGGATATGTTGGAGCAGGGCGAGGTAAAGTTAGTTTGTACAAGAAAAAGGATTGTGTTGAGAAAAATATTCTTGAAGATGAAGCGGTGGAAAAATTGATCGAACTCATTAAAATAAATGGCGACTGGACAGAACCCAATTCTTAATTCTGTACTTCGAATTTTTTCTATATTTATTAATAACCAAAAAAAATGAAAATATGAAAGAAAAATTAATTGTTTTGTTACTTGCTTCAGCATCTTTTATTGGCTTAAATGCGCAGGTCAAAGGTCAGGCACTTGGTGTGAGGCTGGGGTACGGCGGTGAAGTTTCCTATCAGCATCCATTGAGCAGCCAGAACCGAATCGAAGGTGATTTGGGATTTTATTACGATCATGGTTTCAATTTGGCAGGCGTTTATCAATGGGTTTTTGACTTGTCGGAACTTTCTCCCGGTTTTAACTGGTATGTAGGATTGGGGCCTCAAATTGGTAGTTGGCATAATCAGGACAACAAAGACTATGATGGGCTGGCATTGGGAATTGTTGGACAAATCGGTATTGAATTTAATTTCAATATTCCCTTGCAACTTTCACTGGATTACCGTCCCGGTTGGTATGTATTACCTTCCAGTTACGGAGGAGCTTGGGACGGAATTGCACTGGGTGTGAGATATAATTTCTAAAAAAATCGATTTATACAAAAAAGAAGAACAGATGGGAAAAGTTTCCTGTCTGTTTTTTTATGGTTATTGAACAACAAAAAAGCACGTCGAATTATCCAACGTGCTTTCTGTAAATTTTAAAATTATCTACTTCTTTGAATTATTTTGCAGGAACAACAGGCAATTTTTGAGGAGCTTTCTGTTGATTCCCGTTATTTTGCTGTTCGCCGTTATTGCCTTGATTTTGATTGGTTCCCGCTCCCTGCGTTTCACCAAAGTCTGGAGCAACAACGCCCGGTAATTCTTCCTGAGCTTTTTGATATTGTTCTTTTATTTCGGAATCGCTTCCACCCGATTTTTGATTGGATTGAATCCCCGTGGCACCAATGGAAAGTACTACAATAAAAGCAATTAATCCCCACGTAGCCTTTTCGAGAAAATCGGCTGTCTTGCGAACTCCCATGTACTGATTGGAAGAAGAAAAACCTGCTGCCAGTCCGCCACCTTTCGAGTTTTGTACCAAAACAATAAGTATCAGAAGAATGGAAGCAATTATAATTAAAATGGTAAACAAGAGGTACATAAAAGTATAATATTTAAATTTTTAAATTTTCTATTACTTTTTCCAAGAAACGAATTTGGTCTGCAAAGTAAACACTTTTTTTCGGATTATTCAAATTTAATTTTTTTAAAATCTCCAATGCTTCTGGATATTTTTTATTCTTAATTAACTGTTTAACCGATTCTTCCGAAATTTCCTGTTCTGAGATCATTTCTGAGGCAAAATATTCCGGTTGAACTTCCGCAGATTGGATGGATTCTTTCTTTACAACAAGTTCATCTTTTTCTGACGCAGATGAATTTTCCATCACCATAGCCCGAGCTTTTTTCAACTGATCAGCCAGATTTTTCAATGTTTGACCTGAATCGCCACCTTCTTTTTCAACCACATCCAACAAGTCGAAATAAGAACCTGTAAGTTTGCCCTTTTCGGAACGGCGATAAACTTCCTTAGCAAAAATTTCCGGATAAAGAAAATGGTAAAGCCAACGACGCTGAGAAGTATAAACGGCTGCCGTTTTTATGGCTTTTTCAAAATGAATGCTACCGGACACCTGCAGCGCTTTCAGATAAAGCATCCTTGCCTGCGAAAAAAAAGGATAGTTTTCCACCAAATCTTTGAGTTCAGAGATCTGCTCCGATTGAATGCTCTCGGGATGCTGCAAAAGTGATATAAAATCGGCCTGTGTCATTTTTCGTTCTTATTTTCAAAAAACAAGAAAAGTTTTTGCCTACCATTTGGCAACCGTGTCGTTGTAAATGTTCTCAGTGATTTCTTTAATAATCTCCTTCACCAATTCTTCCTGCACATCATTCAACATTTTGGAACTGTCGAAAACCTGAAAAGCGGAGTATGTTTTTTCAAAATCATCTACCGGATTCACTTTATTGGTAAAACGAACCTTAACGGTTACCGTCAGTTTGGTTTCGGAAGCATAAGTATCGGCGCTTATGGACATGGGCGTAAGTTGATAACCAACAATCTCGCCCTCGAGATTCAAATCTCCATTTTGACGAACAAGCCGGAGCTGTGTCTGTTTGGTGTAAATATCGCGAAGTTCTTCTGAAAATTGCTGAGACAACGGAGGATAAACCAATTCGGAAACATTTGGAAAGTCGGCAATAGAAATGGTTTTGATTTTGGTGTAATCGATAGAAGCCCCATTGAATTTGTAAGAAATGGAACAGGAAGCCAAAAAAAGAAAAACTACACAAAAAAGGGCAAAAAACAGTTTTATTGGTTTTTTCTTTCTTTTAAAAATTGGGTTTTTCAGTTCTTTATTCAATTCCATATTCCTTAATTTTGCGGTACAAAGTACGTTCTGAAATTTTTAATTCTTCGGCGGCTGCTTTCCTTTTGCCTTTGTGCTTTTCGAGCGTCTTTTTTATCATTTGTCGTTCCATATCTTCCAGTGTCATAGGTTCTTGCACATCTTCAATCTCTTGGAATTCTGCAGCTTCTTCAAAAGAATTTTGTTTTTTTGAACCGGGAAATTGATTTGATTCACGTCCCAAATTATTTGCGGGTTTAATCACTTCAACCGGAGACGGTGTAGCGGGAATAAAAGTTTCATGCGGAGCGGCAAAAGAAGGTGATAAAGTAATATCTTTTTGCATCAATTCCTGATTTTCCTGAGCATTCATCAGATTGTAAACCAGTTTCTTCAGTTCTATCATATCTTGTTTCATATCGAAAAGTACCTGATAAAGAATTTCTCTTTCGGAAGTAAACGTTTTCTGATCGCTTCGATGGTTGGACAACAAAACCGGAAAACGCTCCAATTCTTCTTTCGGCAAATATTGTTTTAAAATATCCGCAGTAATTTCACGTTGCTGTTCGATAACAGAAATCTGCTCGGTAATATTTTTAAGTTGTCGGACATTGCCATTCCAATAATACTCGGTAAGCAGTTTTTTTGCATCCTCAGTAAGTTTGATGGGCGGCATGTTGTATTTTTCAGCAAAGTCGGCAGCAAATTTTCTGAACAACAAAACAATATCTTCTTTTCTTTCCCTCAAAGGCGGCACAAAAATAGGAACGGTATTCAAACGATAATACAAATCTTCACGGAAACGCCCATCACGGACAGCCTGTGCCATATTTAAATTGGTTGCAGCTATAACGCGGACATTAGTTTTCAGAATTTTTGAGGAACCGACCTTGATAAATTCACCTGTTTCGAGCACACGTAATAAGCGAACCTGAGTGGAAAGTGGCAACTCGCCAACTTCATCCAAAAAAATGGTACCACCGTCTGCTACTTCAAAATAGCCTTTTCTATCTGCCATGGCACCCGTAAATGATCCTTTTTCATGTCCAAATAATTCGGAATCAATCGTTCCTTCCGGTATTGCACCACAATTGACGGCTATATAAGGCCCGTGTTTGCGATGACTGTAATAATGAATAATTTGAGGAAAATTTTCCTTTCCTACACCACTTTCGCCGGTAATCAATACCGACAAATCGGTTGGTGCTACCTGAACGGCCACGTCGATAGCGCGATTTAACAATTCTGAATTGCCAATAATCCCGAAACGTTGTTTTACGGCTTGTATTTCTGATGGTTGCATGTTTCTAACAATAATTTACTGCAATAATGACATAAATATCTGACAAAATTAATGAAAATAATAGAATTATGTTTATTCTGCAACATAAAAAGTCAAACAATAAGAATTTATCCTCCTATTGTTGAATATCGGCTTTGAAAACCATTGATTTTTAGGATTGGAGGAAAGAAATTTAAAACAAAGGAACTAATTATTGGAAAAAATTTTGAAGTTAAAAAATTTTGTGTAATTTTGGTCAACCAATTAAACCGGCCAAAGATAAATGAGATTTAGTTTTAAAATTTCCCCCTTTTTCGGAGGAAAAATATTTGAGCCTTATAAGTAAATAGAAAAATTACAAAACATGATGATGGAAGAAAATTTTATCCGATTGATGAAAACCCGGCAAAAATCGCCGGCAGATGAAGTAATCAACAAAATTAAGGAACTAATTGAATCAGGAGAACTAAAACCAGGAGACCGCCTACCTGCCGAAAGAAAACTGGCGAGCGATTTTGGTTTTGGAAGGACACATATCCGCGAGGCTTTGCAAAAACTCGAATTTTATGGAATTGTAAAAACACTGCCACAAAGTGGAACTATTCTTAATGGGTTGGATATAAATTCTTTGAATGGTTTGCTTTCCGATGTGCTCAACCTTCAGAATTACGATTTTTATTCGTTGGTTGAAACCAGATGCATTCTTGAAATGAATGCCATTCGGCTTTGCGCCGAAAGACGTACCGAAGAAGACATAGAAGCTATGGAAAAAGCGCATCAAAATTTTGTAAAATTCCATAATGATGAAATTTTACGTGTCAGTTACGACTTCGCTTTTCACCGCACCATAGCAGAAGGCAGCCACAATCCGGTCATTAAATCCATGCTTATGATTATAATTCCAGATATTCTTATCATATACAATAAGGAACGGGTATGTAATACCGACCCTTTTGTCGTAATTAGGGAACACGCTGAAATGATAGAGGCAGTGAAAATGCAAAATGAAGAATTGGCCTCATCATTGCTTTATCAGCATTTGCAAGGAGTGATGACTCTCGCTCGGACGAAACTGGAGAACTTAAAAATAAAAAGCTTGAGTATTGGCTGAAATCTAATATTTCTAAACCATATTTCCTATTCTTTTACTTAAAAGGAAATGAAGCTGCTTTCTAATTGTTAAAAAGGCAGCTTTTTTTATTCTCAACAAGTTTGAAAATATGTTTTGCAACATATTTCGTAAAATAACTTGAAAAAAATTTTTTTTTATTATAAAAACACCGTATTTTTGGTCGACCAATAATTGGTTGACCAATTTTTTTCTTATTAAGTTCATAGCTAAATAAAAGCAATTTATTGATTCCTTGTTATATATTTAAGTATTTAATGCAGAACAATTTGAAAATTAAAAACCATAAAAACATGAAAAGAACAAAAAAACCAAAAATCTTAAAAAGAGAGTTTCTTGTATTAATAGCTTTATTTATTAGTACAATCAGTGCATTTTCTCAAATTAAAGTTACGGGAACTGTATTGGACAATAAAAGTGAGCCTTTAATTGGCGTCAATATAACAGTAAAAGGCTCCAAAACAGGAACAATTTCCGATTTCAATGGAAAATTTAATATTGAAGTACCAAACAGGCAATCCATATTGGTATTTTCTTACATTGGTTACAAAACAATAGAAAAAACGATACCTGCCAGTGGACAACTCAATGTAGTAATGGAAGAAGAAACTCAAACCATTGACGAAGTAGTTGTAGTTGCTTACGGTACTCAGAAAAAATCGCATTTAACGGGAGCTGTTTCTTCTTTGAAAAACGAGAAAATGGATGAAATTCCGGTTTCCAGAGTAGATCAGGCACTACAGGGTAAAATTGCCGGAGTTCAAATCAACAATGTAAATCCCGAAGCCGGAGCTGCACCAAAAATTCGTGTTCGTGGCTTGGGATCGATCAGTGCAAGTAGCGATCCTCTCATAGTAATAGATGGTTTTCCTGTCCCCGATGGCTTATCTATGATCAGTATGGCAGATGTTCAATCGGTTGAAGTTCTGAAAGATGCTTCTTCTGCTGCCCTTTATGGTTCAAGAGCTGCAGGAGGAGTAATACTAATCACCACTAAAAGTGGAGAGACCAATAAACCCAAATACAATTTCAAAATGTATTCAGGTTTTCGCAATGCATTGAAACTTCCAGATATGCTAAGCACAGAAGATTATGTAGCTCTTCTCTACCGGGAAGCAGCCATGAGAAAGCATGACCCTGCCGTTAATGGAATTTCTACCGAAACAATGGCATTTAATAAAATAACCGAACCCGAAAAAGCCGGATATTTGATTATGAAATATTTGGATGATCAACCAACCGACTGGCTTGATGAAGGGTTGAGAGATCGTGGAACCATGCAGAATTACCAGTTGAGCGCTTCGGGAGGAGACAAGAATTTAAAGTATTTTGTTTCTGGAAATTATGTCAATGAAGACGGCATTATGTTGAACAGTACCTATGACAAATTTACCTTTAGAGCCAAATTAGATGCCAAGTTATCAAAAATTGCCACCTTAGGAATTAATCTTGCTCCAACTTATAGTCGCCAAGAACGACCGGCAGTTGACTTGACCGATTATATGCGGTTCCCTTCATGGTTACCAATCAGGCACAATGAAGCAACCGCTGCTTTAACCGGTAAAGTTGCCGGAGACTATGCACAACCAAGCGACTTTAACGGGATAAATATCAGTGGCATAGGTTATGATGATGAAGTGTGGAGCTTACCAGGAGTTTCGGTTTGGAATTCAAGTAATCAAAATCCAGTTTCTATTAGGGAACGTACCAGTATATTTACTGACGATTATAGATTTCAGGGAAATATCTATTTGACTTTGAATCTTTTACCCGGTTTACAGTTTAAAACATCCAATGGCGCATATCTATTATTCAGGGAATACAACAAAAAAGAACAAACTTCTGCCAACAAAGCTGGAAATCCAAATTCACTTACCCGACAATTGACAACACATAGGGAATTACTTTCAGAAAATACGCTAAACTATAATAAGAAAATCAGCAATCATGAATTTGATGCATTATTGGGTTTTACCATGCAGCAAACCAATGACAATTACAACAGAATGGTAGGAACAAATTTCCCCGACGAACAAATTCTTTCTTTCAACCTTGCTTCTCAAATTTTATTAGACAGCCCTTCTATTGATGGAACAACCTCTTTTTATTATACCGAATCGCTGGTTTCTCTCCTGGGTCGACTTAATTATTCTTATCTGGGCAAATATATGATGTCTGCCAGTTTCAGGGCAGATGGAAGCTCAAAGTTTTACAAGGGAAACAAATGGGGCACTTTCCCAGCATTCTCAGCCGGTTGGCGTGCATCTGAAGAAAAATTCATGAAGAATTTTGAATGGTTATCCAATTTGAAATTACGCTTCAGTTATGGATTGACAGGAAATAACAACATTCCTCAATATGCCTACATGAATACCATTAACACAAGCAATTACGTACTGGGTTCAGGAAATGGAACATTGGTACAAGGAATGGTTTCTAACAGTTCTTCATTAGGAAATCCCGATATTACGTGGGAACAAACATCTGAAGCCAATTACGGAATAGATTTTGGAATTTTGAATAGCAAAATTAACTTTACAATAGAATACTACAATTCCAACACTATTCAATTGCTGCTTCAACAACCCGCCATGTATATTACCGGACATCAATCATATTGGAACAATATTGGGAAGGTAAACAACAAAGGAATCGAAATAGAACTCAATACAACCAATATCACCAATAAAAAATTTACATGGAAAACAACAGCGAATTTTGCCACCAACAAAAATAAGCTCTTAAATTACGGAGACAAGGAATATGAAGACAATTTCGGAGAAAGAAGTGAAGTCTATCGTGCCATTGTGGGGCAACCGGCCATCCAGTATTACGGTTATAAAACTGATGGCGTATATACTTCTTTTGAAGAAGTAGCCGCAGCAAAAGCACTTAAAGATGAAAATGGCAATCCGTTTACTTACACGAAATTTGCTCCGATTGTAGGAGGAATAAAAGTGGTGAATATCAATGGCGATAATAAAATTGACACTGAAGACCGAACTGTATTAGGAGATCCATTCCCCGATTTTACTTGGGGAATAACCAATACTTTCACTTACAAAAACTTTGATTTAAGCTTTCTGATTCAGGGCGTTCAAGGTATTGACATTATCAATGGTAATGTAAATTATAATGAACAACTGCGCTACAACAAGGCCTACACCGACAATCGATATGTGAGTCCCATGTTTCCTGGTGATGGAAAAACCGTTTATTCCAATACTACTTCCGGTAGCGATTTAATGTTGACGGACTACTGCATAGAAGATGGTTCTTATGGTGCAATTCGTGATTTTACTTTGGGTTATACTTTACCTCAAAATTTATTGAAATCATTGAAATTAAGAAATTTAAGAGTATATTTTTCTGCCGAAAATTTGGTTTATATCATGGCGCCGAGTTATAGAGGCATTAATCCTGAAGCAAGAAGAACAGCAAGCAACTACACCAGCCCATTGGTAGATGGTTATCAACGTGGTGCTTTCCCTTTGAATCGTACCATTACAGGTGGATTAGACATTACTTTTTAAACAAGGAAATTTTTTATAATATTTAAAAATAGAGACATGAAAAATAAAATATTTATAACTGCAATTCTTCTGTGTGGATTCTTTTTCACAGGTTGTGAAGATTTTCTGACCGACAAACCCGAATCAGTACTTACACAGGTTGATTTTTACACAACTCCTACACGAATTAATCAGGGAGTAATAGGCTGCTATGCCGGACTCGCGAACATACAGAAAGATGAATGGATGTATACCGAACTTAGAAGCGATAATTCGTGCCAAAGTGAAACAGGCTCGAGTGCAACAATTAGAATCGATCAAACCGATATAGCTTCTTTTAGACTTTCTCCTAGTTTACCTGCCTTACGTGATTATTGGTATAAAATTTTCCAGAATATTTCCAATATTAACGCAGTACTTCCTTCTGTAAAAGATAATAGTTATGTTTCAAATGAATCACTCAGAGCACAATATGAAGGTGAACTTTTGTTTTTGAGAGGTTATCATTATTACACATTGGTAAACTTATTTGGCGACATGTTTAAAATAACCAAAGTAATTGGGCCCAATGAAGCAAAAAAAATTCCTCGTTCGCCGGTTTCTGAAATCTATAATGAAATTATCATTCCCGATTTGAAAAAGGCAGTTGAAGAATTACCTTCCACCTACTCAGCAACAGACTTGGGAAGAGCCACCAAATGGGCTGCCAAAGGAATGTTGGCCAAAGCTTATATGATGATGGGAGGAACAAATAATTTATCTTTGGCTAAAAAAGAATTGGAAGATATTTTAACACTATCGCCTCATGGTTTATTAACAGGTGCCAATGCCTATTCCAATATTTTCAGTATTACCAATGAAATGAACAAGGAAATTATTTTTGCTGTACGATACAAAGGAGGTAGTTCCGGCATTGGTTCACCTTTCTGGGGCACTTTTGCACCTTTGGGTTCCGCAAATATGTTTTTGAAAATAGGAACGCCACTTGGATATAATAATCCTACCTATGAGTTGATGAACTTGTTTAATGCTAATCCCAACGATACTCGTAAGGATGCGTGTTTTAGAGTATGGAAAAAATCATCAACCGTTTCCGTTCCTTATATATCAAAATACATAGACGCTTCGATGACACAACCCCTGCAAGGTGAAAATGACTGGATTATTTTGCGTTTTTCCGATATAAAACTACTTTATGCCGAAATTTTGGCTCAGGATGGAAATTTTGCTAATGCGCACAATCCGCTTAATGATGTTAGAGATAGAGCCGGATTAGATGGAATTGGGCCTTTTGGGTCAAAAGAAGAAGCTTTGGATTCGGTTTATGCCGAAAGGCGTTTGGAGCTTGCTTTTGAAAATCAGCGTTGGTTTGATTTGCTTCGCATGGCTAAATCGTATGACAATCCGGACAAACCGATGGAGATTTTAAGGAAGCATACTTTTGAAACAGATTGGGCTGTGCTTTATTCGAAATACAATCCAATGCAACCACCAGAACAAAGATTTTATATAAAGGAAAGATTGTTGCTCCCGATTCCTCAAGCTGAAATTGACACCAACAACGAAATGAAAATTCCACAAAATCTTTCATATTAAAAAATCATAATGTTATGAAAAAAATAAAAAAAGTGTTCAAATTTTTCGCATTAATTGGAATTATTGCAGTAATGAATTCCTGCTCGAACGAAGATAAAAATGAGATTGTTCCAAAAACTTTGGAACAATATAAGCAAGATCTTGGTCAATTTGTGTTGGCAGAAAAGACCAAAGTTCAAAATTGCGTAATGGGTTACAACAAGGGAGATTTTAAATACTCAAGTGATTCGACGAACTTCAATGCACTGAAGGACAATTATTTAAATACATTACTCGCTGCCGAAGCAGTATTGGCAAAAACCGACTTAACCATTGCCGATATTGTTAATGCAAATGAAACTTTAGCTGATCCCGGCAAACAATTTAATAGCAACCTATGGATTTCAGATAGACGTCCACTAAATGACGCTATCGTTGCAGCTCAGAAATTGTTGGCAGCCACATCCATAGGCACCGAAACGGGACAAGTTTCAAGCGAAGCTGCGACTGCGTTCTCAGATGCTATCACAGCTGCCAAGAGAGTACGCGATTCTTCTTATACTATCGAAAGACAAGTACAGGAAGCGATACAAAAATTGGAGGAAGCAAAAAATAATTTTTTAGCTTCCATTATCAAGTAAATATCAACTTAACCAAAACGGTTTTATTTTAAGATAAATTTTAATGAAAAAAACAATCGGTATTTTATTGTTCATGCTTCTCCCCTTTTCGGTGATTTTGGGAACAAGTTATAAAGTCATGAACGTGTACCAATTTAATGAAAAATCAAAATTGCTATTACCCGGCGACAGCATTATTCTGAGCAATGGAATATGGAAAGATGGGCAGTTGGTGTTCAAGGGAAATGGGGAGAAAAACAAATACATCTATCTTCTGGCTGAAAATCCGGGTAAAGTGAGTTTGGAAGGAGAATCGTGCTTGAGAATGTCGGGAAACTGGTTGTATGTTTCCGGTCTTGTATTCCGAAATGGTCACACTCCAAGAAAGACAGTAATTGAGTTTAGAACAGGTTCCAAAGAATATGCCTTTAATTCAGTTTTAACCGAATGTGTCATTGACCAATACAATCAGGAAGTGAAAGATTCTACCGACCATTGGATTGCACTTTATGGACAAAAAAACACGATAAAAAATTGTTATTTTACGGGCAAAACAAATCTGGGAACTACCTTAATCGTTTGTCCCGATGACGAGAATTCTATCAACAATCAGCATTTAATTTATAGAAATTATTTTGGATTTCGGCCTCGACTGGGTTCCAACGGTGGAGAAACCATCCGCATTGGCACCAGTGAGGTTTGCATGAACAGTTCAGGAACAATTGTGAAAGGCAATTATTTTGAACATTGTAATGGTGAAACAGAAATTATTTCGAACAAGTCGTGCGATAATGTATTTATCAACAATACCTTTTATGAATGCGAAGGCAGTTTGGTACTTCGTCATGGAAACAATGCCACTGTTTCCGGTAACTGGTTTATCGGCAATAAAAAACCAAATACCGGAGGTGTGAGAGTTATCAATGAAGGACACAAGATTTTCAATAATTATTTTTATCGTTTGGCAGGCGATGATTTTCGTTCAAGTTTGGCAATTATGAATGGAATACCAAATTCACCAGCTAATGGATATGCTCGCGTAAAAAATGTAATTGTTGCCAATAATACGTTTTATGATTGTGCTTCACCCTGGGCATTTGGGGTTGGTTTTGGATTTCGTAACCGTATTGCGAAGCCGGAAAACACCTTGTTATTAAATAATTTGGTTTATTGTCCAAATACCGATGAATTGATTAAATATTACGATCAGACAGACGGGATAATGCTGGACAACAATATTCTGATAAATAACAAGGGAAACTTGGAAATAAAAGGAACGGTAAAAGGTGAAATTCTTCAGTCAAAACTGAATGATTTGGAAATTATATATACTACTATTGCTGCAAAAAAAATTGCTTTTGTAAAAGAAGATATTGTGGGACAACCCAGAACAGTTCCGGTCATTGGCGCATTTCAAAACAAAGCAGAAAAAATAACCAATGAAATGGCAACCATGCAAAATTGCGGACCAACAGGGTATAAAAATAGGATGACTGAACCAAAGCAGTTGGCGAAACGCACCGGGAAAACCAAAGTAATTGAAGCCGGAGTGGATCTACTTTTAAAATCCGTAAAAAATGCCGGCGATAACGACACCTTGTTATTGATGCCCGGTGAACATGTGGTTACAAAAAAAATGACTATTAACCAAAATTTGGTTATCAGATCAGCTGACAATAAGGTAAAGCCAATTATTATTTTGAAAGCCGACAAAGAAAGTGCTTACATTTTTGAAATTTCAAATAATGTAAAATTACAACTTGAAGGTGTAAAAATTGATGGTAACAGCGAATCAAATTTTCCGACCAAATATGCTTTTATTTCTTCTCGCGAAGGTGCTGCACATTTTTCCTTAATGCTGAATCAATGCGAAATCTCAGACTTCAAAGTTAAAACAGGCAGCATTTATCGCGCTTACAAAGGTTCGTATGCAGATTCTATTGTAGTAACCAATTCTTTAATGAAAGATTGTTTTCGTGGATTTAGTCTGAGTGAAGAAAAAGATGACAAAGGTACTTACAATGCAGAAATAGTGAAATTTGAAAATTGTGTTTTCGACAACTTCAGTCAACACGCTTTGGATTATTATAGAGGTGGAAATGACGAATCAACTTTAGGAGGTTTTCTTTTTGTAAATCATTGCGTTTTTAACAATATCGGAGAAGATGAAAAACAGTCTATATTAAAATTAAACGGTATAGTAAATGTTTCCATTACCAATTCCATTTTTTCCAACTCAATGGCAAAAACAAGTGTTAAACTTTCGGGGAGTAAAAACTTAATTCAAAACTGCTGTTTTTACAATTCTCCGGCACCAAAAGTAGAAAACGGAGCAGTTTCACAGAATCTTTATTTCGATAATCCACGATTCGAGAAAAATAGTTTTCTCCTTTCCAAGAAGTCCCCTTTAATAGGTAAAGCTGCGGATGGAGGAAATATTGGTTTGAAATAAACAATCCTGCTTCAAGAAAATTATTCAACATGATAAAAGTTAAGCGATTTTTGATTTCTTTATTGTTATTCATTTTTTTGTTCCCATTTTCTCTCTCACCAAAAAATCCGATGAGAGAGAAATGGTTACAAAAAGCAATTACAAGGTCGGAAGTTCAACTTTCAGCTGCCATAAAACAGTTCAATGATTCCAATAAAAATCCCAGAACATATGAAAATGGTAAAGTCATTTTGGTATCTTATAAAGATTGGACAAGTGGTTTTTTCCCGGGAAGTCTGTGGTATTTATTTGAATTAACAGGGGATAAAAAATTTGAAAATGCGGCTAAACATTTTACAACTTTTGTGAGCAATGCTCAATTTCGAACAAACACACATGATTTAGGTTTTATTTTAAATTGCAGTTATGGAAATGGTTTTCGAATCACACAAAATCCAGAATATAAAACGGTTTTGATAAATGGAGCAAATTCATTGATGAGACGGTTTAATTCCAAAGTTGGATGCATCAAATCTTGGGATTTCGGCAATTGGCAATATCCGGTTATCATTGATAACATGATGAATTTGGAATTTTTGATGAATGTCGGAAAAATGACGAACAACTCATTGATGATGAATGCTGCAATTTCTCATTCCAACAAAACGATGAAAAATCATTTCCGTTCCGATTTCAGTTGTTTCCATTTAGTGGATTATGACAGCATTTCGGGAAATGTTTTACATAAGCAAACCGTTCAAGGTTTTAGCGATAATTCTTCGTGGGCAAGGGGACAATCATGGGCGCTATATGGTTTTACCATGATGTATCGTGAAACGGGAAAAGTTGAGTATTTACATCAAGCAGAAAAAATTGCTTCTTTTTTATTAAATCATCCTCGTTTACCGAAAGACAAGATACCATATTGGGATTATGATGCACCCAATATTCCAAATGAACCAAGAGATGTATCCGCTGCCACTATTATGGCTTCTGCTTTAATTGAATTGTGTAGTTTTTCAAATAATTCAGAATATTTCAATACTGCTGCTCTTATTTTAAAAAATTTATCGTCGGATAAATATCTTGCAAAAAAAGGAGAAAACGGATTGTTTATTCTAAAGCATTCTACGGGCAACTATCCGGCTAAAAGTGAAGTTGATGTTCCGCTTTCCTACGCCGATTATTATTTTTTAGAAGCCTTGCAGCGATACATCGAATACAAAAAATAATCTTTAAATTTATTGAAAAGCATTTTTATTCTTTCAACATGCAAAAGATAATTCTTTCTTGCTGAATAAATTAAAAAATAGAGAAAAGTAAGCAATGAAAAATAAATATCTCATTATTCTAATGTTTATCATTTTTTCCGTCTTTTCTATAAAATCTCAGATTTTATTGGAAGCAGATGGGCCGGGAAATACCTACGAATTGATTAACAGCGTTTTTGCCCCAAATGGCGGTAATGTGGTTGAAACCCCCGATTGTGCTCATCCTGAGTTTGGTCGTCATATTGTCGAAGTTTGGGATGCTGATTTACAGAAATATGTTTTTGAATTTTACCTCCATGTAACTCCTGATAATGACCGTTGTATCAATTTTGACCGGCAACGGGTAGAGATTAAAACGTATGAACCGTCACCGGACAATTTGAAAGGAATAAGTGGCGAAACAGTAATTTACAAATGGCTTTTTAAAATTCCTGCGGGATTTCAACCTTCATCCAATTTCACCCATCTTCATCAAATTAAACCAGTCGGCGGAGATGAAGATACGCCCATCTTTGCTCTAACAGCAAGGAAAGGAAATCCCAACAAATTGGAACTGAATTATTACGAAAGTTCCAATCAGAGCGCTATCAAATTAAAAACTATCTATCTCTCTTGGTTGGAAAATTCATGGGTTGAAGTTACAGAAAAAATAAAAATTGATTCGGTAACCGGAACTTACTTCATATCAATAAAAAGAGTTGGCGATAATTCCCTATTGCTCAGTTATGAAAACAATAAATTGTTAACCATTCGACCTGACAATAATTTTATTCGTCCCAAATGGGGAATTTACAGAAGTCTTTTATCCAGTCAAGATTTAAGGGATGAATCCGTACGCTTTGCCGATTTCTCGATAGAAGAAGTTCATTCGACAAATTTAAATAACCAAGTTTTAGAAAGCACCAAATTCTTTTTCTTTAATGATTCAAAAAACAAAAAATTAAAAGTCAACTTCAACTTAAACGAACCTTCAGATGTGACATTTAGTTGTATGTTGCTTAATGGTCAAGCGGTAAAAGAATTTTCCTCTTATAATAATTTACCGGCTGGAGATCATCAAGCACAATTGGACTTAGGAAATATGTCGGCAGGTATATATCTTTTAAATATGAAAACTTCTTTCGGCATTATCTCGAAAAAACTGCTTATTCAACCTTAGAAAAGCAGACACTATATTAAAATTTTTTCTTAATACCCGAAAGTCAAGAAAAAACAAGATTATTACAACTTAATAAAAAACTTCTGAAAGGAATTCATCTGTCGAACTTTCATCAAACTTACCGCGTATTATGGAAAGCATAACAAGAAGGGAATTTTTAAAAAGAAGCCTGTTGACAGTCGGTTCTATTCCACTGTTAGGAATAAATGAGAAATTGTGGGCAATGGGAAGTGTTCCCGAAAAATTGCCGGTTTGCATTTTTTCCAAGCATCTTCAATTTCTCGATTGGCAATCGTTAGGAGAAAAAACAGCTGAAATGGGTTTTGCCGGTTTAGATTTAACAGTTCGTAAGAATGGTCATGTAGAACCTGCTACTGTAGAAACGGATTTGCCAAAAGCTGTCGATAAAATTAAAAAAGGAGGCTCAACTTGCGTAATGTTGTCGACAACAATAGAAAATATTCATAACGAACAGGATCGAAATGTAATAGAAACTGCCGCTAAATGCAAAATTCCTTTTTATCGCACCAACTGGTTCAAATATCCGGTCGATAAATCGCAACCGGAAGCATTGGAAATGTATGCTTCAAATTTGAAAGAACTCAGCGAATTCAACCGAAAACTGGGAATTGTTGGTTGCTATCAAAATCATGCTGGGACACTGGTTGGCGCTTCTCTGTGGGAAGTTTATAAAATACTCGAAAAAGTAAACAAGGATTATTTTGGCGTGCAATACGACATTCGGCATGCAATGGTCGAAGGAGCCAATTCGTGGATCAATGGCTTTGAGTTGATACGACCTCAAATAAAAACTATTGTACTGAAAGATTATAAATGGGGAAAGATAAATGGAAAATGGCAAATAATTAACACTCCCATTGGCGAAGGAATGGTTGATTTTAAAAATTACTTCAAGCTTTTGAAAAAATATCGTATCAACGTTCCCATCTCATTGCATTGCGAATACGATTTGGGAGGAGCAGAAAAAGGAAATAGAAAAATATCGGTTTACCCTCAAGTAGTATTTGATGCTATGACAAAAGATTTGAAAACGATTCAACAACTTTGGGAAGAAGCATAAATGATTTAACGTTAATTTGAAAAGTAAAACTCAAACAAATGAATTTTGATAAGTTGAAAATTTTAACTTCCGCCATTTGCTTTTTTTGCGGATCATTCCTTTTTGCACAACAACGAATTCCGTCAGATGTGGTCATTTCTCCTGAAAATTTGGCTCAATACCTGAATGACAGTGTGAAAAACAAACTGTTGAAAAATGGGAAAATCACTGAAACTGTGTTAGCGGAATACTTTCGGCAAAAGTTTGCTGAACGTTTCTTTTACGATTGGCATTCTGTTCCGTCTCGTTTTCAACAGTACAAGCAATTGTATGATAACGAGTCCGGTCATTTAAGCCGTGCTAAGGAACTGATGACCGACTTTTCAGCGACAACTTCCTGGCTATTACCTTTCAATCATCCTAACGGCGAAGCGGTAAAACCACATCCTTTTCAACATCTTGCCCGACAGCATAAAATGGTAGACGTTGGATTTGCCTATTTTTATGGTCAGAAAAATCCGGTTTATCTTCAATATTTTATTAATCAGCGTAATTCACTGATTGATGCATTAAAGTCCGGGAAATATGAAAAAGTGGAAGGCGGAAACGGCGTTTTTGAAGTTTTCATAACCGGATATCGTGTCTTGAATTGGTTAACCGTTCACAATCTTTTTTTGGGTGAGAAAAATTACAGTGACCGCGATCAGCTTGTTACCATTGCAACTTTATTGCAACATGGGGAAAATTTGTACGAAAATAATCCGAAATATCGTCCCGGAAATCATCAAACACGTGGAATGTCTTCATTGGCAATGCTATCCATTCTTTTACGCGACTTTAAGGGAACCGATTTATGGTATCAACGTTCAATGAGCATTTTGGAAGAACATTTGACAAGGGAAGTAAATCCGGATGGTTTCCAGTTTGAACGTTCGGTTCATTATCACATGGGTGATATTGAAAATTATTTTTATGTATATCAACTCGCACAAATCAGTCAAATTCAAGTCAGTCAAGTTTGGAAAAACAAATTACAATCACTTTTTACGACACTTGCCAAAATTGCTTATCCCGACAAATCGGCTCCGGTATTGCAGGATTGCACCGACAGAACTTGGGCGGAATCCGAAGATATTTCTGAAACTATGACGCTCGGATATTTGCTTTTTAACGATCCTGAATTGGGCTATTTTGCACAAAATCGGGTTGACGCTGGAATGTTTTGGTTCCTTCAAGACAAACAGTTAAATCTTTTGAATGCTATTGAAAAGAAAAAACCTTCTTTTGGCTCCCTTTCGTTTCCCGATACACGCTATTATGTAATGCGACAAGGCTGGAACAAAAACGACAAAATGATGATTATCAGTGCAGGTTTGGACCCGAACAAACCCGACCATCAACATGGCGACATGCTTGGCGTGCAGGCGATGGCAAACGGGAAAATTATTTTACCAAATTATCAAGTCTATTACGAATTGCCTGATTTTGAATTATTTAAAAATTCATTAGTAAAAAATGTGGCTTTGGTAGACAATGAGCTTCAAGGCAAAGAATGGACTCCGAACAAAGGAAAAACAGGTTTTGGAAAGTTTGGCATTTTACCCAAGCCTCAAACCATTCTTTGGCAAAGCAATAAAGACTATGACATTTTTGTTGGCAGCCATGATGGTTTTAAAAATGTAGGAGTCGATTATTCGCGTCAGGTTATTTTTGTAAAAAACGATTTCTGGATTATAAAAGACAATTTTTCCTCTGATAAATTGCACACTTACAAACAAGTTTGGCAGGGACATTATACGATTGAGAAAAAGCCTGAATTGCTCCGTTCTGTTTTCCCGGATGCTATAGGGTGTGATATTTTGCAATTGCTGCCTGTCAGCCAAGTTTCTCAATCGGGTGCAAGAGGTAAACAGTGGAGCATTGTTGAAAAAAACGATGAAAAAGACTTCAATTTTGTAACGGTCATTTTCCCTTTCAACGGCTACGGCAATCGAATCAACGAATTGGAAGTTGAACCGGATTTGAAAGGCTGGAAAGTCAATCAGCTTTCATTTGCAGCCGAAGGGAATCGGTTCTGTTCTATCAGTAATTCGCAAAATTCTTATTTGCTGAATGTCAAAAAAATAGCACTAAAAAATTTAATACTTACCTTTTCAGAGGCGACCGATATTTTTATACAGGAGAAAGAAAATGTGGTGTTGATCTCTGCATTGGGTTGTCAGCAAGTGCTGATGAATATTTCTGGGAGTATTTCCAATAGTATGAATGAAAAAACAATTGGAAATTCAACTCCTTTCAATCCGGGTGAAAAAATCACTTGTATAATAAAATAAAGAATTAAATGCCATTTAAAAACAATTTAAAAATGAAAAAGGTACTTTTATCCACCTTGTTGTTCTCGACAATTATTTTTGGAATTTTCGCTCAAGAAAATCCAAGTGAACAAATTAAAAAAGTGAAGTTTCCGGAAAATTATCAATCGAAATTGGATGTTGTATATACCCGAGTAAACAATTGGGAAGGTCGTATGGACATTTATTACAATCCAACCAGTGTCTCGCCCACACCTGCTGTAATTCATATCCATGGCGGCGGATGGAATCATGGCACAAAAGAAAGTCAAACAGGCTTTGGCTCTTGGTTTAAAGCCGGATTTGCAGTAATAAATGTAGAATACAGACTGGTTCAGGTAGCTCCGGCTCCTGCTGCTATCGAAGATGTTCGTTGTGCCTTGACTTACGTGAAAACTCATGCCAAAGAATTGAATATCAATCCCGATAAAATTGTTGTGGATGGAAGTTCAGCCGGAGCACATTTGGCTCTGATGGCGGGTTTGCTGGAAAACGATCGCAAGTTTGATACTAATTGTCCCAGTAACATTGATATGAGAGTGGCTGCCATTGTCAGTAATTATGCACCAACCGATTTTTCGGGAAATAATATTGATGCTAAAAAATGGAAATCACTCGCTAACTGGTTGGGAGATAAAGTTGACAACCAATCTTTTCGCACTTCAGTTTCTCCTTTGACATATGTGAATAAAACAAGCTCTCCCGTATTCATTGTGCATGGAAATGCAGATCCTATTGTTCCTTATCAGCAATCGGTTGCTTTACATGAGAAACTTGATCAGTATGGCGTTTACAACGTGTTTATTACCGTAGATGGTGGTGGGCATGG